>Ga0209572_1000090_pt1 | contig 199334 bp, 152 predicted proteins | sample EBPBio232012_DNA_FD_185867 | JGI IMG/M metagenome (GOLD analysis project Ga0209572, IMG submission 185867) | Wastewater treatment Type I Accumulibacter community from EBPR Bioreactor in Madison, WI, USA - Reactor 1_1/23/2012_ DNA (SPAdes)... | ecosystem: Engineered > Bioreactor > EBPR >... | reverse complement strand
TTTTAAAAAGCTGTTTTCTTCGATTTTTGACTTTATAATTTTCACCAATAAAATAAATTGGTCTTTTTAGTTCCTATTTTTTGCCTCTTTTAAAAGTAAATTTATATTTTTAAGGCACGACTATTTATTGTTCAACTAATATATTGCTACTAGCTTTTGCTTTGGTTTTAAATTCGGCAATTTTTTCAAAGTCGTCAATATAAACATCTCCATTGCATTTGAGGATACGCGGGATTAAATCACACACACAGCAATTGTATTCCAAATAAAATTCGTTTTCATACTGCCATATCGTATAAAAAATACAAATTCCTTTATCGGCGGGTACTTCTATTAAGTTGTTTTTAGCCATAAAGTCCAATACACATTGGTTTAATTGTTTCGACCCATCAGGCAATGTCTCTTTTTTACACGAAATAAATGAAACAACCAATAATATCCATATAATATTTTTCATAATATCTAAATTAAAGTTTTTAATTCAAAACAAAGCACTCCGACACAATACTAAATATAAGACGTATCTATTAAAGAATACGTTGGTAGAGTATGGTTTTAGACACAAAATACTTAATTAAATCTTAATATACCGCTACTGTCCAACTATTTGTAAGTAATTTTCGTTTCAAAGGGCAAAGATTAAAAAATGAAGTATATAACATTAATGACAGCGCTATTATTTGCCCTTACATCATGCCAAACAAATAAAGAAATCATTCCTGCAAAACCAAGTGATCAGGTTTACAATAAAGAAAAGAGCAAAGGTCTTCAGGAAGGCTCTATAGACGTTTTTAAGATGACGGTGCGCTCAGAGGAGCCCAACAAGAATGTAATCATTTCACCGCTTAGTATTCAATATGCCTTCGGTATGGCTGCCAATGGAGCATCCGGAGAGACCAAAGAGCAAATCTTGAAATTAATGGGCAGTAATGCCGGTACGTTGGGAGACATCAACAACAACCTTAAAGCCATTCAGGATAAAATATCGGGTCAAGATAAAGACTATTCAGTATCTGTGTCAAATGGTATCTTTTATGATGGTTCGAAGTTTCGTATTTCAGACACCTATGAAAAAGTAGTCAAAGATATGTATCGGGTAAGCATCAAAAAGCTGGACTTTAATAAGGTGGATCAATCCGTTAAAACTATCAACGATTGGGTATCAGCCAACACTCAACAGCGGATAACCAAGGTATTGGACAACATAAACCAAGAAGAATTCATGTTTCTTATCAACACTTTGTACATGAAGGCAGGATGGGATAAGCCCTTTGTTCCGGAAATGACACATGACTCAAAATTTACCACCTCCACTAAGGTAGAAAAAGAAGTACCTATGATGTCACAACGAGGCAACATAGCATCCTATACTACGGATGATGAAAGTGCTATCATCATGCCTATGTCCAATGGTCGCCTTGAAGCTTTATTCATCATGCCAAATAAGACAGATATATACAACTATGTCTCTTCAATTACTGCTTCTAAGATAGACCGTATGTACAACGAAGCCAAAGTAGGAGATATCCAGATAAGTCTGCCTAAGGTTGAGATGAAAATGCATTATGACTTGAAAAATATCTTACAAAAAATGGGCATAACAGATCCCTTTAACGATAGAGCAAAGTTTGAAACAATGGGTACGGCTTCCGGAAAAATCCTTTTAACACGTGCAATACACGACGTATTTATGAAAGTCGATGAAAAAGGAATGGAAGGTGCAGCAGTAACAACTATCGGTGTGGGCACAACATCCATGCCGCCAAGTATATACTTTGACCGCCCTTATATGATGGTGGTAAGAGATCGTGCTACCGGAACATATCTTTTTATGGGTAAAATAGAAGATCCAACTAAATAAAATATGGTTTTCCTCCTATACTGATGAATGTAAAAAGGGAAACAATCAGGTATAAAAAGGGCACTCTGAGAAATACAGAGTGCCCTTTTTTTCATATTATATAAATGTTATATCTTCACCGTTCAAAACCATAAGCAATGAACGGCATTATTGCACCTTCCATACTTTCGGCAGACTTTACTAAGTTGAGTGAAGAGATAGAAATGATCAACCAAAGTGAGGCAGATTGGTTTCACGTGGATGTCATGGATGGCGTCTTCGTCCCGAATCTGACGATGGGCTTCTTAGTGGTTAAAGCAATCCATAAGTTAGCAAAAAAACCATTAGATGTGCACCTGATGACAGTCCATCCTGAAAGATATATTGAACAATGGCGAGATGCAGGCGCCGCACACATCTCGGTACACTACGAAGCATGCACGCATCTTCACCGAGTCATCCAACAAATCAAGCACAGCGGTGCCAAAGCAGGAGTGGCTATCAATCCACACACCCCGATTGCTCTCCTCAGCGATATTATCTCCGATCTTGACTTGGTAATCGTTATGTCTGTCAATCCCGGCTTTGGAGGTCAAGCGTTTATTCCACGTACCTTTGAAAAAGTAAAAGAATTGGCATCCATGATTAAATCTCAAAATGCATCTACCCTTATCGAGATAGATGGCGGTGTGACACTCGCCAATGCACGTCTTCTTATAGATGCCGGCGCACAGGCACTGGTCGCAGGGAATACAGTTTTCAACTCTCCTAACCCAACAGACACCATACACCAATTGAAAAAAGAAGTCTCACATAATAAAATAACCCTTTGATTTCGTTGAAAGCATAGATCAAAATCCAGCCGATGCAGCAACAATTGTACTTTCTTTTTCTTTTCTTCTGTTTATCCATTTCTACATCCCTTTCCGCACAAGAAAGAAATACCTTTATTCTGGGTAAGATCACGGATAAAATCAGCGAAGAAGGCGTAGAATCCGCATTGGTCTTCGAAAAAACAGAACAGATCGGAGTGGAGAGCGACCAATTTGGCTTCTATCAACTGTCCGTGCTTCCCAATAAGCCGCTAACCATTATAATCCGCAGGGTGGGATACGATCAAGCTACTATTAAGTTAAATGCCATACAATCGGGTACCGTCATGAAATTAGATATCAGCCTGACCCAAAATAACATGGGCGAAGGAGTCGTCATATATGCCGAATCCATAGGCGATAAAAACATGGTGAGAGCCAATGTCCAAGAATTCAAACTGCTGCCCACCGTATCAGGCAATGTCGAAAGCATGTTGCCTTCCATCGCGCTGGGCACATCATCCGGTTCAGGTGGAGAGCTTACCTCCCAATACAATGTCAGGGGCGGCAATTACGACGAAAACTTAGTCTATGTCAATGACTTCGAAATATTCAGGCCACAATTAATTCGTGCCGGACAACAAGAAGGACTTTCTTTTCCCAATATTGATCTTATCAGAGACCTGTCATTCAGTAGCGGTGGCTTTGAAGCCCGGTATGGAGACAAGCTTTCTTCTGTGCTTGATGTCAAATACAAGCGACCGGAGGCTTTTAAAGGCTCTTTTTCCGGCTCACTCCTTGGCGCAACTGCCCACTTGGAAGGAAGCACCAAAATCAAAAAAAACCAAACCGGCAGATTGCGATACCTGCTTGGCGCACGCTATAAGACCACCCGATACATCTTGGGATCCTTGGATGCCAAAGGCGAATATTTCCCCAATTTCTTAGACCTTCAATCCTACATAACATACGACTTCCATCCCAACTGGCAACTTGCATTGATCGGCAACCTCAATTCAGCAACCTATAACTTCACACCCACTGAAACCGAAATAGTCACCGGTGGTTTCTTCTTTCCACACAAATTTAGCGCTGACTTTGAAGGCGGTGAAAAAGATCGTTTTAATAACAACATGGCAGGATTGGCGCTCAATTTTATCCCACAAAAAAGAAAAAATCCATCTTTTGTCAAGATTCTGGCATCTGCTTATAATGGAGACGAATCCGAAACCTTTGACATCCTTTCCTATTTTAAAGTTTCCAAGTTAGAACTTGACCTGAAAGGTGGAAAGCCCAAAGAAATCGGCGTCCTCGGCGATGGCATACAACACAACTATGCACGGAATCGCCTCCAAAACATCATCCTAAACAGCGAAATTAAAGCCGGTATTGAAATCCCTCGTTTTAACTACGACAAAGACACCGAATCCTCCCACTTCCTACATGGTGGCATCAAGTGGCAACAAGAACACTTCAAAGATCGCATCAACGAATGGGTCAGAACAGATTCTGCCGGATATTCACTGCCCAATGCAGAGGACGAATATCAATTGGGCACGGTCATTAAGTCCGTCAATGAAATTCTTTCTACCCGCCTGACTGCCTTTGGTCAAGAAACCTATACTTTCAAAAAAATAGGCCGCTTTGAAGTTCAGGCAACCATCGGCGCACGAGTAGGATATTGGTCATTAAATGATGAGTGGATCATATCGCCACGCGGACAGTTTCTCATTCGCCCCTTGGGTAAAGAGAATCAAATAACCTATAAACTCGCCGGAGGAATATATCAACAACAACCCTTTTACAGAGAAATGCGACGCCCTGACGGAACACTCAACACCTCTATCCGCTCTCAAAAGTCCTCTCAGATTATTGGCGGGATAACCTATGAATTTGAAGCCGGCAAAAAAGAACCGGTACGCCTCAAACTCATCGCTGAAGCCTATTATAAAGACCTCTGGGATCAGATCTCATACAATGTGGACAATGTCAAAGTAAGATATAGCGGAGTGAATGACAGCAAGGCATTTGCGCGTGGAATCGACTTCAGAATCAATGGCGAATTTGTTTCAGGCTTTGAAAGCTGGCTCAATATCTCCATCCTTGAAACCAAAGAAAAAATATTGGGCGTCAACCATCAAGATGCATTTGGCAAGCCAGTCACTTGGGTGCCTCGTCCTACGTCACGTTTCTTCACAGGCTCCTTGTATTTTCAAGATTATTTGCCCATGAATAAAAACTTTAAAACACACCTACAACTGAATTTCGGAACCGGTTTACCTTATGGCCCTCCCGGAGAAAATCTTATCAAACGAAATGCTTTAACTTATAAGGCATACCAGCGTGTGGACATTGGATTCTCCTTTCAGATGTGGGACAAATCACGTATTGAGGAAAACCCCAAACATTTCCTAAGGTGGACTCAACGCTCTTATTTAAGCGTAGAAGTGTTTAACCTTCTGGATGTTCAAAATGTCGCATCCGTCAACTGGGTCAAAGATTTTAACAACATATATTATTATTTTCCAATCAACCTAACCAGCCGAAGAATCAATCTCAAACTAAGATTTGAAATATAATTGACATGTATAAAAAGTGGATTCAACGTATGGGTGTACTGCGAAGGATGACGTGAAATGTTATTATAAAAACAGACCTGATATTTTAAACCCGAATTCATATTAAAGGTACAATAGTTTCTTTAAGAAATATATTGCTTACTTTTTGTTGTTTTGAAATTCAAATAGTCACGAATCAATGTGTTCCCAAATAGATGATAATCAATTTGTTGCGATTTAGTTAGATGTAATTTCCCTAATGACTTCATTATTTCCCCCCTCTAATACCAATATAAAAAATGGAAACTATTTCCTCAGACATCGTCGAATCTGTATATAATGTAGCTCCTTGAACAAGGATGAACATTCTGGACAGCATTATCCCAAAGGGATGATATTTTTATAGAAAACGTAGTATAATATTTTCAAAATCCCGAAGGGATGACATTATTACATACCAAGAAAAAATGTATCTGCTCAAAAAACTGGAACGAATAGATGGAATAATCATTTCACCCATTCTGGGTTCCTCTTACTGCTATTGAATATATTCTATAATAATGACAACCCTTTGGGTTTATTATGATAAAAAATCGAGTTGGATTCAGCTCGTCCAAAAAAGTATTCAAGATTTTTACAAACAATATAGCAGAATAATTACAATAAATGTATTAATCTTAATTCTTTAGTCTCTACATTTTTACGAAAAGTAATCCGTCAAGCAAATATTTCTTTTTTGTATTACTCCTCTAAAGCGGGAGACCAAATAATGAAGTCATTCCTTCCAAAGAGTTTATCTATCAATTATAAAATCAGACGATGAGTGGAATAAAAAATGAAAGGGAAATATGTTATACACACTAAAAACAGACTGTTATTTTAAAATTTTATAAATGTTGCTATATTTGATTTTGTAATTCACCGTAATCATTTTATTGAGTGATGTGTACAATAAGCTACATACCAATACCCCATTTCAAAGGATTTGTTATCACTGACAGCAGGGATGAATCCATCAATAGACCGGCATTATCGCCGGAATTATATGAGGAATTGGGCTGTCAGTTATTTTACCCAAAAGACACATTATCAGGAGGCACCTGGATTGGTGTAAGTAGCGAAAAAAGACTGATGGCGTTGATGAATGGCGCATTCTCACGTCACGAAAGGAAACCTTTCTATCGAAAAAGTCGTGGTTTAGTCGTCAAAGAGATTTTATCCTCTAAAGAATTGGATCAATACCTCATCAAATACGACTTTACCGGGATAGAACCTTTTTATGGCGTGATATTTTCCTGGCAAAGCAAAATACTTATCTTGGACATAATTTGGGATGGGCTTGAACTGAATTATAGGGTTAATGATCCGGAGTCATCTCATATTTGGTCTGCTTCCATGACCTATACACCCGATCAGAAGGCAAAAAGAACCGATACCTTCAGTCAATATGTAAAACAAATATCAGATTCTGACAATATCCCAAAAAAATTATGGGACTTTCATCATCAAAAAGGAGACGGAAAGAACGAAGGCATCCTCATCGATCGAGGCTTACTAAAAACCACAAGCATTACCCAGTTCATTCATCTTGATGGCAGAAGTGACTCTTATCGATATGTTGATCTCATTACCAACCAAGAAAGTGAAGGCTCTGTTTTGTGGAACAATAGTTGAATATTGCACCATGTCTTGTTCCAAACCCTAATATCAATCATTCCTTGAATCTTGCATATCAGTTGCCGGTCAACACTCCCGATACATTCCAAGAACTAAAACTGCTCCCTTCCGGCGTCCCCTGAGGTATCTTCACTTTAAGCGTATGCTTTCCAGGCAGAATGTCTCCCAAAGGTATCAAGAAAGGGTTGGTCACCGTGCCCGGACACCAGTTGGACCGACTGAAATCCGATGAAGATAAGCCATCCCCAAAGTTGCCGGATGCCGGATTATACAAGCGATAGGAACCGCAATCCTCCTTCCATGGAATCGTCTTCCATACTTCTTTTCCATCGACCTCAATCGTATTGACTTTTGGAACAAATTCATCACCATTGCCCCATCCACCATGGCCGGTAGTGATATAGCGCAGAGATGCATTCCTTACAGTATCCGTAAGTTCAAAGTTGACAATCAATCCGTTATCACTGTCAAACATCGTGCCATAGTCTTGTTCTGCCATCTCCATGATATTGAGTGAATTGAATAAAGGAATGACTTTGTCAGGTATTCGACTTGCTTCACCGCCATCGTGGATAGTAATATTTAAGTCTATGATGTGACCGCCTTTGTCATAATTACCGATAAAGACGCCTATATAAACATCCTTACCATCCAACTGTTGACTAAATGCCGTAATGTCTTGCCGATAAAAAACATCATTATGCCAATCTTTGTCTTTCAATTTCAAATAGTTATATTGTCCGATTCCAAATGGAGTAAAAAACCGCATTAACTCCAAAGCCGGACTGAAATCAGGCGTAGCAACCACTCCGTAATACTTCTTACCATTGCCATTTTCATAGACAGGCATAGCTTGAACGCCCGATTTTAGCCCATCTAAGAAAGATGTCTTCTTGTCCTCCGGGATCATAAATACCGTGCCCGTTCTGTCATAAGCATCCCCCGATGAACGCTCCCTGAGGTCAACAAAGATGTTTTTCGCTGCTTTTAATGGTGGAAATTGAATTTTCTTCAAGACAATAGTTCCATGAGCAAAGCGAAGAACGCCTTCCGTAGTGGAAGCTGTATCAGAAAAATTAATCCTTTGATTCGAAAAAACCGGAATCGTGGTAAACCTGCTTTTCCATATCCTATCCCTATACGTCAACACATCGATAGCCCTCACTGCTGCCGTGCTGTAAGATGGAGGGAGGGAGACGTTTCCCTCATTTATTTCTAAGGCTGTCGTAGCTGAATTGCCATTGCGAATCACTTCTAGAACCAAACCCAGGTCTTGCCCTAAAATTGTCGGTGCAGCCTTTATCTTGGCTTCCTTGGTGTACCAAACTTCGTATTGATTGGAGTTGATGACCGTTGTTGCTTTCTTACAAGTGTAACCAAGAATAACCTTACTCCCTTCCTGAAAGTCCCATTTTTGGCCACTAATGGCATTGCTATCAATCGTATGAATGACCGTCTCCGGATTGAGAACAGCGTAAAGCAATTGGTTATTCGTCTTGCGATCGATACAGTAAAATTCAAACGGAAATTCTGTCTTACCCTTCATATCCTTTTCTTTCGTCACCAATGTTTTGTCCTCATTTGTAATGACGAAGGTTCTGTTTTGCTCAGGGTTGGTCTTTCCATTAACCGAAGTAGCATAAATAATCGTGGTGACCTTGTCTTTTGCAGAAAACACAGATTGAGCTTGCAATACATTCACGCTTGCCAAAACCATTACGGTAACATTCAATAAAATCTTTATCGATGCCTTATTTAAACGAAAATAAGCTTTAAAAAAATGTTTAAAATGCGGTACAATTTGCATGCTTTGCCGGTTTATCAAATGAATAGAAAAAAAGTAAATATATAACTTTCGTTTCGAAGTTGCCAATATCTTGACAAGTAATGAATTTTGCGAATGGCGTTAAAATATAACTTTATTATGGCTGGCTTCATTTGTAATCCGAATTCAGCAATAAAGGTTTTGAAAAGCCATATTATACTGATTATGGGGATATCCTGAGGTACAAACCGTTTATCGATGCTGTATTTTTTCAGCCTTTGGATTAAAATACCAATATTTTATTCTCCTTTCTCAGAAACCGTCAATTTTCCGTCTTTTAGAATAACAAATGTTCCATCTCCGGAGGTAAGTGCAACATTTTCCAAACGCATTTTCTTGCCCTCAATGTCGGTTTCAGTGAGTTCTACATCCACTGCATAAGCATCCACAACTTGCTCTGTGAATATAAACATAGCGATATCATTGCGTAGCCCTCGAGGTTTATACTGTTTTTCATAAATAAGTTTCTTATTGGCCGAATCAAAGATCTTTAACTCGACACTGCTTCTCTGCTTAACCACAGGAGTCGCCGACCTCATGTGCTTCATGGTAGAAGTATTGTCTTCCCACGCTATTGGGCTTGAAATGTATTTAAAATTAACCACCAAGGTCTTATCCTTTGCATTGTAAAAATGAACCTTCGTATTGGTAAAGGGAATAAATAGTCCGAAAAATGCAGTCAACAGTAAGGTAGCAAAAAAAGGTTTCGACTTTTTATGATCTACCAGTTGTTTTTCCTTGGTGTCCTGTGTTTCTTTTGAAAACTCTAAAAGACCACTTTCAGAATAACTATTGAGGGTAAATTGTCTCAACATTGAAGCATCATACCTTTTTGAGAATATCGGCGGTCTCTTGTGCAATAGTCTATCCCTTGACCAAGTTTTACCCAATCTGTAATAACAATCTTCACACCCCAACAATGCCACCTTTTCGCTATTATTATCCAATATTTTTTGAACATCCTTGGCCATCACGCTTCCTAAACATGGCACTTTATATTGTACTACATTGAACTCTTTAGGAAAATCCACCTCCGGAAAAAAACTGCATGAAAAGACCGTCATCTTTTGTTTTGGCGCCGGCATTAAGTCAAACACCGGAAATTCCGGATGAGTGATAGCATGATCCGTACAGGACCCGATGCAGATAGTACATCCCACACATTTGTCAGGCGATAAAATAGCTTTTCTTTCACCATTGTAGATCAACATATCAATGGCTCCATAAGGACAATCATAGGAACAAAGATTGCATGCATTACATATATCTAAATCGATGTGAACAGGTGGACGATCCTTTCTCCTCAACACCAATGGAATAACACTCAGAATAATACCGGATCCTATCATAATTGCCCAGTTTTGCCCTACACTGAATACTTTCATCAGATAATAACCAAAGTAGTAAAACCAGTCAAAGGTAGTCTCCGTTGGCAGATTTGTTATTTGTGCAGGTGGATCGCTCTTCACCGGAAAAAGAAGGGAGATAATTCCAAGTGCAATTGATACATAAATTATGAGCTTGCGCGGTGGAAATATCTTTGGCTTAGATATCCGCAATACATGTATCCAAATTATAATTACAGTAATGAGAGATAGTGCAATGTGACCAAATAGCGCCACTTTGAAAAATCCGCCAACAACAGAAATGTCATTCATCAGGAATGCACCCATTATTGATGGATCAAATATCGGCAGTCCTGAAAACAGTTTCGCTGTCAGATACCCTGTTAACTTGGCTTTCTGATCCCATACCAATATAAATCCCGTTACACCAATGGTTATTACGATCAAAAAAGACATTACTCCGCTTATCCATGATAGAAGCCTTTTAAATTTGGACGTGATAAGGGTGTGCACCAAGTGAATGAGCGTAAAAACAACTAATAAATCAGATGAATATCGATGAATATTGCGCATCCAACCATTGAAATAATTGGAAGACATCGCCTCTACCGATTCCCATGCCTGTCGTGGATTTATATCGTAAAATATAAATACATAAATACCAGATATGCAAGCTATAGTAAACATAAGAACGGTGATGCCGCCTAAATGATACATCGGATTGAGTTCAGTAGAATATATTCTTCCCAGCCAGGAAGAAAATTTCTGATACATCTGATGTCCTTTATTTCTCACAACTACGTTAGATGCTGTATTATTGCTCTGTGTCATATTCCGGTTTGTTTAAAATAAATGTTTTAAAAAATAGGGTAACCATAATGCATATCATGATGATGCCCGACGAGGTCGAAATGATAAATCTCCAATCTACTTTGTAAGTCTTTAGATTGGGATCATATCCAAAGCACCGTAAATAAATTCCGGCGAATAAACCGGGCGTTGTTTGTTCTGCTTGGGCACCAATTACTGCAAGACGAATATCTCGTTTTGAAGGATTTACACCGTATATGTATCTGGAAATTCGACCTTCAGGTGTTAAGACAACCAACATAGAAGGGTGATTATATTGCCGGAATACCGTATCTACATCGTATTCAAATCCTATCGCTGAAAGTAATGCAGCCACTCCTTGACTATCCGCTGATACCGTCTTCCAGTGATTTCCATCCATCTCCCACCGCTTTTCGTAGTTGAATAAGTCAACAACCTTATCTGTTGTATCAAATGAAAAACTCAATACATTATAATCCTCACCAAGCCCACCCAGTCGGGTGATGGCCTCACGTGTTCCATTAATGACCAAACCACAATAGGAAGGGCACTTTGTATAGATAGGAGTAATAATTAATGGCTTATCCCGAATAAGACTATGAAGCTGTATAAAACTTCCAGACGCATCAATCAATGTCACATCAGGTATCTTCTTTCCAAGAAACTTCTTCTCTTCAGGAAATCTATATCCATAAAATAATAACAATATGATCGTTCCAAAAAATATATCCTTCGTTCTCATTTTTAAAAATTACAGCGGTCTGCATTCTATATCCCTACATACAGACCGCCGTTGTTTAGTTATTTAACATACCAAGTCGCTGCAAGCCACTTCCAGTTGAGGAAGAAAAGTGCCAAGAAAACTAGCAAGAAGACAAATGTCAACACCAATGTTCCCGGCGCTTCAAATCCCTTGTGGGACTTAGCAGGCGGCGCAAGTGGAGATATTGTCAATTGCATATCTTTTGGCCCGGTGAGTCGTGGACCGAAAAACACCGATGACACCACTATTACTATCCAGATGATGACAGAGATAAAGGCTATACTGCCACCTAACATCATCAAAGTCCAGAAGAAGTCCACTGCAGGATTAAAATTATAGGTAAATGGGCCGCCTGAGAATGAAGAATCCCAGTGGCGACGTGGAACACCTAATTGCCCGAGAACGATCATGGATATAGAGAGAAGGGCAAGACCGATAAAGAAAAGCCATGGTTGCCACCTCGCCCAGCCCATACCTATAATTTTTCTCCTAAATATCAGTGGAATCAGATAATATGTTATGCCCATAAAGGTCAGTGTCGTGCCAATAACTACTGTTCCTTTAAAGTGGCCCGGAATAGCTATCGTATTATGTACAATGATATTGGTCTGCTCCATTCCAAATATCACTCCCGTTGTCCCTCCGATGAAGCCAAATCCTATAATGGCCAATATCGTTGAGGAAAAGGCGGGATTGCTCCAAGGCGCCTTGGATATCCATTCAAATAATCCCTTGTTATATCCCCACCGTCGCTGCGCTGATTCATAAGAAGAGGGCACCGCAAAAGCATGTATCATCGATGCTAATACAGCAAGATACATCGCATAGCTCGTATTCCACACCTTCCAGGCACTGCTGACACCTGGATCCGTTAGTAGATGGTGTGCTGAAGCAAGACAAATAAACAATATATAAAGTACAAAGGCTGTCCTTGATACCTTTTCATTGATAGACGTCCCGCCGACAGTAAGGAAGGAGACCATGTACCAAATGGACACCATGGCAGCTACATTGATCTGCTGCGATGAGTGACCCAATCCCCACCATATCAACTTATACATAGCCGGATCTATATTGTCAATCAAACCCAATGACCACATAAAGGTCGGTATATATATCAATGCACCGGAGGCAAGCGTTATCACCGCAATGATGGCTGCCGTCATCAACCCATAGGTAAATAATGGCAGCGATTCGCCATACGTATTATCCCGCCGAGCTATCATCAAGTTGCCAAAAAATAGAACCACCCCCAACAAAGCCCCGACAGCAAATAAAATGATGCCGAGATAATAAAGTGGATGCGCCTTCAATGGCGTGTATGATGTAAGCATGACGTCTGCTTGGCCTATAAGTATAATATAATTGGAAATAAGCAAACCAGCGACCATCAACCCAAAACTAACCCAGCCCCATTTGGGTGCACAGAATTTTGTGTTTAATATGACGGTTGAACCAAAGTATAAACCCGCAATTTCAAAGAAAATAATCCAAAAAATTAACGCATTCAATCCATGAAATGTAACCAATCTATAATACCACTCAGCATTCAATAGATGGACCGGCTGATATCGTGTGAAAACCAATAGTATAGCGGCAACCACAGCAAGTAGCAACGAGATTACCGCCATTACAGCATTGGCTCTGATAAGTTTTTCTGAACTTAAGTCCACTTTAAATCCGGTAATATCACATATCCTATGAAGGAATCCGGATTGAGTGGGTTCTTGCGGTGATTCAGTATATTCAATATCTTCCTGTATAGTACTTGACATATTTGATAAGCTTTAGGATTAATCTTTTAATGATTTAATAAATGAGATGATATAATCTATTTCATCATCTTTCATTGGCATTGTTGGCATCAGGGTTTTCTCAAAACCAACTGTAATCTTTTTTGAAGGGTCTAAGATAGATTCTCGAATATAGGCATCATCGACGACTACTGTACTTGGTTTTCCATCGACTTTGACATGCTCTTCTTTCCCGTATAGGCCTTTCCATGTTGGGCCGATAGGCGACGTACCATCAGTCTTATGACAAGCGCCACAACCCTTGAGCGTATATACCTGCTCTCCCATCAACACCTTTTCGGCTTCAGACAAAACCTTCCCTTCTTCCACTACAATAGGAGCCGGAGCTTTTTTAAAGTTCTCGTACCCATATTTCTTTAAATCTTCTTCCTTCTCAATGACCACTATCTTGCCAATCATACCGGCATGACCTATACCACAGAACTCATTGCAGAGAACTTTGTACTCTCCGGGTTCGGTTGGCTTGAATTCCAATAGATAATCATAGGATGGATATACCTGAAAATTCATATTGACAGGTTGAATAGACAGCCCATGTACAACATCTTTTGACGAAATGTGCAACTTGTAAAACTGATTGACTTCCAATACAAGTACAGGACTCCAACGCCACATTTCACCCATAACAAAGACATCACTATTGGGCTCCGGACGCACTACCGGAATACCATTATCTACCCCAATCATATTCTTTTTGATAAAAGCTTCAGTGAGCTCGGCAAACTCAATGGTACTTGTTTTGTATGTCGTGCTGGAAGGGTTTTGCTTTCCATATACGTGCCACATCACCATCCACACAAAAAGCATTATACAGAGAATCAATGCGATGATCATCCACATTTTCTCATCTTTAGACACTTTTTTATAATACCAGCCTTCGGCAGGACTTAGCAGACTCATAAATAATCGTTTATTTTGTTAAGAAAAATTATTTGAGAAGAGATTTCTTGATCTCATCCGGAATAGCAGGCAGGTTGGACAATTCCATTACTCCCCAAAGCAAATAAAATATCGCATAGATGGTGGTGCCTAAAAACAACAACAGCATATAGTCATCCATTATCATCCGATAAAAAGGCGTCTTCTCACGACTCCGATTTTGTTTTGTATCCATATCGTTTTATTTAAAATTAATTGGTATTATCTCCAATGGACAAATCTATATTTGGAAAAAAACAAAATGAAGGAAATGAACATGAAAATATCAGAAAAATACATTTCCGTACTTTTTTGTCCGTTTTTGAGTTCTAAATAGGGTAAAATGGGTGTTTTTTAGCGCTCTCCAATGATTTCCTTTAAGGCGTCGATCTGAATAAAGTAAAAACTTTTTCCGGAATATTTGATAATCCCACTTCTGGCAAAATCCTTCAATGTGGCAGAAACTTGCTCCTTAGTAGTGCCTGTTAAATTAGCAATGTCTTGCCGGGAAAGGTCAATGCAAAAACTTTTATGGGTCTGTGAATAATTGTACACTTCTGTAATCAACAATAAAGCATCAGCTATCTTTTCACGCACACTCTGATACGCCAAATTCATCGTCTTTTGTTCCAACATCGCCAAATCCTTCAAGTGCTCTTCACCTATTTGATTTTCTAAATCAGGAGAATTTTTCAATATTTCCTTAAATGATTCGGCAGGAATAAAACAACATTCTACCTCCGAAAGGGCAGTCGCCGAATAATGCTGAATAAACTTGTTGTTGCGCTCTCTATGACCGATAATACCTCCATTCCCCACGATCTTTACAATAAAAGGTCGCCCACCGGCAGAGACTCTCTCTAATTTAACTACGCCATATTTGATTAAAAAAACACCACGATATGGCTCACCTGTCTGAAATATCGACTCGCCTTTTTTATATTTGGTCTTCGCTTTGAAGTGGCTTATAGCAAGCAAGGTGGCCTCTGAACAAGGCTTGAGTATAGAATTGCCCCTAACTTTACACGTAAGGCATGTATCACACAAATGTACTTTCGTTCCTTCAGGACTTTTATACATACTAATACAGATAACACTTAATCCGAATCATACACATTTTATAGCAATGTGAATTATATCTATTCGTATTTACTTTAATGCCAAAACAATAGTCCTTGAATCCAACACAATGGAGTGTCATGCACATTATTTCGGTATAACCCTATATCCAATAGGTATTCACTCATAAATGTAGTAAATTAAACCCGAATTCTTATTAAAGGTACATTAGTTTCTTTAAGAAATATATTGCGAACTGTTTGTTGTGTTGAATTTCAAATAGCCACGAATCAATATATTTCCAAATGTATGATAATCAACTTATTGCGGTTTAGTTAGATGTAATTCAGCAATAAAGGTTTTGAAAAACCGTATAGTGCTGATTATGAGGGTTAATCCCGATGTACGACTCGTAATCAATGGTTTCTGTAAACCATTGATTACGAGTCGTAAATCGATTACGCATTTGTCTAATGCGGAATTTGGGTTCAACCAACTTACGCAATGTTTTGGAAAAACATTTTTTTTACCCTAGGTTTTTTAAACCCGAATTAATATTAAAGGTACAATATTGTCTTTAATATGATTCGGGATGAATCGAATGTATTACCACGATAATATCTACCTTGATTCAAATAGGCTATCAAGACTGAAATGGCTCATTCTACCTGAAAGCCGAGTTCAGTAACGATTCATCTCAATCAAAAAAGATATGGATATTTTTTAATAAATTTGCGATAGGGAATTCATGTGTGATGGGGATATCTATTACATTTCTGATGAGGATACCAACTTGTATATCGTAGCCGATTAGGAAGATGATGTTTTCATATTTTCGTTATTTTTATGGACCGCAATTACGAAGTTAAAATTATCAAAGCAGCATAAAAGATAATAGTTGCAATGTTCAAAGAAACAGATGAATGAAAAATAGGAAAAGAAGTAGGGGCGTTAGCCCTCAAAATCTTCGTAGAATAAAAAGGCAATTACAAAGGGGCGTTAGACCTGACATAAATTAATCATGGCAAATACTTTTACGCAATTGTACATTCAATTTGTTTTTAGATTACAGGGCTAACGCCCCTAACTGACCCTACTATACATTTTGCTACGAAGATTGCAGAACTCTGCTCCTTGCACGCCCTTTTCTATCAAACTACAATTCACAAAAATTTATACCAAAAAATGTTGGACTGATTTATAAACCAATTTGGTATAACAATTTGCATTGCAGTTATAATTTGAACACAAAAAAATCATCTGTAAGAATTGAACCTTTTAACCCAAATTCCACATTAGACAAAGGCAGAATCCATTCACGACTCATAATCAGCACTATACGGCTTTACAACCTTTACTACTGAATTACATCTAACTAAATCGCAACAAGTAGATTATCAAACATTTGGAAATATGTTGAATCGTGACTATTTGAATATCAACACAACAATCAGTTAGCAATATATTTCTTAATGAAACTATTGTACCTTTAATATGAATATGGGCTAACCCTTCACAGTAAATAAATATAATTGATGATATGAAGTCCACTTCCCCAACTGTCTATTCGAGAAAAATGCTTAGATACATACTACACCTGATTAACAGGATATTCACTTTTGACTTTTTCAATCATTTCTTCATAATACTCTACATAATTTGGAAGAATGTTGTTAATATCAAACTTCTTTGCCTGATGGAAAGCATTTTCCCTAAATTGTTGCAACAGTTCAGGATTTTGCAACAATTTCAACGCATTCTTTGCCATAGAATCCACATCTCCGATATCACTCATAAATCCGGTTACTCCATCGATGTTTACCTCCGGTATTCCACCTGCATTGGAACTAATTACCGGCACTTCACACGCCATAGCTTCAAGTGCTGCCAATCCAAAACTTTCTTTCTCAGAGGGCATCAAAAACAAGTCACTAATAGCAAGAATTTCTTCTACTGCATCTTGCTTTCCCAAAAACCGTATGCTTTCAAAATGAGGACACTTTCGTGCTCGCTCCTCCAACTCACTCCTCATAGGTCCATCTCCAACCAATAAGAGTTTGGCAGGAAGCGTGTCGGCTATTCTCCTAAAGATATCGACAACATCGCCCACCCGCTTAACCGGTCTAAAATTGGAAGTGTGTGTAATAATTTTTTCACCATTGGGAGCTATCGCCTTTCTAAAATGGTCTTTGTTGCTCTTTCTAAATCGGTCAAAATTGATGAAGTTGTGTATGACTCTAATGTCGTGTTTGATATTAAAATTGCTTTTTGTCTGTCGGCACAAGTCTTGAGACACTGCTGTGACGCCATCACTGGCATCGATACTAAACTCAATAACCGGCGTAAAGGTCTTATTGATCCCCACCAAGGTTATATCCGTACCATGCAAAGTAGTTATCACCGGAATGTGCACCCCATTTCTCGCCAAAATTTGTTTGGCTAAAAACGCAACCGTAGCATGTGGTATGGCATAATGAACATGCAATATGTCCAGCTTTTCATACTTTACGACGTCCACCATCTTTGACGCAAGTGCCGATTCATACGGGGCATATTCAAACAATGGATAATCCACGGATTCCACTTCGTGAAAATAAACGTTCTGATGAAAGGTATTGAGTCTAACCGGCTTTTGGTAGGTTATAAAATGAACCTCATGACCATGATTAGCAAGGCCAATACCCAATTCTGTCGCCAATACACCACTTCCTCCATAAGTAGGATAACACACTATTCCTATTTTCATCGTATTATTTTAATTGAGAGTTTGCAAAAGTAATGACGCCCCCTAATCTTCTTTCCAATCCAATTACTCGATTACATATATTTTTTCACTTAAGACTTTTTTCTCTTCAAGTGTTATCTATACAATTCTGAAAACACTTAGACCACTTGTCTCCTTCACATCCTGCGCCCCAGGGGAATGGAGGCAGTCAATTGGTCAAAGCAAAGTCGATTTAGTATATTAGAATTACCGTACATCTTTCATTTTTCCCGGTAAATCTCAAAATCTTGTATCCTAAACAATTAGCTCCAAACAATGTTTATAGAAAAGCAATGTTGTTATTTGAAGTCTATTCACTGAATCTTGCTGCACATCCCCAATTATATTTTTACTGAAAATTGGTCGATCAAATTCCGGGTTAGAAATACACCTATATAAAACAAATTTTAAGGGGACTTGATATGGTAATAAACAATTTAGCTTAACTTTACTTTGAATTTAAAATAATTTGAATTTTTTGGACAAGATGAAAGAAATCCATTCGGTTATATTGAGTTTTATAGTAGCTTGTTGTTTTATAAGCTGCAAAAATGGGATTGAGCAAAATAAGGAGATTCCCATCCAAGATTCTACCATCATCATTCAAACCCAAACTCCTATAGATACCACTGTTGATAAAGAAGTAGGCCTCGACACCGTGTCCGGCACCTTTAATATTGAAGCTCCCAGCACTATAAATTGGACCGCCAGCGATCCTTCAAGCACCCATATAGGTACGGTGGACATCTCATCCGGTACCATCGAGATTAAAAATGGAAAAATCCTAAACGGAAACTTCATCATCAACATGAAATCCATACATTCTACTGATTTGAGCGTGGATGATGGTAAAGAAAGATTGGAAAAACACCTTTCATCAGCGGACTTTTTTAATGTTCAAAGCCATCCTGAAGCAAAAGTTACCATAAAAAAATCGATACTCATCAAAGCCAACGACAAAACAAGGCATCACATAATAGCCGACTTGACCATCAAAAATATTACAAAACCAATAGAGTTTGACGCATTCATCATAGCATCTAACAACGGCAAACTATTGACGGCGACTACTCCATCTTTCGAAATAAACCGCATCTTATATGATATTAAATTTAGAAGCGGACTCCTCAATACCGTCAAAGACAAAATTATCTCCGACAAAATAGGCATCGTTGTAAACCTTAGAGCCAAGAAATAAACGGATTTATATAGGTGTATCGTCCTGAAATAGGTTGACAGAAAACTGTTAACTTATTTCTGGACAAGTCAGTTTCTTCTTCTGTCATTTTCTATTTCTGCTTCACAGTTTTTTTCACTTTCTCCCTTGTAAAAAGGTCTGCCGTATATTTTTCGTAAAGTTCAAATAAAAACTCAATTCTTTTTGCAGCATTGTTAAATGGTAGCGGTCTGTAACATAAATCAACTGCTTTGTCAAGTTCTTGATGTGCCTTTACTAATACTGGTGGCATTGTTAAAGGGTCGTATAAATCTGCTAAAGAATAAGAAGGGAATTCTTTTCTTGCAGATAAAACACCTTCAACCGCTTTTTCAACGGCTTTGGTTTGCTTTTCACTTACATTTTCTGGCCAAGGATAATTATTGTAAACGATTTTATTTGAATAGATAAAATCGCTTTTCATTCTTCCGCACACATAACTCATCCAAGCCATGTGCATCTTGCTTTCTAAAATTCCGAATAGATATAAACTTGCATCGGGAATAAAAGATGCTGTATTATTAATTATAAATTCAGGTTCAACATAAGCAAACGGAATATAAGTCCGTCTTTCGGATGAAACTTTTGGAAACATCAAATACCTTGTTGATGGCTGTCTATCTTCTGAAAATAAAGTTGGGAAATTTGCCCAATGTCTTGTTCTTGCTTTTGTGCTTGCCAATCGAAAGTTTTTAACCCTTTCAATTCGTTCTTGGATAAATGGAATATGACGGATTTCATTTAGCGGAGCATCTTTTAACCAAAGGCAATATCTCACATTTCCGTTAATAAAATCACCACCACCGATAAATGGACGAATGAATTTAGAACTTTCAGGATGCTTTGCTTTCAGTTCATTTACTTCTTCTAAAGTCAGCATAAAATGTCCATCGTCTGTGGTTTCGCTACCTTTAATGATTTCAGGAACATTACATAAAGGCTTTGTTCTTGTGGTGATAAACATATCTTTTCCTTCAACCAAATATGGATTGATGTTTTTCACTTTAATTTCGTGTGCCTCACCTTTTATATCTTCATATTCAAAAACACTTTTATCGTTAGTATCATAATTGGCGAAGCCAATTATGACTACGTGAACGGCTGCATTTCCTTTTGCTTCGTTACCCCATTTAAAAGTTCTATGTGCAAAGTGAATTTTGATTTTGTATGTATGAAAAAGCAAACCCCAAATAATTCCGACTTGTTCTCCTTGTGCGATTGAATTAGTTGATACAAAAGCGACTTTGATTTTTGTATCTTGAATATATTGAGCTGCTTTTACATACCACGCTGTTACATAATCTAAAGTTCCGCCACCTGTAACGCCAGCAAATATTTTTTCCATATCGGCTTTTTGTTCAGGTTTTTGAACTTGCTTCCCAATGAATGGAGGATTTCCGATGATGTAAGAAAGTTCGTTTTTAGAAACCAAACTTTCCCAATCTATTTGTAATGCGTTACCGTGAACAATGTTTGCCGATTTTTTTAACGGTAACCGCACAAAATATTGTCCAAATTCACTACTCACCAACATATTCATTTGGTGGTCAATCAGCCACATTGCTACTTCGGCAATTCGGGCAGGAAATTCCTCGTATTCAATGCCGCTAAATTGGTCAACGTTTATCCAAAGTATTTGGCTTATATCCAAAAATGTCTGTCCCGATTTGTTGAGTGCTTTCAGCACTTCAAATTCCAACAATCGCAATTCTCGGTAAGTAATCACAAGGAAGTTTCCGCAACCACAAGCAGGGTCAAGAAATTTGATAGTGCTAAGTTTTTTATGAAATTCAGGGAGTTTGTTTTTATTGTCTTTTACGCTTTCAAATTCTTTCCAAAGGTCGTCCAAGAAAAGCGGTTTGATCAATTTTAAAATGTTGGTTTCGCTGGTGTAATGTGCGCCTAAGTTTCTGCGTTCTTTTGGGTTCATTACGCTTTGAAACATTGAGCCAAATATCGCTGGAGATATTTTGCTCCAATCTATGTAGCAACAATTCAACAAAGCTTGTCGCATTTTAGTATCAAAACTTGCTGTAGGCAGGATTTCTTCAAACAATTTTCCGTTTACATAAGGAAAGTCGGCCAGTTGCTCGTCAAGATTTTTAAAACGGTATTCTTTCGCTGTATTTAACACCTGAAACAATTCTTGTAATTTGGCTGCAAGGTCGCTTCCGTCTTCGGCTGTCCTCTGTTCTAAATATTCTTGAAATTGTTGTTTATTGAAAATGGTGGTGTCTTCGGCAAAAAGTAAAAACAGAATGCGAACCAAGTAAACTTCTAATGGATGCCCGGTGTAGCCGATTTCTTCCAAACGGTCGTGTAATTTACCCATCAGCTCGGCTGCCTTTATGTTTGCAGGATCCTGTTCTTTATAAACCTTTTTTTGATACCCTAAAATGTACCCGAAATGCTGAACATTATTTACAAGGTCGTTGAGTTTAAATTCAATGTGTTTATCATCTTCAAGGTCGTAAAGCCGAAAGTTTTCAAAGTCTGAAACGAGAATGTATTTGGGAAGTTCGTGTTCTTTCAGTCCATGCGTATATTCAATGGCTTGTGAATATGCTTTGTCAAGGTTTTTTCCCCGACTTTTCATTTCAATTAAAACCGTTCCTTTCCAAAGCAGGTCAATATAACCGTCTTTGTCATCCAGTTTTTTTACTCTGTGTTCAAAGGTCGAAACACGTTTACTGCTAATTCCAAATATATTAAAAAACTCAACTAAAAATGGCTTTGCATCTGCTTCTTCATTTGAAGTGTCCGCCCATTCTTTTGAGAATTTTAATGCTCTATCTTTTATTTCGTTCCAGCTTAATGCCATTCTTAAATTGTCAAGTTGCTAAGATAATTATTTAAAGTCCTAATGTCATTCTTTGCGTTAGTAAAAATTGGCTCTTTTGGTTTTTCTCACAGGATAATTGATTTTTAATGGCGTTCGTGATTGCTTCGCAATTGCGAAGGGTCGGCTTCCCGAAGGGTCGGGCCAAGTCGTGTGTCGGGCAAAACCAAATGTGCCGTTTGGGCGGCAGCAGAAATTGTTTTAAAAAAATATGAGGTAGGAAAAAATAAAAATACAGAAGCTTTGACTATTGGGTTGGCTGCCATAATGTTCATTCTCATTCTTTGTTTTGTTTTATTTCTGTCGTTTAATGTGCGCACTGCCGTCTGTTGCCAGCAGTGTTATTTTTGTTTCTTAACTTCCTGCAAATGCTGTCCCGAATATCCCTACTGCAAGTTCAGCCCAGATAAGCAGGAAGGCTAGTAGAACAAGTCCACACATTAGTATTCTACCTTTAGTGCCTTTTACTTTTCGTAATACAAATTCACAAAGTAATCCTGTTCCTAATAATAGCATTCCCATTGTTGCAAAGTCTAAAAGTTTCCAGTCAACTCCGTTGCTAAATTGCATTGCAATATACGGGATAAGAAGAAGGATTGGTACTGCTGCTAAAATGAACAGTAATCTTTTGCTTTGTGTTGTCATAATTATTGATTTTTTATTAGCTAAATGAATATTTCCAATTATTGTTGGTCTGAAAAGCAGTAAAACTTCTTTGATAAAAAGCCAGTTAGCTCTTTTGTGTCCAAATTCTTTTGAATAACATTGAAACCTTTCAATAAGGTCGCCTTCAATTTCTTCACGAAAGTCTGGGTTACAATACCAGCGAAAGAATGCTAATACCTTACTTGGTGGTTTATGTTCCATATCCATTAACTATGTAAATTTGAAAACTACTTTCGGAATTGCGTCCCAAAGCGAATTTCGTTGTTCTTTCGCCTGACTAAGAATATTCTTACCAATGGAAGTAATTTCGTAGAGCCGTTTTCTTTTTCCGCCTCTGATATTTGTTGCTTCACCAAATTCTGACTTTACCATATCCTTGTCCTCAAGTCTTTTCAAAACTGTTTGTATTGCCCCTAAACTGACCTTTCGTCGCAATCGTTCTTCAATTTCAGTAATGATGCTTACACCATATGCTTCTCCGTCAAGTATAGCTACCGTCAGTAAAACGATTTCTTCAAATTCTCCCAAATGATATTGGCTCAATGTTCTGATATTTACCACAAATGTAGTTATTAGTTTTTAAATAAACCCTATTTGTAGTTAAAATATTCAAAAAGATTTAGAAAGAGTTCGTAATAATGGCTTGGAAATTGTTGTGAAGTTGGTCGTCAAACATTGCCACCAACTCTAAGGAATATTGGTTGACTTTAAGCAACAAGCATCTGCCCGCCTATACATGCCAATCAACTCCGATAAGCCAGGACAAATGTATTTCAACCCAAATTCATATTATCACAACAGCGCTACCAAATTATTTATTTCACTGCCGTCATCAATTTACTATCCACAAAAACCCCATTCTTATTGTGCACAGACAGCTGATACACGTAATTAGCTACCGGCAAATTCATCTCATTATTATCGATTAGTAGATAATGTTCTCCAGCTGGAAGCGCATTTCGTTGGATAGTATTTACTTTTCTCCCTGCAATATCAAATAAATCCAGTGTAACATCAGCCGCCAATGCCAATGTAAATGGAATTTTAGTATGTCCATTATATGGATTAGGTGAGTTTTGTCCTAATTTGAAATTGTGGGCATTCTGCTTTTCGATATGACCATTGGACGAAGTACCTTCCCCTTTTACGGTAACTTCCAGGAAAGATTCATAGATGTCTGGATTTGATTCGAGCTTCAAGGTAGCTACCTGATATTCATATCCATCGGCAAAAATACCATCCTGTGAGGGAGTGAGCGGGTCAACGCCTTTGGTATAGATGTCTTTATGCTCCGTGTATAAGGTTTGTTTGCTTTCAATATCAAAGGTCAATTGAGAGATAGCTGCATAACTGGAGCTAACATACACTTGAAAATGGATGTGACAAACCCGTCCATTGTACCAGCCTGGGAAAATCGTCACAAATTCGACTTCTCCATTGACATCAGTGTACTGATAACCGCGCAAATAGGTCTTTCCCGCTTGTCCCGGATTATTCGGTAAGTTATAACCTGAGTAGTTGCCGTCTTTATCACAATGCCAAATATTGACACGCACATTTTGCATGGGTTCACAATTACTATTCCCGATAATCCGTAATTTCAGATTGAGCTGTACACCGACTCTGTCTTCACGAACATCTTGTCTATAATAAAAATTATTTGTAGTCAAGTCCAATGGGAAAGGCCCGGCTGTTTCTGTAGGGATAAGAACACAATCACCATTTTCTTCATCTTCCGGTTGAGCCATGTTTTTTCCAAAAGGAATTAATGAAACAGCTCCGATAAGCCCTGTAGTCTTGATAAAATCACGTCTGTTATTCTTACCCATATTTCTCTCTTTATGATATTAAACGTGAAAGTATGAAGATTTACAATGAAATAGAACAAATAATATTACATCTTTATCAATCTTTTAACAACTGCCCGATTGTTCATGTTAACCTGCAAATAATATATTCCGGACGCTAGCCTAGAAAAATCCATGTTTTCTATGCCTCTTCCAGTCCAGACCACCTGTCCCAGATTATTCATCATCGAATAGAAAATGCCTTGATCGTCTTCTTGATTGGTAAAGAGTAGCCCGGTAAATGGATTGGGAAAAATATCTATGCTCACGTCATCAAGTGGTGTTTCATTCACTGCAATCGAAGCGCAGTCCGCAGGAATACTATCCTGATTCTCAACAGATGCACAGGTGTTACAAAAAATACTTTTAAAAAAACAGCAGGCTCGACCTATCCGAAATACATTTTGTTCAGGTGTGTCTTTCCAAACACCATGTCCTCCACCGATTTTTACATTGAGTTCAGAACAAACATCCAGATCATTCAATCTGTTATGGATGGCTCGAGTACCAAACATAAGGGGGAAATTCGTACACCCTTGCCAGTAGCCGGAATCAATAGGAGATATAGGGTCATGATCTCCTACAAACCCAATCAAGGGAATCGCATCAGAACTGTCTATTATACCCAGATCAAAGACACTCCCCCAATTGTGAAAGAGCCCTTTTAGATGAAAGGTGTTTGTCAGAGCATTGCCGGAACTGTCTATCCGACCGAGTGTCTGATGCAACAGTGGAATACTCGAATCAAGCTCTGCTTGTTGTGCAAAGGCTAGGTTTGTCGTCGTAAAAGCCCCCGCACTTGTCCCACCGGCAAAGATCCAATTAGTATCAATTCCATACACTGCTGCATTCTCGACTAAATATCTAATAGCTGCGTGGACATCCTGCAGGGATCGGTAAAAGGCCATTTGCATAGAACTTGCATCGCCATCACAAGGGTCTGGCGCCCGGTTCCAACCCAATCGGTACTCTATGGTTGCAGCTACATAGCCACGCTTTGCAAATTCAAGACAATAGTTATTCAACCCATTTAAGGATCCACCTGAATATCCACCACCATGAACCAACACGACTAAAGGACGAGCAGTAAAGCTGTCTATTTGAATTTTCGGAAAATATATGTTGAAAATAAGGTTTTGGTCCTCTCCTTTATAATCGACTGCGTGGCCATAACTCACAGACATCACAGACTCAACCTCATCCTCTGCAAATACAGGTGTATTGGTAAAGCGCTTATCCTGTGAACAATAAGTATCTGTCTGCGCCATAGAATACCACCAACCTATTAAACAGAATACCACCAATGTTATCTTCTTCATGTTCACTACTATTTATCGATTATTAAAAAAATTTCAACGAATATTTCAGATTTGGTCTATGCAATTCATCTCAAATGCGCTCGAACACAAAACATTAATCGTTTCTGTATAAAACGGGAAAAATTCCTTCAACACGAATTCAGTAGTAAAGGTTTTGCAAAACCGCTTAGTACTGACTGTGAGGTCAACTCCGATATATGTATCGTTTCCATGATTTTTTATAAAACATTGATAGCGAGTCTTACATCGATTCCACACTTATCTAATGCGGAATTTGAGTTCAAGAGAATATTTCCATTTCTTTTAACCATTAGACGACACATAGTTGATTAGGTTTAAAATGCTATATAATTGGAAACAAATTGGACTTCCTGAAAAACTTAGCAACGACTAATTATCAAATAAATCTAGCGCAACTAGACACAATCGGTTGTGGGTATCGACAAGGCTGCTTGATATACTCAATTCACAAAATATCCGGAAAAATTTTTTTTTAATGGAACCATTATTCGTAAATCCCCTTTTCCGTATTAGAAAATACTGAACGACATCTATCTAATTTATATACCTGAATATCAACAATATACAGTTTTTGTTTTTGACACTATTTTAACCTTTCTGAACCTATAGTTAGCTTCATATTGCATAAAGACAATACTTTTGCCTATAATATGAATCCGGGATAAATCTATTTCCTTCTAATTAGGATGATACTCGTCGCCAAATGACCTAATTTTGTAGAAAATATTTTTCCCATCATCTGCATTATTTTATTATTGTAAAAAATTCAAGATATGAATAGATGGAGCGCCTTTATTTTGGTCATTATTTTTTTTCCTGTTTTAATACAAGCTCAGGAAAAGTGGACTTTAGAGCAGTGTATTCAGCATGCTGTTGAAAACAACCTTGCAATCAAGCAATCTGATATTCAAGTTCTAAGCAATCAATATAATTACGAAGCTGCCAAAGCAAGTCGCATACCATCACTCAATGCCAATACATTCTTTTATGAAAGTTTCGGTCGCCAGATTGACCCCACAACCAATAGTTTCAACAGTCAGTCATTCGGCAACCAGTCATATAACCTCAATTCACGCGTTACGATTTTCAATTTTAACAAAATAAACAATTCGATAAAACAATCAAAACTAAACCTCCTTGCCTCCGAAGCAGACAAAGAACAAGCCATCCGTGATATTGCCCTGCAAGTTGCTCAAGCATATCTGATCGTATTAATTGCAAAAGAAAATCTTCAAGTAGCTGAAAAAAGCTTAGAACAAACCAATGAACAGCTAAAAGTAACAGACCTACTCATCGATGCCGGTTCAAAAAATCGCAATTCCAGACTTGAAATCGTCGCACAACAAGCAAAAAATGAATCGCAAGTTATCTCTGCACAGAATGATATAGCCATAGGACTTCTCAATTTAAAACAAACAATCAATATTGATCCCGGTTTAAATATTGACATCGTCATCCCAAGTGTCCCCGTTCCAATGGAGAATCCGGATTCCCTTGATTATGAAACCCTCGTAGCGAGTGCCTTTAAGACACAACCCCAGTTTGAATCCTTTGACAGCAAGATCCATAGTGCACTTTTAGGAGAAAAAACAGCGAAAAGCCAGGGCCTTCCTTCTATAACAATGCAGGGTTCCGCCAGCACTACATACTCTACTTTGAGCCGCCAAATCACAGGTACAGAACTGCAAAGACAGCAAATACCCGGCGCACAATTAAACAATGAAGCTGTAAACTTTTCTTTCCTTAATCCGGTCGTCACCACCGGAAAAAATCCTTATTTTACACAGCTCAATCAAAATCTCGGCTTTGGCCTCGGCATCGGTATTGATATCCCGATCTTCAATGGTCTCCAAGTAAAAACAAACGTTCAACAAGCTCGATTAAACAAAGAAAACATTCAGCTCCAAAGTAATCAAGCTCGCCAACAGTTGAGAAGTGACGTCCTCAAGTCACTCACAGATGCCCGCGCCGCAAGATTAAATATGTATTCGGCTCAAAAAGCTTTTGAAGCCCAAAGTGGCGCATACTCAGATACCAAAAAACGTTATGAGATCGGTACAGCCAACAGTTTTGAACTCATTACTTCTAAAAATAATCTCGATACCGTTGAGCGAGACCTCATCATCAGCCGATACGACTATACCTTTAAAATGAAGGTTCTGGACTATTATGCTGGTAAACAAATTTCATTTAATTGATTTTAATTTAATTCTTCCTTATGAATAACAATAAAAGAAAATGGTGGTTAATTAGTCTGATTACAGTAGTTATTATTCTGATTGTAATTGCTTATATCAAGGGACGACAAAGACCCAAAGGCATTGGTGTAACAACTGAATTGGTCACCACACGCGATATCAAAGAAGTTGTAACTGCTTCCGGAAAAATATTTCCTGAAAATGAAGTAAAAATAAGCTCTGACGTGTCCGGTGAAATCATTGGCCTTTACGTCAAAGAAGGCGATACTGTCAAGGCAGGTCAACTTCTTGCAAAAATTAATCCTGATAGCTATTTGCCCTCTGTCCGCCGTGGACAAGCCACAGTTAAAGGGTCTCGAGCACAAGAACTAGCATCCCAATCTCAAATAAAAATGGCTCAAGCTCAATTGGATGAAGTCAATTCACGCCTCGAAAATACCCGAAAGACACACAACAGAAATACAAAACTATATGCTGACGGCGTAATTAGTAAATCAGACCTTGAGGCTTCACAATCCACGCTAGATGGCCTCATAGCCTCTGCCAACTCTGCCAAAGCCGCCATAAAACAAGCTCAGACCAACGCCTCTTCTTCTCAATACAACACCCAAAGTGCCAACGCCAGCTTAGATGAAATGAAAACCAGCCTCAACAAAACCTTTATCTACGCTCCGGTAGATGGGATTATTAGTTCCCTAAAAGTAGAAAAAGGTGAGAGAGTCGTAGGAACCATCCAAATGTCAGGTACAGAGATGATGACCATCGCCAACCTCAGTGCTATTGAAGCACAAGTGGAAGTGTCTGAAAATGATATCGTCAGAGTACATAAAGGCGATTCAGCCGTCATAGAAATCGATGCCTTTTACGGAAAAAAATTTACTGGCGTAGTGACTGAAATAGCCAATAGCTCTACAACAGCGAGCAGCCTTTCAACGTCTGGCTCAACATCTCTCAATAGCGATCAGGTGACCAACTTTATCGTCAAGGTCAGACTCAATTACGAATCTTACAAGTCGCTCATCAAGCCGGATGAACCCTTCCCTTTTCGCCCCGGCATGTCCGTTTCGGTAGAGATAAATACAAAGACAGAAAAAAATGTATTGGCTGTTCCGATACAATCTGTAACGACTCGCGAAAATCCAGCTTTTAGTAAGGAAGCTTTAAAGAATGGTAAAAAAGCTGATTTGATTGAAGTTGCTTTTATTCAAAAAGGTGATAGCGTCAACATGATTCCTGTTCAGACAGGCATTCAAGACGATGAATATATTTATATCAAACAAGGTTTACAAAAAGGTGATCGCGTGGTTTCCGGTCCTTACAGCGCTATTTCAAGAACGTTGAAACAAGGTGATAAGGTTTATGAGGACAAAAAGGATAAACCGTCCGACACCAAAGAGGAAAAGTAGCGCTTTTTGTAATGCTTTGACAGGAATTATTCAAACCCAAATTCAGCAGTATGAGTATTGTCTAAACGAATAGTGCTGTTGTGACGGTCGTCCCAATTTACAAATCGCTCCTATGGCTTTACTAAGCCTCTGATTACGTGCCGTTTACCGACATTGCATTTATCTCATGCAGAATATAGGCTACAACAAAACCGTTAACATAGATATAAAGTATATTGATAATTTGTCTAATATTGGAAAGGGCTTAACTTTGTCCCTTAATTTTCAGGAAATAACCATATTTTTCTTGAGAAATAATGTAAAACCAAAATTTGAGAAATCAACATTAACGGATGAATAGTTTTAAAAGAGCTTTAAACATTGCTGGCTGGGCCACATTTGCCATTGCATTCTTTGTTTTTATTTTTTCAGTAGAAAGGACAGGAAGTCTCTGGGATTGTGGGGAATTTATTCTAGGAGCGGATAAACTCCAGGTAGTTCACCCTCCGGGAGCGGCCTTATTCTTAATAATTGGTCGCATGTTTGCCATCTTAGGTTCGATTTTCTCTTCCGACCCATCCGGCGTTGCTTTTGCGATAAATCTGATGTCAGGAATGGTGACAGCTTTTGCAGGTATGTTTATTTGTTGGTCCACCATCTACCTTGGAAAAATTGCATTGGTCGGAGCTGATCAAGAGACGGACAAAGGGCAAAACATAGGACTGCTTTTAGCAGGAATGGCCGCCGGACTTAGTTCAACCTTTTCGGTTTCAATATGGTTTTCAGCAATGGAAGGTGAAGTGTATGCGATGTCAACTTTCTTCACGGCAATTACATTGTGGTCTCTTTTAAAGTGGTATTATCTTCCTGATACTCAAAAAAGTGACAGATGGATTGTGTTTTCTTTATTTATGGCAGGCCTATCCATAGGTGTCCATTTACTGAGTCTCCTTACATTTCCGGCACTTGCAGTATTTTACTATTTAAAAAAATATAATAAATTCACCTGGTTGGGCTTTGCAGCTTCTTTAGGAGCAGGGCTTTTTGCATTGTTTTTTGTTCAAAGAATTATTATTGTCGGACTACCCGGTCTCTTAGTTAAACTGGATATTTTTGCTGTAAATGACTTAGGCCTCCCTTTCTATTCCGGCCTCATCCCTTTTTTGGCCATTATAGTTGGACTTTTGTTTTGGGGGCTTAAGAGAGCCAACACCCGTGGATTACATAACCTACAGCTGGCATTAGTGAGTGCAATGCTTATTATTGTAGCCTATTCAACGACGGCTGTAGTGGTTATTAGAGCCAATGCTAATCCGCCGATTAACATGAACAACCCTTCTGATCCCGCCCGTTTGTTGCCTTATCTCAATCGTGAACAATATGGCGATCGACCTTTGCTGTTTGGTCCTTCTTTTGAAGCCCGACCTAATGGTGTAGATAGCGAGCCCCGCTTTGGCAGAGTAGGTGACAAATATGAGGTCATTGACATGAAATATGACTATACCTATGCTCCGGAAGACGAGATGTTCTTCCCTCGTATGGGACATGGTGATGACCCTACCAAAGCACGGCTATACAAGCAATGGATGGGACACGAAGGGAAGCCTACACAAGGTGACAATCTTTCTTACTTCTGGCGATACCAAATCAACTGGATGTATTGGCGATACTTTATGTGGAACTTCGTAGGAAAGCAAAACGGAGAACAAGGGTATATGCCATGGGATAAAACCAAGGGCAACTGGTTGAGTGGCGTATCTTTCATTGACAACGCCAGATTAGGCAATCAAGACAAGCTTCCTTCCTTTATGAAAGACGATCAGGCGAGAAATAAATATTACTTTATCCCGCTTATCCTCGGTTTAATCGGCTTTGCCTTCCAATATAGAAAACGAAGAAACGAATGGATTGCTTTATTAGTCCTGTTTTTCTTGACCGGTATTGGCATCATCATCTATTCCAACCAACCTCCGATTGAACCCCGTGAACGAGATTATGTATTGGTAGGTTCTTTCTTTACTTTTTGTATTTGGATTGGGTTGGGAGGCCTGGCAATAGGTCAGTTTTTAGTTGAAAAAATAAAAAACAATTCAGTCCCACTATACGCTTTTGCCGGTTTGTTGGCTCTACTTTCACCCACATTGATGGGATTCCAAAACTTTGATGATATGGGCCGTAAGGGAATCTATGCATCGAGAGACTATGCCAGCAACTTCCTCAATTCTGTTGAACCCAACGCTATAATTTTTACTTACGGCGATAATGACACCTATCCACTCTGGTATGCGCAGGAAGTAGAAGGAATCAGGACGGATGTTAGGGTAGTAAATCTATCCTTGATTGCAGTCGATTGGTATATTGATCAACAAAGACGCAAAATCAATAATTCTGCTCCTATCAAAATGACAATTCCATCTGACTCATACCGTGGTAATAAGCGTAATCAGATCTATTACGTTACTTCCGATATGTCTAATCAGGAGTTGCCGGCCAACACTGTTTTGAAATTTATAGGTGAATCACACCCTTTGGAAGGCACTAATTCTAAAGCAGAATCATTCTTACCTACCAACAAAATGTATATCCCTATAGATAAAGCCGGCTGGATTAATAAAAAGTTCTTAAGTGCTCAAGATTCCATTTTGGACAAGATACCGGTATCTTTTGACGTCAAAGAACAAGGAGATTATGTTCTTAAAGGAGACCTGGCTGTCATGGATATTATCGCAAGTAATATCAATGATAGACCGGTATATTTCTCTGTAACCGCCGATCCATCTCGATTCTTGGGTTTAAATCAATATATGCAGTTAGAAGGACTTGCATTGCGTATCATTCCGGTTAGATCTACTCCAGAGCGCCAATTTGGTGTTTTTGGATTGGGACGAGTACAGGACGATCTTACCTACAAAAATGTTATGACTAAATTTAAATGGGGTAACTTTGACAAAAAGAAACTCTTTGTGGACAGGTCGTATCTTCCGTCTATCAACGCACTACGCATGGTTCAAATACGTACCGCTTATGATATGCTTAATAAAGGAGATAAAAAACGAGCAGCTGAACTGGCTGAAAATACCTTGAAAGTATTCCCCAACATGAACTTCCCATTTGATGGTGGAATACTACCGACCATATCCATTTTAATTAGTGCAGATAAGTTTGAAACTGCCAAACCTTATATGAAAGTTCTCGCCGGAAACCTCAGAGAATCAATGGTATTTTATAAGAGTTTGACGCCGGTGGAATTATCAGAAGGTTACCAATCCGGTATGGACGATACCCAAAGAGCCATTGATGATATGATATTGATGATTCAAAAAGAAAAGGACAAGAAGTTTGAAGAAGAAATAAAGAAAATCATTGGCCCTTATCATTCTGCAACAACTTCGCCTGTTCAACCGTTAGATTTTAAAAACTAATTATGTCTAAAGGAATAGTAGCAATAGGGTGTGATCACGCCGGCTTTCCAATGAAGGCCACAGTGATTCGTTTTCTCACTGACAAGGGTCTGCAAATTATAGACCACGGTACATTTTCGGCTGAAAGTGTCGATTATCCGGACTTTGCACATCCGGTTGCAATCAATGTCGAACAAGGTGTAGCCGATTGGGGTGTCTTGATTTGTGGTAGTGGCAATGGCGTTGCTATGACAGCCAACAAACACAGCGGTATTCGCTGTGCTTTATGCTGGTTGCCTGAGTTGGGCGCATTGGCACACCAACATAATAATGCCAATATTATTGCTCTACCTTCCCGATTTATTGAGAATGATACAGCATATCAAATACTTGAAAGTTACTATACTTCCGCATTTGAAGGAGGCAGACATGAACGTAGAGTTGAAAAAATAGACTGCTGACACCATATTTCAATATAGTTCAGCAACCTTAATGTACTGGATTCAGCCATCGATGCTTTCCAAAACCGAAGAGTGCTGAATTCGAGTTTAATTGAGTAATACTGATAGGACGTAAAAATTAGACCAATCAGATGTTTCCTTTAAATGGTTTATTTTTACAATTCATATAAGATTTATTATTTTATGTATAATCATCATATTAATACTACTCTGAAAGAAAGAAGTCGCTATTTGTCATGTATTAATTTGATTCAGATTGTAATATATTTATGGTGTCTAAGTCCGCTGACATTGTGGTCACAGACTGTGTCGGAAAGAAGCCTCCCCGCCTTCCATTATTCTTATCTAATTACACAATCGGAATTGCGCCAACACATCCAAATTTTGGCTTCTGATTCATTAGAAGGCAGAGGCTTTGGTACGATGGGAAGCTATAAAGCCGGTGATTATATTGCTGCTAACCTGAAGTCCTCAAACATCATACCTATCGGCGATAGGGAAACGTATTTTCAACCCGTTGTGTTAAACCGTTGGAATCGTGGTAAAAATATTTTTGAAGTAACATCCCATAAAGAAAGTGCTAACGATGTGCTTACACCCGGCATAGATTTTACTTATAGCTTAACAGAAATTCCATCTGTTTTGAAGCTTAGTGGAGACCATTATATGTTTGCAGGGTATGGGATTGAGGACAAAAACTACAATGATTATACATACATCCAAGCAAGAGGAGAAGTATTGCTGATGCTCGACGGTGAGCCCACCATCGGAAGTATGAATTTAATAAGTCAATCCTCATCCCGGTCAGATTGGAGCAACAATTTGAATAAAAAAATTGCCCTCGCCGCTCAAAAAGGCGCCAGAGCAGTATTTCTGATTGTGGATTCAACACGATTTAATAAGGTCAATCCTACTGTTTTTAATAAGGCATCAGTCTATGCGGAACAGCTTTCAAACAAATATCCCATTCCTGTGATTAGAATTAATGAACAAGCTTTGAGTAGGATGTTTTCCAAAAAAGAGTTTAAAAGATTCATCAAGCTAAAGCAAGGTGTACAAAAGGGAAAAGTTTCATCCAATTATATTATAGGAAAATTCAACCTTGATCTATCCTTATCGTCCACTATCGTACGCGATCGCAACGTAGTAGGCATTATAAAAGGGAATGATGCTCACCTGAAGGACGAATACATTGTTCTATCAGCGCACTTTGACCACCTTGGAACTCAGAATGGAGAAATATATAATGGAGCAGACGATAATGCTACCGGAACATCTGCATTGATTGCTGTAGCGAAAGCATTGAATGCCCTGTCCAGCAATGGATATCCGTTAAAAAGAAGTGTGTTATTTTTATTCTGTACCGGAGAAGAATCAGGATTATTGGGGTCAAAGTATTTCGTAAAGCATCCGCTCGTTCCACTCAAGGACATAAAGACCGACATTAATATAGATATGATTGGCCGAAGTGATGACCTCCACAGTGAAAATGAAAATTATGTATATGTCATCGGCTCTGATAAAATCAATCCCCTCTTAGATAAAACTCTAAAAGAAAACAATGCATTAAGCGTGGCTTATAACTTGGATTATACGTACAATGACATCAATCACCCCCTCAAATTATATTATCGTAGTGATCATTATAGTTTTGCAGAAAAGGGCATTCCTAGCGTATTCCTTTTTGGAGGTTTTCATGAAGATTATCACATGGCTTCTGATGATGTGGACTTTATCAATTTTAAAAAGGTAGAAGATTTAAGTAGATTGATTTATTTCACTACAATAGGAATGGCCAATCATGATGGAAAAATAAAAACTGAATATAACGAATAAAATGGCGTATTTCCTGGCAATCGATACCACTACTACTCCCTTTTCAGTGTCTATAGGCGATGAAAGTATAATCTATGCGGAAGAAATAAGATACAATTATGCTGAATTGGCGGGACATATCACCCTAATGATTCAAAAGTGCTGCAACTTTAGTGGAATATCTCTAAATGACTTATCAGGTATCCTGATAGCGAGAGGTCCCGGAAGCTATACCGGACTTAGAATAGGCTACTCGGTAGCAAAAGGCTTGTGCATGTCTCTTGACATAAAGCTGATAGAGGTGGATTCCTTCCAAGCATTGGCACAAGAAGCTGCTAGACAGTTCGGCACCCCAATTTCAATATACTGCGCTGCTCTTGATGCACGTCGCAATGAGGTCTATATGTCCATTATTAACCACTTCGGCAAGGTGCTATACCCTGTGAGTCCATGTCTATTACCCATCCGCCTGTCTGACCTCGTTGGGCAGATAAAACCGGATGCCGTGTATTGCCTCGGTGATGCAGCAGATAAAATCAATCAACAGTTAGGTCCCTACAATTATTTCACTACAGATATAGAGATAACCTCCAGCCTTCTGTTTAATCAACTCGGAATAGGAATAGAACACTCAAGTTTTGAAGAAATAGCAGCTGCAGAACCTTATTATCTAAAGCCTCCCAATATCACGGTCTCAAAAAAGAAGCCTTTTGATCCGAATATTAAACAAAAGGGTATATAACTAAAATAATTTTAATATTTAATTAGCCTCATATATTCCTGAAAATCAAACTAAAAGGATATATTTTCCGTTCTCATATAAGAATAAGATGCAATTTGAAAAAGTTTGGTACAGTTTTGGTTATATAACACATATAATCCAAAACTAAAAACATATTAGAATATGAGAAAAACAAAAAACGACTCTATTTCTTTAAAAGGAGGAAAGGCGGAAATGCAGTTAGACTATACTGCTTTAAGAAAAGCAGTCCTTGTCCTCCGGGCTGTTAACCACAAGCTCAGACAACGCATCATTGACTTGTTGGATGAAGGTGATAACATGACCGTAACCGATATTTATATTAAATTGAGATTAGAACAATCGGTTGCTAGTCAGCATTTAGCCATCTTGAGAAGGTCAGGTGTGGTTATTACCGATCGTCAAGGTAAGTTTATTTATTATTCTTTGGATAAAAATCGACTTGCACAAATTTCAAGGCTTGTAGAAGAGCTTGCAAATTAATTTTTACACATCTGTGTATGTTGTTGTATATCAATCATATACAATATATTAGTTTAAGGTTTACATTAAACAGGCCTTTAATTTAAAAAAAATATGCCAATTTTTCAAAAAAAATTGGCATATTTTTTTGTTATATTCAAATATTGTTTCATTTTTGTGACACAAAGGTCAACTACAGTATTTTATCGCTGCCAAAAACAGAGGTGAAAATTTTTATTTATTAAGAAACGCTACAAAATATTTTTATGAAAAAGACTAAGGTAACAATTGACAATGAAAAACTTCAGGTCTCGTCAGATATCCTGAGAGCTCTCGCACACCCACTCCGACTTAAGATACTCGAATTTATTGACAAGTATCAAAATATCAATGTAAATAAGATTTACAATACATTGAAAATTGAACAATCTATTACATCACAACATTTAAAAATCCTTCGCAACAGCGGTGTCGTAATTACTGAAAAAGAAGGTAAATTTGTTCATTATCACATTAATTATGAAGTCGTTGAAAAAGCAATGGTCGCCGTCAACAATTTTTACGCCTGATCTCCTAAGCTTTTTTTAATCAAAATTTTACGGAATCTAAAGAATAATTTTACCTTTTCAATTATTACAACTTCCTACTTTATCCGAAAAAAATAAAAGGGTGTTGTCTTTATGGCAACACTTTTTTTTACAATCCTATAAAAATTTACTTCTTTACCCTACCTCAATAGAGCTCATTTATATCCATTTGCTTTACACAACTTCTCACCTTCACGCTCATTTACAAACATATTCTACCTTTAGGTGTTTAGTTATTCTAAACAACTTTTCAAGCAATATCATTCAACTTGTTTTATAAATGACTAATACCATAATATTTGACTTAGGAGGTGTTTTAATAGACTGGAATCCTATGTATGTTTACAAAGATTACTTTGATACACCTGAACAGGAACAATTTTTTTTCAAACACGTTGCCACTTTCGAATGGAATGAAGAGCAAGACGCCGGAAAGTCACTGCACATAGCCACTGAAGAAAGAATTATACTCTTTCCGGAGTGGGAACAACCCCTACGTGACTTTTATGGTCGTTGGGAAGAAATGCTTGGAAATTCAATTCAAGGCACTGTTGATATCTTTCAAAGTCTTAGAGAACTCAATAAATATAAATTCTACGCATTAAGCAACTGGTCTGCCGAAACCTTCCCAATTGCACTCGATAGATTTGACTTTCTACACTGGTTTGACGGAAGACTGATAAGTGGTGAAGAAAAAATGGCGAAACCCAATCCGGATTTTTATTCACTCCTCCAATCAGTCTATCAGGTTGACTTTACTACATCTATATATATTGACGACAATTTCCGAAATTGTGTTGCAGCTCAGGAATTAGGACTTCCCGCCATTCACTTTAAGTCTCCGGAACAACTCAAATCCGAACTGTCCAATCATTCAATATATCTTTAACCATGTTTTTTTACTGAATTATAACCGTTTAAACCGTTCAAAAGCAGCCCTCTCTAACATTTCCCTGTCATCAGGATGTGCTATTTTGATCAACGCTTTTGCACGTTGACGCATATTTCTACCATAGAGATACGCTACACCATATTCTGTAATAATATAATGAACGTGACCACGCGTCGTGACAACGCCCGCTCCCGGCTGGACTACCGGTACAAGACGACTCAAACCCTTACGCGTTCGGCTGGTTAACGCTATAATTGGTTTTCCGCCTTCACTCAATGCAGCGCCCCGCATAAAGTCCATTTGTCCACCAATGCCGCTATATTGCCGAGTTCCGATGCTGTCAGAAACAACTTGTCCTGTTAAATCGACTTCTATCGCAGAATTGATGGCAACCATATTGGGATTGCGCCTGATTACAGAGGTATCGTTGACAAAGTCAATATCCAGAAATGCAAAGGCAGGGTTATCATCTACGTATTTATACAACTTATCAGTACCGACAGCAAATCCGGTCACCGTCTTATAAGGCATTATGACTTTGCGGGAATTATCTATGACGTCCCTTTCAAACAAATCAACTATTCCGTCACTACACATCTCTGTATGAACTCCTAAATGTTGGTGGTTATTAAGACACTTCAAAACAGCATCAGGTATAGTCCCAATACCCATCTGTATCGTTGATCCATCATCTATAAGCTCAGCTACATATTTTCCTATAAGCATCTCTTCCTGTCCCGTCTTGGCACCATAATCCACCTGCGGCAGCTGCTCACTATAATAAACCATGTGTGTAAACCGAGAGCTGTGTACAATACCATCTCCATGTGTCCTGGGCATATTTTCATTGACCTGAGCAATGACGTACTTAGCATTAGCTACAGCCGACCTCGCAATATCAACAGAAACCCCCAAAGAACAATATCCATGCTGGTCTGGTGGAGATACCTGCACGATAGCCACATCCAACGGTAAATTATTTTTATTAAACAAATCGGGTATATCGCTCAAAAATACCGGAATATAATCGGCACGTCCTTCCTCAACAGCCTTTCGTACTGTTTCTGAAACAAACATACAATTAATTCTAAAGCTACCTTCATATTCGGGCTTGTGCACTTCAATCTCGCCTTGAACCGTTATAAACACCAATTCTACCTCCTGTAGTCGGTCTTTCTGTTTAGCCAACGAACGCATCATATGAAGCGGTGTACATGCACTGCCGTGGACAAAGACCCGATTGCCACTCTGAATTACCCCAAGAGCCGTTTCCGCATCTACATAATTAATATCCAATCTCATCTCATCAAATGTTTGTTTTATAAATTATTTCTCAAGGTAAACTTACCTAAATATTTTTACAAAACCCAATATTTGACAAAATTTTATGCGGAAATTACAAACAATCTAAAATAATAAAAAATAATATTCCGAATTCGCATTTACAGGCAAGGGAGAAGGAAGTAAATAGGAGGATTCAGGCCGAAATAAATACGCATTTCTTACTAACCCATCTCTACTCAACGACCTACAGTAAATACACGAGAAATATTGAAACCTATATGAAGTTCTCCTTTTTCAAAACGGGATGTCGTAGCTGTAAACAAAGACCTTTCCGTAACTCCTGAAGCATTTGATACAAAAAGTTGGAAGACATGACCACCCGTCTCGATATCAATACCGATTGTCAGTGGATTAAAATTCCCTTGCCGCCTCATATCTTTAGGTACAACATAATATTCGCAAGTCAATGCTGTCCTGGATGCAATTTTATACCGCCCTGCAAAGCCCAAAGCAAACAAATTGTTTTTCTCCGAAGACAAATTTGTCAAGTTGTAATGCAAATATGTCGGCATCACTTGTAAACTAAAAGACTCATTTATTTTACGAGCAACAAGTAGTTGATGGACATAACTTGCCCTATTCCAAAACTTCAACTCAGGAATATCAATTTTTTCAGATATGACGGACATTCCTGCCAAATAATCTACTGTCACCGGACTCTTCTTCTTAGCCTGGCCGACAAGTTTCACCTTTGCAAACCCATCATACTCTTTATTTAAAGTACTTCGCCCCACCCCAATCATCAAGCCATTTGTTATTCCATAATCAAAGCCTATCCGCGTCACGGCATTATCCAATCCAAAAAAATTATCAAAACCTTCGCTTACATCGCCAAATCTATGATTGATTCTGACATCCAGAACACCTCGTTTGACTTGTTCAACACTATGCCCATTGGCAATTCTGGTGGTTTTAAATGTCGCAAACGTAATATTTCCTTCCTCATCCATTTCCTTTAATACGGATTCCCACGTGTCTTGAGATTGTCCTGCCGCTACTGAACATAACCATATTAACACACCTAAAAGTGGTATCTTAAATCCTGCTCTCTTCATATTTCTATATGTTTTCTTTAATTATTTAAACTACCTGCATTTATCCAAGCCTCAATTTTCTTAATACTGCAATCATCCAACTTTGATGTATTCTTAGGCATCGGCAACGCACCAGGCTCATGTTTAATCGCCTTCAGCAACCGCCCATCTTCTACTACCGGCATTACCTCATCATAGTTGGTCAGTGGAAATGTCAGCAAAGCACTGGCATTATGACAACCACTCAAGGCACAGGAATTATTGAGAATTTTTGTCACATCACGGCTATATGTCACCTCAGTAACATCACATATATCTACCTTAGTAAGAGATTCAATACTATCATTATAACAAGATGATAGAATCATTACAAATAGAACTGCAACTATTATACTCCACTTCATATTCTTTTGCTTTTTAAATCATTAAATATTTTCCACTTAGAATTACATCTATATTTTCACTAGATGGGTCGTTGTAGTAGTGCCATTACCTTTAATCAAAACAGTATAATGTCCGGAAGGCAGTGTCCTGACGTCAATATTCTTATTGTAAACGCCCGTTTTTATTACTGTTGAAGCAACTTCATTGCCTGACATATCTATCAATGTAATTCGGTAATCAGTTTTGGGTAAAGTCGATATATCTATTTGGATTTCATCGGCCGCTGGATTGGGAAAAATGCCTACCTTAGGACGATTAACATCACTGATGGAAGCCGTGCCGGAGCTTTCAGCCAATATATTACTTTTCCCGAGACTCCATTGATCCCCAGAATCATCTTTTCCATTGTTATTTACTGCATTGACAGCGGCATAAAAGGCAAGATCTCCTGTCCCTTTTGGCGGTGCCGTCCATTTAAATGTCTTCGTAAATTGACTTTTCCCGTCGATAATCTCACCATCTAATGCCGTAGAATGCTCTAAAAGCTTACGCGATAGCTTCAATGATGTATTATCCACATTCGTATTGTCAAACAATCCAAACAAAGAGGATGATGGTGTTGCACTACCACAGGCCAATTGGAAGCCATAGGCAGGCCGGCTATTTGTATTAAAGGCAGTCAGTCGGACATCGTATGTCATCTCAGGTGTGTACTTACTGACAGGATTGCCATTTTCAAGCAACTCTATGGTCACTTGAGTAGCAGTGTTCTTATTGCCATGACAACTGGAACAACCCGTCGTAAGACCATTGCTACCCGTTCGGTTTCCAACATTATTTGTCGGACCCTTCTTATAAGACTGTAGTCCTATTATAACGAAAGGAATTGTTAAAATGAATAAAATCTGTTTTTTTGTCATATCCATGAATAAAATTTATAACATTTGTTTACAATAATTAATATAGAGTCAATATATCGACAAAAAGTTACAAAAATATCAGACTTTTTAAAATATAATCGTTTTTTTTGAAATGGATAATAAAAACTTATCTTTCTCTACAAAAAATACCCACCAATTTCTTTATTGAACACCTGTGTATTATGATTTTACGCCAAAATAGTATAGAATAGTCCCAAATTATTCACAACAATCAACAAGCGGATATAACAAAGGATATATTCCCCTATGTGATAATCTTTTATACTTTTGTTTTCATAAAAAATTACCACATATTTACATAGGAAAATGCAACTTATTCAACAATAATTTCCTTATAAATAAGTAACACCGAAACTAATTATTTTACAAAACACAAATTTTTCAACATATTAACACCTTCAACATGAAAAACTTAATTCTCATTACACTATTTACCATCGGTACATATTGTGCATATAGTCAAAAGACCACGACATGGAGAGGTGGTACTCCCGGTCATGAAAAAGAATGGAACTGTAACAAAAACTGGAGTTCCGGAAAAGTTCCGGATACCTTTTCGGATGTCGTCATTCCCGACTGTAGCTCAATTGGCAACTTTTATCCTGTCATAAAATTTCCGATTGAATATAATACGATTCGCTTTGATGTTCCGCTTGAAAAGGTATTTAAAAACTTCAATACTGAAGTCTATAATTTAGTGCAAGCGTCAACAAAAAAAGAAAGATAAGTTGTACATTATAGTCAACCTACTTTCTCTTTCTAAGTTGTTAAACCTGGATTCTAGAAATCAAGCCTTCCTATAATCGAAGAGTGCTGATTATGAGGGTAGGCCCGATGTACAAATCAATTCCGTATTTGATATGTGCTGGATATATTTACTTGATTATATAGCCGCTCTTTTTATAATCCTTTTGATATCCAAATGGATTTATACCAAAAAATGTTGGTCTGATTGTTAAATCAATTTGGTATAATATGCCATTCTGCCTCAACTTAGCTTGGAATTAACAATAAGAATGCTTTACTTTGACCCAACTATACAATCTTGATTTGAGCCTATTTAGAATATTGCCGGATAGAATTGATGTCGTTCAAAAACAAAACCGACCGGATGATGAAAACTCTTGGCAGTATAAGTTGTATGTCGTAATATTTCAAGCGAATACCAGAGCCGGTAAAATCTTTGATACGATATTGTCTTTATTAATATTGGCCAATATCGCACTTATTTTAAGTGAAAGTATTGACACAGTAGCGAGCAAATACGGTACTTACTTCAAGTTGTTTGACAAGTTTTTTCTGGTTATTTTTTCCTTTGAATACTTACTAAGATTAGCTTGTGTCAAAGTAAAGAAGAAGTTTATCACAAGCACCTTCGGATTATTAGATTTGATTGCTATCTTACCCTCTTTCTTTGAGTTTCTATTTCCCCAGAGCCACATGTTGATGATCATACGATCCTTCCGTCTGCTGCGGATATTCAGAATATTCGGCATGGTGAAATTTTTAGAAGAAAGCAGAGAATTGGTATTCGCATTAATTCGAAGCTTCCGCAAAATATTTATCTTTTTATTCTTTGTATTGATTCTGGCTTTTTTATTAGGATCTCTGATGTATCTGGTAGAATATCATCACAACGAGAGCTTCTCTTCTATTCCCCAAAGCATATATTGGTCTATTGTCACCCTGACAACAGTCGGATATGGCGACATTACACCGGTATCTACATTAGGCAAAATTCTGGCTTCATTCATCATGATACTCGGATATTCCATCATAGCGGTACCGACGGGCATCATTGGGGGAAGTATTATTCGAGAAATGAAAAAGCCTAAAAATAATCTATATTGCGTCAACTGCAATGTTAGCGGACATTCTGACGATGCGGTCTATTGCAGACGATGTGGCGACAAACTTCAAATCAACAACACCATAAAAGAAGATTCTGAATAAAGAAGCAATATTTGTCTTTTATTCGAAATAAATTGAACTATATGTGTCTCCCCCTATTTTTATAAAGCCAAATGCTTATTACAAGAAAAATAGGAAAAACAATGGATGCAACAATGGCACCAACGCCAAAAAGTGTCATTTCATTTTTTAAATAAACATCATTGGATACTTGAACCGCATCTTCCAGATGTCCAAAAAATGGTGCCGTACCATAATTATCTATAAATAGTCGAAAATTATTAAACCGGTTGATCAAAATAAAAGTAAAGGGCAAAGCCGTAGCCACAAAGAACAATTTAACGCCCGGATGTAATGACAATATGGATGAAGACACAAAAAACATCAAGCGAGTATAGGTTAAAAAAGCAACTATAAATACTATGTTGTCAATTAAAAAAATAAAATGTTGAGCATGCAGAAATATAGGTATCATGACAAATGTTGCTACAATGAAACAACACACAAGCCACAAGATTTCAAGTAAAACAATTTTTTTGGTTGATGATGTCAATATCCCTCCTTTTTATGGCAAAGGTATCTTTATTTTAGATTTGTTGCAATTCACTACTTCGTTTACGAGAATATTTTGAATTTTTATCTAATAACACTTCCTGTTCAAACAAAATCAACATAGGCATTACATCATAAAAACAGAGGTTGTGCCTCTCATTAAACTTAAATTTTTCTTAATTTTTTTTCCATTGCCTGAAATATGCTTACTTTGGAGCAAAAATCTAAATCACTATGGGCTCTTTTATCAAAAGTTTGGGGTTTTATGTTCCAAAAAATGTCGTTACCAACAATGACTTAACCCGTTATATGGACACTTCTGATGAGTGGATTCAAGAAAGGACCGGTATTCAAGAAAGAAGATATGCCACCAGACATAAAGAGTCCACCGTTTCCCTTGCAGCAGAGGCCTCCCGAATAGCTATTGAACGTGCCGGTATCAATCCCAATGACATCGACTTCATTATTTTTGCTACGCTAAGCCCCGATTATTTCTTCCCGGGTTGCGGCGTCTTACTACAAAGAGAATTGGGTATCACTTCTACTGAATGTGGCGCCCTCGATGTACGTAATCAGTGTTCAGGATTTATTTATGCCATGAGTGTTGCTCATCAATTCGCCTCTTCAAACATGTACAAAAACATCCTCGTCGTAGGTGCAGAAGTCCACTCCATGGGTCTCGACTATACAACCCGTGGTCGCAATGTTACCGTTATCTTTGGTGATGGCGCAGGAGCAGCTATCGTTCAACCCACTGACAGGGCAGATCATGGTATCCTTGCTACATGTATGCACAGTGATGGCACTCATGCCGAAGAATTGGCCTTTATCAATCCGGGATGCCATGGTGGAAGATACGGCAACATAGAACAATATGGATACCTTGATGACCAAGAATACGGCGGCATTTTCCTTACACAAAAGATGTTGGACGATGGACTCATCTTTCCACAGATGAATGGCCAATTAGTCTTTAAACATGCCGTTCAAAAGATGCCCGATGCCATAATGGAAGTGTTGAATAAATCCGGGTATCAACCCTCCGATCTTAAAATGTTGATTCCCCATCAAGCCAACCTCCGTATAGCATCCTTCATACAACACAGATTGAAACTAAGGGATGACCAAGTATATAATAACATCCACAAATATGGCAATACCACAGCAGCATCTATTCCTATAGCTCTGACAGAAGCACACGAACAAGGTCTCTTTAGCTCCGGCGACCTGGTATGTCTTACTGCATTTGGAAGTGGATTTACGTGGGGTGCCGTACTGATGCGATGGGCATAACGCTAAGATCATAGTATTCAAGTCTTAATCAATAAAATACAGCTACCCTATCCATCTCCACTCTTTGGTGGTCTGTGCCAGATTGTCTTTTATACCTATTAAAACCGAAGAGTGCTGATTATGAGGGACGCCCTTATGTACGAATTGTAATGTAGATGTGTTTGATGTTTAGACCAATGTAATTGGGATATTACACACTTTTTTATACAGTAACTCTTTAATTGTCTTTTGCCGCATTTGGGTTTATACAAAAATACAATTAAAAAGTGTTAAATAAGCAGTAAAGACATTTGATTGTGAACCATTTATTGCACTAACACGTTTAAGTTCAAGCAATACTTCCAAAAAAACATATCTTTGAACTTTATGACGAATAACATGAAGAAATATTTTGTTTCCCTTTTATTGATCGGCAGTTTGTTAAGTCTGACCTTAGCAATGAGTTCTTGTGCCAGAAAATCAGGATGTCCAGCCTACGAGGAAGCCGTATCCAAACCAAAGAAAGGAGGTAAGTTTACCAAAGGAAAATCGCAGCTTTTCGACAAGAAGATGCGTAAACAAATGGCCGGTCATTGATGCCGGGTTTCAATTTAATTACAAAAACAGGTAGAGTTTTAAAACGAAATAGTCGTTTCTTTAGTTTTAATTAATGTGAGTACATCAGAATGAAGCAAGATAATAATTATAACCTCTTAATAAGTAAGTTAGATCAGTTTATCCGCAAGTTTTATCTGAATAAAATGATACGCGGATCCCTGTATCTATTGGGCTTCGTCACGCTATACTTTATAGTAATTGCTCTCCTTGAAAACTATTTTTACTTTGGAATGACAGGTCGTAAAATCTTGTTTTATTCCTTTGTTGCGGCTTCGCTGTTTACGCTGATAAGCTGGATTGTCATTCCTTTGCTAAAATATTTTAGATTAGGGGCAACCATTTCCAATGAAAAAGCAGCCTCTATCATTGGCGACCACTTTCCTAAAGTAAAAGACAAGCTACTCAACGTCTTACAACTCAATCAACAGTCGGTACAACATCCGGATTCTACTTTGCTGTTGGCCGGAATAGAACAAAAAACCAAGGAACTCCAACCTGTTCCTTTTAAAAACGCCATCGACCTAAGCAAAAACAAACGATATATCAAATTTGCAATTCTACCCTTGTCGGTTCTATTGGTTCTATTTTTAGGTGCCCCATCCTTGATTAAAAAACCCGCTAATCGGCTTTTAAACAATGATAAGGAATTTGAAAGAGAAGCGCCATTCACCTTCCGGATAATCAATAAGTCGTTGGAAGTTCCTGAATTTGACAACTATACCTTAGAGGTTCAATTAGAAGGCAATTCTCTTCCCGAACAAGTAGATATTGTATATAACGACGCACCATATAGATTGAGCAAAAATGACAAGGGATTATATTCCTATACATTCGCCAATGTGCAGGACAATATAGATTTTCAACTAAGCGCAGCAGGTTTTAAGAGTAAGCCATATACCTTAAATGTCTTGGTTAAAGCCGGCATGACAGACCTTGCTGTCAAAATGGTGTATCCCGCTTACATCAACAGACCTACAGAAATAGTTAAAGGAATAGGTGATATCGTTGTACCTTTTGGCACAAAAATCACATGGGACATATCGACCAGAATGGCAGATAGAGTATTGATGGACTTCGAGGGCAAAGCCCCCACTCCTGCCCAACATCTTAGCGAAGGTCGTTATTCCTTCCTTAAAACAGCCTTAAGCGACCAAAACTATCAAATCATCATAGGCAACAAAAACCTGCCCAATAGCGATAGCTTGGCATACTCTATACACGTTGTAATGGATGAATATCCGGCCATCAGCCTCGAACAGTATATAGATTCAACCAACTCAAAGCTGGTCTATCTCAGCGGTAACATGTCCGACGATTACGGTATATCTAAAATTCAAATGGTACAGCAAATTCGGACTGAAGACGGTAAGTTGATTACCCGAACGATTACTCTGCCAAAACCAACAGCCAAACAAGGATTCTATAGCTATCTCCTCGATATTGACGCCCTCCAACTCAAACCAGGCTCTGACCTCTCATACTATTTTGAAGTATTTGATAATGATGGAACGAAGGGACCCAAATCTTCTAAAACGAATGCCCTTTCTTTTAAAAAACCATCTGTTAAACAATTAGAAAAAAATATAGACCAATCTACTAAGGAAATCCAGAGTGAATTGGAAAAAACACTAAAAGAATCCAAAAAAATAAATGATGCCATCCAAAAGTTAAGAGATAAATTATTACAACAAAAATCACTTAACTGGCAAGACAAAGAACAATTGTCTAAACTCCTTGAAAAACAACAACAACTCCAAGAACAACTGCAAAAAACACAGGAAAAGTTAGAACAAAAACGCAATGACGAACAAGAGATAAAACAACCCAATCCGGAAATTCAGGAAAAACAACAAAAACTGGATGAAATGCTGAAAGAATTGCAAAATCCGGAAGAACAAAAACTGATGGACAAAATTAAAGAATTGATGGACAAACTCGACAAAAAAGAGTCTATCAATCAATTGGAAAAGATGTCCCAACAAAATGAACAGCAGAATAAAAGCCTCGATAGGCTCATGGAACTTATGAAACAACTTGAACTGGAAAGCAAAGTACAGGATCAGGTCAAGAAACTCAATGAACTGGCCGAAAAGCAAGAAAAACTGGCCGAACAAACGGAGAAAAAGCAAAAAGATCAAGAGCAATTAAAAAAAGAACAAGAGCAAATTAAAAAAGATTTTGAAGATGTCCAGAAGAAAATGGATGAAATTCAAAAAGAGAATAAAGAGCTCAACGCTCCTAAAAAATTGGACGACCAAAAGGAAGAACAGCAGCAGACCGAACAAGACCTGAAGAAGGCTCAAGACCAATTGGATAAAAAAGACAACCAGAACGCTTCCAAAAGCCAGAAAAGCGCATCTAAAAAGATGAAACAGATGGCTCAAAACATGGAAAACGATATGGCTGCATCTGAAAAGGAACAAATTGAACTCGATATGAAAGCCGTCAGACAATTGCTGGAAAATATCATCGGCCTATCCTTTAATCAGGAAAACTTAATCAATCAATATAATGCCACAATGATTAATACACCCAAATATGTGAGCTTAAACCGCGATCAAAAGAAAATAAAATCTGACTTCAAAATGGTCGATGACAGCTTAGTGGCATTGAGTAAGAGAGTGATTCAAATTGAATCCTTTATCCTTAAAAAAGTAGGAGAAGTCAATGATAATTTGAACCAAACCATGGACAACCTGGAAGATAGAAATAAACCTCTTGCCGCCAATACCCAACAACATGCCATGACCAGCCTCAATGACCTCGCCCTGATGCTGAGTGAAGCACTCAACCAAATGCAGATGCAGGCTCAATCTATGCCCGGCTCCGGCACTTGCACCAAACCAGGTGGCAGCAACCCAAGTAGTGGTACTCCATCCAAAAAAGGTGAAATGCCTCAAATGGATAAAATATCTCAAGGTCAACAAAAAATGACCGAAGAAATGAAAAACCAAATGGGGAAAATGAAAGATGGCAAAAGCCCGGGAAGTGAAAACTTTGGACAAATGGCAGCTCAACAAGCTAAAGTACGTAAGATGCTTCAGGATTTAGATGCTCAAATGAAATCCAATGGTCAAGGTAAAAAACAAATTCAAGATATCATCGATGCCATGGATCAAATTGAAAAAGATTTGGTTAATAGAAGACTTACCAATGAAATGTTGAGAAGACAACAAGATATTATGGTGCGGCTTCTGGAAGAAGAACGTGCCCAAAAAGAACAAGATAAAGACGAGCAACGTAAGGCAAATCAAGCCCTCCAACAACAATCTAAAATTCCACCTTCCATGCAGGAATATATCAGAAAGAAAGAAGCCGGAATTGATGACCTTCGCCCGGTTTACCCAACACTTACTCCATATTATAAAAGATTGGTAGAACAATATTATAATCAATTGTCGGGAAAATGAAACCAATAAATGTTATAAAATTATCGAGTAAACTAAAAAGTATTACTCAAGTCGAGCCCTTCGCCAATGAGCTCAGACTGAAATACAACATCGACGACGAAGTATTTCACAATATTTTAATCAGCCTAACGGAAGCTGTTAATAATGCCATCATCCATGGTAATCAAGTGGATGAGAACAAAGAAGTCGTCCTTCAAACATTTTTAGAACAAAATAGGCTGACTGTCTGTGTCAGAGACGAAGGCGGCGGCTTTGAAGTAGCCAAAGTGCCCGATCCTTGCTGCAAAGAAAATATTGAAAAACCGGGCGGTCGAGGTGTCCTCATCATGAAATCACTGAGCGATGATATCCACTTTAAAAACAATGGCTCTTGTGTGGAAATGATCTTTAATATTCGAAAATAATGGCTATTCAAAAGATTCAGTTTTTCAAAGAAGTGAATACTCACAATATCCTATTTTCTAAAACAGCCTTTAGAACTGTCGCTGAGAAAATCTTTCAAGACTACAATAAAACACTCCACTTTATCAACATTGTTTTTTGTAATGACGAGCAAATCTTAGAAGTGAACAAAACTCACCTGAATCACGACTATTACACCGATATTATTACCTTCGATTACAATCATGATTTAGTAGAATCTGACATCTTTATCAGTACAGATAGAGTAAAAGACAATGCATCTCAACTCGGTATAAAACCAACAATCGAGCTGTATCGAGTTTTGATCCATGGCTGTTTACACTTATGTGGCTTGAAAGATAAAACTCAAAAAGAATCCACCATCATGAGGTCTATGGAAAATCATTATCTACAACTAATTCCCTAAACTGTGTATGTCTCAACTCACTGCGTCAAATCAATCTAACTTTACCTCCCCCACTAAAATTTTGATGGTATGCTTAGGCAATATCTGCCGAAGTCCATTAGCTGAAGGTATCCTACGCCATAAAATCCTCATTTCCGGAATCAATGCCGTCGTCGATAGCGCCGGCACAGCAGCTTATCATGTAGGAGAACCTCCACACAAAAGTAGCATTAAGGTCGCCAAGGAACACCATATCGACATCTCCTCACAAAGAGCTCGACATTTTAATATCAGGGATTTTAACGACTTTGATATCATCTTCGTCATGGACGCATCCAATTACAAAGATGTATCCTCCATGGCAACATCCGACGAACAACGTCGTAAAATACGCTTCCTCCTCAATGAAGTTAATCCCAATTCAGATGAAGATGTCCCTGACCCATGGTATGGCGGCTACGATGGTTATCAACATGTTTTTAAACTGTTGGACAATGCTTGCACTAAAGTCATAGAAAATATTGCAGATTATAATAACGGACATTAGTCTTCGTATTATCTACCGAATCAGTCCACTTTCAAGGCCTTGTCAATACGAGCCAACAAATCGATATTATGGTATTTTGCCACCTCGGAATCTGCTTTCTTAAGGTTGCCCTTGATCTCCTTTCTTATCTTGGAAAGATGTCCCCTTGCAATAGATGGAACATCAGTTTCGTCCAAATTTACAGTTAATCGATTTGATCCGAAAGGCGTCCCGATAGCAAGTGCCATGGCTGTTGCACTGCCCGGCTTGAGCAATTCAATTAATTTACCAACATATATCTTTTGCAAATTTCTTTGATATATATTTCTACCGTCTTGATTACCGATAATATTTTCCTCTATTTCATTGAGCATTTGATTAAAAGAATATCCACCTTTACTTGAATACTCCATCAAACGTATCAGCTTATCCCCTGAAAATATATCATTGATGACTCCTTGTTGTATTCCCTTAATGGCTTCAACACCCGCATCCGGACGAATCTTTGAAATAATCGTAACATCGGCAAGCCATGTTGGGGCCGTAAAGACATATTCATTTAAAAATTGAATAGCTTCCTGCTGTGTGGCAACAGGCACTATACGGAATGGTTGCCCGGACATATCACTCGTTTTGGGGTCTTCATATACTCCTCCAATATTTTTCGCAACATGACCCATATACCGACGATATTGACCAATAAGCGCATTGTACAATTCTTCCAATTCGGCATAGCTCTTACCCTCTCGAGAACTCCATTTCTCCAAATTAGGCATGATACGCTTTAAGTTCTTGATACCATAAGCAGACGCCTTCATAGCGTTGTCACCAAGGTCTTCTCTCTGAAAACGAGGATCATATTGACTTATCTCTGTTCCAAAATGCAATCTTGGGTTTTCATAAGCCTTTTTTACCATGATATTCAATAAGGAATCTTCCACCTTTTGATCCCGGGTATCCATAAAAGTATATCCCCATTCGATAGCCCACTTGTCATAATCTCCTATGCGAGGAAATAGGTCTGTAACTCCATCTTCCGGTTGTGCGACATAATTAAATCTTGCATAATCCATAATCGACGAAGTATGACCGTTTTTTGAGACCCAATTATTATCTCTCAGTTTTTCAACAGGAGTGGCAAAGCTCGCACCCATATTATGTCTTAATCCGAGTGTATGACCCACTTCATGGGATGACACAAAGCGAATTAACTCTCCCATGAGATTATCGTCAAATTCAATGTTTCCGGCCCTGCTATCGGTAGCGCCTGCTTGAATCAAATACCAGTTGCGCAATAGCCTCATGATATTGTGATACCAACCGATATGGCTTTCTATAATCTCTCCGGTCCGGGGATCGTGCACATTGGGTCCGTATGCATTTTGAATATCTGATGCAAAGTATCGGATGACAGAATATCGGGCATCTTCCAGGCTCATGGTTGTGTCATTTTCCGGCCACAACCTTCCCTCAATAGCATTCTTCCAGCCCGCTTGTTCAAAGGCTCTATTCCAGTCATCAATCCCTTGAATAAGATAAGGACGCCATTTGGCAGGAGTCGCCGGATCAATATAGTAAACAATTTTTTTGGCTGGCTCTATGAGAACTCCACGTCGTTGTTTTTCACGATCCGCTTCATTTCGTGGTTCCAATCGCCATCTCACGATAAAGGTCTCTACATCGGCCTTCTGTGAATTTTCCTCATATTCCGTCCTTTGTCCTGAAAAGAAACCCACTCGACTATCGAAGTTGCGCTTTTTCATAGGATTCTTCGGTAACATAATCATGGAAGTATTTAACTCTACCGTCACAAAGCCGCTACTTGAGCCGGCAGGCAAGTAAGTCCCGACAGGTGATTTATCGTTTAAACTGGGTGGTGTGATGTCGTATGTTTTGGTGGTGCGTACTTCAACATTGATCGGATAAGCTGACATTTTATTGATAAATGAAGCATCTTTTTGTAAGCCTTTTAACCTAAAACGTTGTTTATTGATAGAACCTAATCCAAAACTATATTCATCGCCATTAAAGAAGTCTGTCACATCAATGACATAAGTCTGCATATTTCCGACCTTGCGTAAGGACTTTATATCAAATGATGCCATGATAGGCTGAAGATTAGAGTTCTGAACTGACTGAAAGATAGGCTTAGAGCTATCCGGGCTATTGACGGTTATAACTGTTCCCCTCATAAAAATCTTATTAGCCGGACCGCGCTCCCAATGAAACATTTGATTTTTGATATTTTCGCCGCCATATATCCCACCTCCGGCAGCAGTTTTACTATATCTTGTTATGGCTAAAACCGGAACATTAAGTGTACTGTCAGCAATTTCAAAATACCACTTATCTTTTACTTTATGCACACCCCATAATCCCCATTGTGTCACGGCAGTAGAGTCTATAATCTCACCATAGGGTTTGGGTTTGTCTTTGTCTGCCTTTGCTTTATCGTCTTTCGCACCGGTGTCTGATTTAGCAGTTACGCTTTCAGTTTTCGATTTTTCCGATTTTTGAGGTTTTTGTGCACCTACAGTCGTCAGTACTAATAATAAATTTACAAATATTAAGAGTCGTATCATTATTTATTTGTTTTTGGTAAAAATATAAAATTATACCAAAATTCACCACTATCATCAAGAGGATTTGATTTTTTTTATTATTAAACCCAAATTCATGATATAGGGATAAATATTGCCTTTAAGAAACATATTTCTAATACCAAAATATGTTGGACTAATTTATAAATCAATTTGGTATAGCATTCTCTATTGTTGAATTTAACTAAAAAGAGAAAGGAGTTGCTTCTTGGTTGAAAAGCGCAACTCCTTTTTCATCTCCTTATCAAATGTCATGCGATTTTATTTGTATCAGCTTGACATCATCAATCTTATATTATAATTTGATCAATTTAAACTTTTTTACTTCGCCGCTTTGTCTTTCAATCACGACATTATATACGCCTGATCGAAACCTATCCATCGATATTAATTCACCGGACTTGTATTTTTTACAATCTATCAATAAAGTACCCATAACATCAAATATTTTGACATTATCAGATTCCTCCAATCCATTAATGACAAAGTTTTGATTCACTGGATTGGGATATATTTCAATATTTGTCAATCCATCAAATGTTACCGTCTTCATAGGGCTATATTGCATCATGCCGTCTCTGTCAATCTGCTTCAAGCGGTATATATTAACGCCTTTGGCAGGATTATTGTCAGAATATTGATAGGATAGTTGTATGGAACTGTTGCCCAGATAAGCTTTGCTTTCAACAAACTGTACGCTATTCCAGTCTTTTCCATTAAAACTTTTCTGTATTTCAAATCCTTTATTATTGACTTCTGATGATGTTGCCCACAATATTTCCGCAATATTTTTATGTTTAATAACATCAAATTTCAGTAACACTATCGGTAGTGGCGAATTCGTTTTTACACCATATTCTGTAAATGCACTTGCTATGCCTGCTCTATCTATAATCGCATAACTGAATCCAAAGTTATTGGCATCACCACTTTCATTGGCTTTGCCATAAATAACCATTTTCTCGATATTAAAATCAACAATAGTCGTATTAGGAAGAATCTCTACTACACCTATTGTGCCTCCATAATCATAGAATAGTCGTGTACCGGATTGGATAGACCCTATTATAAATGATGCACTTAGATTACCGTCGGTACCATTACAAGACCCTTCATCCGGACAATCTTCCGGGTCTGTACCTGCAATATTGCCCATTAAATCATTGTTGGGGTCAATCAATAGAGAGGAAGACATCGTGATATACCTATAATCTTGCAATGTCGGGAATCCTGTCGGTGCACCATCTTTAAAGTCATTCCATTGTAGAATGAAGTTGCGGGAAATTGCTGTCGGCGCCTGCTCGATTCCAAAATTTACCTCTTCTACCAAAGTGTTGTTTCCTGAAAAAGATACGACAATTTTTCCATTGTACTTTGTTCCAATAGCATTATTTCCTGAACCAGTACCATCATTTAAGCCACTCCCAGAACCATTTCCCAAACCGAATGATTCACCACAATAAGCCCACTTACCCGGTAGAATCGGCGGCAAAGCAGTTTCTCCCGGAAACTGTTTCCTCATAGTCAGTTGCAGATTAATTACATCCTTTCCCGGAAGCATCATATCATAGGTGCCATCTGCATTGACTGGTAACGTATGCAAAATTTTGCCGAATTGATCGATAGCACTGACATAAAGAGCCGGATTATTCTGAGTAACATAGTCAGAAGCTTGATCATTTATAGGATTTCCATCCACATCTGGAATGTCGCCATTTAAGCCATCGCTATCATGAAATACAGCGCCTTTGACACGATATGCACCTTTTATACCAAACAAATAATCTTGTAAGTCAACTCCATTTACGGTTATAGCAGTGATAAGTCCGGGTGTGATACACGCCGGAGAGACACAAGGAGCTTGTCCGGGAACAGAATGCCCGGTAAAAGTCCACCCTTCCGGCAAAGTCAACGTATGAGCCGGAGGACGAACACCTCTAGCGACTTCCATATTAGACAACAAAATAGAATATGTGCCTTGATTCAAAACGGATAAACTAAATGAGCCGTCGGATTCCACCTTTATGGATTGTACAACAAGTCCATTATTGTCTAAGAGATTAACCCAAAAACCTCCAAACCCTGACTTGTAACCATTGGTACCGCTTTCATAAGTATCTAATGTGACATCAGCATTATAGTCAAGCCAAATTCTACCATGTATGTGGGTCGGTGAACAATTTTCATATTCAATATTCTTATCTACATAACTTTCAGAACAATAATTGGGCGAAAAATGATACCTTACTTTAACGACTCCCTGTCCTTCTACAAAAGAGAGCATATTTAATGAATCTACTACACCATTTCCTTCTTCTACCGTAAAATATCCACCAGCCGGATAACCTATAAGTTGAATACGCTGTTCTGAACATACCTTTCCATTTATACTCAGTAAAGGCTCTTCAATATAACTTATTGAAGGCATAGAATTGACGCCATCTATCTGTCCCGATGCTTCTGTAATATACACCAGTGGAATATTTCCTTCATCCAGCGTGCCTGCACTGCAGCTCCCCTCTATGTTGTGACCGAGAAAGCCGAGATTACCTTGACATTGCAAAGAGATTACAGAAATATGACCGCCCGCCTCAACGGTATAGACTTTATCGGTAATAGGATTGAAGTATTCAGAAGCAATAGGTTGTCCCGGATCAAATGCCTGTCCGGCACCATTGCTTTGTGGCACTACTGTGCGTCCAAGCATTGATGCAGAGTTGCTTCCCCAATTCCACAACCTTCCATCGTTATTGATGACATGAATTGTAGGATATTGTCGGTCACTCTCATTGGAGGAAAACCATTTGATATTGTCCATAAGGTTGTTGTTATCAGGAGAATATCTTGGCCGCACCCATTGACGGCTACTGCTACTTGGGCTACTTAATATGGTGAAGTCGCCTAATTGCTTGAGATCATTACCTCCCATAGCATATAACTTACCATCCGTATTTAGAACATAATAAGTAACCGGATTACTGCCTCCAAACAAATAATTGGTCATGCCAATCATCTTTACTTGACCATTACCCGGAATTGTCATTTTTGTTGCAAAAGCTCTCTTTTGTTGATTGGCTGTAACTTCATTACCAGTAAGGGTACGGCGCCCCCAAGTATATATTTCATTGTTAGAAGTCAATGCCATCAGAGTGTTATAACTGCATCTCATCGCTACAACATTATCGAGATTTGTAGAGGCGTCCTTCTTTACTCTTGACCAAGTTGTCTTGGAAGCTGTATCTCCAAAATCAATTGAGCCATCTCCTCTCATATAAGCAGAACTATTGGTAATAACCCACGCTTCGCCCGAACAGGTCACTAAAGCAAGTGTGCCCTGTGCAGCTACCAGCATCTTAACATCAACTGGACTTACTCCTGCCGGGAGTCCATCTGATTTTCCATTAATCACTACCTTCTGAAATGCATTACTTTGAGTCAACTTGCTATGCAACATCACCCCAACATTACCCCATACATACAAACCCTCTGTGGTTAAGACAACTTGCTGATTGGATTCTGTTGTTGCAATAAAACTTGCCATTGCCGCCTTAATAGGAATGCCAGTTAGCCCCGGGTAATTAATATTGTTGATTTCAACAGGTAACGACTGCCCTTGATTCCCATCCGCATTTGAGTTGGATCCCCATATTACAAACTTCCCCTCATGGTTGCGCATGATGGTGGTATGGAAGGCAGATATAATATTGTCATATTCTATTGTTGCTGCCTGATTGTTGGAATTAAATCCATAGTTGGAATAATCGGTTGTAGAACAGCCCAAACCAGCACCCGGGTTTTGCCCAATAGAATCAGACATTCCAAGATAAAAACAACTAAGAAGCATTATAAAAAATGAAATAAGCTTCTTTTTCGATAGATAAAAATAATGAGACATAAGTGTGTGTGTATATGGTTATTAATTGCATTGAACCCCAGGCGGAGCTGCAATACGTTTGATACGAAAATCCTTTTGATGATTGTGTTGATAAGCTTGTGCTTTAGAAAGGGCAATTTTTCTAAAAAATAATTTACTGTAAAAAAATGAAATGACTATTCCCCTACTCAATTGGAGAAATTTCCATATTGTCAGTTTTATAGTTTTAGTCATTTTTTGCCCTTAATACGAATACAAATTTCGTCGGCACAAAATTAAACAAATATTTTATTATACCATATATTAACATCTATTTTTTTGGTTGATAAACATAAAGGTTATGTAAAATATAAAAATTTAAAAAAAAAATTTACTTTCTATTTCAATAATTATTAATTTTAAGTTTGTTCAGTCTGCCACTACATTCAGTACAAACTGACACCTGAAAAAGTACAGCACTTTATTACAAAATATTTGAAAAATTCCTAATGAGAAAATTGAAAAGCCAACTACTACGACAACTAATGTCCACCATAAATGGACAAGCTGCAAAGTCAAATGTATCATTCAACCCACCGACAAAGCATTCGATCAATCGAAGAGACTTCATCGCCCTAACGGCCAAAAGCGCCCTTGCCGCAAGTGCATCAATGGCATTTTCATATCTTATGCCTTCGTGTAAAGTTGACAAGCAACAACCCAAAGCGGAGAAGAAAGAAATGTTAGATGTAGCTATCTTAGGCGGAGGTATGGCCGGACTTAATTGCGCCAATTATCTTTTGCCGACAGGTCTTAGCTTTAAAGTATTTGAAGCAAGCAAGCGGTTGGGTGGTCGTATTTTAACCCATTACAATGATTCAATGCAGCTTGGCATTTTTCCTGAATTTGGAGGAGATTTTATTGATTCAGACCATCAGGATATGTTAGATTTAGCCCGGGAGTTTAACCTGGAAATCATTGACCTTATCAAAGAACAAGAAGAAAACGGGTGGATTAAAGATATTTATTTTTATGAAAATAGAAAAATAAGCGAAAAAGAAGTCATCCGTGAATTCAAAAAAATAGTGCCTCAACTTATAAAAGACAAAAAAAGCCTGGGAGACACCTACAAAACAGAAGATGCTATTCGTCTTGACAACACTCCTCTTTCTTCGTATCTCTCCAAATTAAAATGCAAGCAATGGCTCAAAGATCTTTTGGATTCAGCCTTCGTCGCCGAGTTTGGATTAAATTGCCAACAACAATCCACCTTAAATATGCTGGACTTAATTGACACGAATACTGATGAAGGATTTAAGGTCTTTGGAGATAGTGACGAGCGATTCAGAATTAAGGGTGGCAATTCTCTCCTCATTCAAAAACTTTCTGAGAAAATAAGCAGTGAGCATATTCTACTTAATTATCAAGTAAATGAAGTCATAGAAGCAGAAGACAACACATATCAAATTACTTTTGACAATGGAGAAAGTATTAAAGCCAAAACAATAGTCTGCACCATTCCATTCACCATATTGCGAAGCTTAAAGCTTAATTTGCTAAATATGACTGAAGCCAAGCGAAAGTGTATCGCCGAATTGGGATATGGAAACAACACTAAGTTGGTTCTGGGATATGAAGGCCAGCCATGGAGAAGCAAAGAAAACAATGCTATGGGTTACCTATTTGCTTCCGATATCACCAATGGTTGGGATGCTAGTCTAAATAAAACGGAGAATAACCCGAATGGTGCTTATGTCGCATTTTTTGGTGGTAGTTTTTCACAGAAAATATGTGATGAATCCTTTAAAAACCCCAATGCCCCGCCAAGTCATCTCTGGCGAACGGAATTGCCTGAAAAAAGAGTGGATCAACTTGTGGCTACAATAGACAAAGTATTCAAGCATTCCAAAGAAAAATTTAAGAACAAACACGTATTTGTGAATTGGATAGAATATCCTTATGTAAAGGCTAGTTATACTTGTTACAAAGTAGGGCAATGGACGACGCTTGCTGGATTGGAAGCACAGCCGATTGGAAACTTCTTTTTTGCAGGAGAACATTGTAGCGCCCAGTTCCAGGGATTTATGAATGGAGCCGCAGAAAGTGGACGCCTCGTCGCACAAAGTGTTGCTAAAGTCTTTGCCCCCTCAAATGGATAAGTCTTAGGTATAATCAGAATTGCTATTAAAGGAAAAATAGCGTCTTTACTCCGAATTCAGCAGCTAAGTCTTTGAAAAACCGGATAGCGTTAATTCTGAGAGACGACCGGATGTACGTATCGTTTATCTATATAACAATTGTAAATGTAAAATGAGGGCTAAATCATTGGACTATACTTCTCCACAAAGCGCTGCATTTCATCAACCATCTTTGGAGAACCAAGGACAATAGTCGAACGTTGATGCAATTCTTTCGCTTCCAATTCCATAATTCTTTGAAGCGATGTATTTAATGCTCGTCCACCACATTGTTCTACAATAAAGGCCATTGGGTTACATTCATATTGCATCCTTAGCTTGCCTTTTGGATATTTGCGTGTGTTGGGATATAAAAATATGCCGCCTTGAAAAAGTATTCTATGTACATCGGAAACCATCGAGCCGATATATCTCAATCCCAAGTTGTTGTCGGAACAATAGTCAATATAACGCCTCATCTCCAGGTCAAATTTTAGATAATATCCTTGGTTGACGGAGTAAAACGCACCGTCTTCGGGAATCTTAATGTCTCGATGAGACAGACAGAATTCTCCAATTGAAGGATCAAGGGTAAAGCCGTTTACTCCTTTTCCGGTTGTATAAACCAATATTGTTGAAGTTCCGTACAGAACATATCCGGCTGCAACTTGCTCTGTACCTTTCTGCAAGAAATCTTTGAGGTTACACTCTTTATCTACCGGACTGAGCCTTTTATATATACTAAAAATTGTACCCACAGATACGTTGACATCAATATTGGAAGAGCCATCTAAAGGGTCAAAAAGTACGACGTATTTAGAATCCTTACTCGCTACTCCTTTGAGAGGAATAATCTCCTCATTTTCCTCAGAGGCAATACCACAACAATCTCCACTGTTCTTAAGGCAATCTATTATTTTTTCATTGGCATAGATATCTAGCTTTTGTACGATATCTCCCGACTCGTTCTCATTGCCTGCCACACCAAGAATGTTAACCAATCCGGCTTTATTTACCTCCCTATTGATAATTTTAGCGGCCACACCAATATCTCTAAGTAAGCCCGTTAATTCACCCGCTTCGGGATCTACTTGCAACTGATGATGAATGATAAATTCATCTAAGGTAATAATTTTGTCCATGATGACTTTTTGGCTTAGTGTAAAAAATACACTAAAAATTTAACGATTACTCACAAAACTATGATAAAAAATGAAGAAAATAGCTTAATTACTAAAAAGAAATATAATAATTTGAATTTTTCAGATTTCTCCATCCTCAATTGCACTTTTTGACTACCTTTTATATTCATTTTTCAGAAGAATAAGCTAAAAACTCCTTGTTATAAGCTGAAATGCATAGTTGAAATAAGACAAAATAATACAAAATTCAGCAGCAAAGATTTTGAAAAACCATTGATTCCCTGTCGTAAATCGATTCAGTATTTGATGAATGTGGAGTGGGAGGCTATTCTAATTTCAAAAATAAATTATCGCCTAAAGACCCTTTAAATATAAGGAAGCCTTATTGAGATATTTTTCAATTTCGTTGTTTAACCTAACCTGCAAAGTATCTTGTTGCATTGAATTTCGAATATCTTTATCGTGGATATTCTTCGTCAAAAAGTGTTGTGGCGTCACGATGCCACTTCCGCCCGGATAGTTATAAAAAGCTATTGGTCTGCTGTTATATTGAAGAGGGTTCCGAGTAAATGGATAGCGCGATTGAAATTCATGTCCCAATTGGCTCAATAGAAGTCCGGTCAAATCCAGTTGAGAAACGATACGGTCTATTATTTGACCACTATATTCCGGCTTTAAAGCGGGTCCATAAAGCAGCATCGGTATTTTATATCTATCTTTATCTTCTTTGACACGGATAATTTGAGATTCATGACTATGATCGGCTACAAATACAAATAAGGTATTTTGGAACCATGGCTTGTTCCGGGCTTCTTTAAAAAACACACTCAAACTACTATCTCCATAATGAATGGTATTAATAAATGGGGCATTAACACCTCCAATATTGAGTTTATAATTCACCGGCACATCATACGGGCTATGCGTACTAATGTTGTATCCGCAATAAAAGAAAGGCTGGCTCGCCCGATCTAAGCGCTTGAGAAAATCAAGGTACAATGGCAGATCCGGTATCCCAAGGGCTGTACGAGGAGTATTGGCCGGAAAGTGTTGTACATCCGCCACTTCGTCAATTCCCTTTTTATATATGTAGCCTCTTATATTACCATAATCCAATTGACCTCCATATAAAAATCCGGTAAAATACTTGTCCTTTTTCAATTCATCTGTAATACATGGTAGCTCACCAACTTGTTGCTTTCCCATTAATATGGAAAATGATGGAACAACAGGTAGCGCTCCCAACGATGCAGGCACACCCTGATCAGACACATGACCGGATGCATAGCAGTTGGAAAAGTAAAGTCCCTGCCGTATAAGTTTATTAAAAAATGGGGCAATCAAGGAATCCCTACCTTGTGTCAGACAAACATCCGCGCTCCAACTCTCTAAGATAAAAAATACAATATTGGGATGCCGGGTCGTCAGAATTGAAGGAAAAGAATCCTTTTCAGGGCGATACGATGTGAAAAAGTCTGCTCCTTTGGGCTTGTAGTCTAAAAATGGCTGCAACAAATCAAATTCAGAAGAATTGAGCATACTATATACCGAATTCCAAAATACATTGGTGGCAGCGTCATTCAATACACTTTTATTTGAATAATATCCGGCGCTCAATCCTATCGGGAATCGGTTGATCCCGCCTCTCAGTATAACAAAAAACATACCTGATAAAGCCAGATATATACCTACTGTAACCAAAAAAAACTTCCAACTCCTCTTCCTTTCTGCAAATCGCAAATCTTCTGCAATCCATTTTTTGTATATCCACCTAAACAGTAAAAAAGATGCTCCTGTCAACGTAACAAAAAACAACGCCATACTGATACTGGGCGTTTTGATAACTTCTGATACATTGGCAAAATGCCTCAGCGAATCATACCCTATTTTTGCCTGCCACTCTCGATATAATAATATCTCTGATACAGAAAGTCCGCAATATATCAATGTAATAAACAGGTGCAAATATCGTATAATCGTATTGAAGATGGCTTTATTACTAAAGACAGTTAATAGTATTAGTAATAATGTTGGAAGGACAAAATAGCCCACCGTGGACATATCCAACTTAATAGCTGAAACAAAGCCATACAAAACCTCTTTTGTAGTGGCTCCATCAAAGTATTTTCTTCTGTCTATTAGGAAAATTGCTCTATGAAACGCAAAAAGTGCCAAAAAATACACCACCAGCCGCATCAAATACAATGCCAATCGCTTCATATCAAAGGACTCTGACCTTTACTCTTGTTACGCCATGACCGTAGTGTAGGCCTATCTTTTTTGCAGCCGCAGCACTCATGTCCAGGAGATAACCGCTTGACTTCCCCATTCTATCATTGATCGTGACGATAAGTTTCTTTTTGTTTTTTAAATTAGTAACCTCAACCTTGGTGCCCATCGGTAACCACGGATGTGCTGCAGATACCTTTTTTGAACTAAATAACTGTCCGCTATATGTCTTGCGTCCGTCAAACTTCTTGCTGTATATCGTCGCTGTGCCCACAAAGGTCTGTGAGCTTAGTTGAAATGCCAAAAAAAGGCCGGCTATGATGCTGAATAGTTTCAAATAATAATAAAATTGGTGGGCAAAGGTACAAAATAATCTAAAAATGTCGCTATTATAGTTAAAAGCAGTGACAATCAATTGTTTGCATTTGAAGATTTTTTGACTTATTTAATTGTCTTTTCACTTTATATAAAAGGTTTTTCAAAACAAAAATTTGATATACCTCGATTTTGCAATATTATATCACATTAATTACACATTAAAAGGCACAATTATTATTTATTTGGGCACTATTAATGTGTATCTATTTGTTTTTCAACGCATTGCGATATACAATCAGACAAAATTTAATTATTTGTTAAAATCTGCTTCGTAGTAAAGGGAGTGTGTTTTCTTATAGAAATATGAAGCTAACGATATAACTATGTTTTATCCAAATTAATCTTGATGATATGATTTAAACCATATTGCGTTTATCAGGAAAAGAAAGCGCTTGCAGTAAGGCTTTTGTCGAATCTCAGTTATAATCTGTGTACTACAGATATTTATTCCTGTTATTCCTGCGACTTGGTTAAATATTTTGATTGTGCAAATAGTTTTTGAAGCAAGTTTGATTATCTCCTTCTTTTTATCCATTTATACCCTTCAAACCACAATACAGACACTATTGCAATTAGTATTGTAATTCCCAAATCCTTTAAATTCAAGCTGCTTACATGGAAGAAGTTTGCAAAAACGGGTATATATAATATGGTAATTAGCAAAATTAGAGTTGCCCCTATAATCAATGGAAACAGGATATTTTTATTTTTAAAACTTTCAAAGAAACTATACGTAAATGAACGGTTGGTTAGACTTAAAAACACATTGGCAAAGATGAGTGTAGTGAAAACCATCGCTCTTGTCGTTTCTTCATTGCTTCCATTTCGAACAGCCAATTGATAGGCGAATAACACACCAAAAGTTATCATCACTCCTTGAATAATACTGATGCTTAATTCACGCCAATTCAAAAAGGTTTCGGTCATTTTTCGTGGTTTTTGCTGCATGGCATTCCTTTCTATGGGCTCATTTTCATAAACGATAGAGCAGGTTGGTCCCATTATTAATTCTAAAAATATCACATGAACCGGGGTGAATATATTGGGATAAATCCATCCTAAAAATAAGGGCAGAGAAACCGTCAATATAATAGGAATATGAATGGAAATGATATACTGAATGGCTTTTTTGATATTGGTATAAATTCTTCTGCCTGCTTCGATTCCGATAATGAGTTTATCCAAATCATCGTTGGTGATGACCAAGGCTGCCGCTGCTTTGGCAATTTCTGTTCCTTTATGACCCATTGCCACGCCAATATGGGCAGCTTTGAGTGCCGGTGCGTCATTGACACCATCACCCAACATGGCCACGACTTCTCCTGATTGTTTTAAGGCATTCACCACAGATAATTTAGCCTCCGGAAACATCCGGGTAAACAAGGTGGTTTCGTTTGAAAGTGCCATCAGTTCAGCTTCTGAATGATGCGTTATTTCAGAACCATTTACAGCAGGACTATTGTTTTTGATGCCTGCTTGCAGAGCAATGCTATTTGTAGTATCAGCATTATCTCCTGTAATTACTTTTACTTTTATTCCGGCATCGTATATTTTTTTGAAAACCTGTTGAATGTTTTGTTTTGGTGGGTCGTAAAACACCGTAAATCCAAGAAAATTGAATTTAAAATCTTGTTGTTTTTCAGGGAAACTATTTCCTGTAAAATCGCATTTGGCAACGCCCAATACCCGATAACCTTGTTGCCCAAATTCCTGAATTTGTTGACGCAAGATTACTTTTTCATTTTCTGTAAGTTGAGAAACAGCAAGAATAGCTTCCGGTGCACCTTTGGCAGCAATAATTCTTTCCCCCGAATTGTTTTCAAAAACATGGGTCATCATCGGTGGTTTGCCGTCCAACGGATATTCGTGCACCATTTGAAATTCTTTTCTCAGGTCAGGAGTTTGTGTTTCTTCATATACCCTATGCAAGGTTTTTTCCATCGGGTCAAAAGGAACGGGTTCGCTGCTCCACATGGCAAATTGAATGAGTTGGGAAAGTTCAGATTTATTAAAACTTGTATCATCAAAAACCTGATTGGATTTAAAATCAAAAAGGGCTTTCAGCTTCATTGAATTTTCGGTAATCGTTCCTGTTTTGTCGGTACAGATTACAGTAGTGCTTCCCAAAGTTTCAACAATACTGCTTCGTTTGATGATAACGCCTTGTTTCATTAGTTTCCAGGAACCCAATGCCATAAAAGTGGTAAAAGCAACCGGGATTTCTTCGGGTAAAATGGACATCGCCAAGGTTAATCCTGCCAATAAGCTTTGAACAATATCTCTTGATTGCCAAAAACTGTATGCCCACACCATCAAGAATACAGCAATACCAATGAATGCCATCCACTTTACAAACTTTGTAATTTGTAATTGCAATGGTGAAATTTCTTCTTTGATGTTTTGAATGGACTGACCAATCTTTCCGAGTTTAGTTTTTGCGCCGATATTTTCCACTTCGAATACCGCCAAACCGGACACCACCAAAGTGCCGCTGTAAACCTTATTGTCGTCTGTTTCAGGATTTTTAAAAACCGAAAAACTTTCTCCGGTAAGCGAAGCTTCATTCACCGAAAAATCGTTGCTGTGTACAATTTTCCCGTCGGCATTGATCATTTTTCCTTCTTCAATAATGCACAAATCGCCTACTGCAATTTCGTTTGTAGGAATTTTTATCACTTTTGAATTTCTAATAACCTTACTAAGTGGTTCATTCAGTTTTTCTAATGCTTCTAAAGCTTTTTTACTGCGATTATCCTGATAAAAAGAAATTCCGGAAACAGCAATGATAGCCCCAAGCATAAACAGCGCCTCAGAAAAATTGCCAACTATCACATAGATAATCGTTACAGCAATGAGCAATAACAACATCGGCTCTTTGAGAATGTCCAACAGCAATACAAACCATGCGTTTTTTGGGGCACTATCAGATTGATTGAAACCAAATCTTTCACGGGAATTTTTTAGTTCCAATTCCGTAAGACCGGATAGTTGTTTGGGAATATTATAGGTTGTTATGGTTTTTTAATTTTGTAGATTATCCGGTAATTAATGCCTATTTTGATACTGTCTTTGATATTTATTTATCTAATAACCAGTCTATTACATTATTTTTTTGTATCCCTTTGTAAGAAGTTTCAGGTTCTACATCCATCGTTAGTAAGGTACGTTTATTGTAATCTTTTATGAGTTCAAATGGTTGGATTTCCCGTTCAAAAGTACTTTCCTCTCTGGTAGTCCACGCTACCTGAAAATATTCTCTATCACCTTTTGGTGTTTTTACCACGAAATCTATTTCGGTATTATTTGCCTTTCCAATATAAACTTCATTGCCTCTTCTTATCAGTTCCAAATAGACAATGTTTTCCAGATTATGACCTAAATCAAAGTCTGCTTTATCTCCGAGAAAGAACTTTTTAAAGCCCACATCAACGGTATAATATTTCTCTTGTGTCATCAAAAGTTGTCTTCCTTTTATATCAAAACGCTTTATTTTATAGAACAAATAGCATTCGATCAATGCATCAAGATAATTACCAATGGTATTGTGCGAAATTTTTATTCCGCTTGATTTTAAAGTATTCGTGATTTTTTTTGGCGAAATAGTTGAACCTATCGCATCAAACAGAAAAGCCGTAGTTTTGTCGAAATACTCTTGACTTTGCCATTTATGGCGTATCAATACATCTTTTTGGATTATATTTTCGATAACGCCTTTTACATAATTTCTGATATTTACTTCTGGCAATTCTATCGTTCCGGGCATTCCTCCATTTTGCATATAGTTGGCAAACAACAAATCGGTACGGGAAATATCCTCTTGCGTAAGCAAATATTCCTTGAACGAAAATGGCAGAATATGAATAGCATAATACCTTCCTGTAAGCAAAGTGCCCAACTCACTACTTAATAAATAGGCATTTGAACCGGTAATGTAAACATCAATATTGGGCTTTACATATAAACCGTCCACTAAACGCTCAAATTCTTTTACATTCTGCACTTCATCCAAGAAAACATAACAAGGTTTGGATAAATCAAGCTGATTGATAATGTGATAGTACAAACCTTCCAAATCATTTAGCCATTTGTAGTTTTCAAAATCTTCAAAATTCAGAAAAACGATTTGGCTGTTTTTTATACCTTGTGTGTTCAGATAATCACGAAATTGCTGCATCACAGTTGATTTTCCGCATCGCCTCACTCCTGTAAGCATCTTTATCAGGTTTTTATCTTTCAACCCGATAAGTGTGTCTAAATAATTTTGCCGAACAATTTGTTTCATTTTTACTACTTTACAGACCAAACTTTCAAATAATGACAAGTTTGGTCTGTAAAGATAACCAAACTTAGACCAAACTATCACATTTTATATAGTTTGGTCTAAGTTTTTATAATAATTATCTTTTAGCCCTATAAAATTGTTGGGAAATTATACCTCATATCGTAGAAAAATAAAGAAACACTATTGATTTTCGTTTTTAATCTTTTTCACCCAAGCCTCAATCTCTTGTTTATCACTGTCGGACAATTTAGCATCATCATGAATAAGCGTGTTAGATTTCAATGGCATTTCATTATCTCTGATGGTTTCAATCACTTCATCTAAATTATGCAATTTCTTTTTGGTGGAATATATCTTTTTTTGGATAAAATATGGATACGATACAGGTAATTCATATCTTTGTACAGTCTATTTATGGATAAAATATGGATAAAATATGGATAAATTTATTCAGAAACTTGATTTTGATTTTGCTACAAACCAAAGAATAATACAGCTTATTGGCTATATTGACGGTTTTAAAGGGAAATGGAATATTGCGGAAAAGCAGGAAAACCGCTATCTGAAAGAATTGCGGAAAATTGCTACAATTGAAAGTATCGGTTCTTCCACAAGAATTGAAGGGTCAACGCTTACCGACAAAGAAGTAAAAGAACTTTTAAACGACATCAAAATAGCCAAACTGAAAAGTCGTGATGAACAGGAAGTAATCGGTTATTTCGAAGTTTTAGAACTTATTTATGACAACTATTCTGACATAAAACTTTCAGAAAGTTATATCAAGCAACTACACCAAATATTGCTGAAATACAGCAACAAAGATGAACGTCATAGAGGTACATATAAATTTCTATCCAACAAAGTAATAGCCAGCTATCCTACAGGAGAGCAACGTACCATTTTCGCAACTACCGAGCCTGCATTAGTAGGAGGAGAAATGCAGAAATTAGTCGAGTGGACAAATGAACGGTTGGAACAAAAAAACATTCATCAACTAATTGTAATTGGCAGTTTTATTTACGATTTTTTGAGCATACACCCATTCCAAGATGGGAACGGAAGACTTTCAAGATTACTGACAACGCTTTGTTTGTTGCAAAACAATTACACATTTATTAAATATATTTCGTTTGAAAACCATATCGAACAAAATAAAAAAGCTTACTACGAAGTCTTAATGAGCGGGCAAAAAAATCGTGGAACAGATCAAGAACGAATAAATCAATGGCTAATTTTCTTTTTGGAAAGTCTGAAAACGCTTACCGAAAAATTGGAACAAAAATATGACGTATTCAAATCCAAAGGTGGTTATCTGAATGACAGACAAAGATTGATAAAAGATTTTATTACAGAAAATCAACCATTAAAAGTTAGCGATTTAGTAAAACAATTCCCCAATATAGGATTGAGTACTTTGAAAAAAGATTTACAATATTTAAGGGGCGAACAAGTACTTACAATGATTGGAAAAGGTAAAGGAAGCGTGTATGTATTGAACAAAAAAGAATAACTTCAAATTTACTCGAACGTATAATACCAATAGGTTATCCATAATAGACCAATTGATGGAAAAGATATATTGGTCTATGTTACCTTTAACCCAAATTCATATTAAAGGTACAATAGTTTCTTTAAGAAATATATTACTAACTGTTCGTTGTGTTGATATTCAGCTTATTGTAATTTAGTTATATAAAACTTAGCAATCGAGATTTTAAAAAACCTCGATTGCTGATTCGGGTAAAAAAGAAATTTGGGTTCAGTCTTCACCCTCTTTGATTCGGACGATTTACACTTGTATATAGCTAGCCTTCAGCCATAAACCTTGAGTTCTGCCAGGCTTTTTTCGATTTCAGAAGAACTTAGTTCATGATCCACCATCCTGCCTTCATTAAAGTCGTCATACGCCGCCATATCTAAAAATCCATGTCCCGACAGGTTAAACAATATGGTTTTACCTATTCCCGTTTCCTTGCATACCTGCGCTTCTCTGATAGCCTGCGCTATAGAATGGCATGATTCCGGAGCAGGGATAATTCCCTCTGTCTGAGCAAATAATTGTCCGGCTGCAAAACATTCGCTCTGTACAAGAGCAGAAGCCTCTACCAGTCCATCTTTCAATAGCTGTGAAACCAACACACTTGCACCATGGTAACGCAAGCCACCGGCATGAATAGGCTCCGGCTCAAAGTTATGCCCCAGCGTGTACATAGGCAATAGCGGCGTCAGACCTTGAGTGTCTCCATAGTCGTACATAAACTTTCCTCTTGTCAGTTTTGGGCAAGATGCTGCCTCAACAGCAATGGCTCGGATTTCTTGTTGATGCAACAACTTGTTGCGGAGAAATGGAAAGGCTATGCCGGCAAAATTAGATCCTCCTCCCAATGGTGCAATAACAATATCCGGATAATCTCCTGCCATCTCAAACTGTTTGATAGCCTCTTCACCAATAATTGTCTGATGCAACAACACATGATTCAAGACAGAGCCAAGGGCATACTTGGTATTCTCATCCATTGCCGCCATCTCAACGGCTTCCGATATCGCCGTCCCAAGGCTTCCAGAAGAATTGGGATTAGCCTCCAGCGTCTTGCGCCCTGCCTTAGTTCGGGTGCTGGGAGAAGGATATACTTTAGCACCGTAAGTATTCATCATTATTTTGCGATATGGTTTTTGTTCAAAACTTACCTTAACCATGTAAATCTCACATACTATTCCGAAAAGCTTACATGCAAAGGAAAGAGCAGACCCCCATTGTCCCGCGCCCGTCTCAGTCGTAATTTTCTTGGTGCCTGCTTGAGCATTGTAGTATGCCTGAGCAATAGCTGTATTGGTTTTGTGGGAGCCGCTTGGAGACACCCCTTCGTACTTGTAATATAGCTTTGCCGGCGTTTTCAATGCCTTTTCCAGCTCTGTCGCCCGAATCAAAGGCGATGGCCGAAACAACAGGTATTTATCCCTAACCTCCCGGGGAATCTCGATAAATCGTTCCATTGACACTTCTTGTTCGATGAGAGACATAGGAAAAAGAGGGGCCAGAGCGTCAGGACCAATAGGTTCTCCAGTGCCCGGATGTAGCGGTGGTAGAGGCTTATTGGGCATGTCAGCCATAATATTATACCAAAACTTTGGCATATGTTCCTCATTCAAATAATACTTTTTTTGTTTCATTTTTTATAAATTTTAATTGTTTAAGAATTTTATAGGCACAAAAAAAGCCGCCTGATTTTGTTCAGACGGCTTACCGTTGTATTTTAATGAGCATCAATGCCGATCATACAATATCAGAGTAGTCGTCCAAAGCAACGATTGCCACCACCAATTTGTATGTAAAGACAGATACATAGATTTTTTTTACAAATGTATTGAATTAATTAAACTATGCAAATAATGTTCCAAAAAATATAGTTTCGACATTTCTCTCTTTTATAAAGTATTAAGTCCAATTTTATCCTAAATTCCGCATTAGACAATTGCGGAATCGATTTACGACTCGTAATCATTGGTTTACAGAAACCATTGAAACGATTCGTACATCGGGATTAACCATCATAATCAGCACTATGCGGCTTTTCAAAACCTTTACTGTTGAATTCGGGTTGAAAAGGACTTCAAATTTGATAGAGTTTTTGGAAGGATATAACCTTATCGTCAATAATGCTGCCTATCGTTCATTCAGTAGATACCAATATTGCTTTTCTCAACTCGACAGTGTGCTGGCTAAAGGATCATATCGATAACCTAACCGCATTTTCTAATACTGAATTCGGAATACTATTATATCTGATTGGCCAATGCCCATTTCAGTGCCTTGGTCTTAGTTGCCCGGAAAATAGTATTATGTTTCTCATTCTTTTCGTCCGAATACCTCCAAATTAGATTATCAGGTCTATACTTTTGCAGTATTAGAGATAACTGCCTCGTATAGGTGTTGATATCTTTGGCACTGGAACCCGCATACCAAAACTTTATCTCTTTCTTAGGTAGATAGGTAAGCGTTTCCTTAGCTTTTTCGACCAAGCTGTGCTTATTCCACCACAAAGATGGGTCAAAAGCGATATATGTGTCAAACATCTCCGGTCTTGTTAGTAATGTTTCGACAATAAAAAGCCCGGCTAAAGATTCACCTATGATGGCACGATGATCATTGGTTCTATAGCGTTGGTTTATTTCAGGGAAGAGCTCAGATTGAATAAAATCTCTAAATTCTTTTGAACCGCCCACTATTGGGGCAATTTTCTTGTCATCTTCCACTTCCGTCGGCCCGGTCAAGTCTCTTCGTCGTTGCGTATTTTCTATTCCTACCAAAATATAGGGTGGAATATCTCCATTGGCAATCAATTCGGATAAAGTATTGGCTATATGTGGAAAATCCTCGTGAATCCCGCCATCAAGCATATACAGAACCGGAAAAGTGCCGGATCCTGTGTTATATTGTGATGGTGTCCATACATTGATTACTCTTTTTTCATTTAACTTTACCGATACAATAGACAAACTGTCGTGTACCGGGATTACATCATTGTATGATGGAATCGTTTTGCATCCAACAAACAATGAAAGCATCATAATAAATAATAAAACAGCACTTATTTTTTGCATAAAATTTTTATTAAAAGTATTAACGCTTGGGTATTTCATTCAAAATATTCAATAGAAATCCCCAGAATTTTTGTACAGAAGATATACTCACCCTTTCATCGGGTGAATGCGCCCCATAAATTGTAGGACCAAAAGAAACCATTTCCATGTTGGGATAGTGAGCTCCTATGATTCCACACTCCAATCCGGCATGACAGGCCACTACCTTAGGAGATTCGCCAAATAATTGAGTATAAATACGCTCCATTAAGCTTACGATAGAGGAGTGTGGATTGGGCTGCCAGCCCGGATATGATCCAGTAAAAGCCACTTGCATTCCCGCCAAATTAAATACAGCTTGCAACTGCAAGGCGACATCCTCCTTGGTTGAATCCACGGATGACCGAGTCAGACACATGATTTCCAGCTTACTTTCCTCAAGTTTGACACGAGCTACATTGTTGGAAGCTTCTACTAGGTCTTTCACATCAGGACTCATGCGATATACGCCGTTATGGGCTGCTTTCATTGCTCTGATAAGATGCATGGAATCTTCGGCTGACAATCCTTTTGCGGATACTGTTGTCTCAGATATAACTATTTCCAGACTTTTTTCTATGCTTTTAAACTCATTTAAAATAGAAATCTTCAACTTCTCTACTTCAACTAAAAATTTTGAAGAATCTTCAACTACAAATTGAGCCTTTGCCTCTCTGGGAATAGCATTCCTGAGGCTACCTCCATCCATCGAAAGAAGCTGTATATTATATGGAATGCCGACCATCAAGAGCCTTGCCATTATTACATTGGCGTTGCCTCGTCCTAAATGAATGTCAATCCCGGAATGCCCACCCTGAAGGCCTTTTATGGTTATATTAAATCCACTTCCCTGAAGAAGCTCTGTACTATAATCCCGTCGAGCGGTGACGTCCATGCCTCCTGCACATCCAATGTCTATTTCATCATCTTCCTCCGTATCCAGATTGAGCAAAATCTGACCTTTCAGAAAATTGGGTTTAAGCCCAAAAGCCCCCGTCATACCGGTCTCTTCATCTATTGTAAACAGCGCTTCAAGTGCCGGATGTGGTATTGAATCACTTTCCAATACAGACATTATGGATGCCACTCCAATTCCATTATCTGCGCCTAAAGTCGTACCATCTGCCTTTACCCAATCGCCATCCACAAGCATCTTGATACCTTGGGAGTCAAAATCAAAATCGGACTCGTTATTTTTCTGACAGACCATATCCAGATGCGATTGTAATACAACGGTCTTGTGATCTTCCATACCCTGAGTGGCAGGTTTTCTAATGAGCACATTACCTGCTTCATCGACGGTGGTCTCTAGTCCTAGAGACACTCCAAACTGACGAATAAATTCAATGACTTTGCCTTCTTTTTTGGATGGTCGAGGCACAGAATTGAGGGCTGCAAAGTTTTTCCACACGTTGCTTGGTTGAAGGTTGGTTATATCCATAGTATATTTTTTATTAAGTACAAAAAATCGCTTTTGTTGTTGAATGTTTTATTGATTAAAAAGTAAAATTATTTTTCCGGTAAATTCTCTTGATTCCATAAGTTGATGCGCTTCCACAACCTTTTCCATCGGGAAAGTATAGTTCACTAAGCTCTTAAATTGCGGACTTTCAACTAATGGGTAGGCATTTTGGATAATGTCTTCCGCTAATTCCTTCTTAAACGAATAGCTCCGATTGCGCAAAGTACTGCCGGTTATATGTAGCCTTTTTTGCATCACTTTCATTATATTCAAAGATGGATGGTTACCATTCATTGCATTGATATATATAAGGCGTCCCTCTGTGCGAAGTAAGTTGAGATTGACATCAAGGTATTCGCCACCAACACTATCCAATACAACATCCATTGAATTTTCGCCTAACACTTCTTGCAGGTTGCATTTTTCTTGTTTTACTACTTGTATAACGCCTAATGATATACAATATAGTTCTTTTTCAATAGAACTGGCCATTGTATAAGCCCTCGAGCCATATAAATTTACCAATTGAATCGCCATAGAGCCAATCCCTCCCGATCCGCCATAAATAAACACATCTTCCCCGGGCTTTAGCTTGCCGCGCTGAAAAATATTATGCCATACTGTAAATAACGTCTCAGGCAAAGCTGCTGCATCTTCCAAAGAAATACCAGAAGGTTTAGGCAGACAACTTCCTGCATCTACTGCAACATACTCCGCATACCCTCCTCCGGGCACCAATGCACAAACTTTTTGACCTACATATTGATGCTTCACATCTTTGCCAACCTGCTCAATTGTGCCGGCAACTTCAAGGCCCGGAATATCCTGAACAACACCGTGTGGTGCGGGATACCGGCCTATTCGCTGAAATATATCAGGTCTGTTAATGCCGGCTCCTACCACCTTTATCAACACTTCATTCGCCTTGCAGTTAGGTATCGGTCGTTCTTCAATATGTAGAACGGTGGCATCACCCGGAGCATCATACACAATCGCTTTCATCACTATTTCACTATAAAATGGTATTAAAAGTAATAAAAGTAAATCACTAAACCCTTAAAATAATAAAGAAAAGAGTCACAATGATGGATTTAGTTTAAAAAAAATTGCCATGTTAAATAAATATAAAAAGATTTAATATGGTTTTACTTTTCAACCTTGTATTGTATTATTTGAATTCTTGATATGTTAAAATGTCGAAATTATTCCCCTATAAATGAATGTTTTATGTAACTTTACGTATTTCCATGTCATACCCTTATATGATTTTATTGTTAAGCTTCAACCGTATCATATTGAATTGGTAACTTATATTTAAATAGAACGATTGCAACGGTTTATAATTTTTGGAACGGTTATTGTATGTATAGTTATGATTTGTAATATGTTTTCTTGAAAAAAAGTAAAACATTGAAATTTATTGTGTTAAAATATTGATAACCAACAATGTATTTCTAGAACGTTTTTCAAAAAGGCAATTCAACTAAATTAAAAATCAAACAATGAAGGAATTCTACACGGCATTTAATGTATTGAAGCGAACTTTTTTTATCGTAATTTTTACTTTTTGTATTTTTCAATTATTCGGCAATGGTCCCATCGTGCCACTGAAAAAAGCAGATTTGACAATTGAGATCCACAAATTAGATATCAGTTGTTATGGTGAGTTGGACGGCAAAGCATGGGTCACGGCATCCGGTGGTACGCCACCCTATACGTATCTATGGAGCGATGGTGCTATTACGGATACAGTAACCAACTTATCGAGCAACACATATACAATCAATGTAGAAGATGCCGCCGGAAATAAAGTTGTGGGAGAAGTATATATTGCAGAACCTTCATTATTGTTTGCTACAGTTTTACTTTCTGATCCTATCTTGAATTGTTCTGTTCCCCAGCTAACAGCTACTATTCAGCCAAATGGGGGCACTCAACCATACACCTATGCATGGAATTATCCTTATGGCGTCATTGACACCGGCCAAACAGTCAACATCAACCAGCCATATAACTACGTTTTCACTGTGACGGACAAAAGAGGATGTACCTATGTCAACGATACAACTATAGGAGCTGAAAACATCCCGGTCATTAATCTTAGTTTGATAGACACTGTTAGCTGTAACGGTAAGCATGATGGAAGTGCGTCTTCTTTAGTATTTGGCGGAATAGAACCATATTTTTACCTATGGTCTAATGGTTCAAGCAACGATACACTGAAAAATGTTGGTTCAGGGTCTTTTTCTCTTACTGTTACCGATGCTGCTGGGTGTACCGGCCAAGCTTATGTCTTTATTCCTCAACCGGCATCGTTAAGTCTTGACATGACAGGCTATGATGTGACATGTTATGGACAAAGTACCGGAGCAATATTTACATTTACCGGAGGTGGGACGCCCAATTATCAATATCTATGGAGTAATGGAGCAACTATTCCACAACTAAGCAATTTAGATGCAGGTGTCTATAATCTAACTGTTACAGATGCTCATGGATGTACTAAATCCGGTGGCGTCACCATAAAAGAAGGAAATCCGATAACGATCAATACCACGGCAACTCCTGTCTCCTGCTATGGAGGAAATAATGGACGGGCAACGGCCTTTGCCTTTGGTGGAAAAGGTTCACTCCAATACAACTGGTCTAATGGTGTCACAGGAGCTCAGAACAACAACTTAAAAGCAGGTAGCTATTGGATTTATATTACGGATGCCAATAATTGTGTCGAATCCAAATTAGTCGAGATAACACAACCTCCGGCAATAATCCTCAACATGAGCAGCACCCCGGAAGTGTTAGGGGGCGTGGACGGAACGGCCTCTGTTATTCCTACCGGCGGCACACCGGGATATACTTATAAGTGGAATACCGGAAGCACAGAATCGCATATAGAAGACTTAGTAGCCGGGATTTATTATGTTACCGTTACGGATAAAAATGGTTGCATAAAATCAGATTCCGTCTATGTCGATGCTAGTAATTGTGCCTTCGCAGCCACACTAATAACCATAAAACCAACCTGCTTCGGAGGAACTGATGGCGCCATATTCCCTCAAATTACACTTCCCGGAGCAGAACCTTATTACTACCAATGGTCCAACAATTCTACCGACGTCGTGCTGGACTCCATTGGTGCAGGTACTTATGCAGTAACGATTTCAGACAATGCCAATTGTTTTATACGCCTTTCTACTACTATTGTCAATCCGGATAGGATGAATGTCGATTACATCGTAACACAACCCACCGGTCCTGACCAACCAACAGGCTCCATAAAGCTGTTTATTAATGGTGGAAGTCCGCCCTATAAAGCAATATACAATGGTGCTACCTTTCCAGGGGGCAATGAGATAACGGTTAGCGATATTCCTTCCGGGTATCAACAAATCGAAGTGAAAGATGCTAAAGGGTGTACATTCCCCATTGAATTTCAGATAGATCAATTTGACTGTCAGATGACGGCTTCCGTTGTCGTCACAGATGAACCGGATTGCTATGGCGATAAGACCGGTAGCATGTGTGTAATGTATGACAACAACTTTGGAAATGTAACCATTGAATGGTCTAATGGCGCTAAAACCAGCTGTATTAATAGCCTAAAAGCAGGTAACTATACCGTCGCATTACGAGACACTTTGGGCTGCACTGTTGTTGCCGGAGGAGAAATAACGGAACCTAATCCAATTTCATTAGATAATATCAAAATCATTCTTGGTACCAATTCATTGGATGGCTCGATTTCTTTATATGTAATCGGTGGAACACCGCCCTTCCAATATACCTGGACAAAAAATGGGGAATACTTTGCCAACACAAGAGATATTTACCAATTGAATGGAGGATTGTATCAATTGCATGTTGTTGATTCAAAGGGTTGCGAAACCACCTTCGAAGCATTTAAAATAACCCCTACCAGCTCTACATTATCTATTTCTCCAAACATAAAAGTCTATCCTAATCCGGTCAAAGACTATCTAATCCTTGAAAACAAAAGTGGCTCGGAAATCATGCAAATTCAATGTTTTGACTTAAACGGAGAAAAAAGAATACTTTCCATTGAACCTTTTGAAGAACATTCTCGCTTAAATCTTAGAGAGATTTCTACCGGACCGGTATTTTTAAATGTCGTTACCCGTGATGGGTCATATAACATCAAGTTGATAAAAGTTGAATAATTCTATGCTTGAACAATATGTACAGAGGCTTACCATTACGGTGGCCTCTTTTTTATTATACCAAATTGATTAATCAATCAGTCCAACATTTTTTGGTATAATTGGACTATTACGAATATTCAATCGGCATTAGACCCGATGTTTTGTATAGAATTATGCGGTGGCAAATACTTGAAACAAGCGTACTTCGAGACATCCTTTATAATCAAACGAAGGCAATATAGCTCTATAGAATGAGGATTGCTTTGCCGTAAATAGTTTTTTCTTTGCCTCTTGCTTCAATAATATCCACTCTAACAGAATAAACCCCTCTTTCCATTGTATCCCCTTTTCCATTTTTACCATCCCACCGAGTATTAAAATTGTCCGTCGTAAAAACATTATTGCCCCAACGGTCATAAATTCTCATTTTATATTGTTTGATACCAAAAGGAACACCAATCGGACCGTAAGAATCATTTCCTGCCGGAGAGCCGGGATGTAGCGCATTGGGTAGAAAAAGTGTATATTTAGGAGCGACATCAACTCTGACAATTAGAGAATCCACACACCCGTTTTCATGCGTCACTATCTGTAGCATTTGATACACTCCGGTATCCGGATAAGTATAGACAGGATTGCGATCCGAACTAAAATCACCATTGCCAAAGTCATAAAACCAATAACTTCCATATTTGCTCTCGTCGGTAAAGGTTAAAGTAGGCTCTAAGTTAGAAGGTAATGCCGGCTGAAAGGTGAATCCAGCTACCGGAGATTGTTTTACTGTTATTGTATTATTAAACTCTTCTGAAGTGGCACAGCCAAAAACATTCGTCACCGTAACCTTGACAGAATATATTCCGGGCTCCTCATAGACATGCAATGGAGTCAGTCCGGTACCACTTTCACCATCGCCAAATTCCCATTCAACCTTATATTGATCCGTTATAAAGCTATTGGGTTTTTTAAATGTATAAGTAAATGGTTCGCAGCCCACTACACTTCCCGGATCCACCAACTCATCCCTTGGTATCGGAAAAAAAGGAACGCGCTTGGTTATGCTGTCCATACATTGATTCTGATCGGTAACTACCACCATCATTTCATAAAAATCAGGTTTCAGGACATCATACGTAGCATCGAAAGAAGTAGAAAACACAACATTATTAGCCTTCCATTGGCTACCCGTGATAGGTCCTGCATCACTCACACTTTGATTGGTAAATTGAATATCTTTGCCATAACACGTATCGTAATCAAAAGTAAAATCTGCCCGTATATCCGGAAATACATTGACTTTTATCGAAGCTGAGTCAGAACAAGGTTGACCAGGGTTTAAATACAATTTTCCTACATATAGTCCCAAGTCGCTCGTATTCAACAAATAATCTTTTGCAGCGCCTAACTGCTTAATACCATTATGGTTAAAAACCCAACTTATCTCAAATATATCCTTTGTTACCTCACCGGCAAAAGTCACCTTCAATTCATCATCACCGCATAACTTGATATCCAAATTTTTACCTTTTACGCCCGCAGCTTCGATCAACGCATCAACCGTCTTACTACATGACGTTACATTAAACTGAAAATCCCGCCTTGTTTCTGATAATAGTATTCCATTGCGATATTCCCTGATCCGAATGCCTACAACAAATTGGCCTGTTGTCGTCGGTGTCCCTGAAAGTCGACCCGTCACGGAGTTGATAACCAGAGGATTAGGCCCACCCAATGGGTTTAGAATGGAATAAGGATTGCGAAAAGTAACTTCATCAAATGGAGGTGGGCAATCCGGCTGAGGCGCTACAACAAGACAGCCATTGACTCCGGTATCATCGTTTCCGCCTCCTTCAAAAGGTGCACACAGACTATACACTAAGGAGTCGCCATCTTTGTCAAAAGCTGAGTGGTCAAACTCGATGGGAAAGTTGGCACATATAGCTATCGGTGGAAAAAGACTAAACTGAGGACTAGAGTTTTGATTGTTTTGCGAAGCAGGAGTAATCTCCACCATAAACGTTGCTCCCGTATCTCCCGGCCTAACTATATTGGATATCGTGTTGTTTCGACAACACCTTTGATACACGATAAAATAGCTTTGAGTACTTACCGGCAGAGAGATTGTCGTTGTATATACACCTTCTTCAACACATACATCCTTCGGTACAACCAAACATTTATTGGTTACATCTGCACTTACCTTGCCTACTATCGGAACACCAAAATCAAATTCTCTCAATGGACTTTTGCTGTTTCCCAAATAAATAGTACCCAATGCCCCTATTTCATTCAACAATCCATCAAAATTAGCCTTATTCGCCTCCGGCTTGCAGTCTCGATACATCTTCATGATGATACGGTATGTATTGGTGCCGCCTTGATTGCCTACAAACTCATAATACATCACGCCACCGATAATATGCTTACCTTCCACATTAAAAGTACAACATATAAGAATTAAAACAAGGATGCTGATGAGTTTTGTCGGCTTACTACACACGTTACTTTACATTATTACTGGTATCATTAACAAAGTGTCAAAATTATATAAAAATTCTCAAATTATTGATTTGTAATCTAATCCTAAAAGCTAACGTCAAAAACAAACGACTTGTTTTATTAATACAATAGGTTGCCTGGCAATGAAAGTAAAGCTCCTAAAACGCACACCACATCCTTTTATAATTATGAATTAGTCAATTTATAGCTTCATTTAATTTGAAAAAAATAATTATTTGCAAAATATATTTGGTTTTATTGTGAAATAATAAAATATATGTCTATTTTTAAAGGTGTTTAATCATTTTTACCATTTACTGAAACAAATGGTTAAACATGTCGATATACACTCATAATCAGAACACTATAAACTAAAGGCAACATTTATATCATGGAAATAGCTGTTTTAAAAGAATCAAAACCGGGAGAAAACCGGGTTGCTCTTACTCCCGATGTGGTAAAAACACTGGTAAAAAAAGGTTATCAAGTATGTATTGAATCGGGTGCTGGCGATAATTCTTATTTTTCTGATATGGATTATATGTCGGTAGGAGCGGAGATTAAAGTCGAAAAAAAAGCAGCCTGCAAAGCCGATGTTATTTTAAAAATCAATGCACCTACGCTGGAAGAAGTTGATTTTATGGATGATAAATGTTGTGTTATTTCCCTATTGTATGGCTATACACAACCGGATTTATTAAATGCATTCAACCAAAAGGCAATAACGGCAATCGGCATGGATGCTATCCCGCGAATATCTCGAGCTCAAAAAATGGATGCCCTGAGTTCACAAGCTAACCTGGCCGGCTACAAAGCAGTTATTGTGGGAAGCAATGCCATGAGTAAAATCTTTCCACTTCTGATGACGGCTGCCGGAACCATTACTCCTGCTAAGGTTCTAATCTTCGGCGCCGGTGTAGCCGGATTGCAAGCGGTAGCCACTGCCAAAAGGCTTGGTGCGGTAGTTGAAGTGACGGATGTGAGACCAGAAACGAAAGAACAGGTTGAATCTCTTGGAGGTAAATTCTTAACCGTAGAATCTACTGACACCAACACTACATCTGGCGGTTATGCAGTAGATATTTCATCCGAATTTCTTCAAAAACAAAAACAGTTAATCGAAAGTAGAATCAAAGAGGCCGACTTAGTCATCACCACTGCTCTTATAATTGGCAAAAAATCTCCTATGCTAATCCCTAAAGAAATGGTCGAAACCATGAAAAAAGGGGCCGTCATCGTTGATATGGCAGTAGAATGGGGTGGCAACTGTGAATTATCACAAGCTAATGAAACAAAAATCTATCAAGGAATAACCATTATAGGCGAGCCCAATCTACCCTCTCTCCTGCCGACGAATGCCAGCCAACTCTATGCCGTCAATATCAGCACTCTATTACAGCACATCTCATCTCCTGAACAATTGCTCATTGACAAAGAAGATGAGATTACCAACGGTTGTTTAATTACCTACGCCGGTCAAACAGTACATACATTCACCAATCAGATTCTCAATAAAAATCAAGGATAAAATCAATTAATATGGATATCAATACACTAATTCCACTGCTTTATATACTCGCTTTGGGTACTTTTCTCGGCTTTGAATTAATATCCAAAGTGCCGCCTACCCTTCATACTCCACTAATGTCCGCCTCCAACGCCATATCCGGTATTACTATTGTCGGCGCCATCATAGCATGTAATGAAATGGGATATTCCACCTTGAGCAAATGGTTAGGTATGGGCGCCCTGATACTTGCTACGATCAATGTGGTAGGGGGTTATGCGGTTTCTGACAGGATGTTAAAAATGTTTAAAAAGAAATAAACACCTGACATAACCATGAATATATACTTACATATCCTTTATTTATTGGCTTCTATCTTATTTATAGTTGGTATAAAGATGTTGAATAAGACAAAGAGTGCCCGGCAAGGTAATCTACTCTCTTCCATAGGAATGCTGCTTGCAATTGCCGCGACAGTATTACAAGTTGAAGCAGTCTCATTTATCGATATTTTCATCTGTATATTGATTGGGTCAGCGATAGGGTTGATAATAGCGTATCGAATCCAGATGACTCAAATGCCGGAGATGGTGGCTGTATTCAATGGCTTCGGAGGATTAGCTTCACTGGGAGTGGGCTTATCAGACTACTGGTTGCACAATCAAATAATGGCTATTGACATGAGCAACATTACCGTTATATCGATAATTTTAAGTATATTTATTGGTGGCATCACCTTTACAGGCTCTATGGTAGCATTTTTAAAACTGAATGGCACGATATCGGGAAGAGCGATAGTTTTCAAGGGTCAGCATGGTTTTAACTTAGTGTTATTGATTGTTGCTGTTCTCCTTTCTGTGTTAATCGTAGTCTATCTTTCCCAAGCAGAGTACATTCTTTTCTTGGTTTTGCTATCCCTTTTGCTTGGTGTACTTGTTGTTATACCTATTGGCGGTGCCGATATGCCGGTCGTCATTTCATTACTCAATTCTTATTCAGGGATGGCGGCTTGTGCCACGGGCTTTGTCTTGGGAAATTATGTACTAATTATTGCTGGTGCTCTCGTAGGATCGTCCGGAATTGTCTTGACAGAGATTATGTGCAAAGCGATGAATAGGTCGCTGATGAGTGTATTATTAGGGGGCTTTGGGCAGGTTAGCTCATCCGTACAATTAGACTCAAAAGATATTTTGGTTAAGGAAGTTGGTGTGGAAGAAGCTGCACAAATTTTTGATTCCGTATCATCCCTTATAATCGTACCCGGTTATGGTATGGCTGTAGCCCAAGCCCAACATGCTATCCGTGAACTATATGAAATATGTGAGAAAAAAGGAGTCTCGGTGCGCTTTGCCATTCACCCTGTGGCGGGAAGGATGCCGGGACACATGAATGTTTTATTAGCGGAAGCCAATATTCCTTATGACAAATTGGTAGAGATGGAAGCTATTAATGATGACTTTCCCAATACCGATTTGGTCTTTGTAGTCGGAGCTAATGATGTAGTCAATCCGGCCGCCAAAAACACACCGGAAAGCCCAATATATGGCATGCCGGTGTTAAATGTAGATCAGGCACGTACCGTCATTGTGTCCAAACGTAGTATGAATCCGGGATATGCCGGAATCGAAAATGAATTGTTTGGTGCTCAAAACTGCTTGATGCTATTTGGTGATGCCAAACAAACTATTACAAAGTTAACGACTGAACTAAAAGAAATCTAAGAAACCACTATTTTGGTTACTTTCTAAAACGGCCCATCCCGGGCATGCCCATATTACCCATCTTGCCGGTGGACATATTGTGCATCATGTTTTTCATTTGATCAAACTGTTTGATAAACATGTTGATCTCATGGATATCTTTACCCGCCCCTTTGGCGATGCGTCTTTTACGCCCCGGATTGAGGATTTCAGGGTTGGCTCTTTCCTGCGGAGTCATACTTTGAATTATACATTCCACCTTGCCAAAAGCCTTTTCATCAATATCCAAATTGGCCGTCATCTTACTCATCCCCGGGATCATATTGATCAAAGACTTGAGGTCGCCCATTTTCTTAATTTGGTTGATTTGAGAAAGAAAGTCATTAAAATCAAACTTGTTTTTCTTGATTTTCTTTTCAATACGTGCTGCTTCCGCTTCATCAAAATCTTGCTGGGCACGCTCTACAAAAGAAACAATGTCACCCATACCCAAGATACGCTGTGCCATCCTATCCGGATAAAACACGTCCAAGGCGTCCATCTTTTCTCCTGTCGAAACAAACTTAATGGGCTTCCCGACGGTATATTTGATAGAAAGAGCTGCTCCTCCGCGTGTGTCACCATCAAGCTTGGTAAGTACGACACCATCGAAGTTTAGTCTGTCATTGAATGCTTTAGCTGTATTGACGGCATCTTGACCGGTCATAGAGTCCACCACAAAGAGTGTTTCTGCCGGATTAATCGCTTTCTTTATGGCTTCGATTTCTTTCATCATCTCCTCGTCAACGGCCAAACGACCGGCGGTATCGATGATTACGACGTCGAGCCCCTTCTCCCGTGCATATTGAATAGCATGATTGGCTATTTCAACGGGGTTTTTATTTTCCGGCTCTTTGTATATTTCGACGCCAACCTGTTCGCTCAACACGGTCAACTGATCGATGGCGGCCGGACGATATACGTCGGCGGCTGTCAGTAAAACCTTCTTACTTCGTTTTGTCTTTAAATGTAGCGCTAACTTACCGGAAAATGTCGTCTTTCCGGATCCTTGTAGCCCTGAAATGAGGATTACAGCAGGATTGCCCGTCAAGGAAATGCCTTCTGACGCCCCACCCATCAGCTCGATGAGCTCATCCATGACGATTTTCACCATGAGTTCGCCCGGCTTGACTGCTTTTAAGACATTTTTCTCACCCATTGCCTCATCTTTCACCTTGTCGGTAAATTCTTTGGCAATTTTATAGTTGACGTCAGCAGAAACTAAAGCTCGGCGTATTTCTTTAATAGATGTTGCAACATTGAGTTCTGTCAACTTACCTTCACCTTTCAAAGATTTAAAGGCGCCTTCTAATTTTTCATTCAGACTTTCAAACATGTTGTGCTTTTAATTTTGAGGTGCAAATATAGTAATTTCTATTCGTCCATAATGCTCAATGATTTCAAAAATCCTTTTCCCTTCCCATTCTTCAGATAGCAAATTGTTGCATTAGAACTATAAATTTATCCACATGAAGTCCATAAAAACGATGATAACTAGTCAAACAAGCTTTTTTTCGAACTGTTCTTCCAACCTGCCTGACTTTCATAGTCCACATAATATATTTTTAAATCTGCCTGACTTTCATACTGAACGAAGTAAATATCTTTTTCTGCTTGATTTGAATACTTTGTAAAGAACCACTTGCCATTGTTTTTGCCGGCTTGGCTCTCATACTTAACCTTATAAACCTTTAAATCTGCCTGACTTTCATACTTTACTTCAAAAACCCTTACATCTGCCTGACTTTCATAATCGACGGAATACACTTTCTGCGCATGAAGTGATATAAAGAAAAAGGAAAACAAATAAAAAAATAATGTCTTTTTCATTTTGAAACAACCATCAATATTTAAACTTTTGTACTATTTGATGCACATTTATTGCTTATCTACTAAATTCCTTTTTACAAACCACTCTACCGCCAGCCGATATCCATCCAAGCCCAGTCCACTTATGACGCCCACACACTTAGAAGTTAAAAATGAATCATGCCGAATACTTTCTCGCGCTGCCAGATTAGAAATATGTACCTCTATCACCTCTGCATCTACTGCTGCCACAGCGTCAGCTATAGCAAGGGAGGTATGAGTATAGGCGCCGGCATTGAGAATTATTCCATCGACGACAAAGCCGACTTCTTGAATATCATTTACTAATTCTCCTTCAACATTGGACTGAAAGGTTACAATATCTATATCCGGATAAGCTTCTGCCAATGTATCCAAAAAATGATCCATCGTCATACTACCATAGATATGTTTTTCTCGTATGCCGACCAGGTTGAGATTGGGACCATTGATGATGGCTAAACGCATATCAATTGGCCATTTCAGAAAGGAACACAATACGCATCAATTCAATTTCCTCCCAAGTTATATCCAATTCTTTTAGTTTTTTGGATGCTTCCTCAAGGTTATCCGTTTCACTATTCATAAAATAATCAAATATGTCTTCTTTGACATATTCGTCTATGAGGTCTTCGGTATAATAGTTGAGGTCAAGCTTTGTCCCCGAAGTTACGATGCCGTATAGTTCTTGATAAAATTCATCCCGATCCATGTTGTTGGCGCGAGCGATATCTTCCAAAGGTATTTTTTTGTCAATACTTTGGATGATATTGACTTTTGCTTTGGACTTGTTGGCCACCTGTTTGACCAGAAAGTCCATGGGACGTTCTATTTCATTATCTTCGACATACTGGGCGATAACTTTTATGAAGGGTTGGCCATATCTTTCTGCTTTACCTCTGCTCACACCGGTTATCCCTGACATATCTTCCATTGATACCGGATACTGGGTAGCCATATCTTCTATGGATGGGTCGGTAAATATGACAAATGGAGGCACTTTGTGTTTTTTGGCCTCTACTTTGCGCACATCCTGAAGGAGTCTAACGAGGTTCTCATCTAAGGCTGCTGTTCCACCTTTATCATCTTCATCAGGTGTGGTATCTTCCGGAAATATTTGATTCAATGGAATCTTGATGTTTTCCGGGTTTTTCATAAAGGCAATTCCTTGCTCTGACAATTTGATGAGTCCGTAATTTTCAATGTCTTTGTAAACTAAGTTGCGCAACAAAGCTTGTCTAAAAATGGAATTCCAGAAATTTTCATCAAAATCCTTGCCACTACCGAATGAATCGAAGTCCGTAAACTTATATAGTTTTAATTGCTGAGTTTCTTTACCTATCAAAAAGTCCACTAATGTCTTGATGTGATACCCTTCATTGAGCTCAACGGCCACTTCCAGCGCGAGCGTCATCTCCTCTGTTACATCTTTCAATTCTTTTGGATTGCGGCAGTTGTCACACATCTTATGACAGTTTTTGTCATCAAATTCCTCTCCAAAATAATGGAGTAGGAATTGTCTTCTACAGGCCGAACTTTCTGCGTAGGCTTCTACCTCTTGCAATAGCAAAGATCCCATTTCTCTTTCTGCCACGGGCTTATCGCGGAGAAATTTCTCAAGCCTTGTCAAGTCCTTGATGGAGAAGTAGGCAATACAATTGCCATCTAAGCCATCTCTGCCTGCCCTGCCGGTCTCCTGATAATAATTTTCAATACTCTTCGGTATATCGTAATGTATAACAAATCGTACATCCGGCTTGTCTATACCCATTCCAAAGGCTATCGTGGCACATATCACCTGAACATTTTCCATGAGAAAATCGTCCTGAGTACGAGCGCGGGACTTTGCGTCCAATCCGGCATGATAGGGTGCTGCCTTTATGCCGTTTACATTGAGTACCTCGGCCAAATCTTCTGTCGTCTTTCTGTTTTGAACATAGATGATACCCGATATTTTTTTCTGTGACTTGATAAATTGAAGCATACTCTTAATAGTCTGTTCTTTAGACACTTTGGGCCTAATCTCATAGAACAGATTGTCTCTATTGAAGGAAGACATAAAAGTATTTTCGTGATCCATGTCAAGGATTTTGACAATATCCGATCTAACCTTTGGCGTTGCTGTTGCAGTAAGTGCAATTACCGGAATATGGTGACCTATGGCATCAATCATCGTCCTTATTCGTCGGTATTCCGGACGGAAATCATGCCCCCATTCAGAAATACAGTGTGCTTCGTCCACGGCGACAAACGATATATTGGAATTGTGAAAATATTCTAAATTCTCCTCTTTGGTGAGTGTTTCCGGAGCGATATAGAGCAGCTTGGTCTTGCCATCATCAATGTCTTGCTTGACTTGTTTGATCTGACCTTTATTGAGTGAGCTATTGAGGAAGTGAGCGATATTATCTTGACTACTATATCCACGAATGCTATCAACCTGATTTTTCATCAATGCAATGAGTGGCGAAATGACAATAGCCGTGCCCTCCATCAATAGTGCCGGAAGTTGATAACAAAGAGACTTCCCGCCACCGGTGGGCATAAGAACAAAAGTATCATTGCCCGCCAATAAACTTTCAATGATTTTTTTCTGCTGACCTTTGAATTTGCTAAAACCAAAGTATTCCTGCAATGCAGAAGTTAAATGATCCTCTTTAACGTCCATAATATTAAACGGATATACTGTTATTTAAATTTTTAAAAAACTTTACATTCAGAACCTTACAACCATTCATATAAAAAGGTATAACGTCCTAAATTTAGGCGTTTTACCCTTTTTTTAACCCATCGAAAGACCCAAAACTGTAAAACGTTTTTATCAAAAGGATTACAAAACCAAGATAATGCTTTTTTACCATTCGTTCCAACTTTTTTTCAACATTTTATTATTTTATACATCTGATAAAATTATTTTTTGTCTTTGTTAAATAAATTCGACTTTTCGGTATAAAGTATTGTTTGTGATTTGATTACAGGCTTGCTATTCTTTCTTTCTCAGGTGTCGATATTTTTAATTGGGCGACGAAGATACAATTTATTAATCAAAATAAAGAAAGATAAATTATTAAAAAAAATAGGAACAAATATATCCTTGTTATAAAACAAATAATATTTGTGACTACATGAGAAAAACATTTCTTAAATTGCACGCTTTATTTAGATGGATTACCATAAATTGGTAATAAATCAAACGAGTCAATATTATTTTATATGAGAAACAAGTTGTTAATCACAGTTGTGATCTTTCTAACTTTATTTATTACCTCAACAGTCGATGCAAAACATATAATTGGTGGTTATATTAATTACGAATACCTTTCCACCAACAATAATATGAACCGTTATCGCATCACGTTACGTATTTTTAGAGATTGCGGCGACCCACAAAATGGAGGCTTCGACTATCCGGCACAACTTTCTATCGCCACTTCTGATGGCAAATATTTTCAACGTAATTTTAGCATGGGTAACCCTACCGTAACTAATCTGACTAACCTATTTAGCAATCCATGCATTTCTAAGCCACCTGATGTGTGCGTTCAAGAAGGTGTCTATACGACTACTATTGACTTGCCCATTGATCCTGTCAAAAGTTATTACATCATCTATCAACGATGCTGTAGAAACGTCTCTATCTTTAATATCATTAATCCCGGTGAGTATGGAGCAACCTATTATACTGAAATCACTCCGCTGGCTCAACAATTGCGTAATTCAAGTCCAACATTCAAGACTATCCCTCCTATAGCTGTATGCGGAGGTTTTAAAATCGCCTTTGATCATGCTGCCGAAGACAAAGACGGAGACAGCCTTGCCTATTATATGGTATCTCCTATAAATGGTGGAGGACAAGGTAATACTTTTCAAAACTGTGAGCAGGTCTCTCCTCAACCGGACTGCCTCCCACCGTATGACAGTGTCGTATATCGACCACCTTTTACCGGTCAAAAACCCATGGGTGGGTCTCCCGCTGTTTCCATCAATAGTTCAACCGGCTTTCTCTCCGGAGTGCCCAATATCGTCGGTCAATTTGTAGTTGGAATCAGGGTGGACGAGTATCGGAATGGCCAATTACTGAGTTCCTCTATTCGTGACTTCCAGTTCAATGTAGCAGATTGTGAAAAGACCGTAAGAGCCGAAATCAGTGCAGATAAGAAGAAGGGGAAAGATATTGTCTTTACATTTTGCGGAGATGAACTCACTGAAATAAAAAATTCCAGCTCCCTTGAAGCATCTATCTTTGATTATACTTGGGAACTTACTTCGTTTAACAAACCGGATACCACGTTTTCCACCAAAAATTTAATTGTATCTACATTAGAATATGGTGATTATTCCGGCTTCATGATTCTCAATAAAGGGCTTCAATGCTCGGATACAGCCACCTTTCAATTTACCAAATTTCCGGGTTTGCAAGCCGACTTTAGCTTTAGTTATGATACCTGCAAAGCCGAGGGAGTTGCATTTAAAAGCCATTCAACGAGTGATGTCGGCCTTCCTCTTTCCCTCAATTGGTTAGAAGGAAATACAACCTTTGGACAAGATACAGCGGTCAACCATACATTTCCGGGTTCTGGCAATTATGACATCAAGCTTTTGATTACTGACACCAACAACTGTGTCGATAGCCTTATAAAGACGCTGCCATATTTTCCGGTGCCGGACAAAGTGTTGGCATTGAAAACCATCGAAGGCTGTGTCCCTGCCGAGATAAAATTCCCTAAGTTGCATCCTGATTTGGACAATACATATACCATAACATGGGACTTTGGTAATGGTGAAACGGGTGTGGGCCTAAATCCCATCCATTTATATCCTGTCGTTGCCAACTATGATATACGGGTACATGTGGTAGATCAAGTAGGCTGCGAATATGACGGCTTCTTTCCTTCCGGTGTAAAAATACATGACTTGCCATCTGCCGGGTTTGATTTTACGCCTAAAAATGTATCGAACCTACAACCTGAGATATCGATAGAAGACAGCAGCATTGATGCCACAGAATGGCTGTATATTTTAGGGGAGCGCGATAGCTTAAACGCTCAGAATCCCTCTTACATATTCCAAGATACAGGATGGGTTACCATTCGACAGATAGTGACCAACAAAAACAACTGTAAAGATACCATTGATTTGAGAGTGGATGTAGTACCTATAAATACCATCTTTATGCCAAATGCATTTCTGCCGGCTTCTACAGGTGAAAACGAGGAATTCAAACCCATAGGGAATGGATTTGGAATAAAAGAGTATAAAATGTCTATATATGATAGATACGGTAATGAAGTGTTTAATACGGATGATTTTAATCAGGGCTGGAGTGGAAAAACTAAAAAAGGAGACTATTATCCCAATGGAGTTTATGGTGTCAAAGTCAGACTATTAGGGCCAAGAGGGGAAGTGAAAAACCTTATAGGTAAAGCGACATTAATCCGGTAATATGACTAAATATTAGAGTTTGGCATACTTTTCAGCGCAGTAAATCAGGAGAATACAAAATAAAAAACAAACTTTTTTTCTTTACAGTATGTAAATTGAATAGGTTTACTTACCTTTGTGCCTCATTTCAAGAAAGAAAAAATAAAACATAGCGTCATGGATGCAATTAAATTCGTCAACGAGCAGACTTTATCGAATAACAACGGCTTAGATTTTGGCCCTGGGGATAATGTAGAAGTGAGTTATAGAATCATTGAAGGAGCAAAGGAGCGTATTCAGATATACAGAGGTGATGTGATTCAAATTAAAGGTCATGGACTGACTAAGACTTTCACTGTTAGAAAAATATCAAATGGTGTAGGTGTTGAACGTATCTTTCCTATTTCTTCACCAAACATTGCCGGAATTAAAGTAATTAAAAGAGGTAGAGTTAGAAGAGCTAGACTTTATTACCTTAGAAGTTTAGTTGGAAAAGCAGCTCGTATCAAGGAAAAAACTTCTTACGCTAAAGGGTAATCGCCCTTCTTAATAACATAATGAAGCTGTCTCATGCTATGGAGACGGCTTTTTTTGTTTGTTCACATTGTTTGTTTTACCAAACTGATGTCGATTTGATAAACGATTCGTATATGGGAATTTCCCGCATACTCAGTACTATACACTTATTCAAAACCTATACTGCTGAATTTATATTTAACCCAAATTCTACTTAAAGACAATATTTTGCCTTTAAGAGGAATTCTGGTTTAAAAGACACCATTGAGTCTTAATAGGAATTCGAGTTGAATCAACAAAACATGTAAATATATTGTGCAAAATGTATCAACAATTTGGTGACTTTCGAGGTTAGACTATGTAAATTACACAAAAAACAAACAATACACATTAAAAAATATTGTAATATATTAAATTCGGTATTAAAATTGCAGCCCTTACGGTACAAGTAACAAAAATGGAGATGATAGAAAAAATTAAGCAATTACCGATTAAGAAGTGGGCATATACTGCGGTGTTTACTTTTGTAATCTTGAGTTTTGTTTCGGTAATATTATTGAGATTTGTTCCGGTATGGGCAACACCCTTGATGGTCATCAGGGGCGTGGAGCAATTAGGAGACAGAGACCGGGATTTCAAGGTTGAAAAGGATTGGGTATCGATGGACAAAATCTCTAAAAATGCCGTTATTGCAGTATTGGCGAGTGAAGATCAGAATTTTTTTGAGCACAAAGGGTTTGACTTTGATGCAATAGAAAAAGCAATGGCCCACAACAAATTCAGTAAGAAAAAAATCGGCGCAAGCACCATCACCCAGCAAACGGCAAAAAACGTATTTCTTTGGCCCGGTCGCAATTGGATCAGGAAGGGAATGGAGGCTTATTTTACTGTATTGATAGAATTGTTTTGGTCAAAAGATCGTATCTTAGAGACCTACCTTAATGTCATAGAATTTGGCGACGGAATATACGGTATTGAGGCAGCATCTCAACATTATTACCACAAAAGCGCATCTAGCCTAACACGAAGTGAAAGTGCCATGCTTGCCGCCATCTTGCCCAACCCTCTGAAATATAACCCGAATAATCCTTCAAAATATTTGCGCAAACGTCAGGCGAGAATCAATAGACAAATGTACACCATCCAGTATCCAAATACCGAGCAATCAATTACTTTTAGCAACTGAATAAGGAAGGGATTCAGATTATTTGTCAAAGATTAACGTACATTTCAGATAAACCCGTATTCCTCATTTGTCTAATGTGGAATACGTTTTTTTTTATTCCCTTTATTTTCTGATCAGATGATGCGACTTAATACAACCAAATAATCCAATTATTCTATATTTTTTTTGATTTTATTTTATAATATTGGGGCAAATCGGTAACTTTATGGAAAAATAAATGTGTTATGAAAATCCATAATTTCAGTGCAGGGCCTTCCATTATGCCTCAGGAAGTTTTTGAAGAAGCATCTAATGCCATCATTGAGTTTAATGGTGGAGGCATGAGCTTACTTGAAATATCACACCGCTCTAAGCCTTTTCAAGATGTGATGGATGAAGCCCACGCTCTTGTTTTTGAGCTAATGGGCTTGACCGATGATTATAATGTTGTTTTTCTCACGGGCGGTGCCAGCACACAGTTTTTTCAAATACCTATGAATCTCCTCAATGAGGGTGACAAAGCAATGTATTTGGAGACTGGGGTGTGGGCAAGTAGAGCAATCAAAGAAGCAAAGATCTTTGGAAATCCTATTATAGCGGGCTCGTCCAGAGATTCTAATTTTTCTTATATCCCTAAGGATATTAAGATTGATAACGACGCACGTTATATGCACATCACTAGCAATAACACCATATTTGGTACCCAGCAACATTGGTGGCCGGAGGTCGAAATGCCGTTGGTATGTGATATGTCTTCCGATATTTTTAGCAGGGAGTTTCCTTTAGAAAAATTCGGGTTGATCTATGCGGGCGCCCAGAAGAACATGGGTGCGGCAGGAACGACTTTGGTCGTTGTTAGAAAAGACATGCTAGGACATGTTACACGCACCTTACCGACCATGATAGACTACCGTACACACATCGATAACGGATCCATGTACAACACTCCACCAGTATTCCCTATCTATGTTTCCATGTTGGTGATGCGATGGATTAAAAAATTAGGTGGCGTGAAAAAGATGGAAGAAATTAATATTGCAAAAGCCAAATTGCTGTATGACGAAATCGATAGAAATCCTTTATTTAGAGGGACAACAGCCATCACAGACAGATCCCTGATGAATGTATGCTTTGTTATGGGGGACTCGTCTCAAGAAGATGCCTTCATGAATTTGGCTAAACAAAACGGAATATCCGGCATAAAAGGACATCGCTCAGTAGGAGGCTTCAGGGCTTCAATATACAACGCTATGCCACAATCCAGTATTCAAGTATTGGTAGATTTAATGCGCGAATTTGAACGTACAAATGGATAATATCTTGTATTTCAAATATATCTAATACCGAATTGACTTTTAACCCAAATTCTTATTAAAGGTACAATAGTTTCTTTAAGAAATATTAAGCTAACTTTTTGGGGTGTTGAAATTCAAATAGTCACGATTCAATATGTTTCCAAATATTTGATAATCAACTTGTTGCGATTTGGTTAGATGTAATTTTGCATTAGACAAATGCGGAATCGATTTACGACTCGCAGTCAATGGTTTACAGAAACCATTGAAACGATTCGTACATCGTAATAAGGCATCATTTACGTTATTCCCATCAAAGGATAGGTCACGCAACTGTTTGGAATTCCTAACGAGTTTTTATCAGAAAACAGCTATCTATTTTTTAATAAATTTAAACACCGTATTATTTTCTATTTGCACAAAATAAATGCCGCTGTGTAATGAAGACACATCGATGACATTATTATGCATCGTCCCTTGCGAGCACTCTATTCCTCTGACGTCAAACACCTGAAAATACATTGGTTGCGATATACTGGATTCAAACATAAGATTATTTTCGGTAATCGAATTTACTAAAATCAAACCATTGGATTGTAAATCGACGGCTTCGATTTCTGAATAACTTTTTTGTCCATCAAAGGATATAATTTCAAGTCGATAGTAATTAAATCGATCCGTCTTGTTATCCATGTATTCAAATGAAAAATCTTTCTTCCCCGGCAAGTAATCCAACACGTCTAAGTCATGAAACCTTTTGTTATCTTTTGATTTTTGTAAAACAACCTCCTTTGTATTGTCCAGCCCTGTCAATGTGCCACTTATCCTGATTGATTTATCAGATTTTGCAGCTTCAAACTGTATCACCTGAACAGGAAGGGGTATGATTGGATTCTCGCCTTCTACCCATACTGCATAAGACCGTGCTTTTAACTTGAGATTTAATATGCTGCCATTGAGAATTATTTCACTATTGCCATTGCTCAATCCGGTCACATCGGTAAATTTTGTTCCATTGGGCACACCCGTCGTCTCAATATTTTGTTCTACTTCCATGTCTTCACCGGCAAAATTAATAGCGACTACAACATCTTTACCGGAAGGTAAGCCTTTTAACTGGTAAATCACGGAAGTATTAGGATACCCATGGATAAAGTTTGAGCTATAACCAGAACCGATTGCAGTAAGATATACTGCCGATGTTGCGCCATAGATATAATCCTTATGTACTTTTATTAGTTGTTTGATGTAATCCTTAAGTGGTGGTGGAGCGCTTCGGTTGGCAGCGTCACCATAATAGCCAAAGTAATCGGGATAAAACACACAAGGTACACCCAATTGATTATTAGTTAAAATATAAGCATAAGGGAGCATCACATCATTTTGGACGAGGGAAGCAAAGCCTGAAGCATCGCGGAAGTCATGATTGTTGACAAAGGTGACAATATTATAACCGGATAATCCACTTGCATTCAATGAAGAAGTAAAAATATTGCGGGCATCATACTCATAAGAATCACAAGCCTGACGTAATGATTCTCGTAGTGCAAAGTCAAAAATCTTTGGTTGCATCGCAGCCTTGGTTCCGGCATTCATTGACGCCAAGACGTTGTTTACCCAGCCCGTCAGTTCGCCTGTATTTGTGCTATACCACTCACCGACGATGAGGTCCAGGTCTATTCCATTATCATGCAAATAATCAAGCATATCACCCACAAAGTCGGCAGGAAAGTGCTTGACGGCATCCAACCGAAAGCCTTTAATGCCTAATGTCTGACAATTCCATTTCGCCCAAGCAAACAATGCATCTCTGGCACACGTGGTATTCTGGTCATAATCATAAAAGAAGTACATGCCGTCTTGATCACCTTTCAGTCCGGTTGAATTGGTCAAATTGGGCTTAAAACAATCCCAGTGCATCTCTCCTTGTCCACTCGGCAGTCCTGAAAAGTCGGTATATGTCTGATATTCTAATTGGTTTATGACATTGGCACCTGCACTTGCATTCCAAATACCATAAAAGCGGTGGTCAGAGTAATCCCCATTGGGATTGGTCATATATATTTCTAAATAATCTCCGGCAGCATTAAAATCACCGACATTGAGATGGACTTTGAACTCATCTACAGTACATCCACTTGCATCAATATATCCTATCAGGTCAACACCCAGTGGCAGCGTGTTGTTTGTTTGGTTGCAATCGCCACCACCATTGGGTTCTACCTCATTGACAACGGGCTGGTTTTGATAACCTACAAGAGAGGTTTGCATATAGAGTTTATATGACTTATTGGCAAATCGACTATGTCCTGAAGCTGAGCTGAGTTTAAAATAATAATCTCCTGCGCCATTGCCACTACTTCCACCTAAAGGTAAAATACAGCGAAAGCGATCAGAAGGGAAGGGATTGTCACCATTGTTGGCTTTATTCCAGTCAAAATTCTGAATGTAAGATTTTAATCCAGGATTATTTTCGGCTTTGCCTCCGTCGCGATGATTCATCACCATATCGGCAACAGGGTGAATAGAATTGCTGTTCAATTGATTTAACAATGCATCTAAAGATGGTCTATTACCAAATCCCGTTGTTGTATTTCCGATATAGAGGTCTTTAGGATCATAACCATTACTACCTTGTCCAAAAGAAGAAGCAGTGTGTGGAGGCAACCAAACATGCGTAAATCCAGCATCTTTCAGCTTAACCACTTTGTTATTTAGGCTGTCAGCCCAGCTTTTCCCTGCAGCTGTCTTAGGATAATCCCAATACCAGCCTTGCATCATAAACTGCTGACAAAAGCCCGAAATTCCAAGAAACAAAAAGGATAGAAGTAAACAATATTTTTTAAAACAAAAAATCATCTGAAAGCTTATTATTTAGAAAGAAAAGACAAACATAAAAAAGGGAAATGAAAAAGCAACTCTAAATTGTTGAAATCAATTGTTAAATGTCCAGTCAAAGCCCAACCGAATTGCAAAGGCATCGATAGGATATTGGGCAATCTGATATTGTCCTCTCTTGTCATAGAGACTGTTGATATTGTCCAATCTGATGAAGCCCCGTAATAATCTTATTTTATAGGACAGAAAGGCATCATAGGTGAATATATTACTATTTGAGCTTGATTCGATATTATAAAAATTGAATAATATCGGGCTATATCCCATTCGATTGTAACCAGCCAAAGCCCTACCTTCCAATCCGATATTGATAGTCAGTTTTTTACTAAAAAGTCTGCCTTCGACATAAGCAGCATGACGACTCACCCATTGTGGTATTCTCAGATTGTCATCACTGCTAACCTGCCACAAAGCACTATTATCCATGTGAAAAATACCCCACTTCAAATGGTGTTCTACTTGAATTCCCGTCACGGACACTATCTGTTCAATCTGTTGTGTCTGCCAATTGTTGTCAATGAATGTATAGTTTTGAATGACGTTTTGGTGAATAGAGGCTTCCAGCATAATAGCAGGTATCTTAACCCTTCCACCGAAATAGGTATGGAAGGTATTCTTTGCATCCTTTGAAAAGATTGGCTTGGAATTAAGGTGCAAATTGGTCAATAGATAGGAAGGGGATTGATTGCTTACCTCAAACCACGCGTCTGCCTGCAACAATTTACCCAACCGCCCATGAACACTACTTTTGAGGTTAAAAATAGGAGTCAGGGAATTGAGCAAATAATAGCCCTTTGCTTGGATTCCTGCAATGTCTGACAGGCTCCAGTGACCATCTCCTTCGAGCATCAATAAGGAAAATGACGAATCAGTTGGGAGATAAGAAAGTCGGTTATGTTCCAACGCTAAGCCACCTCGCAGATAATCGGTAGTCTGATGAATCATCTTGTTTTCTGTGCCGACCAAAGAAAGGTATGCTCTATTGAGGAATACTTTGTGCTCATAATTATTGCGAACTCCCCTGATATCCCGGTTAAAATTCCGATAGTATATTGAGTCTGCAGTTGATCTCACGTTGGTGTCATAAAATAAGTTGTTCGTGCGCATATAACTGATTTCATAGCCCAAATGGAGGCCTTGATTAGAATCGGTTTTTTTCTTGCCGATGAGATACAGGTCATTGTTGAATAAAATACCCCATTCACGATATTTAGAGCCCCCTTCACCAATATTTACAGGCATACTTAGCCTTTGACCGCTTGGACCTGAGGAGATGTCAAGATATTGGGAGACACCTCCATTTTCTTCACGCAAGAATTGATTGTAAATATAGATGAGGTGCGTCTTATACCGGTTATTCCAATGGTTTTGTTCAATCCCGACTGCAAAATTGGTGTTGCGCATCCGATCCCTCAAAAACTCTCCAACTTGGTTGATACGAGTATAGTCAAGATTAAAAGTGAGGTTTTTGGCAAATTTACGGCTAAACTTCCCCGTAAAAACATTGTCGTCTCTAACACCTGTTGTCGTGGCATAACGCACTTGAGTATAGGGTGTCGTTGGACGGTACAACTTAAAGTTGTCAAAAGTCATGGTATATAATTCAAATCCATGCGCAGCGATATCAAATGCCGATCGTTCTTTAGGTCTGAAAAGTGGGTTGAAAGCCGGCGAACCGATATTGCCCAAAGTAAGATAATCTACTTCTTGCGCTCTGGCAAAATCAATTTGCCTCATACTATGGCTAAGTAAACTGTCATCAAACGGCAATAAGGTATAACGGCGTCCATATTGGACATAGGTAACCTTTAGTGTGTCATTGTCAAATAAGTCTGCCAAAAGCTCATTTTGAGTACTATCTTTATTTGGAATAGTGTCTTGACTTGTATCAAAATTTTTATTCAAATTACGATTCTGCGCTTGAGTATCCACACTATAAAAACTTAAAATGCTTAAAAGGACTACCAAGACCTCAAGCATATTCCGCCTTTGCTTTGGAAAAACTATTACAGGATAAATCAGGATATACCTCAAATGGAATACAACATTTTAATGCACAAACTTAAAGTATTTACATCGACTCATTTCAAATAAATTAAAATAAATTAAAAAGAAAAAAGGTATGATTGAAGGTACATGAAAAAAAGTCCCCACAAATTCAAATGAGTTGGGTTTCTTCAAATGATTGAAATTTATATAATATGTCCTGAAAATAATAGACCAAACTATTTATATTAACCTCTCGTTAATACCTTGGAAGCTGTGCTAAATAAAATTTATTAACGTTAAAATATTATTAAAAATTAAAATATCGTTATTAATAATAACAACACATTAATGAATAATATTTAGTTTTACAAATTGGTATAACATTAATTTAATTACAAAAAAATAAAAAATGAAAAAATTACTTCTCCTTTTTATGCTTGTATATGTTGGGACAGTCAATGCACAAGAGAGCAATAAAGTCTATAAAAATGAAATATCAATAGATGCATTGCACCTTGTGCTGGGCAATGTTGGATTATCGTATGAATATTTGATAAATGAAAATTCAGGCTTCGGCTTATATGGCGAATTTAATGTGGACAACAATAGGATTTGGGAAATTGATGCGGCTTATGGTATCAACTATCGCTTGTATGTTGGTTCGAGATATGCATCCGGATTTTTCTTAGAGGGAGGTCTTGGAGGTTATACCACTACTGACTATTACAATTCTAAAGAGGAGACCACCTTTCTGTTAGGACCTACATTTGCGCTTGGTGGCAAATTTGTAATTCGCAAGCAGTTAGTATTTCAGTTTTATGGTGGCTTGGGTCGTAATTTTATAAGTAAAGACAAGGATAATTCAGTTTACTACGAAGATCAAATTATTTTTCCACGCTTTGGAGTGTCTATTGGAACAAGATTTTAGTAGTTGTTTTTATTGCTTACCGGAGTTAGATACATGGTAAGTACTCGGATTCCGTTGTGCAAAAAAACGATTGAAATGTTTAGTACAAACCCGCTTTTCCGTAATCGTGTATGTACTGAAAACATTTAAGTTCAACCATCCCTATCTTTGTTATCCCCTAACCCTAATAGTGGACAAAATAGGCAATGGTCAGACCCATGGGAAATTGGTATATAAAGAATGAAACGTGAAGGCAAAGGAGATATTCTAGTTATTTCGAAATATGGTCGCCTTGCCTTCAGAGTACTGACTTTATTCGGAATAGGAGTATGTACAGAATCGTCTATAATTCTGATTGGATATTCGACATTTTCCTAAATGAATATCCAATCGGTATTTAAGAAAGTTTGATTGTTTTATAATCCAATTTGGTATATCCTTAATTTTATAGCAATTTAAACAAATAAACACAGCAAAACCGTTACCTTTCGGAAAATAAATTCATTACAATCCGGCTGACAATGACTGTTTCTGTCATCATTCCATACTACAACGCAGCAAAAACGCTTAAAAATACTGTTGAAAGTGTGATGTCTCAGCGTATGATGCCATTGGAAATTATTTTGGTGGACAACAAATCTTCGGATGAAAGTCCAATGATAGCCAAAGAGCTCAGTACACAATATCCCATAATACGCCTTGTCCATGAAGAGAGAAAGGGCGCTAACTATGCTCGTAATAAAGGGATGAGAGTGGCTCAAGGCAATTGGTTACAGTTTCTGGATGCTGATGATGAACTATTACCAGACAAACTATTGCATCAAATTAATTTGATTCAAAGCAAAATGAAGCCATCTGATATGATAGTTGGAGAGGCTTACATCCGGATTGTCAATCCACATGGAATGATTCATCAGTTTGTAAAACCAGTCCCTCAAGATCTTATCCAAGGCCTGATCTTAGGTACAGCAGGCAGTACTTGTAGCAACCTTTGGAAAAGAGAATTTTTGAATGGTATTGCCGGATGGGATGAAGACCACGTCTATTTAAACGATCCATTTTTGGTCCTAAAGTGCGTCCGTCATGGTGCCGTCATAATTACTGACAATATCCCACTTACCGTGATTCATCAGGATTACCGAGAAGCATCATATAGCAGACCTATGACTTCCGACCACCTTACTGCATTGATGGACGATGTTCATTCTTACTATGTTGAATTAACCGATTATATACAAAAGCAGGAGTCATCAAATTCGGATTATTTGAAGCTTTTAAGACAAAGGCAATTTCTAACTTATTGTAACTTCAAACTACAATATGGCGAAGACTTTCCAGAAATTATTCGTCATTCAAAAATCAGAAATAAGCTCAATTTCCATTTTATTTCGGGGGGGAAATCGTATTATTATTTTCTCATATCCTATAAGGTAAAATCCACAGGAATGCTGAAGTATCCTTCATTACTATGGAATTCAGTGATTCATATCAGAAAGTTTTTTTCGTTATTTTCATAAAAAAGAAGAAGTTCGGTTCAGGTTAATAATTAAAAGCACTTTTTTCAGTACCGCCGGGTATCTTTGTTTACCTTAGCATTCGATAATCTACAACGCTATACTAGCATGATTTTTAATTCTAAATATCTATTCTGTCAACCAAATGGTTTTTCTAAGTGATGATGGCACTTTTTATAGGTATTCTGGCTGTAGTGGTAGTCGTTCAGGCTTTATTTTGGATATTATGTGCTCATCAATTAGACCGACAATCCGGCATATTTCCAAAAGAAAATCTCGATGTTTCATTGATAATTTGCGCTCGCAATGAGGCCGACAATTTATTGAACAATCTCCCCTATTTTTTGAATCAAGAAGGGGTCAATTTGGAAGTAATAGTGGTTGATGACCATAGCACCGATCAAAGCATTTCAATATTAGAAGAATTGGCCATAAATCATCCGAAGCTACGCATCATTCAGATGGAATCGAAGCATCATCCCGGCAAAAAGGATGCGTTATTAAAAGGAATATTAAGTGCACAGCACGACATTATCATATTGGCTGATGCCGATTGTTATCCTGCTTCTGATAGATGGGCTGCGTTGATGTCGGCGCCTATAGCCGAGGGATACAGCATTGTTGCCGGTTACAGTCCGATATTGGCAGAAAACACTTTTGTAAACAGCTATTCACGATATGAAAATGTCATAACGGCTTTGCAATATATTGGTTTGGGTCGTTTGGGATGGCCATATATGGGGGTAGGCCGTAATCTTGCATATCATAAGAAGGCACTTGAAGAGGTCGGGTATTTCAAAGAGCATACGGATGTTGCTGCGGGAGATGATGATCTCACCGTTCAGTCTATACTTGCAAAGAAAGGTCGCAGATCCATATACTTCCAGACGGATATAAATAGCTTCGTCAACACAAAGGGAATATGGGATGCAGGTCAATATGTCGCTCAAAAGACAAGACATTACAGTGTCAGCAGTAGGTATCCGGCTACAATTCAATATATGTTGGCCGGAATTCACTTTTCTTGGTTGCTGTTTTATATAGGGTTAGCAATATGTGTTGCTATGCATCTATGGATCGCGGGATTTTTTTTGCTCATCGTCCATTTTGTAATCAGATGGCTGGGTTGGATAAAAATTCAAAAAAGTTTACGTCAAGGATTTTCTATGGTTGATTGGGTCGGGTTTGATATATTGTATCCTTGGATAACATTAATTCTGACTATTTTTGGGCTTCTTAAAAAGCAAAAAGCGTGGAAATCATTTTAAAATATTTTAAGAATCTCAGCGACCGACAAAAAGAACAGTTTGCACAACTAATGCCGTTGTATAAAGAGTGGAATGAAAAGATTAACCTCATTTCAAGGAAGGATATAGACTATCTTTATACACACCATGTATTGCATAGTCTGGCGATAGCAAAGTATGTCAACTTTAAGCCGGGCGCAAAGGTGATGGATCTGGGGACGGGGGGCGGATTTCCGGCTATTCCATTGGCAATATTATTTCCGGAGACGCAGTTTTATGCAGTCGATAGTATTGCTAAAAAGATCAAGGTTGTCGGAGATATCAGTGAGCGCCTCAATCTGACCAATGTTGAGGCGATTGTATCCCGGGCAGAAAGCATGAAAATCAAGGTGGACTTTGTGGTGACCCGTGCGGTGGCCGAGTTGAAGGAGTTGACCCAATGGTCTATGAAGCACATCAGTCAACAGGAGAAGCATGCCATCCCTAATGGCTTGATTGCCTTGAAAGGTCCTATGTTCAAGCAGGAGGCAAAGCTATTGCCTAAGGGAGACTTTGTGGATAGTTATGCCATAAGTAAGTATTTTCCGGAATCTTATTTTGAAGAAAAATATATCGTTTATGTACAGGGTCGGGGTTGAAAAAAGGAGAAAATTATTAATCACCTGAATAATACCGAATTGACTTTTAATATAGACCAATTGATGGAAAAGATATATTGGTCTATTTAAAAGTATCATCGGTATTACGATTGAATAAAATATAGATTCATACATTAAGAAAGAATGAATACAAAATTAAGCGTTAATGTTAATAAAATAGCTTTAGTTCGTAATTCAAGAGGAGCCAATTATCCTGATTTGTTGCGGATGAGCTTAGATTTAGAAGATTATGGTGCTGAGGGAATAACGGTACATCCAAGGCCCGATGAAAGGCATATTCGATATGACGACATCCCGATATTGAGAGCGCACATCGAAACAGAATTAAACATCGAAGGCTATCCAACCGATGATTTTATTAAGCTGGTCATCGACAATCATGCCGATCAGGTCACGCTTGTGCCTGATCCACCGGGAGCATTGACTTCGGATCATGGCTGGGATTTTAAGAAAGACAGCACCTTCTTACAAAGGATTATTCCGGCCTTTAAATCAGCAGGAATCAGGGTTTCGTTATTTATAGATGCTGATGCAGACCATGTCAATGCCGCACAAGATACAGGGGCTGATAGAATTGAGCTTTATACAGGACCTTACGCACATAGGTACGAAGTTGATAAGAAAGGGGATATACAAGACCACATTGCAGCATCCCGTCGGGCTATGGAGATTGGAATGGGAGTAAATGCAGGACATGATCTTAATTTGAAAAACCTTGCCTTTTATGCGCATAGCCTACCTTTGTTGCAGGAGGTATCAATCGGTCACGCCCTAATCGTAGATGCAATGTATTGGGGATATTCCAATGCTATACAGATGTACAAAGATCGCCTTGCACATCCGGAGCATTATTTATCCCAAATTCAGCAATAAAGGTTTTGTAAAGCCGTATAGTGCTGATTATGAGTCGTAAATCGATTCCACAATTGTCTAATGCTGAATTTGGGTTTATAACAGAATGAGCTATTTCTTTTTACTATAAGCTAAAATGGCTTCGAGCGTAGATTTCTTTGGTTCAAACTTGCAGTCTGGAAGAATTTGAGAAAGTGTTGGTGTTATGTCTGATCTGTCAAGGGTTTCATTGACAAAGGCGAAGGTGTAATTTTTGATTTTCTTAGAATAAAATTGGTTGTTTGGAATTGTATAGGTTTGACTCATATTTAAGGAGTTAGTTTAAAAATTTAACATAGAATTACTTTTCTCATCTAAAACAGCGTTTTAACATTTTTTATTGCATACATTGAAATAAAGTAGAAAAAAAGAATATTTTATTTCAAAAAGGAGGTTGAGACGCATTCAATGCTTAATACTCAACGATCTGTAACGATGAATAGTGTTAAAGATAAATCACACTAATTTTATTTGGCTATTTCAGTTGGATCCCAAAAATATGTATCAAAGTCCTGGACAACGTTGTCTATGACGGTCAGACCTTCCTCCTCCAGACGTTGTGCCATGGTGTGGTTTGGATCAAAATGAAGTTGACCACTCAATGCACCTTTTCTATTGACCACTCGGTGTGCAGGTATTGACATCACGGAGGAAGAAGATTGATTGAGCGCCCATCCAACCATTCTGGCAGAACCAAGCCCTAAGGCATTGGCAATGGCACCGAAGGTGGACACTCTACCTTTGGGGATGAGCCTTACAATGGCATATACATCATCATAATAAGAAGACATAAGACGGTAAGTTTAATTGTTTATTTAATGCACATTTCTTGATAATGGTTTTAAAACTGACAGAATATTGATTTATTTAGTTCCAATATTTAATATATGAAGGTTCAAAAATGAATATCTTTACCCTTAAAGCAAATGAAACGAATCTTGGAGCGATTTAAAATTACGGTAGAGATAAAGCAGGAAGACATCAAAGCATTATGCGAATTGATATTACAAAGGAGAAAGCTTCGGTCTGCAATACTTGGAGTTGTGATGGCTGCATTCTTTGTCATGATCTTTACAATGGCCGGTGTTGGATTGTATTTATCCATAGGTTTATCTATTTTGTTTGCAACTTTATTTGCTGGAGCTATGATAAAACTAACACGTTCTAATTACAGCAGACAGTTTAATACCAACAAAAATTTTAAACACCCTATTGAATATCACATGTACAACGACCATTATATTGTAAAAACAGCATCTTCAGAATCCAAAGTAGATTTTGCCACCCGTTATGATATTGTTCAGGATGACGAATATATCTTTATTTTTCACATGAGAGAAATGGCTTCCGTTATTCCTAAGCGATATTTAAACGCCGAAGAATTGACTTTTTTTAATGAGATAATAACTCGTTTTAGAAGAAAATAAATTTAATAAAATGACAAACCCAAACTCTCCAAAAACGAATGATGGCACGGTGCGAGAAGACCGAACAACGGACTATGGACGTTTTGTGCCGTGGTTGCTTTTAATTATTGGATTGTCAATATTGTGGTTTTTGAAAATGAATAAATAGACTTTATGTACAATATCCTTGTTTAGTCTAATGCCCTTTTCTCAAACAATAATGACTCATTCTATTAAACCCAAATTCATATTAAAGGTACAATAGTTTCTTTAAGAAATATATTGCTAACTGGTTGTTGTGTTGAAATTCAAATTGTCACGAATCAATGTATCTCCATATATTGGATAATCAACATGTTGTGATTTAGTTAGATGTAATTCAGCTATATTATACCAAATTGATTTATAAATTAGTCCAACATATTTTGGTGTTCCCGAAAAACGGGATTTCTTTAAAATCAAAATTCTCCCGAAGCTTCGGGATGATAGTCGTTTAGGCCAATGTAATTGGGCTATTACGAATATCCAATCGGTATTATTTGTAAAAAATTTTCATACTTTTTTGGACGAGCTGAATCCAACCCCATTTTGTATCAAAATAAACCCGAAGGGTTGTCATTATTATAGAATAGATTCAATAGCAGAAAGAGGAACCCAGAATGGGTGAAATGATTATTCCATCTATTCGTCCCAGTTTTTTTGAGCAGATACATTTTTTCTTGGTTTGTAAAAATGTCATCCCTTCGGGATTTTGAAAATATTGTTCTACGTTTTTTATAAAAATGTCATCCCTTCGGGATTATGCTGTCCCGAAGGTTCATCATAGTTCAACCCGAATTCATATTAAAGGCAAAATATTGTCTTTATGTGGAATTTGGATTAAATTCTTTACGATTAAGGATTATAGAACTATTTTTGTTCCATAAAGGAAAAAGCGCATGAACCGAAATAAGAGCATCCAGTTAATATTTTTGCTGTTTTCAATATTTACCTTGATACAATGCAAGAGTGATAGTCTGCCCACGCCAAAGCCTCGTTCTTTTCCAAGAGTCATTTATCCGGTAAAGAAGTATGTGCCCTTTGACACCAATTTTTGTCAATTTACATTTGAGTATCCGGCATACGCTCAGATTATTCAAGACACTTCATTTTTTGGAGAAAAGCCGGTAGATGCTTGTTGGTTTAATATTTATGTTCCGGAATTTCAGAGCTTAATTTTTTGTACATATTATCCGCTTGGAAAGAAGAACAAACTTTTTAGTGTGTTGAACGATGCGTACAAGTTGGCAGGTGTGCATAATAAAAAGGCTAACTTTATTGATGAAATACCCATTGACTTGCCCGGCAAGGTTTATGGTACGATATTTTCAATCGAAGGTCCTGTTGCTTCGACGTATCAGTTTTTTGTAACGGACAGCACGAAACATTTCCTCAGAGGGGCATTGTATTTCAATGCCAGAACCAATCAGGATTCGTTGGCGCCTATTGCTGAATTTATGAAGAAAGATGTTCAACACATGATACAGACTTTTAAGTGGAAAAAATGATTTCATTATGACAAAGTATAAAATGGGTTATTTACCATGGTTGATATTCTGCTTTTTAGTCATTTCTGTACAAGCATTATGTCAATCTATTCCCATAAGTAATAATGACCGGATTCAAGTCTTAGTGGATCGATTGTCGATGAAGTTGAAACACTATAATGAATATCATTCGAGTCACCGGTATATTACAAGGGCTGACCTCAGTATGCTGTTACAAAGGTGGGATACGCTCACTCAGACAACCCTGCGGGACAAAGCCGACATACAATATCTCATCGATGAAAATATGGAGGGCGAAACATATTCTTTTCTAAAGGATGATTTGACGATTTATCAGAATTATAGACCTCGATGGAATAAAAAGCCTATTTTGAATGTTTTTTACAAGACTCCAGCCAATTTTATCCAGGTGGACAAATCTAATTTTTACCTTCGACTCAATCCTGTCTTTGATTTCAACTTTGGAAAAGCCAATGGTGACAACATTTCGACCACTTTTCGCAATGTTAGAGGTGTAGAAATGAGAGGTGGAATTGCGGATAAAGTCTGGTTTTACTCTTCTCTACACGAGACACAAGAAGCTTTTCCTGCTTATGCAAATAAATGGATAGCGCAGACCGGAGCTGTGCCGGGCGCGGGTTATATCAAAGTTTATGAACCCTCCTTTGCCAAAAATGTCAGTGGGTACGACTACCTGAGTTCTCAAGGCATAATAGGCTTCAATATAATACCCGAGATTGGTGTTCAATTGGGGCATGGTCGTAATTTTATTGGCAATGGATACAGGTCGTTGTTTTTGTCTGATGCCGGAGCCAACTATTTTTACCTGAAACTAAATACAAAGGTGTGGATATTTGATTATGAAAATATCTTTGCTGAGCTCAATGCACAAGGGCAAAGGACGGGCGACAGGCTGATTCCTAAGAAATATTTTGCAACTCATCACCTGAGTCTCAACTTGACCGATCGAATCAACATTGGATTGTTTGAAAGTGTTGTCTTCAGCCGTCCAAATCACTTTGAGCTGCAATATCTCAATCCGGTTATATTTTATCGAACAGTAGAGCAAATGGTTGGAAGCCCGGATAATGCCATGATCGGGGCAGATATGAGCATAAAACTGGGAAAATCTATTAAATTATACGGACAGTTGCTTTTAGACGAATTGATTATCAAAAATCTGATAAAACAAAATGGGTGGTGGGGCAATAAATATGGTATTCAGGCCGGATTGCAATACTTTGACGTTGCGGGCGTTGACCATCTTGATATGAGAGCAGAATTTAACCTGGTCAGACCATATACTTATTCAGATAGTGATAGTACGGCCAATTATTCTCATCATCTCCAACCATTGGCACACCCGATGGGAGCTAATTTTTATGAAAACATCCTGCAACTGAGATATGTCCCCTTTCCGGCTTTGGAACTCAATCCTTTTATGATGTATGCTGTTGCCGGCGAAGACTACAACGGAATCAATAGCGGGAGCAATATTTTGAAACTCAATAAAGACAGAACGTCTGAATTCGGTGTTGACTTACCCAATGGATATCGAGCAGACATTTGGATATTCGGAATGGACGCATCTTATAGCATTTATCACAATCTTTACGCCGATGCATCGGTATTATGGAGAAAGAAAAAGAGTGTAATCGTTCAAAACAATCGACATGAATTGACAGCTTCTGTCGGATTGAGGTTGAATATTGGGCGCAGAAAGCTGCTGTTATAGGGCGCTGATTCAATCGAGATGAAGAGATGGTAGATTTTTCGACTTTCCGCAAATACTCGTTTATGATGAAGGTACAAGAACTTCGCGCACTGCCAAATCAAAAAATTGTGACAAAGTCCAACCATGGGCTTGTGCTTGTTGTGGAATGATACTCGCCTCAGATAATCCGGGCACTGTATTGACTTCTATCAAATGAAAGGTCTCGCCTATCAATATATAATCTATTCTGACGAAGCCGGAGCAATTTAATTCCTGATAAATAGTGGCGGTCAACTGTTGCGCCTGTTGAGTCAGTTCGGCGCTGATGTTAGCCGGGGTGACCTCCTTTGAGGCGCCTTCATATTTGGCTTCAAAGTCGAAGAACTCATTTTCCGGAATGATTTCAGTCACCGGCAAGACGACGATTTCACCATTGACACGCATGACGCCATTGCCAAATTCTCTACCTGCCATCATCGCTTCCACTATGATATTCTCATCAAATTGAAAGGCATATTCTATAGCCGGCAATAGTTCTTCTCTGGTTTTTACTTTGCGGACGCCGAAGCTGGATCCATGTGCATTGGGTTTGACAAAGACCGGCAATCCCAACCGGCTGATGATGTCTTCCATGTCTAGCCCTTCAAAAAAGGCCTTCCTGGTAATATATACTTCTTGAGCCATGGACACCAGACCCTTAAGGGCTCTTTTTGTCAAAGATTTATTCATAGTAAGGCCGGAGACAAAGCCATTGCAACAGGTGTATGGAATGCCTAAAATGTCGAAGTATCCTTGTATGACGCCGTTCTCCATAGGAGCGCCGTGAATAGCGCAGAATACAGCTTCTGGACGCCATTTAGAACCATCAAAGTCTAAGGAAAAGTCATTTTTATCAATAGACTGACCGGTTATTATATCCGTCCATCTATCCCTTTTAATATCTATGAGCCTTGCATCATATCTGTCTTCGTGGAGATAACGGTGCACAACCTTGGCACTTTTTTCAGATACAACCCTTTCTTCCGTGTCTCCACCGGATAGAATAGCAATTTTAATGCGATCAGACATGATAAATATATTTAATGTGTAAATTTAGTTATTTATTGGGATTTAGTTGGCAATTTTACGTTATTCAAACAATATTTTAATTTTAAAAATAGATAATCAAATACCGATTTGACTTTTAATATAGACCAATTGATGGAAAAGATATATTGGTCTATTTTACTTTTACAATTCGTATAGCATAAACCCGAATTGAGCTGTAAAGGTTTTGAAAAACCGTATAGTGCTGAGCACGAATCGTACATCGATTCTGCTTTGTCTAAAACGGAATGTGGGTTAAATATAGAAAAAGGAGGAAATTCGAATGAAAAAAGTTGTTATTCAACTATAATAAAGCCTGCCCAATAATACGGTTCATATTTCTTTAAGCGCATAGTTTTCTGAGCTTCATGTAATGCCTTCCTTGGACAAAGTTTTCTTATTAGAAGGTTGTTATAAAAAAGAGTAATGAGTTCCATGGTCTGATAATCGGGTACTTGCCAAAGGGTCATGATGATTTTATTCACACCGGCAATTTTGAAAGCTCTACCTAAACCATAAACTCCCTCTGTCGAATGAATATCCCCAAGACCGGTATTACAAGCGGATAATACTATTAGTTCTGTATTATTTAGATTAAGTTGCATGATCTCTTTAGCGGACAGAATGCCATCATCCGCACTATTGGATGAGGTATTATAGGATATATTATTGTTGACACCACTGAGTATCAAACCGCAATTTGGCGAATCAAAATAAGTGGATTTAACATCAAACCCACAGTCACATATTTTCTTATTCTCTTCTTGATATTGTCTAATAAAATAACCATGCGTTGAAAAGTGGATTATTTGCGGTGAAATTGCTGTTTTATATACATATTTATATTTTTTTAAGTATTGCTCTAAGGCATTATTTTGGGAGAGCTCTTTTACGAAGTAATTGGATTGGATTAAGCTTTTGGTAATAGACTTGATTTCTTCAGCTGAGTATATCAATGGCTTCCATTTCGGTGAATTTTTAGAAGATGAGGATACTTTTTTAAAAGTAGGAGTGTTGCCGTGTATTTTATTATTTGATTTTTTTACTCTATCCAATGTAGAATTAAAACAAATATTACCGATGACTAATGCTTCTTTCGGCTGTGTTTCAGTGTTAGGCTTTTGCTTTATTTTCAGGACATCTCTAGTGGAGTTCAATACAACGATATCAAATACATCGTTAGCTGTATTTTTATTGTCAATCATTAAGGCATTAATATTTACTTTGTGTAAGTTGTTATCAAGGCAGATATATAATGTCGTAATACCTTTTAAATGTGGCAGGAGTGTTTTCCACAATAATGAGGATAATTCATTGTTTTGATATAATGAATTTATGCTTTGGAAGTCGGGTTTATCCACAGCACCAAGAAGAAATGAACATAGTTGATTTGATTGAAAAGTAATAAATTCAGGAAATGTGTCATTCTTCTTTAATATCAATGCGCCATAAGTAGGGCAAACAGAATCGATGTTTACCTTATAATTAAAAAAAACAAATTCAATACATGCTTCTTTATCCGTTAAATTAGATTTAATGTCTTGTATTGAAATGGGTTTAATATCAGTTGAAAAATACCTTGAAGTTCGATTAAGCTCTTTTTCCAGTTCGTTTATCTGTTCACTTCTATCAATCTGTCTATATTCAAGGCTGTCTAACGCTAATTCTTTATTGAGATTTTTAGAATTTAGTTCAGCAATGGTTTTATAATTTTCCTTAAGCGAGTCATTCGTTTGAATCAGGCGGTGAATTCTCATAATTGAATTAGAAACGAATCCATTCAAAAACAACCGGCTATTGTATGCCAAAGTAGAAAGGTTGCTTTTTTCATTTTCTTTTAGAGAAGAGAATAAGATGTCAAGATAATAGGAGGCGTCATTAATAAATACTTCAAGCTCCTGAAAGGACATAAAATATTTGGCATCATTGATTTCATTAAAATAGATTTCCAATGATTTTAACAGATATTCATTATTGTTGTTTGACATATCTTTATCAAGAAAGAACTCCACCTGTGCCAGCATTTTAAGTATCGATTTATTGTCTTTTTGATCCGAACCAAAACTTTTATTTATAGATTCAAGGGACTGTAATAAGTATTTTTTTGCTTTCTTAAGATTGCCTTCTTTAAAATATACTTGACTCAGCGAAAATGCGATATATCTTTTTTTCTTATTTCCCAGACTAGGTTCTCTGGCGAGTAAAGAGTCACACAAATGTAGGTAGGGTAAAGCCTCTGTCAATTGATCCCTGTCGATGAGGAAATTAGCAAAGTAATACAATGTATTTCCATATTCGTATGTAAAGTTATAATAGGCAGGTAGTGAGTTGAAAGTAGTGAAAACCGACTGAAAGGCCACTTTAGCCTGATTGTATTCATTTAAATAATAGTATGCATTGGCAAGATTGACTTTGGGGTTTATGGAATTAATATGATTTGTTCCCAAAAGTGAATCAGTGCGATATATTCGAATCAGTGATATTTTTTTTAGTTCATGATAATAGTCTATTGTTTTATAAAAGTCAGCCATCTGTATCAACAGATCACTATACTCATTTGTGTAGATGCCATTATTTTCATATTCAAACTGTCGTTTTGATGCCATAAAGCAAGAGTCAGCCTGAGCCAATTGGTTATAATACTGGTGTAAATAACCTTTGAAGAAAAGAAAGTAGGCAGGGTAAAATTGATTTCTTAAGTTATGTATAGTATTAAAATGGACAATTTCTGTCAATAAGGTTAAAGATTCTTGATACTTGCCCGCTGTATATAATGCATCATTATAATAATCTATTAATTTCCAATATAATTGAATATCTTCTTTTGGCGTAAACCCATTTTTGTAATTTAAATAGCATATTTGGAGTTCTTTTATAAAAGTATTGGTAAATGATACCGTATCTAACTCAATCGTTGAGTTTATTACTGCTCTGATAAAATGTGTATCTCTGTCTCCATACTTTTTTTCATTTAAAGAAACATAAATCTTTAAATTTTCAACCATTGAATCAACATTCCCTTCTTTTTTGAAATTTGTGGCTTTTCGGAAATAATGATGAATGAAAATGGGTGAACCTCCCGTTTCATTCGAAATAGGTTTATGAGATAGATCCTTTGTATTATCTAAATGTTCGAGATATATGTCATTATTCTTATGATTTGCGTTTGGGCTTAAATTCTGGTTCCAAAAAGCAGAATCATTTTGAGAAAACATTAAAATACTGCAACATAAGGTCAGAATGAGTAACCAGGATATTTTTTTTATTATTCGTTTCATATCAACTCAATTTTGAATTGAAGAATTTTACTCGAATGCTGAAATCGAGGTTTTTCAAAACCGAAGATTTCCGATTATGAGGGACAACCTGATGTGCAAACCGTTTCAATGCTTCGTTAAACCATTGATTACGAGGCGCAAATCGATTTACCAACAGTTGAATACAACTTATAGCAACTTGAAAGTAAATAATGTAATGCCAAATTTAACCCATAAAATAATGACGGACAATATAACTTTAGTTAGGGGTAGGTATGTTGAAGGAATGGCATTGCTATGAAGAATGATTAGTGGGTTAGTGATAATATTCCCACTGGAATTATTCAATAAGAGAGCTCCCTTGCCCTACAATTGATTCATGATCATCTTAGACTTTGTATAATATGGATGTCTTGAGTCTTTGACTATTTTAGAAAATATATCTTTTGCCTCTGTTGTCTTTCCTAACTTAAGTAACATCAATGCTTCATAAAATGCTGCTTCTTTCTTATATCTGGAGTTATTGTCCTGAACTACTACATCGAATATATTTTTTGCTTTGGTGTATTGATGATTTGCGGCTAAGGCATTGGCATATAAAAACAGGAGATTGCTGTTTGCTTTCTGACTGTTTGATAATAATTTGAAATTCTTGATAGCGGCTGTGTAGTTTTTTTGCCAGTATGATTCCATAAAAATGAGGAAAGGATCTTGTTCATTCTCGCCCCTTGTTCCGGGATATAATGATGGATTATAATATGGTGTGAAATTCATTGCATACAGTTCATCCGCATTTTCTTTGTAGATATGCTCAATGAGACTATCATTTTGAGTCAAAGTAATATCCGTTTCTTTTTCCGGTACTGAAGTGCCGGATTCCAATTGTTTTTGAGAGGATAATTTAGTATTAAGGGGCAAATTGGGATTTGTAACATTCGTATCTTTTTCCGGTACTGAAAGTATATTGGATGCCATTGGTTTTTGAGGGAATATTTTAGAATTAATGGGTATGTTGGTATCACTTTTTGTAACATTCCTCAACCAAAAGCAAAAAACTACTAATAGAGCTAAAAGACCGACAAAAAGTATTCGATTTCTCGATTTTATTTTGACGTCGGACTGTTTGCCGGCAATATTTAATTTTTGTTTAAGCTCCATTCTACCTGCAATGTCTATAGAGTCGAAAGCCTGTCGATAACTTTCAAATTCATTTTTGAGATCCTCATCATGTGCCATGGCTTCAAATAAGGAATCTCTTTCCTTTGCATCTAATTCTCCGGCAAAATATTGCAAAATCACGTCACTTTTATTTTCTGACATCTTTATTTGAATTAGCATTAATAATATCCTTCAATCGACTCAAACAGCGACTTATGGATGCACTGACCACATTGTTGTTCTTCATGCCAAGCTCTACTTTAATATTGTCTATAGTATTTCCCATATAAAATCTACTTATTAGTATTTTTTTACATTCACCACCCAATAGTTCCAACGCAGTAACGACAGAGGCCTCATTATTAAGTTTAATTTCAAAGTCATCCATCAAAACATCTTCCTCTTCGGGGAACATTTCAGTATAAGTAGTTCTTTTGGCTTTTTTATGATTGTTTAGTAAAATAATCTTTCCAATTGAAAACAAATAAGTACTCAATTTGCTCTTTAATATCAAAAGCCTTCCATTCTTAACATTTTCAAAAAAAATAAGTATGGTTTCTTGCCATACATCCTCCAAGTCCTGATTATTGACGTTAAATCTTTGTTGTGCCCAACTGACGAATTTATTCCTGTTTTGTAAATATACCTTTTCAATGGCCTCATACTGTCCATTCTTAATGGCTTGGAGCAATTCTATTTCTGATTTTGCCATTAAAGTCTATTCTATTTGCCTTAAAGTGATGAGGTATATCATCAATTGAGTAACAATTATTTCAAAATAGGTATTAGTTAAAACAAAGCTACATAATTTTTCAAAAGTTTAAAGTTTGACTCAATTTTTTTAAATGAATACAGATATTTAATGAATATTGTTCCAAACATTTAAAAACCTTTAAATTGCTGTATTTAAGAAATAAAAATTACCTTTAGACAATCAATTAATTATTTTATATTCTTTATCTCAATGATAATTTTTATTATACTCGCAGTTTAAATAAAGCCACATGCGTACATTCTTTTTCATTATTTTCTTGGGAATGGCCCAACTTGTACAAGGCCAAGCAACCTATTCTCCCTCTAAGCAGGTCAAATTGAATTTTTGGATAAGTCCGGATGGAGAGCCGACGTATAACCTAATTTATAAAGACAAAATCGTTATTTCTGATAGTAAAATGGGCTTTGAACTGGAGGATAAAGCCGGAGAAAAGAACATATTTGCCACTCAAGCAGAACAAAAGGCCTCAGAGGCACGAAGTCAGATGTATAAAGGTTTTAAATTAAAGGATATAGTAGAATCGACTTTTGATGAAGTATGGCAGCCAGTATGGGGTGAAGAGAATAAAATCCGCAATCACTACAATGAAATGGCTGTATTTCTTGATCATCCTGCAACCGGGCGCATGATGGTTATTCGGTTCAGAGTATTTGATGATGGTCTGGGTTTTAGATACGAATTTCCTACTCAAGACAACCTCATTTATTTTACCGTTAAGGAGGAAAAAACGCAATTTTCTATACAAGGAGATCCTATGGCATATTGGATTCCCGGCGACTATGATACGCAAGAGTATGATTATACAATTTCCAAAGTGTCTGAAATAAAGCAAAATATGAAAACGGCCATTACCCCTAATGCTTCGCAGACGCCATTTTCTGAGACAGGCGTCCAGACGCCACTCTTGCTTAAGACAGAGAACGGCCTTTACATTAGTCTCCACGAGGCGGCATTGATCAATTACGGCGCCATGCACTTGAATTACAATACGGAAGACAATTCGTTTGTCTCCTGGATAACACCGGATGCCGATGGCACTAAGGGGCATTTGCAGTCACCTTGTCATACACCATGGAGGACTATTATAGTGAGCGATGATGCACGAGACATATTAGCATCCCGAATGACACTCAACCTCAATGAACCCTGTAAGATTAAAGACCCTTCATGGATTAAGCCGACTAAATATATCGGCGTCTGGTGGGAGATGATTACCGGTAAAAGCCAATGGTCATATACCTTTGACGTGCCTTCTATTCTAATAGGTCAGACTGATTATTCTAAGTTGAAACCTCATGGTAAGCATGGAGCGACAACCACTAATGTAAAAAAATACATAGACTTTGCCTCAAAACACGGCTTTGACGGAGTGCTGGTGGAAGGATGGAATATTGGTTGGGAAGATTGGTTTGGCAATTCAAAAGATCATGTTTTTGACTTTGTAACGCCATATCCTGACTTTGACATGGCTGCCATTAGGGATTATGCACGCAGTAAGAATGTGAAGATGATCATGCACCATGAGACGTCTTCATCTGTCCGGAATTATGAACGCTACCTGGATACTGCCTATCAATACATGAAGGCCAATGGCTATGACGCCGTAAAAAGCGGTTATGTCGGAGATATCCTTCCGCGTGGCGAGCACCACTACAGCCAGTGGATCAACAATCATTACCAATACGCACTCGAAAAAGCCGCAGACTATAAAATAATGGTCAACGCTCACGAAGCCGTACGCCCGACTGGAATATGCAGAACTTATCCTAACCTTATAGGTAACGAGTCGGCCCGAGGTACAGAGTATCAAGCCTTCGGTGGAAGTAAACCCAATCATGTTACTATTCTGCCCTTTACAAGGCTTATCGGTGGGCCTATGGATTATACCCCGGGAATATTTGAAATGGATATTTCCAAGATCAATCCCAACAACCATTCCCACGTCAATAGCACTTTAGCCAATCAACTGGCGCTATACGTTACGATGTATAGTCCACTTCAGATGGCTGCTGACCTACCTGAAAATTACGATCGCTTCCCCGATGCCTTTCAGTTTATTAAAGACGTCGCAATTGATTGGGAGAGGAGCATATACGTAGAAGCCGAACCCGGACAATATATCACCATAGCCCGTAAAGCCAAAGAATCACAGGATTGGTATGTAGGAAATGTAAACGGAAATGATGGACGCAATAGTACACTTAGTTTAAAATTTCTCGATGAAGGCAAGTCGTATTTGGCAACCGTATATATGGATGGACCCGATGCTGACTATAAATTGAACCCACAGTCTTATAAAATAGTAAGTGGAAGGGTAGATTCAAAGACCGTGTTAAAATTGCATTCCGCCGTTGCCGGAGGCTATGCCATCTCTATCAAGGCATTAAACGATGTACAGCAAGCGAAAAAGGTGAAAAAATTAAAGCTAAAATAGCTGCCGGTCTTAATAAGGCTAAACAGGACGAAATAGAATGACGAGGAGCTCTCATAAATGCCCTATTTGCATCGTGGGAACTTTGGATAATTATTGAAAGGAGTTTTTCAAATTAGATTAGCACAACTTTCATACCTTTGACTTTCCATTCAAAAGGGTGAGCGTATATTGGGAAAAATTCTGAAAATACTTGATTGGTTTATCATAAAGAAGTATCTGACTACATTCTTCTTTACAGCCTTTATTTTTACAATGATTGCCGTAGTAATAGATACGAGTGATAAATTGGAAAAGTTTTTAAAGGAAGATTGTACACTTCATGAGATAATCTTTCAATATTATGGCGCTTTTATACCACATATCAACTGGCTATTGTGGCCGCTATTTTCACTTATTAGCGTGATATTCTTTACATCAAGGATGGCAGCCAATTCGGAAATAATCAGCATATTCAATGCCGGAATTAGCTACAATCGTTTTTTAAGACCATATTTTATTTCTGCCGGATTGATATGCCTTATTCATGCAATAGGCAATCACTTTTTTATTCCGGTTCTTAATAAAAACAGGATAGAGTTTGAGGCGAAGTATATTAAAAAGGTGGACGACCAGAATCAAAACAATGAAGTCCACTTGATATTATCGCCGGATTCTAAGGTATATGTTCGTTATTTCAATCGGATTGACAGTGTGGCGAGGGATATGAGGATAGAACGGTTTAAAAATGGAAACCTCATTGAGTCATACAAGGCAAGGGAAGCCAAGTTTCTGGGTGATTCCTCTAATTGGCTTCTTACCGGCATTGAAAGACATACTTTTGACGGCTTAAATGAGAAGTTGTACTTACAGCCTCGTGAATCCGTTAAGATGAAGCTCAATATAGGTCCTGATGATTTCTACACGATACGCAACTTTAATCAGACGCTGCCATCACCGGCATTGCTCAACTTTATCCATAAAGAAGAAGCGCGGGGGACAGGTGTGGCAGGCGAGTATCTCATAGAATTTCATCGGCGTACCGCAGATAGCGCCACTTTATTTATTTTGATGTTGATAGGTGTTTCTGTAGCTTCGCGAAAGATACGGGGTGGAATAGGACTTAACCTTGCGCTGGGAGTATCATTAGGCGCGGCATATATGATTCTTTCAAGATTTTCTGTGACTTTCGCCCTAAGCAATATTATTCCACCACTATTGGGAGTATGGATTCCCAATTTAATCTTTATTGTAGTGAGCATCTGGCTTATTGGAAAAGCGCAAAAATAAGGGCGAGATGCTTTTTCGTTCTTATTCCTTAACAAAATTAGTATGATATATACCCGATTGGTCAATTACTTGAACGAAATATGCTCCGGGTGATAGGGACTCAATAGGGATAGGTTCAGTAGATGGTATTGACATCAACTTCTTTCCATTGCAGTCAAACAAAAATATTTGAAATGACTGGGATAAGTGTTTCGGAAGGAGTAATGTAACATGGCTGGTGGCCGGATTTGGAAACACATGGATAGGATATTGTTTTATATGATGATAATCAGAAGTAGCTTTATATCCAAAGCGCAATATGTTATTGAATAATAAAGCATCTTCGATAATATTTTGATTAAATTCAATCAATCTGCCTTTGCTGTCTAACACATATTCAAGCTTTTCTTCTATTTTTTTCTGGGGAGCCGTCATTCGATAATAGGAGATCCGTCCCAAATCGTTATATTCAAACAGAGAAGTAGCTTGAGTCAATCCGGATGCCTGAATGATACGAGATAACCTGTTTTTATCGTCCCACTTATATTCAATGCTATATAATGTTTGACCGGAACTATCGCTAATAGTGGAAGAAATATCGTCTGATGATTTTGAAAATGCCGATAATACCATCTCGCCTTTATTCCCATTTGATTTTCTTTTGAATTTTTGAAAGTCTATTGGCTGCTTAACGTATTTTTGAGCAGCATCCTCGCGGCTGAAAAAGTAGTTATCTGTACCGAGGGAATCCATTTCAAACCATTCATTGAAATCAGGAAATAATATAGAATAATCGTCATTTAAAAACGCCACATTCTCATATATATAATCATTCAAAATGGTTTTACCCGATGAATCGTCCTCCCATTCAGATGAAGAAAATTGAAATATTTTATTTTGATCATATTCAATGTCAAATACTCTTTTACCGATATTCCATTTTCCTTCCTGAAAGTATAAGTATTCATAATGCCTAATCCGCTCTAAGCCATCATACTCAATAGTAAGTGAATCCCCATATATGATGTTTTGATTTGCATCATATTCAATAGATGAGATGAGCCTGTTTTGTGAGTTGTAGAGATGTCGTTGTACGCCTTTAAACACTTTCTGATCATCTTGAAAAAGATAATAATCCAAGGATGAAAAGCGTGATTGATTACCCAAATAATGATAGTAATAGACATAATAATCTGCTATGTCCTTGTTTTTAATAGTCGCTTCTTCTACTCTTCCACGACTATCGTATGTCACTACAACTTGGCTAACTAATGTTCTCGGCAATTCGTCATCTGAAAAATAAATGGAAAGTGTATCAAAATTGAGCATAAAAGAACGCTCGTCTCCCGATTTTATTTGTTTCATTTCATCTATCATCCCAGGCAAACGATTGGCTAAAATAGTGAATGATATCGGGTGTGACTGAGCAATACCTTTGTGTAGAAAAACAAATAATGATATAAAAAAAATGAAAAATCTCATGCAGTTTGATGGTTTAGACAGCCCGAAATTATAAATAAATTCAACGGTGTAAGAATTTTAACTTTTCCGGATGTGCCTCAAACATTACTTTTAACCTCAAATTTTATAGTATAGGCAAAAATTTTGTCTTTAAAAAGAATTCGGGTTTAAGATTCATTGTCGTAATAAATTTTATAATATTTTCGCCCTTCTTCATCAACACCTTGTTCTATCAACTCATTGTTTCCATGGATATAAATGTGGAAATTTTTATCCAGCTTAATGACACTTTTAAATAGTCGGGCTTGCTTTTTCACGGCAGGAACAGAAATCGAAAAGGTTTTATCTTGATTGAAAATTTCATTTGAAAGTTGTTCGTCTTGGAAATTATGGAATGAATCCCTGACATCGGAATGGTCGAATACAGATTGAGCGAAAGCCTGATTGTCAAAAGTGTCGTTGTTTTTAAAGTAATTTACCGAACGCTGCAATATATCAGCTTGTTGAACCTTTGACGCATCAAAGTCTCCGGCATAGCTGTGTGCGACAAACTGTTTGGTGAGCTCCATCATTTGACTTGTCATATAATAATCATCCCCTGAATGTTGGACGCCTAAAAAATCGTCCTTCCAAAAGCCGGCTTCATTTGATTTGTTCAGGTAATCATAGATATACACTTTGTATCCCTTATCGGCATCTGTATTGATAATTAGACAAGCTTTGTCGGGTTTCTGTGCCGGGATACCATCATTGTATTGAATCGAGGCAACTTTGTCCCGGATGTTGACATTGAGAAAAGTTTCTTTTGATTCTGATTTAAAAATACCGATAGCATTGGTTACTTCGTCTTCTATTATAACGCCCTCGAGACAGGCTATATACAATTCACCCGATTTGATGCGGGGATGTTTACTATGGCGATACAGATGCGCTGCAATAGTCTGCGATAGCCTGGGTAATGAAGCCGGATCTTCAAATATTTTTTTTGCCACATGATAGATTTCATTTTGGTCTAGCCCGATGTCATTGTGTAAGTGATAAAGCTCTTCTCCACTTATGGCTGACGTAAAATAACTCAGTAAAATCTGATGAAGCGGCTCATCGATATCCACGACATGGTCAGATAACTCATAACCTTCATCTTGTGAAGCGTTGCCGATTCGGTGAACAATCATAGATTGTATGATGCAATTGTGTAAATGTAACATTGTGTGGAAATTGAAGCTGAAAGATACTAATATTCATGAAAAATATGGCATTGCATTTATTGCAATAAGTAAATCGGTATTTTCTACCTTTTTATTAAGCTAAAAATAGCTTGAAGGACAACAGATAATAAAACCAATGCCAATCCCCAATAAAACGAGGCATTCACCTCTTTTGCTTCATCGAATATCAAAAAGGCCAACCCTATAGCATAAATCGGTTCTAAGTTGAAGGTAAGATTTACTGTAAATGCAGATAAGTTCTTTAATGCCTCTGCAAAGAGTATATATAACCCAATAGTGCAAAATATCGAAAACAATATTAAATAGACGACATCCGTCAAGGAGGGTATATATACTAATTGCGGAAAAATCAGATAATAGAAGGGCATTAATATTCCCAAAAGGATGGTTCCTCCTCCTAACTGGTAATAATTGATCATTTTGCTATCATATTTTAATACAATTCGCTCATTGTATATCGTATATAAAGCGGAAAAAGAGGAAGAAATCACGCCGAGAATAATGCCTAACTGATAAGAAGCATCAAAATGAAATATCAGGCTAATGCCTACTATCGTCAAGAGGCTCAGAAATAATTGTTCGTAATTAAATCGTTTTTTGTTGATGATAGGAGCAAATATCGCCGTAAAAAAGCTCGTAAGGCAATAACAGATTACGCCTACTGAAACATTAGCATATTTGATACTTGCATAAAAGAAAATCCAGTGAAGCATCAAGAGTGAACCGACTTGCACTATCACTATTTTGTCTTTTAGAGAATCTAACCGCTTTATTTTTAATATTTTGAACCCCAGTAATAAAATTAAGGTGGAAAACAACACCCGATACCACACTAATGCCACCTCATTGAGGCTGATTAATTTGCCAAAGATGCCGGTAAATCCCGCCAAGATCACAGCAATGTGTAATATTAGATAGGACTTTCTCATCAAGTACTTGGGAAGTTTGACCTTTTGCTCATTTTATCAATGACAGTTTAACACTACGTATTACCGAGTTCATGTTTATGAATCAAAGATATCTTTTTATGGCATAATCCTTCGGGATAATAAAACATCGATTCAACTTAAATTTTAATTAAAGGCTTAGTGATGTCTTTACCTTAATGTCGGTGTAATTTGGATTCAATCCTGATTTCAGCATATTTATATATTTCTTTCATATAATTGCGTTTTTCTACTAATAAATTCGGTATTTTATATTTCTGAATTTACTTCAATGAATAATTCCTCTTTATGAAAAAAACCAATGTTTTATTGACCGGAGCTTCAGGAAATGTAGGTAGAGAAATTGTGAAAATATTATCGAAGGATAATGATGTGAACCTGACTCTCTTTGATCAGGATTCAAGGAATGTGCATCGGGTGCTCAAATCTTTTCGCGGTAAGGTGATTTACGGTGACCTAAGAAAAATAGAAGAACTGGAGGTCGCAACACACGATTGTGATGTCGTGCTTCATTTAGGTGCAGTTATTCCACCACTCGCTAATCAGAGCATAGGCTTGGCAAAAGAGATAAATTATGTAGGAACAAAAAATCTGATCCGCCTATTAGAGAAGAATTCTCCACATTGCTTTTTTATCTATTCCTCATCGGTAGCTATTTATGGAGACCGATTGGCATCTCCCTGGATTCGAGTTGGCGATGAACTCCATGCTTGTGAAGATGACTTATATGGTCAGTCCAAGATATTAGCGGAAGAAGCTATCCGCAATTCTTCCTTGACATGGTCTATTTTCCGCCTTTCAGCTATTTTTGGAGCAGGGAATCACACTTTGTCCGGTCTTTTGTTTCGGGTTCCTCTTGACACCCCAATAGAATTCACTACTCCGGAGGATACAGGTCGCGCTTTTGTTCATGCTATTCATAAAAGAGAGGAGCTCCGGTTTAAGATTTTTAACCTGGGTGGAGGTCCTTCATGTCGCTTTATTTATCAGGATTTTCTCAAAACTTCCTTTGAAATATTTGGATTGGGAAATCTCAACTTTCCACCCAAAGCATTCGCAGAAAAGAATTTCCACTGTGGATATTATGCCGATGGGGAGAATTTAGAAAAGATATTGAAATTCAGACATCATTCAACCGAACATCTGTATGGAATGATGCGCAAAAAGGTTGGTTCACTGCAATATATAACAACAAAAATATTACAAAAAATCATTAAAAAGCGCCTACTTAAGCTTTCTGAACCATATTATGCCTATCATTCCGGCGATTTACAACAAATGAAGAATTTCTTTTGATCCAAAATGTCGGTTTGATGTAAAACACATGATAATAAATACATTTACGATTCTATTTTCTGTTTTTTAAGATGAAGCCTTATATAACATTTGCTTCACACTGAATTAGTGTTCATAAAATGAAAACGTATTTTTCTTTCGTCGGAATTATCGCGCTTTTTATCGAAAAATAAAATTTCCCTTGTAGTAGTTTTTTCGCTTGGAACGTTGTAACAGCAATATATTCATTAAAAAGTACCGAAAACACAATGTATATTGTTTAACATAGTACTATTGTAGAAATATATCTTTGTATTGTAAACAAATTTTTTAATCCATAAAATTAACACTCATGCAAGCTGTTCAATTTAATCGAATCAATGTTATGAAACTTCTTTTTTTAACCCTATGTGCAGGTATTATGATTTTTCTTCCTTCCAGTACGGAGTTCAAAAAGCATTCTTTGAAGGGGAAGGTGATGTTTGATGCACATGAAGTTGCACCGGATGCAACCGTCAGCATCTTGAAAGCAGACGACAAATCTCTAATTAGTTCGGGTATTTCAAATGTGTTGGGTGAGTATAGTTTTGGTCAGTTGAAGCCCGGAAAGTACTATGTAGCCGCTGGAACATTTGGCAATCCATTGAAGGTTGTTGGGCCTATTGAAGTCAAGGAAACAGAAAAAGTTACAATAGTTCCGCCGATTGTTGTTTCTCGACCAGCCAATGATGGAGGTCCGGTGATTAAGACCACTCGAATAAGCAAACCATTGACTAATAAGTCTCTGAAAATTACATAATCCCATATTCCGCATAAGACAATGCGGAATCGATTTACGACTCGTAATCAATGGTTTAAAGAAACCATTGAAACGATTCGTACATCGGGACGTTCCTCATAATCAGCATTATACGGTTTTTAAAAACCTTTACTGCTGAATTCGGATTGAACCCATATTCCGCATAAGACAATGCGGAATCGATTTACGACTCGTATTCAATGGTTTACAAGAACCATTGAAACGATTCGTACATCGGGACGTTCCTCATAATCAGCACTATACGGTTTTTAAAAACCTTTACTGCTGAATTCGAGATAATATGGCATTAACTTTTTGATTATAGGTATTATTCTTCAACGGAAGAATGTTCAAACCAAAGAATGGTGGTTGCATCCGTAGGGAGAGCAGCCACTTTTTATTGTGGACAAGTGAAATAACCCACATTCCGCACAAGACAATGCGGAATATGAGTAAAATTTATTTTGACACTCATTTAATTAGTCAGGTTGATTTTGCGTTATAATAATTGTAGGGTGTAAGGTTGATATTCCATTTTGGGCACAGTTTTTGCATCGTATAATGTTAGGTAAAGATTTATGAAGTAAATTATCAATGGAGAAGTTATGACTAATTTAACTACTAATGGTGTAAGTATAAATGTTTCAGTAGAATATCGCACCAAGTCGGATTATGAAAACCGGTCTGACTTTCTTTTCATTTATCATATTGCCATCAAGAATTCCAATGCTTTTCCGGTGCAGATTAAAAGACGTAAATGGCGTATATTTGACTCTAACGGTGCAATTCGACTTGTAGAAGGGGAGGGTGTCGTAGGCTTTCAGCCCGTGATTGAGCCAAACCAGACATTTGAATATTCCAGCTTTTGCAATCTTTTTACTGAGCTGGGCAATATGAGTGGAAGTTATATTCTGGAAAATCTTTTAGATTATTCTCCTTTTGAGGTAGAAATTCCTGTTTTTGAATTGGCCACACCAACCATAAGGAATTAGCGTTAATCGATATTTTGAAGCGTGATGCATCTCTTTAAACCAAATTTATTTTAGGAGTAAAAATATTGTCATAATTTTTGAATTTGGGTTAATCCAAACCATACATCGGGAAAGAATTTTAACCCAAATTACGCATTAGACAATAGCAGAATCAATTTACGACTTGTTTATAAACACAGCATTTTCTAATGGTGAAAGAGTTTGATGGTAGGCATTTCCAAAATAGAGGCACTTAGTCTGATACAGTCTAAATGCCTCTATTCGTTGGATTGTATTTTTATTTTTTCAAAAGCTCCTCTGTGGAAGAAGTGTCTTCGCCGGAAGCCTTACCCATTTCAATGGCTTTACGTGCTATATTTAGAGCGTTTTCTTTATCACCCATTTTGAAATAAAGCCAAGCCAATGTGTCGTTATTGGCATACTCGCTTTTTTTATCGACGGAAGCCAATGCCCACCCTATAGCCTGTCGCAAAAGTGCCGATCCTTCGACATTTTCATAAGCATACCAAGCATAGCTATTGAGTTCTTGAGATGAAAATTGTTCTATGTTTTCAGGGGTTAAATATTGGAAAAGTGCATTTTGATAAGCTTGTGTATCTTTTGATTTTCGACTGAAATACAACTTAGTGTAAAAGGAAAGCATTCCTGCTTTTTCCGGATAGATGGCGCTAATTTCTTTAATTGCGCTATCCACATCCAAGCCTTTTTTGACATTGGCGACAAAATAATAGTATGCCAATTCATTCAAAAAGTCGCTACCCATCACCTTAGTCAGCGCTTCCTTGTTTTCAAGGAGGAAGTGGTGATTGGGTGAAGCCGGATTGATGGCAAATGCTGCCAACCAATTGATGTTGTCAGGAGTTGTCAGGTCTTTTTGTGTTTTGAAATACTCAGTTGCTACAGCGTCACCTTCCGGACTTCCCATATTCTTCAATACTTCCATGTAGTTAGTCATCAATTGAGGCTCACGAGAACCGGATTCAAACTTTTTCTTTAAGGTAGCATATTGTTTGTCAGGGTCATTGGCGCTTTTTCCCAATTCAATAAATCCGGCAACATCCATATAGCCTAAGCCCATGTGCACCATTTCTCCATTTCCATTGATAAAAAAGTGAGAAGGGTAGGCATTGACGTTGTACTGTTTGGCCAATTTTAAACCTTCACCTTTTTCCATGTCTATCTGAGCGTTGACAAAGTGTTGGTTGTAAAATTTGCCCACTGCTTCATCCGGAAATATATTCTTTTTCATCATCTTACAAGGTCCGCACCAAGTGGTATAAGCATCGAGATAGATGAGTTTCTTTTCTTTCTTAGCCTTTTTAAGGATGGAGTCCCAATTACCTGTTTCAAAGACCATACCTTGACTAAATCCGGTTTGAATCAAAAGCATGCAAATCAATAATGGAAGAATTCGTTGAATAGACATATTTAAGGTTATTTAGATTTTATTCGGAGGATAACGTTGTCAAATTTTGTGGTATCCATATTTTTCTTAGTTGCTTCTTCTTTAGCTTTCAGGGCTTCCTTTAGTGCATTGTCATTATCGCCTGAATCCTGTAGGAAAACAGCATAATCAAGCCTTATTGAAGGATCGTCGCTGATGTCCACCATTTTCTTATATACCACACTTGCCAATGATGCTGCATTAGCGACATGGTTATATTTAGTTTGTAATGATTTGATAATGGTGGCCAACTCAAAATTAGAAGTATTGCCCAGTTTTTTTATCATTTCACTTACGTTTTTAACATACAGTTCGCCATTATTGCGAGCATCTGCTTTGATGACATCAACATAAGTCGGGAAGAGTGAAGCTTTGCTCTTGTCGAGTACTTTTTTTGATGTTATGATAGCGTCATCAATCAGGGATTCGGTATCATATTCTATTCCTTTATAGACCGTATTGACTAAGGCGTTGAAGACTTTTCGGTCATATTCCTTTTGGCCTACTATTTTTGAAATTGCCTTTTCATTTGAAACCAAATAGGTAAATGGCTTGGAGTCAGAGCTGACGGCACCTTCGTATATAATGCGATAATAATCATCTGTTTTGGCTGCTTTATCATTGGCGAGGAAGTCATTGGTTACCCTAGTACTTGACTTGCCGGCGGCATTTAATGCCTTGATATACTGAAGTACTAACTCGGGGCTATGGTCTCCTGCTTCGTACCGTTTGCCCAATTCGGGACTTTTGTCGTATCTTAACACAGCACTTTTTCCCATATCGATAAATCCATTGGCATCAGCACCTCCAACACGAAAATGAACCTTTTTACCATCTCCATCGACAAATACAAAGGTAGGATAAGCGGTAATGCCATATTCCCGTGCGAAAGTGGGGCCCTCGCCCTTCTCCATATCCAACTTGTAATTAATAAAATTAGCATTGTAATATGCTCCGACTTCAGGTAAAGGAAATATATTGGCTGCCATCCTCTTGCATGGTCCGCACCAGCTGGTATAGGCATCGACGAAGATCAGCTTACCACTTTCCTTTGACTTAGCCTTAGCTTCCGCCCATGTGCCATGAAAAAACTCAATCCCTTGTCCTATGCTTGTATTGACAAAGGAAAAAATCATCAAAACACACGAAATAAATATACGCATGATATAATTTTATCTTTTAATATTGTTTTTTCGCTCAAATTCTTCGATAAGTTGAGCATCTGTCTTATTGAGTGTCGCCATCAATAATTTGACGTCACCTGCCATTTTATGTTTGGGATAATGATCCAAAAACTCCTGATAATATTTCTTAGCTGTTTCTTTGTCGTGCAGGTCGTTATCAAATGTAAAAGCCTTCTGGAAAGCCGCTTCAGGTGCCCATTTGCTCGTGTTGTAGTCAGAAGTTATAAGTCCCCAGATGCCTATTGCCTTTGTAGGGCTTTTCCTTCCTTTGACCAATGCTCCTGTTCTGAATAATAATTCCGGGACAGAAGTGTCGCCTTTCATTTCTTTTACGAGGCTGACGGCATCATCATAGATTTGACCATTGGTATAAGATGAATCTTCAACTTCTGATGGCGAAAGGTAGGAAGAGTCAATATATTTTTTCAACTTAACGTAGGTTGTAGAACTTGACTCAACATGGCTTTGCTGAGGTTCAACCTTCTTTTCATCTTGTTTGCAAGAGAATAATAAAAATAGTATAGCTAAAGGAAAAAAGTATTTTACACTCATCGTGGAATCTCAATTTTTGATAAATCCAATGTTATTGAGATACGAGCTCTTTGATCTTAGTCTCTAACACGTTCTCATCTCCGGGGACATAGCCGGCGTGTGTCCATACGATGTTTCCGGTCTGGTCTATAAGGAAAGTTTGGGGTACAGCTTGGAAGTTGAGTGCTTTTTGCAATTCCTGATTTTGGTCGTTGAGAATCGTGTATTCCCAGCCCTTTTGCACTACCATCGGTTTTATTTTGGAGGAAGAGCGTGCGTCATCGGTAGAGATAGCGATTAGCTCAACGCCGTATTCTTTCTGCCAATCCGGATATAGGTCATGGATAGCATCCAATTCTTTTTTGCATGGTGCACACCACGTCGCCCAGAACGAAATAACAGTAACAACACCGGGTTGAATAACATCCTGCAAAGTAACTCTCTTGCCGTCTAAAGTTTTAATTGATGTAGAGGGAAGACTATTCTGCGCATTAGCAGAAAATGTCAATGCGACTAAACAAATAAGGATAGTTGCAAAATTTTTATAGTTCATATACATTTTTTAAAATTCAATTTAATCAACCAATATGGTTTATAACATAAAGGAATAACTTTTTTGAAAAATTATAGCCTGTCTTAACGAGACTTTAACCAAATCAACAAGCATGGTAGTCATTATGTTTAAATATAACCAAAATGGAACGGCAAATTTAGCTTTAATTTTGACAATTATTATTGTTTGAATGCCTAATTTCAAGAAATAAAAATATACATTTGTGCTTTATTTTAAAATATTCTCTTAAATCAAATGCAAAAACTAGCTTTGTCTTTTTTAGCTCTTCTGGTGTGCATGACTACCGGAAGAAGTCAGGGCATTACATCAGGAAAGATATCGGGAGGCCTACAGACAAATTTGAATTTCTTTATGAAGGACGAATCCATCAACGCCGCCAATACGCCGCAATACGAATCTCAACTTTACGGAGCTGATAGTTGGCTGAATGTCAATTACACGACCAATGGTTTTGAAGCCGGCATACGCCTTGACGTTTATAATAACTCATATCTGTTTAATCCCAACGGCGGTTCATACACTGGCATAGGTATAGGCAATTGGTTTGTCGAAAAGCAAATCAGCAAATTAACCGTTCGCGGTGGATATATCTATGACCAAATAGGTTCCGGTATTATCTACCGAGCTTATGAAGAAAGACCTTTGGCCATAGATAATGCGCTGTTTGGTGTGCGCGCTTCGTATGAGCTAAGCCCTAATTGGCGAATAAAGGGCTTTACCGGTCAACAAAAATTCCAGTTTGACCGGTATGGTGCCATTTTAAAAGGAGGTAGCATAGATGGATTTATTGCCTTTGAAGACTCGACAAAGAAGTATAATCTGACTTTATCGCCTGGTGCAGGCGTTGTAGCCAGAACATTTGACAATCAGACCATCGAAGGTATCAATAATGTCTTAAAATACTATGAACCCATTGATAGCATAGCTTCCTATAAGTCTAACACCTATGCCATGAGTATATATAATACCTTGAGCTATGGTCCATTTACGCTTTATACAGAAGCGGCATATAAGACACCGGAAGTCATGATGTCGCCTACCGATTTCAGACATATAGGGCAGGATTCTTCGGCGGGTAAGTTTATCAAAAGAGCCGGTAACGTACTCTATGGAAGCTTAAGTTATGCCGATCATGGATTGGGAATATCTATCGAAGGAAAGCGTACACAAGACTTTTCCTTTAGAACAGATCCCAACCTTTTATTAAACAGGGGATTGGTCAATTACATCCCGGCAATGTCCAAAATCAATACATACAGGCTTACTTCAAGGTATAATCCTGCTATCCAATTTATGGGTGAATATGCCTTCCAAGCTGACGTTCAGTATAAGTTTAATAAGAAGTGGAGTGCATTGGTCAATTACTCACATATTAACAACCTGGAAGACGTAAAGCTGTACAGAGAGGTGTATGCGGAAGTGACATTCAAACCCAATAGGAATAACAACTTTATCTTTGGATTGCAAAGACAAGAATACAATCAGTTTGTATATGAAGGAAAGGTGGGGGCGCCAAATGTTGAAACATATACCCCATTTGTCGAATACCTTCACCGATTCAATCGAAAGACAGCACTCCGTATAGAGGGGTCAATGATGTCCACCAAGCAGGACTACGGAAGCTGGGTTTATGGATTGGCTGAGTTGTCCATAGCGCCACACTGGAGCTTTGTTGTGTCTGATATGTATAATTATGATCATAATCCGGAAAAAACTAAAAAAGCCAATAATTATCCTTCCGTGATTGCATTTTATACACGTGGCAGCAATCGCTTTTCATTGGGTTACATCAAGCAAGTTGAAGGAATTGTGTGTACCGGAGGAATATGTCGTTATGAGCCGGCATTTAGTGGTGTAAAAGCAACTATATCAACAACTTTTTAATTTTTTAACTATATTATATTAACGGGAATTGGTTTGTCGAAGCCATTATCATAAAAAACAAAAAAATGAAATATTTAAAACAAATATCCCTCCTATCGCTGTTGCTGTTGATTTTTAATGGTTGTAGTGAAACAGAAATAGTCGTTCCCCGAGTAGGCGAAATCGTTTCAGATCGGGTTGTTCTCATAGAGGATTTCACCGGCGTGAAGTGCCCTAATTGTCCTAATGCTAGCCGTGAAATAGCTAATTTATCAAAAAAATATCCCAAAAATATTGTTGCAATAGCATATCATACCAATTTTTTAGGAGACCCCATCACGAAGGAAGGGTATAAGAGCAAGTATGATTTCCGTACTCCTGATGGCGAGCTTCTGGAAAGTGAAATGGGGAGTTATCTCGGTAAGCCGGCTGTTGCCCTCAACAGGAAGTTGTATAATGCACAGCAGGAATATTTGTTGACGAGCACTTCAGTTTTTGGTAATTTAGAAAATGAATTGCGCAGCATACCCAAGGTTAAGATTACCTTAGATAAGAATTATGATGCATCAAGCAGAAAGTTGATTTTGAAAGTAAACATATCTCCTCTTTCAGCGTCTAATGGCGACTTTAGGCTTCATGCATGTATTACAGAGGATAAAATAATTGATTCTCAGGAAGATAATATTATCTATGTAAAAGATTATGAACACAATCATGTGTTTAGAACGATGTTGAGTGCATTGGAAGGCGATATATTGGGAAGTGCTTTGACTCCGGGATCCGATTTCAATAAGACCTACGAATTTATACTACCTCCGGAAGCCGGATGGTGGGTGGCTGACAATTGCAATGTCGTCGTATTTGTTACCGACCTGAGTCAAAAAGCATTTAATGTGGGCGCCGTATTGCAAGCTGCTGAAAAGAAGGTTACGGAGTAAGAATTGCTTTGGCTACTGAATGTTACAGATAAAAATGTTGATAATACCAATTGGATATTCGTAATAGTCCAATATTATTAGCCTAAACGACTATCAGCCCGATAACTATCCGGAGCATTTTGATTTTAGAGAAATCCCGTTTTTCTGGAATACAAAATATGTTGGACTAATTTATAAATCAATTTGGATTAAAACGTGCTTGAACTTTAGGACACCTTAACCTAAAGGTCATCAATCTTCCCTCAATGCACCGGAAACAGGTGTTCCGAGACTCCAGAACTGAGCCACTCGATCCCATCGTTCTCCATACGCTCGATAATAGGCTATTATCTGATAAATATTGGAAGTTTCAAAGCTATTTCCTTCTGTTATCCTTGCGTCAAAACCCTTATTTGTTTTTTCGGCATAATAATAATCGTAATAACCTTGCTTGAGTAAGATACTCGTTGTATAATATTTCTTCTCCGGAACATAAGTCATCGGCTCTATATCATCGCGATGCCCCCATTCGTTAAACTGTCCTAGTACATATACCGGACTGGCTAATTTGTTCGGCGCATTCAGGTAGAAATGTACTAAAAAATAGTCACATTCGTCATCAGCATCCGGTCTATCCAAGTTTTGGATTAAATATGATCCACCCAAGTCAGGATAAGATGAATAAGCGGCGTTGCCTTCAAGGCTTTCAGTCCTTAAGAATACTTCTGTCCTATTGTTAAAACGTTCGAGGTTTTCAATTTTATAACTTGGTCGCCGTACACTTCTGATGTCAACATATCGAAATTCCTTGCCTCCCGGGAAAGACACTTCGTCTAAATAGTCAAAGCTCAATTCTTCATTTCTGATATATTTAGGCGTCAATAAAGGTCTGGTGTTCCAGGTTCCATTTTTCAGAATAGCTACCCGCACTTGGCTCATTGGATCCGGAATTCGCATGGTTGGATTCAAGGTAAGGTCGATTCTTTGATTTTCGAGTGTTTTGCCTGCTCTGAGGTCACTGGTCAGCATAGCGCCAATATTAAATACCTGTTCGCTGACGACAAAACGCCTTGTCAAAGCAGGCTCATTGTCATTGTCTTTATATACATGGATGAGATAGTTGCCTGATTTGGTTACGCCAAGCAAGTCATTTGGAAAAACTAAATGATATGTTGTATAATTAACACGTGTATTAGTCGAATAGGCATAATCTCTAATTTCCTGATCGTTGAAACCTTGTAAGTATTCAATTTCGCTGAGTTGACTTGGATTCCAATTGGCATCACACTGAACAATCCTGTATTTGTAAAACACAAAATCTCCATCTAAGTCGTCAAAAAGCAATTCCAATTGACGTCCGCTATTAAGATACGTCATCGGGAATCCAACAACAGAGCCATAAGGCCTAATTATTACGGTTTGAATATTAGTACTATAATTATAATCGTAATTTGCCAAATTCGTGGGCTGACCGTAGCTTATAACCTGAAAGAAAAAGAGACAGGCAATAAGGCCAAATAAATTGTGAGGCATCCTTTTCAGTAAAAATGTATTTGTCAAACGATAGAAATTTGGATATTCGATAACAAAGTAATCGGTAAAAGAAACGATAATATTTGTAAAAACAAACTTTTTTATCTGTATTTGTCAAAAGATAACATCAATTTAGAAAAATTATTGCTTTGTTTACTAAAATGACTTGAAATTGACCATTTACTATTCTTGTCCACTTTAGGGGAGGTGGGGTAAACAAGGATATTAAATGGTCAAATTATTTTCAAATTATTGTAACCGATTATTTTTGCGAATAACACCTTAGTGTGCTTGAAACAAAATTTGGCATCCTTCGGTTTGGGAACACCGAAGGATGCCGAAAATGAGGGCTGACCCCAATGAACGAATCGCCTATCGAATCAGCGTTTTCAAATGCTGACTTCGGGATTAACAATTCTTATAGTTTATCCGGAAACTGAAGTGCAATTCCCTTTGCCAACAAGTCAGCTGTTTCCATCATGTGATTGAATGCGATATCGTAATTGACAACGGCTTGATTACGGTCACCTTTCAAAAGGTCAACGGCGTATGTTGTAGTTTGAGAAATATGATGTTCCATGGCGTGATCCATTGTAGCAAGAGGCCAATTTTCTGGATTGGCAGCACTCAAAAATTGTGCAATTTCCTTGGCGTTGTTGTTCCAGTCGGCCAACCCTTTGTCCAATGCTGCTTGATCATTGCTTTTTGCGGCTTGTAAAACAGGGACAGCAAGTTGGATATGTTCCGTCAATAAAGCGGATAGTTGATCTCCTGCGGCCTGTCCATAATAGGGAACGATGGCGGCACCAATATCTTTTTGGTTCTTTAAGAGCCTGTCTAAGTTGGGTTGCAAAGCATTGGCGTCATTAAAGAAGGCATCAACGGTAGCGTACGTCCATTGCATGTGGTCAGCCCATAACTTATGCATAACCGTATTTAGAGTAATATATCCGGGTTTTTCGAGTGGAGAAATTTCCTCTTTGGTGCATCCTTGAAAAGCGAAAAGTGCGAATAATACTGCAAAAGCAGAAAGTTTTAACTTTTTCATGTTGTGTATTTTAGTTTAATTAAAAAATATCAATGTCATTGTTTTAAGACAGTAATTATTTAGAGTAAACTAATTCAGAAAAGGTTACAGAAATAAAATCTTTGTCCACAACATGCTTCTATAAAGCGACAAATATTGTTTTATATATTTTACTGTAATCATAATACATAGAATATTAGCCCAAATTCCGCATTAGACAAATGCGGAATCGATTTACGCCTCGTAATCAATGGTTTACAGAAACCATTGAAACGATTTGTACATCGGGGTTAACCCTCATAATCAGCACTATAAGGGTTTTCAAAACCTTTACTGCTGAATTCGGATTTAAGGAAATCCCATTTTTCGTGAACACCCAAAATGTTAGACTTATTTATAAATCAATATGTTATAATATATTACTGTCACAGTAATAGAAGAGGTTTTATAACTATAAAAGAAGGGTTGAGACACTTGAAATGGGATTATTAGAAGATAAAGCAGGAGGAACAAAACAAGCTTAATTGACTTTTTTTATAAGAGTATAACAAAAGTTATATTCTTTTGGGTTTTCTCTTTTTATAAATTTGTTGCTATGAAACATGTCTAATTATCCGGGTATCAAAACGAATTAATCTAAACTTAAATAGATTAGGTTAAGAATAAGAAAATTAGACTGATTATTTAATTTCAGAAAAAGATAATCGTATAATCCCATCGAATATAAAGAGGGCCCTTTTAGTAAATAGACAATCCCCCCTTATGTTGTAATTATACATAAAATTGCTCACAGGGCTCACTGACCAACTCAATTACCGCGAAAAACTTGATTCCACTCTGATAAATACTAAGTCAAAGGGCTTTGTGTTGAATATCAACGAATAAATAGCTTCCTTAATTTAAAAATTATGGGAAGCTATTTATAAGAATATGATTCGTAATAAAAGGTATAAATCTATATCGTGTTTTCGTTGATAAAGTTGAAATATTGGCTAAAAAAAGGATTTTTATTCCGGAACAAAATTCATGTTTTTCAAATGCTTATTTTTTTGAGTATGCCGTAAAATTGATGAAATTTTTTATTAAAAATTAAGCTTTTTTATATTAATTTCAAGGCAATTTATAACGTATGTTTTGGATGATAATAATTATCCGCAGAGGAATTAATTTATTTGATAATGAATATGTTATATATGTGAAAAAATAAAGTAAAGTGTAAAACAATAAGTTACCTAAAAAACAACCCTTAATATAAGCTACACTATAAAATAAGCAATCAACATTTTACAACATAATACGTAACATAAAATTAAAAACATCATGAAAAACCAACGCATTGTACCTTTCCTTTTCTCTGTAATTTTATTTACTTGCCTATTCAATTACACAAGTCAGGCAAGCATACCAAAATTATCCCCGATAAAAGATTGTTTCTTCAAAGGATATGGAGATTCTACTTTATTGGGAGAAAGAGTCAACCAAAACATTGGAAGTGCTCGAATATCAATGGCACTATTCCACGAACTAACGAATGCCTTTACTAACATGCAATTGAAAGATTTTACCAAAACAGTAGATTTGACCAGGGCTGCCTTTGTAACGTTTAATTCCTCAGCTTTTGATTCTGTCCTTGCAAGTGTCCAATCTTCATCTCAGAATTACGATATATCTGTCTTTTTCATATATTATGACCCTAATAATGCCTTGATACGAAGCTATCTCGGTACAAAGACCGAGTACTTAGGAAGAATTTCGGTCGCTATAGCTTTTATTAATAAAGCAGTCTGGACAGATCCAACCACCTTGAATAATCCAAATGTAAATAGAAAGGAAATACTCAAGGACAATACTGGTAATTATCACATCTATAACATGGGTGAATTATGTCCGGATGATTGTCCGACCATAATCCCTCCACAATAATACAATGAGCTTTTACCAATATTTAATCACAATACTCTTGCTGTATCTAATTATATATAGCAAGAGTATTTATTCCGGCAATAAAGCTTTTTTTTATTTTGTTCTGACAGTTGGGCTTTTTGAATTAGTCATCAACAAAGCTGCCAAATATTTTTGGCATAATACAATTTTGACCACTAATATTTATTGCATTCTCACCACTTCTTTCTATATTTTCTTTCTGTTGACCAATAACTTGGGCAATGAAAAGAAAAAATTAATTTACTATTTAACCGGCAGTTGGTTTATTGTCTCCATTCTTGTCTTATTTTTATTTGTTGATTATATGAATCGAGTAAGTCCTATGTACAACATAGGAATGGTATTGTCTATTTTTTTAATTCTACGATATGCCTATCGCATTATTCGGGTTGAAGAATATAAGCCTATTGCTCAAAGACCATTATTATTCACGTATTTGGGCATACTCTTATTTTTTACAGCAGCATTTCCTATAATAACATTTGTCAATCATTTAATCATATCAAATCAATTTAGTGGCGCCTATTCTCAAATGTTAAGGATTGGAAACATCTTTCTTGTTTTGGGATACTTAACAACGGTAATTAGTTTAAAACGGGCAAAAAAGCAGCAACAATATGTTTGAATCAGGTAGTATAGGGTTTTATATAATATTGGTATGCTTCGTGATGCCGATTTTGTTAGCAACCATATTGATTTGGTTTGCTTTAAACTATCAAAAAAGAAAGAATCAATACGAGATTGAGCAACGCGATAATTTATTGAGAGAACAAAAACTAATTATAGAAAAGCAAAAAGCAATAGAATCAGAGCGCAACAGAATTGCTACAGAGATGCACGACGACTTAGGCTCAGGGTTGACTACGATTATATACTTGGGAGAACGTATAAAGACCAAGTTTCCTGAATTTGAAGGTCTTGAGATATTAAAAAAAATAGAAAATCAGTCTAAAGAATTAGTCGGCAATATGTCCGAAATTATCTGGACAATGAATAGCAGATACGATGATATAGCTAACCTCGCCGGATTTATGCGTCGTTATGCGTATAAATATCTTGATAATTATGGAAAAGATCTTGAATTTAGCATAGAAGAAAAATGTTTAGATTATCCTTTATCCGGCGAAATCCGGCGAAATTTATTTTTAGTGTTGAAAGAGATCTTGCATAATGCTATAAAGTATAGCCAAATGTCAAAGTTTGTAGTAGATTTACACTGCAATTCCGATCTAACTATTCAAATACAAGAAGTGGATGGCATTGGTTTTGACCCTGAAATTAGTAAAAATTCCGGTAATGGGATCTACAATATGTCGAAGCGAATGGAAAAAATTGGCGGATCAATCCATTTTGAAAAGAAACCCGATGCAATGTGCTACCTCATTATATATCCATTAAATCAAAGTAGCAATGAAGATCAAAGTAGCGATTATTGAAGATTTGAAAGAGGTGGCTCAGATGTTGTCAGAAATAATCAACAATGAGGAGGATATGGAATGTTTTCAAGTGTATTATAATGCTGAAGACGCCATGCTTTTTCTAGCAAAAAACCCGGCAGACATCTGTATTGTAGATATCGGACTTCCTCGAGCCAATGGACTCACCGCCATCAAACATCTCACTTCCTTATGTCCCTCCATGCAATTCTGCATGTTTACTATGTATGATGACGATGAAAAAATATTCGAGTCAATAAAAACCGGAGCAAAAGGGTACTTGCTCAAAGACGAATCACCAAATAAAATTGTACTTTGCATCCGCGAGCTTTACGAGGGCGGCAGCCCAATGAGTCACAATATAGCTCGCAGAATATTAACCTATTTTCAACAGGCTCCAGCTCCGACTAAAGAAAATAATTTGCCGATATCGGATAGAGAAAAAGAACTATTGACGCTTCTATCTAAAGGTTTACTATACAAAGAAATTGCTTCTAAGCTAGATATTACCATAGGAACTGTGAAACAGCATATTCATAATATTTATCACAAGCTTCATGTATCTAATAAGACAGAAGCCTTAAATCTATTCAATAAAATCTAAGAAATTATCTTTACTATTGTACAGATAGTAAAACATTAGCCCTTTCAAACCCATCCACATTTAACCCCAACTTTTATTAGATTCCAATTAAACCCAAATTCCGCGTTAGACAAATGCAGAATCGATTTACGACTCGTAATCGAACATTCGGAACAGCATAATCTCGAAGGGATGATATTTTTATAGAAAACGTAGCATAATATTTTCAAAATCCCGAAGGGATGACATTATTACAAACCTAGAAAAAATGTATCTGCTCAAAAAACTGGAACGAATAGATGGAATAATCATTTCACCCATTCTGGGTTCCTCTTTCTGCTATTGAATCTATTCTATAATAATGACAACCCTTCGGGTTTTATATTAATAAATAATGGGGTTGGATTGAGCTCGTCCAAAAAAGTATGAAAATTTTTTTACAAACAATATAGCTGAATAATTACAATAAATGTAAGAGGCTAAATTATATCAAACCAAATCGCAACAAGTTGATTATCATATATTTGTAAACACATTGATTCGTGACTATTTGAATTTCAACACAACAAACAGTTAGCTTAATATTTCTTAAAGACAATATTTTGCCTTTAAGAGGAATTCGGTTTGAAGACAATATTTTGTCTATACTGTGAATTAGGGATTCATAAGAATAGGTGATCTTTTTTTTATTCAACGATTAAAAAACCTGCCCAAAAATAGGGTTCATACTTTTTAGAACGCATTGAATTTTGAGCATTTTTTAAGGCGACATTAGGTTTTAATTTATTGATGATGAGGTTGGTATAAAAATGTTTCATCAGCTCCATCGTCTGGTAGTCAGGGATTTGCCATAATGATTGAACGATATTGGCTGCTCCGGCAATTTTAAATGCCCTGCTAAGTCCATATAGTCCTTCGGATGTATTAACATCACCAAGACCTGTTTCACAACCCGAAAGAACAACTAATTCCGTCTCACTAAGGTCTAATTGGCTTATCTCCAATGCGCTAAGAATGCCATCATCTTTGTTTTCATTTAAATTTAATTGATTCTTTGTAAGGTTACTCATGATAAGACCAGACCTCACTAAGTGGTCATTGGTCTCTGTCAATCCATTACTTTTGCTTATTTCTTGAGGAGAAAAGAAGCCATGAGTTGAAAAATGAAGAATAGAAGGTGACGTTATTCCTAATCCAAATTCATACTTTTTGATGGCTTTCTCATTGGCATTATCACCGAACAATAAACTTGTTCTCCATTTTGCTTTTTTTAGTTGTTCCGCAATAAATCGTCCCTCTTGCTTCGAGTGTACGAGAGTTTCTCTGTGATTCCCTCTTTCAGATGATTTATTATCAATATTTTTATTATCAGTCTGTAGATTTATGTCACTTGATTCCCTTTCCGGATAATAATTTATATCAAAATAAATTTCTGCTGTTGGATGAACATCCTTGTATGGATGCCTTTTTTTCACAGTAGGTATATCTTGAGTGGAGGTTAAAATGGTAAAATCAAATTTATCACCAAGTACTGCATTATTATCAATAGGAAGAGCCGGTATATTGATGAAATTAATGATTCCATCCGTAGAAACATAAATCTTCTTTTTGCCAACAAGAAAGCCGCTTAAAGGTCTCCAAATTAGATTGTAAACATCTTGTTTGCCATATATGAAGCTTGATAATTCAAAATCCGATATTCCTTCTTGTTGCAATAATGAGTCTAATTGAGCCTGTGGACATAACTTGACAAGTAAAACGTTCTGTCTTTTTTTGTCAAGAATGAGTGCAGCATAAGTAGGGACTTCATCGAAAGAAAGGTTGCTTTTTTTATATTGAAATCTAAAAAACTCAATGCTAATCTCATCCGGTTGCAGCACCTCCCTGACTTCATTGGTTTGTACAAATAGATTAGATTCATCACTTTCCACCAAATTATATGCAAGTTCCTTTTCTATTGTTTTAACATTCGACTGCAAAGAGTCCAAACTTTCGGCATTTACTCCATTTGTCACCATCTCATTGGCCACCAGTACTTTGTTGTTTTGTAAATCACGATATTGTTGCATTAGCCGATTGTCCCGATTGGCAAGGGTTCTTAGTCGTCTGATAGAATTAAGCAATAAATTCTTTCTAGCCAAAAGAATATCATAACACAATTCTGCATATTTTTCATTAAATTGATCTACCATCAACGTAAAAAGAAAATTGCTTGAAGCATCAAAATCGGCTTTATATGCTTCCTGCTCACCGATCGACATATATAAATATCCTTTGGGAAAAAACTGAAGGTAGCTTCTCTGTATTTTATCGAAAATATAATATGCGCTATTTGAAGTATCGGCACTATTTATAAAATAATATTGACCAAGGAAACCCAGAATATAATAATATAGTGGATGCTCTTCTCCAAACAAATCCTTTATCAAGGTTAATGCTCTTTCCAAATAATCCTTTGATTCCTTAAATTGTTTTTTTTCAAGATATAGATTCCCCAATTCCAAATAGATTGAAGCCCTATGGTCTGGTGTAATAGAAGCTAGCTCTTCGGATAATTCATTACATTGTAAAAAGTAAAACTCGGCACTATCCAATTTTTGAATTAGTTTGTATCCACTGCCAAGGTTCCTTAGTAAATCCCAATAAAAAAAGGACTTCTTTTCGGCAGGATGAAGTTCCATAATACTCTTCGCATTTAGTAATTTCTGTAGTGCGTACTCATAGTTGCCCATTGTTAACTCTAAATATGCGTCATCAGAAATAGAAGAAGCCAATTCCAAAGAGTCAATATTTGTTTGGCTTCTGATATATTCGTCCCGTTTTAAAAAGATTTCTTTTGCTTCACTGAAATTATTGAAGTTGATATAATTGACCCCCATATCTCTCAGGAAGTCACGATACTGCCTCAAGGCTTGAAAATCCGGCAATTGCTCGAAAATACTTTTACATTTTGAGGTATATAAGTCTGCTTCTTTCATCTGACCAAGCAAATAATAACACTGAGATTTGTCTTTGAAAATCATAGCAGAAAGTAAGGACGGCTGAGGTGCAAAATCTTGTTGGAGTTGCTCCGAAATAACACAAGTCCCAAGCGCTTTTTCAATGTCGTCTAAAAGAAAATACACCTTTGTTTTTTGTCTTAAATAATTGGAATAAAACGAATAGTTTTCTTTTAACTTCGGATTAAGAGCCAATAGACTATCATTGCTATTCAATATACTGTAGATGGTGCTATCTGAATCTATTCCTTCTAATACTTTCGCCAAATTCTTATTGATGTAACTCGAGTCTGCCACATTAGAAGATTTATCAAGGTCATCGTTCTGTGCCGGCAAATAGGTACTAAAAGCTAACAAAATCAACAATAGCACGATTCTCATATTAGAATTGTTTTTTCTTTAGGAAATATTTACCATAATTTTGACTTGTAAGGCTTGTTTTATGCGTAATAAGATGTTAGATTTTCGAAAATCAAATATAGTTATTCATCCTATAAAATACAATTTCCTTTTCTAAAAAACAATTCCATTTCGTACCAATAAGCCTACTTTTATAGCTACAAGCATTAAACCCAAATAATAAATGACTGTTTCACACCATTGAAATGATTCGTACATAGGATCGTCCCCCATAATCGGTTTTAGAAAACCGCGATAACTGAATTTGGGATTAAAAATGGAGATGTATTTTTACGGATTGATTGTATGTTATAATTTTTTTATGTACGTTTGAAGAAAGGTTGGATGATGATAGCAAAACAGGATTATTTCAACTATTGAATAGCAGAAATCGCGTATGAAGAAAAGTACTATTTGGATTCTGATAACATTGATGAGTATTGCGCTGTTTGGATTAGCAGGCATACAATATTATTGGATTTCAAGTGCGATACAGTCTTCAGAGGAAAAGTTTCAGACAGATGTTTTTGATGTCTTGAATAAAGTTGCCGATCAACTCCGTAACGATGAACGCTATAGGATGTATCAGAAAACTTTTGGCAGCAAGTCCAATAGCAAGTCTATGGCTGATGAATTTGAATATGAAAGTCTCAGACGAATGTTCAACGAAACCAGTTTGGCAGAGCGTATTAAAGTCAAGCAGCTAAATTATTATATCAAGACATTTTTAGCGGATAAGAATATCAAGGATGAATATACCTACGGTGTATATAGTAAGTCTGCTAAAAGTTTTGTCATTCTCAACAATTATTATGCGGTCGCCAATTTCAATAAAAACGTTTATCATGATAATATGGACCAAGGTCTATATAATACCAAGTTTAAGGTCTCTATTTTCAACGATAGCGGCAGTATTGAGCATGGACAGTTGATGATTTATTTCCCCCATAGGTCATCTTTCAGACCCATCTGGGGCATCGTGCTGAGTTCAATATTGTTTACGGCAATTATCTTATTTACTTTCGTTTTTACGATATATGAGATTGTGACACAAAAGAAGCTATCAAAGATGAAAAACGACTTTATCAGCAATATGACACATGAGTTCAAAACGCCCATAGCGACTATCAGTCTGTCCAGTGATAGTATCATCAATCCAAATATCATTACACATCCGGATAAAATACATCGCTTTGTGGATATCATCAAACAAGAAAACACCAGGATGCTCAATCAGGTAGAAAAAGTCTTGCAGATGGCACAAATAGACCGCAAGGTTCTAAAACTCAATATCACTGACATACACCTGAATGATATCGTTAAAACAGCAGTAGAACACATTAATTTACAGGTAGAACAGAAAAACGGTTATATTGAAACCTTTTACGAAGCGTCACAAGATCTCATCCAAGGCGACCTGACTCACGTCTCCAATATGGTACACAACTTATTGGACAATGCTAATAAATATTCGCCGGAATACCCGGAAATAACAGTGACCACCCAGAATGACGAACAAGGTGTTCAAGTGATAATATCAGATAAAGGGATCGGTATGAATAAAGAACACAGGAAACATATCTTTGACAAATTTTACCGAGTCACAACAGGCAACATCCATGATGTCAAAGGATTTGGGCTGGGACTGAGCTATGTTAAAGACATGATTACGGCACATAAGGGCAGTGTTACCGTCAAGTCTGAGTTGGGAAAAGGCAGCACTTTTACACTTTCTTTTCCATACAAGCAACAAAATGACGCTTGAAATACGTTATAAGAAATATAAACCTTTAAAAGATATATATGAGTTCAAATGCACAGAAGATATTATTGGTAGAAGACGATCAGAATTTTGGTGATGTGTTAAAGAGTTACCTCGAGATGAATGATTATGAAGTTCACCTTGGAAAAGATGGTGTGTCCGGGATGGAGTTGTATCGTAAGATGAAGTATGATCTCGCCATATTTGACGTCATGATGCCGAGAAAAGATGGACTTACCTTAGCGAGTGAGATCAGGGAAAAAGATAATAGTTTGCCAATTATTTTTTTGACCGCAAAAAACATGAAAGAAGATATTTTACAAGGCTTCAGAGTCGGCGCCGACGACTATATCACCAAACCCTTTTCTTCTGAAGAATTGTTGCTCCGGATTCAGGCCTTGCTCAAGCGAAGCGCTCCCAAAGCTGAACAAGAAGATGAAATAACAACTTACACCATTGGTAAGTACACTTTCAACTACCCGCTTCGCATCTTAACCTATACTCCCGAACAGAGTGATGAAGAAAAGCTATCTCCCAAAGAAGCGATGTTGCTTAGAATGTTCTGCAAGCGACAAAACAATGTCTTAGAACGCTCTGAGGCCTTGACAAAAATATGGGGAGAAGACAATTATTTCACTGCCAGAAGTATGGATGTCTTTATTACCAAGTTGCGCAAATATCTCAAAAGAGACGAGAATATTGAAATAGTCAATATCCATGGCAATGGATTTCAGCTCTTAGTACGAGAGCCTACTTAAAAGCAATAATATCGATTTGATTATTCATGGATTAAGTTGTTTATTGCTGTAATGATCCCAACTCTTTGCGGACATCTATCCCACCGAAATTGCCACTCGTCATTATGAGCAATATACTATTGTGCCTATCAATATCGTGCAAAGTCGTCCTGAGTTCATCTGTCTGCATTATGACACGGATATCCTTTCTTTGAAAAGCATCTATGAGGAATGCTGGTTCGGCTATTTCCATGCGCTTTGCCAATGCTGTTTCCGGATTATAAAAGATGATAGCTTCATCAGCACTGTCCAATGTATGTGCATAATGAGGGATAAAATTTTTGTTCAGACTGGAAAAGGTGTGAAGCTCTAATACAGCTATTAACCTCTTATCGGGATGTCTTTCTCTGACAGCCTTTACGGTAGCATCGACTTTAGATGGAGCGTGGGCAAAGTCAAAATATGTAATGTGATCCTGCTGGTGATTTATGACTTCAAGTCTTCGCGCAGGACCGGGCATTGTCCTTACCCCTTCTATAAATTGCTCATCACTCATACCAAGCTGGCGGACAACATGATAGGCAGCACTCATGTTTTCAAAGTTGTGATTGCCAAAGAAGTTAACCGGAACGCTCTGACCATTTATCACAATACAACATCCTTCTTCATTGACTTGGTATTGTAAAGCTCGGTATTCTATTTTCTTGCCGGAATGCGTATCAGCTAATTCTTTTAAGTCCTTGTCTCCGGAATAATATATCAGTGTACCACGTCTTAGAGTGTCATCTATCAACAATTCAAACTGCTGTTTATAGAGTTGATGGGTTGGAAATACATTGATGTGATCCCATGCAATGCCGGTAATTACAGTGACATGCGGCTTATAATGCATAAATTTAGGGCGAAGGTCAATCGGAGAAGCTGTATATTCATCGCCTTCATATACGGCTATTGGCGCATTAGAGAGCTTGACCATGTTGCCAAATCCTTCTAATTGTGCACCGACAAGGAAGTCAGCATCCATCTTAGCAGTCTTGAGAAGGTGAAGAACCATAGATGTTGTCGTCGTCTTTCCATGGCTTCCGGCTATAACAACACGTGTTTTATTCTTGGCATGATGAAACATAAATTCCGGAAAAGACTGTATGTTTAGATTTAGTTCCTGTGCCTTCAAGAGTTCGACATTATCCTTTCTGGCGTGCATACCTAAGATAACAAGGTCAAGACCCGGATGAATCCTCAGTGTATCCCATCCCATAGACGGAGGGAGGATGCCTTTCTCTCTTAGACGGCTTAAAGCCGGATCAAAAATTGCATCATCACTACCAGTAACGATATGTCCATTGTCATGGAGCTCCATTGCCAGATTGTGCATGATGGCGCCACCTATTGCTATCAAATGTATTTTCAAAATTATAAACTTTGGGTCAGATAAATAATGAGTTTAACCAAAATAATGAATAAAATGTTCATTTACCTAAGCTTGATATGGCAAAATGTACAAGCATGCCGACTGTTAATATGCATATTCTTGGCACACAGTGTTATAAGGCATTATAGCAATCGGTTCGTAATCTTATGAACCAATATGCTATCCCTGAGTGTCTTGCTATTGATGTGACCCATCACTGAGCCGACTGTACGACTGAGATTAAACTCATACCAAGCCTAAGCCAATAGGTCAGTAGAGACCGTATCACCACTCACTGGCATATCCCATGTTGCCCATGGGACTACTCTGTCATACAAGACACCGTGAGGAATAGTTCGTAATAGCAAAGGAGCAAATGATGAATCAAATTTCGCTGTGAAAGAATTTGATGAAAGTGATACCTGACTATTCATAGAATATGTCATCAGCAGAAATAATGCAATCATTGTGATTTTCATGGTCTTTTATTTTTTATCTTTTTATATCAAAACGACCATCAGTAAGATGGATTATTTTCCCTGTTTCAGGATCTTGTAGTTGAACATCGAAAGTACCGGATATAATATTGTCATCTAATCTGAGAATATCTAAAGTTCCAGTTACTGTGTCATTGGTATAGTATTCATTTCCACCCAAAGGCGCATCATCAATAAATTCACCAGAACCTGTGGATGAACTTAATTTGTTAAGTAGATAATTTTTTGAATTGGGTTGTTTAAAAAAAGAAAACCTTATATATCCATAAGGATCCCCACCACCACCTGCTAATTCGATCTTATTGTCATTGTATTTCCACCATGCAACGCCACCAGGGTTTCCAAAGTTTTTAGCACCTTTTTTATTATAAGGTATCCCATCCACATAGAAACCCATCGTGTTTGCGCCTGTAGTGGTGATAGGTACGAGGTCAGATATAGGTTCTTCTTTGTGGCAGGAGGAAGCAGCGATGATAAAAGTTGTAAAGATTAAAAAGAGCAGTTTCGCTAAAATATTTTTCATATTTTATTGTTTTGGAGATTTCACAAAATTGTTGAGTATTTATACTTTACTAACAGAGGGTTGTACACAAAAGTTTCACTTTTCAATGCCCTATAAATATGAGGAATTATGCATATACTGACATTGGAAAACACTTCATATTATATCCGGAAAAGATTAAGCTCATCCATGGAACCGTTGAAAACATTGAAGTCTAATCGCTTAGATATGCCCTTTATTCGGGCTTTGTCACTGTGCTGCCAAAAATGCCACTTATTATTATCTTCCAAATCCAATCCTGGTACATAATAATGTGCAATCCAAAGCGGATAATCCGAAAAAGAATCACTTAGATAGGATTCGTAAAACTTCTTAGAAGTGTAAATAATAGGTTTTTTTCCTACCGTCTCTTCCACTGTATCGAGCCAGTCTTGGACACATTGTTCAATCATCTCTTTATCCACACCGGCAGTCACTTCAATATCGCACACCGGTACAAAATCTCCTTCTTCTAAATCAACCGTTTTTAAAAATAGTTTGGCTTGATCTTTACCACTTTTATTGGGCAAAAGATAATGATATGCACCTCTTATAAAACCATGCTTCTTAGCTTGCTGCCAATTGTGTTTATAATAGCGATCTACTTTGGTCCGCCCTTCTGTAGCCTTAATAAAAACAAAGTCCAACTTGACATTGCCCGATTCGGCTTTTTCCAATAAATCCCAGTTGAGCAAACCTTGATGGACGGAAACGTCAAATCCATGTATGCTATATGAAGTAGGCAAATGAATACCAAATTCAGGAAAGTTGATATAATCTCTATTTAATTTAGATGCTTTTAAATCATTAAAACATCCCGATATATGAAGACTTACCATCAGCATCAGAATGATGACAGATGACCCGAAGATTATCTTTTTCTCCATAGATGTTACAGCTGATGCCGGCTTGGCAACACGCTTTCTATTAGAGGCTCTGACCCTCGGTACAGGCACCGCATTTATTTTCTTTTTGGCAGGCATTGATTCATTTTGTGCAGCAAATATATGTAATATTTTTATAATATATAAATAAAATTACTTTTTTGCATTAGCTACCAAATGAAAACATCAACACTTTCATCCACAATTTGAATAATGTAGTAAAAGAGGTCTTCGTATGGTATGATTTATTTGTCAATCACAGCCCACATAATCGAAAGTATAAACATTATTTTCAAGAAAAGTAAAGTTGGGGAGTTGACTGATTTCTTCTGTTAGTTTAGCCGGATATCTACCTTTCAAATCATTATTATCGATGAGGTATTCTTTAAACTTTCTTTCTTTATAGTCTTCTACAATTCTATCTTGATAATAATCGACTTCATTTGGATAAATTTCATGAAGAGGGTTAATAAAATTTAGGACAAATTTTTGATATGAACTCACACTACTTCCAGACTTATCCTTATAAATGTAAAAGTAGGATCGATTTCCAATATTTGTATAGTCAAATTGTTCAACGGCGCTTTGACCGTCATCACATATTGTCGTTACTTTGAATGGCAGATTATTGATCGTATAATCATAGTTGTATGTGCTGGTACAGCATGAATTGCCACTACAATTTTTAATCACAGCAATATCACCATGTTCGTTGTATTGATATGAAATGGTATTATATTGGTCTGTTCTGGATGAAATTTTACCGTCAGAATAGGTATAGGATTCTGTCCAGTCATCTCTGATGACGCCATTTTCGTAATAAAGAACTTTATCCACTTCAAAGGAGATATTGTCTTTATAGACGACTTCTATCCATGTCTGATTATTGACCCTCACCTTAGATAGATGGCATCTTTTGAAAGCCGGATCTATGAGTGAAAAATCTTTGTCCGTCTTGCTACATCCCAATAGGAATATGAATAATAGGCTAAAAAATAAATATTTACTAATTGATTTCATGGCGTTATTTTTTCAAAAATTAAATGTGTTTATTCAATCATAAAAACTAATCGGAAGATAATTTGACCATTTAATATCCTTGTTTACCCCTACACCCCTAAAGAGGACAAGAATAGTAAATGGTCAATTTCAAGTCATTTTAGTATATTAGCGACCGGCAAAGTGATAATGTGCCCCCAGTGTTATCTGTAATTGCGACCATTGAAGGCTTTCTTTATACGTTATTCCAAGATATTCAGAAGAACGATACTTTCCCATTCCATATCCTGCTGTTAAGTCCAAAGACAAAAAAGGTGAAGCAAAATATGCTAATCCTGCGCCTAAAGAAAAGCCTATCCCTTTTAGTCTCATATCTATAAAGTTATCAAATTGGTCTTGAAAAAGCTGGACAACCGACACAGGTCTTAGAATACCTGCCTCAACAGTATAGCGAATCTTAGAAGAAGTGGATCCGCCGACATACCTCAATCCTGCCTTTAGATTCTGATGACTTACCCGATTGGTATAGATAAGAAAATCCACTTCGACAGGACTGAGCTTCGCTCCAAAAATGTGCTGGAAGTTTCCATAGAGGCCTATTTTTTCACTTATTCCGTAGGTTGCAGCGATATCCACACCCGGTCCGGTTATCCTCTTTTCTGTTATTATATTGGCTTTCCAAAGTTCAGTTATACCTGAAATTCGAATACCAAACCCTTCATTAACGGACGTTTGGAATTCCACCTGACCCACAAGATTATTGTTCCAAAACCAAAGGCAATAGAGCAATAATGTGTATTTAAATATGCTTTTCATAGTTTTTTATTTATTGTATTTGTACATTTTTCTGATATGCCGATGTGACGGGAGTGAATACTTTGCCTTTCTTGTCTGACCCCACATTGATTTCAAAGTTATCGAGATTAAGGCTTTTCAACTTCGTTCCACCATTTGAATGGACTTCGGGGAAACGGATGCTTATCTTATTTTTATTGCTTTTTTTTACTGTAGCATAGACGACCTGGTCTTTTTGGAGAAAAACTTGATCATAAGACTCGACATTACGAGTAACAATGAAGGCAATTTTACTTCCAGCCGGATAATTGTCGCTATTGGAAACATCTTCATTAAGTGCCAATGGAATAGGTATATTGGGTTTAATAATGGCTAATTTAGAAGTTGTTTTTGATGTGGACGGTGTAGGTTTATCAGCTTCTGAATTGGATACAGCTTGAATGGAAGTAACTGGAGCAGATTCGTTGATAATGGGGGTAGATGGTGATGCAAGGTTGTTCTTTGGTTGATCCGTCGGAATGGTTACTGTCGAAGTATTTAATGAAATGTTGCCGGTAGTCGGCTTTTGATTCTTATTGGTTGGTGTCATGATTGGCTGTTCCCTATTAGAAGATGTTTTGTATCGATTCACTTCAGATTCCTGTACCGAAGGAGATTGAGCTTCGGCATTAAGAGCTGTTGGCGAATCTGAAAGGTGATTAATGGTATCATCATCTATCACAACCACCTCTGGATTGGGATTTTCTGTCAAGATAATTCCTTCTTGGCTTTTATTATAAAAAGTCATACCGATGATGATTCCTGAAGCGATTAGAGCCAACAGCAGGACGTAAGTCCAGGATTTGGATTCTTTTTCTTTTGCTATAGGTGTTGCTATATTTTCAGTAAAGGGAAGGGCCTCGCTATGCTTAGTTTCATGGTTGATAGAAGATGTTACAACGACTTCTTCCTGACGATTCAAAACATCAGGGCGCATTGCCGGCTCTAACTGCAAAGCAGAAAGCAAGATGTTATGAAAAGCAGAAAATTTATCATCGCCGAGGTCAAGGATATCTTTTAGATCATTGTGTCCACTCTTCATCATTATTAGCTGACCCAAGCCGCCTTCGCCGTTGAATGGGAGCGTATCATAGATTGTTTGAAAGAGGGTTACACCAGCTGACCAAATATCAGACTTTGGAGTAAGTTCACCAACTGTCCAATTTTTATACTTAAAGGTTTCGGGACTACGGTATGCCATAGGAGTCACGCCCTTGCCTGATTCTGCAAAGGGGTCGGCGACCATTGTCTGTGTGAATTTTTGAATCAATTTGGTAGAGATTCCAAAATCAGTTAGCAGAAAATTTCCTTTCTCATCAATTAAAATATTATCCGGTTTAATGTCTCCGTGTATCACCGGTTCGGGAAGTGTGTGTAAGTAATGGAGTGCCGATGACAATTGGCTTATGAGCGTATTAATCTGAGACAAGCTCAATTCGCCCAGCTTTTCAGATAAAGTACCACCGGTAATAAACTTCATGATGAGATATGGGCGATCATCATCCACATCAAAGTGGAAAGGCGTTAAAATATTGGGGTGTTGAAATTCGTATGTTTTCAAAAATTCATCCCGACACAACTGGATACCTTCTTGGTCTTGCTTACGAAAAATTTTAATGGCAACTTCAATGCCCGAACGCATATCAAGCGCCTTCCAAACCTCAGAGAAGCCTCCGCTCCCGACTCTAAGCAGGAGTTCATATCTGCCATGGAATATTTCGGAGGAATTCACTCTTTATTGTTTTTAAAAATGACTACTGCTTCCGGGTATTTTATCAAACCAAGATGTCTGTTAGCAGATTTCTTATCCGGAAAACTTTGTGTGACTATCTCAAACAAACCATTAGAAGGATGATTCAAATAAAAAGTGAGTTGAGGCATTGACAATTGAACTTCTTTAAGAAAGTGTACGGCAGGGATACTATCGGAAAAGACCTTTACCCGAATAAAGTAGTCTCCATCAATAGGCGTGGATGATTCAGACTTGGAGCCAACACGGACATCTTGTGAAAAAGAGGTATCGGCATTTTTATCCAAAGGAATTATTGGTGCTTTATTGGCGATTTTAGCTTCACTATTATTTGATTGAGATAAAAAACGGACAACCAAGACGAAAGATAAGATCAATACAAAACAAAGCAATAGCAAGGTTACCGGAATTGTTTTCTTTGATGTAGATTTAGTTACGGCACTATCTCCTTTTCTAAAATTACTCTTTTGCCTTCTCGGCGAAGAAAAAAGATTTACACCAATACAAGAAATATTGTCGTGTCCTCCGGCGTCATTTGCGGCAGCTACTAAATTGGTAACAATCTCTGTGACAGGGATATTCATGTCAGCAATAGACAATATTTCACTATCACGAATCATTGAGTTGAGTCCATCTGAACAAAAGATCAATTTCTGATCGGCTTGAACCGAATACCTTTCATAGGAAGGAATCACTTCCGGCATACCAAGGCTTTGCTGAATGATATTTCGGCGCGGATGGTCAAATGCTTCTTCTTCTGTAATACTTCCCTCATCCACTAATGACTGAACCAATGAATGGTCGTGGGTCAACTGGATTAGCCGGTGATCCACAACATGATAACATCTACTATCTCCTACCCAACCCAAATGAATAACATTGTGATAAAGTAGGCCAATAACAACCGTAGATCCCATGCTTTGGTCTTCAGGATGGCTTTTAAGGTGATTTAAAATACGTTGATTAGCATATTGAATTGCACCATAAATAAGTGAATAAATGTCACCATTTAATAGCATTTTATTCTTCACAACATATTCCTGAATACTTTCAACAACGATGAAAGATGCATATTCTCCATGTGGTCCACCGCCCATACCATCAGCCACTACAAATAGTGCCCCATTGGCATCATCATAGAACTGATTGTCTGTCGCAGTATGATTATCATGCAACAGCTGGGGAATAGCCAAGATATTATCTTGTTGTATCGTACGGCTATTCCCGATATCAGTTAGCACATCAAATTGAAACAGCACCTTGACTGGTTTTAGGGTTATTTGCTATAAATTCTATTGATCAGATTTTCTATTACGTAATTCTGATTGTCGGAATGGAGTTTGTCTATTTTTTCTGACACAAGGCTATAAGCATACATCAAAATAATGCTCAGCACTAATGCCAACAAAGTACTATCGAAAGAAACGCCCAATAATCCGGTAACATAATCAATACCTTCTTGGCTACTTATTTGATTGGCAGCACTGAGGGATGCTCCTATACCCAAGACGGTACCTACTAAGCCAATGGATTGACATGCCCAAGCGAAATATTTTACAAGGTTTTGCTCAGAGTCTGTATTCCTCAGGTTGATGTCTGTCTGAGCAGATACGATATCAAGAGATTCACTTACACTTTTATTGGATCTGAATTTAGTACACGCCTTTTTGATCATGTCGATGATGAGATAAGGATTGTTTTTCTCCATTTCGACCATTTTCAATTTAATGTCGTTGACTTCATCTGCTGAGAGCACAAATTGTTCTTTCTCCGGAAGGAGTCCAAGTGACAAACCTTTGCTCTGATTTTCGACATATCGATTAAACCTAAGCACTTCAAGCATTCCATAGAAGAAGAAAAAGTAGGTGGCAAGCTGTATGAGGCCGTGTGGCACTTCACCGCCTAACAATTTAAGGATGCGGTTAGGCGCATAGGAGTAAGAAATTGTCAAGATGAGGCCCAGCGCAATGGTAATAATAACTGTCAGGATGAGGTTTGCTAATCTTGTATTCATTGTTATAAAGTTTAAAAGTTTTAGAAAAATTGTGCATTTATTTTGGTTCCCAGATAATATCGTCTGCGGTAACAGTAAGTACACCCAAGAGTGTTTCCCCGCCACTATGTGAATATGGAGGTTTTGATACTGCAAAGTTTTTAGGTGTTATATTGTATTTTTTAATGGGTTTGTCACCGACTTTCATTGCTATAAAACCGGAGACATCTACGCTACCTTTTTCAGCTCTATCAGGCTGTGCATAGATTTCATAATTTCCCGGTACGAGTGCATCTCTCTGAACGATGGCTTCAAAGGGTTTCTGAGTCAACTTTCTTAGGCTATTATCCCAGGTACCAAAGGCTGCACGACGTCTCTTAGTCTGATAGAACACCCAATTGTTGGTACCTGCTTGCCGCATATATAAGTGAACGCGGTCATTCTTATCCTCCCAATTAATCATAATAGTGAGAGGTGGATCTATACCAAATATGGCATCTCCTTTGCCGGGTGTCGCATCAGGTTTGGCGGCTGTAGGAGGAGGCTGATTTGTTGGGGTAGAGGCTGTTTTCTGTACCGACATTGGGTTGGCAATTTTTTTCTTGGCAGCCTCCAGCTCCGCAGCCAGTTTTTTATATTGTTCGGGGCTCGGTGCTGCTTTAAGTTGATTCTCCAATGAGCGAATTGTTGCCATGGCTCTATCGTATTTTTGGGCAACATTGTTATATTGGTCAGTCTTAACTTTAAGTTGGCTCTGGATAGACGACACATTGGATTTGAGCGTCTCTATGGAGGCTTGAAGACTTGCCGAGCTATTGATCAAATCCTGGTAATCATTAACCGGAACGACTGATTGTAGGTTGGCAATAACACTATCCATATTGGCTTTGTTGACTGATAGTGAATCGATAGATTTCAATTTGTCCAAGTCTGCAAAGGATACCTTAGGTACTATTATAAATAAAATTATCGTCGCTCCCAATGCACCTGCAAGCATATCAATAAAGGAAATATTGACTAAGTGTATTTCTTTTGCTCTACGCATGATATGAATTAATTAAGGGTTAAAAAATTTTAATCGATGTGTTTCCTATGGTTATGATATCATCTCTAAATAACTTTAGACCATCATTTGGATTTATTTTAATACCATTGACATACGTTCCGTTTTTGGACTTACACCATATACTTTGTGAATCATCCCATTGTCCATCTCTAATATAAACCTCGTCTTCGATATTTTCAAAAGTTGCATGTCTTCTTGAGATATAGTTGGTTATAGTCTCGTGCAAAGCAACTTCATTGTCTGTGGTATCTGACTCTCGCCCCATTCTCAAAATGCTTCGTAGTGTAACCGGATAAATACGCCCAAACTCTTCACCATCCAGTATCTGTAAAGAAAATACTGTATTTACAGGTTGATGAACATCATTATTATCCGGATTTAACAAAGAGAGTATTTCTCCTATATTTTGAAAACGTTGTTCCCTATCAGCCATGAGACACTTGTGAATTATATGTCTCCAAAGTGGATCTATTTGGTCTTCCAGTTCATCATGGTCTCCTGCCGCTGCTCTTCGTATATACGGATCGATATCGTCAAAGTGATTCCATGGACCGAATGGCAACTTACCGGTCATCAACTCAAAGCAAACAACACCGAAGGAGAATATATCTATCGTCGGGAGCAGTGTGTTTTTGCGCTTCGTTGGAGAAAGCTGCTCAGGCGCCATATATGCATAGCTTCCAAACACCTGTTCCGGCTTATCGTCATTGTTAACCACGGTTAACTGAATATTGATATGTCCTGATATACCAAAATCAGTCAACCGTGGATTAGCGAGATTATCAAAAAGTACATTCTCCGGCTTAAGGTCTCTATGGATCTTTCCATTTCGATGTAAATCATGCAGTCCATACAAGATATATTCTGCAATGTGTTTTTTTGTTTCTTCCGAAGGATTCGATTGAAGAAGGCGTTCTAAGTTACCTCCGGAGCAATAATCCATGACAAAGTATGGGATTTCATCTATCTGATCCATCCTTATAGAGTTTATCAAATTATCGCTCTTAATTTGTCCGGTTTCAAATTCCAATTCAAATCGTTTTTTTAAATTAGGCCGTGCATGATCTGGCACCGACCATATTTTTAAAAACTTGATAGCAACATCTTCACCCGTATGAATATGAATACCCTTATATACTATTCCAAACCTTCCTTCACCCAGGACGTCGCCCAGACGATATTCTCCTACTTTTTGCAGGTTGTTTAAAATATCGATGCCTGATTGTTCGGATATGTATTGAATGGCACTCATGATTCTTTCGAAAATCGGAATAATTTGTTTCCCATTAGAATGATATCGCCGTCATTCAGCTCTGTTGCTCCGTTGACCTTGACAAAGGTGGTCATCATCGAACTGGTGTCCTCGAGTATCCACTTTCCGCCATCCTGTTTTATTACAGCTTGACTGGAGGAGGTGATGGATGTGTTGCCTGGATCAAGATTTGCTCTATTCAGATTATTACTTCCCTCCTTTAAGTGGATGGGCTCTCCCGATGTCGTAAAGTCACTCTTTAATGGTATAAGATGATATTTATCGGGAATTACCGGTTTTTCAGCCCAAGGGTTGACGGTTAGCCCCATTGTTTCCTTGTTTTTAGCAGGTTTGCTTTTAGGTTCTACTTCTGACCTGGACACCGGTGCTTTATCTATATTAAGGGATGTGCGACATCTAACACATGTGAGAGCTGTGGCTTGATTGGGATAAGAGCAATGTGGGCAAATGCGCTGTTTATCCGTATTTTGATGTATGGCTGTTGTTGATTTGTCAATCTTTCCAGGTTTTTCTTTTGGTATCTTTCCCTTGTCGTGTTGTATTGCCATAGACCCATCCAAGGGAGCATTGCAATTCATACACTTGAGGGCATCTATCGGATTGGCTGTTTTGCAATTTTTACACACAACCTGTCCCGGGATAACCTTAGACTTGGACTCTGACACCATAGATCCGTCAAGTGGAGCATTACAATTTCTGCACTTGAGGGCATCATTCGGATTGCTCGTCTTACAGTTTTTGCACACTACCATTCCATGGCTTTTAGAAGTAGGGTTGTGACTTTCTACCATCGACCCATCTAAAGGCGCATTACAGTTTTGGCACTTTAAGGCCTGATTACTATTATGCGTCCCACAATTTTTACATTTCATGACAAAAAGTATTATGGATAAATATTAGCCTCCCAACGGGATCAAATAGGTAATTGAAAGTTGTAATGAGCGGCTTTTTGTGGTCGAGCTCGTATTAGGTTTTCCATTAATATTACTTAATCCCCAAAGCAATCGTCCATCAAAGTACAATCGTCCAAAATCAAGGTCTTTATACAGTCCGGCACCGACAGCTAATCCCATATCAGACTTTTTATATGTAAAATCTTTCTTATCTCCTTTCATTGGTTTAAAGTCCAGATAGTAATCCTTGGTATAAGACTTGATGAGGTCGGTATAATTTTCTGTCAACGAAGCATCAATGGCAGTCAATTGAGTAGAGGATGTTTTTTTACCTTCGGGATTGACAAGGGTGCTCTTTCCCTTTGAGCTAATGCCTAAAGAATAATAAGGCCCCAATTCTACATAAACACCATTACCGCCGCCCATAAATTCATACTTGAACATAAGGTGGGCTTCGATATAGTTGAGTTTAACACTGATGTTTTCATACAGATTGGGCAGCTTAAATTGCTCGGTTTGCTCGGCAAAGCCATTGTCCCTATCTTCTGCTTTTGCTAGATTATCGAGGGAATAATCAGAAAAATAGTCCCCCTCTTTGATAACTGCTTTAGCTTTATCGCCGGTACGATATGCTTTTAAATTAGAGCCTCTGGTAACAAACTGTACTTCCGGCTGAATAGAGAAGCCAAATACAATGGGAATCTCAGCCATGACACCTGCGATAGGATTAAGCCATGAAGGTTGACTTTTATGACTTGCCAATGATTGATAGCTCATCAGTGACGGAGCTAAACCTAATTTTACTCCAATATAAACTTGAGCCGTGGAAGGAGCGGCAAATGCCACTATGAATAATAGAATTATAATATTTTTCATAATAATTAATTTTATGTTTTGAAAAAGGCAATCGTGCGTTATTGAATTATGATAATTTTTTCTCTTTTGACTTGATTGTCATATTGCATTATTAGTGTATAATAACCACTGGAAATGCCCGACAGGTCAAACTCTTTGCTATAATTACCGATGATAGATTTTCCTTTTTCTAAATATTTTACAGCTTTGCCATCTGATGAAACAAGTGTAATCTGCAATGGCGATTCGCTTCTTGAACTCAACTGAATATTTAAGTTGTTGGAAGCAGGGTTGGGGAATACTTTCACCTGATTGGGTGATTCTTCCGATCTTTGTTGAAGCTGATTAATTTTTATTGTTTTTACAATGTCACCTCCGGCAAGCTTAGCCGTAAATGTCAGCGTTCCATTTCTTTCGTTAGGGTCGCCATTTGCTGCTATTTTAACCAGGACGGTACCATTACCCTTTCCTTTCTTAGGGCTTGGGTCCATCCATCCTCCGGAGATATCGGTGATCTCCCACTCAAGGTCAGAATAAACATTGAATGAGTATGTATTCTCATAAGAACCGGCTGAAAAATCAGAAGGGACATTGATATAGCCCGATCCGATAGAAGGCTGGCTAACCGTAAAATAGGTGGTGTCTAAGCCATTATTATAGACCAATCCTATTTTTGCATAACGGTTTAAGCCGGTCGAATTTTTCAATACTTCCAGATTAAATTTAGCATTGGTTGTTCCTGATTTAGTAGATTTAATGACAACCCATGTGTCGTAAGCGTTTTGAATCAGCTTCCAGTCTGTATTTGTCAATATATCGATATTTACAAAGTCGCCTTCAGCTTTGGCAATCGTTTTATCGCCGGGAAAGAATAAAGCAGTAGGATCCTTAATAGCTTCTTGACGTACTTTAACTTCTATGGTATTGGTGCCATCTGTAATATAAAGAGGAAAACCTAACAGAAGCGGCAAAGTGTTTTGGGAAGCGCATAGTTCGACTGTAGCATTTCCTGAACCGTTGCTGGGTGGCAACTTAGTTAGAAAATAAGGCGGATATTTGGGGTCATATCCTATCTGCCAAGGGTTCTTAGAAATAATATCTAAGTTAAGACAACCTCCTTTATCGGTAAAAACCAAAGGGTTGGGAGATGCTGATAGGTCTTCACCTTGACCTCCTCCAATACAATTAGCGATAGCATTTCTAATAACATTGCCGGATTGTTGTCCGAAGCCCAAAGACAGATTGGTTCCCACGGTCTCAATAAAATCGCAATAACTCATTATGAATCCACCATTGGCGGGTAAAATGGGATTATTAGGGTCGAAGCAGGCGCCACCTTCCAGATCTTGTATCGATGCTCCCTTATTGTATTGATATACACTTGCGCAGTCATCTATCTGAGTATTGTTGCCGTTCCATACACAAGCATGTGTGTGGCGAGATCCGAGTAGGTGTCCTATTTCATGAACCCACACAGATACATCCCATGAATATTCAGGTACATTCTTTACATCGCCTTTCAAGTCTGTAACAGCCATGCTTAGGGACTTATCAGACTTACATATTCCACCAATGTCAGCAGCCAACCCGCCTCCAATGCTCTGAGAGGTCATTAAAATAGCGACGTTACCATTAAAGCCATTCTTATAGGTGTTTCGAAAAGTGACTAAATAATCATCGGCTTTATAATCATCAGGTCCCGGAACATAAGGGCTTGCTGTGTCCCAGATTTTCAACTCATTAACTTTTGTATCAATGCCGTCATTTTGAAACAAGATGATGCCTTGACTTAAAATAGTTGTAAGATAATTGGTCACAGTACTTACACTTCCCAACTGTTGCAACAAGTCATAATCACCCTCCGCATATACCAAAACAGTTTTGGCTCTCCTTTCCCCGATTGCATCTCGTGTAGGCATCTCATAGGGAAAATGACTATCAATAACACCACAACTTCTTAGTCGGTCAGACTTGTAATCACGATCACTATAAAGTACATATTTTTCATTGTCTTTTATCTTTCCTAAATTGAAGTTCCCTGTATGATTGCTGATGATGCCACTTATGCAATCTTCATATATACTTATGGCAACTATGGAGTTGAGGTCCCCATTTATTACCCCGCTATAATGTATGCCCACATCTCCTTCTGCCTTATTACCGGATGAAAGCGTCACTTTAAATCCGGATGAAAAAACCTCTGCTTTGTGTAAAGACAGTTCAAAATTACCATATCGAGCACTAGGGATATTTAGTGTAAATTTATCGGGAGCGCTCTGCCTCAATGTTTTCAGTACGGATTGGTCAATGGTCAACGCCGTTAAATGCGAGTTGTCAATAAGAGCAATGCCACTTTTCACATTTTCCTGAAAAAGTGAGGACAATTTTAATTCTTGTTGACCATAAGATGCAGTAAAAGTAAAAAGTAAAAAGAAGATTGCGATTGTTTTACTTTGTTTCATAATAAAAGTATTTAAGTGTTGTAAAAAATGATGATTCAAATATAGATACACCGATACTCTTGTGTGTTGGCTATTACGCGAATGGACAGTTACACTTGACGAATGTCATAAAATATATGACCAATGGAATTTTATGTCATGGTAATTGACGAATTCATGACCTAATTGATTATTATTTTGATGGTTTTAGCGATGTTGAATTTCAAAACCAATTACTGTCTTTACACCTTCTCTTATTACAAACCTTCAATTCAGGAAGCTTGTTCTATTTTAAACGAATTGTAAAAGTAAAATAGACCAATCTATTTTACTTTTATACAATCGTAATGCCGTTGATACTTTTAAATAGACCAATATATCTTTTCCATCAATTGGTCTATATTAAAAGTCATTTCGGTATTATTTGTCGTGCTATTAATTACACCAGAATCGCGTTCATCATAAAATATTGTACTTTTGCGACGGTTCAATCGGGATACAAACGATAGCCTTTAAATCAACACAGGATGAAGCTTTTTTTTAAACTATTAAGATTTTCAAAGCCATACCATCATTATATTCCTGAATATGTAATATATATTTTTTTCTATACCATATTTGGGTTGCTCAACTTTGTCATGATTATTCCATTATTGGATTTTCTTTTCAAGGATGAACCTGTAGTCAAGCCGGAAGCTTTTCCAATCTTTTCATTTAGTACTGCTTATTTCCAAGATATATTTAAGTTTTATGCCTGGCAATTTAGCAACGGTGCCAATCAAAAATTTATGCTTTTGGTTTACATCACAATTGTCTTACTTGTCGTCACTCTTTTAAAGAACACTTTTGGTTTTTTGAGTCAGAAAGTACTTGCCAGAATGAGGGTTCACCTGGTACGAAAAATACGAAATCAACTTTTTAACAAACTCACCAATACTTCTGTTGAATTTTACAACACAAGGCAAAAAGGTCATCTCCTTTCCACATTAAGCAATGATGTCAGTGAAATTGAGAACACAGTCGTTACTTCTATTCAGGTATTGTTCAGGGATCCTTTGACCATCATAGTGACCTTTACTGCCTTGTTTGTGATTTCCAAAGAGCTCACATTTTTTACAATTATTTTCTTTCCTTTATCTGGTTTTATCATCAATAAGATTTCGAGAGGGTTAAGGAAAAAATCCATTGTCAGTCAAAATCTCCTTGGCAGCCTCATGTCTTATACCGATGAGATGATAACGGGCAATAGAGTCATCAAAATCTTCAATGCTGAAAACTTTGTCAGAAATCAATATCAAAAAATCAATGATCAATATACACGCGTTGTTAAGAAAATAGTTACCAACAGGGAATTGGCTTCTCCCCTGTCGGAGACTATGGGTGTAGCTGTTATCGCCATAATAATCTTGTATGGAGGTCATCTTGTGCTGACAAATACCGGTGGCTTGACTGCATCTATGTTTCTGGGATATCTCGGGCTTTATTTTTCTGTTTTGAATCCGGCTAAAAATATTGGTCAAGCCTTTGCCAATTTACAAAGGGGGATGGTCTCCGGTTCAAGAGTTTTTGATATCTTAGACCAGGAAGATACAATCAGAGACAAAGAAGGTTCAACGACATTGGAAGGTTTTACACAAAAAATTGAATTTGACCATGTCAACTTTTCCTACAACAGCGACACCACTATCCTTCAAGACTTTAGTCTGATTATTCCTAAAGGGAAAACATTGGCAATTGTTGGAGAAAGCGGCGCCGGCAAATCGACCATCGCTGACCTCTTGCCTAGATTTTATGATGTCAACCAAGGATTAATTAAAATTGACGGAAAAGATATCCGGGATTTTACGATGGATTCTTTGCGACGACAGATGTCCATGGTGACACAGGAAGCCATACTATTTAACGACACCGTGTACAACAACATCGCATTTGGCAGAGTAGATATTACAATGGAAAAAGTCGTAGAAGCCGCCAAAATAGCCAATGCACACGAATTTATCGAACTATTGGAAAATGGATATCAAACCGTCATTGGCGATAGGGGTATGCGCCTCAGCGGTGGTCAACGCCAACGAATAACCATTGCCCGAGCCATACTAAAAGATGCTCCCATAATTATTATGGACGAAGCTACATCAGCACTCGATACCGAGAGTGAAAAATTGGTACAAGACGCCATAGACAAACTTACACAAAACAAAACCGGTATTATTATTGCCCACCGCCTCAGTACCATACAACACGCTGACGAAATCATCGTATTAAAACAGGGAAAAATAGCAGAACGGGGAAGCCACCAAGAATTGATGCAACGGGGAGGCCTCTATACGCGATTGGTTGAGATGCAACAATTGGAACTTTGATAAGATAATAAGAAGCGTTAAGCCAACTAAATAGGGTCTCATTTGTCCCAAAAATCCTATTTGCCTCAAATTAGGCTCTTTTTTCGACCAACATATCAAAATACAAGACAACCATCGTAACAAAGATGTTCTTTTTGCGTTCTTTTTAAATGGTTTTCAATAATTTAACATTCTGAAAACACTCAATAATTAAATATTTGCATTATTTCGCACTCAAATTTAAAAACGAGTAACTTGAGACTAACAATTTTCATAACAACATTCTTTCTGTCTGCTGCATTTTTGCAAGCCCAAAACTTTAAAATATCGGGTAAAGTAAGCGATAAAGGTGATCATTCTGTACTTATTGGAGCAAGTGTGATTTTAAAGACTATGCCTGATTCAAGTGATTTCGCCGTAATTACGACAGATGCCAATGGACAGTTTGATTTTGGCGGATTAAAAGCTGGTCCTTATCTTGTTGTTTCAAGTTATGTGGGCTATAAAACTTTCAAAAAAGCGATAGAAATAGGTTTTAACCCTGTTTTTAATATGCCAATAGAGTTAGATCCGGATGATATAACCTTGAAAGGCGTTGAAATTGTAGGGCGGACACCTCCAGTGACCGTCAAAGGGGACACTTCCGAAATCAGGGCTACTCAGTTTAAAGTAAACCCGGATGCTACAGCTGAAGACTTAGTCACTAAGATGCCGGGCATACAAAAGGTGGAAGGCAAAATCCAAGCACAAGGTGAAGATGTAAAAAGGGTAATGGTAGATGGAGCCGTCTTTTTTGGCTCTGACCCATCAGCAACTCTAAAGAATATGCCTGCCAATATGGTAGATAAAGTTCAGGTCTTTGACCGTGCCAGTGACCAAGCTCAATTTACCGGTATATCCGACGGCAATGAGGAAAAAACCATCAATATCATCACAAAACCCGACTTCCGACAAGGCCAATTCGGTCGAGTTTTTGCCGGTTATTCATTAGACAACAAATACAAGGCGGGAGGTGTATATAACCATTTTAACAATGCCAAAAGATTGACCATTATCGGACAAACCAATAATATCAACGAACAGAACTTTTCAGCTGACGACATGTCCGCTATGCAGACTACCGGCGGACGAGGCATGGGAGGCCCTCCGGGCGGAGGCCGATTTGGAAGAAATAACAACCCCTTTGTCGCTGATGCATCAAGTGGAATAGTTACAACACATGCTTTGGGAATAAACTATTCAGATAAATGGGCCGACAAAGTCACCTTTCAGGGTAGCGTCTTCTGTAACCTAAACAATACAAACCTTAATCAGTCTTCTATTACAGAATATTTCACAGGTCAAAACTCTAAGGATGACGTGGTGTCTAAAAGAGATGGGCAATCGTTCCGCTTTAATTCCAGAGTTGAATATAATATTGACTCCTCTCAATCCATTATTTATACTCCAAGATTTACCTATGGTTATAACGATAGTAAGTATCTCAATACTTCAGAAGTCTTTAATGCCGGACTACCTTTAAGTAAATACGACAATCAATCAACTTCCTATGGAAAAAACATCACCTTTCAAAATGAATTGATGTATCGTAAAAAATTAAAAAAAGAAGGTCGCACCATATCTCTTAATTTAGAACAAAACTATACCAATAACCTTCCGCGCACCGATCAAGACCTTTACACCATCTCTTTCGACTCCGTTACCGTCGAATTAGTGGACAAGCAGTATATCGAAAGCAATAACTACAATAAATCATATAGCGCCCGAGTGGATTATACCGAACCACTGACAAAGAAACATTTTCTAGTATTGGGATATAATTATACCATCAAAGACAATGATATCGATAAACGTACGTATGATATGGGCAATGCCACAGAACCGGGAGACAACAATCTTATATCTTCCCTTTCTAATGTCACGGACAACCTTTATCAGAGCCATCGTCCTCAATTGGATTATCGCTATCAGGATGATAGGCTCAATGTGTCGGTAGGTGCTGGATATCAATATTCTATCCTCAATACAGATAAAACATTCCCCTCTGTAGAAAAGGTAAAGACTCCTTTCCAAAACTTTCTTCCTTCCGCTATGATAAGATATAAGATTAGCAAAACAAAGAATTTTAGGCTCTTCTACCGCTCCAACACACAGGAACCCTCCGTAAGCCAGCTACAGAGCGTAATAGACAATAGCAATACACTACAACTTACTTCCGGTAACCCCTTACTGGATCAAAGTACAAGTCATAGATTATTTATGCATATATCTTCCACCAATCCACAGACAGGAACCAACCTCTTCATCGGTGGCGGTGGACAATCTACTTCTCATTACATTGCAAGTAAAGTAATATATTCCAGTCGGGATACTGTCCTTGCAGGCTATGGTACATTGCCATCAGGTGCAAGATATACTTACCCGATAAATTTGGATGGTTACTATAATTTAAGAGGCTTTGCCTCCTTTGGCTTTCCATTTTATCTCATAAAGTCCAATGTTAACTTTAACCTCAGGACTTCCTATATCAATGCTCCAAGTCAAATCAATGACCTCATCAATCACTCTGTATCTAAAAACCTTGGTGGTGGCATCACGATTTCATCTAACTTTAGCCATAACTTAGACTTCACTCTTTCAACACAGGTTAATTTTAGTGATGTCAACAACGATATCAATAAGCAAGCAGACAATACCTATTTTAGTCAAAATACTTCCGGTACCATCAACTGGATATTTTTAGAACGCTTTGTTGTCAGTACCGATGCCTCTTATTATTATAATCGAGGTCTTGAAAGTGCGGGCAACACTAATTATACCCTTTGGAATGCAGGATTTGGGTATAAGTTTTTAAAGAAAAATGCCGCAGAAATAAGGTTACAAGCTTTTGATATCCTTAATAACAACACAGCCTTGACACGTAATGTTACTGAAACATACTATTCTGACATCAACTCTATTGTACTGAATCGGTATTTCATGCTGATGTTTTCATATAAATTTTAATTGAACCCAAATTCTGGATTAGACCAATGCGGAATCGATTTATGACTCGTAACAATGGAGCGGAGACTCTGCTCCATTGACCAGGATGCCGACCGTAGGGAGGGATCTTGGCCAACGATTGGATATATGTAATAGCCAATTACATTGGTCAAAGCATCTATCATCCCGGTAGCTTTCGGGAGTATTTTGATATTAGGGAGATCCCTTTTTTCGGGAATACCAAAAAATGTTGAACCCAAATTCCGCATTTGACAAATGCGGAATTTGGGTTTATCTCCAAGTCGTGCTATAATTCATACTTCAACGAGATTAAGTCCGCGACAAGTCCCGTCCACCCTGTCTGGTGTGATGCTCCCAGCCCTTTGCCATTATCTCCATGAAAGTATTCATGAAAAAGGAGGTAATCTTTAAAATAGACATCTGTTTGTAACTTGGCATTATCCCCAAATACAGGTCGTTTTCCTTCAGAATCTCTTTTAAAAATTTGAATGAGCCTCTCTATTAAAAAATTACTCACCTCATATAGCGTATAAAATTGCCCGGAGGTCGTCGGATATTCTATTTTGAAATCGCCGGCATAAAAAAAATGAAATTTTCGAAGACTCGTAATAATTAAATAATTAACGGGAAACCATATCGGGCCACGCCAATTGGAATTTCCGCCAAACATACCATTGTCACTTTCGCCGGGTAGATAATGGATTGCATCTTCCGGTGACTCCCCATGGACAAAGTAAGGATTGTTTTCGTACCTTTTCGAAAGAGATCGGACTCCGTATTTACTCAAAAACTCAGTTTCGTCTAAAGCACGTCTTAGCAAGCACTTCATACGATGACCACGCAAAAGGCTTAATAACCTCATTTCTTCCTTGCTCCCTTCGTACCATCGAGATACCAATGCCGCCAAGTCAGGTCGGTGATTTAAAAACCATTCCATCCTAACAGCAAAGACCGGATGTCTATCCAACAACTCCTTAGTGATGACTTCCACCGCAAAGAGTGGAATGAGCCCCACCATGCTTTTGACTTTGATCTCTATTACTTTGTCGTCGGACATACGCACCTGATCATAAAAAAATTCGTCTTCTTCATCCCACAATCCCTTGTTTCCTTCGCCCATGCTTGACATAGCACCAGCGATATATAGAAAGTGTTCAAAAAACTTGGTCGTCATCTCCGTATAAGATTCATTATATTCCGACAATTCAAGAGCAATGTGTAACATGTTAAGCGCATACATCGCCATCCAACTGGTAGCATCAGCTTGTTCCATCACCGCTCCTCCCGGTAATGGAGCATTACGGTCAAAGGGGCTTATATTGTCCAATCCAAGAAAACCTCCTTCAAATATATTATTCTCTCGAGTATCTTTCCGATTGACCCACCAAGTGAAGTTGATTAAGAGTTTGTGAAATACTATTTCAAGAAAAGCATAGTCTTTTTTACCGCTCGTCTTCCCATCATATAAAAAAACCTCATACGCTGCCATGGCATGTACTGGTGGATTAGCCTCGCCAAATGCCCATTCATACGCCGGAAATGCCCCACTCGGATTCATATACCATTCCTTGGTTATGAGTATGAGTTGTTGCTTTGCAAAGTCTGGATCTATTTTTGCCAGAGTAATGGTATGAAAAGCAAGATCCCATGTGGCATACCATGGAAATTCCCATTTGTCAGGAACAGACAATATATCCGCATTGTTGAGGTGTCGCCAATCCGCATTTCTTCCACCATGTCGTAGCTCCGGAGGAGGAGCAAAAGCAGGATCTCCATCTAACCACTCCTGCACATCATAATGATAAAATTGTTTGTTCCACAACATCCCCGCAAATGCCTGCCGTTGAATCATCCTTTCCTCCGGATCCACTATACTTTTTTGTAATTCGTCATAAAACTCCTTGGCTTCTTTTGCCCTTTCCAAAAACACCCTGTCAAATGGTTCAAATGGCTGATCCGTCTTGACACCTGTCAGGCGAAGCCTAAAAACATGTTCTTCACCGGAACCTATAGTTGCCTCCACATTGATTCCTACTTTTGTACCTTCTTTAGCAGGGTTGATAGTCGGCCTTGAATGAATGATATAGTCATTGATGCCATCCTTGGGATAGGGTGTTGAGTTTTGGATGTTATACAGCCGCCGATTATTTGATTCGTTTTCACAAAACAGTGGCTCACCTTGATCAAAATAAAGAAAACCGGTGTTTAAATGCTTATGCTTGATTTGAATCGTTTCTTCATTTGATTGCCATAAAGAAGGCTTGTCATCGTGGCGTCCCCATGACCATGTATTTCTAAACCACATCGTCGGTATGACGTGAAGACTTGCCGCCTTATCGCTCCGATTACAAACCTTTATTTGGATTAGAAGGTCTTCTTGCTCCAACTTGGCATATTCTACATATACATCAAAATATTGATTATCATCGAAAATTCCGGTGTCTATCAATTCATATTCCGGCTCTTTACGACTACGGCTTTGATTTACGGAGATGAGTTGGTTGTAAGGAAATTCACTTTGAGGATATTTATACAACATCTTCATGTAAGAATGGGTAGGTGTATTGTCAAGATAATAATACAATTCTTTGACGTCTTCACCATGGTTGCCTTGTGTGTTGGTCAATCCAAAGAAACGCTCCTTCAGGATGCTATCCCGTTTGTTCCACAATGAAAGACCAAAGCACAAGAGCTGCTGGTCATCACAAATTCCGGCAATACCCTCTTCGCCCCATCGCCATGCCTTACTTCTTGCCATATCATGACTTGTAAAGTTCCACGCATCACCATTGGCACTGTAATCTTCTCGAACAGTGCCCCACTGCCGGTTGGAGACATAGGGTCCCCATTTTTTCCAATCCGGATCCTTCATGCGTAACTTCTCCTTTCCCATCATACGTAAAATAAAAAGTTTGTATCTTTTTAAAACCGAATTCAGTAGTAAAGGTTTTGAAAAACCGTATAGTGTTGATTACAAGTCGTACATCGATCCCGCATTTGTCTAATGCGGAATTTGGGTTCAATTTGTTATAAGTATTAGATTTTATGCTGTTTCATTGCCAATCCAATAAACAAACTAATATATGTATGTGAGTAAAAATGCTTCAATAGCCCTTTAGCCTGGAGAAATAGGCGTCTTAAGGGTTGACATCCTTTGTTTAATACAGATAACAATTTATGCTTATATTATTTAGTTATATAAAAGTGAAGATGTTGAAAGATTAAATTAAAATGAGAAAATGGAACTATTTTTGTATGTTTACTTTTATCACCATTAAGCTAAATTTGAGATGAATCAATGTAAAATATACTTATTAAGAGGAGTAGTCGCAAGCACAATAGTTTTGTATGCGCTATTGATACATGGACAAGTACCAATGAAGGTTACAGGTAATGCGAGTCAGCTTTCCTCAACTTGTTATGAATTGACGCCGGACAGTAAAAACCAGGAAGGAAACATCATGTCCCGTCAAAAAATTGATTTAAAAAAGGACTTTACTATTGTCGTAACGATGAATTTTGGTAGGGAGAACTTTATAACTTCAGGAGCTGACGGCATTGCATTTATCTTAGCCACAGACACTATAATACCGGTATCCGGGCTGGGTGGAGGCTTGGGGTATATTGGAGTTACTCCTTCGCTGGTCGTCGAATTCGATACCTATCAGAATGTACCTTACAACGACCCTGCCGAAGACCATGTTGCACTCATTAGAAATGGTAGTCCCAACCATGCTTCCAACACAATATCCGGTCCATTTCCGCTCGGTAGCAATATAGAAGATACCAAGGATCACGATGTAGTGTTCTCCTGGAAGGCAGATATTCAGGAGTTTACAGTGTACTTTGACTGTATAAAAGTGCTGGGCTACGTCGGCCCAATTACAGGCCCCTTCCTGGGCGGATCTTCTACGGCATTCTGGGGTTTTTCGGCTTCTACCGGCTCAGCTTATAACCGGCAAACCGTATGCTTCAAGACACCAAGCGATGTAGATGTGTTGAAGGATCTTACTTTCTGCGACTCGGCTACCGTACAATTGGATGGTGGAACCAATGGACTGTCCTTCAATTGGTCGCCTGAAATCAACTTCGCCAATCCCACTGAGGCTAAACCAATTGTAAAGGTTGCTAAAACAACAACCTTTTTCTTGGAAAAAACATCGGTTTGTGGCAAGGTGACACATGACTCCCTCACAATTTTTATTGTCCCCAATACCATTAACCTCGATCTTGGACCTGACCAGTCAATCTGCCAAGGCACCAATACTACACTTCATGTAGCTCAAAGTGGCGCCCAATATACTTGGTCAACTGGGGATACAACACAAAATATTACCGTCAGTCAGGCAGGAACATACAGCGTTAATGTCGATGATGGCAACTGTATCAAACAAGACCAGGTGGACATCGCCATCCTTCCTCTTCCGGTCATCACCGCACCATCCGATACTGTAGTGTGTAAAGGAACTCCCGCCACATTAAGCGCCTTTGCCAATAACGGCACCGTAGAATGGCAAGATGGAACAACAGGCAACCAATATACCGTTTCGACAGAAGGTGTTTATGCCGTTTCGGCTTCTAACACCTGTGGCAAAGTGAGCCTCTCGATTAGTGTGAAAGAAAAAAATTGTGGAGTCTTCTTTGTCCCAAATGTTTTTTCGCCCAACTATGATGGAGTTAATGATTACTTCGGCCCTGCCCCAAGTGAAGACATTATATTGATAGAACGATTGGCAGTATTTGACCGTTGGGGAGCCTTGATGTATGAGGTGAAAAACATCACCACTAAAGATGAATCCAAAATGTGGGACGGCACTTTTCGGGGAAAGGAAGTCAATCCGGGAGTGTACGTATATTTGATTCAGCTAAAATTGTCCGACGGAAATTCAAGGTTATTAAAAGGTAACGTTACCGTAATAAAATGATGCTGCATGGATGAGTTCGGGATAATGTCCAATACTATGAATACTTCAATTTTGTATCTTTGTTTGTAAAGAGCAGAAGATACATTCTTTCTCGGCAAAATTGTATTTCAACTCTTTATCTTTTCTATATATTTCGTGAACCACAATCCATAAATATACTGATGTGTTGCACGAACTACTTTGACTTGCATGAAGATTAAATATGTTAAATCTTTTTATCATTATCTGGGAGTCAATCTCATTTATACGGTTGTATTATCCATATTCGTTTCTTTTTTTGATAGCATCGGCATCGGGTTTTTTATTGGTTTGGCACAATTTGTTTTTACTACGGACACCGCCGGTTTTAATGCAGACAACAACGCAATATTTAAGGCTTTGACCTCATTAGGAGTTGAATCATCTTCCGTTAGACAAGTGCTTTTAATCGGTATCATTGCTTTTACAATCAAATCCATATTATACTATTTACAACAAATATTAAATGCCAAAAACACGGCTAATTTGGTACATAAACAGCGCCAGGCTCTGGTTAATAGTTTGGAGTATTTATCCTATCCCGCTTTTATAAAACATGATTTTGGACACATACAAAATGTAAGTACAACAGAAATTACCAGATTCAATTATGCTGTGTTTTCTTTTTTAAACGGTGTACAATACCTGATTATGGCATTCGTTTACCTCTGTATTTCTTTCCTTCTGAATTATCAGATAAGTATAATTATTCTGTTTGTTACATTACTATTTTATATCAGCTATTCTCCATTGAAAAAATATTTGAGCCATCTTTCCGGTCAATTTACACAGGCAAACAATAGCTACAACAGTCTCCTCATTCAAATCCTCAATAATTTTAAATACATCAAATCCACCTTCGCATTTCCATTTTTTTCAAAACGCATCAATACCCATATCAGCAATGCAGAAAAAGCCAATTACAACACTCTTAGAGCATCTGCAATTACCGAAACAATGCGGGAGCCCATATTGCTGATCTTGTTGTGTATTATCTTGGCGATATATTACTCCATCAATCATACTATTTCAATCTTTGCTCTCTTTAGTCTGGCTCTCTTTTACAGAACTTTAAACTATATCATCCTAACACAAAATAACTTCCAGCGATTCAATTCGTACGAAGCTAGCCTTGACAACATCCTGAACCTATTGGATGATTTCAATGTAAATAAAGAACCACCTTTTTCAGGTAAGCCTTTCAGTTTTACCAATAAGATAAGCCTTGAAAACATCTCCCTTTCTATGAATAGCTCATCTATCTTGAAGGGTATATCGATCGAGATTCCCAAAAATATGACAATTGGAGTTGTCGGCATTAGTGGTGCAGGGAAAACCTCATTGGTCAATGTCATCAGTGGATTGATCCCGCCTTCTTCCGGTAAAATTCTTTTTGACGACCTTGATTCTTCTGAAATGGATCTGTCTGACTTACGACGACATATCGGTTATGTTAGTCAAGATCCGGTTGTTTTCAATGATAGCCTGTATAACAATGTCACACTTTGGTCAGAAAAAAATCCGGAAAACAAAATCCGTTTCGACAAAATAATTCAGACTACTTATCTGGAAGAACTTTTGTCCAACTATTCTAATAATGAAGACACCCTTCTGGGCGAGAAAGGTATAATTTTAAGTGGAGGACAAAAACAAAGAGTAGCCATCGCAAGAGAATTGTTTAAATCTCCTGATATTATCATTATGGACGAAGCAACCTCTTCTTTGGATACACTCACAGAAAATCAGATTCGGGAAAACCTGGACGAACTACAAGGTTCATATACCCTAATAATTATCGCACATAGGCTTAATACCATTCGAAATGCTGATATCATTTATGTGCTTGAAAATGGTATGGTAGTAGCTTCAGGCAACTATGACCGGCTTATCAAGGAGTCGAGTGCTTTTCAAAAACTTATTCAACAACAACGTGATTATTGACCAATGTTAGGCCCGACCGTAAGCGTTATTATTCCTTATTTTAATTCAGAAAAGACCTTGGGTCGTGCTATTGAGAGCGTTTTAAATCAGCGTTATCCCATATTGGAAATTATTCTGATTGACAATAATAGCATCGATGACAGCCGCCGTATCGCCTGCGAGTATTCAAAAAAATACCCCGATAAGTTTCTTCTCTTATCCGAGACTATACAAAATGCCAATGCCGCACGTAACAAAGGCCTCTTCGCGGCACAAGGCTTATGGCTGCAGTTCTTAGATTCAGATGACGAGATTATGCCGGACAAAATAAGCGGTCAGATAAGTTGTATCATGAAGGAAGATGACGCAGAAGTCGTTGTAAGTCCATATACACGCTTGTTTTTTAGTGTGACAAAGAATACGTGGATACCTTTAGTAAAACGGGAAATATCAACAGACTTCGTATCAGGTCTACTCCATAGCCAATTAGGGTGTACCATCTCTAATTTATGGCAAAAAAAAGCATTAATCGATGTAGGTGGATGGGATAATAATTTAACGTCCGGTCAAGAATATGGCATGCTCATCAACCTTATCATGCACAATAAAAAATTTGCTTTTCTTGATGAAAATAAATCAATAGCCTATCTCTCTGATGATTCCATCACACAACCAAAGAATCCTGAAAAGGAAATCAATTTGTTCATAAATAGGTTGAAATATACCGAGAAAATAAAGAAATTATTTGTCGAAAAAGGATTATTCAACAAAGAAATTCAAGCGAAATTAGATGATATCGTCTTAAAAAATTATATCCTTACCTATTTTCGCCTATATAAATTAAAAGATAAGGTTTTATCTGTCGGCAGACAATATAATATACACCTTAGTTTTAAGTATCAATTGAAAATGTACCCACATTACATCTATTCTAAGTATGCTTTTAATAAAAAGTATAAATATGTGAATTTCGCTTGGCACTTCTTTGGGCATTTATATATGTTAATGCCCCTGAAATAGCAAGGCCACCACTTTCACCCAACGCTTTTATTAGTGAAATAAATATGGAATTACAATAAAAGTCATTAATTTTACTCAATCAAATTCGACAATTAAACCTAAATTCCGCATTTGCGTAAAGCGGAATTTGGATTTTATATTTTATATTATTATTTCTTTGATTAATTGCAATCTTCATGAATAAAATCAAACTTTTTAGCCTGACAATAGCGATTATTTGTTGCTTTACCGCTTTTTCACAAAAAAAAGAGCTCACGCTTGACAAAGCAATAATGGGCGGTAGAGATCTTGCTCCCACCTCTTGGTCCAATGTACAGTGGGCACCCAAAAACAATATTTTTTACTATAGCAAAAGAGGCGGGAATTATATCTATTCATATAATCCTTCTAAAAATAATACAGATTCAATAGACCTCGTCTCCACAGTAAATCCGGTTTTGAAGGCTTCCGGACTGGATGAGTTAAAATCTGTTCCCTTTTTTACAGTTTCAGACTTAAATGTTTTTGAATTCACTACGGGTGACCAGAAAGTATCCTTCCATACTAATTCCAAACAATTAACCAAAGTATTCACCCCCGCTAAAGGCCTTAATCTTCTTGACGTAGCTCCTAAAGGCAACTCCCTTGCTTATGTCAAAGACCAGGCGTTATTTGTTCGACTGGATGGAGGTAGTGATATTATGGTAGCTCAAGGCAATGACTCTATCGTATATGGAGAATCAGTGCACCGTCAGGAATTTGGTATCGACAAAGGCACCTTTTGGAGCCCAACCGGAGAGAAACTTGCCTTCTACCGCATGGATCAATCTTTGGTAAAAAAATATCCCATTCCTATCTGGTCTGTTACACCGGCCAAAGTGAATTATATTTACTATCCCATGGCAGGTCAAAAGAGCCATCACGTCACCTTGGGCATATATGACCTTGCTTCTCGCAAGATAACTTACCTCGACACCGGTGGCGACCCGGAACACTATCTGACCAATATCTGCTGGTCACCTGATGGCAACGAGGTGTATATAGCCGAAATAAACCGAGATCAAAATCATACCACTTTCAATGCATACAATCCCGTCAGAGGCAATAAAATAAGAACACTCTATGAAGAACAAAGCCTCCAATATACAGAGCCACTCGTGCCTTATACCTTCGTCCCTCAACAAAACTCACTCCTCATCGCACAAAGCAAGCGAGATGGCTGGAATAGCCTCTACCTCTATACCCACGAAGGAGAATTGGTAAGACAACTTACTAGAGGCATTGAGGTTACTGATATCCTCGGCTTTGACAACAAGAACAAAAAAGTCTTCTTTCAAGGTATCTTGCCCAATTCTATCGACCTACAATACTTTCAATCTGAACTCTCCACCGGAAAAGTTACTCAATTCAGCAACGTACCCGGATTGCATAACGCCAAAATTTCATTCGACGGAAAATATGCCTTTGAATCTAACAGTGCCTTGAATAATAATAGCACTTATATCTGTAGAAACCTCTCCAATACCACCGCCCGGACACTTCTTTCCATCCAAGACCCAATCCATGACTATAACATAGGCAAAACCATCCTCGATACCTTATATGCAGATGATGGAACCCGCCTTTTTGCTAGGACAATCCTGCCTTATAATTTTGATGCTTCCAAAAAATATCCGGTTGTAATATACGTATATGGTGGACCTCATGCACAAATGATCCGCAATGGTCGCCTTGCACAAGCTCCACTCTGGATGTACACCATGGCTAATGAAGGATTTATACTCTTTACGGTGGATAATAGAGGTTCTTCCAACCGAGGTATCGACTTTGAAAAAGTTACACACAGAAGCCTTGGCTCAACAGAGATAGATGACCAGATGGTAGGCTATCGCTATATTCAGGGCAAACCCTTCGTTGATGCTAATAAAATAGGCGTCCATGGCTGGAGTTTTGGCGGATTTATGACGATCAGCATGATGACCCGCCAACCCGATAAGTTTTATGCCGCTGTAGCCGGTGGTCCGGTAACTGATTGGAATATGTATGAAATCATGTACACCGAACGATATATGGATACTCCTGAGCAGAATCCGGATGGCTACAAGACCGCAAGTACGTTCTCCTATATCGACCAACTCCATGGCCCATTGCTCTTGATTCACGGCAGCGAAGATGACGTCGTTATCTGGCAGCAAAGCATCAATTACATTGAAAGTTGCGTCAAAAAAGGAAAACAAGTGAACTACTTTGTATATCCAGGCCATAAACACAATGTGCTGGGCAAAGATAGAATTCACCTCATCAGAAAAGTAATTGACTACTTTAAATTACATATGTAAAACAATTCTAAAAGGAATTTGAAAAAATATTGAATCAAATTCCGTCAACTATTCTAATATGTTGAGGGAAAGTACGTATATACAACTAAGTGTCTCTAAGCTGATAGCGCTTTGGGCATTTTCTGAATGCACTTTGGGCGGAATCCTTCATGCATTACAAATACCTTTTTCCGGAATATTGTTGGGCGGAATAGCCGTGACGATCGTGTGTTGTATTGGTTTTACAGCGGAAAGACCCTTTTGGGCAATACTTTATGCCACCTTGGTAGCCATTAGTGTAAAGTTTGCCTTGAGCCCCCATACGCCGGTAACAGCGTATTTAGCTGTAGGGTTTCAAGGGTTTTTAGGCGCCTTGTTCTTTTCGTTTCAGACCCGATTTTATCCGATTTATTTGATATATGGAGCCTTGGCTTTGGTAGAGTCCGCCTTGCAAAAGCTGCTAACACTGACCATCATTTTTGGTAATGCATTATGGGATTCATTTCATGCTACAACACTTCATGTCGTAAATATACTGGGGCTCAATCCGGAAATATCGTACGGTGCATGGATTCTAGTTGCTTACACCATGATATATTTGGTCTGGGGCGCAATCATAGGGCATTGGGCGTATTTTATTCCGATCGGCATAAAAGATATCCCAAAGTCAGACATAACATCCATCCTGTCAAGTGAATCAGAGTTCCATAAAAAGAAGAAAAAAGGAAAAGCTTTGTTATGGTTATCTATGGCTTTGATCCTTTTTGCATCAGTATGGATTTTTCACCTGTCAGGGATAAATATTTTGAAACTAATCATAAGGCCTATTATCATCATCCTGCTTTGGTGGGGCGTCGTAAACCCTATTGTCAAAGCCCTTTTAGCCCGCTTTTTAAAGGGTAAAAATGATAAAATGTCCTATATCATCCGACAAATCAAACAAGATATTCCACAATTGCAACGCCTTGCTCTTCAAACAGCCTACTATACCGGTATTCATTATAAAGGCATCAACAGAATACGTCATTTTATCTTGATATTAATTGTATTAAGCTGTGAGAAAAATAGTGATTTGGCCTAATAGGCTATGGGTTATCACCGGAACAGTCGGGTCAGGAAAAACATCTTTCCTGAGTCGATGGCTTACAGGGAAATCTGCCGGAGGGTTTTTGACTCCCGACATCGATGGCAAAAGATACCTTTTAGAACTATCTACACACCATGTTCATCCCTTCCAATTGGACGAAAACACCGACCAACCTTCGGTTTCAATAGGAAGATTCAAATTGTCTATGGAAGCATTTGACATAGGGAACGCATTGATCGACCAAGCCTTTACTTCCAACCATCCATATTTTATCATAGACGAATACGGCAAATTAGAAGCTGAAGGCTTAGGCTTCGGAAAGGCCATAGACCGGCTTATGCTCAATTTGGATACTAATAAAGAGCAGCCCTTATTTCTGATTGTCGTACGAGATTATTTGTTGAATGACTTCTTAAAACGCTATTCCCTTTCAGAATGGAAAGAATAAAACAAATTCCACGCATTATCTCCAGATAAGACTGACATACATTCACATTTATTTTCTTCCAAAGTCGTCCTGCAAACGAACAATATCATCTTCATCGCTCGGATGATTCGGGTCAATGTGTTGCCATATTTCAGCGACAATGCCGTACCCTTCATTTCCTATGATTCTATGTCTTTCTCCCTGCTCTAATTGCACGATTTCACCCGTTGAAAGAATTGTTCTATCTTTCTCTTCATCTGTATCGCTGGTAACGACTGTAATGTCACCAAATATGCATCGCCACACTTCAGCACGTCTAAAATGATACTGCCAGCTAAGTCGCTTGTTTGGTGCAACAATAAGTAACTTGGGACTCAATGATGCACCCTTGGGAAAGTTATCAAACCGGATGTGGGTATCCGCATAAAACTGTTCAATAAATTGTTGCGCCAAAGACTCTTCAAAAGTAAAGAATCCGCCCCATGGCCTTGTGTCATCACAGCTTCTGTATGGGAAGTGGATTGATTTGAGATAGGATTCCACTGAATCAAAAACCGCTTGCTTGGTATCAGAATGTATCGTGAGCATATATTTTTTATCTTTTAATCTACAAATTTGTCGGAAAGTTATAGAAAAAATAATGTTATCATGAAAATTTTACCGATTTTTACTATATTTTGTTCTATTTAGGAGAATATACCTTTTGAATCCGAATTCAACAATCGAGGTTTTACCAATCCGAAAAATTTTGATACTTAGGAAAATCCCGATGTACAATCCGTATAAAACATCCTATGTAAAAGAATCTTTTTTGAACATTTCAATTATTCATTACATTTGCACCATGGAAAAAGAACAATTGATCGGCAAAATAAATTCTTTTCTCGCAGAAGAATTTGAAGTTGACCCAAACATCATAACGCCCAATGCGATTATAAAAGACACCTTAGGGCTTGATAGCCTTGATTTTGTGGACTTAGTAGTCTTGATAGAGCGAAATTTCGGATTTAAGATGGCTGGTGAAGATTTCATCAACTTAAAATCATTTGAAGATTTCTATCAATACGTATTTGAAAGGCTTCAACAAAGCGTCGATATTTGATTTAAAATATCATGACAGAAAGGTGGAGTGGGCAATCACAAGCCGGAAAGGCAGGTTTTTCTATTTTTCTATGGTGGATTCAACATCTTCCCCTTATTTTTTCCTATCTTCTGCTTTATCCGGTAGCTGCATTCTATCTGTTTTTTTCAAAAAAAGCGAATCTTTCCCTGATTGAATATTTTCAACAACTGCAAGTCGCCAATCCCGACTCTATCCATCATCGATATAAGTCATTTCTCAATTTTGGACAATCTCTTGTTGATAAGTTGGCTGTATATGCAGGTAAAGGAAATCGGATTACATTTGACTTTGAAAACGAACAAGAATTACACCGCTTAGCTTCTACGGGTAAAGGTGCCCTCTTGCTCGGAGCCCATTTGGGCAACTGGGAGATAGCAGGCCAACTGCTTTACCGTATCGATGCACCGATTTATATAGTTATGAGAGACAACGAAGAAGAGAAGATTAAACAACTTCTTGAACAACATTCAAAAGGCAAATCCTTTTCTATCATCCCCATTTCCGATGATGCCTCATTTATCATTACCATTAAAAATGCATTGGCGGCAGGAGGCTTGGTATGTATGCATGCTGATCGATATATGTCCGGAATGAGGACACTGAAAAGTACATTTTTAGGAAGAGTAGCCCATTTCCCTTTTGGCCCGTTTTTTATGGGAAGTAAGCTGAAAGTGCCTATAGTATTTGTGTATGCAATGAAAGATTCACTATATCACTATCAATTCAGCTGTAGCCAAGCTTATACCGATATGTCACCTGAAGATTTATTCCAACGATATCTGAATCTACTGGAAGAAAAAGCCAAACTTTATCCTTATCAATGGTATAATTTTTATCCATTTTGGGAAGATTGATATAATCCGCTATTGCCTTAACACCCTATTCTCAACCGGCCTTTTTCGCCAATTTACTATGCGTAAAACCGTATAAGAAATATACTACCAAGCCAATGACCAACCATATAATAAACCTCATCCAATTGGTATGACTTTCTTGTGCCATCAAATAAAAACAACTCACCAATCCAAGGATAGGAATCAATGAAAATTTGTTCTTGATCGTATATCCCGCCAGCACTATTGCCACGATCCAGAATATAATCATTGGAAAGGTTTCTACTGTCATTATATCCTGAAAATAATACGGGTCATAATACAGTGTTGTAAACAACGCCACTATCAACCCAATGGGATAAATCCACTGCCCATTGATATAAGGCACCTTAAATTTACTCTGAGGACGCTCCGGCTGCATTTGTAAAACCAATATCCCACCACACACCAAGACAAATGCAAAAAGCGTCCCTATACTCGTCAAAGCCAATACTATATCTAAATTGAGAAATAATGCCGGCAAAGCTACTACACAACCCGTTAATATAGTCGAAAATGATGGCGTTCCATACTTCGGGTGTATCTTTGAAAAAATGCGAGGCAACAAGCCGTCACGACTCATACTCATCCAAATTCTGGGCTGACCCAGCTGGAAAACTAACAATACGCCGGCAGTAGCAAAAATGGCACTTCCTGCAACAATTGCAGCAATAAACTTCATGTTGACGGCATCAAATACCATCGCTAATGGGTCGCCTACATTGAGATGCGTATAGTTTACCATTCCTGTTAATACCAAGGATACTAATACATACAATACCGTGCAGATTATCAAGGCATATATCATGCCTCGTGGTAAGTCTCGTTGCGGATCCTTACACTCTTCAGCCGTCGTGCTGATGGCATCAAATCCGATATATGCAAAGAAAACCGCTGAAACACCCTTCAATATTCCACTTGCACCATTTGGTACAAAGGGAGACCAGTTTTCAGTATTAATAAAGAAAGCTCCCATCAATATTACCAATAGAATAATGGCCAACTTAACAACAACCATGATATTGCTTGCAGTTCGAGACTCCTTAATACCGACATAGACAATATAAGTAATCAATACAACAATCAGCATCGCCGGTAGATCAATAATCATACGCAAAGATCCAAGCATCGGCGCATTGACCCAAGCATAATATTGCGACACTTCCGTGAGATTTAAACCATTGATGTTGGCGCCTGAAGAAAGAGCAGCGTGTATCTTTTCAAATCCCGCATGCGCCGTCATATAATCCATCGTCAGCCAATCCGGTATGTGAATACCCGCCTTGTTGACCAAATTAGTAAAGTAATCACTCCAACTAATAGCTACGGCAATATTTCCTATAGCGTACTCCATGAGGAGATCCCATCCAATAATCCATGCAAAAATCTCCCCAAATGCAACATAAGAATATGTATATGCACTCCCTGAAACAGGAACCGTAGAAGCAAACTCAGCATAACATAATGCCGCAAATCCACAAGCTACCGCAGTAAATATATACAAAAACACAACACCCGGTCCACCATCGTATGCAGCCTTTCCAATACTCGAAAATATCCCGGCACCTATAACAGCTGCCACTCCTAATGCAGTAAGGTCTCTGACTCCAAGAACTCGCTTTAGACTCATACCATGAGAATCCCCCATCCCGGCATTAGCATCATTTAGGATAGATACGATGGATTTCTTTCTAAATATATTGGCCATTCTCTATTTTATTTTTGTTTTGTTTTGCTTGAGTTGGGTAAAAGTAATAAAAATGTGGAAAAAGGCAAAAATGCTTCTTTTTTATTGCAAATAATCATTTCCCCCTTAGAATAAAAAACCTTCAGCCCGTAAACTCTTTCATATATTGAAATTGGGAAAAATACTCCGCTTCGTCTTATGCAGACAAAAAGACCCCTCAAAAAATTTTATAAATTAAAATAAAAATTGATACCTTCGCCCTCCAATACGGAGAGTTGGCCGAGTGGTCGAAGGCGCACGCCTGGAAAGTGTGTAAGCTCCAAAAGGGCTTCTAGGGTTCGAATCCCTAACTCTCCGCTCTTTTTTTTCAATTAGTAAAAACAAATAACCCTATTATTAAAATTCACAACAAAAGACTCGTTTATCTTTTATTAAATATCCTTATATTTGCACTATAAAAAAGTGAATTATGTTTTCAAAAGCTTGTGAATATGCCATTAAAGCCACAATTTTTATCGCCGAACAGTCTTTGTTGGAGCGAAGAGTAAGTCAGAAAGAAGTCGCAGCAGCCATCCAGGGACCGGAAGCATTTACAGCCAAAACGCTTCAAAAATTAGCTAAGTCAAATGTTGTTAGCTCCATGAAAGGGCCCGGAGGAGGCTTTTTTCTTACCACAAAACAATTACAAAACATCTTCCTGATACATATAGTAGAATCCATTGATGGTCTGGATCAAATAAAAGCATGTGGACTTGGCCTTTCTTCGTGTAACAATGATAAGCCTTGCCCCGTTCATTTTCAATATAAAGTGATTAAAGATGGGTTACTGCACATGCTTTCGACGACCAACATCAAAGATCTCGCTTTAGACATTAAAAGGGGCGACACCTACTTGGCTCACTAATAATTTTCACCGATTACATAAATTTTGCTCCTATAATCGGATTGTTTTATAATGCTGTATATTTCATGAATAAAGCTAATCTTCGATTACTAGTTTTGCTATATTTACAGCTCCCTTCATTCATAAAATACGGGCTATCATTTTAGAAAAATGTCTAAAGGTCAGATAAATCATACGGTTATTCCTATTACCTGTTCTTTGATATGGATAGGTTTGATATGTGGAATAAGCCTGTTGGAGACCTGGGTCAAATACAATACGAGTGCATCTCCGGAAATAGTATGGCTTGATTTTGGTAACCAATTATTTGGCTTCTTAAATAAAGTTGAGTGGCTATTAGCATTGCTCATCATTCTATCTTTAGTCATGTTTAAGGATGTAATCCGAGCACGAAACATCGGGTTCCTTTTAGCAATCCTCATTTTGACGATTCAAAGCATCTGGTTTTTACCACAACTAAGAGAAAACCTATTGCTCCATATTCACGGCCAAAGTATAAAACAAACTGTAATGTCAAAATATTATCTCTTTTTGGAAGTGCTAAAAATATTCGTTTTATTTGTATTTGCTATTATGATACTAATGCAAAGAAATAAATGTATATTGCAGGTTAAATCTAATAATTAAAGGCAAGGAGAAAACCTGAAAAGTTGAAAATTCATGGTAATAGATTACAATATTCTTATTACGTATGGCGGTATAGCAAGAAGGTTTAAAAAAGGCACTACTATCTTTTTTGAAAACAACATGCCGCATTTTTTTTACCAAATATTAGAAGGAAGCGTTACTGTCGTTTCAACCAATTCAGAGGGTAAAGATTTAATTCAAGGGATTTATCATAAAGGTCAGAGCTTTGGGGAGCCTCCATTATTGATAGGGCGGCCGTATATAACTTCGGCTGTTACCAGTACAGATAGCGTCATTGTGCGCTTGGGGAAGGAAAATTTCTTAAACATACTAAATGATTATCCCGAAATAACGCTGAGAATTATGCAGCACCTGGCGGATAAATTATATCAAAAAACCTATACTTCCCGACTGCTTGTCAGCCACACCCCGGAAGAAAAAATAACCTATTTTCTCAATAATATTAAAGCGACAATCGACAAAAATACAGAAGTAAAAATCCCGTACACAAGGCAACAAATTGCTAATTTTACCGGTCTCAGAGTAGAAACCGTGATCCGTACCTTGCTTAAAATGAAAAATAATGGCAAAGTGAAGATTATTAACCACAAACTATTTTACTAAGCCAATGAACACAACGCTGTCGCAAAAATATTATAGATATTCTGTAATTAGCCTCTTGATTGTCGCCATCCTCGGAACATTAATGCGATATAAAATAGCTTACAGCCTTCCGATTTTTGAACAGAAAAACTTACTACATGCACATTCACATTTTGCCTTCAGTGGCTGGATAAGTCACGTTCTTTACTGTGGCATGGCGAGCATCATTCTGAAACACGTGTACTCAAAGCGTTACGATATATTAATCATAGCAAATCTGATATTCTCAGCAGGAATGCTCATCGCCTTTACGATACAGGGCTATAAGGCTGTATCTATCCTATTCTCCACCGGAACTATCTTTATTTCAATACTATTTGCCATTCAATTTATTATGGATTGGCGTAAGATATCAGGCTATCATCCATCCAGAAGCTGGTCAATAGCTGCCGTATTATTGAATGTGTTGGCGGCCGGAGGGCCTCTTTTCCTGGCATATATGATTATGACCAAGACCACCAATCACAACAATTACCTTGGATCAGTATATTATTACCTCCACTTTGAGTACAATGGTTGGTTTTTCTTTGCCGCTATAGCAATGATTGTTCAGAATCTTCAAACCAAGATTAAGCTGCTTGAGAAACACTTTATCTTCCTCGCCATTGCTAGTGTGCCTACGTTTTTTCTATCCATCTTATGGGCGAATATTCCGACTTGGTTATTTGTAATTACCGTTGCATGTGCTTTTTTACAATTTGGTGTATGGATACACATGTTAAAAACATTTTTTCCTCAGATCAAAACCTTCTTAACATCTAATTACCCACAATGGGTAGGCTTGCTTTGTTATACAGCAATTTTGGCGATTACCATTAAGTTTTTGCTACAAAGTATTTCCGTCATTCCATCACTCAGCCAATTGGTATTTGGTATTAGACCAATTATTATAGCATATTTACATTTAGTTTTATTAGGGGTATATTCCTTATTCCTAATCAGTTATTTAGCGATAAAAAATTATGTTACAGTCAATACAATCTTCAAAAATGGCGCAATAATCTTTTTAATCGGTGTATTGCTCAATGAGTTGTTGCTGGGAGTTCAGGGATTAGCTGCCTTTGCATATATTCCGATTAGCCATATCAATGATATGTTATTTGGCGCAGCAGTTGTCCTTTTTACCGGAGCCAGTATGCTTGTAGTAAGCCAATTCGTCAAGAAAACAGCTGTTATACCAAATTGATTTATAAATTAGTCTAACATTTTTCGGGATGATAGTCGTCTAGACAAATGAAATTGGAAAATTACGAATTACCAATCTGTATAAAGAATTTATTTTAAGGCAACTTAAATTGTAGCTATATACTAATCGGAAAATGATTTGACCATTTAATATCCTTGTTTACCCCAACACCCCTAAAGTGGACAAGAATAGTAAATGGTCAATTTCAAATCATTTTAGTATATATTTCGATATTTATCCAATCCAAAAAGACAAAGGTTTCGCTTCATTCAAATCATAAGCTCCAGGTTGGTTTTGGCATTTTTTAATTCAGCCAATGCATGTTGATCGTGCATCTTGTTGGCCATAAAGATTCCTTCATCATAAAAGTTAAGTGCTTCTTCCACCATCCCCTTGCTTTCATACAACTTAGCAAGGTGATAATAAAGACCAACATAAGAAGGATTAGACTTGTAGAGGGTAAGGTAATAATGCTCTGCTTGATCCAACAAGCCTTGATTTTCATATTCTTTGGCTATCGCAAATAATAAAAAACTATCATTGGGGTCTTCTTCTAAAAGCTTCATTAAATCAACTAATCTTTGCGTCATCATATCATCCATATTTACTTCTACAATTAATCCTAAATTCCGCATTTGTTAATGCGGAATCGATTATACTTCCTCTGTGTCGTTTTTCAAATATTTGCTTTTGCCTGAACATCGTTTCTATCAATAAGTGTTCTTTATTACATAACACCAATTTGAGATGTTCCCTCCCTTTACTTCGTAAATATACGATTTTCTTTTGATAATATTTTTTCGGAAAATAAGTTCATTTCGAATTCAGCATCTGATGTTTTCTAATACCAAAGATTATTGATTATGCGGGAAGGCACAATGTGCAAATCGGAAAATGATTTGACCATTTACTATTCTTGTTTACCCCAACACCCCTGAAGGAGACAAGAATAGCAAATGGTCAATTTCAAGGCATTCTAGTATACAAATCGTTTCAGCATTTATTTCCTGTGGATTTAGGGTGCACAGCAAATATTTTAAACCCAAATTCCGAATTTGTCTAATGCGGAATTTGGGTTAAAGTTGTTAAAAATCTAACTGCCCCCGGATCTCCCCATTTGGGAAATTGTCCGTCTGCAAATTGATGTACAGACCATTTTGTTCAAGCGTTGTGCTCAATGAGTCCGGCACCGTCCATGTCTCTGTAATACTGCCTGTTGCACTTCCAGAAGATTGAATGTTTTTGACAGCAGGACCATTCGTGTTACGAGCACCTTTGTAAAAGCGCATACCATTTAAAGGACTACTTAAACCAGACCAGGTAACTGTATAACTCAACACCTTAGTTGACTTGCTGTATTTAGCCGTAATGCTACCTGTAGCAGTAGAATTGTTGGACGGTACAACTTGTGTCCCTTTCATCGGTAAATTGGTTGCTTCTAAAACTTCCTCCGCATCAGGCGTACAGGATACTATACCTAAAGCGATAAGAATAAGAAATAGATAAACTTTGTTTTTAAGCATAAATTTTAATTTTCAATAAATAACGTAAACTAAAAAAAGGATGTTGGTCTAACACATAGGCGATTTGTTATTTATAACGATGATTTTTTTACTTTTAATACACAAAGATAATAATATTATAAATATTTTTAATGTGTAATTTATTTTTCTGACACTTTTACCTCAAATGATGTACGAATCGTATGTCCATCTTCATCGACTACAGTTAGTGTATGTTGCCCATTTTCAACGACAATAGTCAATTCGTTTTTGTCCTGAGTCGTTCCTATAAATCTTTCATCGAGGTACCAATATAGTTGTATAGTCGGCAGTCTGTGCGCTACAATAAAAGTTAACGGGTTAATTGACCCATGACCATCTTTTGGTAAAAAAAGTTTTTTGACATTATTTGGGTAAACAAATTCCATGGGTGACTGTTGTGAATCCGTTTGATTTCCACATCCCAAAAGAAAGGGAGGCGGCTGTATATAGGCGGGATGCTTAAGCGAATAATAATATTGTTGGGTCGGAGGTAAAACAAAGTATTGCTTGAAGGTCATTTGAAAAGGGTTGTAGCAGCTAGAGTTGACTTGGAAGCGACCCTCTTTATCCAGAGCTATCCGCTTGTCGAAAGAACACAGCGGTAATTGTCTGGCATCCCGCGCCACTTCAACCGAGTCAATAGGGCAGTTTTCGGATGGAGAAAGGCCACTATTTTTACAAATGGCGATTTTTTTAAGTCCATCAAAGGGCTTCAATAACCAATGTGAACGAGGCAATAGTTCAAAGGTACTGAAAAGTAGAGGAGCTGCTGTCTCTAATCCAATAACGCCCGGACGACCTTCACCATCCGCATTTCCAATCCATACACCCACCACATACCGTCCTGATACGCCAATACACCAAGCGTCTCGAAATCCTATTGAAGTGCCTGTCTTCCAGGCTATCCGGTCGCTTCCCGTGCTTATTTTCCAGTCATCAAATTTACCGGGACGGGTATTTTCGCTTAACACCTGAAAGATTGTAAAGATAGATCCGGCATCCATTCCTCCGGTTGTAAAAGCTTCAACTCTTTCAGAAACAGTATTCCGGGTTATACGCAAAGGGTGAACATCAGAATGGTCATATTTACCGGAATGTAATGAAAAGTTAGATAAAATGCGGGCACAACTGGCATAAGCCCCACATAATTCCCACAAGGTTGATTCACCACCACCTACAATCAATGAAAGCCCGTAGTGGCCTGCCGATTGATCAAGGTGTTGAAGTCCGAGTCTCTGTAGATTTTGTAGGCAACGAGCGATATTATATTGTTTTAATAATAACACAAAAGGAATATTGAGAGACTTTCTTAATGCATCTTCAAGAGGGACAGCCCCTTCAAAGTCGTAGGTGAAGTTGTCCGGCTTAAACCCATCAATATTGATCGGAATGTCCGCCAACAACGTCCTTGTTGAAACCATCCCGTCTTGCATTGCCATCATGGCAAGAAATGGTTTTAATAGGCTTCCCGTACTGCGAGGGGACTGTATGATGTCCACTTGCTCTCCATGCTCTGCACCGGTGTTGGGTATGTTTCCGACATAAGCCACCACTTCACCGGTGAGAATATCTGCAACACATAAAGCAGCATTGTGTACCTGATTGCCCTTTAGCGCCACTCCTTGTGTTTTAATAAGGTCACTCAACCTTCTTTGTATCTGATAGTCGATACTGGATCTTAGATATAGTTGATCTGTAAGGAGAGGCATGGAAGAAAGGAGATGTGGTGCCCAGCTGGGCATTGGATAAGGCTTGCCGGGCAAGGGTTCTTCCATATATAATCCGAGATCGACATTATTGATTAAACCCCGTTGAGCAAGTGTTTTCAACAGGCGATTACGTTTACCCATTAATAGTGAACGGTTCTTAGCAAGGTGGATGGAAGAAGGGTTGTTGGGCAGCACGGCGAGTAGTGCTGCTTCTGCCCACGTAAGGTCTTTGTTGTGTTTTCCAAAGTAACGCCATGTTGCAGCACCATAACCCACGGTATTGCCGCCAAATGGCGCGTGCGCCGCATACATTTTCAAAATTGCTTCCTTGGAAGCGCTACACTCTAAGCGAATGGCAAGAATGATTTCCCATATTTTTTCCAAAACATTTTTTGCCTTTCTACCGCGATAGAGACTTATCGTTTGCATGGTAATGGTGGACGCTCCCGATACGGCCTTCCGATAGCGAATGTTTTGTCGGGCTGCCCGGGCTAATGAACGAAGGTTAACCCCTAAATGATGATAAAAATTTCTGTCTTCATAGGCTATCAAAGCGGATATATACCGGGACGACAAGGTATCGCCTCCGCCTTCAGGTGGAAATCGCCATTGCCCATCCGCTGCTATTTTTGCACCCAGCAGGATACCGTTTTTGTCTTCTAATATTGTACTATAAGGTGTTTCAAACAACTGATTGGGTAAAAGAAAGTAAAAAATGACACAGCCGATGGTAGTTCCTGAAACTGTCCATTTAATTAACTTTCTTTTACTCATACCATTAGCAAAAATAAACTAAATATATCGATCATAACGACCCTATATTTTTAGATAGGAGTACAATAGGAACAATAAAAAAACTCCCGATCAAAGACCGGGAGTTTCATAATACAACTTTATAAAAATTATTTAATAACTACAAATTGTTTAACCGCCACTTTGGTACCATCATTGATAATCATGCGATATGCACCATTGGTCAAGGTAGAAGTTGCTACTTGAACTTTTCCATTAACAAGGTTGATATCTTTTGTGATAATCTTGCGACCTAAGCCATCGACGATTTGGATATTCATTTTACTTTCTTTGCCATCATATTCTAATGTCAACACATTCTGTACCGGATTAGGGTACACTTTCAGAGCAGATTCCAACACCTTGTCATAACCTGATGTCGTAAGGTTATATACGTAAGGGCCAAAAGTACAACCGTTGCCATCTGTAATTTTAAGCGTATATATTCCTTTAGAAAGGTTTGAAAGGTCTTCTGTTGTTGCAAATGATACTCCATCTTTATCCCAGTTGAAGCTCAATCCTGTACCATCACCATTTAATGTAATATCAATAGAGCCATTTGTATTGCCTTCTGTAGGTTGTGTTACAACAGCATCTTCAACAGTATAAACATAAGGTCCAGATATTGTTATCTCCAACTCCTTGGTACATCCTGAGTTGTCTGTAACTTGAATAGTATAGTTGCCGGGTTGAACATCATTTTTACTGCCTTCCATAGCATTGCTCCACACGTATGTAAAAGGAGCTGTACCGCCTTCGCCTACAATTTCAATAGAGCCCAATTGAGAACATGATGCATCACGATACACAGAATTGAGTTGTAGCTCAACATCGCGATGTACAACAAATGCACATGTACTTGAGTTGCCTGACTCATCGACAATTACATACTCTTGAGTGGTATTGCCCAATGGGAATTCTAATTTCAAATCCTGTCCTTTGACTTGTTGGATATGTACTTCACTACAATTGTCAGAATATACCAGATCAAGGTCAATCAAGCCATTGCAACTGTTGGCAAGGTAATCTACTGAAGGACAGTTGTTCCAAACAGGAGCCGTTGCATCAACGATATTGACTGTAACCATTTTAACGGATTTGTTGCCGGCAGCATCTTTTAGAGTAACTTCTATGCTTTGTGCACCGAGCTGATCGCAATTAAATTGTTTTGGATTGAGTGAAGCAGAGATATCAGAGCAATTGTCTGAACTACCATTGTCAATCATACTGAACAGTACTTCTACTTGACCGTCATTGCCAAGTGGAATATCGGCAGTTTTCAGCTTTAGATCAGGCTTTTCGTTATCGTTAGAATTCAGAATGATAGACTGTGTAGAAGTACAACCGGCACCATCTGTAATAACAACACTGTACGTTCCGGCAGCAAGGCCATCAACAGAACTTCCTGTGGCGCCTGTGCTCCATGTGTATCCATATTCTCCTGAACCACCTTCTGCCTCAATAGAGATCGAGCCATTTTGATCGTTTGGACAATCCGGGTTGACTTTATCTATTGCCGACAGTATAATTTCAGATGATTGATCAATGACAACATTAACTACAGTTAAGCAACCTGCATCATCTGATATTACGGCATTGTAGCTTCCTGCCGGAACATTTGCCAAAGTGCTTGAAGTAGCGCCTGTATTCCAAAGTATTGTCGCTTGACCGGTAACATTAGAAAGGTTTAATGTCACAGATCCGGTATTAGAGCCATAACATGCTGCATCTGTTACATCAGCAATAGCGCTAAGTGTACATCCCTGTACATTGACACTATAACTACCGGTTGTAGTACATCCGTGGCTATCGGTAATAGTTGCAGAGTATAGACCAGGAGTCAGATTTGATATGGTTTGCGTTGTTGCTCCATTAGACCAATAGTAGGAATAAGGAGATGTTCCACCGGCTGGGTTTGCAGTTGCTGTACCATCATTGCTATTAGCGTCTTGTGCATCTGTACCTGAGTAAGCGGCTGTCAAGACTGCGGGTTGTGTAATGGTAAAAGATTGTTGTGAGGTGCATCCTGCACTATTGGAGATAGTAACCTGATACGTTCCTGTTGAAAGTCCGGAAATACTGTTGGTTGTAGCTCCTGTTGACCATTCATAGGTATAGTTGGTTTGGTCAATAGTAATGGATCCATTTGCTGCGCCATTACAACTAATTTGATTTACGCTAGATGAATACGCTATATTATTGTCAATGGTCACCTCTACTGCATCGGACGCTGTACAACCGTTGCTGGTATTGGTTACTTTGAGGACATAAACACCCGAAGCATCCACGTCAATTGTTATTGCATTGGGATCAGAAACGATGTTTCCATCATCCGTAGTCCATTGATAAGTGAAGTTGGTGCCGGTTGAGGAAGACTCTCCACTCAACGTAATCTGACCTCCACTACAAGGCAATACATCGTCGCTACCTGCATTGGCTATCGGCAATCCGGAAGCCCCACTTACTTGAATAAAATTAGCATTGGTACAGCCAAGATATGTATCGAAGATGGTTAATACATAGAGTCCCGGTGCGTCCACTGTAATGTCATGTAGTAATGGATCGGAAACTATATGCCCATTGGAAGTAGTCCAGCTATACTGATACTGTGGACCGGTCGATGAGCCATTGGAAGTAATGTCAACTGTAGAGTTAGAGCAGCTTAGTTGCTCACCATTGGTAGAAACGATTACAGTAGGTGAGGGTATATTATAAATCGTGACACTTGCTGATGTACTACATCCCTTAGAGTCAATGATATTACAAGAGTATGTTCCTTCAAAAAGCCCCGAGACAGTCGGTGTCGAAGCGCCATTGCTCCAAGTATAGGTGTAGCCGGGATCACCGCCAGACACTTCAACAGAAACACTTCCATTGGGCTGTTCACAGAAAGCATCCACTCCTGACTGGTCGGTAACCGTCATCAAGCTGGATGGTCCTTCAATAACGATAGTTCCGGTAAATACTTGATCACCTTTGTTGTCCGTTACGGTACAAGAATAAGTACCGGCGGCAATGTTATTCAGGTCTTCAGACGAAGCGCCATTAGACCATGTATAAGTATAAGGGCTTTTACCGCCACTCACTGATAAATTAATGGCTCCCACAGGGTCTAATGTACAGTTTATGTCAGTTTTGGTATAACTCACTGCCAGTGGTGGTGGCTGTGGGCAGGTACCGATAAAAGAGACCAATCCATTTAATTGTCGCTGCCCGACTTCCCATATTTGACCATTGGGGCAAATGCCATAAATGGTTGGGTAGTAGCTTAGCTGATAGCTGCTCGGGAAATTGCCACCATTAGTTGGAGTACAATCAATCATAGGATAAGGGACGCCTATTGTCCAATCACCTTGTGAGCTGGGACAATCGATATCGTAAATACAATTGGTCGGAGTAGCGAGATCCGATTCGATTCCGAAGACCATCACCTGATTCGTTCCATTAGGACCATACTGATCGTACAGATTTGCCAGTGCATGAGTCTGGTGATAGTTCCAACATGGTCCACACCAAGTAGCGAACATATCAATAAATACGGTTTTGCCTTCATCCAAGTAATCCTGAAGGTGGTGGACATTGCCGTCTAAGTCGGTCATAGTCCAGTCCGGAGCTATAGCTCCATCCGGCAATTGTGCTCTGATGCCCGACATGGTAGCTATACTAAGAAGAAATAGTAAAATAAATTTTTTCATCCAACAGATAAATTAAAAAATGACAAAATGTTAATAAAGTAAATTGTGGCGAAGGTAATATTATTTGTAGAAATAAAAGGTAATTAGAAATATTATATTTTGTTTTTTTGGTAAATTTTAAAATTTATCTTTATCGTTTTTGTTTTTGGGCATTAGGTGATTGGCTCGCATAATAGCTCCTGATCCCCAGCGATTGCGTATATGATCCATTTCTTCCATTAATCTTAGATCGGATTCAGTGTCTTCAAATAAGCTAATCTGATAATTGCCGTGTACCAATCCACTAAACCTCACTCCAATCAATCGAATCATCTGTCGTCGGTCATAAAGACGATTAAACAAATCAAGAGTTGTAGCCTGCAATACTCGATCACCGGATGTATAGGCGACTTGGCGTTGCTTAGTGAAGGTATTGAAGTCAGCATATCGGATCTTGACAGCAACATTGGAAGTCAGCTTTTGAGAGGAGCGCAATTCATAGGCCAACTTATCTGTCATAGCCGACAACAAGTCTTTGAGATGGCGTATATCCACAGTGTCTTGAGACAAGGTCGTCTCTGTGGATATAGATTTTTGCTCCGTATAAGGCATTACAGGGCTTTTGTCTATTCCGTTGGCGTGCTGCGACAAGAGAATTCCTGATTTGCCAAATTCCCGTTCCAACAACTTTACAGGAATCTCACTCAGAACACGGATGGTTCTGACCCCCATAAAACTGAGCTTCTTATACGTCTCCTTGCCTACACCCGGAATCTTAGATGTTGAAAGGGGAGCCAGATAGCTTTTCTCGTCGCCACTTTTCACGGATACTCGCCCCAGAGGCTTTCCTTCACCGGCGCCTATTTTAGAAACCAACTTGTTGGCGGATAGCCCAAATGATATGGGGAGTCCGGTCTCTTTATATATCTTATCCGTCAAATGAACTGACCAGTTAAAACATCCAAAGTGCCTATCCATACCCGTCAGGTCAATATAAAATTCATCGATAGATGCTTTCTCGTAGGCAGGGGACTCTTCTGCAATAACATCCGTGACCAGATGGCTGTACTTACTGTATTCCTCCATATCCCCTCGAAGTATGATGGCATCAGGACACAACCGCTTTGCCATCTTCATCGGCATAGCAGAATGGACGCCATATTTTCTCGCCTCATAACTACATGTCGATACGACTCCTCGCCCCCCATCTCCACCAATAATTAGCGGCTTGCCCAAAAGATCACTATTCTTAAGACACTCTACGGATACAAAAAATGAATCCAAATCCATGTGAAGCACTGCCCTGTCGTACATAACGCAATATTACGAAATATTCGTCTTTTGTGACTGTTTTTTTGGCAATTGGTATAATTTAAAATGATGACCAATGGTAGAAGGGTGTCACATCCTGAACCATGATGTTATATTGCCTCCCGGTAAGATGGTATTATACATCACTGTCTAATGATGTTCTCGCTATTCTATAACAACTTTTCGCACGCCCAAAGCGGTATTGCCACTATAAAATGCAACAAAATAAGCGCCTTTAGCCCATGAAGAGATGTCAACAGTCCATGCTTTTTCCTGTTTCATTGCCTTTCTGAGCACCTTTTGTCCCGATGCATCAGAAACAATCATACTGATATTTTTTTCTCCTTCGCTTTCTATCAGGATATTCAACTTGTCAAATGCGGGATTAGGATATATCTTAGCCGAAAACCTTTGGGCGGAGGAAGATATATCATATTTGCCAATATGGCTCTTCTGTACTATCCACTCCACTTTATTGAGGTGCAAAGAGGCATGGTCATCCACTCTAACCATATTGGTGGTATCTTCAACCAGGACAACAACCTTATTCGTCCCAATTTCAAATAAATCAGGAAAAACGACCAATGTATCTTGACCGGATGCCACCTTCGTTCCGTTGACTTCCCATGCTACACTAATTGTGTTTGGTTCAACCGGGATATTGTTAACCGAAAACACCAATGAATCGAGCCCCGCTTCAATTGTATTTTCTTTCGGGGTATAACTTTCTAAGGTAGGAGCCAGTGTGTGTATCCTTTCTACCAAAGCTTGTGTACATACAGGGCAGAAGGGGGCGTTCAATGTACGCATCTTGCAGTTTTGATGCGGTCGATACCAAAGCGCTGAACTTTCGCCACAACAGTGTTGATACACACCGACGTCGTCTGTGCCTATCCAGTTTTTCCACCTCACCTTTTCGGGATCGGTTTCTTTTGTCATATTAACTTTTTCTTGAGCATAAAAATCGCCTGCATAATATTCGTCTGCCAATCTGCCAAAGCTATGACCCAGCTCGTGGAGTGTAACCTCACTGGAATAAGGATGAGTAGAGGCTGTGGAATAGTCGCCTCCACTGCCACCATAGTATTCCGAATTTACGATAATAATGACATGGTCATACATAGGGAAGTTATCGGCACTAACCTGATATACTTTAGCTACATCGGTTGCTACAAGCAATCTGTGGATCTGATAATAATCAAAGGTTGAACTAAAATAATTGTTGGTCTTTAAAACAGGATGAGCCGGCTCACTGACATCCGTAGCTGTCCCCGGGTGATTGGCTCCGCTTTCTTCAGACGGCACTTCAATGGCAAAAAAATTGAAATAATGCTTATATTGTTTGAAGGGAGGCGTGGCAAGGAAGGTAGTGATAAATTTCTGAACATCCTCGGTAAACTTACCAAATTCCTGCGAAGTATATCCATCCGGCAATATGACAAAGTTAATTCTTGATTCTACGGAACCAGACTGATATACGATATCGACTTTAAATTTCTGACCAAAACATAAAGTCGATAAACTAATCGTTAGAGCAATAAAAATTATACGCATATCTTCTCCTTTTTTCAAAACAAATATAAACTAATTATCGCAATCTGGCAATAAAAAACCAACAGCGTAAACGCCACACTTAGTGTGGATAATAATGGGTAATTTATTGTCCGCGTTGTACAATTTAAAATATAAATCTTACTTTCGCCATGGTTTCAATCTTGTTGTAAAATTGTGATTTTCTCCGGATTGATTTTGTTGATTATAAAAAACATATTGACATGAATGATGATGCAAAGGTATTGGCTGACAAAGCCACTCCCCGTGGGCGGTTTCCCCATATCAAGCGAGCCGGCGACTTTCTGTTTGTTTCAGGTACAAGCAGTCGAAAGCCTGACAACAGCTTTGCCGGAGCGGAGGCGGATGAATTTGGTGCCGTGACTCTTGATATTAGGGTGCAGACAAGAGCCGTTATCGAAAACATCCGGGATATACTGGCATCGATGGAGGCCGGCTTGGAAGACCTGACGGAAGTAATGGTTTTTCTGGTCAATATGAATGACTTCAAAGCATATAATGAAGAATATGGAAAATATTTCGACGCTTCCGGCCCAACAAGGACAACAGTAGCTGTGCATCAATTACCTCACCCTCACTTACTGATAGAAATTAAAGCCATTGCTTACAAACCAATTAGTCAGGGATAATTTGGTGATACCTGTCAAGCAGAAAAACATTGACTATCCATACATAGCCTTAAGCCTTTCTCCCGGTAAAATGTTGCATAGTGTCATAAGCACCGAAAATGTGGCGCATTACCCAATCAAATGCTTTTAATGGAAGAATCCCTTGGCTCAAGCGGACAAACCAGTATGGAAGGGGCATTGTCAACATACTTCGCTCCCGCTCAATAGCTCGTATTATCTTCTCTGCGGCATTTTCCGGTTCTATGATGGGCAGCAATTTTGATTGCACCCCTTCAAACATTCCGGTCTTAATAAAATATGGCATAATAGTCGTTACGACGACTTTCTTATTCAACTGTTGCATCTCCAACCTAAGACTATCACTCCAGCCCACGGCAGCCCACTTCGAAGCCACATATACCGACATCTTAGGATTGGATATAAGTCCTGCCATAGAACAAATATTGCATATCCATCCATTGTTATCCGCCATCATATCCGGTAAAATCTCGCGTGTCAGGTGCATCATAGCATTGGCATTGACATTCATGACGGCCGAAATGTCACGGTGTTCCAGCTCATGGAAGTACTTGCCGGCAACTATCCCGGCATTATTGATGAGGATATCTATTTTGCCCACTTCCCGAATTATCTTAGGCGCTATTTGTTGTATTTGTTGAGCATCAGACAAGTCAATTCGGTATCCATATATTAATTCAGCATATTGTGGCCATTCAGTACGAAGCAGTTCCAATCCGGACTGATTGATATCTACCGCTATCAACTTATTTGCTCCACGTTCCAACGACTTGCGTGCCATGATTTTACCAATTCCGGAACACGCTCCGGTTATCAAAACAACTTTATCCTGAAATATCATATTTTGTCTATTCATCATTTACTTCATATAAAACCAAATATTCTATGTGGCAAATGGAAAAACCTCACATTACTTCTACCATCAATGTTCGAAAAGCCACAAATTTATCCCTAAAGCGGTCTATGGTTTGTTTTTGTAGTTCAGCTGCATATTTTTCTTTATACGACTCATAGTCATCCATGTGCAATGCCTTATATTGAATAATAAAAGTAATCCCTTCTTCACCTTCGGGCTTAATCAGCTTATAAAAATCGTACTTGACAAAGCAACCTGTATTCATCACATCCGGGATATGGCTGGTTTTCATCCAATGAACCCAGGTCGTTTCGATTTCAGCATCGATTGTAACTGAAACATTATAGGAAATCATATTAAACCTTTATTATTCGCAAATATTTTTAAAATTGAAATTCATCACGATGATGCAATTTTAACGCCAAATATAATGCCGAATAATCTTTTAATAAAGACCAAATTGCGATTTCATCCACTATTTTATTGCAATTTTAAGGATTATGGCTTTTAAGCTCGAGTTCATCAGTAGGGATTTTCTAAAACCGAGGAGTGCTGATTGCGATTCGTACATCGATTCCGAATTAGAAGTATGCAGAACTTGGGTCAAAATCACAATAATTTTCAAATAAGAGTTTTTATAAAATCATTTTGGAACTTTGTTCGTTTGGGTATTTCAGATATATTTGCAGCGTGAAACACATGGGTGAATTAATAGAGGGTTTTAGAGACAACGGACGCATTTCCGGAAATGCTGTTCTAGTGTTTATCCTTTTGTCCACCTTAGGGGTAAATATTGCCCAATCTTCAATGGATGTCTCTAATATATCTTTTGGAACGTTTAATACTACTCATGCTACAGATGAGGATGGGAGTCACCAACAGAATATAACCTCATCACAGCATTTGAAGGTCCAAAAGTCATCCATTAAAAACACGATAAAGACTGTTTTTCAACCAAAAGGTCAAAGATTAAACAATTTCAAGAAAACTGACCTTATCCAAGCTATTACTTTGGATGAAATACCTTTCCTTTCGACTCAACACGCATACCTATCTCTTTTTTATCTGTTTTGAGTTTTTTGTAAAAAAGGCAATAGACTTCATTTTATAACCCCATTCAGTCCAAGCGATTGATTATTCTTCATTAGTATCAAAAAAATATAATATCATGAAATGTCCTAATTGCGACGAAACTTTATTGATGACCCATAGAAATAACATTGAAATAGATTACTGTCCAAAGTGTCGTGGCGTGTGGCTCGATAAAGGAGAACTCGACAAGATGCTGGAAGCAGCTGCACAGCAAAGCGACCAAATGCCCAATTCTGAACATTATGATTCGGGACGAGACTATCAGCGACATTCTTCAGAGCAGTATGATCGAAGGCCGGAGTATCAACGATATTCATCAGACCATAAATATCATAAGCCACACAAACGAAAATCTTTCTTAGGAGACTTGTTCGATTTTGATTAAATAAGCAATCTAAGTAGCCATTCGCTCAAAGTGAGTCTTTATGACATCTCAGCTTCTTGTAGGAGTGAAGTGTTTGGCGTACTTATTGCTCAGGAGAAACACAAATTATTAAAAAAACAGAATTTATTCTACCATACATGGATGCAATCTTAACTTTCATGAGCCAATTGACGGATCCGGAATGGATTATGTTGAATGGTGGGCTATATATAGTCGTTTTAATCGTATTTATTGAGACGGGTTTACCTTTTGGGTTCTTTTTGCCGGGAGATTCTTTGCTTTTTATAGCGGGAATGGTAATAGCCAATGCATTATCTCCATTTGCATTTCCTTTTGTCAACCTGATATATTGGATTCTTCTCATTGCCGGAGCCGGTACACTTGGAAACTTTATCGGTTATTGGATAGGTCGGCAGTCGGATGCCCTGTTACATAGGAAGAAAGACAGTTGGCTTATAAAACGGAAATATTTGCTACAAGCTAAAAATTTCTATGACAAAAATGGGGGCGGTGCTATTGTCATTGCTCGATTTTTTCCGATGATACGAACCTTTGCTCCTTTAGTTGCGGGTATTGTTAAGATGCATGCCGGCAAGTTCTCATTTTACAATGTGGTAGGGAGCCTATTATGGGTGATATCCATTGTTACAGCCGGGTATCTATTAGGTGCCAGGGTATGGGTACAAGAGAATCTGGATTTAATAATCCTTGGTATCGTTGTTGTCACCACATTACCTCTTGTTATTAAAGCGATTACATCAAGAAAGCGAGTTGACAACGCAGCGGGCTAAGGACATTCTATCTTTTTTATTTACATTAAAAACAAACATACATGGAATTATTATTACCTGATTTTGCCAGTCCAACGGTTTGGATTAGCTTGCTTACCTTGAGTTTTTTAGAAATAGTTCTTGGGATTGACAACATCATTTTTATATCTATTGTAGCGGGAAAGTTACCCAAGAGTCAACAGCGTAAAGCTCGAAATATCGGGCTCTTACTTGCCATGGCATTCAGAGTTGGCTTATTGTTGTGTATCAGCTGGATTATAGGATTGAAGGATCCTGTGGTGACGATTCCTTCCATTGCAGCGCTGGAAATAAGTGAGATATCATTGAGTTATAAAGACTTAATATTGATAGCAGGTGGGATATTTTTGATCATCAAGAGCACGATGGAAATTCACCATAAATTTCAGAAAAAATCCGAATCAGATAAAAAGATCGGTGTTGCTGTTGCCGGATTTGGCTCAGTCATCCTTCAGATTGTATTGGTAGATGCTGTATTTTCATTCGATTCTATACTTACGGCTGTAGGTTTAGTGGACAATGTAGTAATCATGATTATCGCCGTTATTGTGTCCATCGCCATCATGATGATGTTTGCGGGACCTGTAACCAGGATTATCAATGACCATCCAACATTGCAGATGCTGGCGCTCACCTTCCTTATCGTCATAGGCGTTGTGCTGGTAGCAAGTGGAATGCATCAAGAAGTAAGTAAAAGCATCATTTATTCTTGTTTAGGATTCTCTTTGCTTGTAGAAATGTTAAATATTCGACTTCGTAAAAATGCTGAAAGTGTGGAGGGCGCATAGTTAATGCTGATTCGGTACTAATTCCAAATTCCGCATTTGTCTAATGCAGAATTTGGAATTAATTCTTCTCTTCTCATTTCAATGAATACTAATCGGAAAATAATTTGACCATTTAATATCCTTGTTCACCCTACACCCCAAAAGGGGACAAGAATAGTAAATGGTCAATTTCAAGTCATTTTAGTTTACTTGTATTGCAAATAATTTGCATTGTCAGCGTTTCACCATTATTTATCCAAATTGGATATTTGTTATAGCCCAATTAAATTATCCTAAACGACTATCATTCCGAAATACATTTCTTCCGATGAACATCGGGGTTGATCGCCTTCTCTGTTAAACCCGAATTCTTATTAAACCCAAACTCCGCTTAATTTCCTGCTTAATTTTTAAAAAAAGTGGCACGGATGCATACTGTGTCGTTTTTTTTATCTATATTTGAGCTACCTAAATAAGTTGCTTATGTATTTACCAGAATGGGTTCA
>Ga0209572_1000089_pt1 | contig 199624 bp, 178 predicted proteins | sample EBPBio232012_DNA_FD_185867 | JGI IMG/M metagenome (GOLD analysis project Ga0209572, IMG submission 185867) | Wastewater treatment Type I Accumulibacter community from EBPR Bioreactor in Madison, WI, USA - Reactor 1_1/23/2012_ DNA (SPAdes)... | ecosystem: Engineered > Bioreactor > EBPR >... | reverse complement strand
AAGCAAATGCCGCTGTTTCACAATATTTCCAGTCAAAAGACTCTTTCCATATTTCATGCCGGTGGCCATTCTTCCTGTCTTTAGACTTTACTGCCTGCTCCAGCAATTGGAGTGTTTCTGTTTCATTCTTCTGCCTGAGCCTGTTGATAATATCATAGGCCATAAACCGTTTGCCATCGCCAATAACTGTATTCAGTTTTTTTGCAGACGCAGAAAAGTCTATCATCGCATGAACATGATTTGGCATAATAACATAGCCCGTTACTTCATGCCCCTGTTGCTTTAAGTAATCAAACCATTTATACACTGCATCGTAGCCATCAGTTTGTGCAATTAAGGGCAACCATTTGTAGCAGGTGAAGGTGATGAAGAATAAACCCTGATTATACGGTATATCCCGGCGTACTGGCATTAGGTAAAGTTAATAACTATGGCCTTCTTGCTTTGCAGTTGCCCAATGTCGCCTGCCAACACACATTACCACTCACGGCAGACATGGGCGGGAACGGGTAACAGGGGGAGATGTCAGTCAGGAAAAGGCATTTCTACGTCCACCTGCACTAAACCCACCTTGATAAGCAAACCCTCCACCCGCCAAACCCTCCCCAGTTTCATCTTTTCACAGGTTAGTTTCAGTTTTTAGCAGATTAGTTTCACCTTTTGGCAGTTTTGTTTCATGTTTTAGCGGTGTTGTTTCACCTTTTCTCATGTTTATTTTAACTTCTCTCAATGTTGTTTCAGGTTCTGCTCACTTACTTTTATGTTTTAGCGGTATTGTTTCACTTTTTTTCAATGTTGTTTTACCTTTTAGCGGTGTTGTTTTAACTTCTCTCATGTTTGTTTCATCTTTTAGCAGTTTTGTTTCTATTTTTGCTATCATCTTTTTAACTATAAACACCTTATCTATGCTATCATTCAACTTAGCCCCCGTTTTTAAGGCCCGCAGCATCAGCAATCCCTACACATTCCTGGTAAAAGCAGGCATCGCAAGGCACACTGCCCACCGCATCCTCAGCAATCAGGTCCGTGTCCTCCGGTTAGACCACATCGAGCTTATCTGCCGTGTCCTCGTCTGCGAGCCCAACGACATACTCGCTTACACACCATCAGTCAGTCACCCCCTGCCAGAAGACCACCCGCTGCATAGCCTCCGCCACACCACCCCGGCCCCAAGCGTAAAAGAAACCCTCTCCACCATACCATTCAAACAACTGCAACAGCTCGCCAGCCAGATAAGCGGCAGTGTATAATCATAAATAAAAATGGTTGGCACCTTGCTTGCCTCGCCATAGGTTTTGCACAGCAGCTTTCGTTGCCCTGCTTAAAAGCAATAAAACAAATGCTGAAAGAAAAAGAAGATACCGGGTCAGTCCCGGCATGACATACAGAACATAAGACGGTGTAGTGTTAAAAGATATTCCTGCTTATCAGTTGTCGGGCGGCAGGTGGGCCTCATGCCAGAGTGAAGTGAACTCGCCAATTACAGCTACCTTATTATTATAACTGAGCCGGTGCAGCCGGAGTGATTCAACATCGGCCTGGTGTACCCTGCGGTGCATCGGGTGCATGGTGCCGCCTTTAGTACCGGCAGGTTTATCGGGCTCGTACTGAAACTGCGGGTCAACCAATGTGCCGCGGGGAAACATAATGCCCGGCACACCCTTGCCCCGGTAATCAATATCCTCCGGATGCTCAAGACCCAATGTGTGGCCATACTCATGGGCAGCAGTGGTGCTGCCTTTGTACAGGTTGTCGAGTTTGAAGTAGCCGGTGTTGCAGCCCAGGCCATCCACGAAAGAGATATTGCCCTGTGCATATTCTTCAATGCGGAAGTAATTGTATTGCGGGTTGGTGTTGTAATATACTTCTTCGGGCTGCAGGTCTTCTTTGTGCAGTGCATTGATGCGGAAGCGCACCTGCCAGTTTTGTTTGTGCAGGTAAATGGTGGCCCCGGGTTCGTTCCACATGGTTTCAATCTCTTCACGGATTTGTTTTGTTACCTGCGGAGTGGCAGCATGGCCATAGGTAATAATCCATGAGGAGATGATGAGTTCTTTAGTGTCAGTATGCAGTTCGGCAGTACCCAAAATCTTTGTATTTAACCGCAAAGTACACTAAGTAAGCGCAGAGAACACAAAGATCAGTTGTTTTTGTTCTCTGCGCTCTGTGTGCTTTGCGAAGTCTTCTTTGTGCTCTTTGTGGTTAATTTTCCTGTTTAAGATTATCTCAGATTTTCAACGAGGTAATCAGTTACTTTCTGGTAGAGGTGTGCCCTGTCTTTGCCGATAACATTGTGTTCGTGGCCGGGGTAAATCATATAATCAACCTGCACACCTTTATCTATACAGGCCCGCACAAAGTTTACCGAATGCTGCTGCACCACGGTTGGGTCCTGCATACCATGAATAAGCAGGAGTTTATCTTTTAGTTTGCCAGCCTGCTTAATCAGGTTGGTGGCATCATAACCTTCAGGGTTTTCCTGCGGTGTGTCCATATAGCGTTCGCCATACATTATTTCGTAGTACTTCCAGTCCATAACAGGGCCACCGGCTACGGCTGCTTTAAACACACCGGGATGGTTGAGCAGAAAGTCGGTTGTCATAAACCCGCCGAAGCTCCAGCCAAAAAGTCCCATGAGGTTTTTATCAACATAAGGTTGTGCATGCAGGTAATTAACAGCCGCCATCATGTCTTCCATTTGTGCATCGCCCAGCCTGCGGAAGATGCTTTGCTCAAATGCCTTGCCACGGTTATCGCTGCCACGGGTATCGAAAGTGAAAACAACATATCCTCTTTGTGCCATGTACTGAAACCAGTAATCACCGGCGCCGCCGTTCCATCCGTTGAGCACCATTTGTGCATGAGGGCCGCCATACCAGTAAACGATAACGGGATACTTTTTATCAGCAGAGAAATTTGCCGGCTTAAACAAACGGCAGAACAAACTGTCGCCTGCATCATTCTTAATGGTGAACAGTGACAGTTCGCCGGTTGCATATTCCTTCAGCGGATTATCAGCCTGTAGCAGTTGCTTTGGCGCAGCCAGCTGTTTTTTATTCAGGCTGATTAACTGTATTGTTCTTGGATTAGTAGTGGTGCTGAATACATCCAGCACAGTACTGCCATCGCTGCTTACCTGTGTGTTGTGCACACCCGGCACTGATGTGATGACAGCAGACAAACTGGTTTTAAGATTTACTGATGACAGTGTTTTATTTACCGGCGACAAAACGGTGGAAGTATAGAAAAGGCTTTCGCCTTTGGCATCAAAGTCTTTTACTTCGGTTACTTCCCAGTTGCCCTTCGTGAGTTGTTTGATGAGTGTGCCGCTGATGTCGTAGAGGTAGAGATGATTCCAGCCGTCACGGTTGCTTTGCCAGATGAACTGCGCAGGATTGTTTCTTACAAACAGCATCGGCTCAAGCGGCTCGGTGTATTTATCGTCGGTTTCTTCGAAAAGAGTTTTTACAAATTCGCCGGTGGCGGCATCGTACTGGTTCAACCACATATGGTTTTGTGCCCGGTTAACGATGGCGATGAACACATACTTATCATCGGGACTCCAGGCAATATTGGTAAGGTATTGTTCCTGCGGTCCGGTTGTTGTAATCCAGGTTGTTTTATGGGTGGCTACGTTGTACACACCGAGTGTTACATGATGGCTTTTATCACCTGCCATCGGGTATTTGATTAAATCAGCCTTTGCAGGTTTCTCTGTCCAGTTGATGATGGGATAATCGGTAACCATGCTTTGATCCATACGGTAGAAAGCAAGCTTGGTGCCGTCGTTGCTCCAGAAAGTTCCTTTGCTGATGCCAAACTCATCCCGGTGCACAGAGGAGGCATATACAATGTCTTTGCTGCCGTCGGTTGTTACCTGTTTAGACGTGGTGCCGTCGAAGACAAAAAGATTGGCATTATCGAGGTAGGCAATATTACCGGCGCTGCTTTCTTCAGCGTTTTCTTTTTCTGCAAACTTTTTAGGCAGAACGGTTTTGAATTTATTCGCAACAGGGTCGAGTAATATACGGTTGCCTTTGATGGTCATCAGCCAGCCTTCTGGCAGAAAGCGGACAGGAACGAAAGCCATTAATGTGTCGGCACCGGCAGCTTTCAGCTTGCTGTTCAGTTTATCAAGAGTGAGAAAAGCCGTGTCAGCTTTCATCTTGTAATTACCCCGCATCCAGGTGTCTTTGTTGTCAGCTTTCTTCAGATAGACATAATCATTCGTATTGCCATAGAATTGCAGTTGCGGTAATGATTGTGGTGCAAAAACAGTTCTGGCCCTCAGCATGGCATCTTCCATGGAGAAGATTTTGTTTTGGGCGTTGGATGTAACCAGTGTGCAAAGAAAGAGGAGAACGGAAAATATTTTCTTCATAAATCGTTATTAGGCTTCAAAGGTATTAAATCCTGCAGAAGGAATTATCTGTGATAAGTATAGTTTCCGCTTTTGTGCTTACTTTTATTGTATGGCTGAAGTTCCAAAATACAGGATGGATAAAACGGCTTTTCGGATACAGACATTTGAAGAAGCTGATAATGCGGCCAGGGATTATTCTGTCTTTCCGGTTATGGAAAGATTAAGGATTGCATGGCACCTGACAAGTATCGCCTACCAGTTCGATATTGATAATCCTCCCAGGATGGATAAGAGTTATTTCAGGATAAAAAAGCATGATAACTGATGTCAGACATTTTCCAGGAAGATTTCAGGGAATTTTTGATGGCTCTTAATGAGCAGGAGGTGAAATATGTATTGGTGGGAGGACTGGCGGTTGTTCTGCATGGTTACGCAAGGGTAACAGGAGATATGGATATTTGGGTGGAGCGAACAAGTGAAAATTATCAAAAACTGTATAAAGCCTTTAGCCAGTTTCAGATGCCTGTTTTTGACATGACGCTTGAGAATTTTTTAGGCGTTGATAAAAACGATGTTTTCTCTTTTGGTCGTAATCCTGTAGGTATTGATATCCTCACTTCTGTTAAGGGTCTGGAGTTTGAAGATGCTTTTAATCTTTCAGAGATTTTTGAAACGGGAAGCCTTTCGGTACGGGTTATACATATTAATCACCTGATAGCTGCAAAAAAAGCATCTGGCAGGTTCAAAGACCTGGATGATGTTGAACAGTTATTGAAACGAAAAAAATAGCAGACTTCCCCGCAGCTTTTTTTAGTTAGCGAAATAAACTTTAAAAGCATCTGACAACCGGCTAAATTCCTTTTTAGCTTTTGTCATTCCGATAATGCCTCCGGAAAAACCGCTGGAAGCTTTTTGCAGTGTAAGTGTAAAAGATGCCCCATTATTTGTAACCGTTACTGTTTGCTTGTAATACTTATGAAAGGCGCCAAGCAGTATCCTCCACACTAATTTGCCTATCATATAGGTTTTTACGCCATCCTTATCGTCTTTCAGGCGATATCCTTCTGAAGTAAAGAAGAGGTTGAGTTTGTTTTCCAGTTCATCCTGTGTTGCATCAGTAATACTGTAGGTTACACTTCCTTTTGAAAAATCGGTTACGGTTGCCTGCATGTTTTTATTTTATCGTTGAATAATCAGTTTCTGATGGGTCTTCCGCTTTTCAATACACTTTGAATCCGCTCCAGCGATTTCTTTTCGCCGCACAAAGAAAGGAAGGCCTCTCTTTCCAGGTCGAGCAGGAATTGTTCTGAAACGAGAGTGGGTTCGCTCAGGTCGCCACCGCACATTACATAGGCGAGTTTTTTGGCCACCAGTGCATCATGTTCAGTAGCATAGTTGGCAGTCTTCATCGCATGAATGCCCGCATATAAAGCACCGAGGGCCGATTTGCCCAGGACTTTAATATCCTTTCGCTGAACAGGAGTGGTGTATCCGCTGTCAAATATTTCCACAACAGATTTTTTTGCTTCAGCAATTCTTCTGCCCAGGTTGATGACTACTTCATCCAGTCCTTTTCTGTAAACACCCAGTCCAAAACCTTCGTGTGCCGAAGTGGCTACTTTGGCAGTGGCAATAGACATGAACCTGTTCTTCAGTGTGATGGTTTCCGGTTCGTCTTCATGCATCTCATCAGATGCCCGTAATACAAATTCTTTTGTGCCGCCACCGCCGGGGATAAGGCCAACGCCCAGTTCAACCAGGCCGGTATATGTTTCAGCAGCAGGACAGCATTTGTCTGCATGAAGACTCAGTTCGCAGGCACCACCAAGGGCCAGCCCATGCGGAGCTACTACAACAGGAACAGAAGAATACCTGGCCCTCATCATCGTATTCTGGAACATACGGATGGCCATATCCAGTTCATCGTATTCCTGTTCAATCGCCAGCATGAAAATCATACCAACATTGGCACCGGCAGAAAAATTAGCACCTTCGTTTCCTATCACAAGACCTTTATAATTTTTCTCAGCTTTATCAATAGCCGTTTGAATTCCGCTTAATACATCACCACCAATGCTGCCCATTTTTGTAAACCACTGCAGCCCCAGCACATCATCACCCAAATCGTAGAGACGGCAGCTTCCGTTTTTCCAGATTTGTTTGTCGGCATAATTGCTCATTACAATAAAGGCCTCACCACCGGGAAGTGGTTTGTAAGATTTAGAAGCAGGATCGTAGCAAAGTTTTTTGCCACCGTCTATTTTATAGAATGATTTGTTACCGGCTACCAGCATTTCATCAACCCATGCTGCCACTTTATATCCGGCTGCTTTCATTGCCTCTGTGGTTTTGGCAACACCTAACACATCCCAGCTTTCGAAAGCGCCGATTTCCCAGCCAAAGCCGGCCATCATAGCATCGTCAACCCGGTACAGTTCATCGCTGATTTCCGGTATGCGGTGTGAGATATAAGAGAACAGACCATAATGGAATAACCTGTAAAATTCTCCGGCTTTATCCTGGCCTGTAACCAGCATTTTTAAACGGGTGTATAAATCATCAACAGGTTTTGCTGCTTCAAGAGTGGCAAACTTTGGTTTAACCCTTGGAGCATACTCCATCGTTTCCAGGTTCAGTGTAAAGATTTCTTTACCACCGTCAGCACCTTTTGTTTTTTTGAAGAACCCTTGTCCGCTTTTATCGCCCAGCCAGTTGTTGGCTACCATCTTTTCGAGCCAGGCAGGTATAGTGAATTGTTCTTTTGCTTCATCGCCGGGACAATTATCGGCAACACCTTTTGCCACTTTCACCAGCGTATCAATCCCTACTAAATCGGCTGTTCTGAATGTGGCAGATTTTGGACGGCCGATTACAGGTCCTGTCAATGCATCTATTTCATCAATACTCAGTTTCAGTTTTTCTTTTACGTTCATAATGGCCATCATACCAAAAACACCGATGCGGTTGGCAATGAAGGCCGGGGTGTCTTTACAGAGAACAGTTGTTTTGCCCAGGTATAGATCGCCGTAGTTCATCAGGAATTCAACAACGGCAGGGTCGGTATGCGGGGTGGGAATGATTTCCAGCAGGCGCAAATATCTTGGCGGATTGAAAAAGTGTGTGCCGCAGAAATGTTTTTTAAAATCATCATTTCTGCCTTCGGCCATCATGCTGATGGGAATACCTGAAGTGTTGGATGTGATTAATGTTCCGGGTTTGCGGTATTGCTCAACCTGCTCAAATACTTTTTGTTTGATGTCAAGTTTTTCAACCACCACTTCAATTATCCAGTCGCAGCCGGCAATATCTTTCATGTTGTCTTCAAAGTTGCCAGTAGTGATTTTCTTTACCACATCTTTATGGTAAACAGGAGAGGGGTTTGATTTAATAGCTGCCGTTAAAGCATCGTTGACAATTTTGTTACGAACAGACAATTTCGCATCTGCCGGTGTATCTTTTGGTACAATATCCAGCAATAATACCTGTACACCAATGCCTGCAAAATGGCAGGCAATTCTTGAACCCATAACTCCGCTGCCCAGGACAGCAACTTTTTTAATGATTCGTTTAGACATATGACAAAATTAGTTAGTTATGCAACTATTTTTATCGAAGTTAAGGGATTTTAAGAAAGATTAGTAACGGAGGATTTAACTCTTTGTTGAATACATTAATCAAGGCCTAAATCATCGATAAAGCTTTTTTCTGGGCTTATTTCATCCAGGTCAAGACCAGTTTTTTCAGAGATAATATTGTTGACGATGATTTCCATCTCATTTCGGCCAAGGCCATTTTTCTTTGCGTACATCAGAGCATTTAATGAAAGTGTTTTCTCAACGTATGCCTTCATCCTATCCGGACTGATAATAGTTCTTTTAGGATTCAGGATAATGGATAAGAGAATTGTTAGTGCAGAACCTGCAAATGGAAGAAGATAATACCAGTTACTGTGATTTAGAAATGAAGAATAGATGATTGCAAATATTAATCCACCGCCAATAAAGGCAGCACCAAGGCTATTTAAAAGAAACCTCCATATTTTTGGTAATACCAATGGAGGTAATTCAAGTTCCATTTTCTTTTCAAAAAGAAAATAGTTCTCTCTTCTTTTTTCTTCCGGAAAGATTGTATTTATCAGAGTGTCTGTTCTGATTATGTTTTTATCGGTTCCAAACATCCCGGCAAAAGTTTTTCTAAATTGATAAAAGATAGCCTGAGAATTACATTTGTTTGAGTGCAGATTTTGGATGTGATTCCAAACACAATTGTGAATATCACCTACGGTTATTAATTTTTCAGCCTCCTGGTCAGGAATACTGATTTCAAATGCTCTTTCAATTTCCATTATTAATTCAATACCGTCAAGTCCCATAGAATGTATATTAATCGGTTTCAAGGAATAGTATTTCACCTCTTTGAATCTCTTTCCTGTATTTGCGAATCATCTTTTTATAGCTCTTCAGGCCGATGCTGCCGGAGATGCCGCTTAGGGTAATTCTAACCAGATAGTTAATTGCAGATTTGTCTCTCTGGCGTATATAAAACACTTCACCAATATCGCCTTTGTTTTTTGTGTTTATCAGAAAAGTATTTGCCAGCATGGTGGCGAATTTTTTTCTTTTGCCCGTCTCTTCTTTCAATACATCAATTTTCAGATTGTCGTACAGCATTTTCATTTTACCCATGGCTACATATTCATGTCCGGCCACACTCATCGTAATGGTATCAATATTACCAGAACGGATTTTGACCGCTGCAAGCGGAATAGTGATACTGTTTAAAAAAGTAATGTCCTTTGCTTTTAACCGTCCGTTCAGGAGAAATCTCCCAAGTGAATCAGAGTAAGATTGCTTGAGCCGGAGACTTGTCCATATGCTGTCAAAAACAAACCCAGTGGCAATAATTCCAAGACTGTCCGCAGGCTGATATTGCCTGTTCTTTAAGTTAAGAAACATGATATTAAGCCTGGTGACAGGTACAGATAATACCTGCTTATTTTTTTCCTCTTCATATTTAGCATACCCGTTGGAAACAATTACCGTGTCGGTTTTGAACCGGAATGGAATTCTTTGTATCAACTCCGCCGGAAGAGGCTTAACAATACCTGGTTTCAGAGGTAGGTTTTTGTCTTTGTAGTCATCAAGAACAGCATTGTCGATAATCAGTTTGCTGATATTGATAGAACTGTCAGTGACGAACTTCTCAAAATCTGCTCCATGTGCACTAATGGCTCCGCTGCCGGCCTTCAGGTAATCAACCTGAAATCTCTTTTCAGCAAGAAAAGAGTCTCTGCTTATTGCCGGTGTGTATCTAAGGGAATCCAATGAAATTTGTTTTCTGCTGATGTCTGCCGCTGCGTTGAACCAGTTAATTATACTACTTGAAGAAGATATAGTGCCAGTAAGGTTTGTGAGTCTTGCAGAGGTATTGTCGTGATATAGAATTTGGGGACTGATGATATTCTCTGAGCTAATGTTAATGTTGGCCAGTTTTATGCGGTTGATGAATAATGAAAGATTCTTCTTGCCAAGACTGTCCAGCCTGAAATTGTTGACTTCTGCATTGGTAATGGAGGTGCACCAGTTTAGCATTTCGTTGTCATCCCGGCTAATGTTGAGACGGGAGAATTTTCCGGCTATGTTTCCATTACCTGTGTTAAACAACTTTTTATTGTTCCGTAAAATGCTGAAGCCTGTCATATTCAGGTTTATTCCCTCCATCTCCACTCCTTTGTTGAACAGGGAATCAATAGTAAGTTTATCTATGCTGACTTCGTTATTGCTTCCCGAATTGCTTTGCCACGTAATAGATACAGGATTCTTCTCTTTTTCATTAATCAGTTCCAGGTTGGGCTGAATAATTCTCACTTTATTAAGCGATACAGGAAAGCTTTTTGTAAGCGGTTTCGATCCATTTGCTGTCCAGGGCTTAAACCAGATTTTGATTTCCGGATTCTGTATCTCGGCATCATTGGCATTGATATTTCCGTCTATCAGATTTTGAACAGACAGTTTGCCTGTAACAAACGGGAAATAAATATTGCTTGCTGTTCCATTAATGTCGGATGCAAATTTCAATTTCTCCAAAGCTATTTTTTCATCATCTTCAATGCTGAAAGTTTCTGCTGTGGCATCAGCATTTGCTGAAGTCAGTTTAAACTGGTCGCCGTTGGTGATCAGGCCGGACAGAATAATTTTATTATCATAATTCTTAAGAAGCCGGGAAAATATTAGGTTGCGGATATATGCAGAGATTTTGTTTCCGCCGGCTTCAAGGTTTAGCGTTGTTTGTTCTCCGGTAACATTGTTAAGGTCAATACTCGGGGGAATGCCTGAGTTTATCTCTTCCGGCAGGCGGAGTTTAAGATCGGCTGACTCCCACTTTATTCCATTTGCATAAATTGAGTTTTCAGCTTTACTCTGCTTCAAACTTGATATAGTAGCATTTTTCAGGTTAATCAGTATTGAACTGTCTTTACTCCGGATCCGAAACGAATCGAAGTAATATGGGCCCGTTCCTCCATCATAGCTTGCATTATCAATCGACGCTTCATAATTGCCGGCACTTATCTCTCCCTTATTAAAACTTACTGAAGTGACAGCATTTTTTATTTCTGATAATTTTTTTGCCTTTAATAAAGTGTTACTAAGCAAGTCTATATTGGCGTTATCCAGGTGCATGTTAAATCCTTTTCCGGCGGACAATCGGATTTTGCCATTCGTAATACTAAGCTTTTCCAGTTCAAGGTTTCTGTTTAATGTGGAGAGAAAGCGGAACAGGTTAGCCTGACGGTTTTTGAACTCCTGTCCCGGAAAGATTGAATAATTAATTGAAGGGTTCACCAATATAGCCTGTCTTGCCTTCAGCCTCTTTTCAAAAACAAGTTCATCCCATGACAAGCCTTCCAGTTTGAAATAGGGAATGTTTAAACGATTGGCAGTTCTGCCCTTCTGGTTGTCCTGAAAGAAGAAATTGCTGAGAATTATTTGTTTGTTGCTGAAAAGGATGCTGTCAAACCTTACACTATAGGCACTGTCACGGATAAAATTCTCATAGTTGCGGATGGCCATAGCAAACTGGTCAACCAGTATTGGAGTTTCAGCTTTCTTGTTTATAGTAAGGCCTTGCATTTCAAAATTATTCTGTGTAAAGCTGAAAGATGTGGGCACTTTGTTTTTTATGGCAGTAATATTAATATCGGCATTTTGAACTACTACAAAGTTCATTTGCAAATCGCCAGTCAGCTGCTTGATGATATCTTCAACCTGCAAAGAGGATTTTCCTTTGTCTTTTTTTTCATCCGATTCCAGAATAAGATTGAACCTGGGGTTGAGACAGAAAACCGAATCAGCCTTGATGATATTGCTTTTGTACAAAGTTGGGAAGTCTATATCAGTAAGCTGAAGCTTATCAAAGTATATTCTGAATGCTGAACCTCTTGTCGTTCCCTTAACGGCGGCTATCGTACAGCTGTCAAAGGCAACAATCTTTTCAGCAAGGTTGATGTTGAATTTTTTGAAGTTCAAAAAATGGCGGCCATCCGGGAAAGCAATCCTTTGATTATTACTTTGCAGTGTAACGTTATCGCTGAAAAGCACCTTCTCATTTACGGCAACCTTACTTGTGTCAACCCTGAAGTTTTTAATGGAGAAATTGATATTGCTGATTTCTAATGGCATTGAGCCTGGCAGAGTACGGTTGTATAGTGAAAATCTCCCGTCATCAATTTTAAAATGGCTGATCTCAAGCATTTTCAGCGCATCCTGAATTGAGTTGTAGATTTTGCCCATTTCATACGGGATGGATATTTCTTTATCTTCTTTGGCAAGCGTATCAGTGTTGTTTCTTATCCTGGTTACCCTGATATCCGGCGATTGCAAATGCAGGGAATCAATAAGCAATTCTTTATGCAGTAAAAATGGCATTAACTTTTTTAATTCCACTTTCAGTTCTTTTACAGAAAACCGGCTGGCTGTATTGGAGGTTGCAGTGTCTGTGTTGAAGAAAACAGCATCCCGGATGATCATCCTGTTATTGAGATAATTGTAGGAGAGTTTCCTGACAGTAAGCTTCAGTTTGCCTTTTGATTTTTCTGCGACAGCATCTTCCAGCATTCCTTTGGCATGGCTGATGAACCAAAAATGAAATACGATCAGCAACAAGGCAATAATGCCAAGTACTATTCCCGTTATTTTCAAAATTTTCTTGCCTCTTCGCAACATAGCCGGGCTGGTCTGATTCAGCTATCAATTTAGTGAAATAAACAAATGCGGAAAATAAAAAACCCCGTTTTAACTTAAATAAAACGGGGTAGCGGTTCATTTGTTACGTTAACTTACGTTTGAGCCGGGTTCAATTTTATTTTCAGGAGAAACGAAATGCAGTTTCCCTGTGCTGTCTTCGGCCATTAATATCATGCCATTGCTTTCAATGCCACGCATTTTTCTGGGAGCCAGATTGGCAACGACAGTAACCTGCTTGCCAACTATTTCCTCAGGTTTGTAATGCAACGCAATGCCGCTTACAACAGTTCTTGTTTCAAATCCTAAGTCTATAGTAAGTTTCAATAGCTTATCGGCCTTTTCTACTTTTTCGGCTGCTACTATTGTTCCCACTTTCAGGTCAATCTTTGCAAAGTCATCATAAACGATTTCAGCTTTCAGCGAAACTTCTTTCTTAGGTTCTTCGGCTTTTGGTTGGTCTTCTTTGATGAGGCCGTTTTTCAGCTTTTCTATTTGCTCCGTTATTTCAGTGTCTTCCATTTTCCTGAACAGAATTTCTGGTGCCCGCAGGGCATAACCGGTTTTAAGCAAGTTGATCTTTCCTGCATTCTCCCATTCCAGCATTTTCTCCACTACTTTCATCATGTGCAGCATTTTCTTTGCTGTGTTGGGCAGGTATGGGTTGATGAGGATTGAAAGATTAGCGCAAAGTTGCAAACAGATGTAAAGGGAGTTGTCGATTTCTTTCTGCACTTCAGGGTTTTCCTGGAGCCTCTTTGCCACAATCCACGGCTCTTTCTTTTGCATGTATTGGTTGCCTTTGCGGGCAAGGTCAATTACCTGGAACAGGCCATCACGGAAGTGATAATATTCCAAAGCCGACTGTACTTCAGCAGCGGTACTTTCAATGTCAGCAATTATTGCTTTGTCATTGTCATCCAGCAGTTCTGTATGCAGCTTAGGAACTTTCCCACTGCAGAGTTTGTGCATCAGCACAAATGTCCTGTTCACAAAATTTCCAAAAATATCACTCAGCTCACTTCTGTATGATGTTTGAAACCCTTTCCAGGTAAACTCACTGTCTTTTGTTTCTGGTGCAATGCTGGTAAGGTAATAACGCAGGGCATCCACCATTTGTCCACCACCGTTTTCTTTTTTAACAAAATCGTTGATATAATCCCTCATGTCGAGTTTCCAGTTGCGGCTGGTACTCATTTTATCGCCTTCAAGGTTCAGAAACTCGTTGGCAGGAACATTTTCGGGAAGAATATTTCCATGGAGTTTCAACATCACCGGGAAAATGATGCAATGGAACACAATATTGTCCTTGCCAATAAAATGAACCAGTTTTGTGTCTTTGTCTTCCCAATATAGCCTCCAGTCTTTGTCGTTATCAATAGCCCATTGTTTGGTAGCACTGATATAGCCAATCGGGGCATCAAACCATACGTACAGAACTTTTCCTGCTCCTTCCGGAACAGGCAGATGAACTCCCCACTCCAGGTCTCTTGTTACAGCCCTTGGCAGCAGGCCACCGTCAATCCAGCTCTTGCATTGCCCTGTTACAGTGCTCCTCCAGTCGTCTTTATGTTGTTCTAAAATCCACTCTCTTAAAAACTGCTCATGTTTTCCCAGTGGCAGGTACCAGTGAGTTGTTTTTTTCTTTACCGGAGTTTTTCCGCTTAATGTACTTACCGGATTTATCAGTTCATCGGGACTTAGTGTTCTTCCGCAGCTTTCGCATTGGTCGCCGAAAGCCCTGTCGCTTCCACAGGCCGGGCAGGTGCCTTTAATGTACCTGTCTGCCAGGAAGGTATTGGCCTCTTCATCAAAGTACTGTTCTGTTTCCTTTGTTTCAAGTTCACCAGCGTTGTTCAATTTTGTAAAAAACTCCTGCGCAGTTTCGTGGTGCAATGGAGAACTGGTGCGGTGATAAATATCAAAACTGATGTTCAGGTCATCAAAGTCCTGTTTCATCGCTTCATGATACTTGTCAATGATTGCCTGCGGCGTAGTGCCCTCCTTCATCGCCTGGATAGGGATAGCCGTTCCGTGTTCATCACTGCCGCAAACAAATACCACATCCCTTTTTTGTGCCCGCAGGTAGCGAACATAAATATCAGCAGGTATATACGCACCGGCCAGGTGTCCCACATGCTTCAGCCCGTTGGCATAAGGCAAGGCCGATGTAACTAAGTATCTTTTTGGGTTTTGCATAATTATTCTTTTTTGTAGTCAGCAGCAGAAACACAGATGAGCTTTTGTTGCGACGCTCCTTTCATATTCCTGTTCGCTATTCAGCTTCCTTCCGCTTAGATTTTAGCCTGCAAAAATACCGCAAAGCAGTGCATTGCCCAAACCGGTCTTTTTGTAATAACTTTAATGACCATTAAACCAAAAGATAATTATGAAAAAGCTCATATTTCTGTTCTGCATATTTAGCCAGGCGGCATCAGACAACGATGGCTCTTTTTATGCATCAGGCAATACCCTGATGCCCTTGAAGGAGACCACAATCCGGCTTAAAAAGGAAATACTGAACCTTGACCGCAGAGGCGATTGGATGCAGGTTGATATTTATTTTGAATTCTTCAATCCCGGACCGGAAAAGGAACTTACTGTTGGATTTGTAACACCACCGGCAGTTGGAGACATCACAGATGCAGAAGCAAATCACCCCCAAATCAGGAATTTTATGGTCATGTCGGGCAACAGCCTGCTTCCTTATAAGGTGGCCAAACTGGAAGAGACGGGTTTCAAACTAAATGAAAAATTAGCCGATGGCTTTGACTTTGTGTATCACTTCAAATTGAAATTTCCCAAAGGTATCACCATAATCAGGCATAGTTATCAATACCGGGGCGGGGCGTCAGTCGAAGCAAAGAATGAGTTCTATTACCGGCTTACAACCGGAACTACATGGGCAAACAGTGCAATTGAAGATTTCGAACTCAATATCAGCATGGGTGATGATTGCTATTTTTCTGTGCCCGCATCTTTTGGCGGAGCTGAGTCGAACTGGGTAGTTGCAGGTGTTGGCCGCATGGGCAATGTGGCAACCTTTAATCCTTATGGAGAAGAGGGCGGTGGTAAAAAACTGAGAATGGTTTACCTGCGCAACGGGAAGCTTCAATTACGCCAGCCGAATTTTAAACCGCAAAACGATTTGGCCATAAACGTTTTTCAATTACATAATGAAGTTCACCTTTGGTGCGATAAAACGGTTAAAAATGATTTTGAGGGGTTTACTGAATTTCTCTGGGGCGACTCAACAGAACTGGCAGTAAGCAAATTATCGGACAATGAACTGCGTTTGTACCGCAACCTTAACTTTGCCCGAATGGGCTACGGTTTTAAAGATGAAACACTTCGTAAAGCCTATTCAAAATACACATGGTACATACCAGACCCTGAACTGAAACCCGGGAATGTACCTGATTATTATGTTTCGAAAGAACTGATGAAACTGATAAATGATGAAGAGAAAAGAAGAAAAGTAAAACCCGATACACATGATTAAAACGCCGCCATACCTTAAGAAAGGTGATACAATAGGAATTGTTTGCCCGGCAGGTTATATGGATGCAGAAAAAGTAGCCACCTGTATTAATACACTGCAGCAATGGGGTTATAAAGTGAAAGTGGGAAAGACTGTAGGAGGTGATTCGCAAACTTATTTCTCAGGCACAGATGAAGAAAGGCTATCCGATTTTCAGCAAATGCTGGACGATGATTCAATAAATGCGGTGCTTTGTGGCCGTGGTGGTTATGGCATGGGCCGGATTATTGATAAAATCAGCTTTAAAAAGTTCAAAAAAAGCCCCAAATGGGTGATAGGTTACAGTGACATAACTGTGTTTCACTCACACCTGTATGCCAACTATAAAATTTCTTCGCTTCATTCGCCAATGGCTGCTGCTTTTAATGACGAAGGGTATAAAAACGAATATGTACAATCGCTTCGTAAATCTCTGTCCGGTAAAAAGGCAAGATATGCCTGTCCGTCACATGAGTTTAACAGGACTGGTGAAGCTGTGGGTGAACTGGTGGGTGGTAACCTGGCCTTGCTTGCCCACCTTGTTGGAACAGTCTCCGATATAAAGACAAAAGGCCGCATCCTTTTTATTGAGGATGTGGGCGAATATCATTACAATATTGACCGGATGATGCACCAGTTGAAACGCAGTGGTAAATTAGACAAACTCGCCGGTTTGATTTTTGGCCTTTTTACTGACAATAAAGACACCGACAGACCTTTTGGACAAACAGTGAATGAAATACTGAGGGATATTGTAGCCGAATATGATTACCCGGTTTGCTTTGATTTTCCGGTAAGCCACTCTGATAAGAATTATGCATTAAAAGTGGGTGCCGGTTATAAACTAACAGTAAAGAAAAAGGGTGTGGTGCTGGCGGAGTAGCAGGGCCATGGTTTGTGTATTCACGAACTAAAAGGGAATTTTATTTTAGCAAAGAACTTAACGAACACTACGAATAACCTTTAGTGACCTCTTTGAGGAATTGAAGCACCTTTAATGTCAACCGGAGTTTCGATAAAAAAATCGTATATCTTATCCTTTTTTGTATACTTAACAAATTCAACTACTACTTTTTTAGATTGAATGCCATCCCCCAACTTTTCTAAGATTATTACAATGTCTACAAGTTTTGGCGATTGGCTTGAATACTCTCTATATTCTATTTCAAAGTCTTCAAAACCCTTCTCATGTTCAAGTAATACTCTTTTAATAATTGAAGCCGTATTAAATAGCGCAACATAACTTGAGCCAATGTCTTTCGGGTTTATTCCGATAATATCCCGGATAGATGCAGTATCATTTCTCTCGATATATTGAAACAGTCTTCTCGAAGTTTCAAATTCTTCGTCAAACTTATTTTTCTGTGCAGAACAGGAAAATAAGAATAAATACATAGCAATGAAATAAATAAACCTTATAAGTTTTATTTCGATTTTAATTTGTCTCTTAAATAGTCATAAAAATCTGTACCCTCTGCCATTTATAAGTCTTTTGCGCCACGGTTCATGTCCCCACGACCAAGGAGGGTATGAAGAATTATAATTCTGCTGACATTGAATCCGGGAGCATTTGCAGGAATGTAAGCGCCTTTGAGAAATCAAGATTTTCATATTCAATCCCAAGCAGCCTGATGTTCCTGTAATAACCTGCATGATTATTATAATAAAACTTCTCTGACTGGATGAGCCATGCTTTCTGCCCAAGCTTCTGCGACAGAAACCATTTTTCGAGCAATCTTGCCGCCCTGCCATTACCGTCTTCATAAGGATGGATTTTTACAAAAACAAGGTGAAGTAAGGAGGCAAAGAAGAAAGTTTCTTCAAAGCTCAGTTCTGTTTTCAGCAACAGTTCAATATCAGCATAAAGCTTATTCATTTCAGCAACAACAATCCCGGGCAGTGCAGCAACATATTCAATCTTTCCTTCGCCGGACAATACATACATATTGTTTTTTCTGAAAACTCCTCTTGTTGTTTGGTGCAGTATATTTTTTGTAATGATGGAGTGTGCCGCAGCAATATTTTGAGGAGAAAGGATGTTGTTCTGTGCAAAAAGATAAGCATCGTAGAGGTCATCAATCTTACGGGTATAGTCAGGTTTGTATTTTACTTCAAATCTTTTGTGTTTGATGAAAGAGTCAAGTTCAATACTTTCCCCTTCAATTTTTGAAGAGAAAACAGCAGATACGGAAACGTAGAAACTGAAATTACCAGCAGTAAGTTCGCTGTCTGTCAATGAACCGAATTTTTTGGCGTTGTCAGCATCAAAAGAGCGGACATACTCATCTAAAAGCCCGGTTGGTAATATGTTGAGTTCCTTAATATGCATTGATTGTCTTCGTTCAAACTTAGTATAAAAGTACGGGGAATAAATATTTTATCTGGACAGAAGGGAATCAAGTTTATTTACAGTTTGCGGATAGGTAAAAAGATTATTATGGCTTCCCCCTTTTATCGTAACCAGTTCATCCGTTTTCTTCAAAAAAGGCAAAAGTCTTTTTGAGTTCTTGTATTGCACTATCCAGTCGTTAGTTCCATGAAAAATGGTAACAGGAGCATTAACAGTTTGCAGGTATTTGTACGTTGGTATCTGGTAATGCAGCATCCATCGTACCGGGTAAACAGGCAGGTAATGTTTTATCACCGCCGGAAAATCATAGTATGGTGTTTCAAGTATCAATCTTCTGCAAGGTTTTATTGACGCCAGTTGGGCAGCAATGCCTGTTCCCATACTTTTTCCGTAAATAATAATGCTGTCGGCTGCAAATCTTTTTTGTGCGATGTTGTAAGCAAGGCTTGCCCATTCATATAACTTCTGTTCCGTCAGTTTTCCAGTGCTTTTTCCATAGCCTGGATAATCTATCATCAACACTTCATAGCCATGCCGGGTGAAGTAAGGAATATACTTTGCATACCAGGAAATATTCTTCTTGTTGCCATGAAAGTAAAGTACGATTCCCTTGGTTGCAGAACTGGTACTGGTAAAATCAACCAGGTTTAAAGTGTCTTTGGAGTTGAGTGGTATGCTGATGTCTTTGTGTGGCTGCGGAAAGTTGTAATTGTGGTTACGTTTGAGCGTCACAGGATGAAACAGAATGGCATCCTGCAAAAAATACAGGGCAACGCCGCCTGTTATATAAATAATGGCAATCCATTTCAACCATCTCAATAGTTTTTTCTTTTTCATTTCCGGGAAACAAAGATGAAAAGAAAAATGGACATGTTGCCATGTCCATTTTTATAACCGTCCGGAAGTATTAATACCTGCTGAAATAGTTTCTGAGCCTGTATTGTGCTGTATTACTTAATTCATCAATCAGGCATCTCATTATTTCGTTGTCGGAAGGTGCGAATTCCCTTCTGCGGTCAACTAACTGTTTATCACTTTCGCTAAGTGCCCGGCTGTCACCGGTGTAAGTGGAGAACTCTGTGTACCAGTTGTGGTCGCTGCCGAAATTATCTCCCCACACCCAGCGGCCGCTAGCATCTCTTACACTTATCTGCAAAATTGCAGATGAATTCATTGTACGCCTTGTAGTGGTTACTTCGGCAAATACTTTTCCATATTGTTTAACTACGGAGTCTGATCTGTAAACAATCTCTTTTATGACCACTTCTTTCGACAGTTTTCTTGTATTTCTTGAGTCATGATAGCGGCCAATATCCAAAGTTGAAAGTCTCATATCCACTTCCATATCTGTTCTGATGTTTTTGCTTCGGGCATCCCATGCAGAATAGAATTTTACAAATTCGTCGCCGCTGTTGTATTGCAGGTTACGGATTACCTGGTCATCAAGGTTGTTGCCGCCAACTGAGTAAGAGCTATACACAAAACCTCCATCTTGTTGCATAGGCAGAATAACCACATTTGTTACGGCATAGTCATAGGCTTCGTTCATTCTTTGGATAGCCTCTCTGTAGCCAGGTCTGAACCGTAGTGAAGCCTGGAATTCCCGGTAAGCATTGCGGTAACTTTCTTTGTTGTAGCTGTTCATGAAGGCAATACCCCTGTCGAAGCGTACTTCGGCAGCTTTCTCGGCATAAGTTACCAGGTAGGATGAATAAGCGGCAGGTTTTACAATTTCATAAACTTCAGGCACCCTGTAAATGGCATCATACATTTTTTGCAGCGAAGTGTATTCGTTGTACATCCATTCCCACTTCAGTTCGTTATTGCTTATTGAATAGGTATGTATCCGGCCTTCGTGGTCGTTAACGGCATAGCGATATGCTTCCTGAATAATATTAAGGAGTTTAGGATCATTTGGTTTCTTTTGGAGTTTCTTGGCAGCTAATTCAACAGCTTCATCATAATTTCCCTTTTCGTACATTTTACTGGCTGTTTTACAGCTTACAAAAAATAATGACAAACCGGCGATTGTGAGTGTGTAGAGTTTAAGTTTCATAAACACCTCCTTTTTCTGTAGTATATCCAAATGTTAGTCCACAGATGAAAGGAACTGCTCTAATTAAGTAATCCTTAACAATCGGTCGGGCCGGGAGTGGTCAGTACTTTAAAATATCCCTTATAAAGTTGTGGTATTCATCAAAGGAAGGGAGGTTATTGTGCCCGCCGCCATGTATGCGTATAAGTGTTATCATCCGGGAATTGATTTTTTGTAAAGCTTCGCTGTGCCGGATGGGGATGAGCCAGTCTTTAGTTCCGTGAATGATGTAGGTGTGGCATTTCACTTTTTCAATCCACTTATCGGTTCTTAAATGAAAGCGGAGTACATATTTAACCGGCAAAATGGGCAAAAACCGCTCAGCCACTTTTCTGAAACTGTAATAAGGAGCATCTAATATCAGGTAGCGGGGGCCGTTATCCGAAGCCAGTTTTGTTGCAAATCCACTACCCATACTGCGACCATACACTATCAAATGGTCTTCTGAGTATTGTTCTTTCAGCCGGTCGTACACAAACTGCATGTCGTCCAGCATTTCACTTTCGCTTCGCTTGCCAGTACTTTTACCAAAACCACGGTAGTCAACCAGCACCACATCATAATCGTACCTGTAAAAATCCCTGGCATATCTAGCCCATCCTTTAATACTGCGGGTGTTGCCATGAAAGTAGAGAATCAGCCCTTTTGGATTTTCACGATAAAAGTGAAGGCCGTTAATGCGTACACCGGGTTCCACATCAAAGAAATACTCCCTGAACGGCGCATCATATTTGAACTGAAAATCCTGTTTGAGTTTTTCGGGCTTAAAAATGAGCTTTTCCTGTACAAAATATGCAATGACCGAAAGCACTGCTATGCCAAGAATGATATACCAAAACAAGCCGGGCAAACGATAACCTTTTTGTTTTGAAGGTAGAAATAAAGGGCGGAATCCTCCAAATGTTGTTTTGCTAATCTTCTTCCACCCGTTTCAGCTTAAGGTTTGAGACAGGAGCCACAATCAGCGGAAACTTCTCAACGGTTACGTTTGAAAGGTCAAGTCCGAATGCTTTTTCTTCAGAAAGGCTATGCTCTTTCAGCCAGAAATAAATCTTCATTACCAATCTTTCAATAAATGGCAATTCGTTATCCTGGCTCAGGTATTTTTCCATAACAATAAACTGGAAATCGCCTACCTGCCCGGCACTGGCAAGACTTTCATACCGGCTGGTAATGTTTACTTCTTTATTGGCAACAAGATCTTCCACAACTTTCCTGAACATGAGGTTGAGCCTTGGTTCCATCCGGAAACCGAGCTTGAAATCAATGCGGATAATATCGTTTGGAATGATGTGTTCCACCTTGTATTCACAGGTGTAAGGATCGTCCAGCGTATCCACATGCACAAACCAGTATATGTCGGCCCGTTTAGGTTTTTTATTCAGGATGGAATAAATAACCTTGTGTTCAATCTCGTTGGGGTTATTGGCACTTGTGAGGTAAACGAGGTGTGTTGCATATTTTGGCACCGATTTATCGTTGCTCAGCTCCTGGATTTTGGGCAGATAATGCTCCATCCTTACAAATTCAATGTAGCGGTTCTTAATCTTTCTTGACCTGTACCAGGTGTACATTACGAGAAACATTACCAGGCCGATGATGAGTGTAATATAACCGCCGTGTGTAAACTTCACCAGCAGGGCAACGAGGTAGCCGGTTTCAATTGTGAGGTATAAACCAAGGAAAACATAAATCCATATTGATTTTACCCGGTGTAATACAAGGTAGTTGGCAAAAAGAAGGGTAGTCGCCAGCATGGTTACAATAATCGCAAGGCCATAGGCAGCTTCCATCCGGGATGATTCCCGGAAGTATAAAACAACACCGGAACATCCCAGGAACATGATGAAATTGATAACAGGCACAAACAGCTGCCCTTTTGCTTCCGAAGGATAACGGATTCTCAGTTTGGGCCACAGATTAAGACGCATGGCTTCGCTTATAAGGGTAAAGGCCCCGGAAACCATTGCCTGACTTGCAATAATGGCTGCAGTAGTGGCAATAACCACGCCGGGAATAATGAACCATTGCGGCATCAGGTCGTAAAATGCATTTACGGAAAGGGAATTTTTTACTTCAGATGTTATTTGAAGATTGCCGTAATGTGATAGCAGGTATGCTCCTTGTCCGAAATAGTGTATTATGAGGCAGAATTTTACATAAACCCATGATGTGCGGATATTACCCCTTCCGCAATGGCCTAAATCGCTGTATAGTGCCTCAGCACCTGTAGTACACAGAAATACGGCTCCCAACAGCCAGAAGCCCCCATCATAATTTTTTAAGAAATATATGGCATAATAAGGATTGAGGGCTTTGAAGATTGCCAGGTCATCAAATACATGAACAAATCCCAGCACCAGCAGCATGGTAAACCATATAAACATTATCGGTCCAAACAAACTGCCGATAGAAGCGGTGCCAAATTGCTGCATAAAGAAGAAAACTGCCAAAATAGACAGTACAATAATTACCACAGTGTTACTGCCTTCATGAATGCCCAAAGACGGGAGTTCTTTCAATCCCTCAATGGCGGATGTAATCGAAATTGGTGGAGTAATAATTCCATCTGCCAGCAACGAAGCGCCACCTATCATTGCCGGGATAACCAGCCATTTTTTGCGCCTCCTTACCAGCGCATATAAAGCAAAAGTTCCTCCTTCACCTCTGTTATCGGCTTTAAGAACCATCACCACATATTTTATAGTGGTTTGAAGCGTAAGGGTCCAGATGATACAGGAAAGGGTGCCGATAATCAAAAACTCATCAACCACCCGGTTATTTATTATGGCATTAAAAACGTAAAGGGGCGATGTCCCGATATCACCGTAAATAATTCCCAACGCAATAATAAGACCGGCAGCAGAAACCTTATTTGTAGATATTTTCACTTTAGCGGGTTGTTTTCTGTTTACAGATGCAATATGCTGTTACCAGCAAGTGCAACATAGTTAGTTTTGGGCAAAGTTGCCTGCAAAGGTATATGCAAAAAATAATTTGTTTAAACAATCTGCTCAACTTTACCTTTTATCTCACAACAGGTGGTACACACTTTGTGTGTAAATAACCGGGTGAGTTTATTGGGAGGAATGTAATTTCTTTACTTGCTGCATCATATTATCCGGTAAAATGACCGGGATTGGCCGGGAAGATGTAATTTTAATACACAAAAAATCAGTTATTTATGATAGGCAAACAGTTGTTCATAATATTACTTGTGACGATTATTGCTGTTGGGGCAAAGGCACAGAAAATTGTTTATTCAGATTATGATAAAGAGGACAGCCGGCGTATGAATTTTGAAATTGTTGGAAAACTGAACGGCAATTTTGTTATCTATAAAAATGTAAGAAATAAGCATTGGATAACCGGTCTGGATAACGAGATGCAGCAGGTATATAAAACAGAACTGAACTACCTGCCTACTGAAGACAGAATGATTAACTCCGATTTTTTTGCCTACGGAGATTACGTTTACATGATATATCAGTATCAAAAAAAGAGTGTGGTTTACTGTATGGCTTCAAAGATTGACGCTAATGGAAAACAAATAGGAGAGCCTGTACAATTGGATACCACCCATTTGGGATTTGCAGCCGACAACAAAATTTATTCAGTAATCAGCAGTGAGGACAAAAGCAAAATTGGTGTGTTCAAAATTAACAGCCGTAACAGGAGGCTGTATATTATGACATCATTGCTTTTTACAGATAAGCTGGAACTTATGAAAAAATCAGTGATAGAAATACCCATGGAGGAACGAAATGAAGACCTGGGTGATTTCAAGCTTGATAACGATGGCGACCTTGTATTCTGCAAATTCCTCAGAAACTTTAATGAGAATATTACCGATGCTGTTTTTTTTATAAAACAGGCGATGGGTGATACGCTGATTCCTCACATCTTAAACCTGGAAAAGATGATGCTGGACGAGATAAATGTGAAGGTGGATAATCCCAATAAACGTTATCTGCTTGCGTCTCTTTATTATAAAGAAAAGAGAGGAAATGTTGAAGGATATTATTTCTATATCTGGGACAAGTCCACCGGACAGATTTCGATGGAGACAACTCATTCATTCAGCGAAGAACTAAGGCAGGAAGCCAGGGGCGATGCAACCATGAAAACGGCTTTTAATGATTATTTTATCAGAAACATTATTTCTAAGAAAGATGGAGGCTTTATCGTTAGCGCCGAAGCTTATTATACAAAATCAAGATTCAATAACTGGAACCGGTGGGATTACCTCTATGGAGGCTATCCCTATTATGGGTCGCCCAGTTATTATTATTCTCCGTACTATTATAACCGCTATTGGTGGAATTCGCCCCGCTACAGCAGTAACCAGGCCGTAAGGTATCATGCGGATAATATTACCATATTATCCTATAGGCCATCTGGCGAGCTGGAGTGGAGTACGGTGGTAACTAAAGAGCAGTACGATGATGAAACTGATGACAGGTTATCCTTCCAGATAATGAATACCGGAGGGCAGCTACATTTTCTGTTTAACCAGCTTGAGAAAAGGTATTTGATCCTGAACGACTACAGCATTGCTCCCGATGGTACAATAACCAGAAACCCGACACTCAAAAACCTGGACAGGGGTTATGAATTTCTGCCAAAGTATGCCAAACAGGTAACAGCAAGGCAAATGATTGTTCCGTGCCTCTACCGTAACTATATTTGCTTTGCAAAAATTGATTACAATTAACACAGGGTAAAATCTTATTTAATCGGCGTGACAGGTATCTTCAAACAGAAATCACCGGCAAATTTTATTGTGTTGCTGTTTTTTGGCTTACTGCTCAAGTTGCCTGTTTTTTTTAATCCTCATATTCCACATGTAACAGAAAACGACGGGTTTCTGTATAAAGAACTGGTTGAACTTTTGCATCGGACTGGTAAGATGATTTTTCCGATAACAGCCTGGTTGTTGTTGTTTACCAATGCAGTCATTCTTACACGGATTATTAATGGCAACAGGATGATGGCATCGCCAAATTGGTTTCCTGGCATGTCTTACATGCTTATTACTTCCCTGTTTCCGGAGTGGAATTATCTTTCGCCAGCGCTGATAGTAAGCACTATTATTCTTTTTGTCATTCATCAGTTATTAAGTGTGTACAACCAGCAAGATGCCAAAGGACGTATTTACAATATTGGCCTGGCAGTGGGGATTGCATCTTTTCTCTTCCTTCCGTCAGTAGGGTTTGCTTTATGGGTACTGCTTGCACTTATAATAATGCGGCCTTTCAGAATCACAGAATGGATTGTTTGCCTGCTTGGTGTGGCTACCCCTTTTTATTTTTTTGCTGTCTGGCTCTTTGTATGCGGTCAGTGGGAAATACAAAGGCTTATACCTGATGTTTCGTTTGGAATTCCGGAAATTAAGCAATCAGTTTGGATTGCTGGTGCAGTTTCTCTGTTGCTTATCCCCTTTTTGTTTGGGGGGTACTATGTGCAGGATGGCCTCAGAAAAATGCTCATACAGGTAAGAAAGGCATGGAGCCTGCTTTTGCTTTTTATCCTTTTTGCCTTTTTTGTACCCTTTGTAAACGGCACTAATTCATTTGAGAACTGGCTGCTCGCCGCTATTCCTTTTGCAGCTTTTCATGCCAGTATGTACCTGTATTCTTCGCTTCGAATTATTCCATTATTGCTGTTTTGGATAACTGTGGCTTATATTATTGCTTTTCAATACGGCGGCCCCCGTTGGTAAATGGTTAAAAACTGTTTCCTGTCATTTTTTATCTTTGCCCATCAAGAAAAAAGTCTGATATGAAATTTGGAGTGGTAGTTTTTCCGGGCTCAAATTGTGACAGAGATATGCAGGATGCCCTTGCAAACGATTTAGGGCAGGAAGTTGTTATGCTGTGGCATAAAGACAGGGATTTGAGCAGTTTTACAAAAGATGATTGTATTATATTGCCAGGAGGCTTTTCGTATGGCGACTACCTGCGTTGTGGTGCCATTGCCCGTTTCAGTCCGATGATGCAGAGTGTGATAGAATTTGCAAATGCGGGAGGAAAGGTGTTCGGTGTTTGCAACGGGTTCCAGATTTTATGTGAGTCGCACCTGCTGCCCGGAGCTTTGCTGAGGAACGAAAACCAGAAATTTGTATGCAAGAATGTTTTTATTACGGATAAAACAGGAAGGGCATTAAAAATTCCGGTTGCCCATGGGGAAGGACGTTATTACGCTGACGAGAAAACACTTGACCAGCTTGAAAAAAACAACCAGGTGATTTTTTATTACTGTGATGAAACGGGAAAGATTACGAGAGAAGCAAATCCCAATGGCTCCACACGGAATATTGCAGGCATCTGCAATGCAGGCCGCAATGTTTTCGGTATGATGCCACATCCGGAAAGGGCCTGTTCAACCGTACTGGGCAATACGGATGGCCGGGAAATAATCGAAACATTGTTGATGGCAAAACAACTGGTTGGTTGATAAAATAGTGGTTGTTATGCGGTCAATTGTGTCGTTTGTCACATTTTGGCAGCCCTGTCGCTTTTAAGTTTGCAACTTTAACATGAATTAGTAAATCCCTGTAAACTAAAAGGACCAAATTTGCGTCCTGAAAAGAAAACAGAAGTATGAAGAAAATAGCAATAGTTTCATTTTTGGTAATCTTTGCTTTGGCAGCCAAGGCTCAAAATCCTATTACCTGGACCTTTACAGCTACTAAAGTTGCCGACAAGACCTATGAGGTGCATATGAAAGCAACAATTCAAACAAAATGGCATTTGTACTCACAAACCCAGCCTGAGGATGCGATTGCCATTCCTACCACATTTGTAATTAAAAGCAATCCGCTGTTTACGCTTGATGGCAAAATAAAAGAGGTGGGCAAGCTGGAAAAATATACAGACAAAGAATTGGGAGTATCAGCCAATCAGTATTCCAACACAGTTGATTTTGTTCAGAAAATAAAACTGAAGGCGAATGTGAAAACAAATTTTTCGGGCACTGTAGAATATCAGACTTGTGATGATGAAAAATGTTTGCCTCCCAAAACCGTAGCTTTCAATATTCCAATCAAATAAAGTGAATCAATAAAACTTCATATTAAGCGGGTGCCGTAAGGATACCCGTTTGTTTTTTAATACGTTTGTTATGCGAAAACTTATTTCCAGGCTAATAGCTGTCTTTTCTTTTGCTTTAGCGGCTTTATATGTCTCAGGCCAGAATAGCCAGGTGAAATTTACATATTCGGGGGAAGGCTCCAGAATTACCATAAAGGCAAATATTGAGAAAGGAAGTAAGCTCTTCTCAATAAAGAAGTTTGGTGATGATGCACCTATAAATACTCAAATAATATTTGATACCAGTATTTCTGGCTTGTTGAAGGATTCATTAATTGAAAGGGGCATTGCTACCACCGAAGCGGACGCTACATTTAATAATACGCAGGTTACCTTTTTTACCGACTCAGTTGTATGGCAGCAAGCTCTCAGTTTGGACAAGAAAGATAGTTTTGTTGTAAAGGGTACAATTAGCTATTTCGTCAAAACAGGCGATGATTATAATAATCTTGAAGAATCTTTCAAAGTTTCGGTAAAAGCAGCCAATCCTGCCAATCACCATGATATTGCGACAAAAGGTTCTTTGAATGATAATCTGAAAAACAAGTCGCTATTATGGATTTTTCTTGCGGCATTTGCGGGGGGATTATTGGCAGTAATAACCCCTTGTGTTTTTTCAATGATACCAGTTACTGTCAGTTTCTTTACAAAAAGGAGTAAAACAAAACAGCAGGGGATCAAGAATGCTTTTTATTATTCCGCTTCAATAATAATAATTTTCACTTTACTTGGTTTACTTATTACTTTGATATTTGGGCCGGCAGCCTTGAACAAACTGGCTACAAACTGGATAGCCAATCTCGTTTTCTTTTTCCTTTTTTTGGTGTTTGGTATCTCATTCCTCGGGGCATTTGAAATTTCGTTGCCATCCTCATGGACTAACAAGGCGAGTGAGAAATCTGGAACTGGCAGCTTCTGGGGTATTTTCTTTATGGCCTTGACATTAGTATTAGTTTCATTTTCCTGTACAGGCCCGATTATTGGAAATCTGTTGGTGCTTGCTTCTCAAGGTAGTTTTGTTGGTCCATTAGTAGGTATGTTTGGTTTTTCTCTGGCTATGGCATTGCCTTTTGCATTATTTGCAATGTTTCCTGGCTGGTTAAATAGCCTTGGCAAAGCAGGAGGCTGGCTTAATGCTGTGAAAGTTACTTTAGGTTTTCTTGAGCTTGCCCTCGCCTTGAAGTTCTTATCAAATGCCGATTTAGTGAAAGGCTGGCGTTTACTTGACAGAGAAATATATTTGGCTCTTTGGATAACAATTTTCTCGTTATTGGGCTTTTATCTGCTTGGTAAACTTAAGTTTCATCATGATGATGAATTGCCGAAAAATGATTTTGGAGTACCGTACCTAAGTGTTAAGCGATTATTTTTTGCAATAGCCACGTTTAGCTTCGTAGTGTATATGATCCCAGGAATGTGGGGAGCCCCGCTTAATGGTATCAGTGCCTTTTTACCTCCTTATGGCACACAAGATTTCTTGCCAGCCCCAAGTTCATCAAATATTTCAACGCATGATAATTCTGGGGCGGCCGGGCCGGTAAAGTATGTAAAGGAACTTGGACCATACGAACCAGAAGTAGTGAGAAAATATGGAATGGTAACGTATTTTGATTATGATGAAGCATTAGCTGTTGCAAGACAAACAAAAAAACCACTGATGCTTGATTTCACGGGGATTAACTGTATTAATTGCCGCAAAATGGAGGCACAGGTGTGGAGCCAGCCTGAAGTGATGAAAAGATTGAAAGAGAATTTTGTGGTGGTGTCATTATATACAGATGTAAGGATTCCTATTCCAGAGAATGAAGAATTTGATTCAAAAGAATTGGGAGAACATGTCAACACACTCGGCGAAAAATATATGCATCTGCAAGCAAGCAAATATGGTGCAGTTTCACAACCTTTCTATATCTTCTTAGATGGAAATGAAGGGAAATTGGCACCAGATGGGTATGCTTATGACCCTGATGTGAAGGCCTTTGTTAAGCATTTAGATTCTGTTTCCGATGAGTACAAAAAAAGAAACTTGTAATAAGTGCATTATTAAATAACAAAAGCCCCCGTACGCCGGGGGCTTTTAATTTGGTGTCATTCTGTAAACAGCCTTCCGGCATTTATCCGTCGAAATTTATCGTGAAATAAATATGAACGGGGCAAGCATCGGTTTTCAATTCAGAAAACCTTTACCGGTCAGAGATACAGAATGACAAGAACTTTATAATGCGATTTGTTTTTGCGTCATCAGCTTGCGCAAATTAATCAATCCATAGCGCATACGTCCTAATGCAGTGTTAATACTGCAATTGGTGGCGGCAGCTATTTCTTTAAAGCTCATGTCGGCATAATGCCTCAGGATGATAACTTCCCGCTGGTCTTCGGGCAGGCTTTGCAGCATATCTCTTACCCGGTCGTGGCTTTGCCTCCTTATGATTGTGGTTTCAGCACTGTCTTCAGAAAAGTTCAGGACTTCAAATATGTCCTTATCCTCACCGGTGCGAATGGTGGGTGTTCTTTTTACTTTCCTGAAGTGATCCACACACAGGTTATGGGCAATACGCATGGCCCATGGCAGGAATTTGCCTTCCTCGGTATAGCGTCCGCTGCGCATAGTATCAATAATGCGGATGAATACATCCTGAAAAATATCTTCTGCCAGGTATTTGTCTTTTACCAGGAAAAGAATAGATGTGTACAGCTTGTCCTTATGCCGCAGCACAAGGGCCTCTAAGGCATCAGCATCCCCGCTGGTAAACAGGTGGATGAGTTCGTTGTCAGTTCTTTTGGATAGTGCTTTCATACTTCTACAGGTTTGGGTTGCTTCATTGCAATAAATAACACAATGATCGGTTCAATGGATATTGGTCAATAAAAAACAGTAAACTTAAAAGTAGAAGTATTTGCTATAGGCTGATTAAATTTTGGTTTTTCATAAAAGTGTTTTAATTATCGGATATTGTGGTCTAAAAATAGGGCATTTTGCCAAAAACCCCAAGAATGCCATATTCTATTTTAAACCTTTCTTCCTAAAAAAATGTTAAGACTCCTGATATAACACTAAGCGTAGTAAGGCGTTACATTTGCAGTGTCAGAAATGGAAAAAACAATAAAAGGGAAAAAATCCCCCAAAATCGAGACCGTAAATTCCGCAGATAACATTGTTATCAAGGGTGCCAGAGTGCACAACCTTAAGGATGTATCTGTTGAAATTCCCCGCAATAAACTTGTGGTAGTTACAGGTGTGTCAGGATCTGGCAAGTCCTCACTTACTATTGATACATTGTATGCCGAAGGTCAGCGCCGGTACGCCGAAAGCCTGAGTGCTTATGCCCGTCAGTTTCTGAACCGGATGAACAAGCCGGATGTAGATTATATAAAGGGGCTTTGCCCGGCCATTGCTATTGAGCAAAAAGTTATCACCCGTACGCCAAGAAGTACTGTGGGCAGTATGACAGAGATTTATGATTATCTGCGGCTGTTATTTGCCAGGATAGGCAAAACTTTCTCTCCCGTCTCGGGCAGGCAGGTAAAAAAAGACGATGTGGCCGATGTGGTAGAGGCAATTTCAAAATTGGATGAAGGCGATAAAGTTTTTATACTGGCCACATTTAAGCAACACAGAAACAGAAGTGTGAGAGAGGAGCTGAACATCCTGGCCCAAAAAGGTTTTGCCAGAATGTACAACCAGGAATCAGGGGATGTGTACAGAATTGAAGAGCTTCAGGAACTGAGCGATAAAGAATTGAAAGGGACAATTATCAGTCATATTCTTGTTGACAGGATTGTAGTGAAGGTTTTTGATGAAGATGATTTGCACCGCCTTGCAGACTCAGTTGGCACCGCTTTTTATGAGGGTGAAGGTGATGTTTATGTTCAGGTAGCCACAAACCATGAACGTAAGGCTAAAAACACATTGCTCCATTTCAACAACCGTTTTGAACTGGACGAAATGCAATTTGAGGAGCCTCAGCCGAACCTGTTTTCTTTTAATAATCCGTTTGGGGCATGCCCAACTTGCGAAGGTTTTTCACAGGTACTCGGTGTTGATGCAGATTTGGTGATTCCAGACAGACGGCTGAGTGTGTATGATGGCGCTGTAGCTCCATGGAAAGGAGAGAAAATGGACTGGTGGCGGCAGAATTTTATTAAAGGAGCGAAAAAATTTGACTTTCCGGTTCATAAGGCAATTGCTGATTTAACCAGCAAACAGTATAAGCAATTATGGGAAGGTTGTGAAGGAGTGTATGGTATCAATGATTTTTTCAAAGATGTGGAGTCACAGTTGTACAAAGTACAATACAGGGTAATGCTTAGCCGGTACAGGGGCAGAACCGAATGCCCTGACTGCAACGGATACAGGCTCCGTAAAGAAGCGTTATATGTAAAAGTTAATGGCGAACACATTGGCGAACTAAGTACCATGCCGGTAAGAGATTTGCAGCAATGGTTTGAAAAACTGGATAAGCACCTCAGCCAGCATGATAAGGATGTAGCCAAAAGAATACTGATTGAAATTAATGGTCGCATCGCCACACTTATAAAAGTAGGCCTTGGTTATCTTACGCTCAGCCGGCTTGCCAATACACTCAGCGGCGGTGAAAGCCAGCGGATACAACTTACAAGAAGCCTGGGAAGTAACCTTACAAGCTCCTTGTACATTTTAGATGAACCTTCTATTGGTCTTCATTCCAGGGATACAGCTAACCTGATTAAAGTTCTGAAAGAACTCAGAGACCTGGGCAACACTGTAGTGGTGGTGGAGCATGATGAAATGATGATGCGGGAGGCAGACCATATTATTGATATGGGGCCTTTGGCATCGCATCTCGGTGGCGAAGTGGTGGCTGAAGGCAATTACGATGAAATAGTTGCTAACCCAATAAGTCTTACAGGCAAATACCTGAGCGGTGTACTCAAAATCGAACCACCTAAGATGGTACGAAAATGGAATCGTTCCATAACTGTGGAAGGAGCCAGGCACAATAACCTCAGGAATATTGATGTGGAATTTCCGCTAAACCTGCTTTGCGTAGTAAGCGGTGTAAGCGGAAGTGGTAAAACAACTTTAGTTAAACAGATACTTGTTCCGGCACTTCGTAAACTGAAGGGTGAGTTTGGCGACAAGGTTGGATATCACAAGCAAATTTCCGGCGATATTGATTCAATCGGGCAGATTGAATTAGTTGACCAGAATCCAATCGGAAAATCATCAAGGAGCAATCCTGTTACTTATATAAAGGCTTATGATGAGATAAGAGACCTGTTTGCCAGGCAACCGCTGAGTAAGATGAGGGGTTTTCAGCCCAAACATTTTTCTTTTAATGTCGATGGAGGCCGCTGCGACACCTGTAAAGGCGAAGGCGAACAGGTGGTGGAGATGCAGTTCCTTGCCGATGTGCATTTAACCTGCGATGCATGTGGGGGTAAACGCTTTAAAGAAGAAGTGCTGGAGGTTAAGTATAAAGACAAAAGCATTTACGATGTATTGGAAATGAGTGTGGATGAGGCGATAGATTTTTTTGCCGCTGAGAAAAATCTTTCTGCCGCAATACAGCCATTAAGCGATGTGGGTTTGGGATATGTAAAACTCGGACAATCGTCAGATACTCTTTCGGGCGGAGAAGCACAACGGGTAAAACTGGCATCGTTCCTTGGTAAGAGCCGGGCTGCCAATAAAATTCTTTTTGTTTTTGATGAACCCACCACAGGGCTTCATTTTCACGACATCAATAAATTGCTGGCATCATTTAATGCACTGATAGAACAGGGTCATTCTATTATTGTTATTGAACATAACATGGATGTAATCCGTTCAGCCGATTGGATAATTGACCTTGGCCCCGAAGCTGGCGATGATGGCGGAAAATTAGTTTATGCTGGTAGTCCGGCCAGAATCAGGAAAATTAAAAACAGTCACACCGGGACTTTCCTCTAAGGTATCTTGCATAAATAAAAAAAAGAGCATTGTAAAATGCTCTTTTCGTTCAGTAATTTATCTTTCATCTTAACTTATCCAGCGATTTTACCAGTTTTTCATCGCTTCTTATTCCCCGAAAGGCAAGAAAAAAACCTGCAATTGTTAATAGTGGTAAAACTGCCCATAGTGCAGGTGTGCTTGTAACCAGCTTTCTCATCTCAAAAATATACAAAACAAATATTCCTGCTGCTATTAAAAGCCCAAGTAAAGACAATCTCATTTGCAGTTTTCTGTCTTTAAACATGAAGATGGCTATTGCCGAAATACCAATCGATGCTATTGTGAGTAAAAGAGTAAAGAAACTGCTCCCGGCTGTAATTTCAGTGTTTTGTTTCATGGCAGTTTTCTCAACCAGTTCTTCGCCGGTGGCAAAAGGAAACATAAAAGTAAGCACTGCCGCTACTGTTGCCAGCAGTAGCCAGAGTGTTTGTTTGCGTTGTATCATTGATTATCTTTTTGATTGTTAACCTAATTCAGGATAAAGGGGGAATTGCTCCATCATTGCCTTTACATCGGCCTGAACAGAAGCGATTACAGTTTCGTCATCAGCATTCATCAGCACTTTATCAATATAGTCAACCACTGTTCCCATGTGTTCCTCTCTAAGCCCTCTTGTTGTGATGGCAGGCACACCAACCCTGATGCCTGATGTAACAAACGGAGACTTATCATCAAAAGGAACAGCATTCTTGTTTAGGGTAATATTTGCTTTATCCAATGTTTCCTGTGCTTTTTTCCCAGTCAGGTTTTTATTCCTGAGGTCAATTAGCATCAGGTGGTTGTCTGTTCCATCGCTTATCAACTGGTAATCTTTTGCAACAAATGCTTTTGCCATTGCCTGGGCATTTGCGATAACCTGTTGGCCATACTTTTTAAAATCATCCGTCAATATCTCGCCAAAGGCAACGGCTTTTGCGGCTATAATATGTTCCAGCGGGCCGCCTTGCATACCGGGAAATACTGCGAGGTCAAGCAGTGAACTCATCAATCGCAAGTTTCCTTTAGGGTCTTTTTTACCATAGGGATTCTCAAAATCATTGCGCATCATGATAATCCCGCCTCTCGGTCCTCTAAGTGTTTTGTGTGTGGTTGAAGTTACAATATGGCAATGGTCAAAAGGATCGTTTAATAATCCTGTAGCAATAAGCCCGGCCGGGTGAGCTATATCGGCGAGCACCAAGGCCCCTACTTCATCAGCTACTGCACGGATGCGTTTATAGTCCCAGTCACGGCTGTATGCAGATGCACCGCATATAATGATTTTAGGTTTTTCTGTTCTTGCTTTTTCTTCCAGTTGTTCGTAATCTACTGTTCCGGTTTCTTTTTTTACTCCATAATGAATAGCCTGATAGTTTTTGCCACTAAAGTTTGCAGGACTTCCATGTGTAAGGTGGCCTCCCATACTTAAGTCGAGGCCAAGTATTTTATCACCTGGGTTAAGGCAGGCTATAAACACAGCAGTATTTGCCTGTGCTCCGCTATGCGGTTGCACATTTGCCCAGCTTGCATTGAATATTTTTTTAAGCCGGTCTATCGCAAGATTTTCAATTTCATCAACCACTTCGCACCCACCATAATACCTTTTTCCGGGATAGCCTTCAGCATATTTGTTGGTGGCAACAGAACCCATTGCTTTCATTACTTCATGTGATGTGAAATTCTCTGAGGCAATTAACTCTAATCCCTGGCGTTGCCGCTGAAGCTCTTTATTAAGAAGGCTGAATAATGCGTTATCTTTTTGCATACAGTTTGTGTTTATAATCGGCGAAAAAATCAGAAAACGGTTGACTTTTTGTAAGATATCTGCAAATGTAATCAGAGAAAAGTGAAACCGTAATCCTGTTCCGGATTTTTGTTTCCGCTAAAAGTATTATTTTCGTTGGCTTTCCTAAAATAAAGTAGCTTAACCAATGAAGGCTATCATACCAGTAGCAGGAGCAGGAACAAAGTTAAGACCTCATAGTTATACGCAACCCAAAGCACTTATTCCGCTTGCCGGGAAAACAGTGCTAAGTATCATTATAGACCAGTTACATGAGGCCGGCATTCGTGAGTTTATTTTCGTTGTTGGCTATCTTGGTGAAAAAATACAGGATTACATCGGTGTTAAGCACCCGGACATTACTGCTCATTATGTTCATCAATATGACAGGCAGGGTATAGGGCATGCAATAAAACTAACCAGCGAAATTGTGAGCCATGACCAGGTTTTTGTGGTTTTGGGCGATACCATTTGTGAATATGATGTAAGAGAAGTTGTAAACAGTCCTTACTCAATGATTGGAGTAAGAAAAGTAGAAGATCCGAGAGATTTTGGTGTGGCTGAAATTGGTGAGGATGGATTTATTACTCATGTAATTGAGAAGCCCAATATTCCAAAGTCTAACATGGCAATGGTTGGGGTGTATAAGATTATTGAAAGCGATCAGCTGTTTACCTGTCTTGAAACTAATTTCCGCCAGGGACTGAAAAGCCACGGTGAATATAGCTTAACAGATGCACTTGACTGCATGGTGCAGATGGGTGCAAGGTTCAAAGCATTTAAAACTGAAAGCTGGTTTGACTGCGGGCGAAAAGAAACACTGCTTGAATCAAATTCTCTTTTACTCAAAAAGTTTGCCTCATCTGCAGACAGCAAAGACTATACGAATACTGTCATCATTCCTCCGGTAAGCATAGCCTCAGGGTGTAGTATCAGTAACTCAATAATTGGACCTAACGTATCAATTGGTGAAAATACTTCTTTAAACTATTCAATCGTAAAAAACTCCATAGTAGGTTCTTTCTCAAACCTGGTAGATATAGTTCTGGATGATTCTGTAATCGGAAGTGATACTAATCTGCATGGAGAAACCCGTTCGTTGAATATTGGTGATAACACAACCATAGATCTTGGCTGATCTTTAGTACTGATTTTATTATCTTAGGTTGTTTTTTACAAAAATCATTGATACCGATGGCAACTTTCAGCAACAGAATTACGGAACTATTTTCTATTCAATACCCGATTATTCAGGGTGGGATGATTTGGGCAAGCGGATGGAAACTTGCTAGTGCTGTCAGTAATGCCGGAGGGCTTGGTCTTATTGGAAGCGGCTCAATGTATCCTGATGTGTTGCGGGAGCATATAAGAAAGTGTAGAGCAGTAACGAGCCGGCCTTTTGGTGTAAATGTTCCGCTGCTATATCCCGACATTGAAAAGCATATTGCTATTATTATTGAAGAGGGAGTAAAGATTGTGTTTACTTCTGCCGGAAATCCCAGGACATGGACTTCAAAACTAAAAGAAGCAGGAATTACTGCGGTGCATGTTGTAAGTTCATCAAAGTTTGCCCAAAAAGCTGAAGAGGCTGGTTGCGATGCTGTGGTGGCAGAAGGATTTGAAGCTGGTGGCCATAATGGAAGAGAAGAAACCACAACGCTGGTATTAATACCTGCTGTTATAAATGCTGTAAAAATTCCTGTGATAGCCGCTGGAGGTATTGCAACTGGCCGGCAAATGCTGGCGGCTATGATTTTGGGTGCAGAAGGTGTGCAAATGGGAAGCCGCTTTGTGGCAAGTGAAGAAGCTTCTTCACATATAGATTTTAAAAAAGCCGTGTTAAATACTGCCGAAGGTGATACGCAATTGGTATTGAAGCAGGTAACCCCTGTCAGGCTGCTGAAAAATGAGTTTTATACCCAAGTGAATGATGCCGAATTAAGAGGGGCATCTAAGGAAGAATTAATACAGCTTCTTGGCCGTGGCCGGTCTAAAAAAGGAATGTTTGAAGGGGATTTAAAAGAGGGTGAACTGGAGATTGGCCAGGTAAGTGCTTTTCTCCATGAAATTTTACCTGCGGGTCAAATTGTAAGCAAAGTGTGGGAGGAGTTTATGAGCGGTTTGGCAAAACCAGTTAAAAAGACTTAATTTTAACTCAGAAAGGCAACTTGTATCTGCATATTATCGTTAAACTTCTTAAAACCAGAGAAATGAATAAAAAACTTTTCTTGCTGTTAGTAAGTGCTTGCCTTTACACTTTATCGTATGCGGCAGGGTATGATACAAAGGATCCCGGGGCCGATGGGAAGAAAGAAGAGTTAAGCGGTACGGTTATTCATTCAGAAACAAAGAAGCCCTTAGAAGGGGTTACAGTAACAGCAGTTCTGGCTTCTAAAAAGGAGAAAATTGTCCTTACAAACGAAGACGGTGGTTTTTCGTTCGATGAGTTGAAACCAGGCATTTATAAGTTTGTTTTTGAAAAATCCGGATACAAAAAAGCTACAAAGGAAAAGATAGTGGTAAAAACTGACGAGGCTTTTCAGATAAAGATTGAGATGACAGAGGCGGATCAATATGATATTATGCCTTCACCGTTCAATATTGGCGGAGTCTATTAGATATAAATAATTACGTTAAAAGAAGATGGGCTACCAGATGGCAGCCCATTTTTAATTTCACTGTATCAAAATTATTTTCTTGTTACAAGAAAATTCACTTCAGATTTATGTGTCTTGCTTAGCTCATACACGGTAGAAGTTTTTGTGTTGCGGCAGGTAACAGTGAGGTAGAGTGTGCTTTCGCCGATTTCTTCTGAATTGAACAGAAATTTCTTTGAAAAACTTTCGCCTTTGATGTTTTGCTTGTAAAGTATTTGTCCAAGGTTGTCGGTAATAGCAACGGTGAAATCGTTTTGCTTTTCGTTGCCATCTACTTTCAGCATTACAAGCGGATTTTCTTCAACGTTTCCGAGATGTGTAAGCTCAGATGTTACAGAATTTTCTTTACTCTTTTCAGGGTTGTTACCTGCAAACGCAGATGTGCTGAAAACTGTGATAAAAGCCAGTGCAAGGAATTTGTTGTTTTTCATGATCTTTTTCATAATGTTTGTTTTTGTTTTAAAAATTTTACTTAAAAATTTTCTGGAAACAATCGTTTTGTAATCAATTTGGCAGGTAACAACCGGTAGATGCTGAATCAGCTAAAGCAATAATGCATTATTTGCTTTGACAGTGTAAAAATGGGCCATATTTTTTTGATGTACAAACAACAATTGACCTGTTTATTGTATAGCCAAAAAGAAAATTTTCATCCTTATTCGCTGATAATTAGTCATTTATGAAAGACCTTGCTATTGATGCCCAAGGCGTAAATTTTAAAAAATACCCACTGTATGGTATTGTTATTCAAATATCCGGAGGTTACCTTTAGTTATAATTCTTTTCTCGACCATTATACCTGGCAGCTTTCGGGCTGCCTTTTTTAAAACCAGCAATATGCGTATCGTTTGTATCCTTCTGTTATTTTCTTTTGCTTCTCTTACCACTTCTGCACAACATACATCGGAAGAAAAAATTATTAAGAAAGTGTTTTTCGATTTCTTACAGTTTTATAAAAAGAACGTCAGGGCATTTAATTCTTTCCAATTGTACAAGGGTACTGGTAAAGAACAAAACCCTCCTTATCGCATTCAGTGGAGTGAAGCAGAGAGATATTTTAAGTATCTGAGAACGAAAGTTCCTTATGTAGGTGAAGCGTATATAAAGTCAGAAAGAAATGATTTTAAATTCTATGATAGTTGCTATAAAGCTGACCCTGATGAAGAAATTGTTGTAGGCTTCGACTTTGACAGGTGGGCAGGTGGTCAGGACGACCCCGAATACCTGGTGAAATGGCATACTGATCCTAAAAATATTTACCAGGTAACTATTACAGGAAATACGGCTATACTCCGGATAGGCTCGCCACTATGGGATGGAGCATCAGAGATTGACAGAAACTGGGAGACCGTGCCCTTTATCAAAGAGAAGGGAAAATGGAAAATGGCAGGAAATATCACACCCGAGTTTGATGAGGAATCGCCAGAAGTGCCTGCTGCTGCTCAGTCTGAGGTTATTGAAATAAAAGGCCGAGATTGATTGTTGTAAACAGGTGATTAACAGCAATCTGTATTGTTGTTAAGAAATTAATTATAACCGGATTTGGCAGGGTGTAAAAAAATATTATCTTCAACGCCTCAGAGGCACTGTAAATTGATATAACTGCCTTTGTTTCAGCTAAATGGCTGCTTGTTTGCGGCAATTGCATTACAATTGCCGACATAAAAAAAGGAAATACAATGGCGATAAAGAAAGATGATATTGTAATTATTGAACCCAAAGATATTTACGTTGGTAAGAAGGATGCCTCAGTAACCCTGATGGAATTTGGCGAATATGAAAACGAGGAATGTGCAAAAGCCAACGAAATTGTAAAGCAATTGCTGGATGAATATGATGGGAAAATCCGTTTTCAGTTCCGTCACTTCCCGCTTACTTTGATTCACCAGCGCAGCCTTAAAGCCAGCGAGGCCGCTGTAGCAGCAGCACAGGAAGGTAAGTTTTGGGAAATGCATAACGAACTTTTTGCCAACAGGAGAAACCTTGGCACTACCAGTCTGAAACTTTACAGCAAAGATGCTGGTGTAAAAAGCAAGAAATTTTTGGAAGATCTGGTAAATGGCTTTTATGGCTGGCAGGTACAGGATGATATAAAAGAAGGGCATAACCTCGGAATAAAAGAGATTCCTGCTTTTTTTGTTAATAATGAGCAGGTGGTCAAGCCCACTTATACAAACCTGAAAGCAGCTATCGATGCTGCGTTGAAAAAGGGAAAAAAAGCTGTCCCGGCAAAAAAGGCCGCAGCGAAATCAAAACAAAGAGCATAACGAAATAAAAAATCCCCGTCGCAGACGGGGATTTTAATTAAGTAGCCGACAGAAGATTACCAGCGGCTATTTGAATAAGAAGGTTTAGAACTTCTTGCAGGCCTTTCTTCTTTAGGTTTTGCAACGCTTACTTTAATAGAACGACCTTCTACAGTTGCTCCATCCAGTTCAGAGATAGCTTTTTGAGCGGCTTCGTCATCGCTCATTTCCACAAAACCGAAACCTTTGCTGCGGTTAGTGTATTTGTCCATAATAACTTTTGCAGAAGTAACTTCACCATAGTCAGCAAAATAACTTCTCAGGTCTTCATCCGCAACAGCGAAAGGAAGATTTGAAACATAAATGTTCATCTTAAAAAAAATATAAATTAACTAATACTTGAGAAAAACGCAACGTAAAGAGACTAACTATCAGCGGGCAGAATTGCGTAGCAGAATATATTGTTCACTTACAAAATGTCGTATCGCTCAAATTAACGGTGCAAAGGTAGGGGTTTAAAATCAGAGCAGTGATATTATTTTCAATTGTTGCCATTTGGAATTTCTGTGTTGAACATATTGTTGCTCTCATCTTTTTTCCGGATACCAAAATTATATCTGATGTTGAGCCCGATACGCTGGCTGTCACCCAGTCTTTTTCCCGATGCACTGATGCCGCCCTGGTTAAGTGAGAAATTTACTTTATTAGTGAAAAAGACATCACTCATATTTAATGTTACAATCAGTTTGTCTTTAATAAATTTCCTGTTTATACTTGCGTTAAGCATCCCAAATGGACCAATCTCATACAACTGCTGTTGTCCCTTAAGCCTTACAAAACCATTGATAGTGAAAACGGAACGCTTATCTATCTTCAAAGTCTGATAGGTGAAGAATGTCCATGTCCCTTTTTTAAATGATAAAGGCTGGCCGCTGTACTGTCCATCATAAATGTTATAATTATACTGTCCGCCTATTACAAAGAAATACCTCCCCCCGGGAGGAATAGCACCAATGCCCCTGAAATACCATTCCTTATTTTTCCCCAGGTTATCGTAAGTGCGGTATGCTTGTTCTCTGCCTGTGTCTGCCTGGTAGGTAACCATCGAAAAAATATCTTTTGTGTCATTAAGGCCAACGGCCAGTATTGGTCGCTCATCCACACTTATGTTGGCTTCATAGTTCTGAGTAAACTGAGGTTTTAACGATGGATTGCCAATTTCAGTCAAAAACTCATCAACATATTTGGGAAAAGGATTCAGTTGTTCGTACACTGGCCGGCTGATAGTGCGGCGATAAACTAAGTATGCTTTCAGGTCAAATCCCGCAATTTTCATCAGGTTCTTGCTCAGAAAAATATAAGGAAACAAATCAGTTCGGTGCAAGGTAAAAGAAGTATCGAATGGTACTGTCTGATCGCCATTCATATTTGTATTCTCGAGCCTTGCACCTGATTTGATTACGAAATCTTTCCACAGTGTTTTTGATGCCTGCAGGTAAACAGAATTAATATTTTCTTTGTAGTCGTAAGTGTTTGTCCGGGAACTGTCCTTTTCTCTTCCGGTTCCGGATTCAAGAAAGTAGCTGGTCTCGTTTTGATAATTATGAATCGTGGTTTTGACACCGGTCTCAAGTGTAATCCGGTGCTTCAGTTTTAATTTAAGGTCAGATTTTGCGGAAAAGAATTGCCGTTTATTATCTCCGGTGCCATCGCCTTTTTTTGTAATGGCTGGTATGGTTTGATAAATGTTTGAATAATATTGCTCTGATGTATTGTGTGAGTTGTAATAAAAAATATTATTCGACCAGTCAGAACCAAGAGTGTCAATTTTATATTTTGTTTCAAAACCATTCCCTATTACAAGCGATGTGCTTTTGTTAGCAACGGCATTGGGGCTGCTGGTAATAATTTGCGAAGCACTGATTTTTTTGATTACGTTCAGGTTGTCAGTATTATTATCAGACTTATTAAGGTTTACATTACCAGAGAATTCAAAATCCCATTTCTTGCTTTTAAAGATGTTGATGCCATAGCCTGCATAATAACCGTCTGATCTGTATTTCGTATAAGCATCCTGGCTTAGCATGGAATCAACAGCAAAAAGGCGGTCGGTAATAATGCTTTCGTAATTGTTCCTGCGGTTGTAATTCAAATTGATGTAATAGCTTTTTTCCCCATCATTATTATTAATGTTGAACCCTGCGAATTGGTTGCTGTATGTTCCCTGCTGTATACCGGCATTAATGCTTCCCGTCATGCCAATCTTAATACCTTTTTTAAGCACCACATTTACGACCCCGCCACCACCTGCAGCGTCATACTTTGCCGACGGTGTCCTTACTACTTCGATTTTGGATATGGAATTTGGAGGCAAACTTTTTAACATAGTGGCAATATCTGCAGCACTCATTCTCATGTCTCTCCCATTTATTTGTACTGTTGCTGGTGTTAAGCTGCTGATGTAAATGTTTCCGTCCTGATCAACAAATAGGCCTGGGGTCTTTTCAATTACTTCATAGCCATTGGTGGATGCTTCCACAAGATTTTCAGGATCAATAATGGTTTTATCATCTTCTTGTTTAATCAATGGTTTACGTGACGTTACGACAGCGGCTTCTAATGTTTTTCCTTCGGCCTCCAGCATGAAGCTGAAACTGGTTTGATTACCGTTGAAAGTAATTTTCTTCTCCTGCGGAAGAAAACCAACAGAGGACACTTTGATTATATATTGATTATTCTTTAAGAGCCTGATACTGCAATTGCCCAGACTGTCTGCTATTTTGCTGTATGACTTTAAGCTGTCTGTTCTGTTACTTATTAATATGTTGGCAAAAGCTGCTGCTTCTTTTTTTGTTGATACAATTTTTATGGTAACGGGCAGTTCCTGGGCAAAAGAAAATATAGATAAGGTCAGGGAAAGACAAAGCAGTATATATCGCATAAAATATCTAAACTGGTTATGGTTGTATCTGTCAAATCAAAAATATGATAAAGTGCTTGCTGTATGGTCTATGAAATGATGAACGGAACTATTTTGACCACTTTTTAACTTTTAGTTTGATTTTGTATTTTCAGACTATGAAGTTTGTAACCTTTACTGCCATAATAAAAAAGTTTGGAGCCAAAGGAGAGAAAACCGGATGGACATATTTTGAAATCCCGGCTGATATTGCACAACTGCTAAAACCGGGAAACAAGAAGGAATTTAAGGTAGAAGGTAAATTGGACAGTTATCCCTTAAAAAGACAATCTGTAATACCAATGGGTGGCGGTGTTTTTATTATGCCACTGAATGCAGACATGCGGCGGGGCATAAAGAAAAAGCACGGTGCCTTGATTGAGGCAAAACTGCAGGAAGATAAAAGTGATTTTGTTTTTAACAAGGATTTTATTGAATGTCTGAAAGACGAGCCTGTGGCAAAAGTTTTTTTTGAAAGCCTGCCCGGTTCTCACCAGCGGTATTTCAGTAAGTGGATTGATAGTGCTAAAACTGAGCCTACGAAAGTGAAACGGATAACCCTTGCAGTAAATGCCCTTGCCAAAAAGTGGGGATATGGTGAAATGATAAGGGATTCGAAGGGCAAATAGCAAATCTTTTATTTATTTGCAGCATGATTAACTCGTTAGATAGTTTTAAATCACCCTTCTTTATCGGTGTTGCAGGTGCTGGCATGAGTGCAATCGCCCAATATCTTAAGGGGATTGGCAAAGAGGTTTCGGGCAGTGACAGATTTTTTGTTTCTGGGCAGTTTAATGAAACGAGAGAGAAATTAGAAGCAGAAGGTATATTATGTTTTGCTCAAAACGGTGAAGGTATTAATGAAACTACTGACCTGGTGGTGGCATCAACAGCCGTGGAGAATACAGTATTTGAAATGCAAAAAGCAAAGCAACTGGGTATCCCGGTTATCAGGCGGTCAGAATTACTTGCTATTATTGCGGCCAGTAAAGAAACGATAGCCGTTGGTGGCACCAGCGGAAAAAGCACTACAACGGCAATGTTGTTCGATATACTTGAATATGCTGGGATGAAACCAAGCATTATTAGTGGCGCAGGACTTACAAGTATTATCAAGGAAGGAAAAATCGGTAATGCAAAAGTAGGAGAAGGAGATTGGCTGGTAATTGAGGCTGATGAAAGTGATGGCTCCATTGTTCAGTATAAACCTGAAATAGGACTGCTGCTCAATATTGATAAAGACCACCAGGAACTGGATGAACTCATGCGGATATTCGGCAAGTTTAAAGCAAACAGTAAGAAGTTTGTGGTGAACCAGTCGCATCCTTTAGCCAGAACATTATCGCAGGATGTAAAGCATGATTTTTCCACAGATGATAATGAAGCAGGTTATGTAGCTAAAGATTTCAGGCAGGCAGGATTCAATATCAGATATTCAATATTCAATATTCAGTTTTCCGTATCGGCTATTGGAAAACATAATATGGAGAATGCCCTTGCAGCAACAGCCGTGGCAAACCAACTTGGTGTAAACCTTGAAACCTGTTCTGCTGCATTGTCGAAGTATCAAGGCATATACCGTCGTAACCAGGTGTTGGGGCAAAAGCATGGTGTTTGGGTAATTGATGATTATGCACACAATCCTGTAAAATGTGCTGCAGCTATATCAGCCTGCCAGCCAGTATCGGAAAAACTAATAGCATGGCTGCAGCCACACGGCTATAAGCCGACTAAGTTTCTGCGGAATGATTTTGTGAAAGAAATTGCCAATGTCCTTCGCCCGCAGGATGAAATATGGATGAGTGAAATATTCTATGCCGGGGGCACCACTACAAAAGATATTTCAGCCGCTGATTTGATTAATGACCTGAAGACTCTTGGCAAGCAGGCTTTTTTTGTTGAGAACAGAAACGAATTACTTGAGACAGCCCGGTCACATTTTACTGAAGATTGCGTACTGCTGCTGATGGGAGCAAGAGACCCGTCTTTAGAATATTTTGCAAAAGATGTTTGGGAAAAATTGTGAAAGGAGAGTTGTTTCAACTTCCCATGCGCCTGATAATTATATAGCTGAGAACAATCAGCAATAGTAATATGAGGACAGCGATATATATCCACGGCTGGAAATTAATGTTCAACTTTTCTCTTCTCTTTTTTTTCTTCTCAGTTTTCTTCTTCAGGTCACGGTTCAGCATTTCCACCATATATTGAATTTGCTGCTTATCGTTTATAGCAAGCAAACCTTCCATGGCGTCATCTTCAAAGTCGCCCTGCATGAGTTGCTTTTCTACCTCATGCTTTTCATGTTCCGGCAGTTTGTTCTGAAGATACTTCAGCAGTAACTCCTGGTCAACTTCGGTTGATAAATTGGATAGTATGTCTTTATAGTCGTTGTTCACTGTAATCAGGTTAATCAAATATTCCTTTCTTTCTGCTTTCGAGTTTTTTTTCTATCAGCAATTTCAGGTTTCTCTTGCCGTTCTGAATATAACTTTTTACCTGCAATAGATTGTATCCTGTTTCTTCGCTTACTTGCTGATAACTTTTCTTTTCAAGATAAAACAAAGTTACGCATTGCTTTTGCTCAGGGTTTAGTTCTTTCAGGGCATCCTGCATCAGTTCAATAGTGTAATCGGTTTTGGCCTGGGCTGCTTTATCTGTTTCCTCACCCGGTGAAATTGGGAGCCTGTCGTTAATTTCAGTTATCTGTTTTCCGTTACGATCCCGTAGTCTCATCAGGCAGTAATTCTTGGCAACCATGTACAGCCAGGACTTGAAGTAATCCACTTTATATTTCTGCAGTTCCTGTATTACTTTCAGAAAAATTTGCTGTACACTGTCCTTCGCTTCATCTTCATCTTTCAGGTATTTCATACACACACCAAGCAGCAACAAAGTATAACGTTGCAGCAGTATTCCCAGCCATTCATTATTATGGTCTGAATAAAAATTGCTGAGCAGCTGCTGGTCGCTTATATCGTTATGCCTGTCTGGATGCACAAACTGTGTTCTTATTGAGATAAGATGCGGAAACCTGAATTTTCAACAAAGTTCAGGCATTTTATTATTCAAAATCAGCATTATTGCGTGGAATCCATTCCTGGTTCAAAAAGGGAAGGTAAGCCCTGTTTTCAATTATAACAAACCGGATAGTGATAACGAAGATGTTTTCAGTGCCTGCCTTGTCTGATGACCAAGCAACAGTTAAGGGTGCAAATGGCAAAGCACCTTTGTTGAATTCGCAAATCTCCCCATGAGCATTATTTCTGCTTTCAAATTTCCGTGTTGTCACTTCACTGAATCCATCCTTATATTTTCTTATAAACTTTTTGAACTCTTCTTCCACCATTTTTTTGCTTCCGGCTCCTGCCGGGGCATAACCGGCCATCTGGTACAGCAAAATACTTTTTCCTGTGCCACTGCTGTCAGCAGGCTGTTCTCTTTCTGCCAAAACCACCTTTGTCTTCTGTGTTTTGAATGAGAAAGGTGCATGAGATTTATATGTCCCTTCAAAGAAGTAAAGTGTGCTGTCGGTTATTTTTGAAATGGTTTTTTCCAACAGGCCAGGATCGTTGGTCAGGTGTTGCACAAAAAAGCCAAAACTGCTCTTAAATGGATCGTAACGATAATACTTCTTAGTAATGTCAAGTATTCGTTGGGCATGAAGGTGCTGAACTGAAAGAAGAAGTAACAGGATGCAAAAAGTTTTCTTCACTTCTCTGGTTTTTGTAAATATGATTAAGCTAAACTTTTTACCCACTTCATTACTGCCGAATCCCAACCCATCATTTTTATCGCAGTATAGAAGAGAATAATCCCGAAAATCTTTTTTAAAAGGTTCTGATCGATGCTGATGGCTAATTTGCTGCCAAAATAACCGCCGATAACGAATGTTATTGCCAGAAGCCCAACCACTTTCAAATCTATTGGAGTGCCCATTTTCTGGCATTGGTTATAGTAGTAGAGTGATGCTATTATAACTACCGGAAGTGTGATTACAGCCAGCGATGTACCTTGTGCCTGATGTTGTGTATAATGAAGAAAAAATACCAGTGCAGGAACCATTACAATACCGCCACCTACACCTACCAGGCCGCTGAGCACACCTGCTGATAATCCTATCAGCAGGACTGTGATAATAATTTGTGTGGTCATGATATTTTTTTGGTCTTGCATTAATGTCCGAATGTGTTGGTGTAGTGTTCAATCGCCTCATTAATGATGCGGAATGCAACAGTTTTGTCCTGAAAGTTATCAATCACCACTTTTTTATTTTCTAATACTTTGTATTGTTCAAAAAAGTTTTTCATTTCCAGCAGGAAATGCTGCGGCATCTCTTCAATACATGTGATATGGTTTACTGAAGGGTCGTGGGTGGCTACAGCAATGATTTTATCATCTTCCTGTCCATGGTCAATCATTTGCATATTGCCTATCACATTTGCCTCAACAAGACAAAGTGACCGTATAGACTGTGAGCAGATTACCAGAATATCAAGCGGGTCGTTATCAAGTCCCAGTGTTTGCGGAATAAACCCATAGTTTATCGGGTACTGGAACGAGGAATATATTACCCTGTCCAATTTCAGCAGCCCGGTAGCCTTGTCCACTTCATATTTTGATCTTGACCCTTGTGGTATTTCGATAATGGCATTTACCTGGTCAGGAACATTATTGCCATGACTAACTCCATGCCAGGGATGTTTAATTGAATGTTGTGCTTCCATATAGTATGAGTATTATCTTATTAGTTTCATGCCTGCATATGTTGCCAGCAAACCCAGAATAATGCTTCCGGCCGCATATGCAAAAAATAACCCGGTTCGCTGTTCTCTTAATAAGCCGATACTTTCAAGGGTAAAGGCTGAGAATGTGGTGAACCCGCCACAAATACCTGTCATCAAAAATAGTTTCCAATGCTCGTTATTGTCAAAAGATCTGAAACTTAACCCCCAGAATAACCCTATCAAAAAGCATCCGGCAATATTTACGCTGAAAGTTCCCAATGGAAAATGATGCGGGTAAATGGCATACATCCATCGCTGCACCAGGTAACGGCCGATACTGCCTAAGCCACCGCCAAGTCCTACCAGCAGAATGTTCTTAAGAATCATCTTAAAGTATCTTTTATCGTAATGCCAGGCAGTGTGGTATCAGAATCATGTAAAAAGAGGTATTTCAAATCAATCAGCCAGTTTTCGCCCGATTTAATCACTTTTAGAGTATCATGGTCATTCTTATAAGAATTAGAATAAATAATAACAGAAACAGAGTCATTAACCGGGATGGTTTTATGAAACTGGATACTGGCATTCAGGTAACTGGTCCGGGTTGCCTGGTCATACTTGATATATGATCTTTCTGCCAGGTTCATGAAGTAATTGTTGAGTGAATCATCCAGCATGTACCGTTTAGCTTCTGTAAATTTTCCATCCAGTGCTGCACGGATAAAGTTTCTGGCTGCATCTATATTATTGTCAGAAACTGCAGTGGCTTTTTTATCATTGTTGCTGCAGCTGACGAAAACAATGCTGAAGCATATTGCTACTATTGAAAAAATTTTTTTCTTCATCATTCTGCAAAGTACAAAACTTTCCGCTTTGGGACAGTGGTAAACAAAAAAGCACCTCCATACTGGAAGTGCCTTTCTGTTGGGTTGAGACGGTTATTTGTTCATATTCTCAAGACCTTTCATCGCTTCTTTCATTTTTTCAAGATCTTCAGGCTTGATGTTCTCTATAGCTTTCTTAGCTTCTTCCAGACTCTTTGTGAGGCTGTCTGCATTTAAAGCGTCCAGTCCTTCAGTATTTTCAGTTCCTCCGTTATCAAAACTGTCGGTACCGCCTTGATTTGCTTTGCCTTTGTCCATTTTCATCAGGGTGCTCATACTGAAATCAACTTTCCATGCACCGTCTTCTTTTTTCAACGGGAATTCAATTGTCTCTTTCTCTTTTTTATTAGTGATAGGAACTACAGCTGCATCACCGGTAATTTTTGCATCGCCAAATTCTACATCTTTAAATCCTTCCATTGGATCTTCTTCTGGCTTGTCAGTTTTCATCTTTTCTGCCATATCCATTCCCTTCTTCATCATATCAAGAGCAGCTTTGCTGTCTTTTGTAGCCAGTTTGGCAGCGCCGTCAATATCTTTTTTGGCCATTTTTTCAAAGAATGCTACCATTACGGCTTTAGGATCATTACCAGGACCCTTACCCTTACAACCGGCAACGATAACAGCAAATGCACTGCCGAGTACCAGGAAATTGAGTATCTTTTTCATTAGTCAGTTTTTTGGTTTAAAGAATTAAGTTAAATGTATCAGCAAAAGTAGTACTTCCGGTAATTCAATATTGAAAAACTTCTCGTTTTACCAGTTTACTGTCCGGGTTCAGGTAAAGATCATCGGTAGTTACACCATAGGGCATCGTATCGGTTCGAATATATGAAGTGTATCTTCCGTCAACAGCTTTGTTAAGCGATTTAAAAACAAACTCGGAACAGTACATGACATTATCGCTCTGGAAATTGAAAAAGAGGTCGAATTTCAGGCCTGAACGGTGATAATCATGAACGACTTCGGCAAGTTTTATCATTTCTTTGCCCGTTAAATGATACCGGTAAATTCCTATCGAATTATTCTCTGCAGGGTCTGCAAATGCCTCGATGGGTTGCCGCATCAGTTTTTGTGACGGATTATAGGTTCCGCCCAGTGCATGGTAAACAAAGGGGCTGTCATTTTCAATAAAAATAATTCCGCAGTGTGAGTAGGAAGTGTCTTTCCGGTTAAAACTGCGGGCGGCCCTGCTTACTTCATCGTTCCCATTTCTAAAGATTAAATCACCGGACTGTACCAGTTTTTTCAAATTACCAATTCTGGCAGCATTACTGATAGTGTTTCCCCCGTTATTTGTTTTTGCCGGTTTTTCTTTTTTATCATTACAGGCGTATGCAATAAAAAACAGGGATAAAACGAGTAAAAAGATCCGTTTCATCCCTGCAATGTAAGAAATTATCTTACTGCTATTCGCCAGTCTTGTCTTTCTTGCTCAAAACCGGAGTTTTATGGTTATACATTTCCGGATGTTCTTTTTCATGTTCTTTATTATAAGCCCTTAGGATGTGTTTTACCAGGCGGTGACGGACAACATCTTCTTCATCCAGCTCAATGTGAGCAATGCCATCAATATTTCCTAAAATTCTTACAGCGGTAGAAAGACCGCTCCGCTGGTTGCGGGGAAGGTCAACCTGCGTAAGGTCGCCTGTTATGATGGCTTTTGCATTAGCGCCAATCCGGGTAAGAAACATTTTCAACTGCAGGTCGGTTGAGTTTTGGGCTTCATCCAGTATGATAAAAGCATTATCCAAAGTCCGTCCCCGCATATATGCCAATGGAGCTATTTCAATGGTCCGGGTAGTCATATAGTATCCCAGTTTATCAGCCGGAATCATATCATCCAGTGCGTCATACAGTGGCCGCAGATATGGGTCGATCTTTTCTTTCAGGTCTCCGGGAAGGAAGCCGAGGCTTTCGCCAGCTTCAACAGCAGGTCTGGTAAGAATGATTTTTTTTACCTGCTTATTTTTTAATGCCCGTACAGCCAGTGCAACTGCGGTATAAGTTTTTCCTGTACCCGCAGGGCCGATTGCAAAAACGATGTCGTTTTTTTCGGCCATCTGCACTAATTTTTTCTGATTGGCAGTTCTTGCCCTTACAGATTTGCCGTTGGGCCCAAAAACCAGGACTTCGTTCGGATTTTTTTCCTGGAAGTGGTCAATAACCTCTGCATCGTCGCCTCCAAGTATTTGCTCGAAATAATTCTGGCTCATATGGCCATTTCTCTCAAGGTAGGAGACAATAAGTGAAATTTTTTCCCTGGCCGATTCAATCTGTTCCGGGGCACCGCTTAGTTTAAGCTGTGTGCCACGGGATAAAATTTTAAGCAGGGGGAATTTCTTTTTAAGGATGTCGAGTTTGCCGTTATTAACACCGAAAAATTCAATAGGGTTAACGGTTTCAAGGTTGATGATTGTGTCTGTCAATGGTCTTCATATTTAAGGTGGTCCGGCTTGCTGGTGGCAATAGCGAACCATGTTTTACAATGCCGGCAAAGGGTAGTACCGGATTATAAATTGTCTTCTGCCTGTTTGCAGAAGCGGACCGCCTCCCGGCGGCTTTCCCTTCGTTATCAATATTACTCAGGAATATTGTTTCAACACAGATATAATTATTCACAGTTGTGGATAGCGCTGTGTTGTGCTTTTATTAATCATCCCTGCTTACCCTTTGTGATTTGAAATCCAATTCTCTCCCTTTCTTTCCATGTTCCTTTTTCTTCCTTCTCGTCAAGCATGTTTTCAATAGCATCATATATCTGGTTAAGCTGCTCGCTGTGGCTTGATACAGTATTTTTTATTTCAGCAATCTGTTTCGCAAGGTCTTTGTAGTTCAGGACAAACTGTTTTAACGCTACAAATGCCCTTACTATTGCAATGTGCATTTGTATGGCTTTTTCTGAATTCAGGATACCGCTAACCATTCCAACACCCTGTTCATTAAAAGCAAATGGCATATACCGTGTACCGCCTCTTTTGTTTGAGGACGCAATTTGCGACCTCAAAGCAGTGAACTCTTCTTTATTGAGGACAAACATAAAATCCGGGGGAAACCTTTCCGTATTTCTTTTTACAGCTTCTTTCAGTCTTTTTGTTTCAACGCCATAAAGTTCTGCAAGGTCAAAGTCGAGGATTACTTTTTGTCCTCTTATATCGTAAATTCTTTGTTGGATAAGGTTGATTTGCATTATTTGTTTTTTTTTAGCAATATCGTAAAAACAGTGGATGATATTAGGGTAATGTCAGAAAAAGCATCTCACCACCTCGCCACAATCTTAAAATTAAGCAGTCTTGGGGTAAGCCTGTTGGGCATGAGGTACACGGTGTTCGAGAAGTCCTTTATGAACAGGTAGGAAATTGTATTTGGCCGGTCAATCACATTGAATACTTCAAGGCTCATCCAGATGTTATCGAAATTACGGAAAGGGGAGTGGCTCCTTCTGTTGCTTTTGTCATCATCCATCAGCAATGCGCTGAAGCCAATATCGGCACGGATGTAGGGGTCAATAACTGCGGCATTGCGATAGCGAACCGCATTGGGAATATTATATGGCATATTACTGCCGTATAGTAAATTCAGGTATGCTTTAAAATTCTTATTGTTTGACAAATAGTCTGAAAAATACATGCCGAATGTAATGCGGCGGTCGGTAGGCCTTCGAAGCCACCCAACATCATAACGGGCACTGTCTGCAATAACCTGGTCGGCAGTTTGTGCAGTTATAAATTCACCTGCAGCATTCTTGTAACGATAATAATTGTCGCCGTTAATGTCCTCTGCAGTTTTCATAATGCCCAGGCTTATCCAGCTTTCGGCATCTTCAACCAGTTCGCCATGCAGCCGCATTTCAATACCCGCTGCATAGGCTTTGGCGTTATTCTCTCCAAAATAGCGGATGCGTACATTGTCCACATCATACGGCACCACATCGGTCATGCTTTTATAATATGCTTCAGTAGTCCATCGCATGGGCCGGCCACCGATGCCAATAAAATTGTAATCAAAGCCAAGTACTCCCTGCCAGCTTTTTTGTGCTTTCAGGTCAGCATTCACTGTTCCGTTGTTTCTTCTTAGCTCCCTGTAAAATGGCGACTGGTGATAAGTACCTGCGGCAGCACGGAACACAACATCCCTTTTCCAGTTTGGTTTCCAACTGGCACCAATGCGTGGAGAAACCAGGAACTCTTTACTAAGCGAATTGTAATTAAAACGAACTCCCGCTGTAAGTGTAGCAGAGTGGCTGGAATCTTTTCCCAGCAAAAGGTTGTCCTGTATGTAGCCCGAAAATTTATTGATGTCTAAGTCAGCAGTTGATTTTATTACCTTATTCAGCCGCAACATATCGGGTTGGTAGGGCAGGGCATAGCCGGCTGAATCCTGAAACTCCCATTCGTTCAGTTTGTCGGCAATCTTTGTTTTGTCGTAACCAAGCCCCCATTGAATGGCATGCTTGCCCAAGTCGTAATTGCCTTTATGTGATACATTCCAGTTTTCGATATTCAGTTCATTCCTGGCCCAGTTCTGGTACACCCCGGCTCCAAGCGGATTTACAATAAGGCCAAAGGTGGGATTGCTTTTGTCGAAATCTCTTTCTCCAAAAAGATAAGCACCGGTGATGTCCACATTCTCATTCTCATTGTTGGCAAAACGGGAGGCCATCCACTTCAGCCGCAACTTTTTGTTTACCTGGTTGATAAGAGAAAAGCCAAGCATATTGGTTTGATACTGATCTTTCTCTCTTCCTTCAAAGAAAATATCAAGTCCTATTGTAGTGCTGAATATGGGAGAGAAGACTGATGTGGTTAACTGGCTTTCCTGCGGGATAAGAGTGAACCTGGTTTGCGAAATATTGCTCAGCAACTCAGCACTCCATTTGCGGCTGAACTGGTAAGTGAGTAATGCCTGGAAATCCGCAGAAGAGGGAACGTAATTTCCTTTCGTCTCCTGTCTGCTCAGCAGGTTCTTGTTGGTACGGTTGCGTACGCCTAAGAGGTAAGTGAATTTTGATTTTCTGTCCGTGCCTTCAAATTGCAAGCCCTGTTCCAGTATGCCCACATAGGCAGAGCCGCCAAAACGTTTGGGCTTTTTATACTGGATGTCGAGCACACTGCTCATTTTATCTCCATACTTCGACTGAAAGCCGCCGTTGTAAAAATTAATATTGCGGACCATTTCGGGATTGATAAAACTCAGCCCTTCCTGCTGGCCGCTGCGTACTAAGTAAGGACGGAATACTTCAAAATCGTTTACATAAATCAGGTTCTCATCATAACTGCCGCCACGAACGGAGTATTGGGAAGTAAGCTCATTGTTGGAGCCAACAAATATCTTAATCAGGCTTTCAACTCCTGTAACAGCAGAAGGCAAGTTGATGATTGTTTTAGGATTGGGACGGATTAGACCGGTTTCTCTTCTGTCCCGCTGATCGGTAATCACCACTTCCTGCAGGGTTTTTTCGCCTCTTTCAAGCCGTACTGTTACTTTTTCTTCTTCACCTTCGCTTAGTAAAAAGTTTATCTTTTCTGTTTTTCTGCCGGCGTAGGAGAAAATAAGTGCAAATGCTTTTTCGGCTTCCACCTTTAATTTGAAATAGCCCGAATCGTTGGTGGCGAGGCCCTGCGACTGTCCAAGGATAATAACTGAAACTCTGGACAGCGGATTTTCGTTTTCATCTACAACTGTACCAGAAACAAAGGCTGTTTTCTTTTGAGCATAAACAAAAAGAACCTGCGAAAGCAGGAAAGCTGTTAGAAATATTTTCCTGAAATTTATATTCATACTGGAATTAGAAACAAGATACGCAGAGAAGCAGAGATAATAAAATATCAGATTGCTTTGAGCAATTTTATCGTCTCTTCAGGGTTTGCGGACTTAAACACCGTATTCCCTGCTACCAGCACATCGGCACCGGCAGCAACTATGGATGCAGCATTGTCCAGCGTAACACCTCCGTCAATTTCGATGTGAACGTTCAGCCCTTTTTCATCAATCATGCGACGCAGTTGTTTTATCCTTTCGATTGTTTGGGGAATGAACTTTTGTCCGCCAAAACCCGGGTTCACACTCATCAGGCATACGAGGTCAATGTCCTGAATAATATCGCTTAGTTCTGCTACAGGTGTATGCGGATTTAAAGCCACACCGGCTTTCATTCCCAGCGATTTTATTTGTTGCACATTGCGGTGCAGGTGATTGCAGGCTTCTATATGTACGGTAAGAATATCGGCCCCGGCATTCTTAAATTGCTCTGCATATTTTTCGGGTTCCTCAATCATCAGGTGTACATCGCAGACCTTAGTAGTTGCTTTTCGGATGAACGCTACAATCATCGGCCCGAAAGTGATATTAGGAACAAAACGGCCATCCATCACATCAAGATGAAACCAGTCGGCTTCACTCCTGTTAACCATGTCGCAGTCGGCCTGCAGGTTCAGAAAATTGGCAGAAAGAAATGATGGGGCAACGATAGGCATCGCAGTTAAATTTTATTATGCAAGATACGCTGATTAGTTCAATGGTTTAATGGTTAATCAGGGTGATTTATTTCCCCAGTTTATCTGCTGCTTCTTTTGCTTCAGTAAATGTATTATCAAGGCCATATGCTTTTTGATAACTCAGCTTTGCTTCTTCATTATTGCCCATTGCTTCCTGGCATCGGCCAATCCAGTACCAGGCATCAGGAAAATCAGGAGAAATAGTATTTGGTAACTGAAAAGCCTTCAGGGCTTCATTATACTTTTTCATATCAAGTAATACCCTCCCTTTTTCTATGTGAGCATTCAGGTAATAGTAATCCTGCTGTATCGCATTATTGAAAGAAGACAGAGCTTTTTGTTTTTCACCGATGTTGAAATAATAAATGCCTTTGTAATACTCAGGTTCTGCATGATTATTCAGGGTATCGGCCTTCGTCAGTGAGTCGCAGAGATGCAGCACTTTGGCATTTTTAGCTTCCGCATATTTAAAGGCCAGTTCGTAATTCAGGTCAATATCATACGGTGTAAGCTGGTAAGCATTTTCCAGTATCTTGAGTGATTCATTGCTGTCGCCTTTTTTGCTAACAAGTTCCGCTTTCATCTTCAATACATCAACCTGCTGCGGATTCAGTTTCAGTATTTCATCACAGAGTTGCAGGGCCTGATCTGTTTTTCCGTTTGCATTATTCGATTTTGCCAATCCAAGTTTCAGCAAGATACTTTCAGGAAACTCTTTCAGGGCATCACTGATAAAACGGATTGCTGAATCGGGTTTTTTGTCCAAAAGAATATTTCCTGCCCCCAAAGCATATTTCTCATTTTTCTTCAGTGACCATGCTTTCAAAAAGTCAGATAGTGCCGGTTCAGGCTGGCTATTAGTATTTAAAAGCACAGCCCTGCGGAAATACAATTCTTCATTATTCGGCTCATTTCTAATGCTGTCAGTAATTGTGGCGTAAGGAGGCTTTGTCAGCAACTCAGTATATGGTGATTCTTCTTTTTTGTTTTTGCAGGCAGCAGTAAATACTATTAAACCTAAGAAAATGGCTGATTTTTTGATGTTTTTCATCCTTCAAAACTACTTTATTTGCACCTCAGTTTTACAAATGGCTGACATACTGATAGTGTTTAAACAATAAATTTGCAAATTCACTTAGATTTTAAAAAAGATATAAACGTATAAAATGCAAAAAATTGTCTTGCCCTTATTTTTAATGATACTGGTGGCTTCGTGTAATAACAGCTCAAAACTGGCTTCTGCTGAAAATGCAGTTGCTGATACGTTAAAGTATCCTGACGAAACACATTTCAAAAATATCCGGCAACTGACTTTTGGAGGCGACAATGCAGAGGCTTACTGGAGTTATGATGGCAAATGGCTGGTTTTTCAGAAAACGGCACCCAAAGAGGGGATTCCCTGCGATCAGATGTATATTGGCAAAGTGCCAACTAAACCGGACGAAAAGTTTGAACCTAAACTGGTAAGTACAGGGACGGGAAGGACTACATGTGGCTTCTTTATGAAGGATAATAAGCATATTGTGTATGCTTCAACCCATCTAGGCGGCACTGAATGCCCACCAGTCCCCGACAGGGCCAAATATGGTAACAAGTATATCTGGCCGTTGTACAGCACTTATGATATTTTCATGGCTGATCTTAACGGTAAAATTGTAAAACAACTCACCAATTCACCATATTATGATGCGGAAGCAACTATATCCCCCGATGGTAAAAAGATGATTTATACCAGCACCAAAGATGGCGACATTGAACTTTACATTATGGATTTGAAAACCGGTGCTGAAAAACGGATTACTGATATGCCTGGTTATGATGGCGGAGCCTGGTTTAGCCCGGATGGAACCAAACTTATCTGGAGGGCATCAAGGCCCAAAACCGAAGCTGAAGTAAAAGAATACAAAGACCTGCTGGCTGAAAACCTGGTAGCCCCAACCAATATGGAAGTATGGGTGGCCAACGCCGATGGCAGCAATGCAAGGCAAGTAACGTCTTACGGCCAGGCCAACTGGGCGCCGGCCTTTATGCCCGACAGCAAACGGATCATTTTTGCATCAAACCATGAATACAAAAGAGGCTTTCCTTTTAATCTTTATACTATAAATGAGGATGGTACAAATCTTACCAAAATAAGCCGGGATAAAGGCTTTGATGCTTTTCCGATGTTTTCACCCAATGGCAAGAAAATTGTATTCTGTAGCAACCGTAATAATGGCGGTACTAGGGATACCAATATTTTTGTTGCCGATTGGTCAGAATAAGAATTTTATTCCCTGAATGTAATAACAGTTATTTTCGGGCAAGAAAAAATACCAAAACTATAAACAACAGATTTTATGTATAACGGAATGCTTCATCTCCATAGCTTTTTACGCTGGATTATATTGATTTTATTAGTGTTGGCAGTATTTAAAAACCTTATTGACAGGTACAAGCCTTTTACTGCTGGTCATAAAAAAGTGGCATTATTTACTCTTATTTGCGCCGACCTGCTTTTGTTAATTGGTTTATATCAATGGGTAGCAGGAGATTGGGGCTTAAAGCATATTCAAAATGAAGGCATGAGTGGGGTAATGAAAAATCCGGTTTGGCGATTTTTTGCTATAGAGCATTTTGCAGGTATGCTTATTGCTATCATTCTTATTCATGTTGGCTATACTTATGTCAAGAAAAATATTCAGGACACAGTTAAACATAAACGGATATTGCTCTATTATGGCTTAGCTCTGTTGATAATTCTGATCTCTATTCCATGGCCTTTCCGTGAAGTTGGGCAGATCACTAGCAGAACCTGGTTTCCGGGTATGTGATAAAAAATTGCTTAAAGCATCGCCGCCTCTCACAGAGGCGGCTTTTGTTTACCGGTAATTTGTCGTAGCATCATGCCGAGATTGATTCTTAAATCTTCCACATTCTGATATATAATCTGATAATCACTGGTTCCGGCCAGTGTAGTGGAGTGCTCTGCATCAGTGTGACGGAGATAAATAATAGGCTTACCTTTTGCTTTTGCATAACCGGCTTCCACACCAATGCCGATAGCTTTATCAGATACCTCAGCAATCAGCAAATCACTGGAATCAATATTAAGCATTGCCTTTGCCATCATTTGTTTTTCTTCTGAAGTGCTGAAACTATACGCATCAATAAATACGAAAGGAATAATGCCTGTATCCTGCAATACTTCAGTAATTACGTTGAGTACATCTTTTATGTTTTTGCGGCGAGAATAACTTACAGAAATATATGCCCTCATTTGTTTGATTTTAAGCTAATCCCGGTTCATCTTTTTCCCAGTTCAATCACTTCACAATCTTTAATATGCTTTCCGTCAATCGTAAAGCGGATAATAGTTCTCATTTTATGCCAACCCTGTTTGCCTGCTGCTCCAGGGTTCATGTGCAGGCACTGCAGTTTGTCGTCATACATTACTTTCAGTATATGAGAATGGCCGCTGATGAATAATTGAGGTTTGTGCAACAGCAATTCTTTCCTGGTTTCAGGATTGTACTTTGGCGGGTAGCCGCCGATATGCCTGATCATCACTTTTACCCCTTCGCAAATAAAAACAAGCTGTTCAGGAAAGAGGCTTCTTATTTTTTGGTCATCAATATTTCCGAACACTCCTTTTAGTCGTCCCTGCCCTTTAGAGTCTGGTAGTAACTGTTGCAGTTTGTCAACCACATCCATGCCGCCCCAGTCTCCGGCATGCAACAGTGCATCGCAATCCTTGAAGTATTCAAAGAGCTTTTCGTCAAACCAGCCGTGTGTATCTGATATCAGGCCTATCCGGGTCATTCTTGATTTTTGCTTCAGGCGAAGTTCGCAGTATTAATCTTACCGGGATTTGAATTATTTTTTGGAAGTATAGCAGGGTTTCTTACTTTTGTTAACCATTTGGTTAAATCTATTGGTTAAATTGTATGGTTAAAACACAGGCTGATACCCCAACTGAAGAAAGAATACTTGCTGCCGCCCGAAAGGTTTTTATCGCCCATGGGCTGACTGGTGCCCGTATGCAGGAGATTGCAGATGAGGCGGGCATTAACAAAGCACTGCTTCATTATTATTTCCGAAGCAAAGAAAAATTGTTTGAAACAATATTGACTGAGACGATGCAGTCTTTTCTTCCCCGTATCAATGCTATTTTTACCAGCGAACTGCCGGTTGAAGAGAAAATTGCAGCTTTCTGTTCTGAATATATTGATAAAATGCTGGACAATCCCTTTATTCCGCTTTTTGTTGTCAATGAAATTAATAATCAGCCGGACGATTTTTTTAAGAAAATATGGGGAGGAAAGAAGCCGGATGTTGGCATCCTTGTGAAGCAACTGGAAGCCGCTGCAAAAGAGAAGATGATCAGGCCCGTTTCGCCGGTTCAGCTTATTTTGAATATAATGTCAATGTGTGTTTTTCCTTTTGTGGCCAAGCCTATGTTTCAAAAGGTAATGGGTATCAGCGACAAACAATTCAGGCTGCTGATGGAAGAAAGGAAAAAAGAGATCCCCGCTTTTATTATGGCTGCACTAAGAAGATAACAGTGATAACCGATTAAATGATAAAAATGAAAAAACTATTTTATATCCTTTTGCTGATGCCTGTTCTGACTGAAGCGCAGACATTCACTCTGCCACAGGTACAGGAACTGGCGAAAACAAACTACCCGGCTGTTAAACAAAAAGATTTGGTAAAACAAACAGCTGCTATCAGTATCGAAAACCTGCAAAAAGGATTTTTGCCACAGGTAAATATTACCGGACAGGCTACTTACCAGAGTGATGTGACAAAAGTGTCTATTCCTGTTCCGGGAATCAGTATTGAGCCACCCAATAAAGATCAGTATAAATTAGTGGCAGATGTAAGTCAGTTGGTATTTGATGGCGGACTAACCAAAGAGCAAAAGGCATTACATCAGCTCAACGCCTCCGTCGAAGAGCAGAAAGTGGAGGTGGAGTTATACAGACTGAAGGAAAAAGTAAACCAGATTTATTTAAGTGTGCTCTACCTGGATGAACAGCTTAAGCAGGTGCAACTGATGAAGAACGATATTCAGACAGGGATTAAAAGGGTAGAGGCGCAGGTGCAAAACGGCACTGCATTCCGGTCTAACCTAAATATGCTGAAGGCTGAATTGCTGAAGGCTGAACAACGGGTTATTGAACTCAAAACTTCAAGAAAAGGATTGATTGATGCTCTTGGACTTTTTATCGGGCAGGCGCTACAGGAGAGTACCGAATTGACAAAACCTGAAGCTGCAGCCCTTGTTAAGAATGAAATCACCCGTCCGGAATTGAAACTGTATGGCGAACAGGACAAACTCATCAGTCAGCAGGATAAACTTATTACTGCAAAGAATTTGCCTAAGGCCAGCCTGTTTGCACAAGGTGGTTATGGCCGGCCGGGGTTGAATATGCTGAAGAATGATTTTGATTTCTATTATATCGGCGGTGTGCGGTTCAACTGGTCGCTGGGTGGATTGTACACAAAGAAGAAAGAAAAAGAACAGGTGGCAGTAAATAAGAAAATGGTGGAAGTGCAGAAAGAAACTTTTTTGCTCAACACAAGTACACAATTGCAGCAACAACAGTCAGAGATTGATAAGCTTCAGCAGTTGGTGGCAACTGACAATGAAATCATCAACCTGAGAAAAACAGTTACCGATGCTGCCAAAGCACAATTAGAAAATGGTGTTATTACTGCCAACGACTATCTGAAAGAAGTGAATGCAGAAGACCAGGCAAGACAGGCACTCATAACCCACCAGGTACAATTACTGCAGGCGCAAATAAACTATCAAACAATATCAGGAAAATAAACTCAACTGCTCCGGAAGGAGAAATAAAAATGTTTAGTATGAAAAGGTTATTTCAATTATTGATTTTGGGAAGTATAACAGTACTGGCTTCCTGCAAAAGTGGTAATGGCAAATACGATGCAACCGGCACTTTTGAAGCCAATGAAGTGATTGTGTCTTCAGAACTGTCCGGAAAGATTTTAAGCTTCTCAGTGGAGGAAGGAATGATGCTTGCCAAAGACACAGTAGTGGGAACGGTGGATGCGGCTAATATCACTTTGCAAAAAGAACAGGTGGAAGCCAGTGTGGCAGCCCTGAGCGAAAAAACAGCAGATGTGTCACCGGCTGTACGATTGCTGGAAAATCAACTGGCTGTTCAGCAATCGCAACTGAACAATCTGCTGCATGAGCAGGCCAGGGTACAGAACCTGCTGAAACAGGATGCAGCCACCGGTAAGCAGTTAGACGATATCACAGCACAGGTGGATGTGGCCAGAAAAAATCTTACTGTAACGCAACAACAGATTAATGTACAGAAGAACAATGTGGCTACGCAAAACCGCAGCATTTTAAGCGAGGGTAAACCATTGCAGAAAAGAGTGGCGCAATTAGATGACCAGTTGAAGAAGGCAAACATTATTAACCCCGTTGGTGGGACTGTTATTACCAAATATGCTGAACCGGGAGAAATTACTGCAACAGGCAAGGCACTATACAAGATTGCAGACCTCTCCACCATGACGTTGCGGGCATACGTTACCGGTTCTCAGTTGTCGCAAATAAAACTTGGACAAGCGGTGAAAGTACTGGTAGATGATGGTGCTGATAAATACAGGGAGATTCCGGGAACTATATCATGGATATCAGACAAGGCAGAGTTCACTCCTAAAACTATCCAGACAAAAGATGAAAGGGCCAACCTGGTATATGCCACAAAGATTAAAGTAAAGAATGACGGTTATTTAAAGATTGGAATGTATGGTGAGGTGAAATTTTAATTAAGCAGAAATGTCATCAGTAGTTGTAAATAACATAATCAAAACCTACGGTAAGAAGAAAGAAGTGACAGCCCTGCATGGCGTAAGCTTTGATGTAAAGCAGGGCGAACTCTTTGGCATTATCGGTCCTGATGGTGCGGGTAAAACTTCTTTGTTCAGGATACTCACCACATTACTCCTTGCTGATGAAGGCACTGCCACTGTGGATGGTTTTGATGTGGTGAAAGATTTTAAAGCTATCCGTAAACGGGTGGGGTATATGCCAGGGCGGTTTTCACTGTACCAGGATTTAACCGTGCAGGAGAACTTGGAGTTTTTCGCCACTGTCTTTAATACAACTATTGAAGAAAATTACGATCTGGTAAAAGAAATTTATTCACAGATAGAACCTTTTAAAGACAGAAGGGCCGGAAAATTATCAGGTGGTATGAAACAGAAGCTGGCACTTAGCTGTGCACTGATACACCGGCCGTCTGTTTTGTTTCTGGATGAACCCACCACCGGTGTGGATGCAGTATCGAGAAAAGAATTTTGGGAAATGCTGAAGCGGCTGAAGGAACAGGGCATCACTATTTTGGTTTCCACACCATATATGGATGAGGCAGGTATGTGCGACAGGGTGGCGCTTATGCAGTCAGGAAAAATATTATCTATTGATACGCCTCAGGGAATTGTAAGCACATTTGGCAAGAAACTGCTGGCTGCAAAAAGTGATAATATGCTGCAGTTGCTAAACGACCTGAAGCTGTGTACACAGGTGGAGGATGCTTATCCTTTTGGAGAGTATCACCATGCCGTAATGAAAAATGATGGTGAGGCGGAGCTGAAGCAATTTCTGCAAAAGAAGGGATACACTTTTGAATTGAAAGAAACTGCTCCCAATATTGAAGACTGTTTTATGCAATTAATGAAGTTGAAACCATCTGGTGAAGAACATAAATAATTACAAATTGAAAAAGTGGAGAAAACTTTCAACATAGAAGCTCAAACTCCCCCTTTAGGGGATAGGGGTGGCAAAGTAATAACAGCGGATAAGCTAACGAAGAAGTTTGGCGACTTTACCGCAGTTGACCATATCAGCTTTGAAGTGAACCGTGGAGAAATTTTCGGTTTCCTTGGTGCTAATGGCGCAGGTAAAACAACTGCTATGCGGATGTTGTCGGGCCTTTCCATGCCCACATCAGGTAAAGCTACCGTTGCCGGTTTTGATGTATATAAAGAAAACGAGAAGATAAAGCGGAACATTGGGTACATGAGTCAGAAGTTTTCTTTGTATGAAGACCTTACCATCCGTGAGAATATCCAGTTCTATGCCGGTATTTATGGCAAGAGCAGCAAATTCATAAAAGACAAAACAGAAGTGGTGCTGCAGCAGTTGCATTTACAAAGCGAGGCAGACAAATTAGTTAAATCTTTACCTCTTGGCTGGAAACAGAAACTTGCTTTTTCAGTGGCAATTTTTCACGAACCTAAACTGGTGTTTCTCGATGAACCGACGGGCGGTGTTGATCCGGTTACCCGCAGGGAATTCTGGCAACTGATATACCAGGCGGCTGCATCGGGCATTACAGTATTTGTTACCACACATTATATGGATGAAGCAGAATATTGCAGCCGGGTAAGCATAATGGTAGATGGCAGGATTGACGCTTTGGACACACCATCAGGATTAAAGAGAACATTTAACGCATCATCTATGGATGAGGTGTTTTTAAAACTGGCGAGGAAAGCAGTTAGAACAGAATGAAAAACATGGACGATAAAACGTTTTTTTTAAAATAAAATACAAATCCCCCTTTAGGGGTTAGGGGCATGAAGCAATTTATATCATTTGTAAAAAAGGAGTTCCATCACATCTTCCGTGACCTGCGGACGATGTTCATATTGCTGGCTATGCCAGTGGCTCAGATTATCATTTTTGGTTTTGCCCTTACGAATGAGGTAAAGAATTCGAAAGTCGCCATACTGGACAATTCGAAAGATGCAGCCACTATTTCCATTATAGAGCAAATTGAAGCCAGCCGGTATTTTGAGGTGGAGAAATCAATTCATTCGGCAAAAGATATTGAAGCGATATTCAAACAGGGTAAGGTAAAACTGGCAGTGGTATTTCCGCAGTACTTCAATGAAGACCTGCAGCATTTCAACAAAGCACAGGTGCAACTGATTGCAGATGCAAGTGACCCAAATGTGGCCAATACACTTACCAATTATGCCTCTGCCATAATTATGGATTATCAGAACCGCATTACCCACGACAAAAAAATGCCTTACACTATCGTTCCGGAAATGCGGATGTTATACAACCCCGAGCTGAAAGGTGCTTACAACTTTGTGCCGGGTGTGATGGCGATGGTGCTGCTGCTGGTGTGTACCATGATGACGGCTATCACCATTGTACGGGAAAAGGAAATGGGAACAATGGAAGTAACACTGGTATCGCCCATGAAACCATTTCGTATTGTGATGGCAAAGGCTGTGCCTTATTTCCTGCTTTCGTCAGTTAATATCACCAGCATATTGCTGCTGAGTGTTTATGTACTGGATGTACCTATTAATGGCAGCCTGGTGCTGCTGGTGGGAGAGAGCCTGTTGTTCACACTCGTATCGCTATCGTTGGGTCTGCTTATTTCATCCAAAGCAGAATCGCAGCAAACAGCCATGTTTATTTCACTGGTGGGAATGTTCCTGCCTACAGTTATGCTGAGTGGTTTTATGTTCCCGGTGGAAAATATGCCATTACCATTGCGGACGGTTTCTAACATTGTACCCGCCAAATGGTATTACACAATTGTACGTTCGGTAATGATAAAAGGAGTGGGGCTGCATGCCGTGTGGAAAGAAACGCTGGTATTAACAGGTATGCTGGTTTTCTTCCTGGGACTGGCGATTAAGAATTTTAAAATCCGGTTAGCATGAGGACACTACGCTTTTTATTACAAAAAGAGTTCAGGCAGATATTCAGGGATCCGTCTATCCTGCGCCTCATATTTGTAATGCCGGTTATTCAGCTGGCAGTATTGCCCTGGGCTGCCGATTATGAAATTAAGAATATCAAACTGGCCGTGGTTGACCATGACCACTCTTCATATTCCCGCAACCTTATTAATAAGGTAACAGCATCAGGTTATTTTATTCTCACTGAATATACTGCTTCCTATACTGAAGCGTTAGAGCAGATAGAACATGACAGGGCTGATATTATTCTTGAAATTCCCCGCTCGTTTGAAAAAGACCTGGTAAAAGAAAACGAGTCAAAACTTTTTCTGGCAGTTAATGCCATTAACGGGGTGAAGGCCGGGCTTGGTGCTGCCTACCTGCGCAATATTGTACAGGATTATAACAGCGAGGTAAGAACTGAATGGATACAGTTCCCCCGGTTTACACCTGAAACAAGGGTGGAGGTAACTTCCTCCAACTGGTTTAATCCGCTGATGAACTATAAATCGTTCATGGTACCCGGAATGCTAGTACTGTTGCTTACGATGATTGGGGCCATTCTTACAGCAATCAATATTGTTAAGGAGAAGGAAATTGGTACCATTGAACAAATTAATGTGACTCCTGTCCGAAAGTTTTATTTTATTATTGGCAAATTAATACCTTTTTGGGTTCTTGGGTTAGTAGTGTTTACTTTAGGGTTTATCATTTCCCGTTTCTTTTATGGCATAGTGCCGGTTGGAAATATATTTACCATTTATGTTTTTGCAGCTGTTTATCTGCTGGCAGTGCTTGGTTTGGGCTTACTTATTTCCACCTATGCAAATAATCAGCAACAGGCAATGCTTATTTCGTTTTTCCTGATGATGATTTTTGTGTTGATGAGTGGCCTCTTCACTTCTATTGACAGTATGCCTGAATGGGCCAAAAATGTGACCAGGGCCAACCCGGTTACCTATTTCATCCGGGTAATGCGGATGGTGGTGCTTAAGGGCAGCGGTTTTGCCGATATTAAATATGAGCTGCTTACCATTGCCGGATTTGCTGTGCTGCTGAACGGCTGGGCAGTGTTGAATTACCACAAGAGGAGTTGATGGCAGGCTGCAAATTTTCCCGGTATTCCCATAACCTGCTGAATTGTTGCCTCTTAAATTATGCACCCTTTTGGCGAAATAGTTATCTGTTAAAATTCCTCAAACACAATAGATAAAATATAAATAACCCATAGATAACATATAGATAAAGCATAAATAAGCTATTATTAAAAATAATATATTATCTATACGTTAAGTATAATTTAAATAAGACTGATAATAGTCTCATTTTATAATGACTTCAATTGTCTTCTCCTGACCGGGTGACAAAAAATAGCCTGTTTCAACTCTTAAACGGAAAGGCTATTCAGGGTTATCTTCATCAGGGGGTATGCTGCCCCTGATATTGTAAAGGTTAATTGCGGCTGTTTATTTATCAACAAAAAGCATAGATGCAGCTACCTCCCTTCCGACGCATCTTCGCATTTTTCCACTTCGGCCTCCACTTCTTTCATAAATGCTTCGTTGTCTTTGTATTTAGCCTCTATTTTATCTTCGTATTGCTTCAGGGCGGCTTTAGCAGCATCTTTTGCAGTGCCATCGGCAGCTTTATATGCTTTGGCGTTCAGGTCACACCACTTTTGGGCAATTGATTTGGCGGTTTCTTTTCCACTGCAGGCGGCAAGCAGGAGTATGGCCAGGCCAAGGATCAAAACGGGGAGTTTCAGTTTCATGGTTTTATGTTTTGCCAATAAAGCTAATGCCGGGCTGAGCGGTTTGCAAATCCCGGCACCTGTTTTTTGTCATGTTTTTTAAACAGGAATTGGTTTACATTAGGGTAACAAAAACTTTCAGCTATGCTTACAATTCATTCATTAAAACCGGGCGACATTGTACGCCTGAATGATGAGGGAGTGAGCCGGGAAGGCACCGTGGTGGAAACAAATACAGTTCAGCACCTTGCCATGGTACACAATGGCATTCAGGAGTTTTGGTTCAGGGATGAAGATATTCAGGCCATCCCGTTAGATGAGGAGCAATTGGTTAAATTTGGATTTATCCGGCAGGAAGACAATGGCGGGGTGCGGTATCTGCGGGACTCGTTCCGGGTACACCTGCCTGAAAAGGGTAATTTTTCCAACTTTGAAATGTGGTGGCGGGAAGACCGGCGGCATTTTCACCACCAGTTGGCAGTACATGAATTCCAGAATATGTATCTGGACATGACAAAAGTGCCGCTAAACAGACCTGAACTTGCTGATATTTAAATGATTATAATACTTGTCACCTGTTTTTGAGAAGAAACCCCAAAAAATGACGGGGTTTTTTCTTTTTTCAGCCTGATCCACTTACCTTTGCGTTCCCAAAAAAATATGTCAAAACAACCACTTATTAAACAGGACGGGACAATTATTGAAGCATTGTCCAATGCCATGTTCAGGGTGAAGCTTGAAAATGGCCATGAAATACTGGCTACGATCTCTGGTAAAATGCGGATGCACTACATCAGAATTTTGCCGGGAGATAAAGTGGGAGTGGAGTTGTCGCCATATGATTTAACAAGGGGAAGAATAAATTTCAGGTATAAATAAGCTCATAGCAAAAAGCAAAACAATGAAAGTAAGAGCATCCATTAAAAAAAGAAGTGCAGATTGCAAAATCGTACGTCGTAAGGGCAAACTGTACGTAATCAACAAAAAGAATCCCCGCTTCAAGCAGCGTCAGGGATAAGCGGATGTCAGACGTCTGAGCCCAGATGTTTGAAATTGAAAATTGTAAAAAACGTAAATAAAAATAGAATATGGCTCGTATTGCCGGTGTTGACTTACCAAAAAATAAAAGAGGCGAAATAGGACTTACCTATATCTATGGTATTGGCCCTTCTACCGCTAAGTACATTCTTGATTCCAATAATATTGACCGTAACAAGAAAGTACATGAGTGGAATGATGATGAACTGAATGCTATCCGTCATACTATTACGGAAGAGCTGAAAGTTGAAGGTCAGCTTCGTTCTGAAGTACAGATGAGTATTAAGCGTTTGCTTGATATTGCCTGCTACCGTGGTCTCCGCCATCGTAAAGGTCTGCCGGTTCGTGGCCAGCGTACTAAAACCAACAGCCGTACCAGGAAAGGTAAAAGGAAAACGGTTGCCGGTAAAAAGAAAGCACCTAAGAAGTAATTCTTCGGCAAAGCTCAGAATGACAACATCATGTCATGGCGAGCCTGTCGAACCAGACTTACTGATTTTGAATCAATACCGGATAGCTTCGTAAGTCAGCAGGAGGATTGGTTCAGCCCGGGTTAAACCGGGTATTATTAAACGTAAAGATTACCTCTGAACAAAAATTATGGCAAAAGGTCAGCAACAACAGCTTAGCGCAAAAGCGGCTGCAAAAAAAAGAGTGGTAAAAGTGGACTCCTACGGTGACGCCCACATCTCAGCCACTTTCAACAACATCATTATCAGCCTCACCAACAAGTCAGGCCAGGTTATTTCCTGGAGCAGTGCCGGTAAAATGGGTTTCAAAGGTTCTAAAAAGAACACCCCATATGCTGCACAAATGGCTTCAGCGGATGCTGCTAAAGTAGCGTTTGATGCCGGTTTGAAAAGAGTGGATGTGTATGTAAAGGGACCCGGTTCGGGCCGTGAAAGTGCTATCCGTTCTATCTCTCAGTCTGGTATTGAAGTAGTACAGATTAAGGACGTAACTCCGCTGCCACACAATGGCTGCCGTCCTCCTAAGAAGAGAAGGGTATAATCGAAATCTGAAGTCAGAGGCCGGAAGTCAGATGTTTCTGCAAGTTCATGAAAATCTGCAATCAAAACAATCCATCCGACTTCATAGCTCAGACTTTTGATACAAACATATTGAAGCCGCCAAGTGCTTTCATTTAATTAAAGGGTGACTGATTAATTTTTACCGCTTTCAACGATCAGTTCACCGGTTTCTAAAAAGCGGAAATGAATAAAAACTATGGCAAGATACAATGGTCCAAAGACCAAAATCTCCCGCATTTTTGGTGAGCCCATCCTGGGCAATGGTAAGTGGTTGGGTAAAAACAGCAACCCTCCCGGTATGCATGGCGAAAAGCGTAAGCGTAAAACGCTTGGCGAATATGCCCTGCAGCTTCGTGAAAAACAAAAGGCTAAATACACTTACGGTGTATTAGAAAAACAATTCCGCAAAACATTTGAAGAGGCAGCCCGCCGCAAAGGTGTAACCGGTGAAAACCTGATTAAACTCCTTGAAGCCCGTCTTGACAATACAGTATTCCGCATGGGTATTGCCCCAAGCCGTCCTGCTGCCCGCCAACTGGTAAGCCACAAGCATATTGAGGTAAACGGAGAGGTGGTAAACGTACCTTCTTTCCAACTGAAGCCGGGTGATATCGTTACTATCAAAGAAGGCAGCAGAGAGAGAAGTTCAATCAGCAGTGTGGTTCGTGGTAAGAACCCCAAGTTCAGCTGGATTGATTTCAACGAAACTGAAATGAAAGGTACTTTCATCACATATCCTGAAAGGGAAAGTGTTCCTGAGAACATCAAGGAACAACTGATTGTGGAATTGTATTCTAAGTAATAGTGAGTAGTGATGGTGAAAAATTCTCACCATTAATGAAATCTAAAATCGTAAATCTAAAATCTAAAATAGTAATATGGCCATTTTAAATTTCCAGAAGCCCGATAAAATCATTTTGCAGAAAGCAACTGATTTTGAAGCTCAGTTTGAGTTTCGTCCATTGGAACCAGGTTATGGTGTAACCATTGGTAATGCACTGCGCAGGGTGTTGTTAAATTCACTGGAAGGTTATGCTATCATTGGTGTGAAAATTGAAGGCGTTGACCATGAGTTCGCCACCATGAAAGGTATAAGTGAAGATGTGGTTGAAATATTCCTGAACCTGAAACAGGTGCGGTTTAAGAAAATCGCTGAACATGAAGTGACAAATGAGAAAATCATTCTGTCAATAAAGAACAAAACAGAGTTTACAGCCGGCATGATAGGCGAGGGTACTCATACTTTCCAGGTAATGAACCCCGACCTGCTGATATGCACACTGGATTCTTCTTCAAGAATGGATATTGAACTTACTATCGGCAAAGGCCGTGGTTACGTTCCTGCTGAAGATAACAAACCGAAGGATGCACCGCTGGGTTATATTCCGATTGATGCCATCTTCACGCCTATCAAGAATGTGAAGTACACAATCGAAAATACCCGTGTGGAGCAAAGGACCGACTTTGAAAAACTGATTATGGAAGTTTCTACCGATGGTACAATTCATCCGGAAGAGGCTGTAAAGCAGGCTTCAAGAATCCTGATCCAGCACCTGATGATCATCACTGATGAAAACATCACATTCGATAATAAAGAAGAGAAGAAAGAAGACCTGGTGGATGAGCAAACGCTGCAACTCCGTAAGGTACTGAAGACTCCTCTTGAGGACCTTGACCTTTCTGTTCGTGCCTTTAACTGCCTGAAAGCTGCTAAGATTAATTCTCTCAGCGAACTGGTACAGTATGAGCAGGAAGACCTGATGAAGTTCCGCAACTTTGGTCAGAAATCACTGGCTGAAATTGAGCAGGTACTTACAGAAAGAGGTCTTCATTTTGGAATGGACCTGGTGAAACTGGGTATTGACCTGAGTGAATTCTAAAAGAGCAACTCCTCCAAAAGTGGGGTTGGTTAGTTTTTCGAGAAGTGAGATAATAATTATTTAATAATGCCGGTTTTAGGATCGGCGAACATTGCAAATCCTGACACGGTGCAATGTCTAAAACTTAAACGTCATGCGTCACGGAGACAAGATTAAAAATTTAGGCCGTAAAAAAGCACACAGAGATGCTTTGCTGAGCAACCTGGCCTGCCAGCTCATCCAACACAAAAGGATTGTTACCACTACTGCTAAAGCAAAAGCTTTAAGAGTATATGTTGAGCCGATTATCACCAAAGGGAAAGAAAACACAACACACCAGCGTCGTGTTGTTTTCAGCTACCTGCAGGATAAAGAGGCTGTAAAAGAACTGTTCAGCACTGTTGCTGAAAAAGTTGGTGGTCGTCCTGGTGGTTACACCCGTATTATCAAACTGGGCTTCCGTCCTGGTGATAATGCTGATACTGCTATGATTGAACTGGTTGACTTTAATGAGATTTACGGTAAGGGTAAAGGCGAAGCGAAAGCTGCTACCAAGAAAACCCGTCGTTCTGCAGGAGCTAAAAAGAAAGCTGAAGCTACTGAGGCAGCCGCAGAACCGAAGGCAGAAGAAGGAAAAGCTGGTGAATAAACCGGTTTACCAAAATAAATCAAGGGCTCTGCAAAAATTGCAGAGCCTTTTTTAGTGCCTGAAAGCCATTGCATAAAGTTGGCTAAACGATTTGTAAAAGTTATTTTTATGTGCTGCTTGCCGTTCCAATTAAAAGAAACATAAACCATGGCATTTACTTCAGGAAAATCGATGCAGCAGTTCAGAAGCGAGGTGGGTATTAAGTTCCAGCTCTACAACAGCCTGTTTACTTCACTTCCCTTTCACCGGATTGAAAAGACAGGGATACTTCTTTCGTTACTATCCAATAACTGCGAAGAAGGGTTTAAGAAAAACCAAAGCCCTGCAGAGATCGTTGATGATTTTTTCAATAAGCACACTACTTACCAAAAGGAAAGCGAAAGAACCGATTTGCTTTTTCGGTTTGTTCAGTATGTAGAGCGGCAGGTTGTTTTATTTGATGCGCTGGAAGAAGCTGCATTCAGCATTATCCATGATATGAACGGTGTGGGCACTCTAAAGCATCTCGATTCAGAAGTGATGAAGCAGGACAAAGAAGCTGCCCTTGCCAAAAAGCTGGAAGATTTTTCTGTAAGGTTAGTGTTAACGGCACACCCCACTCAGTTTTACCCGGGGCCGGTTCTGGGAATCATCAATGACCTGTCAAAAGCTTTGTCAGAGAATAACACCAACATGGTAAATACTTACCTGATGCAACTGGGCCGCACCCCTTTCTTCAAAAAGAAAAAGCCAACGCCTTATGATGAAGCGATAAGCCTGGTTTGGTATTTAGAAAATGTGTTTTATCCTGCTGCCGGAAGAATTATAACTACACTAAAAAATGAATTTCCCGATGCGGTGAGTGATAAGAATCCAGTTATCAAGATGGGCTTCTGGCCTGGTGGTGACAGAGATGGAAATCCCTTTGTTACCAACGAGATTACTCTGCAGGTGGCAAATGCCTTAAGGGGCAGCATCATCAAGTGCTATTACATGGATGTACGGAAACTGCGCCGCCGTCTCACATTTGACGGTGTGGATGTGCTGCTGCAGGAACTGGAACAAAAGCTATACAACAATCTTTTTATTCCCGGCTTTACATCTGATTTGACGAAAGAAGAAATCCTGAATCCTTTACAAAAGATAAGGGAGCTCATAATCTACCAGCATAACGGACTCTTTCTGCACCTTATCAGCAATCTCATCAATAAGGTTGAACTGTTTGGTCTTTACTTCGCATCACTTGATGTGCGGCAGGAAAGCACAGCGCATGGAAAAGTGCTGGAAGCCATTGCTGAAAAACAGTCTTCTCTGTTACAAGGATATTCTGTATTACCTGATGAGCAAAAGATTGAAGTGCTTTCAGGTTTAACAGAAACTGCTGATGCTGCTTTAATAGAAAACCAGGTGTATGCGGATACACTGAAAGTGATGGCATCGGTACATACCATACAAAAGCAAAACGGGCAGGAAGGCTGTAACCGGTATATTATCAGCCAGTGTAACAGTGCCCTGAATGCAATGGAAGTGTATGGGCTGTTTTTATTGAGTGGATGGAAGAAGGAGGAAATGAACATTGACATTGTTCCGCTTTTTGAAACTATTGAAGACCTGACTAATGCTGCATCAGTAATGAAGCAGCTGTATAATACACCTGCTTACCGTGAGCATTTGCAAAGGAGACATAACAGGCAAACCATCATGCTTGGTTTTTCCGACGGCACAAAGGATGGTGGTTATATGATGGCCAACTGGAGTATTTATAAAGCGAAGGAAGAACTGACAGCCATCTCAAGGCTATATGGTGTTGATGTATTGTTCTTTGATGGCCGGGGCGGCCCGCCCTCAAGAGGAGGCGGAAAGACGCATAAGTTTTATGCTTCAATGGGACATAATATCGAAAACAAAGAAATACAACTGACGGTGCAGGGGCAGACAGTGAGTTCCAATTTTGGAACTGTTGATGCGGCACAATTTAATATCGAGCAATTGCTGAATGCAGGTATTTCTAATGATTTGTTTTCAGACAGGCAAATTACTTTAAGTATGGAGGAAGAAAAACTCCTGAAAGAGTTTTCTGATGCCACCTTTGAAGCATACAGGGAACTGCGTGACCATCCCTACCTGGCAGATTATTTACTCCAGGTAAGTCCGTTACGTTTTTACAGCCAGACCAATATTGGTAGCCGGCCTGCAAAAAGAGGCGCCGCCTCAGGTCTTTCATTAAAAGATTTAAGGGCCATTCCTTTTGCCGGTTCGTGGAGCCAGCTGAAGCAGAATGTCACAGGTTATTACGGTGTGGGTACAGCACTGCAGCAAATTGAAAAGCAAGGAAAATTATTGCAGGTGCAAAAACTATATCACCAGTCGTTGTATTTTAAAACACTGATTGATAACTGTGAAATGGCGATGATGAAGTCATATTTTCCTGTTACTGCGTACCTTTCCGGGCACAAACAGTTTGGTGAGATATGGAGTATGATCTACAAGGAATATGAACTGACGAAGCAGTACCTGTCAAAGATTACCGGTGAAATGGAACTGATGGCCGATTACCCGGTTGATCGTATGTCTATCCAGATGCGGGAAAAGATTGTACTTCCCCTGGTAACCATTCAGCAGTATGCGTTGACAAAAATCAGGGAATTGGATGAACAGTTAATACAAACGCCGGTGAAAGAAACGTATGAGAAACTGGCGATGCGGTGTTCATTTGGAATTATTAATGCGGGCAGAAACTCGGCTTAGGAAATATCGATGATAGTCAGCCAAATTCAATAATTTTAATTTGATATCTAAAATTATGACAAGAAAAGAAGAGGTAATAAAGGAAATAGAATCAGTAACAATAGAAATTGATTCTGTATTTAAAGAGTACGGAAACTTTTGCTATGAATTTTATAATAAAGTTGAAAATAATTGGATAGGTACAGTGGAACCGTTAACAGATGAGATGATTCTCGCAGATAATTCTATGTCAGAAGAGGAGAAAGAGCAGGCTTTGTATTTTAATAGTATTCCTAAAGACTGGGATAGTATTCATAAAAAATATTCTACTCAAATAAGCAGTTTGAGTGAAAGACTGAACTCTCTCCAAGAAGAACTTAAGCTAATTAATTATAACGAGGAAATGGATATTGCCCTTTCATCATTAAAAAATCAATAATTTCCATTTTTTCGTAGATCGGTGTTCAGTTTTCTGAACTGATATTTTCAAGCAATATATTTTTGCACCTCAATCATAAAAGATGAGCAAAGTAAAAGTCGGCCTGGTACAAATGAGTTGTACCAATAATAAAGAAGAGAACCTTGCAAAAGCAATTGAAGGAGTAAAAAAAGTAGCCGGCAGCGGTGCGCAAATCATTTGCCTGCAGGAGTTGTTTACTTCGCTTTATTTCTGCGATGTGGAGGATTATGAAAATTTCAAACTGGCAGAAACCATTCCCGGTCCATCAACTGACGCATTGCAAAAAGTGGCCGGCGAACTGAATGTGGTTATTATCGCCTCCCTTTTTGAAAAGAGGGCTCAGGGGCTTTATCATAATACAACTGCCGTAATTGATGCCGATGGTTCGTACCTGGGCAAGTACCGCAAGATGCATATCCCCGATGATCCGGCTTACTATGAGAAATTTTATTTTACTCCCGGTGACCTGGGTTATAAGGTTTGGAAAACTAAGTTTGCTGCATTCGGAGTGCTTATTTGCTGGGACCAATGGTATCCAGAAGCGGCAAGAATTACTTCATTGATGGGTGCAGAAATTCTGTTTTATCCAACTGCCATCGGCTGGGCCACTTCGCAGGATGCTGAAACAAACACAGAACAGTATAATGCGTGGCAAACGATACAACGCAGCCATGCTGTGGCAAATGGTGTGCATGTGGTAAGTGTAAACCGTGTTGGGTTAGAACAGAACGGAGCCATGAAATTCTGGGGCGGTTCATTTGTGTCTAATCCGTTTGGCACAGTTCTCTACCAGGCATCGCATGATAACGAAGAAAACAAGGTGATTGAAATAGACATCTCCAAAACTGATCGCTACAGAACTCACTGGCCTTTTATGCGTGACAGAAGGATTGACTCGTATCAGCCGATTACAAAGCGTTTTATTGATGAAGAATAATGTGGCTCATGGCTTATGGTTCATTGTTCGTGGCTTGCAACAATGAAGAACCTGCTGTGAACTATCAACTATGAACTATGAACCAAAAATCAACTCCCAGGCAACTCGGTTATTATTTCCCTGCTGAATTTGAGCCGCATGTGGCTACCTGGCTGAGCTGGCCTCATAAGGAAGCTTCCTGGCCGGGGAAAATCCATACAATCTTTCCAAACTATGCTAAGTTTATAAAAGAACTGACAGCCGGTGAACTGGTGCGGATTAATGTTGCTGATGAAGCAATGAAGACTTTTGCAATCAGTCATCTTGAAAAAGAAGGAGTGGATTTGAGTAAGGTGGAGTTTTTCTTTCATCCTACCAATGATGCCTGGTGCCGTGACCATGGCCCGGCATTTCTAATTAACCCTGCTGCAGATCAGAAGAAAGTAATTGTTGACTGGGGATACAATGCCTGGGGCGATAAGTATCCACCTTATGACTTGGATGATGTGATCCCGACCCTTATTGGTAAACATTTTAACCTGCCGGTTTTTAATCCTGGTATTGTAATGGAGGGCGGCTCAGTTGAGTTTAATGGGAAAGGAACCATTCTGACCTCAACAGCCTGCCTGCTGAACCCCAACAGGAACCCGCATCTGAACCAGCAGCAGATTGAACAATACCTGTTTGATTATTATGGCATGGAACAGGTGTTGTGGGTGGATGAAGGAATTGTTGGCGATGATACTGATGGCCATATTGATGACACCGTTCGTTTTGTGAATGAAGACACATTGATAACTGTTGTTGAGGAAAATAAGGGTGATGAGAATTACGAACTGCTGCAGCATAACCTGGCGCAATTAAAAACTATGCGGCTCCAAAGTGGTAAGCAGTTGAATATTGTTGAACTGCCTATGCCTGATGAGGTGGTATTTGAAGACCAGCGTCTGCCGGCTTCTTATGCCAATTTTTATATTGCCAATAAATCGGTGATTGTACCGGTGTTCCGGTCACCAAAAGATGATAAGGCTTTACAGATCATCAGCCAGTGTTTCCCTGGCCGGAATGTAGTGGGTATTGATTCAACTGATATTATCTGGGGACTAGGAAGTTTTCACTGTTTGAGCCAGCAGGAGCCATTGGTGTAACTTTTAATACAACACTGTTAACTCTTTCTGCAATTTCTTTTGCTGCCAGCGTTTATTCACTTTATAAGTAAGCCATGCCGTGCCGCTGCCTAAAACAGCACCGGCCAGCACATCGCTGGGATAATGCACACCCAGGTACATTCTGCTGTAACCCATTAACGCAGCCCAGCTATATGCAGGAACCACAACATACCATTTTCTAAATGCCAATGATAAAGAAGTGGCATTGGCAAATGCTCCTGACGTATGTCCTGAAGGGAAAGAAGGTGTTTTCTCATATACCACAGGAATGAAGTCAGGATATTTTTCTGAAGGTCTCTTACGGTTAATAATGTATTTCAATCCCTGTGTGATTACTGCATTGGCTACCTGTGCTTCCAGCATGACAATGGCCTTTTGCTGTGTGGCTTTATCCTTGCCGACTAATCCTGCAGCAAATGTTATAACCGGAGTCGAATAATCAACATAATCAGATGCGTTGGAAATTGCTTTGTAGAAACGGGTGCCTGCAGTTGTCCTGTGCCAGCTGATATTCTCAATGGTTTGTATATCAAAACCGGTGTTCTGTGCAAACGACAGAACACCGGTAAGTGCTGTTATTGTGAAGAGTATGAGTTTCTTCATTTATGAGTTTTATCAGGAAAGACCTGCAAGACTTTCTTCAATCACTTTTATTTTAGCTTCAGCATCTGCTTTTTTCTTTCTTTCAATTTCGATAACCTCAGGTTTGGCATTTTGAACAAACCTTTCATTGCTCAATTTCTTTTCAACCGAAATAAGGAAACCTTTCAGGTAATCGAGATCTTTTTGCAATTGCTCTTTCTGGGCAGTGGTATCTATCGCTTTTTCTACATGAATAAAAAAAGTTCTGTCGCCAGAAACAGCAATAATTTCATTTTTCGAATACTCGACAATATTTTCATTTTCGTTAGGTTCGTAATAAATTGTATTAGTTTGCTTCTCAAGCAATTTTAAAACAAAGGGATTCTGGCCGTAAAATACTTGTACTGGATACGTTCCACTGAACCTGAGTTTCTCAATATTTTTTATTTCATTTTTTCTTCTGGTATCCCTGATTGAAGTAATATCCTGTTTTAAGATATTTCCATTTTGAAGAATAATTGTGTCAGTTCCCTTTATTGGGGAATACAGTTTTGTTGTTATGTCGTCATTTCTATCTTTTAGTCGATGGTACACTTCTTCGGTAATAAAAGGCATAAATGGATGGAGTAACTGCATCAGTTCTTCAAAGAAGCCAATTGTCTTTTCGTAAACTGATTTTTCAATGGGCTGTTCAAATCCGGGCTTCACCCATTCGAGATACCAGCTGCAGAAATCATCCCAGATTAATGAGTAGATTGTTTTCAGGGCTTCGCTCAGTCGGAATTCTTTGAATTGTACTGCGACTTCAGCTTTTACTTCGTTCGATCTGTTTTCAAACCAAAGAGTGGCAAAATTATTATCCGTGGTCTGTGGACTATCGACTGTGGACTGTTTCCCTTCCCACATCTTTACTAATTTCAGGGCATTCCATATTTTGTTGATGAAGAAGCGGCCCTGTTCGTTACCCGCCGGGTCCCACATCAGGTCGTTACCGGCCGGCGATGAAATCATAATGCCGAAACGTACCGCATCTGCACCATCTTTATCAATCATCTCAAGCAAGTCGGGAGAGTTGCCTAACTGCTTACTCATTTTTCTGCCCTGCTTGTCTCTTACGATTCCTGTAAAATACACTTCGTTGAATGGCTTCCATTTCTCTGGATCATTTGGAAATGTGTCTTTCATATATTCGTAGCCAGCCATTATCATCCGTGCCACCCAGAAGAAAATGATTTCAGGTGCAGTTACTAATGTATTGGTAGGATAGTAGTAGTTAATATCAGCATTGCCGGGATTGCTGTATCCCTTAAAAACTTCCATCGGCCAAAGCCAGGAAGAGAACCATGTATCTAAGCAATCTTCATCTTGTTTTAGCGTCAGGTTTTTCGTTTCGGGTTGCAGGCTGTGCAGTTCTTCAATACTTTTTGCTACATATACATTTCCGTTCTCATCGTACCAGGCCGGAATGCGATGCCCCCACCACAGCTGCCGGGAAATACACCAGTCTTTAATGCCCTCCATCCAGTGGCGGTAGAGGTTTTTAAACTTGGCAGGATAAAAAGAAATCTCATCGTTCATCACAGCATCTAAGGCAGGTCCGGATATTTTCTTCATATCAACCCACCATTGCAGGGAAAGTCTTGGTTCTACCACTGCATCAGTTCTTTCGCTGTAACCAACTTCGCTGGTATATTCTTCAGTTTTCAGCAGAAAGCCTTTGTCTTCTAACTCCTGTGCAATTTTCTTGCGGGCAGCAAAGCGGTCTTCGCCAACATATATCTGCGCTTCTGCACTTAATGTGCCGTCATCGTTAAATGTATCAACTACTTCCAGCTTGTGTTTTTGACCCAGTTGGTAGTCATTAATGTCATGGGCAGGAGTTACTTTCAACGCTCCTGTTCCAAAATCCATCGTTACATAATCGTCAGTAATAATAGGAATGCGGCGATTGATAAGAGGCACAAATGCAAACTTGCCGTGGAGATGTTTGTAGCGTTCATCGTCCGGGTGAACACAAATAGCGGTATCGCCCATAATGGTTTCGGGGCGAACAGTTGCGATGATAATGCCACCATCACCGGAAGGAGTATTTGTGTACTCACTTTCAGGAATGTCGAGCATATACCGCAGGTAATAAAGCTTTTGATTTGTTTGTTTACGTATAACCTCTTCATCACTCAGCGCCGTTTTAGCCTTCACATCCCAGTTAATCATCCGTTTGCCACGATAGATATAGCCTTTATTGTAGAGGTCAACAAACACACTGATTACAGACTGATAGTATTCAGTGTCCATGGTGAAACTGGTACGTTCCCAATCGAGGCTGCAGCCCAGTTTCTTTAGTTGCTGTAAAATGATGCCGCCGTATTTCTCTTTCCACTCCCAGGCATATTTCAAGAATTCGTCCCGGCTGAGTGATGATTTGGCAATGCCTTTATCCCTGAGCATATGCACCACTTTTGCTTCCGTGGCGATGGAGGCATGATCGGTACCCGGCACCCAGCAGGCATTTTTACCCTGCATTCTTGCATTGCGGATTAAAATATCCTGAATTGTATTGTTGAGGCAATGGCCCATATGCAATACGCCAGTAACATTTGGCGGCGGAATGGTGATGGTGTAAGCCTCACGGTTGTCGGGTTCGCTGTGAAAATATTTCTTATCCAGCCAGTGCTGATACCATTTCTGTTCGGCAGCGTTGTGTTCAAAGTTTTTACTCAGTTCCATAAGGTGGCAAATTTACCCTGTTTTGCCAAGATTGAGAAACCGGAAAAGGCAAAAAAGGATACCTTTGAAATCTGCAAAAAATCAAACATGAAAAGAGAAATTACTTCCTGGTACAGCCCCTCACTGGAAAAGGAAATGCCGATAGTGACTTATGGTGATTATGGCTTTGCACTATTGCTGGTTCCCACAGCATCGGCAGACTACCTGGAGTATGAACGGTTTCAGTTAATTGATGCCCTGGCACCGTTTATCAATTCTGGTAAAGTCAAGGTTTTTTCTATTGACAGTGTAAACAAAGAAAGCTGGATGGATAAAGGTGCAGATCCCCGCTATAAATCGCACCGCCACCAGCAGTGGAATAATTATGTGTATAATGAAGTGGTGCCGTTTATTAAATCGAAAACAAGCCCTGAAACACCCATTATTACCTGTGGCGCTTCGTTTGGTTCGCTGCATAGTATGAACCTTTTCCTGAAAAGGCCGGACATTATTAACGGTGTGATTGCCATGAGCGGTGTACATGATTTAACGGAATATACCGATGGCTATTTCGACGATAACGTGTATTTCAACAGCCCGATGCACTATATTCCTAACCTGACAGACCACAACGTTCTTGAACAAATCCGCAGCAGCCGGCATATTCATATTATTACAGGCAGTGGTGCTTATGAGGATCCGGGTGCCAACGGACGTTTCGCAAAAGTGCTGTATGATAAAGGAATTTCTTATGAACTTGATATCTGGGGAGCTGAATGGAAACACGACTGGCCTACCTGGATAGCGATGCTGCCACATTATTTAGGAACAAGGTTTTAGGAACTAATTTTTTTCAATAGTAAGTGTTTGCAGTTGCTCAATAAACTGTTCCCTGTAAATCATCCTTGCGCCAAAACTTTCAAGGTATTCAGTATAAACCTGGCAGTCTATCAACTGAACTCCTTCCTGTTTCAGTAATTGGATGTATTTGATAAAAGCATACCGGGAAGCATTGCTTACAAGGCTGAACATACTTTCCCCAAAAAAAACTTTGCCCAGCTTGATACCGTAAAGGCCGCCAACGAGTTTTCCATCCTTCCATACTTCGGCGCTATGGGCAATGCCTATTTTATGCAGTTGGGTATATGCTTTTTCTACATAGTCAGTAATCCAGGTGCCATCCTGACCGGGGCGATGGGTATTTTTACAGTGATGAATAACAGAGGCGAAGTCTTTGTTAACGGTGAACTGGAACTCATTACGGTTAAGCAGCGGTTTTATGCTTTTGCTGATTTTCAGTTCATCCGGAAAAAGCACAAACCGGGGATGCGGGCACCACCAGAGGATAGTATCTCCCTCATACCAGGGGAAGATACCATTGCGGTAGGCTAATTGCAGCCGCTCAGGCGATAAATCTCCGCCCATTGCCAGCAGCCCGTCAGGTTCGGCAAGGTGTACGGGTGGGAAACTCAATTCATTATCGAGAGCAAAAATGGGCATGTGACTATGCAGGAACCATTTCTACGGTAGCATTTATTCCCCTTTCAGTAATGGCATCACAAAGAGGCTTCAGTGTATCGTAAGTGCCGTTTTTAACGGCATATTTTCCATTAAAATGGATAATCATGGCACATTGTTCAGCCTGTTCATAAGAATGGCCGCAAATTTCCATCAGGGTTTCAATCACCCATTCAAAAGTGTTCACATTGTCGTTCCAGACTATGAGGTGGCCACTTTCTTCCGTTGTTGTGAGTACATCTGTTTCTTCAGAATATTCAGGAGATATATGTGGATTTGTTTCTTTCATATCATCGCAAAAATAGAATTATTGCAGAAAAAGGGGGTGATAATTAAGGTTAAAAAAATTTGGCAGAAATACTGTCATCCTTATCTTTGCACTCCCAATAAAAAATGGGAGTTTAGCTCAGCTGGTTCAGAGCATCTGCCTTACAAGCAGAGGGTCGGCGGTTCGATCCCGTCAACTCCCACCAAAGGTCCCGCAAAATGCGGGATTTTTCGTTTATGGCAGCTACTTATTGCGATTATGTCCGCGGCAGCGGCAAGGAAACAGTTCACAGGCATTATCATGATAATGAATACGGTTTTCCTATTCATGATGACAACCTGCTTTTTGCCAGGCTGGTGCTGGAGATTAACCAGGCCGGTCTGAGCTGGGATACAATTTTGAAAAAGAAGGATAATTTCTTCCGGGTTTTTGACAATTTTGAAATTGCCAAAGTGGCAAAATACACGGAGAAGAAAAAAGAAAAACTAATGCTGGATGCGGGCATTATCCGGAACCGGTTGAAAATTGAGGCCACAGTGCATAATGCAAATTGCCTGCTCGCTATACAAAGAGAATTTGGCTCATTCAAAAACTGGCTTGATGCCAACCATCCGCTTACCAAGGAGGAATGGGTGAAGCTTTTCAAAAAAACATTCCGGTTTACCGGTGGCGAAATTGTAAATGAATTTTTAATGAGTACTGGCTACCTGTCAGGGGCACATACAGCAGATTGCCCGGTTTATAAGAAAGTGGTGAAACAAAAACCGATGTGGCTTTACGGTAAGAAGAAATAACTTATTGCTTAAAGGAATTTGCTGTTGACTGTGTTCAGTCGTCTATGGACTAATCAATTCGGGTTTACTTCTGGTAAACGATAATGCTGTCCGTCAAACACAAAAATTTCATCTATTTCATAATCCCAGAATTTAAACAGGGGAGATTTCTTCAGGATTTTGTGTACTTCCGCCTTGCTTTCAGCATTCAGGGTAATCCATACTCTTTTTGTTTCCATACTCACTGCATAATAATCAATTGTTCCTTTATTAATCAGGTAATTGATATAAGTGCGGTGCGGCGGAACAAGTTGCATGAACTCGTCTGTCATGTCAAAATGTATGGTGACCTGGTATTTCATCATATATAAATTGACAAATTAAATTCCGGAAAGTTGCACGGTGTGGAAAAACAGTGGTGAAATAAGCTATTTTTACCGGATGAAACGTTAGCACTCCCGATAGCTATCGGGATGGTTCAGCGAAAAGGAACGTTAGCTCAGTTGGTTCAGAGCACTGCTTTGACAGAGCAGGGGTCACTGGTTCGAGTCCAGTACGTTCCACAATGAGAAAATTGGGAATACTTCTGATAGTATTTGTTTTCTGCTCCCATGGTCTGAAAGCTCAAAAGAATTATACGGTTGTATATAATACGGCATTTTATGTACTTTCTTTTGATAAACAAAGACTTTCGAATGCCTTTGACAGGCAGGAATGTTTATATACAAATGGCGATTCGCTGACCTTCTACAGCCATAAGTATCAAAAGCCTAAGGGAAAGAATTCAACAATTGGTTCAAAAAAAGACCATCATTCAGTATATACTTTTATAAAGTTAGAGAGAGGGCTTCATCAAAATGTTTTTGTAAAACCTTATAACCTTTTTGAATTTCAGGCAAAGCGATTTGAATGGACAGTGTTAAGTGATACAATGAATATTGCAGGTATTCGGTGCAAAAAGGCTGTGGCTGATGGAGTAATAGCATGGTTTGCTCCGGATATAAAAGTCTCTGGGGGGCCATGGTCGTTTTATGGATTGCCCGGTCTGATTTTAGAAGTTGAGGATTATATTGGAAAGAATTATATAAAGGCAGCAACTATAAAGGCGGAAGCTCCAAAAATTGTGAAACCAAAATTGGAGTTTAAAAAATGCAGCGACTGCGGTTCAAAACTGGATGAGATAAAAAAATATTTTCCTGACTAAATCTTCCAGTCCACAATTTCATTTACCCATTCTTCCCTAAAAGGTGTGGTAATGCGGATGTAATTATCGGTATAGCCTTCCATCATCCCGTTTTTGTCGTTATGTTCAAACAGTACTTTCCGGGTTTGCCCGCTGTGCTGGTTGGTAAAATACTGCATCTTCATGTACGACAGGTTACGCAGCGATTTATTTCTTTCGTTGCGGATATGCACCGGAACAACCGGCTTAATATCCAATGCGGCAGTATTATCTCTTTCACTGTATGTAAACACATGCAGGTATGATACATCCAACTGGTGCAGGAAATCAAATGTTTCTTTAAAGTCCTCATCTGTCTCACCAGGGAAACCCACAATTACATCCACACCAATGGCGCAATGCGGCATTAAAGATTTAATGTAGCTCACCCGGCTGGCGTATAGTTCCCTTTTGTACCTGCGCCGCATCAGCCCCAATATTTTATTGCTGCCACTTTGCAATGGAATATGAAAGTGCGGCATGAACTTTTTACTGGCTGCCACAAAATCAATAATCTCATTCATCAGCAGGTTGGGCTCAATAGAGGAAATCCGGTAACGCTGTATGCCTTCAATCTTTTCAAGTTCTGTAATCAGTGCAAAAAAATCTTTTTCTGCTTCATCGCCGCTGCCGGTAATCTCTGTAAAATCGCCAAGGTTTACACCGGTAAGTACAATTTCTTTTACACCGTTAGCAGCAAGCCGGGTGACGTTTCTTACCACATTTTCAACAGTATCACTACGGCTTTTACCTCTTGCCATTGGAATGGTGCAGAAGGAGCAGTTATAATCACAGCCATCCTGTACTTTCAAAAAAGTTCTTGTTCTGTCATTTACCGACCATGAAGAATGAAAGCCGGAAACATCTTCAATATCGCAACTGCAGATTTTAGCCGTGTCGCCTTTTGTCAGCTCACGGACATGCTTTGCCAGGTTAAATTTTTCGGCGGCGCCCAGCACCAGGTCAACGCCGGGTATGCTGGCAATTTCTGCAGGCTTCAGCTGGGCATAACAACCTGTTATCACCACAAAACTTTCCGGCGCTTTGCGCTGAATACGGCGAACAATTTGCCGGCATTCTTTGTCTGCATTGTCTGTAACCGAGCAGGTATTAATCACATACACATCAGCTTGTTCTGTAAACTCTTTTTTCTCAAAACCTTCCTGTTCCAGCATTCGGGAGAGGGAAGATGTTTCGGAGAAATTCAGTTTGCAGCCCAGTGTATGAAATGCAATTGTTTTTGTATCAGCCATAGAACCGGCAAAGTTAAGTTTTATAGGTTTAGGGTTGAAGGGTTTACGGGCATACGGCCATATTTGTTTAAAAAGTTAACGTATAGTTACTGATGTTCACTTATTTTTATCTAAACATTTGAGAGTGAACAAAAAATGGGCACCATATATTCTTATTGCGATAATGCTGGTGGCATTACTCGTTATTAAGCAGTGCAAAAACGATGCTGATCCAACGCCAAAACCAAAGGTTACAAATAATGACAAGCCAAGAGACCCGGCAACAAATCCCACCAACCGGGACCGTGGGTTTGACCGGCGCACTTCTTACCTTGAATACAGCAATCATGCTAAATGCCGGATGCAGTGCCGCCATATCAGCCAGGCAGAAGTGGAAGAAATAATGCGGGACGGGAAAATCAATTATAATAAAAGCGACCTCCAAAATGCCCGTTGCCCCCGGTATGCAATTGAAGGGGTAACAAAAGACGACCAGGAAGTTCGCATAGTTTTTGCCCAATGCAACGAAAAAACAGTAGTGGTTACTGTCATCGACCTGGAAACAGATTACAAATGCGATTGTCCGGGGGATGATAAGAAATAAGATTATGAAACCGGCTGGATTGCTACTATCAACTTTTGTTGCGTCGCACACTTCATCGTCCGGTAACACTGTTCAGCAATTTCAATAGTCAATTATTAAAGCCAGATAACAAAATTTGAAGTTTATAAAAGCCATATATAGTATTTACGCAGCCATCACTTTTATTGCAGTGATGCTGCTGATTTTTCCTTTCGCCATCATCAGCAGTTTTTTCGGACGAATAAGAGGTGGTAACATGGTTTACCGGCTGTGCATTGTATGGGCTGACCTTTGGTTTCCGCTGATAGGTGTCTGGCACAAGAGAATTTTTGAAGTGCCGCATGATAAAACAAAGCAGTACATCTTTGTCACCAACCATATTTCTTATCTCGATGCAGCTATTATTCCTAAAGCGTACAGGCAACCGGTGCGGCCATTAGGCAAGGTGGAAATGAGCAAAGTGCCGGTATTCGGATTTATCTACCGCAATGCGATAGTTACCGTTGACCGCAGCAGTCCTGAGAACAGGGCCAGCAGCGTACGGGTTCTCAAGTCAATCATCAGCAAGGGAATTTCTGTATTGGTTTTTCCGGAAGGCACTTTTAATATGGGCACAACACCTCTTAAAGATTTTTACGACGGTGCCTTTCGTGTGGCAATTGAAACACAAACACCTGTAAAACCTGTCTTGTTTTTAGATGCTTATACAAGGATGCCGTATGAAAGTTTGTTTCTGATGACACCCGGCAAAAGCAGGATTGTTTACTTGGATGAAATTCCGGTGAATGGATATACTCTTGAAAACGTAAAAGAACTGAAGGACAAAGTATATGCAGTAATGGAGAAAAAATTAGTTGAGTACAATGCCGCCTGGAGAAAGTTATCTGCAAACAAAAATTAAGCACCAATGCTTCTGCAATTAAGGTGGTTTGTAATTAAGGAAATCCTATGTGTTTGTGCTATGTACCTATGATCTATGTGGTAAATCTATTTGAACCACATAGGCACAATAGAACCACAGGAAACACATAGGATTAAATATCAGACACATTAAGTAATAACATAGATTTGTTACTCAGTGGCAAACAAAGCAGCAGATATAATACAACCTGACCCTTCTTCCGGGGGTGAACTGTTTGCTGAAATCATCATTCCTTCCGCACTGCCCAAAAACTACACATGGTCCGTGCCTGCCCATTTGCAGGAAGCTGTAAAACCCGGTTGCCGGGTGGAAGTAAACCTGGGCAAGAGCAAGAAGTATGCAGGCATTGTAAAAAGACTGCACAGCGATAAGCCTGATTTCTTTGAAACCAAAGATATCCTGAATGTACTGGATGTGGAACCGGTGGTTTTTGATGAGCAACTGAAACTGTGGGAGTGGATAGCTTCTTATTATATGTGCAGCGAAGGAGAAGTGATGGCCGCGGCTCTGCCTGCGCATTTCAAGCTCTCAAGCGAAACGATTATTGTCTTTAATGATGAATACGGTGATGACTTTTCTGCATTGGACCACGACGAATACATTGTGGCAGAAGCATTGCTCATTAAGCGGGAACTCAACCTGTCTGAAGTGCAGCAACTGCTCGACTCATCGCATGTATATCCTGTAATAACAAAACTGGTAAACAAAAAGGTATGCTATGTTTGGGAGGCGTTGAAACAAAGCTACTCACCCAAGAAGGAGACATACGTTATTTTGAACAGCCCCTATGATGAAGAAGAGCATCTTGAAAAGCTGCTGAACGAAGATAAGAAGTTGCAAAGGGCAGAGAAGCAGATGGAACTGCTGCTCAGCTACCTTCATTTTGCGAAAGCAGAAGGCGAAGTAGTGAAGTCGGAACTGTTAAAAAAATCAGGGGCCACAGATGCGCAACTGAAAGGCCTGGTTGACAAAAAGATTCTGCGGATTGAAAAAAGAGATATTGACCGCATTAAGTACCTGCCCAAAAATGTGACGATTGATTTTGAACTCACCGCTGTTCAGCAAATGGCTTTCGAACAGGTAAAGCAGCAGTTGCAGCAAAAAACGGTTTGCCTGTTGCATGGAGTCACCTCCAGCGGCAAAACAAATATTTATATCCGCCTCATCGAAGAATACATCAGGCAGGGCAGGCAGGTGTTGTATATGCTTCCTGAAATTGCACTGACCTCGCAGGTCATCCGCCGCCTGCAAAAACATTTTGGAGGCTATATCGGTATTTATCATTCCAAGTTTTCGCACAACGAACGGGTGGAAATCTGGAACAAGGTAAAGAACGGCGATCTGCGGGTGATTTTGGGGGCAAGGTCCTCGGTGTTCTTGCCTTATCAGAATCTTGGTCTTGTTATCTGCGATGAGGAACATGATTCCTCATTCAAGCAGCAGGAACCTGCCCCACGGTACAACGGCAGGGATGCTGCAATTTATTTAGCTACTTTGTTTGGTGCCAAAACTGTATTGGGCAGCGGCACACCGTCAGTCGAAAGCTACTATAACGCCACCACCGGCAAATATGGCTTGGTGGAGTTGTTACAACGCTTCGGCGATTTAAAACTGCCGCCCATTGAGTTTGTTGACACAAGAAAAATTATCCAGAAAGACAAATCGAAAATTATCTTATCGCCACCGCTGATTGAAGCGGTGAATGAAGTGATAGACAGGGGCAGGCAGGTCATATTGTTTCAGAACAGGAGAGGCTATGCACCTTACCAGGTGTGCGGCATTTGCGGCTGGATTCCCCAGTGCCGCCATTGCGATGTATCGCTTACCTATCATAAGCTCAGCAATAAATTAGTTTGCCATTATTGCGGCACCACCTATCCGCCGGTGCACAGTTGCGCCGCCTGCGGCAGCGATAAATTTGTGCAGCGCAACTTTGGAACGGAGAAGATTGAAGAGCAACTGCAGGAAACTTTTCCTGATGCCAAAGTGGCCCGGATGGATATTGACACCGTGAAAGGCAAAAATGCCCATGATGTGCTGATACAGCAGTTTGAACAGAAAAGAATTGATATACTGGTGGGCACACAGATGGTGGTGAAGGGCCTTGACTTTGACAATGTGGACCTGGTGGGCATCCTTGATGCAGATGGCTTATTGCACTTTGCCGATTTCAGGGTAAACGAACGGGCCTTTCAGCTGATGGAGCAGGTGAGTGGCCGGGCCGGCCGGAAAGAAGAAACAGGAAAAGTGCTGGTGCAAACATCCCAGCCCTCGCATCCGTTGTTGCAGATAGTGCAGCGGCATGATTACAAAGCCATGTTTGCCGAAGAACTGAAAAAGCGAAAAGAATTTGCCTATCCGCCTTTCTCCCGCATCATACAGCTTACGTTTAAGCACCGCTTTAAGGAAGTGGTGGAACGGGCTGCTGTTATTTATACCAATGCCTTAAAGAACAGGTACGGCCAGTATATTGTAGGCCCGGCAGAACCCATCATCGGCCGTATCCGCAACCAGTACCTCTCTGAATTATTACTAAAACTGCCCCGTGATGGTAAAACAATCAGCCAGTGCAAGAAAGACCTGCTGGAGCAGGTAGCCATACTGCACCAGGACAAAAGTTTCAGAAGTGTAACCGTTGTGGCAGATGTGGATGCGGTGTAGAAATGCTTATTGATGACTTAGCTGTAGTGTTGTCTGTTTTTTATACATATTTCATGTTGCTGATAGCTTTCTCGTCATACCTATTTGATTTGTTTAACCTGTATTTCGTCGTTTACATCCTCAACTTTCATGTAATAGGTTCCTCCTTTTTTATAGATTATCACATCTGGCATATATGCGTAATGATAAGTATAATCGTATGAAGATTGTTGCCAAATAGTTCCGTTCAACATTTTAAAAATTGTTTCACCATCCCAGCCGTTAAATTCTCCGTCAATTTTTGTATTTATAGCATTTCCTGTATATGCCATACTTCCTGAACCACTCGAAGAATAACCCTGTCCAATAGAACCGTCATCGTCAAAATGTTTTACTTCGGATAATTTTTCTTCAAGGTCAGATAATTTTTTTTCAAGTTCGGAAGTTTCATCTTTTGCTTTTTCGAGTTCGTTTTCTAAATCGTCCACTTGGGAATTGAGCGTAGAAATAGTTTTTTGGTTAGAAGAGTTTTTCTTTAATTGTAAAATCATTGTTGTTAAAACGATAATACTTACGAATGAAAGAATTACAATTTGTTTCTTATTCATTTGCTGTGCGATTTAGTCATCTATGCCTTCTAATAAAAACATTTTAAATGAAGTGCTTGACCATGAAGTCGACCAATATGGTTTATAGGGTGCATACTCTTTGTAACTTTTATACGGCTTATATTCTTTGTATCCCTTGTAAGGTTCATATTCTGTGTACATGTTCGTCGCCTCTTTTGTAGCCCCAACAGCATCTCCTTCGTGGTCTCTTATTATTCCCTCCACCCACCATCCTAAATGCTTTCCATTAAAACCATAAATGTTATTGTTTGAAATATACGCTACTGGCTTTCCTCCCCAAAGATAAATTGTTAAGTCGTCATCGTCAGTGTAGATATATGCAACTGCACTTCCTTTTGAGTTGAACAATGAAATTTCCTGAGCTTTTGTTTGAATAAAGCATAAAGCGAAAAAAGTAATGAGAAATAGTTTCATGAATTTATTTAAATTATTAGGGTGTCGCAATAAGCTTGCAGGCAACGAACGGAAGATGTTACAATGTCCAGCTCAACTTGCATAAAACCTGTAGTTTTTATTTTGCACAATACTTATTTATGTCATCATATACAGTAAGTAATCCCAAGTCAGCTGATTTTCGGAAATCCATGCAAGCAGAATCTATAAGGTTTTTCTTTATATAACATCGGGCTCTTTGTTCATAAATAAATTCATCTTTCGGATTATATCTTAATGCTTCTGATAGGTTTTCAAGAGCTTCATTAAGACTATCTCGATCTAGTAGAATGTAGCCCTTGAATCTTAAAGCCGTTGCTATATCAGGAGAATCAACAGATTTCTTTGTAATGACCACGTCCAAATCTATAAGAGCAGCATCGTTGTCTCCTAGTTGATGCTTAAATAATCCTCTTAGCATTAAAAGCTGAGTACTATCAGGAAATAAGGAGACAGCATGATTAGTTGTCCGAAAGCCTTCATTGTATTCATCAATATTATAAAGAGAACGAATTTTCATTTGATAAGCCTCATAAAAAACAGAATTTAGATTAATAGCTGAATCTGCAAAAATAACTGCTTCACGATAAGCCGTCTTGCCACTGTTGTAATGTCCCAACTGAAAATAGTTACGTGAAATTAAATAGTAGCAACTATCTATTTTATATCCTTGTAATACAAGTCTTTTCAGAATATTAATTGCATCGTCACAGTTTTTGGTTTGCTCTTTAATTTTTGCATTCCAAAATTGAATTTCTTTATTACTTGAATCTAATTTACATGCTTCATTAATATACTTTGTCGCAGCTGCATAGTTTTCACTTTTATAGTTCTCAATAGCTTTATTTAGATTTTCTTTAGACTGCCTTGAATAATTACAAGCCATGAAAACAATCGTTGATAATATGACAATTTTGCGATGCATAAAACTGCTGCTAACGTTCAGGGCTTGCCGAAGTGGGGGAAATAGAATTCCGTCCGCCCGGCTAACTGAAGCTAAATTTATAAATAAAAGTTGATGATTTCTACATAGCTTAATTAATAACGTCCTGCTGGATATGAAGCCAAATTGAAAAACAAAAGTTGAAACACGGCTTCCGTCTGCCCCCATTTTGGCAAACCCCATGTTAGCCGTTCGTGCTTCTTGGTCGTCATAATGTCCATGTCTTACCTGAATTGTCAAAGTTGTCTGTTATAAAAGATATGTCGTCTGATAACTCATTTGATAAAGTCAAGGCAAGATAAAATGTTGCCCTTGATAAACCAACATACAAATATTTCAAGAAAAGGTCATTGTCTAATTTTTGTTTTTGCAAGTCGTCAATGTTATGAAAAAATACAGATTCAAATTCTAAACCCTTGATGACTTTAATTGAGAAAACTCTTACTGTATTTTTGTCCCCTAAGACTTCTCCATTTCTACATGCTTTTACAAGAATACCAATGTCAGCAAGTGTGTCCAAACTACCCAACTTATTCGCAAATTCTTCAAGTTGATTTTCTTCTGGAAGGAAAATTGCAATTGAAGGAATTGAGTCACCGTATGCTTTATAAATTTCAAGAATCCTGTTTGCTATCCATTCAAGTTTTTCATCTTCTTCTTGAGATATAAACATCAAAGGTCTAGGCTCTGCCTCGTCCTTAGCTATATACGATTCGTAGCTTGCTGTTTGTCCTGTTGATTGATGATATATGGATTTAGCTAACGAAAGAAGAGTAGGACTTTGGCGATAAGAAACTTGCAAATTTTTAATTTCGCTATTGGCATTTATTTGAGTGAAGTCTTCCCATGAAGTAATTCCTTCCGATGTCATACGCTGCATTAGGTCACCTGAAAGAGTTACAGAGGAAAGTTCAGGATGCCCAAAACTACTGATTGCCATTAAGTCAATGATAGAAAAGTCTGTTGCTTCATCAATCCCGATAACTGGTTTACAGTTACTTTTAAAACCGTTTAAATATGGGTGATTTATGCTGTTGAACTGTTCTGTTGAAGATTTATAAATTTTTAGAACAATATTATTTACGAAAGAGATAAGTAATGCTTGTTCATCTGAATGAATACGACTGTTCTTATCTTTCTTAACGAGTTCGTCTAACATTGTCAAGTTCCAATTGATAGATTTAAAATTGAGTTGTTCCCTTCTGAATCTTTTATATACCATTGGGATTTCTCTAAGAATGTTTGCAACAATGCCCTTTATTATCCTCTCAAAAAACTTTTTGAAGTAAGCGGTTTGTCCAATCAAATCATATTCGGCTTGTTCAGAGGCTTCTGGAATAATTTGAATTAACTCCCTGTCTCTTTTGGTAATTCTTGTATTCTTGTCAAATTTTTTAAGTGCTTGTTTTCTGCATAGTGATTTTAATTTTGTAAATAATTCCCGTTCAAAATCAAAAGCTGCCACTTCCTCTTTTTCGTCAAAATCCTCCTGTTCAATATCGGTTTCTTCATCGTCATCTTCCTCTGTTTCCTGCGATTCAGCTTTCCATTTTTTTAAAAGTTCGGTAAGTACATTTACTTTATCTGTGTCTTTATTAGTGTTTACTTGGATTCTTGAAGCAACAACTTTAATTAAAGCAGAATATTCGTCTGCAATAGCGTCAGATTCATTTTTAAAGTTGTTGGTAAGATTTAAATAAAGGCGAATTAATTCTTCAATACTTTTTACATCGCTTTTACCATTAATGTAGTTCTGAATTGATTGTCCAACAATTTTCCATTGAAAAGGCATTACATCAATTTCTGAAACTTTATTCAACTTGTCCTTTTGGAAAGCCATATAAGAACTTTCAAATCCTTTAATAATCTCGTTTATGTTTTTTGACTGGTTAGAAAATAGATTAACACCATTTGCCTTATTGTAAACTAAAAAAGGTCTTTTTGTTTCTGAAACGAAGCGATATGTTTTTATGAGTTCGTTTTTGTGAGATGCCCAAACTTTAACCCTTTCAGAATCCGCGGTAAGTTCTTCTAACTTCATACTGTTTCTCAAAAACAATGCAAGCAATTCATTTGGTGAGAAAAATATCCAACTTGTTTTTTGTGTAAACAGTACGTCTTTTTGGGATTGAGTAAGTTGTTTATATTCTTCGATTGAAGGGGAAATTAAAAACTTAATTCTTTGAATTAATGAAGTCGTTTTTCCTGTTCCTGGTCCACCATTTATGATTAAGGCTCCATCAAATATTTTTGAACGTTTTATTGATTCTTGAATTGGGTCAAGAATTGGTTGATAACGTAGCTCTGCATATTTACGAATAAAGCTTTGAGCTTTGTTTAGATAAGTTTTCTTTTCTTCTTCTTTTGATGCAATACGTTGAACTAATAATTCGGCTTCTTCTGTCGTTGCATTTTCTAATTTTTGTTGTGCTTCGTCAATTTCATTTTGTAGCGAAAGGATTTTTGCAATGTCTTGGAATGAATGTGCTTTGCTGTCATTGGCAATACGTATTAGAATATCTGTTGCATATTCTCTGTCTAATTGACTTGGTCTGTAAGTTGCTCTATTGAAAATTTCTATCTCTATTTCACCTATTGGTGCTTGGTATTTATGTTTTCCTTCGTGATTACCAATTAATAAACCACCCAACTTTGAATCTCTTGGAACAGGGAAGCCGTCACCTTTGTAAGTGGAATTGTCTGTATAACTTGATTGCGGATTTATATTGCCATTAAAGTCTTTTTGAAATTGAACTATTGTAGCCTGTTTGTTAATAAGCCAAAACTGTTTTTCTTCTTTGTTGTAAATAGTCAATGACCGTCCAACAGCATTGTTAGTCGCACCAATTGTAATTTCCAAATCTCTATGCCTTTTTATTTTTTCTGCTATTTCTTCGATTTTCTCTGTCATATGGCTTTATGAAGGGTCAAAAATAATTTACTGTGTTGAATTGTGAACTGTCGCCATAGCATGACGGCTAACGCATAAATATGCGAAAGTTTTCCAGGTCATGAACTTTCGCTTTTTTTCTTTATGCGTTGGTTAATAATTGTTTAAAAAAATTGTTTTGCCAGTAAAAGTTTCGCAAATACAACCAGCCCCAATCCGGTGTATTTATCCTAGTCCCATCACAAATCAATCTCACTCATGCAAATTAGTGCACAGCCGTTATAATACCTACCGTAGTACTACGGTATTTTTATTTCGCAAGCCGCAAACCAGCCTTTTAGCCTTAATAACACCCCTTTTCAACATAAATCCCTCATAATCAGCTAACAAAATCGATGCTGTCACTACCGAAATCGGTAGTATCTAATTAAGTGTGTAAGTATTAAACTTGCAAAACAAATGAAAGAGAGCAACAAGTTATTAGAGAGTTTACCTGCTGATTTTTTCCGTCAGTTTAAGACAGGGGAAGAGTTTACCGGTTTTATGGATGCGCTGTTTAAAAGAGGTGTGGAGGAGTTGTTGGAAGGGGAATTAGACGGTCATCTGGGCTACGAAAAACACAGTCCTTCTGCTGGGGATAATAAGCGTAACGGTAAGAAAAGTAAAACCATTAAGACCTCCCGTGGGAGCTATCGTATAGAAGTTCCGCGGGACAGGGACGGGAGCTTTGCGCCGCAACTGGTGCCCAAGCGTAAGCGGATGATAGACCAGATAGAAGATGCGGTGGTAAGCCTTTATGCCAAAGGGATGAGTACGCAGGACATCAGCCGCCAGGTGAATGAACTCTATGGCGTAAGCATCAGCAGTTCGACCGTATCCAACATTACCGAAAAGGTGCTGATAGATGTGGCTGAATGGCAGAACAGGGCACTGGACAGCACTTATCTGGTTGTTTGGTTAGACGGGCTTGTGTTCAAAGTAAGGCAGGAGAACCGGATTATCAACAAAAGCATATACCTGATTGCGGGGCTTAATACAACAGGTCATAAAGAAGTATTAGGACTATGGATAAATGACCAGGAAACAGCTTCTTTCTGGAGTAAGGCATTAACGGACTTAAGGGTCAGGGGTGTGCAGGATATCCTCATCGCCTGTTCGGATAATTTATCAGGGCTCACCACCGCCATCAAAGCTATTTTCCCGGACACCGTTACTCAGCTTTGCCTGGTACACCAGATACGCAACAGCCTTAAGAAAGTACCCTATAAAAACCGCAGGGAAGTAGCCAGAGACCTCAGGCATATTTATGAAGCTCCCAATGAAGAAGCGGCCACACAGGCCTTCCTGGGCTTTGAGTTAAAGTGGGGAAAAACCTACCCCTATATCTGCAGTTCCTGGAAAAATCATTGGGATAACCTCGTTCCGTTTTTACAATACCCCATGGAAATCCGGCAACTCATTTACACTACCAATATGATAGAAAACTTAAACAGAAACGTAAGGAAGTTTACAAAAAACAAAACCATGTTCCCCGATGACAGTGCTGTCATCAAAGCCGTGTACCTGTCCATACAAAACGTAAGCAGAATATGGACCAATGCTATTCATAACTGGCCCACCATTGCCAGCCAGTTCTTAATCCTTTACCCTAACAGATCTAACATCATTTTTTAACCACTTACACACTTTTTTGGATAATACCCCGAAATCAGTTCTGTCAGCACCGAAACCGGTGCTGCACCTGCCGAAACTTCATCTTGCGCTGCCGAAATTGCATCTGTCACCTCCGAAAACCATTCTGCACCTCCCGAAATTGATGCTGTCAGCGCCGAAACCGCCGCTGTCGCCACCGAAATCAACGCTGTCAGTCCCGAAACCGTTTTTTCCGGGGCCGAAACGCATAACTCCACCACCGAAATCGATGCTGTCACGGCCGAAATCGACCCTATCATCCCCGAAATCACCACCTGCTCGTTCGGTTCTTGTTACTGCTCACTCGGTTCTAGTTACTTCTCGCTCGGTTCCCATTACTTCCCGTTCGATACTCGTTACTGCTCGTTCGGTTCTTGTTACTTCTCTGTCGGTACTCATTACTTCTCGTTCGGTTCCCGTTACTTCCCGTTCGGTACTCGTTACTGCTCGTTCGGTTTTCGTTACTTCTCACTCGGTACTCCTTACTGCAAGATCAAAACGACCATCCAGCGCCTTGCACCGCCGTACTTTAAACCATATAATACTGTAAATACTTTCAAGGCGGGCTTGCCTGCCGCAGGTAGGGCACAGCGCCTTTCGTTGCCCCGCCAAACAAGCAGCAGAGTCCCAAACAATCCCCTTACCAACACAAAACAATCCCACAACTACAAACTCTCCAGTGCGTTGGCCGGACAAACGGCGGAGCATTCGTTTGTCCTTGATCTTTTGGTTCTTTTCTATTAAGACAAAAGAACAGTAAGAAAGAAAAGATTCAAAGAGAAACACAGCATCCCCCGTTGCCCCGCAAAACAAGCAATGGAGTCCCCAACAATCCCACAACTGCAAACCCCTGAAGTATAGCCACACCAGGAGCCGTCAGACCACGGCACAAGAACCGGAAAGCACTTCCTCCTTATTCCTAAAATAAAATGGCCGCAGTAATGCGGCCACCTGTATAATTATTTTCTTCCTGGATTATTCAACACCGTTAGCAACAGGAGCAACTGCCACAGGGTTTACAGCGCCTGTATTAATTTCTTCGGCGGTTCTTTTAAACAGCATAACATAACCGCACAGGTTTTTCTTCTTTTGCTTGTTAACCTGCACCGGCTTCATCATATGGAATTCAGAAAACTTGGGAACATACGTGTAAGAGATAACGTTGCCATCCACATCGCCCCACCTGTTCTGGCGGAACACCACCATTCTTTCCTGCCAGTCGTACATCCGCACTTCGTAAAGGCGGGAGCTGTAATCGCCGATGAAAATAAACTGGTACCAGCTGCCCTGGTTAAGGGGAACCACCACCGGCATTTCGTATTCGCTTTCCATGTTGATGGAGGCTTCTTTCAGTAGCACATAGCCGTCTTTGCCATAGCGGTCTTTTAAACTGTCAACCTGGTGGCTGATGAGATCGTTGGAGCAGGATTGCATGCGTATGGTTTCCTGCGCATTGGCAGAAAAGGCACACAATGCCAAAAAGATGGTAAACAGGTACGGAGTTTTCATAACGGTCTTTATATAGTATTGGAGCAACATTATAAAATTACCTGCCGGTTTAACGATATTAAAATTTTTGAAATGAAAGTTTCAATTAAAAGTAGTTTTCCGAAGGGCTATTACGGCAAGAATAAGGCCAAAAACGAGAGGAAGAGGAATAATGGTTCTGTAAAGTACTGACTAAAACAGTAACAGGAAAATTATATTGATTCCGGTCAATGTTTATGCCTTGTTGAAGTAAATGCCATTGGCCTGCCGCAGGCAGGAAATGGTGAGGTCGTTAACACAGATATTGCCGGGCAGCGAGGCGCAGTAGAAGATGGTATCTGCGATGTCTTCCGGCGTTAATGGATTAAGACCGGTGTAAACAGATTGGGCAGTAGCCGCATCGCCTTTAAAGCGAACGAGTGAAAACTCTGTTTCAACAGCGCCGGGATGAATAGCGGTTACTTTAATAAGATGACGTAACAAGTCAATCCGCATGGATTTGCTGATGGCATCGACAGCGAACTTGGTGCCGCAGTACACATTGCCCCGGTCATAGACATCTTTGCCCGCCACTGAACCAAGGTTGATGATATGCCCTTTGCAGCCGCCGGTTGTATCTTTTGCAGCCATCAGTTGCGAAACAGCTTTGGCCACATACAGGAAACCTTTGATGTTGGTATCAATCATGATGTTCCAGTCATCAACGCTGGCCTCTTCGAAATAGTCACGGCCAAGGGCAAGCCCGGCATTGTTTACCAGCACATCAATGTCCTTCCATTCAGCCGGCAGGTTATTGATTTGTTCAAACACAGTTTTTTCTTCTCTTACATCAAATACCAGCGGCAATACTTCAACGCCAAACTTCTCTTTCAGTTCAAGGGCTGTGCTGTGCAGCCTTTCGCTTCTGCGGCCATTGATGATAAGACGGTACTTAGCGGCTGCGAATTTGTAAGCACATGCTTTGCCTATTCCTGATGTGGCACCTGTAATGAGGACAGTGTTCATATTATTTCACGTTAGTATTATGTAGCTGATTGTTCGGTTACAAAGTTCAGAAAACTTTCGAGAAGCAGGTTTGCTTTTCCGGTTTCTTCCAGCATGCCCATATGCCCGGATTCTTTCAGTATATGTAAATCTGCAATGGCAGGCAGGTGGCTTTGCTGCAAACTGTCATCCGGAGAAACGGCTCCATCGTATTCGCCGATTACAAATAAAACAGGAACAGTAGTTTCTTTCAGCACAGCCGTTCTGTCTGGCCTCGCTATCATCGCTTCGTAGTATGCAGCAAGTGCTTCGGCAGAAAAGTCTTTTCCTTTTTCTGTTAAGGTGGCAACCACTTTCGGTGTATTGTTCCTTGTGCTTTCTGCGAACAGGTTGGGGATTGCTGTTTTGAGAAACTCGTATGCTCCGTGGTTTTGAATAAACTCAATGGCTTTTCTTCGGGTTGCTTTTTTCTCTTCACTGTCGGCATAAGCAGTTGAATGGAAAAGCCCGAAAGCGGAAAGTTGTTGCGGGTATTTTTCAGCCAGGGCCAGCGTTATATAACCACCCATGCTGTGACCGATAACAGGGCAGGAGGCAATGTTCTCTTGTTCAAGAATTGCTTTTATAACTTCAGCCATGCCTTCGATGCTCATGTCATCAACCATTTCCGACTGGCCTGAACCGGGTAAGTCGGGAACGATTACTTTAAAATTTTGCTGCAGAAAAGATTGCTGGGCATTCCATATCTCACCATCTTCTCCGAAACCGTGTATCAGCATCACAGGATTACCAGCGCCGGAACAACGATAGAATATTTTGCAGCCGTTATAGTTAAGTGTATTGTCCATGTTCTTTGTTATGAGATTTTCTTAGAGAAGAACCTGTTTTGAATTTTCAACCCGATGATCCAGAGCAGCAGGAGCAGGGCAATGCCGCACATAACCGGTGAGAGCACATCTCCGTAACGTACATAAAATGTTTTGCTGGCTGCTGCCGGAACAACAAATTTAATGGCAGCCTGCGTATCATAAGGCTGCGGGTTAATAACCACACCGTCGGGACTGATAAAGCAACTGATGCCTGTATTCGCACTGCGCACAACCCATGTGCCTGTTTCGATGGCACGAAGCCTTGCATAGTTCATATGCTGCTTATGGCCGGGAGTGTTTTTCCACCAGCCATCGTTGGTGATGATGCAAATGATATTGGCCCCGTTCCGGACATACCTTGACATAAACTCCCCATAAATACTTTCGTAACAAATGGAGGGAGCAATCACATAACCGGCTTTGGCCGGAAGTACGCTTCTGTTTTCCTGTCTGGTGTAACCAGCGGTGGTGCCGCCGAATTTTGCAAACCAGTTATCAATAAACTTCAGGAACCAGGGCAGTGTTTCCACACCGGGCACCAGCATCGATTTATGATAGAAGGAATGTGCGCCTGCGCTGTCCAGCACTCCGGCACCGTTGTAAGATTCAAAGTACATTCCGTTAAACTCATGTGCAGCTTTTGTTGGCTTGTTTACCATGCGGAAACTTTCAATACCTGTAAAGAGGCTCATGTTGGGATGCCTCCTCAGAAATTCCCACAACGGATTTAAGAAGTAGTTTTCTTTTTTCTCCAGTTCTTCTTCGCTGAGGCCGTTGCCCATGTACAAAGCAGTTTCGGGCCACACTAAAAGACTTGTATGTTCATCCACCTGTTTTTCGCTGGTGGCAATCAGTTTTTGAAGCTGTGCTTCAAACGAACCTGCAACGTCAGAAACTTTTTCGTACGGGTCAATGTTGGGCTGAACGATGACTACGTTATCCCTGCGGATAGTTCTTTTGTTTCCTTTTTGAGAAAAAACCAAAAGAGAAATGACCACAGGAAGAATAAGTGCAGCAATTCCAAATGAAAGGTGTTTGTAGGTTTTGATGTATTGACTGCCGGCGTTGTTTTTCAGGTGCAGGAATAAGAAAATATTTACGAGTAATACCCAGAGTGTTCCGCCGCTTGTTCCGGTAAAGGAGTACCATTTTATCCATTCCGGATGCGTGGCAAAGGCATTGCCCAAAGTAAGCCATGGCCAGCTAAGGCCCCAGTCGTGCAGGTGAATATATTCAAAGCACATCCAGAAAGAAATCAACGCTATGTAACCTATGGTTTCACCTTTCCATTTTTTCACAATCGTATAACCGATCCATGGAAAACTCATGAGTAAGCTGTTAGCAAGAAAGGCCGCAACAGCACCCGGAGCAGATGCATTCCATATCCACCAGGTGGTGGATACATTCCATATGAACATGGTGAGGTATGTAAGTCCTGAAAACTGCCAACGGCTTTGCACTTGTGTTTCCATCCATAGTAAAGGAATCCACGCAACAAAAATCAATAAGGTAAAAGGCGAAACAGGCCATGCGGCAAAAAGCAACAGGCCTGTTGCAAAAGCAAGCCACAGGTTCTGATATTTTTTAAATAACTGCATGTGTAAAATTAAAGAGTACCGGTGATGCGGTGTCTATATAATTCCATAAAAATACAGTGTGTGCCTGAGTTTTATTTAATAATTAAAAACGGAGTCGTAAAGTTTTGTGGAATCGGTTATAAAAGGGCATCTGAATAGTAAACAACAGCCATGACAACAAACAACATTTTAAAAGCATCTCTTAACGACATCATCTTTGATGGACGTAACAAAGAGTATGGAGCTTATGAGCTTCGGAACAGTTATGACAGCAGGATAGGGAAGGCACTGCTGACTACAGGAATTTTAATTGGCCTTGCCATCGGTGCGTCTGCTATTGCAGGCTCTGGTAAGAAACATGAAACTGTTTACAGGGTGGGGCCAGGAATGAATCTTACTGAAATTGTTGAGAAGAAGCAGGATAAGATTCTGCCCCCGGAAAAGAAAATACAGGCACAACAACCTGAAGTGAAAACGGTAAAACTTACAGAGTTTAAAATTGTGGATAAGGATAAACTTGAAAGTCCTCCTCCATCTGTTTCAGATATTGAAAAAGCGAATATTGGCTCTGAGACAAGAGATGGAATTGATTATACAGGCGAAGTAAGTAAACCAGGCCCGGAAACAGTTAGTGGTTCAACTGGTATTGTTGAAACCAAACCTGAACCTCAGGGAGAAACAATATTTACAGAAGTAGCCATACCGGCCAGATTTACCGGTAACTGGCGGTCATTCCTGGAAAGAAACCTGAATGCAAATATTCCGGTTGATAATGGTGCAGAGCCGGGCAGATATACTGTAATGATTCAGTTTGTAGTAGACTCCGAAGGTAATATCAGTGATATCAAACCATTGAGCAACATTGGCTATGGTATGGAAGAAGAAGCCATACGGGTATTGAGAAAAGCCAAAGGCTGGGAACCGGCGATTCAAAACGGATTAAAAGTAAAAGCCTATCACAAACAGCCCATCACTTTTGAAGTGCTTGGTGAATCTTAAGCCTTATACTTTGCTTATAAAAAAACTCACAAGCCAGTTAGGCTTGTGAGTTTTTTATTTTAGAAGTCTTTCTGGTTATCTTCTGCTGTAGTTAGGTGCTTCTTTTGTTATCTCCACATCATGTGCATGGCTTTCCCGCATACCGGCATTTGAAATTTTTACGAATGTGGCTTTTTGCAATTCACTGATGTTTGCTGCACCACAATAGCCCATTCCTGCCCGCAATCCACCAGTGTATTGATAAACAATCTCCCTGAGGGTTCCTTTATATGCCACACGGCCTTCAATCCCTTCAGGCACAAATTTCTTCACATCATCTTCCGGGTCCTGAAAATATCGGTCGCTGCTGCCAGTAGCCATGGCTCCCAAAGAGCCCATGCCACGGTATTCTTTGAATTTTCTTCCTTCATAAATAATTGTTTCGCCAGGGCTTTCTTCTGTGCCGGCAAATATGCTTCCCATCATCACACAGTTGGCACCGGCAGCAAGGGCTTTCACCATATCTCCGGTATAGCGGATACCTCCGTCTGCAATCAGCGGTACTCCTTTACTTTTCAGGGCTGCTGCAGCCTGCATGATAGCAGTTAATTGCGGTACGCCGGCACCGGCTACGATGCGGGTTGTACAAATGGAACCCGGCCCGATACCAACTTTTACTGCATCTGCACCGGCATCGGCCAGTGCTTTTGCACCAGCAGCGGTTCCTACGTTTCCGGCAATGACTGTGATGTTCTTGAAGTTTTTCTTCACAGCTTTCAGGGCATCAATTACACCTTTGCTGTGTCCATGGGCACTGTCAAGGGCGATTACATCGGCTCCTACTGTGGCAAGGGCTGCCACTCTGTCCAGAAAATCTTTTGTGATGCCAACACCAGCGCCAACAAGAAGTCTTCCGAAAGAATCTTTAACAGCATTGGGATGACTTTTCAGTTTTAAAATATCACTGTAAGTAAACAGCCCGGTAAGACGGCCTTGTTTATCAATAATCGGGAGTTTTTCAACTTTTGTTTTTTTGAATAGCTGCTCGGCTTTTTTCAGATCAGTGCCTTCGGGGGCGGTAAAAAGATTTTCTTTCGTCATAGCTTCACTCACTTTCTTCTTTGGATTATCTTCAAAGCGAAGATCCCTGTTGGTGAGGATACCCACTAACTTTCCGCTTTTATCAACAATCGGAATACCCCCGATTTTGTTTTCCCGCATTATTCTTGAGGCTTCGCCGATGGTGGCATCTGCGGTAAGTGTTACCGGGTCAAGAATCAATCCGCTTTCACTTCTTTTTACTTTGCGTACCTGGTCAGCCTGCTTTTCAATGGTCATGTTTTTATGAAGTATGCCCAAGCCACCTTCTCTTGCCAGTGCGATGGCGAGAGCTGCTTCGGTTACAGTGTCCATTGCAGCGGAAAGCAGGGGTACATTCAGCGTAATGTTTTTCGCCAGTTTTGTTTTGATGTCAACCTCTTTGGGCAATACCTGGCTGTAGCCGGGCATTAAGAGAACATCATCGAAGGTGAGCCCTTCGCCAAAAAATCGTTGTGAATTGTCTTTTGCAGGGGAGATTTTTTTTGTTGCCATGTGCAAAGATAGCAGCCATACAGTTTTTCTCAAAATTGAACTACCGGATCAGTGTTACAGTTCCTTTCCGGGTAACCTGCTGCTTAGTGTCACGATGTACATAGCTTAATGTCCATACAAATACGCCAGTTCCTTGTAGCTCACCGTTATATCTGCCATCCCATTTGTCCTGCCAGTTTTTTGATTGAAAGACCAATTGCCCCCAACGGTTATATACTTTAAACTCGTAGTTATCAGCCTTTATAGCGTTATGTGGCCTGAAGTAATCATTAAGCCCATCGTTATTTGGTGTAAACCCGGTTGGAACTTCTATCAGACATAAATCAAGTACCGTCAGGGTCTTTCTCATACTGTCGGCACAGTTAATTGCATTGTTTGACACCACCAGCTTTACGGTATAGTACGCTTCTCTGTTGATAAATGGGAACTGAAAGGGTGGCGGATCTTTTACGTTGCTGCCGCCAATAACATCATAATGCCATCTCCAGTTATCAATAAGTCCGGTACTGTTATTCTGCAACTCCAGCATATCTTCCGGGCATAATATTGATGGCATGGAAAAATCTGCCTTTACTTCATGATCAAGTGTTATCTCCTGTGAGGCGGTATCGCTGCATACACCGTTCGAAACAATCAGTGATACAGTGTGATTACTAACCGCAGGCCAGGTAACAGTGTGGCTCTGTGTATTTACGGCTGTACCGTCAAACGTCCAGTTCCAGCTGTTTACATTATGTGCACCATTATGTGAAAAGGTAAGTGTATCAACGCGGCAGGCCATACTGTTTGAAACAGAGAAGCCTGCATTAACGGTATCAACAGTACTGAACGGTAGTGTTTGCAAAGGCATTTCCTGTCCGCATTCGTCAATTATTACGGTTCCGTCATCGCCTGCTTTCAGCGTAAGCAGGTAGTTGCCTCTTGTATAAATAGGTGAAGCAAACTTCACGGTGATAATATCCGCCTTATTATTTATGCAATTTCCGCCTGCGCTTACAACGGGTACTGCTGTTGGCCCGGAAACGGAAAAATCACTGCCATTGGCTGCAACTGTATTGCAGGCTATTTTTTTGGGAAAATAAACCCTTACTGAATCAGGGGCACACTTTGTTGTTCCCACACTGTCGGCAAGAATTGGCCTCGGGATGGCGTAATAAAAAGAAACAACTTCACCTTGCGGGATGGCCCGTTGGCACACATCAAGCAAGGTATTATTATCAGAACCGTTATTAATTATCAAATCATAAGTGCCGTTGGGAAGCGGAGTTGAAAGCCGCAGTGTTATTTCATCAAAATCAAAACCTGAAGTACAGGCTGTGGTGGTTGCACTTACAACTGTCGCCACATTAGGCACCAGACTGAATTCTGTTCCAGGGGATGTGAGGCTGTTGCACCTCATTTTCTTATTAAGTTTCACTGTAAGTGTCTGACCGTCGCAATCTGGTTTAATGCTTTTCAAATGGGGCTCCAGAGGGTCGGTAATAACAGCTGTACCACCGCCGAAAGACAAATCATAACCGCTTTGCCCGTCTGTATAGTGGCTTACAAGAAGCAAATACTCATGTCCCAGAATAAGTACAGGCATTTTGGCAAATGTGGGCTTATTGTCTGTGGGAACTGATGCGCATTCAATACCATTCACTCCGGTTGCAGATGCACCCGTTGCTCCATAGGTGCCAGCCCAGTTACCTGCTACTACAAGAGTATTATCTGTAAAAATATCGTCAGGATTTTTTCCGGTAATGTCCCATAACTGCCAGTCGTAATCTTCATTTGCTGCAAGAGGTGTAATTACAAAACCGAGAGTGCCTGCAGCGAAGCAGGTGAATTTATAGAAAAACGGATTTTTATTTTCATAATTGGCAGCACCGGGCTGCGTGGAGCATCCGGGAACATACAAAGGGTTTGTTGCACAGATTGGAACCGTATTCTGCCTGAAGACAGTTGTGCCGCAAACAGGAAATGCAGTTGATGGTGTTTGACCAAGAGTGGTGCAAGGCTGTGCATATGATTCTTTGGATAGAAAGGAAACCGCAATGAAAAAAAGTACGGTTTTTACATCCGGAAAATAAAATGATAATATAGTTCTGAATTTTCTCAAAATCATGGTTAAGTTGGTTCAGGCAATCCTGTATAGCTTGCCCGGTAAAGATACAATCACATTTTGTAACTCTAAGTTAAGAATAGCGGCGGCAACTGCACTGCTGTTTATGCCGCTTTTCAGGTTTATTTCATCAATATGAATATTGTCTTTTTCTTTCAGGATTGATATAATGATTTTTTCATCTGCCGTCAGTTCAATAAACAGCTCTTTTTGCTTTCGGGCTTTTGTTTTCCGGCTGTCAACCCAGCCCATCGCCAATATCAAATCCTGTGCCTCTGTTAACAATGATGCCTTATTATTTTTAATCAGCAGATTGCAACCGGCACTCTTGCTGTCGGAGACTTTTCCCGGAAAGGCAAAAACATCTTTGTTATAACCGTTTGCCAGTTCAGCAGTAATCATGCTGCCGCCTTTTATACTTGTTTCAACAACTATAGTAGCATCGCACATACCAGCTACGATCCTGTTCCGTGAAGGAAAATTATGTTTGTCCGGCTTGGTTTTATTCCTGAACTCAGTCAGCAGGCCACCGCCATTTTTTATCATGTCTTTGGCAAGCGGGGCATGTTCGGCAGGATAAACCTGGTCAAGACCATGAGCAAGCACCCCAATAGTCGGTATATTATTTTTAACTGATGCTTTATGTGCTAGCGCATCAACTCCAAATGCAAGACCGCTTACTACAGTGATATTGTGAGAAGCAAGTTCTTTTACCAGCTTATCTGTAACCTGCCTTGCATAATCAGTATGTGTTCGGGTGCCGATGATGGCAACCATTCTTGAGGCATTGAGATCGGCCTCACCTTTATAGAAAAGAAGTGTTGGTGAATCGTAACAATTGAGCAGCCTTTTTGGGTAACCGGGATCAGAAAGAAACAGCGGCTTTATTTTATATTTTTCAATAAATTTTATTTCATCTTCTGCCTTGTCAAAATCTTTGAAGGAAGTTATTGCAGCAGCCTTAGCGGGGCCGATTCCTTCAATTTTTTCAAGAAAATGTCTCTTGGCGTGAAATACTTCTTCTGCTTCACAATGCTGCAGCAGAATCTTGGCCTGTACCGGGCCAATGTTTGGGATAAGGGTCAGTGCTACCTGATAGAAAAGGTCTGTATTCATATAAGTCAAAAGCCAAATTTAAGCGGAACTATTGACTTATTATCTTCATTTCCGTTCTTCTGTTTAATGCCCTTCCTTCCTCTGTTTTATTATCGCCGAGTGGTTTGGTTTCTCCATAGCCTTTAAACAGCAGGCGGAAAGGAGAGATTTTTTTCGATATGAGGTAATTGACCACCGCTTTGGCTCTGTTATTACTCAGTTCAAGATTATCAGCCGGTTTGCCGGAATTGTCGGTATGGCCGCTTATTTCAATTTTCAGAGTTGGGTTGTCGTTCAAAAACTGAATGAGCTTATTCAGTTCAGTTTGTGATTCGGGTTTCAGTTCAGATTTGTTTACATCGAAGAAAATATTCTTCATTACAATGCTTGCATTTTTTTCTATTGGCAGCAAAGCAATGTCTTTTTTGTAAGTGGAATCGGAAGGGTTGCTGGCCATAAAGAAATTATCAGACCAAAACAGGTAACCTTTTCTGTTTACGTTAAACACATAATCTTTTCCAACGGGCAGGGTAATAAAATAGTTTCCTTTTTCATCGGTTTGGCCGATTGTAACAGGCTGTTTTGTGGCCATGTCGAAAAGTTCAACGGCAGATGCTACACCTATGCCTGTTTTTTTATCAAATACTTTTCCTCTTACCCAAAGTGTTTTTATGGGTTGTGACCTTTCAGGAAGATCAAAAGTGTAAATGTCCAAATTGCCTTTACTGTCAGCCCGGTCGCTGGCGTAATAGGCGGTTTTACCATCTGCGGCTACAAATAAAGTCCCTTCTTTTTCAACAGTGTTTATCGGGTAGCCCAGATTTTGTGGTTTTCCCCACTGGCCATCCGGTTGTTTTCGGGAAACAAATAAATCGTCATCACCATATCCCGGCCAGTAATTTGAAGTGAAATACAATGTTTGATTATCGGCATGTATAAAAGGACACTGATCGTCGCCGGCTGTATTAATATTCGGGCCAAGATTTTCCGGTTCACTGTAGTATCCGTTTGCCTGCAGGCGGCTTACGTAGATGTCAATGCCGCCAAAGCCGCCGGGTCTGCGGCTTGCAAAATAGAGATCTTTATTTCCGGGTGAAAGGCAGGGTTGTGATTCCCACTGGTCAGTATTTATTTTGCCGCCAAAATGATATGTGTCCTCCCATCCTTTAGGAGTTAATTGTGCCATGTACAGGTCATAATTACCATAGCTGTCTTTTCTTCCCTGCGCAGAATAAATCATCCATTCGCCGTCTGCAGAAAGTGTTTGCGCCGCTTCGCTTTGTGGTGTGTTAATTGCGCCGGTAGCGGCACGGGCATTTTCCCAGCCTGTCTTATTTTTTTTGCTGAAATAAAAGTCTTCGTTACTGTTATTTACTCTCCTTGTAAAAACCAGCTCGTTGCCATCAATAGTAAGTGATGGAAGGTACTCAGGCATTGCTGAGTTAACATTTGCTCCCATATTTTTAGGAACAAAAACATAATTGGTATCAGGATGTTCTTTTGCGTAGCTGACTGCAAACTCGTAGTTCTTCTTTAGTTTCTGAATTTTGTCGGCAGCGGCCTGGTTCGCCGGATTTTTTTTTTCGAGATACTCATTTATCGCATCTAGTGCCTTATCAAAACTTCCAATTCCAGCAAGGCGTGAAGCATAAAGTGGCTTATAATCGAGTGTGTAATTTGAATCGAGCAGAAATGCTTTTTCATAGTTTGTAATACTGGTGGGATAATTTTTTAATTTACCCTGAATACTTGCAAGAGCCAGGAAGGCATCCACATATTTACTGTCAATATCAATAGCCTGAACGAGGAGACCTGCAGCATTTGTCAGGCTGCCATCTTCGGCTCTTTGACGGGCAAGGTTAAAAAGAGAGACAGCTTTTTTATTAACCTTTTCCGGGTTGTACGGCTGTGCAATAGCCACAGTGGAAATAAAATATACTATGCTTAAAAGAAGTTGCTTCATACCAATCATACATCAATAACGAAGCTAAGTGAAAATTATTCCTTCCTGTAGCTGAAATTGTTAAAAGGAGAACATTAAGGAACATTAATGTACTTGTGTATTTGCAAGGAAAGCTGCCATTTGGGATTGGCTTTGATGTAATCAACTATTAAGGGAGTAACCTGATTGGCTTTATCCCACTCCGGCTGCAAGTACAACTTACATGCTGGCGAAACTTTCCCGGCAAATTCTTCGGCCCACTCAAAATCGGATTTGTTGAAGATGACAACCTTCAGTTCATTAGCATGTGGGTGAATTTCTGGCAGCGGTGCTTTGAATTTTTTTGGAGAAAGGCATATCCAATCCCATTTGCCTGTTAACGGATGCGAACCGGAGGTTTCAATATTTGTTTTTAGGCCTGCATTTTGCAGTTCAATTGTTAGCAGGTTAAGATTATGCATCAAAGGTTCGCCGCCGGTTATTACAACAATTTTTGTCGGGATGGCTTTAACTTCTTTAACCAGGCTTTCAATTGAAAGTAAAGGGTGTTTTCCGGCATCCCAGCTTTCCTTTACATCGCACCACACACAGCCCACATCGCATCCGGCCAGCCTGATGAAATAAGCTGCTTTCCCCTGGTGCATCCCTTCACCTTGCAGGGTATAGAAATGCTCCATTACTGGTAAAAAAATTGTACTGGTATTATTACCGGTCATTAGCTATATGCAGATTTTTAATTTTTGGTAATGCAGGAGTGGTAAGTGTTTTTCATCAATGCGGCAATAGTCATGGGGCCAACACCGCCAGGCACAGGTGTAATCCAGGAGCACTTGGGGGCAACTTCGTCAAATGCCACATCTCCTTTTAGTTTGAAACCACTTTTTCTTGTACTGTCTTCCACTCTTGTAATGCCCACATCCACCACCACGGCTCCTTCTTTTACCATGTCAGCAGTTACAAATTCAGGTTTGCCTAATGCTGCGATGATAATATCTGCCTGGAGACAATAGTCATTCAGGTTTTTTGTTTTGGAGTGACATATGGTGACCGTACAGTTTCCGGGATAAGTGTTGCTGCTTAGCAATACACTCATTGGTCTTCCTACAATATTGCTTCTTCCAATAACAACAGCATGTTTCCCCGATGTTTCAATTTTGAAATGCTCAAGTAACAGCATAATGCCGTATGGAGTGGCGGGAATATAAGTAGGCAGTCCCTGCATCAGTCTGCCAATATTTACCGGGTGAAAGCCGTCAACATCTTTGTCTGGATCGATGGAGTTTATTACTTCTTCATCCGAGATATGTTTGGGTAAAGGAAGCTGGACTAATATACCATCCACATCCGGATCATTGTTAAGCTCTTTTATTTTGGCAAGTAATTTTGCTTCACTGATAGTTTCCTCAAAACGGATAAGTGTGGAGATAAAACCCACTTCTTCACAGGCTTTCACTTTTGCGGCTATATAAGTTTCACTGGCGCCATTGGTGCCAACAAGTATCGCTGCCAGGTGTGGTATCTTTTTACCTTCGGCAGATAGTTGCGCCACATCAATTTTTAATTCGTCTTTAATGGCCTGTGAGGCTTTTTTCCCATCAAGTATTTTCATGCGGCAAAGGTAGGGTTTGGCGTTGTGCTGTTTAGCGGTGGGGAATAATAGTTTTTTGAGCATTTTTTTGGCCAAAAAACGTATAGATTGTATTTTACATTCAAACTTATGCTATGAGAATATTTTTCTTACTGCTTGCCACAGTTTCGTTTTCAATTATTGGCCTTTCACAAACACTTCGCCAGCCGGCAACCTCGCCATACAAAGAATTTGGTGCGTACAGTCAGAAACATACCGATCTTTTTTCTGTTTCTGGTAACAAGGCGGCCCTTGCCCATATAAAAAAATTGTCAGCCGGGCTATTTGCAGAAAGAAAATATATGCTGGAAGAGTTAAACAGTTTTTCTGCCATTGCGGCAATTCCAACCCGTTCTGGCAACTTTGGGCTACTGGCTGATTACTCCGGCTTTAGCGGATATAATGAATCGCTGCTTGGACTGGCTTATGCCCGAAAACTGGGAAGTAAGTTAGATGCAGGCATTCAGTTTAACTATAATCGTATCAGCATTGCCTCGTATGGCAGTGCAGCCACAGCCGGCTTTGAAGCTGGAATAATTGCGCACCTCACTGAAAAACTCCACGCCGGCTTCAGAGTAGAGAACCCCGTTGGTGGAAAATTTGGTAAAGACCAGCAGGAAAAGATACAATCTGTGTATGCTGTAGGATTAGGATATGATGCGTCTGAAAAGTTTTGTGTAACCGCTGAAATTGAAAAAAGTGAAAATCAGCCAGTGAATGTGGTGTCCGGTTTTCAATATAAGCCTGTACCGCAACTTTTGGTCAGAGCCGGATTTAGTTCAGCAACTTCCTCAATCTGGGCCGGTGCAGGCCTTTCAATGCGTTCTTTCAGGATTGATGTGATGGCAGCCTATCATCAGCAACTTGGTGTTACTCCGGGACTAATGTTATTGTTCAACATCAACAGTAAAAAAGATGATTAATCTCATAAAAATAATACTGCTGTTGTTGCTTTTTCCCCGTGTAATGGAAGCCCAGGAAATACCACTCAGCAGTGAGCAGCAATTAGAAAATCAGGCCGATACAGAACAAGGGGAGACAGAAGATGATAGCTGGCTTCAGGATTTGGATATTTTCAAAAAGAATCCGATAAATATTAATACAGCCGATGCAGATGAATTAAGGCAACTGAGAGTACTTACTGATTTGCAGATCGCAAATCTTGTTACATACAGGAGTGTTCTGGGAAAGTTGCAAACTATTTATGAACTGCAGGCTGTTCCATCGTGGGATGTTGCAACAATAAAGAAAATTCTTCCGTTTGTTACTATTGCGGGAGCTCTTTCTTTAAAGGATGATTTGCTGAAAAGATTTAGCGGTGGAGAACATACCATTTTGCTGCGGTTGTCGCAGGTTTTGGAACGGTCAAAGGGTTTCGATCCTTCAACTGCAGGTACAAAATATTTGGGTAGTCCGCAGAGGATGTTTTTCCGCTACCGCTACACGTACAAAAACTTGTTGCAGTACGGACTAACAGGTGATAAAGATGCGGGTGAGCAGTTTTTTAGTGGTAAACAGAAGTATGGATTTGATTTTTATTCATTTCACTTTTTTGTCAGGAAGACAGGAATAATTCAGGCTTTGGCTTTGGGAGATTATACTGTCAATCTTGGCCAGGGACTTATTCACTGGCAAAATCTGGCGTTTAAGAAAAGTGTGGATGTTATGGGAGTGAAGCGGCAGTCGGCAGTATTAAGGCCTTATACTTCTTCAGGCGAATTTTATTTTCACCGGGGAGCAGCAATAACAATCAGGCGGCGTAGAATGGAATCAACGGTATTTTTTTCTTTCAGGAAACTGAGTGCAAATTATGTTGCCGATACAGTTAACCATGAGGATTACATTTCTTCATTCCTGAATTCGGGGTATCACCGAACTGAAAGTGAAATATCTGACCGAAACAGACTTTCGCAAATCACCGCCGGGGGAAATGTCGCCTACAAGGGCCGCAACTTTCATGTAGGAGTAAATGGGGTGTATTACAAGTTTTCTTTGCCTGTGCAAAAAAGAGATGAGCCATATAACCTTTATGCAATCAGCGGCAGCAACTGGTATAATGAAAGTATTGATTACAGTTTTACATTCAGAAACCTGCATTTTTTTGGTGAGGCTGCTATTGCTAAAAACAATCATTTAGCTGTTGTAAACGGTTTGCTTGTAAGTGTTGATCCGAAGGTTGATTTATCTGTTTTGCATCGTTCTATCAGTGCAGGGTACCAGGCAGTAAACGGGAATGCATTTACCGAGAACACATTTCCTGCAAACGAGAGCGGCATCTATGCCGGAATAACCATAAGGCCATTTACAGGCTGGAAAATCGATGCTTATTGCGACTTTTTCAGGTTTCCATGGTTGAAGTACCAGGTTGATGCTCCTTCAAGTGGAAACGACTACATGATCCAGATAACTTATTCTCCAAATAAGCAGGCAGAAGTTTATACAAGATTCAGAAGCGAATCAAAAAAAAGCAATCAGCCTGACAACAGCACAGCGACTAATTATCTTGTGTCATTGCCCCGAAAAAGCTGGCGTACACAGATTTTTTTTAAACCAGGTAGTGCTATTACATTTAAAACAAGGGCAGAAATGCTATGGTATGACAAAGACGGGGTCGATGCTGAAAATGGATTCCTTGTTTTTCAGGATATTATCTATAAATCATTATTAAGCCCTTTTTCTACAGGCATACGGCTACAGTACTTCAACACAGATGGGTATAATTCAAGAATTTATGCTTACGAGAACGATGTTCCATATAGTTATTCAATTCCATCTTTTTTTGAGCAGGGTCTTAGGTATTATCTGAATCTCGGGTATGACATATCGGATAAAATGTCAATATGGTTGAGGATGGCAAGGATAGACTATAATTCAATAAAAAAGACGGGTTCTGGATTAGATGAAATCCCTTTTAGTCACAAAACAGACTTTAGGGTGCAAATCAGGTATATATTATAGGGTTTTTGTAACCAGAAAAAAATCAAGAAGATAGAACTAAATGTTAATTTTTTTTTTACCTTGCGGCAGCGTATATGCAGGCACCTGTGTCTTCATGTATAATTATACCTATGAGATTTAACGGTTTTCGCTGATAATCAAAGCTTTTAAATTTTAAAAATTAACGTTAACATGAGAAAAATTGCTACTCTGTTTACAATGCTATTGCTATTTGCAGGAATGGCATTTGGTCAGAACCGGTGGATATCCGGTATCGTGACTGATGAAGCAGGTGCCCCGGTTCCAGGTGCATCCGTAACTATCAAGAACACAAATACAGGTACAGCAGCTGACAATGGCGGTCAGTTTCGCATTCTGGCTAAGACAGGAGATGTACTTGTAATTACCGGTGCCAGTATTGAGTCTGTTGAAGTAACTGTAGGTACCGGAAGTGCTTTAACTGTTACCGCCAAGTCTAAAGCTACTACTGGTGTAGAAGTTGTTGTAACTTCTCTTGGTGTTGCAAAGCAAGCCAAAGAATTAGGTTACAGCACTGCAAAAGTAAAATCAGCCGAATTGACTCAGGCTAAAACTGTAAATCTGCAGAATGGTCTTACTGGTAAGGTTTCCGGTTTGAATATTCAGACTGTAAACAACGGTGTATTTGCCGATACCAGGATTACACTTCGTAACATTCGTTCGCTGACTGGTAATAACCAGCCGATGCTGATTGTAGATGGTGTACCCATCTCTTTGGGTTTTATCAATTCAATTAACCCTAACGATATCGTGGATGTATCAATCCTTAAGTCTGCCTCTTCAACAGCTATTTATGGTCCTGATGGAGCAAATGGCGCTATCGTTATTACTACCCGGAAAGGTAGTGGAAGCAGAAAACTTCCGCAGGTTTCCGTAGGTCATACTACTCAAATTGAAAGAGTTTCATTTATGCCAAAGTTCCAGACTGAATTTGGTTCTGGCTCATCACTTGATGCTTTTGGATATGGCGTTTACGACCCTATCGAAAATCAGTGCTATGGTGATGCTTTTGATGGTTCATTACGCCAAATCGGACAGAATGGTCCTGGTGGTGCACAATATATGGTTGAATACCTGGCTCGTCCAAAAGAGAAATTGAAATTCTGGAATACTGGTATCACAAACCAGACTGATGTTTCTTTCTCGACTGGTGATTTCTACCTGAGTGCACAGAATGTGAATATACAGGGAGTAATGCCGAAAGATGTAAACAAAAGGGTTACACTGCACATGGCGGCCAACAAAGAGTATAACAAGTTTAAGGCTTCTTACTCTGTTAACTACACAAAAGGTAATTATGATGTAACTGCCGGTTCAAGTTTTGGTAACGGCAGAGACTATTCTGTAATGTGGAACGTATTTAATACGCCAATGCAAATTCCGATTACAAGGTTTAAAGATTGGAAAAATGACTTCTGGTCAAATCCTAACTACTACTTCAACGATTATTACTATAACCCTTATTTCATGGTTGACAATTTCAGAAATGTGGGTAAGAGTGATGATCTTTTTGGAAACGTGGAATTGAACTACAAAGCCACAAATTGGCTGAATCTTACTTACCGCTTAGGGGCCACATATACATCAGGTTCCTTTAAGGCCACACAGGCAGCATTTACATATAATTCATGGGCCAAAGATTCTGTGCATAAATCTGTTGCGCAAACCGGAGACATGGTATCGCAGGTTGCTGACGGAACAACAATCTCATCAAGACTCAATTCTGAATTCTTTGCAACTATTACAAAGAAACTCGGAAACATTAAGCTTGATGCCTTAATTGGTCATTCATTCAGAGAGACAGATACTAAATCAGTAAATGTTTCAAGCAATAACCTTGCGTTCCCTACATTATTTAATATTATCGGACGCAAAGGTGAACCAGGAGCTACTGAATCTAACTCAAAAACAAGGTTGCAGCGTTTCTTTGGAAAAGTTGGATTTAACTATAACAACTGGGCTTTTGCTGAAGTAACAGGCAGTTATGATATGGATAGCCGTCTCGCTTACTATTATAACTATCAGTTTGATGATATCAGGTATTTCTATCCTGGTGGTAACGTTTCTTTCATCCTGTCAGATGCTATATCTGCACTGAAAGGCAACAAAACGCTTTCTTACCTGAAAGTAAGAGCTGCTATCTCTAAAACCGGTAACGTAAACCTGGGCGCACAAGGTTTGGAAAATACTTATGGTCTTGGCGGTGGATTCCCTTATGGAACATTGGTTGGCTACACTTCATCCAATCAGCTCCGTCAGTTTAAGTATACTCCTGAATTCGTTATTAATAAGGAAGTTGGTCTGGAATTCGGGTTCCTTAAAAACCGGATTATGCTGGAAGCCACCGCTTATCTGCAGGATAACAGCGACCAGATTGTTGGTGTGCAATATTCAGGTGCGACCGGATTTACCAGTGCATTGCTAAATGCCGCTTCTTTTACCAACAAGGGACTTGAGTTCGACCTCAAACTGACTCCTTTGGTAAAACTTGGCCAGGTAAATATTGATGTAAAAGCCAACTATACTTACCAGACAAACGAAGTGACAAGGATTATTGAAGGTGTTGACGAATTAGGTATTGGTAATGCCAACTTTGTAATCGTGGGTAAGCCTGCCTATACTTTCAAGCTTACTGATTATGTTCGTGACGATCAGGGAAGGGTTGTAGTTGACCCGATTACTGGTTATCCTTCTGTTGACCCTGTGGTTAAGCCTTATGGACATACTTCACCTGACCATATGGTGGGTCTTAGCCTAAATGTTAGCTGGAAGAACCTGACTTTTGCAGCCGTTGCTGACTACCGTACCGGTAACCAGATTTACACTGGTAACTGGGGTAACCCAATGGATTTCTCAGGAATTTCTAAGAGAAGTGGTCAGAACCACCGTCAGCCTTTCATATTCCCGAACTCATCTTACTGGGATGGTTCAAAATATGTAGCTAACACAAGTATTTATACAGAAAATGGAGGTTACAATTTCTGGTCTCAAACAGTTAATACCAATGCTCAAACTAACTACCTGGTATCTGGTGCTTTCTGGAAAATAAGAGAAATGAGCATAAGCTATAATATTCCTTCAAAAGTGTTGGGATTCACAAAAAATGTTATCAAGGGTGCTTCATTCACAATCAGTGGAAGAAACCTCTTTATGTTCTTACCAAAGACAAACGAATGGTACGATCCTGAATTTGCCAATACCACAGGAAACGCAATGGGTGTTGCTGGTTTGGATAATACTCCTTCAACCAGAATATTCGGAGCTAGCTTAAACATTTCATTATAATTTTTAAAATTACAGAAGATATGAAACTCAATAAACTTATATACAGCCTGCCACTGGCCATTGGCCTTGTGGTAATTGGAACGGGTTGTGGTAAGGATAAGTTCAACATCAACCAAAATACAAACAATCCTACGGATAGTACTGTTACCTATGATGTTGTATTACCTGCCGCACTCCATGCTACCGGAACCATTGTTGCCAATCAATGGGGTACTACGCAAAACTGGATGGGCTTCTGGGCCAGATCTGGTACGTATGCGCCCAGCGTACTTGAAGAAACATACCAAATCACTACAGGTTTTGGTACTGGTATCTGGAACAACTGTTATGACAATAACTACGACTACCAAATCATAATCAGTAAAGCTGCACAAGCTGGTGCAGGATTTTATGAGGGTATTGCCCGCATTATGAAGGCTCACAATTTCCAAATGCTTGTGGATGTGTATGGAAATGTACCATACTCCCAAGCACTGAAAGGAGGCTTAAACCCAACACCTGCTTATGATAATGGTGTTGACATTTATAAAAATCTCTTCAGGGAATTGGATGCGGCTATTGCTCTTATTAAAGGTGCTGTGGTTACTGCAACAAATCCCAATAAAAATATTGCTACCAATGATATAGTTTTTGGTGGTGATAAGGGCAAATGGATACGTTTTGCCAATACATTAAAATTAAGATTGCTGATTCATGCGTATGCAGTATCTGGTTTCCCGATTGCTGCTGAAATGGCGATTATTAATACGGAAGGAAGTGGTTTCCTTGGCTCTGGCGAAAATGTTATGGTTCAACCTGGCTATGTAACCGATAAGCCAAATCCTTTCTATAACAACTACAAATCCACTCCAACCGGTACAGCTCCTCAGAATAGTGTATATTATAAAGCTAATGAGTGGGGAATTGAGTACTACAAATACAATGCTGATGGCAGAACTACAAGGTTCTACGAAGCCGGATCCAATGGTTTGGTAGGTGTAGCTTATGGCTTACCTCCCGTTACAGCAAATGCTGCCGCTAACCTGGCCGGCATCGGCCCTGGTTTGTATAAATCAAATTCGGCACCGCAAACAATTATGATTGCTGCCGAGAGTTATTTCCTGCAAGCTGAGGCGAGGTACAGAGGGTTTATTACTTCAGGCCCTACTGTTGTAGAATTGACAAATCAAGGTATTCAGGAAAGTTTCACTTACATGGGCGTACCTGCTTCTGCTGCTTCATATATCTCAGGAAATGCTGGTTATGCTGATGTGGATGCTTCTGCTCCGTCAAACTCACCTGCAAGTCCTGCTGGCACGCAACCTGTAGGAGGTCTCTTTACGATTATATCACAGAAGTGGTTTGCATTAAATGGTATTAGCTCTTTGGAAGTATGGACAGACTATCGCAGAGTTGGTTACAACCAGGTAGTTTCCTCTTCTGCTATTAACGACAGATTTGTATATGGTGCAGGTGTGGGGTATGATGCAGGTCCGGCAATTTCTGTTGCCCCCCAAAATACTTCCACCAAAATACCTGTTAGATACCTGTATCCTCAGACGGAGTATAACTATAACGCTTCCAATGTAGGTGCACAGGGCTCAGTTGACCGCTATACACGGATTTTCTGGGATATTAACTAATCAGCATTAACTAACTAAAAAAATGATTAACATGAAAAGAAAATTTTTATCATCCCTTCTTCTTGCAGCTGCAAGCATGTTTGTGCTGACAAGTTGTTTGAAGGACAAGGGTTTTGAAAATAATGAGTATGGTATCAATGATCCTGATACTCAGCCTCCAGGGGTTGGAATGCCTCTGGCAGCAAAAGCAAAGACTACTTATGGACTTAATGTTTCTGGCTCTAATCAGGCTGCAACAGGATTGGTTTTTGTAAACCTTGAATCAGGTACACCGGCACCTTCTGATATTGTTATTACACTGGAGCTTGACTCGAACTTGGTGAAATCGTATAACACTGCTAATGGTACAAGCATTAAAATAATGAACTATTCATTGTTTACCATGCCTGGCCTGGCCGGAACCCCCGCCCGTACTACTGTTACTATTCCTGCTGGCGGAAGAAATGTGGAAATTCCGATAAATGTTCCAAGTACGCTTTCCTTTGACCCAAATTCTACTTATGGTGTTGGTATTAAAATTGTTAGTGTTACAGGCAATTATACCATTGCATCTAATATGAAAAATTTGTTGGTTGAGTTTACTATTAAGAACAAATATGACGGTAAGTACAACCTTGTTGGTTACCATACTAGGCCAACACTTGATGCACCTTATGATGAACTGGTATATATGATTACTTCTGGGCCTAACAGTGTTACCATGTATTGGCCGGCATTAGGGAACTATGCCCATCCAATAAATGGAGGGGTTACTTATTATGGTAGTTTCACTACAAATCTGATATTTGATTTGTCAACAAATGTAATGACTGGCTGGAATCAGTATCCATATGCAACATCAGTTACATATCAGGTTTATCCGGGCAGTTACTATGATCCTGCTGCTAAGAAGATATACGCAAACTTTGGTTACAATGGTAACCCGCAGAGGATTTTCTATGATGTGCTAACCTATCTGGGCCCTCGGTAATTTATTAGTTTTGTATAATAAAATTAGAAAGCTGGCTAAAATGCCAGCTTTTTAATTTTGAGCTATTCAGCACTGCGGTTCTCAGTTTTATATTAATCGTAACGCTTTCTTGTGTAATTTTAATTTAAATAGGACGAAATGAGAAACTTCAGATATTTTCTGGCAATTGTTACTGCATCATTTTTTGGCCATTTGGCTATTGCACAGGGAAGTGCCGGAGCTATAGCACCTCCATCTGCCACTTCAGAATTGCGGGGATGGACTGATCCTGCCCTACAGCACAATAAATTGCTCCAGCAACAAACAGGTGAGGGAATGTACAAGTTAATCGGCCCTTACAAAGTAGTAGGTTCATCGTTGTTGTTTGGTCAAATGCTGAAAGGTGATATGTTCTCGGCTGAGGCGAAGGCATACAATATCAAACTGGGATATGATACATATAACCAGGAAGTACAGTTTTTATCAGTACAAAATGCAGGGCAACCACTGGTGAAAGAACCGGGAACTCTTGACTCGTTTATTATCCACAGGGATACAGTTGCTGGCATTCAATACCCGATGAAGTTTATTTACGGATCAAAGCTGGGCGCAAAAGATAAGGTCTATTATCTTGAACTTTTTAAAGGAGATAAATACAGCCTGTATAAGAAGTATGCTTCTGAGCTTGTATTTAATACCAACAATATTTTGCAAACCGAACTTCGTCAATTTGACATGAACTATGAATATTATTATGCTGAAACAGGATATGCCGGACTCAAAAAAGTAAAGGCAACTACGGGAGGATTCATCAAAGAGTTTAGAAAGATAAAAGATCTTACAGGCTTAATAAATGAAGGAGACTTTCCTGTTAATCCGGAAGGTTGCATGAGAAAGGGAATGTTATTGTTAAATGCACAATAGAAAAACATGTCAGATCAGTCAAATAATCCAAACCAGTTAAACATTGAGATTTCTGAAGAGGTGGCCGAAGGCACATATGCTAACCTCGCCATCATCACACACTCCCATGCTGAGTTTGTTGTGGATTTTGTGAATGTGATGCCCGGAACGCCAAAAAGCAGGGTAAAGTCGAGGATTATTCTTACTCCGCAACATGCCAAACGGCTGATGAAAGCTCTTATTGAAAATGTTCAGAAATATGAGGCTGTAAACGGAACAATTAAAGACCTTGAAGAAATTCAGATGCCCATGAACTTTGGAGTACCTGCTGCACAGGCATAACTTCAAGAGAAAAAAATCAAACCCAATGTTCCATTGACTTAAGGTGGGATGTGGATTTTTTATTTGAAGATACATCAAAGCAGTCCTTCATCAGCAAAACTATAATAGCCGTTTTCGCTTACTATCAGATGATCAAGAACATTCAGGTCTAGCAGCCTCGCTGCTTCTTTTATTTTGGCAGTTAGTTGCTCGTCTGCTCTGCTTGGCTTCAGGCTGCCAGATGGATGATTATGGCAGAGAATAATATTTACAGCGTCATGTTCCAGGGCTTTTCTGAGGATTATCCTTGGGTCGGCCACAGTGCCGGTGATACCTCCGGTACTGATTATCTCAAAGTGGTTTATTTTATTTGCCCGGTTTAGATACATTACTGCGAAAACCTCGTGTCGGTTATCTTTTAATTTTACTTGAAGAAACTCAGCAATATCACTGCTGGAAAGGATCCCTGTTTTGTAAAGTGGTGCTTCAGCCTGCCGTCGGCGGCCAAGTTCGAGGGCGGCTGCAATGGCAATGGCTTTCGCCTCACCTATACCTTTTATTTTCATAAGGTCTTTAAGGGAAAGTTTACCCAGTTGGATCAAATTGTCCTGGCCCAGCTTCAATACTTCCTTGGCAAGATCAACAGCCGTTTTTTCCTTATTCCCGTTTTGGATCAGAATAGCCAGCAATTCAGAGTTACTGAGGCTTTCTGCACCTTTCATTAGTAACTTTTCTCTTGGGCGGTCGTCTTTTGCCCACTGTTTTATTGAGTATTTGTGCTCTTGCATAAGGCAAGTATAGATAATATTTTTGTCATCAGTCACCAATATTCAGTTAAACCAAAATCAATCAAATGAAAAACATCAGGAATTCATCCGGAGGATCGCTTCACCCGGTACTGTTTGCAGGTTTTCTGTACATTGTTGTACTTTTTTTATCAATCTTCATTTGCTCTTCTGTTTTTTACAGTTGTAATGCTGGCGATAAGAATACCTCAGACCTGGTCACAAATACTTCCGGAACGCAGCCGCAACCAAGGTAGTAGAAAGTATTTCCTTTTTTTGTTTCTGGCATATATGAATCAGGCAGCGAATTGTTATCTTCGCCGCACACTCATTCATTTGCCATGCATTCCGCTAAAATCTTTTCCGGAACCGGTTCACAGGAACTGGCCGAGCAAATCTGTAAACAGTATGGTACAAGGCTGGGGAAAGTCAATGTCCAGCGATTCAGTGATGGCGAAATTTCGACCAGTTTTCTCGAAAGTGTAAGGGGCGACTATGTTTTCCTGGTTCAAAGTACTTTTTCCCCGGTTGAAAACCTGATGGAACTGCTGCTGATGATAGATGCAGCCAAAAGGGCCTCCGCATACAAAGTAATTGCAGTCATTCCTTATTATGGTTATGCCCGCCAGGACAGAAAAGACAAACCCCGTGTTGCAATAGGCAGCAAGTTGATAGCCAATATGTTAGTTGCAGCCGGAGCAGACAGGGTAATTACCATGGACCTTCATGCTCCGCAAATTCAGGGTTATTTCGACATTCCTGTTGACCATCTTGACAGCCATGCTGTATTTATCCCTTACATTGAAAATCTGAAGCTGGAAAACCTTACCTTTGCGGCCCCTGACGTGGGAGCAACAAACCGCATCAGGGAAATTGCCAGTTTTTTCAATGCAGAAATGGTGATATGCGACAAGCACAGGAAACGGGCTAATGAAATAGCCAGCATGGTGGTAATTGGAGATGTGACAAACAGGGATGTTGTGCTGATTGATGATATATGTGATACGGGGGGGACTTTGGCAAAAAGTGCAGGTCTTTTAAAGGAAAAAGGGGCAAGAACAGTAAGGGCATTGATTACCCATGCTGTTTTAAGCGGTAAAGCGTACGAAAATATCGAGAACAGTGTGCTGGAAGAACTGGTGGTATGCGATACGATACCGTTGCAGAAGGAAAGTTCAAAAATCAAAGTACTTACTGTTGCGCAACTTTTCGCCGTGGCAATCCGCAATGCGTATGAAAACAAAAGTATTACCAGCTTGTTTGTTCATTCGCAGCGCAAGGATAAAGTTTGAAACAAAGTGATTTTTTAATAATAAACAATAAACAGAAAAATGAAAACAATTACAATCGAAGGTCAACTGAGGACCGGATTCGGGAAATCGGCCACCCGGCAGCTCCGCTCTCAGGAGATGGTGCCTGGTGTAATTTATGGCGGCGCTCAGGAAATTAACTTTTATGCACCTGCTCCTGCTTTCAAAAAATTAGTTTACACACCAAGTTTCCAGATAGCTGAAGTAAAGGTGGACGGAAAAACCTACAGGACAATTTTGAAAGACCTGCAGTTTGACAAAGTGGACGATTCTTTAATCCATGTTGATTTCCTGGAACTGGTTGATGACAAAAAGGTAATCGCCAACATTCCCCTTAAATTTACCGGTGCTTCAAAAGGGGTAAAAGATGGTGGTAAACTGGTAATTAAGATTAAGACTTTGAAAGTAAAGACTTATCCTAAGTACCTGAAAGAGCATATTGAAGTGGCTATTGACGACCTTGAGGTAAATGGAAATATAAGGGTGGAAGACGTAGTGGTTGAAAACTATGAAATCATGAACTCTCCCCGTATTCCTGTAGCTTCGGTTGTTATGACAAGGCAATTAAAGCAGGAAGAAGCTGCTGCTACACCAGCCGCTGCCACACCTGCTGCACCAGCCGCTGCAAAGAAATAATTGAAGAAAAAACAGTAAACAGACCCGTATCCCTGATACGGGTCTTTATTTTATAAGCGATATTTGAGTATTAAAATTTTGCAGTGAAATTTCTTATAGTCGGTTTGGGTAATGTAGGAAATGAGTATGCGCACACAAGGCACAACATTGGTTTTGATGTGGTGAATGCCTTTGTGCAAAAACATGGGGGTGTATTCAGGACTGACAGGCTTGCTTATGTGACAGATATAAAATGGAAAGGGAAATCTTTCGTATGCGTTTGTCCTACAACGTATATGAACCTTAGTGGGAAAGCCGTGAAATACTGGATAGACAAAGAAAAAATTGCACCGGAGCGGCTATTGGTGGTTGTTGATGACCTGGCTTTACCATTGAACAAACTCCGCCTGAGACCAGCCGGAAGTGATGCAGGACATAACGGTTTGAAGAGCATTGAAGAGGTACTGCAGACAAGAGAGTATCCAAAGCTCAGATTTGGCATTGGAAATGATTATCCTAAGGGGATGCAGTCAGATTTTGTGTTGGGCAAATGGAGAAAAGAAGAGGAGCCAATGGTAGCATTAAAAATTTCTAAAGCTGTCGAAGTAATAGAGGCTTTTGCAACACAGGGCATAAATACGGCAATGAACCTGATAAATAATCAGGATATTAAGCTATGAGAAATCGTTTTCATTGCTTAATTTAGCCTCCCGACCCCTGCTAATACCTGTAGACTTTCTTTACAGCGTATAAATAATAATCCGATACTCTTTTTGATAACCAGAAATACTTTGGAATGGCGAAAGGCCTCTGATGTATTTGACTTAATATACCATTTATGAAAATTTTCTGCGTTGGACGTAACTATGCGGCACATGCTTCAGAACTTGGGAATGAAATTCCTGAGGAACCGGTTATTTTCATGAAGCCCAAGAGTGCCCTGCTTCAGTCTCATACACCGTTTTATTATCCTGAGTTTACCAATGAATTGCATTACGAATGTGAACTGGTTTTAAGGGTGAGCAAAAACGGAAAATACATCCAGGATAAATTTGCCGGCAAATATTATGATGCTATTACTGCTGGTATAGACTTTACAGCAAGGGATATTCAAAATGAATTAAAGGCAAAAGGATTACCATGGGAGAAAGCCAAATCCTGGGATAACTCAGCCGTAATAGGAAAATGGGTTCCTGTTGCTGATATAAAAAATAAGAAAGACATCAATTTCGGGCTCTACAAAAATAAAGAATTGGTTCAGCAGGGAAACTCTGGAAACATGCTGCACAGCTTTGATAAAATTGTTGCCTATATTTCTAATTACTTTTCTATTAACATCGGCGATCTGATTTATACCGGTACGCCAGCAGGTGTGGGTGAAGTTGTGGTCGGAGATGAACTAGAGGGCTTCATCGAAGATGAGAAAATGTTTGAACTGGAGGTTAAATAACCTTTTACGGATGCCAATACCAACTGTGTTAGAAGTGCCGTCCTTTTGGGCGGCACTAATTTTTAGAGGCTGATTATCTTATTTTTGCACTCCAACATTGCTTGCATGATTGATACCCAAATTTTGCTCCGTGCTTACAGGCTCATGTGCCAGGTTAAAGAAATGGCCGGAACTTATGAGGCCAATCGTTCAATATGCAGGTATGTTCATTCCACATCCCGCGGACATGAAGCCATACAGTTAGCTGCCGCATTTCAATTACAAACTATTGATTTTGTTAGTCCTTATTACCGGGATGAAAGCCTTATTTCAGGACTTGGGTTCACTCCTTACGAACAAATGCTTCAGTTGCTGGCAAAAGGCGATGATATTTTCACCGGTGGCCGGGAATATTACTCCCATCCTTGTAATAAGAGTAATGATAAGCCAACGATTATCATGCAAAGCAGCGCAACCGGAATGCAGGTAATACCGGCTACAGGCATTGCACAGGGACTGAAGTACAGGGAAACAGTATTGAATGAAACTCAGAATAAACAGGCTGTGGTACTTTGCTCATTGGGCGATGCAAGTATCACAGAAGGCGAGATAAGCGAGGCATTTCAGTTTGCTGTGTTGAAACAATTGCCCATTATTTATTTAGTACAGGATAATAATTGGGGCATCAGCGTTACTTCGGAAGAAGCAAGGGCTATGAACGCATTTGAATATGCTGCAGGATTTAATGGCTTGCACAGGGTGCAGGTAGATGGAAGTGACTTTGAAGCGTCTTATAGTGTGATGAAAGAGGTTTTCAGCTATGTGAGGACAGAACAAAAACCGGTATTGGTACATGCACAAGTACCATTATTGGGACATCATACCAGCGGGGTGAGAAAAGAATTCTACCGGACTGATGAGGACTGGTCGTTGCATTCTGGGCATGACCCGATAGTAAAACTCAGGAAGAGGATTATTGAAAGAGGTGTTTCTGAAGATGAACTGAATACAATCGAAAAAGAATCAGCAGTATTGATTGCTGCTGAATTTGCAAAAGCCGTAGCTGCTCCAGAACCTGACATAAATGAAGTTGAAGAGCATGTATTTGCGCCAACATCAATAACCACCGAGTCTGGCGTAAGAAATCCTGAAGGCGCAGCCAAAGTACTCATGGTAGATGCTGCACTTTTTGCAATAAGGGAAATAATGGAAAAACATCCTGAGGCTTTACTTTACGGACAGGATGTGGGCCGGAGATTGGGAGGTGTTTTCCGTGAGGCTGCAACACTTGCAGAAAAATTTGGCGACAACCGTGTTTTCAACACAGCGATACAGGAAGCATATATTGTGGGGTCAACTATTGGAATGTCTGCTGTGGGACTGAAACCGATTGTAGAAGTTCAGTTTGCAGATTACATCTATCCTGCATTAAATCAACTGGCCTCAGAAGTTTCCAAGAGTTGTTATCTAACCTGTGGCAAATTTCCAGTATCAATGATTTTACGGGTGCCAACCGGTGCCTACGGCGGCGGTGGCCCTTACCACAGCGGCTGTGTGGAAACAACTTTACTTTCTATCAAAGGGATTAAGATTGCCTATCCTTCCAATGCAGCTGATATGAAAGGATTGATGAAGGCGGCATACTATGACCCCAACCCGGTAATAATGCTGGAACATAAGGGCCTTTATTGGAGTAAAGTACCGGGAACAGAAGATGCAAAAACAGTGGAACCTTCAGCTGATTATATTCTTCCTTTTGGCAAAGCCAATATTGTTACAGAAGCATTGCCTGAAGCTATTGATGATGGAGAAAGTTGTGTGGTGATAACGTATGGCATGGGTGTGTATTGGGCAAAAGCAGCCGCAAAGCAGTTTCATGGAAAAGTGGAAGTGCTGGATCTGCGTACACTTTTTCCGCTTGATGAAGAACTTGTTTTTGAAAGGGTAAAGAAACATGGCCGCTGTCTTGTACTTACTGAGGAGCAGCAGAATAATTCTTTTGCCGAAGCACTTGCCGGCAGGATTTCAAAAGAATGTTTCCGCTATCTTGATGCACCGGTTGAAGTGCTGGGCGCCTTGAATTTACCAGCTGTACCTATGAATGTACACCTTGAACATGCCATGTTGCCGAATCCGGTAAAAGTGGCCCAGGCATTGAAAAAATTGATTAATTATTAACTGCCGCTCTGCTAACTTTATCTTTCAAATGGAAGCAAAAGCAGAAAATCCTAAAGAGATTATCCGCTCCATGCGTATTGTGCATGCGGCATTATGTGTGGGTGTTTTTCTTATGGCATTTGTATTATTCATCCTTGTACAATCAGATGTACAAAAAATTAACAGTGATTCATTTTCCGGATCATTGGCCAACATTCCCTTTTTGCTTTCGCTGGCAATAGCTACAGCTTTTTTTGTTTTGGCTAGAATCCTGCTCAGAAAGAAATTGCAAAGCATTATATCGTCGGTTAAACCGGTTGCAGGAAAGCTGATTGACTACCGGACGGCTCTCATCCGCTATCTTGCATTGTGCGAAGGCCCTGCATTATTGTCAGTAATATTATTTTTTGTGAGTGGAGATTACCGTCTTTATTTAATTACAGGCATAATGCTTGCAGCCATGTTGTGGATGGCGCCGTCTGTTAAAAGAATTATTAACGACCTGCAGCTTAGCTGGACAGAGCAGCAGGAAATTGAATAAAATAATAAAACATGAAGAAACTATTTCTGTTATTGACTATTGTAAGTTTTACATCGGCCTGTTTTGCACAGGATGAAGACCAGGAAAAAAAAGGCAAATTTAAAAAGGAGAACCTGTTTACCGGGGGAAGTGTGGCTCTGGCATTTTACAACAATACTTTCCTGGTTGGCGGCAGCCCGGTTTTAGGTTATAGCCTTACAAATTGGGCAGATGCCGGAGTGGTGATAAACTACAATTATACTTCTTACCGTGATTACAATGGTGTTTTTAACGATAAGCTGCGGCAGTATGTTTATGGAGGCGGAGTATTTGCAAAGCTCTATCCTGTCCGTTTTCTCTTTGCACAGGCACAGCTTGAGCATAATTATTATAAGCTTAAATACATTCAGGCGGGCAGTTCTTACAGGGAAACAGCGAAAGGTGATGCGGGTAGTTTTCTCATTGGAGGTGGTTATACTTCTGGCAGAGAAGGAGCCGGGGGAGAACCATTTTATTATCTGTCAGTGCTGTTTGACGTTTCAGGAAATGAAAACTCTCCTTATACCGATGGGTACGGCCGTTCAATACCAATTATAAGGGGCGGTTTGCAGATACCGCTATTCCAGGGAGGTGGCCGGGGTCGGTAATACTATAAATATTGCAACAATTCAGAAGGGTTATCAATAATGGTAATCCTTTTTTCTGCTGCTTCATATAAAAAATGCTCTTCCTTCATTAGCTTAATATGGGCAATCAGATGATTGTAAAAACCTCCGGAGTTAAGGATATAGATTTCTTTGTCATGGATGGTAAGCTGGTTCCAGGTAATAATCTCAAACAGCTCATCAAGGGTGCCAAAGCCGCCGGGCAGCACAATAGCCGCATCGCTTACGCTGTAAATTCTTTTTTTCCGTTCATGCATATCATCGCAGATGATAAGCTCAGTAATGCCTCTGTGCTGTACCTCCCATTCAAGAAGCAGTTGCGGAATATAACCCGTTACCTTCCCTCCATGTTGCATTACACTGTCTGCAATGGAACCCATAATGCCGGCACTGCCGCCACCATATATCAGCCGGATATTTTTTTCTGCCATTATCTTTCCAAGTTCAACGGCATGTTCTGTAAACAAAGGATTTGTTCCATGTTTCGAGCCGCAAAAAACCGCAAGTGATTGTATTGCCATATTGTATAACTTGCAGCAAAGGGAAATGATTTTTTTCTATCTTCAAAATTCATTTCAGCCGGATACAGAATGATAATGATTCAATAACAGAAATTTTTTGTATGACTCCAGCGCTGCTTTTCACATTCGTTTTAGGATACTTTGCATTGTTATTGGGTGTGGCATGGTACACATCCCGAAACTCCGATAATGAATCTTTTTTTATTGGAAACAGAAACAGTAACTGGATGCTGGTGGCATTTGGTATGATTGGTACCTCGTTGTCAGGGGTTACGTTTGTAAGTGTTCCCGGAACAGTGGGAGCCGGCAATTTCTTTTATTACCAGTTAGTACTTGGTTTTTTGTTGGGTTATATCGTCATTGCATTTGTTTTGCTGCCGCTTTATTACCGCATGAACCTTACCAGCATTTATACCTATCTCGAAAAAAGGTTTGGTATCAGTGCCCATAAGGCGGGTGCTTTTTTCTTTATTCTTTCCCGCACAGTTGGTGCTACCGCCAGGCTCTATTTGGTGATAAGTGTTTTGCAAACTTTCATTTTCAACGAACTGGGAATACACTTTGTTGTCACCACTCTTGTAATACTTGTGCTGATCTTGCTTTATACTTTTGAAGGAGGCGTAAAAACAATAATCTATACCGACACCTTGCAGACAACCGGTATGCTGGTAGGCCTGGTGGTTTGTATCATTGTTATTGTTAAATCATTGGGAACAGATTTTGGCGGTGCTTTAAGCATGATGTCTGATAAGGGGTATTCCCAGGTTTTTAACTGGGATGTAAAAGCAGGGAGTTATTTCTGGAAACAAATACTGGGCGGAATGTTCATTGCAATAGCCATGACAGGGCTTGACCAGGAAATGATGCAAAAAAACATCAGTGTAAAAACACTCAAAGGCTCACAGAAGAACATGATGACTTTTACCGCTATCCTGATGGTGGTTAATTTTCTTTTCCTCGTCCTGGGTGGCTTGCTTTATTTATATGCAGGTTCAAATGGTATAAGTGTTCCGGCCGATGACCTGTTCCCGACAGTTGCCCTGGGCAAAGTATTCAGTGGTACAATTGGAATTATTTTTATTATCGCTATCATTTCAGCACTGTTCCCAAGTGTGGACGGGGCCATCACATCACTCACTTCTTGTTTTTGTATTGACATATTAGGGTTGAACAAAAGGGATGCAACCGAAAAAGAGAAGAAGCGTACAAGGCTTATGGTTCACTTCACTTTTGCTTTTGTATTTTTTCTTATGGTCTTAATATACAGAGCGATTAACGATAAATCCATCATTGAATTCATCATGAAGTTTGCCGGGGTTACCTATGGTCCGCTGCTTGGTTTGTTTGGCTTTGGTATTCTGACGAAGAGAGTGCTCAATGAAAAGATGATATGGGCGGTTTGTATCATTGCTCCATTGTTTGCGCTGGGAATTGATGTGCTGAGTAACCCGGCTTACTACGAAGCAAAGCTTGGTATTGAAAACCTGGGATTGAACGGCATTTCAAAAAGCATTTTTAACGGATACAAAATCGGAAACGAACTGATCCTCATTAACGGCTTGCTTACATTCACCGGACTTTGGTTTATATCAAAGCCCAATCCATCTGTTACAAGCCTGAAGGCGGTTTAATTGGATTATCTTTACTCAAATAACCGAAGTGGAGATCATTAATCCATTAATACAGTCATTTGCAGAAGAGCATACCTCCCCCGAAGATGCCTTGATAAAAGAAGTGGGCGACTTTACCCTGCAACAGCATAAAGAGGCCGTAATGCTAAGCGGCCACTTGCAGGGCAAACTGCTGGAGATGGTAAGTTGCATGATAAAGCCCTGCCGCATTCTTGAAATTGGCACTTTTACCGGTTACAGTGCTTTGTGCCTGGCAAAAGGGCTTACAACCGACGGGCAATTACATACAATAGAATTAAGAGAGACTGATGCCACCAGGGCAAGGACATATTTTGACCGTTCGGTATTTGCTTCTCAAATAATTTCTTACACCGGAAATGCGTTAGATATTATCCCAACACTGGAGGAAACCTGGGATCTTGTTTTCATCGATGCCGATAAACCGGCCTATATCGAATATTTTAACCTTGTTTTTCCCCGGTTGCGGAAAAACGGCTTTATTTTAGCAGATAATATTTTCTTTCATGGGCAGGTGCTGCAGGAAAATGTAAAAGGCAAAAGTGCAAAAGGAATAAAAGCCTTCAACGATTTTATCCGCGAAAGAAATGATGTTGAAAAACTAGTATTAACAGTTCGTGACGGGTTATACCTGTTGCGTAAATTATAAAGTACAGGATGCAAAAACTTCGTACGATTCTATTTGGGTTACTGTTTACACCACTGTTTGCCGCTTCACAGCAATCGGAGCAGGTAAAAAATTATATCAGCCGTTATAAAGACCTGGCCATTGAAGAAATGCTGCGCACCGGTGTGCCGGCAGCCATTACACTGGCACAGGGCATTCATGAGTCGGGTGCGGGCAACAGCGACCTGGCGGTACGTTCCAATAACCACTTTGGTATTAAGTGCAAAACAAACTGGACAGGTGAAAAAGTGTACCACGATGATGATGCAAGAGGTGAATGTTTCAGAAAATATGGAGCAGTTATTGATTCTTACAAAGACCATTCTGATTTTTTAAAGGCTGGCCAGCGCTACGCATTTCTGTTTCAGCTTGACCCTACTGATTATGAAGGATGGGCCAATGGCCTTAAAAAAGCAGGGTACGCAACCAATCCCCGTTACCCGCAGGTGCTTATTAAGCTGATTGAAGATTACAGCCTCCAGCAATATACTTTAATAGCCCTGGGCGATAAAGGCGATGACGATCCGTTACTAACTGCGCAGAAGGAGACAACAAAACCGGTTGAAGAAAAACCGGAAGAGGTAACTGCCGCCCCTGTTGAAGAAAAAGTAACAGATGAAGTAACAGAAGCAGCCGCCGCCAAGTATCCTGCCGGTGTGTTTTATATCAACGATACTAAAGTGGTTTTTGCGAAGAAAGGCACTTCTTATTTTGCTATTGCCAGTGAGTATAATATTGACCTTGCAAAGATTTTTGAGTTTAATGAAATGGAGCAGGCTGAGTTTACACCCAATGATGAACTGGTGTACTTGCAGCGTAAAAGAAAAACAGGGGATAATGAGTTTCATATTGTTCAGCCGGGCGAAACGCTGCATGATATTGCGCAAAAGCAGGCTATAAGAACGGAAAGCCTGATGGAACTCAACTGGTTAAGGCCGGGCGATATGCCCGCAGTGGGAGTGAGGATGAGTTTGAAAAAGAAAGCAACATCTTCTCTTAAGCTGGCTTTAAAAAACAATTATTCACTGTACTGATAAGCCAAAACTAAAAATACTGTTTATGTCTGTTGTAACTGTAAAAGACAAATCGTTTGAAACCTACCTCGACGAGAGTACAATTCAAAAAAGAATAAAGGAACTGGCAGATAAAATCAACCATGACTATGCCGGACGAAAGCCCTTGTTCATAGCTATTCTTAACGGCTCATTTATGTTTGCTGCCGACTTGTTTAAGCATATTACCATTGAAGCAGAGCTGTCTTTTATCAAACTGGCATCGTATAAAGGAATGAAATCTTCCGGCAATGTGGTTACCTCAATCGGCATGGACGATGATTTGTATGGAAAAGATGTTGTAATAGTTGAAGACATCGTGGATACCGGCAAAACCCTCTATTCCTTTATGCCCAAGCTTATGCACCAGCAGCCCAAATCCTTAAAGATTGCAACGCTGCTCCACAAATCTGAGGCTACCGAGTATCCGTTGCAGCTCGATTACATCGGATTTGATATTCCCAACAAGTTTGTGGTGGGCTATGGCCTGGACTACGACGGATTGGGCAGAAACCTGAAAGAGATTTACCAGTTGGTTTAACGATTGCTGTAAGTACAGTTTTTTTTGTATTTTATTGCCAAATTGGAACGCTTGAAAGTTGTTCTGTACATTGCTGCCCTTCTTTTTTTAAACTTATCTGTCGCTGCCCAGAAATATTATGTAAGAGGCGAGGTGAAAGATGAAGCCGGTAATATTTTGCAGAACGTAAGCATCCTGCAGCATAAATCAGGATATATTTTCCGCAGTGGCGCTTCAGGTACTTTCGGAATTCTCTCTCACTCCCAGATTGATACGTTCAGTTTTTCTTTAGGCGGATACAGAACAGAAACTGTTCTGGTAAATGCAGATAATTATGTGAGTGTAAAGATGAAGTTGCTCCCTGCATCCATCACCAATGCCAAAAGAGATAAGCTGGCCTCCTTCACCCTCAACCTTGAAAAGGAAGAACAGAAAACCTGGTACACTGGCGATGAAACGTATGCAAGCCTGCTGGAGAATCATTTCCTGGCGGCAAAAAAAACACCGGTAACAGGCCTGTCGCTCAATGTTGACCGGGCCTCGTACAGCAATATCAGGCGGTTTCTTTCGCTCAAGGCAATGGTGCCACCCGATGCGGTTCGTATCGAAGAGATGATTAATTATTTCAATCTCGATTACAGGCAGCCTCCTCCGCAGGATTTGTTTTCTGTTAAAACCACCCTGTCCTCCTGCCCCTGGAATAATGAGAACCAGCTGCTGCACATCAACCTTTCTTCTCAAAAGCTGAACCTGGATTCTCTGCCTCCCAGCAACCTTGTGTTTCTTATCGATGTATCTGGTTCTATGGATATGCCCAACCGCCTGCCGCTGCTTCAGTCGGCATTTCGCCTGCTGGTTAATAACCTGCGGGATAATGACACAGTTGCCATTGTTGTATATGGCGGCATGACGGGTGTGATGCTCAACTCAACCAGTGGTGCCGAAAAAGGTAAAATCCTGAAGGCGATAGACGAACTCACTCCCGGCGGAAACACACCCGGCGAAGCAGGCATTCGCCTTGCTTACAGGCTGGCCCGTCTGCATTATATAAAAGGGGGGAACAACAGGGTCATCCTCGCCACCGATGGCGATTTTAATGTAGGCTTAAAAACAGAGGAAGAGTTAAACGAACTGATAACCTCACAGCGGGAGTCAGGCATCTACCTCACCTGCCTCGGGGTGGGCATGGGAAATTATAAAGATTCAAAAATCCACCTGCTGGCCGAGAAGGGCAACGGAAACTTTGCCTACCTTGATAATTATAAAGAAGCAGAAAAAGTTTTACTCAGGGAGTTTACACAAATGCTCTATGCCGTGGCCGACAATGTATATATGGATGTGGAGTTTAATCCCGAGTATGTAAAAGAATACAGGCTCATCGGGTTTGATAATAAGGTAGGAGCCCTGCGGGATTCTCTTTCTGTAATCGAAGGTGGCGAAATCGGCTCCGGACATTCAATGATAGCCATGTTTGAAATTGTGCCTACAGAGGTGAACAGAGGAGCCATAAAAGACAACTACACCGGGGGCAGGCTGGCCGAAGTGAAACTCAGATACCAGAAGCCGGGCAGTACTAAGGAGTTCTATACAACCTTCACCAGCAATTTTCATTATACTGAGTTTGGCGAAATAGGCAAGTGCAACAAATTCTCAACGGCAGTGGCCATGTTTGGCGGCATGCTGCGGGGCTCTGCATTTATGAAAGACTCCAACTGGGACGATGTCATTACGCTGGCACAGCAGGCCTGCAATACCGACGAACTCGTACAGAAGGAGTTCATCTCCCTGCTGCAACAGGCAAAGAACCTCTACAGCAAAATAAAAAAGAAGAAGACCGGGGGATATGTTTATTAGGCAGCAATGGTAAATACAATAATGTAACCAGCAGCAGTACTACTATCAGCTTTAGTTGTGTCACACTCTTCATCGTCCGGTAACTCTATTCAGCATTTTGCAGGTTTAAAAATTATTTCCATCACTTTTCCCTAATTGAAAACCTCAAAATGAAAAGCCTTTTCTGTGTGCCCTGCAGATAGTTGTATAAAGCAATAACACAGCAGCAGTGTAATGTTTCGGCCAATTGAAACAGGCTGACAATGTTCAGGCGATAAAAAAGAATATGTTCGTATTTTAGCTAATACAGATGTTAAAAGCATTTTTATGACAGCCTCTAAAAATATATACTTGCTTTTCGGTGGGCTTTTTCTTTTTAGTTGTAACGGGACAACACCAGCAAAAAGCGAAGACGTTAAATTGGCAGAAGTTAAGAGCGACAAAACCCAAAACCCACCAACACCACCTGCACCTTTTGGACTTAAAGTGTCTGCTTTTTTGATCTACAAAGACAGTACAATTTCAACTTTTGACGTACTTAATGATAAAACAAAGGCTTTATGGAATACAGTTATCGGCGCAGGTGACGCTGAAAAACCATCAGAACGAACAAGAATAGTTTTGACAGGCAAACTTGACAGCCTGCAGGTGATAATATACAATGGTAAAAGAATAGTAGAAGATCAAAAGTTGCCAAACTTTAGTGGCGAGTTTGAATTCATTATTAATGACACTGGCTGTGAAGAAGTAAAAGTAATTGTAACCAAACTTGACAAAGTTGTTTATAAAGAAACAATACCGTTTAAGTGCGGAGAATAAAATGTTGTGTATTCCGTGTTTTACCTCGTGGACGAATAAAACCCAGCTCTCGTTCTTAATATTTAACTTTCTTTGCCCTTGTTTGTCTTTTGGGTAAAGCAAGAATACAAACAAAGGCGTAGAATGCCCATCGGATGCAAAGACCAAAAACTATTACCACTCTAACTCTTTGAAGCAGCAGAAAAACATAATTTCATGTCTGAGAAGTAAATAGCCACTATGAATAAAAAATATCTTTATCAGGTTTTCTTCTTCTTTTCCCTGATTATTACATTATTAGGCTGTGAGAAAAAACAGGAAGATGATTCATGCCTTTCGTTTAATAAGGCACCGGTGACAAAAATTGAAGGATCTAATTCTGCATTGGTTAATCAGGAAATTATTTTGACTGTTTCTTTTGGTTGCTATAATGGGTGCGGGCAGTTTGGAAGTTTTGACGAAGTGATTTCAGGTAACGCAACAACAATAACAGTCAATGCAAAATATGAAGGCTGCATTTGTACGCAGGATGCACCAATCCGGCAGACTACGTACAAGTTTAAAAAGTCACAAGCAGGAACATTTGATTTGAAATTTTTACAAGCAGAAAATACTTATCTGATACATACAATTACCGTTCAATAAACCTTTACCCGTGTTGGTCTTTTGAATAAAGCAACACGCCGCTGTTGTGTCTTGAGTGCTGGTAATGTGGCGCAGGCAGATGACCAACAGCATATTTAATAATAGCTGTCAGCACTATCACTCACCCTTCTTGCCTTTGTACTATCTCTGTGCATCAATCTGTGTAATCTGTGGTTAGTCAAAAAAAGCCCGAAAGCCCCAAAAACCGCCAAAACCGTTTCTTTTTCTCCAAAAACCCTCATTTTCAGCCTGTCATGGCACATTTACAGTGCGACATGAGCCATTTACAGTGTGACATGAGCCATTTACAGTGTGACATGAGCCATTTACAGTGTGACATGAGCCATTTACAGTGTGACATGAGCCATTTACATCGTGACATAGACCATTTACAGTGTGACATGAGCCATTTACATCGTGACATAGGCCACTTACAGTGTGACATAGGCCATTTACATCGTGACATAGACCATTTACAGTCAAGCATGAGGCATTTACATCGAAGCATAGACCATTTACATCAAAGCATGAGGCATTTACATTAAAGCATAGACTGCTTGCAGGGCAGCATAAACTATCTGCCCTGTCCCTTCGGGGTAGAGATACCCGTAAAACAGTTTCTTAAGAAAACATCTCCTTAATCTTATCGAAGAATCCCTTGTCGTTCTTATCGGGGTGGGGTTTGAAATTGGGCGAATTGCTGAGTTTTTCAAGTGCAGCCTTTTCGTCAGCACTCAGGTGCTGCGGAGTCCACACACTTACCTGTATAAGCTGGTCTCCCTTTTCGTATGAGTTCACCGCCGGAAAACCTTTGCCCTTCAGCCTGAAGATTTTTCCGCTTTGTGTGCCGGCCGGTATTTTAATTTTTGCCCTTCCGTCAATCGTTGGCACTTCCACCTGGGTGCCAAACACAGCATCTGTAAACGACAGGTGCAGTTCGTAAGCAACATTCAGCCCTTCACGGTGCAGTTCTTTATGTGCTTCTTCTTCAATCAGCACAATAAGGTCGCCGGGCATGCCGCCTCTTTCACCCGCATTGCCTTTTCCGCTTATGTTCATCTGCATGCCTTCCTGTACGCCGGCCGGTATGTCAATGCTCACTGTTTCTTCTCCGTAAAGTCTTCCGTCGCCTTTGCAACTGGTACACTTTGCTGTTACAGTTGTGCCTTCGCCGTTGCAGGTGGGGCAGGTGGTTACGGTTTGCATCTGGCCGAGAAAAGTGTTTTGAACCCTTCTTACCTGTCCGCTGCCGCCGCAGGTGCCGCAGGTCTGTACACTGCCTTTATCTTTTGCACCGCTGCCGCCACAGGTGGTACAGCCAACGTATTTTTTAACCTTGATGTTTTTTGTAACGCCTTTTGCAATTTCCTCGTAAGTAAGTTTAAGTTTCACCCGCAGGTTGCTGCCTCTTACACCTCTTGCCCTCTGGCCGCCACGGCTGCGTTGTCCGCCGCCACCAAAAAAGCTGCCGAAAATATCATCGCCGAAAATATCTCCAAACTGGCTGAATATGTCTTCCATATTCATACCACCACCACTGAAACCTCCACGGCCGCCACCGCTTAACCCGGCATGTCCGTACCGGTCGTATTGGGCTTTCTTGTCAGCATCGCTCAGTACCTCGTAGGCTTCGGCAGCTTCTTTAAATTTTTCTTCGGCTGCTTTATCGCCGGGATTACGGTCCGGGTGAAATTGCATGGCCACCTTGCGGTATGCTTTCTTTATTTCGTCGGCAGATGCGCCTTTGCTTACTCCCAGTATTTCGTAAAAATCTCTTTTCATGTAAAGTTGATAAGTTGATTTGTTGCTGGTTGAAAAGGTGAAAGACCTTGTCAACCAATTAACCGGTTAACCGGTTAACCAGTACCTGTTATTTCCCCACCACCACTTTGGCGTGGCGGATAATTTTATCGTTCAGGTAATAACCTTTCATTACTTCATCCACTACTTTTCCTTTCAGGTCGTCTGTGGGTGCCGGTATTTCAGTAATGGCTTCGTGCAGGTCAGGATTAAACTCCTGGTTAACGGTTTCCATCACTTTCAGCCCTTTTGACTGCAACTGATTCCTGAATTTATTAAACACCAGCAGCACTCCTTCTTTATGGGCATCATCATCGCTACCTTCTAATTGCTTTTGCGCCCTGTCAATATCATCCAGCACATCCAGCAGGTCGGTAATCACATCCTTACCTGCAGTTTGAATCATCTCTATTCTCTCTTTGGCATTGCGGCGCTTAAAGTTGTCGAACTCCGCTGCCAGGCGCAGGTATTTGTCTTTGGCCTCTTCCAGTTCGTTTTTCAGCTTTTCAACTTCAGATTCTTCGCCAACAGGCTCATTAAGACCTGTGCTGCCGCTCAGGTTTTCGTCGGTATTAATATTCATTTCGGGTTGTCCGTTCTGTAGTTCTTGTTCGTTTTTTTCTTTTTCTGCCATTTTTTCAAAAATTGACTGCAAAAGTAAGGTTGGCAATAATGCTGCCAACCGCTTTTTTGGGACAAAATGACTGTATTATTTCAACCGGGCATCATTTTATTGGTTTGCAGTACCTTGCAGGCCTATGGCAACAGTTTATTTAAAAAGAAAGATTTCTCCCAGGGTTATAAACGGGCACCCCTGGATTTTTAATAATGAGGTGGAAAAAATTGATGGGGAAGCTGTGGGCGGCGACATCGTGGAAGTGTTTACCCACGACAAGAAATTTGTTGGCAAAGGGTATATCAACCCGAAATCGCAGATACTGGTCCGGTTACTGACCCGTAAAAGGTCAGACGAAATTAATGAGCAGTACTTTTTTGAAAAAATAAGCGAATGCTGGAACTACAGGAAGAAAATTGGTTATACAGAAAACTGCCGCCTTGTTTTTGGTGAGGCTGATTCGCTGCCGCAACTGATAATTGATAAATTCAACAACTACTTTGTCATTCAGACACTGGCCCTCGGCATTGATGTGTGGAAGCCGGCTATTGTAAAAGCCCTGAACAGTATCTTTTCACCCAAAGGAATTTATGAGCGGAACGATGTGCCTGTAAGGGAACTGGAAGGCTTGTCCCAGCAAAAAGGATTTTTGTCAGCACCTTTTGATACGAAGATTGTTATTAACGAGAACGGCCTGAAGTTTCATGTGGATATTGAAAACGGGCAAAAGACCGGCTACTTTCTCGATCAGCAGGATAACCGCAGGGCTATTCAGCATATAGTGAAGGGTGCAGAGGTATTGGGAGCATTCACTTACACCGGCACATTTGAAGTGCATGCAGCCTGCTATGGAGCCAAATCGGTTCTGGGCCTCGACATTTCTGAGAATGCCGTTTTGCAGGCCCGCAAGAATGCAGCACTTAACGGTGTACAGGATTCCTGCCACTTTGAAGTGGCCAATGCCTTCGATGTACTGAAGCAATGGGGAAAGGATGGAAGACAATACGATGTGGTGATGCTCGATCCGCCGGCTTTTACCAAAAGCCGGGAAACGATACAAAAAGCCATTACAGGGTATAAGGAAATTAATCTCCGCGGAATGAAATTGGTTAAGCCGGGTGGATTCTTAGTCACCTCTTCCTGCACCAACTTAGTGAACCCCGATTTGTTTTTACAGATTATTGATATGGCCGCCAAAGATGCCCGGCGCAAACTAAGACAGGTTACTTTTCAAAAACAGGCAGCCGACCATCCCATCATTCGTGGTATGGAGAATACAGAATACCTCAAGTTCCTGATTGTTCAGGTGCTTTAAAAATGCGTATGCCACAAGATTAGTGTGAAACCTGGAATTTGCCGGACTCAATGATTTTTCCGGTGGCATCAACAAGCTGGTAGATATAAATTCCCCTGGTATAATCGTTCAGAGTAATAGTGGTTTTAGTACTGATATTGTTTGCTTCAAACATTTTCTTTCCTAAAACTCCGTTGAAGATTTTCAGTGACAAACCTTTAAGGGTTGTGTTTTGCAAATCAAAAGTGATATAAGTAGATGCCGGGTTGGGGTATAGCCTTACAATCTTGTCAGCTACTTCGCTGCCAGATACAACCCTTCCTGTTTGACTATAAGATACTGAGGCAGTCAACAGGATAAAGGATAATATGGTTAGAACCCGTCTCAACGAAACAAATTTACTTTTATTATCCGAAAAATAGGCCGAATTTTTAATCTGGTCAAGGTAAAATCACTTGGTAAAATAAACATACTGTAAATCAATTAGATACAGTATGTTTATTCCTGTTTTTTTAACAAACTGTTAGTCCAGGGCAGCTAATATTTCCTGAATCTTTCCAAAATCAGGAACCTCTCCGGCGTTTTCAAGCACTTCCGCATACCTGATGACTCCTTCTTTATCTATAAGGAAGGCAGATCTTTTGGAAACTCCTTTCATATCAAGGATCCAATCATTATAAATAGTTCCGTATAGAGTGGAAACTTCTTTATTGAAGTCGCTCAGCAGCGGAAAATTGTACTGCTGTTCTTCCCTGAATTTGTTGAGGGTAAATACAGAGTCAACCGAGATGCCGAAAACTTTTGCATTGGTATTGTTATAAGCAGCAATGTTGTCCCTTATGCCACACAGCTCTTTGGTGCAGACACTTGTAAAAGCCTGCGGAAAGAAAAGCAACAGCACATTCTGGCCTTTCAGTTCGGATAATGTCACTTTGTTCTTTTCGTTGTCGTACAGGGAAAAATCTGGGGCGATCTGGCCGGTTTCGATTATCATAATTCAGTTTTTTAAGTTATAACTTTATAGTACTTCAAAGAAACAAGCAAAACTTCAAAGTGTTCGGTACGGCAATATTTTTTTTTAATCGTTCTGTGTAAAGCAGAATACAAACCAACTTGTTTATGAAAAAGCTATTGGCTGAATTAATCGGAACATTTTCTCTTGTACTTTTTGGATGCGGAGCGGCTGTAATCTCTGGTGTTTCCGCTACAGGGCCAACGGGTATTGGCCTGTTGGGTATCTCATTTGCGTTTGGTCTTGCAGTGGTGGCTATGGCCTATGCCATTGGCGGAATAACAGGGTGCCACATTAATCCTGCTATAACCATTTCCATGCTTCTGGCCGGGAAAATTAAAGCAGGTGATGCAATTAATTACATAATTGGCCAGTTAATTGGCGCCACACTTGCAGCCGGTGTTTTATACCTGATACAATCCGGTATGCCAGGGTTTACAATGGGCGAATGGGCATTAGGTTCAAATGGTTGGGGAGAAGGTTATCTTGGCGGGTATAACCTTACTTCTGCATTTGTAACAGAAGCAGTACTTACATTCCTTTTCCTCTTTGTAATTTTTGCCACCACATCAAAATGGGGAAATGGAACAATGGCGGGCCTGGCAATTGGGTTAACACTTGTGCTGATTCATTTGGTGGCTATTCCTGTAACAGGTACATCTGTAAATCCTGCCCGAAGTTTTGGGCCAGCAATTTTTGCACAAGGAAAAGCCTTAACTCAGTTGTGGTTGTTCTTTGCAGCACCAATTGCTGGTGGTGTACTGGCAGCCTTTGTGTGGAAAGGTGTTTTTGAAACAAAAGAATGATAAAAGATATTCTGGTAAGCCGGAAGTATATCCGGTTTATCAGAATTTAGGACAAAGAAGGTAATCGGCAGTTTTATTTCTGAATCCGCTGTAAGAAACGGACACTTCAAAACCTCCTCTGCCAAAACTGGATTGCTTTAATTTGGAGATATTAACGTCATAACTGAAAGCCAGCGAAAAAGGAGTGTAATCAAGTTTGAGAACAGGGATAAAAGCATCGTCCCAGCGAAGAAAGCCGCCGGCATGGATTGTGTATTGGGGGTTATCGGGGTCGCCGCCTAATTTTAATCCGTACATACCACCGGCTACAGTTTCTGCAAAACCTCCCTGCATAGAGTGGTCGGCCTGAATGGTCATGTAAGCATATTCAGAAACGCCAAATCTTACACCTCCTGAAAAAACCCATTTTGGATGCAGTTCAATATTTGCATTTCTGTAAAACGTAGTTTTAGGTCTTGTGAAGTGGTGATAGGCAGCTCCTAAAAAGAAGTTGTTGTTAGTATTGTTTCCAATCCCTGAATTATAACTCATGCCCACACTGCCGTCAAGATAGTTATATTGTGTGCTGGCAAAGTTCTCGCCAAGGCCGCCATTATCGTATTGGCTGTTAGTGGTGACTTTTGAAAGATCAAGTCTGCGTTGCACTACTCCTCCCATAAACCCAAGTGACAAGTACCGGTTCTTTTCACTGCTTAGTGATTTGTGATAGTTAATGGCTGGTAACAGGTGAGAAGAAGTAAACCCAACTGTTCCTGCCCTGTCGTATAGTACTTGCACACCAGTAGTAATAAAATCATCCATTTTGCCAACAGGCATTTTAAACTCAGCATTTACAGACCCGGTTCGGTAAGCGTTGGTTACACTGTTCCACTGATCCCTGTAGACGGCCTGCACACGGATATCCCCTTTAAAGATTCCGGCCAGCGAAGGATTGCGCCAGAGTGGTGTTTCAAAAAATTGTGAAAAATGCACATCCTGTGCTGTCACTTTCAGGTTGAGAGTGACTAACAGGACAAAGATGAGTGCTATTTTATTTCTAAACTTCAATCTTATAGTATTAGGGCTATGTTTCCGTCAAGCCGGATCACATCGCCATTTTCACAATAAACTTCTGCCTGGTAAACATAAACGTCTGCTTTAGGCTTTTGTCCTTTATACATTCCGTTCCAGCCGGAGCTGGCATCGTTTACAGGGAAATCATTTTTCTCAAACACAATTTCGCCCCAGCGGTTAAAGATGCGAAGCAGTTTAACCCTTTCCAGTCCTCTGCCCCTGGGATAAAACACATCATTACTGCCATCTCCGTTAGGTGAAAATGTGTTCGGCATAAACAGGTTGGCATTTTTACAAATCACATATACCATGATGGAACCGGTATTGGCACATCCGTTATTGTCGGTAAAGTAAACCCAGTAATTTGTATTAACCTTAGGACCCGCATCAGGCGTTGGACAGGTGGTACAGCTCAATCCTGCCGACGGTGACCACATCCAGCTTACTGTATTGGGAGAATATGTGGCCGGAATGGTTTGGCTGTAGCCATTCTGTATGGTCATCTGCTGCGGTAAATTTACAGTTGGTAACGGATTCACTAAGATAGTTTGTGTGGTGGTGTCAACACAGCCGGTGCTGTTTGTGGCATAAGTGATAATAGTAAATGTGCCAACTGTACTATAGGTTTGAGCCGGAGGATTCTGTTGTGCAGAAGTAATACCATTTGGGAAATTCCATTGCCAGGTTACTATTGATGTGTCAGGTTGTATAAAAATGCCAGAATGCTGGATTTTTCCAAAAACGCATACGACAGAATCGCCGCCAATATAAATAAGTGGCCGCTGCACTACACGTATCAGCATGGGTTTTAAAAGTGTGTCAATACAACCTACCTGTGTTTGTACTACAAGCCTCACGGTATAAAGCCCCGGATTGTTGTAGAAATATGATGGATTTTGTAAAGCAGAAGTACCTCCGTCACCAAATGACCAGTTATACGAAACTATCGGGTCGTTAAAAATCGTAGAATCTGTAAAATTCACAAGCCCCCTGTCGCAAAACAGGCTGTCATCATAACCAAATTTTGCAATAGCGCCATATACTTTTACCGTATCTATACCCTGTAATGGTATGATACAGCCTGCCGGATCTTGCAGTATTACTTTCGGCAGAAAATTTCCCGGTGATGCATAAATGTGAGAAACATTGAATGCTGCTGTGTCCATTGTATAGCCATCACCAAAATCCCAGTAATAACTGTTCATAGGTCCTGTTGTGAATGTATTCAGAGATACAGTTAATGGTTTACAACCTGATAGTGGCAGATAGTCGAGCCGTGTACCCGATGTGTCATAAACATAGATGTTATGAGTGACAGAGTCCAGGCATCCGCCGGGGCTTGTTACAATCAGTTTGACAGGATAAGTTCCGGCTATTGAAAAATAGTGAACGGGGTTTGTTGCAGAAGATGTGCCGCCATCCCCAAAACTCCATAAACTATTATTGAAATAAGTTGATGTATTTGTAAACTGTACTTCGAATGGTAAACAGGAACTGACAGAGTCATTAACAATGAAAGCTGCATCCGGCAGATCAACATTGATATGCAGATTTCTTGTTACCGAGTCTGCGCAACCATAAATATCATTAACCACCAATTTCACAGTATAGGTGCCTGTAGTGGTGTAAACATGAACAGGTGAATAAACATTTGATGTGCCTCCATCACCAAAATCCCAGGAACTGCTGAGCCCTGCAGGTGTGGAAGTATTGGTGAAAGTAACGGTAGCTCCGGGACAGGTAAGGGTGTCTGCTGTTACAAAATTTGGAACAGGGTCAGTAGTTACTATTGCATTTTGTATAGTAAGGCTGTCAAGACATCCTGCTGCATCGGTAACAATCAATTGTACCGAATAGGTGCCTACTAAGCTGTAAGTATGCTGAAACGGGGGTGATGTGTAGGACTGTATATTTCCATCGCCAAAGTTCCATTGCCAGTTTGTGATGGCATTTATTCCGTCAGTGGTTGACAGATCAGTAAAAGTGGTAGTAAGACCGTAGCACCCCGTTGGATTAACCGGATTGAAGTTTGCTACTGGCCCGTTAATCCGGATGTAGTTCGTTTTAATAACCGTGTCCCTGCATCCGTTTATATCAGTTGTGATTAGTTGTACTGTGTAGTTACCAGATATTGTGTAAGTGGTAGTGGCGTTAACTGAGCCTCCTGTTATGGTTTGCCCGTTTCCAAAATCCCAAAAATAAGTGGCAATATTGGCCTGATTAATATTGTTGGTGTTGAAATTGATTATTGCTGTTTTGCAGGCAGTCGTTCTGTCAGCCGTAAAATCGGGATTCTCGTTGATAGCTCTTACAGTTCCATAAGCTGTGTCGGCACATGGTCCATTATTTACAATAAGCCTGACACTGTATGTTCCAAGTGATGAATAAATGTGAACAGGATTTTGTATTGTTGAAACCGGCGAGCCATCTCCAAAATCCCACTCCCATGTCAACGGAGCTAATGCCGGGTTGACGATTGAAGTATTATTGAAAGTGAAGCGGAACCTGTTGCTGCAGTCAGGCGCAATAGAAAACCTGGCAATTGGTGGCAATACTCTTATATAGTTATTTCGCACAAGAGTATCAGGACAACCATTATTGGTGGCAATAAGTGTGATATTAAAATAACCAGTGTCGTTGTAAGAGTGAAATGGGTTTTGCAGGTTTGATGTGCCTCCATCGCCAAAAGTCCAGTACCATTCGTCTGCAGGCACTGATAAATCTGTAAAATAAACCGGCTGTTTACCACATACCGGAATTGGAACCGCAGAAAAGTCAGCCACTGGTTTTGTACCCACCCTGACAGCCTGCGGAACTACAAGTGAATCAGTGCACCCGGTACTGGTCGTAATAAACAACTTGACAGTATAAGTTCCCTGTGTGATATAAGTGTAAGATGGATTGGCCAGGGTGGAAGTGCCTCCATCGCCGAAATCCCACAGATAAGAAGTTATTGCATCCAGCGAAGTAATTACCGGTGCAAAATTTATCGTATGCGGCACGCAACCTCTTGATGCTAACTGAGGGATGCTGATAGTTGCTCTCTGTATCCTTACATAGTTTGATCGTACAAGAGTATCGGTGCATCCAAATGCGTTTGTAACAATCAGAGTCACATTAAAAGAACCGTAAGCGGTGTAAGTGTGTAATGGATTTTGTAGAACAGATGTGCCTCCGTCGCCAAAATCCCACTGCCAGGATGTGGCTCCGCCGGTTGACAAATCCTGAAAGCTGACAGTAAGGTCAGGTTCACATCGTGTGGTTACCGGTGCGGTAAAATCTGCAACAGGTCTTGGGTTGATAGTAATTGATTGTATAGAAGAATCGGTACAATTGGCATAAGTGCTATACATTCTTACAAGAAAAACGCCTGTTGTGCTATAACTGTGTGTGGAATTTAGTGTGTTTGCCGTTCCGCCGTCGCCAAAAGTCCACAATGTACTTTGCGGAGCAGGCACAGAGATATTTGTAAAACTGACAGTTTCATTAATACAAGCAGATGCCGGCATAGTGAAATTAGTATTGAACCCTCCGATTACAATAGGCTGGCTCCATGCAGTATCCTGGCAACCTGCAGAACTGAAAGTTACCAAAGTGGCAGTATAAGTGCCGTTTGTTAAATAAGTATGTGATGGATTTTGTGTATTCGATGTGTTCCCGTCACCAAAATCCCAGAGATAAGTGAGTGTTGGCGGTCCGGTTGAGTTGTCTGCAAAGTTAATGGTAGCTGGGGCATTACATACAGTGGCTTGTGTATTTGTGAACGCTGCTGTAACACCGGGAGTAACGGTAATATAGTTGGGTCTTGTGATAGTTCTTGTGCAGCCTTTATCGTTTGTCACCCGCAGTGTTACCGTAAAACTTCCAGTGGTATTATAAATAGCAACAGGGTTTTGAAGGGTGGAAGTATTACCATTTCCAAAGTCCCAATACCATGTAATATTGGTATTACCGTTGCCTGCCGTTGAATTATCAGTAAACTGTACCCGTAAAGGAAAACAGCCACTCAGGGTGTTGGCTGAAAAAGCTGGTACGGGAGGTTCATACACAGTAATATATTGTGTTCTGATCATTGTGTTACTTCCAGCAGCATTGGTGGCTGTTAAGGAAACAGTATATGTGCCAGGAGTAAAATAAGTGGCTATCGGATTTTGCAAAGAAGAACTGTTCCCGTTCCCAAAATCCCAACTCCATGAAGTTGGATTACCAGTTGACTGGTCGTAGAAGTTCACTATTACCGGCGAACAATTGGCCTGCGGAATACCTATGAAACTTGCCGACGGGGGCTGGGCAAACGAAGTTGCGGACTTCATTAAAAAAAAGGCTATATAAAATATTATTTTTTTCGTGAGGATATGGTAACCGCCTGATTTCAAGATGTAACCGGTTTTGGTTTGTTAAAGATTCTTCGTTTAAGCAAAAACTGTTCCGTTTCTGTGCTTTTGCAATAATTAATTGCCAGGTGCCTTTTGCAAGGCCATCCATATCTGTGACTCGGTCAGGATATGAATGTTTAAAGAAAAGGGTTGCTACTGTTTATCAAGCCTCATTTGCTTTGTGGTGCCACCAGATGTTTGAGTGGCTTCAACGAATGTCCAGCTGTTTCTGGTTATTTGCCAGTTGCCGTTTATCAGATCTAAAGGGTAGGGAGGTGTGGTAAAATTAGCCGATGTGGTCATGTTACTGGCATTGCCGTCCCATGTTCCTGTCTTTTCAGTTACACCATTCTTGATGGCATCAACTGTTTTATTAGCGTAGTATTTAAATTTATAAGCAGAAAAATCTGATGTAATATTTGTACTGTTCATTACAAAGTTTGTAATTGTCCATTGCCCGTCAGTCATTGCCTGGATAACAAGGTCTTGCTGAATCTGCTCAATTGCTTTTTTGCATCCGGAGGCGGTTACAGCCAGTAAGAGTATTACAATAACCTTCTTCATTGTTTCAAATATCTGAAAAAACTTACAAAGCGCATAGTATTTAACCTTCATGTTAAAAGATTTGCCGATAATTAACGGCCATTCTCTTTGTACGTTCTTGATATAGAACTAATTTCATCATATTCAATTTTTGATATGTTCAGAAAACTGTTTGCTTGCATCGTCTTAATCAATGCTGCAGCTGTTAAGGCGCAAATGCCGGAAGAAATAATGGAAAAATGGGTTAAGGTTTCTCCAATAGAAAAGATATACTTGTGTCTTGACAGAGAGAACTATGTCGCAGGAGAAACGGCTTTTTTTCAGGCTTATCTTTCATCTGACTGGCAGCCAGATACCATCAGCACCAGTATATATGTTGAATTACTTACCGATAAGAACGAAGTTGAAGAAAAAAGGGTATTTCCGGTATTAATTGGCACGGCAACGGGTCAGTTAGAGTTGCCAGAGTCTTTGAAAACGGGATATTACATAATCCGGGCTTTTACTGCCACAATGATGAATCACAGCCCGGATTTTGTGTACACAAAGAAACTTTTTGTTTATGGAAAGACAGAAACAAAAAGAACAGCCGTACAGCCCAGTTCATTCACCCGGCTTGATTTTTTTCCGGAGGGTGGAAATCTGTTGAACAACTTTAACAGCACAATTGCGTTCAAAGCAACCGATGAAAACGGCTTGCCGGTTAGTGTTTCAGGAAAAATAAGGAATAGCAAAGGCATTGAAATAAGCAGCTTCAGCACTTATCATGATGGTATGGGTATGTTTGATCTGAAACCGGAACCAGGTGAGAAATACTTTGCACATCTAAGCGGAAGCTACACACAATATGTCTTGCCTCCGGCAAATGAAAAAGGAGTTACATTGTCAATGCTGCAGCAACCCGATGGTTATTTTTTTGAGGTGCAGCAACAGACTGACGATCCTGCATTTGTTGTGGCTTACATGGTCGGACAGATGCAGCATCATGTGGTTTTCAAGAAGTATTTCGTTGCTTCAAAATCTGTTCTGGAGGGTAGCATCAATACAAAGAATTTGAATTCCGGAATACTGCAAGTAACTTTTTTTAACAGCAGTGGTATGCCACTGGCTGAGAGGTTGTGTTTTGTAAATAATGGTGAATACCTTTTGCCGGCAACTCTGCAAACCGATACCCTTGATTTTTCAGTAAAAGCAAAAAACAGGTTCAGTCTTTTGTTGAATGACACCGTTCAGGGTAATATCACTATATCGGTTACAGATGCAGATTATCTGCACAGTACTCACAGGGATGAAAATATTTACACAAGCCTGTTGCTTACATCAGACATAAAGGGCTATGTTCATACTCCATCATGGTATTTCATGGCAGTTAAAGATTCTGCTGAAGCCGGGCTGGATTTGCTGATGATGACAAACGGCTGGCGAAGATTTCGCTGGACAGAATTGACATCTCAAAGCAAAAAATCGATCGCTGACAAATCATATATAACCTTATCTGGCCGGATTTTTCTAAAGGGCACTAAAAAGCCTTTTGCGTATAAACAGGTGTTGTTAATGATAACTGGCCTTGCAGGCAGTAAAGAAAGAGCCGCAACATTATTGAGTACTGATAATGAAGGCAGGTTTACGGAAGATTCCTTGTTGTTTTTTGACAGGTGCAGGCTACTGTTCATCGATATAAGAGGTAAAAAAAGCCAGTACATTGATGTATTGTTAGATGGAGACTCACTGAATAGAACATTCCTGCTGCCACCAGTCGATATTATTCCTGGAGTAGTGCTGAAAGATATTTCCAACGAAAAGAAATGGCAGATGGATATTGATGCTATTATGAAGGCAAACGGAATATTGCTTGAAGGAGTAACCGTGAAGGCCAGGAAAAAAACTGCTGTTGAGCAATTGGATGACAATTACACTTCAGGAATGTTCAGTGGAGCAGCTTTTGCTCAAAGGATAATTGACCTGCTAAATACAGATGAGGCAATGGTGCAGGAAAATATTTTTGAATACCTGAAATCCAGGGTGCCCGGTATCCAGGTTGTAGATCCTGTTTATACTTCCGGACAACCAGCCTTAGATCCTCGTTTTGATACAGATAAATACAGGGTTTTTTACCGGCAGATGCCATCGGTTAGTTCTATGGGCAGTCAGCCAATGACGCTTTACCTTGATGAAATTGAAACTGATGCAAATATCATTGCCACGTTAATGGCTTCCGAAATAGCATTGATAAAAGTATATAGCAGCTTTGCAGCGGCTAGCGGAGGTGGAGCCGGAGGTGCTTTGGCTATCTATACAAAAAAAGGGGAGGACCGAAGAGATGTTAAATCATTGTCGAATCTTCAGAATTATAATGGCTATTCTGTTATTAAAGAATTCTATGCCCCTGATTACAAAGAGATAAGACCTGCTGAAAAGCCTGATAACAGGATAACCATTGATTGGCGACCGTCCCTGTTTATTAACAGCATCAATCCCAATATCCCTTTCAGTTTTTATAACAATGACCGTACTAAAAGTTTTAAAGTGGTGGTAGAAGGGATGACAACTTCCGGTAAGCTCATCTGGCTGGAAAAAATTATTAAGTAGTCGATGTTGCATACAGCAAAAAGCCCCTCAGTTCTTACGGGAACAAAGGGGCTTAGTTTTTCAACCGTTGAAAATTATTTGGCTGGGAAGCCGGGGCTTTTCATTATTTCTTCAATTTGCTGTGCATGGCGGTTGCTATGAGCCGCAATCATAAGGTATAGCTGGTAGCAGTCAATCCACCCCATCGGGGCCTGCACAACATGGTTGCGCAAATCTTCGGTGGTGTTCTTCATGTATTTTATGTGTTCCATGCGGTTCTTTTTAAAGTCAGCCAGGGCTTCTTTGATGGATTTGTATCCTGTTTTCTCAGGCCGCATGGTTTCAGGCGCATCTGCTTTTTTGCTCCGGTCTTTTATCATAGCGACAAAAGCATCATCTGTTACTTTTATTTCAGCTCTTTTTTCCGGGTTAGCTGCCGCTTTCACAGAACTTTCAAAGTAGGCCCACAGTCCTTTTTCTGCCGATGCAATATGATAAACACATTCTTTAACAGACCATTTATCAGCAGCCGGTTTGTAATTGTATTGTTCGGGGGACAGGCCTTTCACCAATTTGAGGACATCTTTCTGTGTTTCTTTCATCAAACCTAAGGCATATTTTCTCTCATCTCTCGAAACGACATAATGATTTATGGTCCCGGCAAGTCCCGTAACAACAAGCAGTGTAAGCAGGTAACGGCCCATTTTTCTTTTCAGCATAGTGGCAAGCTTTTTTGTTCTGGCGGCAGGATAAGTGACATTCAAAGGAGAAAGGACTGAAAAGGTACAAAAGTTTTTTAAAAATAAAACAAAGATTTGCTCACTCCTTCAGCGGTCTTTTCTTTACCATACCACCTTTGGTGTCTTTTATGCTTTGCATTACAATAAAGGCATTTGGGTCAATACGTTCCACTTCGGTAGTCAACCGGCTTATTTCGAGCCTGGTTACAACGGTAAAGATTATTTCACTATCAGCATGGGTTTCTCCCCGTTTGCCATAGCCTCGTTTGCCGGAATAAACCGTCAGGCCACGACCCATTTTTTCTTTTATAAAAGTGGCTATTTCCTCGCAATGCGGCGAAATGATTGTGACACCGGTAAACTCTTCGATGCCTTCCAGTATGAAATCAACCGTTTTGGATGCTGAGAAATAGATAAGTATAGAATAGAGGGCTGTTTCGATATTAATAAGGTAAGCTGCCACGCTGAAAATGACGATATTGAAAAACAGTATAAAGTCCCCTACACTCAGGCTGTTTCTTTTGCTCAAGGAAATGGCCAGTACCTCGGTACCGTCAATAACACCTCCGCCTCTGATACAAAGACCGATACCTCCACCGAGAAAAAAGCCTCCAAATACTGAAATCAGCAATTTGTCTTCTGTAATATGCTGATATGGAAAAGACTCGACAGCTATAGCAAGCAAAATAATAGCAACAAGACTCTTAATTGTGAACAGTTTTCCTATCTGCTTCCAGGCAATAAAAAAGAAAGGCAGGTTGATGGCTATGATAAGTACCGAAAGAGGAAAACCCGTCTTAAGGTTGGTAAGCAGGGAAATGCCCATAGCACCGCCGTCAATAAGCCCATTTGGAATCAGGAATCCCTTCAGGCCGAATCCGGCAGACAGAACACCTAATGCTATAAGAAAGGCTGATTTTAACTCGTTAAAAAATCTTCTGCGCAGCATCCAGTAGCCTTTGGCCAACTGAAAGCTGCTTATCGGTTCCCTATCTCCGACACCCAGCACCTTCCGTATTTCTTTCAATATTACCTTTCTTTCTTTTGCAGATTTGCCCATGCCTGAAATTACTTAAAATGCCTGTTTCTGCGAACAGTTTATTGTACTAAAATTGTAAAATGAGCTGTAAATCAATAGTATCTTTAGTCCACAAATCAGAACAGCCTAGTTTATGAAAATACAGGAAATCATTTCCGCTTTGGAAATAATGGCACATTCTTCTTTACAGGAGCATTATGACAATGTTGGTTTGCTTACCGGCAGTGCCTCATGGAACTGCACAGGCATTATTTGCACACTTGATGTGACCGAAGATGTGGTGAAGGAAGCGGAAGAAAAAAAATGTAATCTCATTGTGGCACACCACCCGATTATCTTTGGCGGATTAAGAAAGCTAAATGGCAAAAACTATGCAGAGCGGACAGTAATCGCCGCAATTAAAAATGATATAGCCATTTATGCTACCCATACAAACCTCGACAATGTGCTTTCTGGTGTCAATGGCAGAATTGCATCCGTACTTGGCCTGAAAAATGTGAAGATTCTGGCTGAAAAAGAGAATACTTTAAAAAAACTGTACACCTTCGTTCCCTCTGGCAAGGCCGAAGATGTGAGGGCCGCCATTTTTGAAGCAGGAGCCGGGCAAATTGGAAACTACAGCGAATGCAGTTTTAATTCTGACGGGATGGGAACGTTTAAGGCCGGCGAGAATTCCAACCCTTTTGTTGGAAATAAGGAAGAAAGACACACCGAAGCAGAAACCCGTATCGAAGTAATTTTTCCTGCACATCTCCAAAGCAAGGTGGTGGCTGCGATGAAGGTTGCACATCCGTATGAAGAAGTGGCGTACGATGTGGTTGCCCTGGCAAATAATCATCCGGCGACAGGCTCAGGTGTGGTAGGCGAGCTGGAAACCCCGTTTACTGAAAATGAGTTTTTAACCCTGCTGAAACAACGGTTTAAAGTGCCGGTGGTGCGTCATTCCGCATTATTAAACCGGCAGATAAGGAAGGTGGCAGTTTGTGGCGGTGCTGGTAGTTTTTTGATTTTCAAATCTTTAGCTGCCGGAGTTGATGCTTTTGTAACAGCTGATATGAAATACCATGAGTTTTTTGATGCAAACAGCCGCCTGCTGATAGCTGATATTGGACACTATGAAAGTGAGCAGTTTACCACTGACCTTTTGCAGGAGGTTTTAGCGCAAAAATTCCCTACCTTTGCCGTCCTTAAAACGGGAGTAAATACCAACCCTGTACACTATTTTTAGGGTGGCAGAAAAACAAAAAACCCGAAACTTTAAACTCGAATATGGCACACGTTAAAGAATTCTCTGTAGAAGAAAAACTGAGTTCACTTGTTAATCTCCAGAAAATTGAAAGCAAACTGGATGAATTGCATATCCTGAAAGGAGAACTTCCGATGGAAGTGGCCGATCTGGAAGACGAAATTCAGGGGTTACATGCCCGCCAGGTGCGTATCGAAGAAGAAATCAATGGTGTTAACGAATTCATTGAGCAGCGTAAAGAAGCAATTAAAGAGGCTGAAGCGCTGATAAAGAAATACGACAAGCAAAGCGGTAATGTAAAAAATAACCGTGAGTTTGAAGCTATCAACAAAGAGATGGAAATGCAGCAACTTGAAATAAAATTGGCAGAAAAGCATATTAAAGATGCCAATGAGGAAATTGCAGAGAAAGTGGTGCTGCTGGATAAAGCTAAAAAGAACATTGCTGTAAAAGAAGGCGTTTTGTCAACCAAAAAAAGTGAACTGGAGAAGATTATTGTAGCAAATGAAAAGGAAGAAAAACACTTTGTACAAATGGCTGATGAGGCAAGAACGCAGGTTGAATCCCGTCTTTTAGCCAGCTATGTAAAAATTCGTGGTAACTACCGTAATGGATTGGCAGTGGTGCCTGTGGAAAGGGATGCCTGCGGCGGTTGCTTTAATGCTATTCCCCCTCAAAAACAAAGTGAGATAAAGCAACATAAGAAAATAATGATTTGCGAAAACTGTGGCCGCATCCTTGTTGATGATACACTGCATGATTCTGTAGTGCTAAAGTAATTTTTTGCATTATAAGTGAAAAGCCGTCTCGTTTAAAACGAGACGGCTTTTTTATTTGAGCCTGTTTCAAAAACTCAATGAGCTGTTGATGTTTTTCACTGCAAAGGCTTAATTTGCCTTCTCAATGTTATCCCGCCTTTCCATACAGAACTATGCAATTATTGATGAACTGGACATCAGCTTTTCAGGCCAGCTGAACATAATTACCGGCGAAACCGGCGCAGGCAAATCAATCATCATGGGAGCACTCGGGCTTATACTGGGTGATCGGGCAGATTCCTCTTCCTTGTTAAAAAAAGAGAAAAAAAGTATTGTCGAAGGTGTTTTTGTGGTTAAGAATAAAAAGGATATCCATCTGTTTCTTACAGAAAACGATTTTGATGTGCTGGAAGAGCTTACCGTTCGCCGTGAAATCAGTCCTGCCGGAAAGTCAAGGGCTTTTATTAATGATACCCCTGTTACTCTTTCCCAACTAAACGAACTCAGCCATTTACTTGTTGACCTGCACCAGCAATTTGATACTCTTGAACTGGGTGAAACAGGTTTTCAGCGTCAGGTACTGGATGCACTGGCAGGTAATGCTTCTTTGCTGGAAGAGTATCAGCAAATATTTTATCATTGGCAGCAGGTAAAAAAGGAAACTGAGGTATTAAAGGAACAAAAATCTCAGTTTGACAAAGAGGCTGATTACAACCGTTTTCAGTACCACGAACTGGAGGAGGCTGGCTTCAAAGAAAATGAACTGGAAAATATTGATGCCGAGCTGAAAATGCTGAACAACGCCGAAGGTATAAAAGCAGCATTGGATAAAACGTACTACGACCTCAAGGAAAGTGAAACACCGCTTGTACAACAATTAAAATTGCTGCTGAACCAGTTGAGTGTTTACTCTTCATTTCACAATGACCTGCCGGCATTGATAGGCAGGCTGCAATCGGCTCAAATCGAATTGCAGGATATTGCCGGTGATGTGGATCATATCAGCAGCCATATCAATTATGATTCCCAGCGGATAGAACAGCTGAATGAAAGGCTTTCGCTGGGCTACAGGTTGCAAAAAAAGCATGGCGTTAATTCTACAGCTGAATTGATTGCAATTAAAAATCAACTTGAGGAAGAACTGCAGGCAGTTCTGCATATTGATGATGCTATTCACCAGAAGGAAAAAGAAGCTGCAATGCTGATGGAGCAAGCCAAATTGTTTGCGGGAAAAATAAGTGATGCCCGCCGTAAACAGGTTAAGCCTTTGGAAGAAAAAGTGAACAAACTCCTCGTTCAGGTGGGTATGCCCAATGCAAAACTGAAGGTGGAAATTGGTCACACTGAATTGAACAACACAGGTACTGACAGTATCGCCTTTTTATTTGATGCCAATCGCAGCGGTCAATTTTTGCCAGTAGGTAAAGTAGCCAGCGGTGGCGAGTTAAGCAGGCTGATGCTTTGTATCAAATCGCTGGTGGCCCGGTCGGTGGATTTACCCACACTTATTTTTGATGAAATTGACACAGGTATTTCGGGCGAAGCGGCCAGGCAGGTAGGTATCATCATGAAGGAGCTTTCTGCACAACGGCAGGTTATATGCATTACGCATCAACCACAGATAGCAGGCAAGGCGGATGCACATTACTTTGTTTATAAAGAGATTGTGAACGACTCGGTGAAGACTAATATCCGTCTTCTTACCACAGAAGAAAGAATAATAACCATTGCCAAAATGCTAAGCGGAGAAAAGCCAACAGCAGCCGCCATTGAAAATGCAAAGGAAATGGTGAGGCACTGATGTTATCTTTTAATCATTATCCCGTCTAAGATTGTTTTCATACTATCTTTTCCCGAACTTTATATGGTTACTGAAATGTATTAACCATTAAAATTAACCTTATGCCTTACTATCCTGGCCTTAAGCACAATCCCCAAATCAGTGATGAAAAAGTTTTTATCCGTGACAGAATTATACTGTTAAAGGATAAGTTATCTGAAACAATTCCTCAGAAAACAGTAGATGACACACTGTTGCTGGCAACGTGGAATATTCGGGAATTTGATTCCGAAAAGTATGGTCCTCGTCTTGAAAGCACTTATTACTACATGGCCGAGATTATTTCACATTTTGACATTGTTGCCATACAGGAAGTTAGAGATGATTTGACTGCATTTAAGAAACTGATGAGAATTCTAGGAAACGACTGGGATTACATTGCTTCAGATATTACTGAAGGGAAAGCTGGTAATGGTGAAAGAATGGCTTTTGTTTATGATAAGCGTAAGGTAAGATTCACCTGCATGGCCGGCGAGTTAGTATTACCAGAAAAGAAAGGGGGAAAAACGCTGCAGTTTGCCCGAACGCCTTATATCGTATCGTTTCAGTCGGGTTGGTTTAAGTTCAATATTACCACAGCACATGCCTACTATGGAAAAGGTAAACCGGGAATGAAAAGACGAATTGATGAAATCAGAGAGGCGGCATTGTTTCTGAAGAAAAGAGCAGAAAGAGAAACGAAGATGATCCAGGATAAGCAAAAGAAAAAGGAAATGGCCAGCAGGTGGGATAATTACAGTTATGTTTTACTGGGCGATTTCAATATTATCAACAGAGAAGATGAGACTTATCAAGCATTGACAAAAGGTACCAGTTTTGTAATTCATGATGGGGTGCTAAAACATAATCTTGAAGGAACCAATGTAAAGCGGGATATGTTTTATGATCAGATTGCTTTTTTGAAAAAAGATGACCATCTGGAAATGGGGGATAAAGCTGGTGTATTCGATTTCTTCAATTACGTTTTTACTGAAGACGATTTTTCTTATTATAAACCAAAGATAAAAGGCCAGAAAACGACTAAGTTTTATAAGGAGTGGCGAACGTATCAGATGTCGGATCATCTGCCTCTTTGGGTAGAGATGAAAATTAATTTTTCAAGAAAATATCTTGAGGCAATAAAGTAAAAAGCAGTGTTGTAAAGACGAACCTCCATCTCCCGGTTATTTGTTAACAGGTGATGGAGGTTCTTTATAAACGCCTGAAATACTATGCGCACAACTCAACCTTAAAAGCAAGGCTGAAGTAGCGGAAATATTCACCTTTATCGTTATTGCTGTGTCCGTTCCAGGCCTGGCCAAAAGTAAACGGGTGCCTGTTTACAGAGGCAGCTTCACCAATGCCAATGATTCCGTCTTCTGTTTGCAGGCGGAAACCATAAGTGACATCTTTTTTCAGCGAAACAGGTTCAAGTTCAAAACGAAGCCAGTGGGTGCCATCATTTTGTTCTACCATACGCTGGCTGTTGCCAATAGCTTGCCCCCAGGTTTTTGTTTCAGCATCAAACTCATGAAGGGTAAGCGAAACCTCGCCGGGATGGGTTACTGCAGAGGCAAACACCTGGATGTTATCAACTAAACCGTCCGAAGGGCAGATAAATGTTTGTCCTGCAAGGTTATCCTGTGCATGAGGCCTGAAATGACCAATCCATAAGGTAGTGTTGTTCAACGCTTGACTTAGCACTGGGCGGGAAAGGCTGCTGTTTTTCTTAGTTTCCATTATATGTTGAATTTTAAATAAATAAATAGGTACGGTTGCAGCTGGTTTGGGTAAAAAAGAACTTATCACTAAAAATAACTCCCGTACCGGACAATTATTGTATGGCCTGATAAGAATCAGTCATTTTTTACAGTTTCCTGAACATTCCTCGGGCTTTTACTTGGGTTTTTTGGTAATTTGTATGCGGGATGACTAAAAAGCGGCTGTGGATAACCCTGTATTTCAAGTGAAGAAAAAGTGCAGAAAGAAAAAGTATTTCATATCGGCTTTTCAATGGGCTTGCACCTTTATTTTCGCTGTCTGACTGAACGGGAATATTCCACACTTCGTACACAGGCACTACTGTTACGATTACAATAATATCAGACGGAGTTGCGCCTTAAGTCATTGGTAACAATCAATGAAAACACTTTTATCTCTTTAACTGAACATGGAACTGACGAACCTTAACAAAGACAGGAGCCGGCAAAAAAGAAAATCAACACTTGATTTAGGGACAATGGTGTATGGCAAAGTGCCACCGCAGGCTAAAGATCTCGAAGAGGCCGTACTCGGTGCCATCATGCTGGAGAAATCGGCATTTGATACCGTTGTGGAAATCCTGAAACCGGAATGTTTTTATGTAGAGGCACATCAGCGCATCTTCAGGGCCATGCAGGGACTTTCTAACAAAAGTCAGCCGATTGATATTCTGACAGTGGCTGAAGAACTCCGCTTCCGTGAAGAACTGGAAATGGTGGGCGGTGCTTACTATGTTACCAAGCTTACCAATGCAGTGGTATCAGCCGCTAATATTGAAGCACACTCAAGAATAATCCTGCAAAAATTCATTCAAAGGGAACTCATTCGCATCAGCGGTGAAATAATTGGTGATGCGTATGAAGATTCAACCGATGTATTTGACCTGCTTGATGATGCCGAAAGCAAACTCTTCGAGATTACCAATAACCACCTTCGCAAAAATTTTGATACGATAGACTCAGTGCTTGTAAAAACAATTCAGCGCATTGAGGACCTGCGTCACAAAAACGAAGATGTAACAGGAGTGCCCAGCGGCTTCCCATCACTTGACCGGGTAACCTATGGTTGGCAGAATACCGACCTTATCATTCTGGCAGCAAGGCCTGCCGTGGGTAAAACTGCCTTTGCATTAAATCTTGCCCGCAATGCAGTGATGCATGCAAGTAAATCAACACCGGTTGCGCTATTCTCGCTGGAGATGAGCGCCGGACAGTTGGTACAGCGTATTCTTTCGGCCGAAAGTGAAATCTGGCTGGAAAAAATTGCAAGAGGTAAACTGGAAGAGCATGAAATGAAACAACTGTATGCCAGGGGTATTCAACGTCTGGCGCAGGCACCTTTGTTTATAGATGACACACCTGCCCTCAACATTTTTGAATTACGGGCCAAATGCCGCCGTTTAAAAAACAAACATAACATCGGCATGGTGATTATTGACTATCTGCAACTGATGAGCGGAACAGGTGAAAACAGAAACAGCAACCGGGAACAGGAAATCAGTAACATTTCCCGTAACCTGAAGGGGTTGGCCAAAGAGCTGAGCATACCAATCATTGCCCTGTCGCAGTTAAGCCGTGCTGTAGAAACCCGTAGTGCAGGTAAGGATGGTAACAAAATGCCACAGTTGAGCGACCTCCGTGAATCGGGAGCTATTGAACAGGATGCTGATATGGTTATGTTCCTGTACAGGCCAGAATACTATGATATTACCCAAAATGAAATGGGAGAGAACAATCGTGGCGAAACCCATGTCCGCATTGCAAAGCACAGGAACGGTTCTTTGGAAACAATTAAACTGCGGGCATTGCTGCATATACAGAAGTTTACTGAAGATGATGGCGGTGGTTTTGGCGCAACAGGTCTTTCCGGCAACTGGAAACCGGTTAATGATATTGATGATGATGGCGGTGCCAAAGTGTTTATCCAAACCGGCAGCCGGATGAACGATTTGAAAGATGATGAAGAAACTCCGTTTTGACAAAAAAGTTATTTTTGTGTAAGTCATGCCGGGCCTGACCCGGCATCTCTTTTTAAAATGGCACTTCCTTTTTTTTATATCAGCGATTATACCGGAGAACAGCAGGTAACACTGAACGAAGAAACCAGCCGCCATGTAGTGCAGGTACTCCGTATGAAAGAAGGAGAATGCCTGAACCTGACAGATGGCAAAGGACATGTACTAACCTGTGAAATCTTTGAAATCAGTAAGAAAACCTGTATTGTCAAAGTCTTGACAACCAGTAACCAGCAACAAGCAACAAGAAGAATTTCAATCGCCATCTCCCTCCTCAAAAACCCAAGCCGTTTTGAATGGTTTCTTGAAAAAGCCACAGAGATTGGAATAAGTGAAATTATCCCGCTGATATGTGACCGCACAGAAAAAGAAAAATTCCGTCATGACCGAATGAACGCTATCTGCATCAGTGCCATGCTTCAAAGCCAGCAATGCTGGTTGCCGTTGTTACATGAGCCGGCACAATTTTCAACTGCAATCAGAGAAACGAATACCGAAGGAAAACTTTTTGCCCACTGTGATGAATCTGGAAATAGAACTAACCTTTCAGCTATAAAAACATTCAATTCTTCAACCATTTTCATTGGTCCCGAAGGTGATTTCACCCCTGACGAAACAGAACTGGCGCTGCAGCAAGGCTTTCAGCCGGTAAGTCTTGGCGAAACACGGCTGCGAACAGAAACTGCAGGTGTGGTGGCTGCAGCATTACTTACAAGTTCTTATTAAAGCAGCTTGTTTTTTTGGGCTATGTTCAGCAATTGCTGTGTTGTATTAGCGTTTAGCTTCTGCATCAGGTTTTTTCGGTGTGTTTCCACTGTATAAGGACTTAAAAAAAGTTTTTCCGCAATTTGCGGACCTGTATGCCCTTCCTGCAATAAGCCAAGAATTTCTTTTTCTCTGCGGGTGAGCAAAGGACTGTTGCGTACTGCATCACCAACTGACTGAAACTGTTCAAGTATTTTCTGGTTTGCAGCCTGGCTGAGAAAAACACGGTTGTTCATTACTTCATCTATGGCCATCAGTAATTCATCTCTTTCCATATTTTTCAACAGGTAGCCGTTGCCTCCATTCGCCAGCAGCCGGGTTATTATACCTGCTTCGTTGGTTGAGGTAAGTCCAAGTATTTTTACATCTTTGTTCTGTTTCCTGATTAGGGCGCAAAGTTCAAGGCCGTCAATATCAGGCAAGCTAATATCCAGAAGTATCACATCCGGTTTGTTATTTTCAAGGTATTCAAGCCCTTCTTTCCCATTTTTGCAAATGGAGACAATCTGCAAATAGCTTACATCTTTTACCATCATGGCAATACCGTTTCCTACCAAAGGATGATCATCTATAACAATTACTGAAAGCATAGGTCAGATATGAAAATACAAAACCTTTGGTTAAATATTTCCGTCGTTAATTAAAAAATCCATCATTATAGTTGTGCCAAGTTCCTTTTGCGAATCGATTGATAATTTCCCGTTCAGGTAATGTACCCGGCTTTCAACCGACTGAAGCCCTGCTGTTTTTTCTATTCCTTTATCGGCCATATCAAAACCCCGGCCATTGTCTTCTACTGTTACGGTCAGTCTGTTGTTTTCCCGGTTAAACTGTATGATGACTTCAGTGGCCTTTGCATGTTTAATAGTATTGTTCAGCAGTTCCTGGATGATACGGAATAGCATTACCTCGGTTGAAGAATTCAGGCGGTTGTTCATTCCATAGGCTAATACCGAAGCATTTAGCAGTTTACCTGCGCTTATGCTGTTGCACAATTCCTGTACAGCCTGTATCAGGCCAATGCGTATCAGCACTTCGGGCATCATATTATGTGCGATTCGCCGCACTTCTTCTGATGCTGTGTTTACCATTTCATAGCTTTTGGTAAACAGAGGGTCTTCTTTGAGCTCATTCCGCTCATGCTGCAATGTGCTGAAGTGCATTTTTATTGTAGAAAACAGTCCGCCTAATCCATCATGTAGATCTTTCGCTATGCGGGTACGTTCGGTTTCCTGTCCATTAATCATTGATTGCAGTGATACTACCTGTTGTTGTCTTTCCAGGAATTTTATCTGTTCGTCCTTTAGTGATTTGTCTCTTTCGGCGATGATTCGTTTCTGCCGGTTGCTGCGATACAAAAGTGAAACTATCAGGAGTAATGCTGCAGCAGTAATGCCCCCGACTAGCAACAGTCTGTTTTTTTTAATTACGGCCAGATCTTTTTTAGTGTTAGTTAATTTAAGGTCTGCTATCTCTTTTTCTTTTTTAATATTTTGGTATTTTGCTTCTAGTTCAAGCACTTTTTGCTTGCTTTCGCTGTTGCTGGCGCTGTCTGCATATTGGAATTGCAATTCTGCATATTTCAGGGCTTCTTTAAAGTTGCCGGCATTACTGGATACAAGTTTCAGATTTCCGTAAGCATAATTTATATCAATATAGCTGGTAAATGTTTTGGCTGATTTAAGCGCCTCCTGTGCATAGAGTCGGGCATTAGTCCAGTCTTTTAATGAAATACTGACACTGCTTAAGTTGTTATATATCCTGGCCCTGTAAAACTTGTTATCGAGGCTGTCGGTAATAGCCAGCCCTTTCAGGTACCATTGTTTTGCCTTTTGATATTCATGCTTTTTTTCAAACAGAAAACCATAATTCACATAAATGGTTTGCTTCATTTCCAGGTTATTTACATCACTCAGCAGCGCCAGGGAACTATCCAGGCATTTTTCAGCTTCTTTAAGCTGGCTGGTGTTACTAAAAATGATAAACTTTTTTTGATATAACTGTATCACATGAACTTTGCTTTGGGCATACTCTCTATAGGCATTCGCCTTATTATAATAAGACATGGCATTTTCGTAACGGATTTCACTTAAAAAGACATTTCCTATATTGGCATAGGTATTAAAAAGCAGGTGCTTCAAATTCTTATTCTCTGGCTTTTCCAATATAGGGATGGATTGAAGGAATATACTGATCGCAGAGTCTGTCATTGCTTTATCAAGGTACACGGAAGCCAGTACCGAGTTGAAATTCACTATCAATTCATCATCAGCATTTGTAAGATATGGTCTGCTTTCGTCAAGTGCAAGTAAGGCACTGTCGTTAATACTTTTCATGTAGTATGATTTGCCAATGGCCAGGTGAAGGTTGGCAGCTTTAAAGTCATTCTTTTTCTTCGAGAGGTCAATGCCTTTCCGGCAATAATAAATAGCAGAGTCAAACATTCCGCGGAAGAAGTAAAGATTGTTAAGTTGAAGCAGAGCGGATATAGCTGCTGTATCATTTTTCTGATTCACAATACGGAATAGACTATCCATCTTAGCCTGCTTCCGGGGTTGGGCATTCAGGCCGATTGCTGCATAAGCATTAAGAATGATAATAAGCAGACATTTCAACAAAGCATGACAGACACTACTGTTTTTCATAAGCAGAGATGTTTTATAAAGAAGGAAAATACAGTTTATTTCAATTTTCGGACTACCTCCAATCAGGTATTTTTTACCCTCTTTAAATAACTGAGATCAGCGATTGCCCCGCCCCATTGTATTAATCATTTTTGATCTACAAATCTGTGGTATGAGATATTTGCACTTTATTATTTTTTTGTTATTTACAGGTATTGGCGGGTTTGCCCAACCGCAGGGTGGAAGCCAGTATTATTATTTTGGAAATAAGAAAATTTTACTGAAGCAAAGTACAGAACGTATTTACCTGCGCTTGCCGCCAGGTGAAGTCTTAACTGTAAAGCAGTTACTGAAAACTAATTTTCAGATGTCTGAAAAAGTATTTTCAACCCTTGCTGAAGACAGGTTTATGGTGATTCGTCTGAGCGAGGATAACAAAGCCGGAATACAGAAGGAGGTTTTCAGTTACCTGGAGGGAATCAATAGAGCAGAGATTGTTCGTATGGCATTTACAGCAAACGACGGGAAGGATGTAGTGGTGGATGAGCGTTTTTATGTAAAATTAAAGTCTCATGTCACAGTTTCTGCACTAAAGGCTTTTATGGTCCAGCAACATTGCGAGATGGATCAACAGTACAAGTATGAAGCTCGAACATATCTTATTAATGCTACTGCAGCAAATGATTTTGATGGGCTTCGCATGGCAAATAAATTTTATGAAAGCGGATTATTTGAATATTCGGAACCTGATTTCCGGACATTGGATATGTTGCATGAAGCACCACCTGCCACTGATCCGTTGTATAACCGGCAATGGGCGCATCTGAATGATGGATCTCCTGTCCAATTTAATGGAACAGTTGGGGCTGATATGGATGTGGATGAAGCATGGACCGTCACTATGGGAAGCCCATCCATTCGAATAGCTGTAATTGATGAAGGAGTACAACGCAATCATCCTGACCTGTTGAATAATATTGATCCGCTTGGTTTTGGTTTAACAGCCGGTAACGCAACTACCGGAGATATTTTATCCACCGGCCGGTCACACGGCACAGCTTGTGCCGGTATTATTGCTGCAGAGGTAAATAACGGAATCGGCAATGCGGGGGTGGCGCCCCTGTGTAAAATAATTCCTGTGAATCTTACGGTTAATTCAACAGGTACTTTTGGCACCAGCGCACAGCTTGCACAATGTATTGACTGGTCATGGAATCAAGGCGGGGCTGATATTATATCCAATTCATGGGGAGGTGGGCTGGCATCTTCATTAGTGCGGGATGCTATTATCAGGGCTACTACGCTTGGAAGAAGTGGAAAGGGTTCAATAGTTCTATTCTCATCAGGAAATGATGATGCAGGAGTTTCCAATCCGGCTATTTTTCCTGAAACTATTGCTGTGGGTGCTATGAGTATGTGTTACCAACGCAAATCACCCGGTTCCTGCGATGGCGAGACTTTTTGGGGAAGTAATTATGGAGTTGGGTTGGATATTTCCGCACCGGGTGTAAAAATTGCTACAACTGTTGTAACCGGTACAGGTACTGCTCCAAATCCTGATTATAATCTAACGTTTAATGGAACATCTGCTGCTTGCCCGATGGTGGCAGGTGTTGCAGGGTTAGTGTTAAGTGTTAATAGCCTGTTTACAGAATCACAGGTTAGAGAAATATTGGAACGATCGGCGAAAAAAGTGGGGTTATATACTTACAGTCGTGTACAAGGACAACCTAATGGTTCTTGGACACCAGAACTTGGCTATGGAATGGTAAATGCAAAGAATGCGGTACTGGCTGCACAAAATCCTGCATTTTGTCGTGTGGATATTGCAGCCAATGGTAACCTGCAGGTTTGCAGCGGTAGTAGTGTTCAATTACAAGTTACCAATCCGCTGGCGGGAGCAACTTACGAATGGAGATTAAATGGAACTATACAAAGTACAGGTACTTCCATTAATGCTGCTCAAACCGGAAATTATGATGTGTTGCTTACAACAGCAGGTGGCTGTAAAGACACTTCCTGTATTTTGGCAGTGCAGGTATCATCAGCATCCGGAACACTTGTAGCCAATGCGGGTGCGGACACCACTATATGTCCCGGTGCAAAAACCTTTTTGGGGGGCGGACCAGCAGGTTCAGGCGGTACAGCGATACTGCATCCTATGCGTGGCATGGCTGCTGATATTCAAAATAATCAGTTTGTCAGGTTCAATCCTTTGCAGCCTGCTATAGAGTATAATATTATTAATAGCAACTTCATTCCTGGTTTTTCGGGAGGTAATTTTTTTTCCGGTGCTGCCGTTACGCCCTATGGATTATACATGATAAGCCGGGCCGACAGGATGCTGATGAAAATTGATACGGCAACCGGGTCTGCTATGCCAATCGGGGTGATTTCAGGCACAGTGCTTTTTAACGGAATGACTTATGATGCTACAGTTGATAAAATATTTGCGGTGGCATTGGTGGGAACAATAAATCAACTGTTTCAGATTAACAGGCAAACAGGCATTGCTTCATTCATATGTAATATTTCAGGACTTCCATCAAATTCAACATTGATTAGCCTTGGTGCAGACAACAGCGGACAGTTATATGGGTACAGGTTAGCTAATGGTGCAAATAACAGTGCTGTCTTTTACAGAATCAATAAGACAACCGGCGTGGCAACATTTCTGGGAAATACAGGTTTTCAGGCCGCTTTTGCGCAGGGAGGTGATGTAGATCCTGTTACTGACCAGCACTACCAGTTTGTCATTTCTAATCCCATTGGTACATCTTCCACTGCATTCAGGGGAAGGGGTTTATGGAAACTTGATAAAACAAACGGACAAGCCACTCTAGCGGGAAGTATTGGTATGCCAGAGAATTCGCTTGACGCACTTGCTTTTGCGAAGCCTGAATATAAATTCCAGTGGAGTCCAACCACTCACCTCAGCAATCCCGCGGATGCCAATCCGCAGTTTTCTGCTTCAGTACCTGGTATTTATATTTATACATTAACGGTTACAGACCTTTGTGGCAACACGGCATCAGATGAGGTAATGATAACTGTTCTTCCGTTTCCCACCACACCTGTTATTACACCCGCAGCCCCTGTATTGTCACATCGCAATGCATTTACTGAAACTTTAAGTTATACACAGGAAGCCGGTATTGATTATGTATGGTTGCGTGATGGTGTGGCTCAGGCGAATACCACCAATAGTTTTGTTATCAATTTCAATAATTTTCTTTCTAATCAATTTTCGGTAAGAGCCACCAGCGCTGTAACCGGTTGTGCCGTTATTTCAGCACCGGTACAGTATACTTACAGTCCGGGTATTTTGATGAATACGTCGGCTGCATTAACGGTATGCGATAGTTCATTCTATGATGCAGGGGGACCAGCGGGAAATACCTCTACCAGTTTTACCCGCACCTTTACCCCGCAAACGGCCGGTACTAAACTGAAGTTTACCTTATATAATTTACAATTAGCAAATGCTGCATCACTTATAATTTATGATGGGCCTGGTACCAGTTCTCCCATTATGGAAACGTTGACCAACAGTTTTAACGGTTCTGCAATCAGGGAGTTTATTGCTTCTAATACCAGTGGAGTATTAACCATCCAGTTTGTACAGGGAAGTTCAGTTTCTCAAGGATGGCTTGGAGGCCTAACCTGTATTCAGCCCCGCCAATACAGAACAGTTAATAATGGATTATGGACTTCTGTTTCCGTTTGGGAAAGTAAATTGGTAAGCGAACCGGAAACGGTATGGACAAGAGCCACCCGTTCACCCAATAAAGGCGATGATGTTATAATGATACGGCATAACATAAGTGTGCCGGCCGGTATGTCTTTGCCTATGGATCAGACAATTGTAGAACCCGCAGGAGTATTAACGGTACCCTCTACTTCCTCTATCAGTCTGTATAATGATATTTCCGGCTATGAGCTGGAAGTAGCAGGTATATTGAATGTTGATGGAAATATTTCAGGCAGCTCCGGCCCCTCACTATTTGGCAAGATAACATTAACAGGTACGCTGAATTTGCAGGGTTCCATCATAACAGATTCTTTAGTAGTAAAGTCGGCTGCAACGTCGGCAGTGATCAATGCCGGCGGTACAGCAACTCTTGGCAAATTGCAGGTAAATAACCCGGCCGGATTAACCATCAACGGCAACCTGGATCTGCAATATGCACTGGATTTAATTCAGGGAGTGATAAATATCCCTTCTCCCGGATTTGTAAGGATGGTTTCCGGGTATAATCCTGTAATACAAGGAGGATCTGCTACCAGCTATATAAATGGTAAACTCAGGTGGCAAAGTTTTATCACATATGATCCTTTGAAGTTCCCGGTGGGTAAGAACGGTAAGTTCAGATTGATAGAAATATTGCCGGAGCAAACAAGCACTGATTACTTTGTAGAATATGAGGCCGAATTATTTAGCGGGCCACCTGCTGTGCGAACACTACCCGGTACATTCAGTAATGTAAATCAGGCTTGGTATCATCATGTAACAATTATCAGTGGTAATGGATTCTTTACAAATGCTACAGCCACCATTCACTATGACGCAACAGATGGCGTTACAAATCCGGCCAGTTTGCGTATAGGAAAGGATGATGGTGGCACTAACTGGATAGACATTGGTGGTTCGGGATCTGGATCGCCTTCGGGTAGTATTACCAGTAATAGTTTTACAAGTTTCAGTGATTTTATACTGGCTAACCTGACAACAAGCACTTTGCCTGTAACACTGCTTGGTTTTCAGGGTAGTGTAATAAACAATTACGTCCAACTGCATTGGAATGCGGAGAATGAAATCAATTTTTCCAGATATGAAATAGAAAAAAGTATAAATGGTACAAATTTTTATGTTATCGGTTCGGTAACAGCAAGGGGTTCAATGCTGCCTTTTAGGTATTTATTTAATGATATGGAAACGCCAGCCAGTGATGCATTGTACTATCGCCTGAAATTGGTTGATACAGACGGGCATTACCGCTACAGTAATGTGATTCTGATAAAAGTCAATACTATTTTACAAAACAGGTTAGTACAGGTGTATCCAAATCCTATAATGAATAAGTTAACAATACAATATAAATCAGCTGAAAATGAAAACATGCAATTACAATTATTGGATATGAATGGCCGGATACTGAAACAACAAAATATTCGGGTTCAGTTGGGTGTGAATCAATTTCATCTTGATACAGACAACTATCCTTCGGGTTTTTATTTGCTACAGCTTCAATCAAAAAATATATCATTTACTGAAAAAATTATTAAACTATAAAAATGAAAATGCGTTTTAACCTATTGTTTTTCGGCTTAATTATAAGCAGCCTTGCCACAGTACATGCACAAAGTAATTGCCAGGATGGCGGCTTTGTTATTCCTGCAAAGGAGGTAAACAGTTTTCAATATTTTGATAAAGACCAACAACCTGGTGTTCATGCAGTTAATAATTACCTGTTGGCAAAAATCAGCCAGATGATGTATACAGAAAGATTGGATTTTGAAATCAGGAAATTAAGAAATCCATCAGGATTTCCGCCATCTGGTTTTAAGTCTGAGCAGTTAAACACAAGTAGTAATACAACGTTTGAGTGTGATTTTATCAAAAGATTCAGTCATTGGTTCTATGATGTAAACAGTAAACCTGCAAGTCTATTGAAAATAGACAGGAATATCCAAATGGCACCAAATTACATCAGTGATAAAAAAGTAGTGAGTAACAATTCCAATCTCAGGACTGACAAGACCCTGGATTGTCAGGGTGAGCCAAAAGGTAAAGCAACTTTGAGTGATAATAAAAATGAGAATACTTTATCTCCAGAACAAAAATTCATCTTGGATTCCATCGCTTTTGAAAAATCTAAACCGAAGTTTAAATTTTTAAATAAGAGAACTGATTTTGTTAATATAGGTGGTGAATTAAGGATACCCGGTTTTGATCCTGAGCTAATGGCTATTTCAACAGAGGAGTACATCATCATTGCCTGGCGAGGCACCGATGATGTTTATAAAGGAGATGCATGGGAGTGGGTTGGAACTGATGCTTATTTTGTTCCGGTTAGCGGCGATGGGCCTTTGACCTCAACTAAAATGCATGCTGGCTTTTGGAATAGCTTTAAAGTAGTGCGTAATAAGTTATTGACAACGCTGGATGCCTTTGAGGCAAAATCAAAGGGGAAGAAAATTTTCCTGACCGGTCATAGCCTGGGTGGTGCAATGGCAATAATAAGTGCGCCATATCTGGCAGGGTTGGGATACAAAGTCGGCGAGGTTTATTCGTATGCTTCTCCCCGTGTTATCGGCGATCAGGCGTTTGTGAACAAGTGTAGTGCTCTTTTAGGCAATGATAAAATACAAAGATTTGAGTATGGAGTGGATTTCGTTACTAAAATATGGTCTCCTGCACTTTACTATTCTACCTATAAAATACCAGGGCATCGTCATTGGCTCAATACAGAGGGAACCAATGATGATTATAATAGCGGTGAAAGATATTTCCCAATGACATTGAATCCCTTAGAGTATAATGATTATTCCAGATCAAAGATTGACAAGTTAAACGGAGATGTTGGTGCTTTTGATCCAGCCGGATGGGTATCTTTGTTAATTTCTGGAATTAAAAGTCAGGATATCAGGTATCCTAAAGAGTCTCATGGGTATCAGCTATTTGACTTTGGTCAGCATAATCCGCAATACTATGTAAAGAAAGCGTTTGAGAATATGAATGCGGATCAGAAATCCAGACTTCCGGCATTCCAGGATACCTATCCATTTTTGTATCCCGCAGTTCCGGGTAATAAGTAGTTTCCCTGTTTTTTATCGCAGCCCTTACTATTAAAAATTAGTGTATGAAATCATTGTTACTAATAATACTGGTTAGTATGGTTTTGTTAAAGAATGCAGATGCCCAAAAATATAGCGGATATTTTTCAGGTGAACAGCCCGGACTATTTTCTTCAGCTGAATTTTCAGTGCAGAATAATAAGATATCAGGAAAGATATTCATGAATAGTAAACAGGCTACCGTTAATGGGACTGTGAGTGATTCAGCAAGTGTGGGAACAGTCTTTGATGTAGAAATGAGCATTACTTATAATTATAGAAGTGTTATACATGGTGATGAGTTACATTTCTTTATCAGATTTCCTGAGTTAAATGACATGGAAGTTGAATTGATTATGAACCGGGTAAAAAATGACGCTACAACTAAGCCCTCTGCAACCGTTTCAAAAAAAAATAGCGGAAATAAGGATGTTGTATTATTAGGTGTGTGGAGGCATACCGAAGTGCTTAGTAGTGGGAGCGGAGATAATTATTCTTCTTTTGCGACAGATTATTTTATGGAATTCAAAGCAGACGGTACTGTTTTATCGTGGACGGGAAAAAGTGCTGGTGGAAGTGGCAATACTTTTGTAGAAGGAGTCGGTTCGGTTAAAGCCGAAAAGGGCGAATGGTACACAGAAGGCAAAACATTGTTTTTGATTGATCCGATTACAAAGCAAAAAGTTTCAACTCTTTTTTATGCTGAGCAAAACAGGATGATGTTGCATAACGGGGGCAGTGAGAAGAAAATATTTGAGAGAATTAAATAAAAAGAGGGCTTACTTGCAAAACGAAGAACAAAGCCTTAGAAATTATCTGATAATAATTAGATAAGCAGAGAATCAGTTTAAACCTTTGTTATTAATCTTTTCCCTGATTCTGTATTTCGTTCTTATTAATTACCGGCTCATTCAATTCAACCAAATGTGCTTTTCTCTTTTTAGCCCGGCTCATCATCGTCATATTGAGCATTTCAACAACAAAGGAAAAAGCCATGCCGAAGTAAATATAATTCTTAAGGTGCAGTTGATGGGCAGCTTCGCTGTCCCAGCCTTCAATAACCAGTCCCAGGCCAATCATCACAAGGAATGAAAGGGCCAGCATTTTTAGAGTGGGATGTTTGTGTATAAAGCCAGAAATTGACGGGCTGAAAAGGAACATCACAATCATGGCAATTACAACTGCCGCAATCATGATTTCAATATGTTTGGCCGTGCCACCAGCTGTAATCACACTGTCGAACGAGAATACAGCATCAATCAGCATGATTTGTACAATGGCCTGTCCGAATGATAGGCCATCTTTTTTCTTGAGTTCAATATTTGGATCTTCACCTTCTAATTTGTGATGTATTTCAATTACCGATTTATAAATTAAAAACAAACCACCGGCGAGCATGATAAGACTGGCAAGGTCAAAACCTTTTCCAAACCAATGAGGCGGAATGATGTATTTCCCTTTCTGTGCCAGCAGCCAGCTAAGTCCAAGTAAAAGCAAACTTCTTGTAATAATGCCGGTAACCATCCATACACGGCGGGCACGGCGTTGTTCTTTTTCGGTTTTAAGTCGGTTGAGTGACAGGGAAACGAAGATGACATTATCGATACCTAAAACCACTTCCAGGATTACTAGGATAACGAAACTGATTAAGCTGTCGGTGGTAAAAAGATGTTCCATCGGTTATTTCAATTACTTGTGATTATTGTTTGTTTAATGTGGTACAGATTTTTTTTGCAATAGCCGGCCCTTCATAAATAAAACCTGTCCACACCTGTACCAATGAGGCACCTGCACTCAGTTTTTCAATGGCATCATCGTCGGTGAAGATGCCACCACTGGCCATGATTGGAATTGTTCCTTTTGTTTTTTCAGCAATGTACTTTACAATCTCAGTGCTTTTTTGCTGGAGAGGTTTTCCACTCAGCCCACCTGTTTCTTTGCTTCTTTCTGCAGACTCCGGACTCAAGCCTTCACGACTGATGGTTGTATTTGCAGCAACCAGCCCGTCTAGTTTTATTTCAAGTGCTAACTCAATTACATCATCTATCTGTTCTATAGTTAAGTCAGGCGCAATTTTCAACAAGAGAGGTTTTGGCTGCGTTTGCGCAGCGTTTATAGTTTGTAAGTGCGATAATATTTTTTGCAGTGAGCCTTTTTCCTGTAGTTCTCTGAGGCCGGGAGTATTCGGACTACTTACATTGACCACAAAATAGTCAACATAAGGATGCAATTCCCTGAAACAAATTTCATAATCCTTCCAGGCATCTTCGTTTGGGGTTACTTTGTTTTTCCCAATATTGCCGCCAATGATAAGAGTTGATCGTTGGCCGGTGATCGATGACCGGTCAACGGCCTGCGGCCAACCATTTTTTTCTCTCCAATCTTTTAACCTCTTTGCAACTGCTTTCACGCCTTCGTTATTAAATCCCATCCGGTTAATCAGAGCTTTGTCTTTTATCAACCTGAAAACCCTTGGTTTATCATTTCCGGGTTGGGGCAAAGGCGTAACGGTACCAATCTCAACAAAGCCAAAACCCAGGCATTCCAGTTCCCGCAGGTATTCGGCATTTTTATCAAAACCGGCTGCAAGGCCGACTTTATTCGGAAAGCTGATATTGAACAATGAGTATCCGGCCTGAGTTTTTGGCATAAACATTTTTCTTACCAATTTTCTGGTTAAGCCAATGCTGCATAGCAAACGTATTGCACCCATTGAAAATCCATGAACCGGTTCCGGCGGAAATAAAAACAGGCAGTTTCTCAGAATTTTATACATAATGCGCAAAGATAGCCGAACTTTTTTCCGTGTTTTTGGATTGTAGTCTGATTGTTTTATTTTTGGTTTAGAAAGTTGCATAAACAACTAAAAACGATAAACAATCAATATGCAGGAAGCCTACATTATTGCCGGATTCAGAACCGCCGTTACAAAAGCCAAAAGAGGAGGATTTCGCTTCTTCCGTCCTGACGATCTGGCGGTCGAAGTAATTAAAGGTTTGATGGCAAGTGTGCCACAATTAGATGCCAAAAGAGTGGATGATGTGATTGTGGGTAATGCTGTTCCCGAAGCCGAACAGGGTTTACAGTTTGGCCGGTTGATTTCTGCAAAAGCACTCGGCATAGAAGTGCCGGGCATTACCATCAACAGGTATTGCGCCAGCGGACTGGAGTCAATTGCTATGGCTACTGCCAAAATCAGAACTGGCATGGCCGATTGTATAATCGCAGGAGGAACGGAAAGCATGAGCCTTGTACCAACAGCCGGATGGAAAACAGTTCCTTCCTATAATATTGCCAAAGATGATCCTGATTATTATCTCGGAATGGGATTGACTGCTGAAGCTGTAGCAAAAGAATACAATATCAGCCGTGAGGCGCAGGATGAGTTTTCTTATCACTCACACCAAAAAGCTATTTCCGCAATCCAGAATGGATATTTCAAGCCAGGTATTTTGCCAGTAAAAGTTGAAGAAGTTTACCTTGATGAAAAGGGAAAAAAACAAAAGCGAAATTATGTGGTAGATACAGATGAAGGCCCCAGGGCTGATACATCAATAGAGGCATTGGCAAAACTGAAGCCGGCATTTGCGCAGGGTGGTGTAGTTACGGCCGGAAACTCTTCACAAACATCGGACGGGGCAGCTTTTGTAATTGTGATGGGTGAAAAGATGATGAATGAACTGGGATTGAAACCTATTGGCCGTTTAGTAAGCAGTGCTGTGGCTGGGGTGCATCCCCGCATTATGGGTATTGGCCCGGTGGCAGCAATTCCTAAAGTGTTGAAACAAACTGGCCTTGGCCTTGCCGATATTGACTTGATTGAACTGAATGAAGCTTTTGCCTCACAGTCATTGGCTGTAATCCGTGAGGCAGACCTTGACCCCGAAAAAGTAAATATCAATGGCGGGGCCATCGCCCTTGGCCATCCGCTGGGATGCACAGGCTGCAAACTCACTATTCAAAACCTGCATGATATGAAACGGCTGAATAAGAAGTACGGCATGATAACAGCCTGTGTGGGAGGAGGCCAGGGAATAGCTGGTATTATTGAAAATCTCTGAAACAGATTCGGATAACTACGAAGGGCAGTTGAAAAACTGCCCTTTCTTTTTCTCATTTTCCTGATTCGGCTCAAATTTTGTCAGAAGTCTTAAACGAAATTGTATTTTTAGTGTCATAGCAAATTGGCAAAAACCTCCCTGCAATCCCTTTTTCACTGTTGCAGGACTAAAATCAGCTTATGGACAGAAGAGAATTTCTGACTGCCCGCAGAAAAAAGCAGGCAGATAATGCAGAAAATATTTCCGGTAAACCTTACCGTACTACTTCGGGCATTGCAACTTACACAGGAGCATGGACAGAACAGGAAGTAACTCATCTTTTGAAGCGAATCATGTTTGGCGCTAAAAAAGCAGATATAGATTACTTCAAAACCAGAACAATGAGCCAGACTGTGGATGAGTTGCTAAATCCAACAGCACCTGACCCAAATCCTCCGGTAAAAGAATATGCTACTTCCACAACACCTGGTGTAACACCAGATGGAAATATTGCACAGGGAACGACCTGGATAAACGACATTAACAGCGATGGTACCGTGCAGTCGCAACGGAGGGCTTCTTATAAAAAATGGTGGACAGGTGTTTTAATAAATCAAGACAGGAGCATTCGGGAAAAGCTGATCATGTTCTGGACAGATCATTTTGGAAATGAAACAGCAGAAGTAGGATATGGAAACTGGGCATATAAGCAGCATATGCTTATTCGCCAGTATGCATTAGGTAATTTTAAGAACCTGATCAGAGACATAACTAAGGATATTTCAATGCTTCGTTACCTCAATGGTTATCTGAACAATAAGAATGCCCCTGACGAGAACTATGCAAGGGAACTGATGGAGTTGTTTACTCTTGGCAAAGGTCCCGATTCCCAATACACAGAAAATGATGTAAAAGAAGCAGCAAAAGTATTGACAGGCTGGCAAATTGACGGAGCTACATATACTTCTGTATTTAATGCCAACAGGCATACAACTACAAACAAACTGTTTTCTTCCTTCTTTAATAATACGACTATAACAGGCCGTACAGGCGCAACCGCCGGAGACTTGGAATTGATTGATTTGCTCAATATGATTTTTACCCAGCAGGAAGTGGCAAAATTCCTGGTGAGAAAATTCTATCGCTGGTTTGTTTACTATGCTATCGATGCCGCTACGGAAACCAATGTAATTGCGCCACTGGCAGATATTTTCCGGACAAATAATTATGAAATAAAGCCCGTACTTGCTGCATTGTTTAAAAGCGAACATTTCTACGATATACTCAACAGGGGATGTTATATAAAAACTCCTGCCGACCATGTTATCGGCTCACTTCGTGAAATGAATATCCAGTTCAGGCCCGAAGCTGAATACGATACTAATTATGGCTTGTGGAATACATTTTACTCATGGATGGTAAATATGGGACAGAACCTGCATGATCCGCCCAATGTATCAGGAATGCCAGCCTATTACCAGGAGCCTTCATTCCATGAAATATGGATTAACTCAGATTCACTGCCCAAGAGAAATCAGTTTACTGATACAATGATAAACAGCGGGTACAGCCGTAACGGTTTCAGAGTGCAGTTTAATTGTGTGGCTTTTGCCCAAACACTAAATAACCCGGCCAACCCCAATGATCTTATTGATGAGTGCCTGAAACTATTTTTCAGGAATGACTTATCTGCACAATCAAAAGCCCAAATTAAAACCCAGATATTACTTACCGGTCAGCAATGGGATTATTACTGGACAAATGCCTGGGCTGCTTATATATCAAATCCCACAACAGCAAATTTCAATACAGTGAATACAAGATTGAAATCGCTGTTCCAGTATTTTTTTAATTTATCAGAATACCAGTTATCATAAAACAGTTGTATCATCTTTAACTGCGAAACAATGAACAGAAAAGATTTCTTACTTAATGCAATACCTGCGGCAGTAATTCTGCCTGAATTGATAAACGGGTATTCTGTAAAAGCTATGACTGGCAGTTCGCCGCTTGTGCAGGCGCTGATGCGGGGGACCACTCTTACGGACCATGTGCTTGTTATAGTTCAGCTATCAGGTGGTAATGACGGGTTGAATATGGTAATACCAGTAGCCGATTATTCAAGGTACTATAATGCCAGGACAAACATTGCCATTCCTGAAAACAGGGTGTTGAATATTGCCGGAGTTTCTGGCACAGGCATTCACCCTTCGATGACGGGATTGCAAACATTGTTTACTGAAGGCAAAGCGAAGTTGATACAGGCGGTAGGTTATCCTCAGCCAAACTTTTCGCATTTCAGGGCAACTGATATTTGGATGAGTGCCTCTAACAGCAACCAGGAAGTGTATAGTGGCTGGGCGGGGCGATATTTAAATTATGAATATCCAAACTTTCCAACAGGCTACCCGAATACCGATATGACAGATCCCTTGGCAATTCAGATTGGTTCTACCACGACGTTAACTACGCAAGGGCCTTCTGTAAACATGGGCATGAGTATAACCAGCGCCACTAATTTCTATAATTTGATTAATGGTACTACAGACCCAGTTCCCAGCACTCCTGCTGGTAAAGAACTGAAGTTCATCCGCCAGGTAAATCAGCAAACCCAAAAATATTCATCTGTAATCCGTAATGCTGCAAATGCAGTAACTCAGCAGGTAACTTATCCAACCAACAACTCCCTTGCCGACCAGTTGAAGATTGTGGCAAGACTGATTGCCGGAGGCTTAAAGACAAGGGTGTATATGGTAAGTTTCGGAGGGTTTGATAATCACTCAGTGCAGGTAAATACAGCCGATACAACTACCGGCACACATGCTACATTGCTGCAAAGGGTTTCTGACGCAATTAAAGCATTTCAGGATGATATAAAATTTCTGAATGTAGAAAACAGGGTTGTGGGGATGACATATAGTGAATTTGGCCGTCGCATAAAATCAAACTCCAGTGTGGGAACCGACCACGGTGCTGCAGCACCAATGTTTCTTTTTGGCTCATCAGTAGATGCGGGTATGCTTGGTGTGAACCCGACCATTCCGGCTGCACCAACAGTAAATGACAATGTACCGATGCAATACGACTTCAGGAGTATTTATTCGACTCTGTTAGGAAAATGGTTTTGCCTGGATAAAGCGATTGTTGAATCGTTATTCCCTCCGAATATTAATGCCCAGTTGCAAAGCTTACCGCTTATTAAAGCAGGTGTATGTTCAGGCATACCTCAGCCGCCGCAGATAACCGGTGAAAAAATTATTTGGAACTATCCACACCCGTTTACAATAAGCACCGATATATTTTTTAAAACACAGGGTGGACATACGCTTATCCAGGTATTTGATACACTGGGCAGATTAATTGCAACACCCCTTGATAAAGAATATGCTGCTGCCATGCAGGACAAAGTTCATTTTGCTGCCGAAGCGTTGCCAACAGGAATCTATTATGCCCGGCTGCAAAATGGTATTACACAAAAGGTATGGCCGATGATGAAAGTGAGATAGCAAGGATTGACAAAAATCATATCGAAATATGCCTTGTATCAGCAGGGCATTTTTTCTTGTACTTACCTTAGTTTATTAATTAGAAATCATGAAACGGATCATTTTCTCAGGAATCGTAGTACTCGTCTTAACAACGGCAGTTTCGATCACAGGTAACACACAGGTTTATTCAAAAAGCAAATTTGTAAATTTCTACGCCGGTATCGGCCTTGGCCTCGATTATGGAGGAATTGGTTTCAGAGCTGAGTATTTGCCGGTAAAACAATTGGGATTGTTTGGAGGTGCTGGTTATAATTTTGACAGAGTTGGTGTAAATGGTGGTGTTTCATGGAAAATACAGCCCGAGAAAAAAGTTTCTCCTTTTCTGATGGCAATGTATGGGTATAACGGAGTTATTAAAATAACAAACAGTTATGGTGGTAGTGATATCTTCAGGGAAACCTATTATGGCCCTTCTTTTGGTGCAGGGCTTGAATTAAAAACCAGGAACAAAGATAATAAGTGGAGCTTTGCATTGATAGTGCCTGTACGTGGCGAAGATTTTACCAGTGCTTATGATTATTTTGAGCAAAGTGGTGTTGACTTTAAGACAGGAAAATCGCCAGTACTAATCAGTATTGGATATAATCTGAACAGTGCAAATAAGTAAAAGAAAGTGTCCGGGTTTTCTTTGTAGGCTTAGTCACTCTGCCGGTGTCCGGCATTTACCCAGTCGGTGATTTTTTGTTTATCAACAGTTGACAAAGGACTGTTTGGTGCTTGTGGCATAAAGGAAGGATTGCCGTCCACGGCTCTAGCTTTAATCCTGTCCCAACTGGCAATAATACTGGCATCAGTATCAAAATTTTTCCCGCCATTGGTAGCTCCGTTAAGATGGCAGGGGCCACAATACCCGGTAATCAGTTGCTTTACTGCTGCATATTTTGACCCGTAGTTCAATATGGTTATCTGTGCTGTATCAGTACAGCCCTTCTGGTTCTTTACTGTCACCACATAATTTCCTGGTGCAAGGTTGGTGAAATTGGGCGATGTTTGGAAACTGCCACTGTTCAATTGATAAGAAATAGTATCGCCTGCTGGAAAATTAATACTGATAGTTCCGTTATTAGAACTTCCTATAGCTTCTGTTTTGAAATACAGAACATCATAGCTTACACCAACGCAGGGGTCTGGTGCAGGCCCGTCATTTTTGTTGCAGGAAAAAAGAAATATTATCATTATAGTGTTAAATAAAAGACGCCAAATTTTCGGAATAGTCATCTCAGTTGGTTTTTGCTAAAATAAACTAATGTTCAGACAGTCGTAGTCATTCCGGGTTTAATATTACCGCAAGTGGATTTAACGGGGGTGTTTACTTCGTAATAGTGGTGAAAGCCACCAGACCCGGGCTTCCCCGACGGTTCTAAAATTCTTTTGTTTGTAACGATGTTGCATTTTATATTTGCAACAATGTTACAAATAATGAAATTGCTATTCTTTATCTTTTTAGCACTTGCCCCGCTTTTTGTATCAGGACAGCAGGGATATAAACTGCACGGGAAAGTTACTGACAGCAAAACCGGTGAACCACTTGCCGGAGCCACTATTTATTGTACTGACGATAAAAATATGGCTGTGGCAGATGAAGGGGGTAATTATGAGCTGTCAGGTATATCCACAGGTCACCATGTAATTGAAATATCTTTTACCGGATACGGTACACAGGTTGACCATATCGAAATAGTTTCCAATACAGAAAAAAATTTTACACTTTCTCACATTATTATCGAAAACCAGGAGGTAATAGTAACAGGTGTTTCCGGTCCGGTTAATATGAGGAAGACGCCAGTTCCGCTTTCTGTAATTAAGAAAAACATGATGCTGCAATCTCCGTCTGCAAACCTTGTAGATGCATTAAGTAAGGTGCCGGGAGTTTCGCAACTTTCATCCGGTCAGGCAGTTTCTAAGCCTATAATACGGGGACTGGGTTATAACCGTGTGGTAATTGTTAATGATGGAGTTCGCCAGGAAGGACAACAATGGGGTGATGAACATGGTGTCGAAATTGATGAACTGAGTGTATCAAAAGTGGAAGTATTGAAAGGGCCTGCTTCTTTGATGTATGGCAGCGATGCACTTGCCGGAGTGGTAAATTTTATTACAAATGTGCCGGTGGCCCAGGGGCTGATAAAAGGAAACCTGCTCACAAACTATCAAACTAACAGCAGGCTTACTGCTACCAATGCCAGCATAACCGGTAATAAAAATGGTTTCAACTGGAATGTTTATGGTACTGTTAAATCAGCCGGCGACTACAAGAACAAATATGATGGCCGTGTGTTGAACTCCCGTTTCAACGAGAAAAACTTTGGAGGCTATTTAGGTGTAAACAAAAGCTGGGGTTATTCACATTTAATTTTCAGTCATTTTGGCCAAAATCTGGGCATGGTTGAAGGCGACCGTGATGATGCAACCGGAAAATTCATTTTATTCAAGGAAACTCCAATAGAAAGAATAGCAACAGATGACGATTTAAGCGGAAGGCTGCTTTTTACACCTAAACAAAGAGTGCAGCACACAAAACTGGTTACGGACAATAACCTTGTTTTGGGTAAAAGCAGGCTGAAACTGAATATCGGTTATCAGTCTAATATCCGTAAAGAGTTTGGCAATGCGGAAAATCCTTCGGAAGAAGAACTGTTCTTCGACCTTACGACAATAAACTACAACTTGCAATGGCAGTTGCCTGAAGCAAAAGAGTGGCATACCACAGTTGGTGTAAATGGAATGGGCCAAGAAAATAAGAATAAGGGTGCAGAAACACTGATACCTGAATATAACCTGTTTGATGTGGGGTTGTTTGTACATACACAACGTTACTTTAAGAAAGCCACACTCAGCGGGGGAGTACGCTTTGATAACAGGGCCATAAAGGGAAAAGAATTGATGGAAGGCGGTGATGTAAAGTTTCCCGCATTCAGGAAATCGTTTTCAAACCTTTCCGGAAGTGTGGGTATTAGTTATGAAGCTGCTGCTGCAATAATACTAAAGGCGAATATTGCCCGTGGGTTCAGGGCACCATCATTGGCTGAACTTTCGAGCAATGGCACACATGAAGGCACTAACCGGTACGAATATGGCAGCCTGGATTTAAAATCAGAAACAAGCCTGCAGTTTGATGGCGGAATAGATATTAATTACGACCACCTGAATATTGGTATTTCTGCATTTCATAACAGTATTAATGATTTCATCTTTTACCGGAAGCTTGAATCCGTTTTTGGTGGCGACTCTTTAGTGAGTATTGATGGAGAAGATGTTACTGCTTTTAAATTCAATCAGAACAATGCAAAACTTTATGGATTAGAAATATTTTTTGACTTTCATCCGCATCCATTAGATTGGCTGCATTTTGAAAACAGTTTTTCCTTTGTAAGAGGCAAATTTAATACGAAGATTGACGGGAATCTTACAGGCAGCAATAACCTGCCTTTAATGCCTGCACCCAGGTGGATTGGCGAAATAAGAGGTGATTTTAAAAAGGTGGGAAAAGGGTTACAGCAATTGTACGTTAAGTTAACTGCGGACAATACATTCAGGCAAAACAAATATTTCACCGGATTTGATACTGAAACAGCAACACCCGGTTATACGTTATTAAACGCCGGTGCAGGAGCTGATGTATTAAACAGTAAAGGAAAAACAATATTCAGTTTTCACTTTGCTGTAATGAACCTCGCAGACAAAGCCTGGCAAAGCCATCTCAGCCGGTTAAAATATACAGCAACCAATTTAGTAACAGGCCGGCAGGGAGTGTTTAATCCCGGACGAAACTTTTCACTAAAGTTGAACATACCACTGGAGTACAAAATAAAATAACCGCTTTATTTATTTGCTAACTTGCAGGCATGGAAATTAGCTTTAACACACCTGCATTACTATTCCCGGCCATCAGTTTGTTGTTGCTGGCATATACTAACCGTTTTCTGGCATTGGCCAACCTTGTAAGGCATTTGCATGATGAATATGTAAATGGTCATAAAGAGAGGACATTGCTTGTACAGATAAAGAGCCTGCGCCGAAGAATTAATTTGATCCGTTATATGCAGGGGCTGGGAGTACTTAGTTTTGTGTGTTGTGTTGTGAGTATGTACCTTATCTATGCAGAAATGTTTGAAGCAGCCAATTATGTATTTGCATTTAGTTTGTTAAGCCTTCTTTCGTCTCTTTTAATTTCTCTCGCAGAAATAATGCAGAGTACACATGCTATTGAACTTGAGCTAAGTGATATTGAAGAACTGGAACGATCAAATATTATTAACGACATACTTGCAGGTAAAGAAGAAAAGAAGCAGTAATCATCTAAAGACTACGAAGCAACTCAAGTACTGTCATCCAGTTGCCTCCATTGTAAACATCTTTAATGCCGCTTGCTTTCAGCATTTTTACAGCCTGTCCACTTCGTCCCCCCGATGCACAAACAAGGATTACTGGCCTGTTATAGCCTTTTATTCTTTCACTATTTGCACTAATACGTTCAAGAGGGATGTTGATGGAATCGGGCACTCTCCCTCTGTCAAACTCGTTGGCGGTTCTTACATCGATCACAATTGCACCTTTTGCGAGAATATCTTTTAGTTTGTTCTTTCCAAATCCAAATAAAGCAAGCAATCCCATTATTGTTGATTTGTCAGGGTCCTGAATTTACGTTCACCAATCTGCTGCCTCCACATGGCATAATACAGCCCTTTTTCTGCCAGCAGTTTTTCGTGGTTACCGGTTTCTACCACATCGCCACCTTCTAAAACGTAGATGTTATCAGCATGCATAATGGTGGACAAACGATGTGCAATCAGTATGGTGATTTGTTTTCCTTCTTTTGAAATGAAGCGAATAGTATCTGTTATCTCTTCTTCCGTAATGGAGTCAAGGGCTGATGTAGCTTCATCAAATAGCAGCAGTTTGGGTTTGCGCAGCAAAGCCCTTGCAATGGAAAGCCTCTGTTTTTCTCCTCCTGATAATTTTAGTCCGCCCTCTCCAATCATAGTGTCAAGTCCTTTTTCTGCACGGGCCAGCAGGTTTTGGCAGGCGGCTTTCCGCAACACATCATCAAGTTCGGCATCAGTAGCAGCAGGGTTTACAAAAAGCAGGTTTTCTTTTATAGTGCCGGAAAATAGCTGTGTATCCTGGGTTACAAAACCTATCTGGTTGCGCAGGTCTTCAAAATCAATACTATTCTCATCAATGTCATTGTATAATATTTTACCTTGCTGCGGACGGTAAAGTCCAACCAGCAGTTTCATCAGGGTGGTTTTGCCGGAGCCAGAAGGTCCGACGAAAGCAATTGTTTCGCCAGTGTTTACTTTAAAGCTAATATCGTTAAGTGCATTTTGGCTGGCCGACTGATGTTTGAAAGCCACATGGTCAAATTCCAGCGACTGGATTTCTCCGAGGTGCCCAGGATTTTCTGGTTTTGCTTCCGGAGCTTTCTTCATCAGGTTGCCAAAATTTTCCAGCGAGGCCTGTGCTTCACGGTAAGTGAGGATGATGTTGCCAATTTCCTGCAAAGGGCCAAAAACAAAGAAGGAATATATCTGCATAGTGGCCAGTTCCCAAGGCTGCATTTTGTCTTTAAAAATCATCCACATTAACATAAACAGGATGACCTGTCGAAGTGTATTCACAAAAGTTCCCTGGATAAAACTGATGCTTCTTAGCCGCTTTACCTTTTTTAATTCAAGCCCAAGAATCTTATAAGTGTTTTTGTTCAGCCGTTCTATCTCCTGCGATGTTAACCCAAGGCTTTTAACTAATTCAATATTCCGCAAAGATTCGGTAGTGGCACCTGCCAGTGCAGTGGTTTCAGAAACGATTTTTTTCTGAACTGTTTTTATTTTTTTGCTCAGCAGGTTTGAGATGATAATAAGCAGGAAAATACCCCCGAAATAAATTATTGGTAAAGCAGGGTCGATGGTGTAAGCAAAAATGGCAACAAACAAGATCCCGATAATTACAGGAAACAGTATGTTGATGAAAGATGCGATAAACTTCTCGGTATCTATCCGCACTTTCTGAAGAATACCCAATGTTTCTCCGCTTCTTTGGTCTTCAAAATCATGATAAGGAAGCCCCATCGCATGTTTCAACCCATCAGTAAAAACTGCTGCACCAAATTTTTGTGTAACCTTATTCTGAAAATAATCCTGAAATGCTTTTGCAATGCGGCTAACCATTGCTACGCCTATTGAAGCACCAAGTAACGTAAATAATGGGGATGCAAAATTCCACCAAAATGGATGGTAGGGGTCTGGATTGCTGTGGTACTTATAGCCCAGGTCAATCAGTTTACCAAAGATGTATGGGTCAATAAGCGAAAAACTGATATTTATGGCTGCTAAAAAAAGCACAAAAGCCACCAGCCACTTATGAGGTTTCAAGTAAGTTATCAAAATTTTCATGCCCGATTGTTTTGAGGCGACAATAGTACAAAAACCGGGCAACTATATAATAAACTGACAGGATGCCTGATTCCACAGCCGCTTACCGAATATACGAATCTCTGTGCGTACCATCGGGCAAACTGTCATGAAGGAACACTGCCGGGTAAGCAATATAGCTGTTTACAATGCCTGTGGTAGCAGCATGCGCCAACAGGTTGTCGGCGATATATTGCAAGGGGGTTTGCATTTTTAGCAGTTTTTCGGCTGCTGACCGGTTAATGGCATAGGCATAAGTGTAGTCGTGAAATCCGGCCTTTTTCAAGTTTGCAGAATAGGGGCTTGCGTATAGGTTTCTGATGATAGTATGATTCCATTTCAGCAGCCCGAATGTGTGTTGCAGATGATAAAACAGTTTCTTCAGGACTGAGCCAACCGGTGTCTTACCTTTTTTATCCCAGCCCCACATCAGCAATTCACAATCCTCAGGGATTTCTTTAATGATTTCAGATATTTTTCTTATTTGCTCAGGATTTGGTAGAGCATCATCTTCAAAAATCAATACCCGGGAATAGTTTTTCTTCAACATGTCTTCATAAATCATCCGGTGGCTCCATGAGCAGGCAATTTCACCATGCTTCATTTTTTTGCTGTAGCGGTGGTGCTGCACAGCCAGTTTTGGGTCGTAAATGCCGTTTGCTTCAACTTCTTCTATAGAAAAATTATTTTTATCTGCACCATAAAAAAATTCATAGTTCAGGCCGTCAAATTGGTCGGCAAAGAGAGCCCTTCTTTTTGCGGCAGCAGTCACACTCAGTACATATACTTTTTCGTAATATCCATTAAGGTCATCAAAGTAGCCAGTCATAAGGATAAAGATAACGATTCATACTTTTTGTTCTGGTGGAGCAAATTTTCAATAACCGGAATGTAATATATTTTTCTGTCAGGAAGTTCAAACAGAATAGCGGTTATTAACGATTTTTATAATAGCAGCATAAACAGGTGGAAATCATTTGATTAAAATCAATGTTATTTCATGGTTTTTTTTATAGATTTGGCTTATTGAAGGTGTTGAATAACAAAACGTTTTAAATTTTTTGTTATCATTGCCAACAATAGACTAACTGTTTTCCTCAAAGCTTTTGTGATAAGTTTTTTAAAACACCTTTTTTGCACAATTAAAATATAAGTTTAATATTTGTCAGTGTATCTAAGCGGTGTTAACCTTATCTTATCACAAAAAAAACATTAACAAAATATGATAGTTAATGATGTAAATATCCTGATTGCCGACGATCATAAAATGGTTCGTGACGGCATCCGCCTTATGCTTTCTCTACAGAACAACAAAATCAACTTCTTTATTTCTGAAGCTGCCGATGGAGGTGAGGCGGTTTCTCTGGCTCTTCGCAAAAACTTTGACATTATCCTGATGGATTACCGTATGCCTGTTTTTAACGGCGATGAAGCGATCCGACGTATACTTCTGTATAAACCTGAGTCCAGGATTCTTGTTCTTTCCAGCGGCGTTAACCCATTGATAGTGCAGGCAGTTGTGAAAAGCGGGGCAAAGGGTTTTATTCTGAAAGATGTTGGCACAGATGAACTGGTAGATGCTATTGGCACTGTCATTAATGGCGGTACATATTACTCTGCAGGTCTTGATGAAGATTTGTCAGTGGCAGGGACAGAAGTTACACCTGTAGATATTAAAAGCAAGTGCAAGCAGCTGGGCATTTCGATGAGGGAACTTGAGATTCTCAAGTATATTTCGAACGAATATACAAACGACGAAATCGCTTCAAAACTGGATATCAGTAAGCGTACGGTAGATACTCACAGGCAAAACCTGATGAACAAACTGAAAGTGAAAAACACTGCAGGTCTTGTTAAGTTTGCTTTTGCCAATAACCTGCTGTAATTTTTTATCCGGCCCATCCTTCACGGTCAAGACTTCTGTATTGAATAGCCTCTGCGAGGTGTTCAGGTTTTATATCTGCACTTTGGGCAAGGTCTGCTATTGTTCTGGATACTTTCAATATCCGGTCATATGCCCTGGCCGATAGATTTAATTTCTCCATGGCAGCTTTCAGCAGGTTTGCTCCTACGGTATTGATTACACAAATTTCTTTCAGCATTTTACTGCTTATTTGTGCATTGCAATAAATGCCCGGGTTGTTTTTATATCGTTCTGCCTGCATTTCTCTGGCTGCAAGTACCCTTTCACGGATGTCTTTTGAATGTTCTGCCGGTTTGATGGAAGAGAGCTCACTAAATGCTACGGGTGTCACTTCAACATGCAAGTCAATCCTGTCAAGTAAAGGCCCGGATATTTTATTCAGGTATTTCTGTACAGTACCCGGAGGACAAGTACACTCTCTTTCAGGATGATTGTAGTAGCCGCAGGGGCATGGGTTCATACTGGCCATCAACATAAAAGATGCAGGAAAATCAACTGCCACTTTTGCTCTTGAAATTGTAACCCTTCTTTCTTCCATAGGCTGTCGCATCACTTCCAGAACAGTTCTTTTGAATTCAGGTAATTCATCAAGAAATAGAACACCATTGTGTGCCAGCGATATTTCACCGGGCTGCGGAATTCCGCCTCCACCTACTAATGCTACATCCGATATAGTATGATGCGGCGAACGGAATGGTCGTTTAGAAACAAGTGTAGAGTTTTCTGGCAGCTTTCCGGCAACTGAGTGAATTTTTGTAGTTTCTAAAGCCTCCTGTAAAGTCAATGGCGGAAGGATGGTAGGCAACCTTTTTGCCAGCATTGTTTTTCCTGCACCGGGAGGACCAATTAAAATAGCGTTATGTCCGCCTGCGGCAGCAATTTCCAAAGCTCTTTTTATATTTTCCTGGCCTTTAACATCCGCAAAGTCAATTTCAAAATCGTATTGTGCATTGAAAAACTCTTCTCTTGTGTTGACAACCACCTGCTTCAGTCCGGTTTCGTCTTTGACAAAAAAATCAATAATCTCTTTTATATGAGTCACACCAAATACATGCAGGTTGTTTACCATTCCTGCTTCACGGGCATTTGCCTTGGGTACAATCAGCCCTTTAAACCCTTCTTTTCTTGCTTGTATGGCAATGGGTAGTGCTCCTTTTATCGGCCTGATTTCTCCGTCGAGGCTCAGTTCCCCCATTATCACATAATGAGACATGGCTTCACTGTTTTCTATTTGTTCTGATGCTCCTAAAATGCCCAGGGCAATAGGCAGGTCGAAAGCTGTACCGCTTTTCTTAATATCAGCGGGGGCAAGGTTTACCACCACTTTGGTACGGGGAACATTGTAACCATTTGTTTTAAATGTGCTTTCAATTCGCTGAAGACTTTCTTTTACGGCATTATCAGGCAAGCCCACAATCATAGGATCTTTTCCGGTGGTCAGCCAGTTTACTTCGATGGTGATGGTCATAGCTTCCACACCATGCACAGCACTGCCAAATGTTTTAATTAGCATTGCGGGAAGTTAGGAAAATAATTAATATTTCTGTACGCTCATTTCAGCCAGCAAAGAAGTATTTAGGTCTGCCGTTAACGCTACTGGCTTTTTTAATGCCGGTACGGTGAAACTCTTGTTTTTTTTGTCAATGGTAAAACGGTGTAAACTGCTTTTCCCTTCCTTATTTTTTAAACTGATGGTGACCGGAAAATTGAATACTGTTGATTGTTTTTGGCTGATGCGGATAATAACTGCTTTTTTCTTGCTGTCGTATGTCCACCTAATTTCCAATGATAAATTCTCATCTGTAAACAGCCATTGTTTGAAAAAAGTTTTCAGGTCTTTTCCTGAAACTGACTCTGCCACTTTTCTGAAATCATCCGTATCAGCATTCATGCCAGCATAGCGGAAATAGTATTCCCTGATTGTTTTATGAAACACTGAATCGCCCAATTCCCGGCGCAGCATATGTAATACCCAGCCTCCTTTCTGATAGCTGTTAGCATTCAGCAGGCTTAAAAAATTAGTTGTGCCATCCACAACCGGTCGTCTGGCCGCTCTTACAAAAGCGATAATCTCTTCCCTGTCGTTTTGCATCCGCTTGTTAAGGCTATCAGTTCCATAAACAGATTCGAGGTAAAGATGAGTGAGATAAGTAGCAAAGCCTTCGCTTAGCCAGAGATGAGCATAGCTTTTTTCAGTGACATGATTGCCAAACCACTGATGGCCTATCTCATGTGCCAGCAGGGCAATTTCATCTCTGTTACCGGTTACCGAGTTTTCATGATAGAAAATGGCACTGGCGTTTTCCATACCGCCATAAACAGTTTTGGATTGTATGTTGGCTAATTTCTTATAGGCATAGGGGCCGATATAGTCAATATACCAGGATAGAATGTCTTTTGCCGGTGCATAATCGTAGAATCCTTCCGCTTTATTTTCGGGAAAGACCCAACTGCTTACCGGGATATTATTTACTGCTCCGACAGAGTCTGTCGCAAATTCTGCCACACCTATGACCATTACTTTTGTTGGTAAAGGGTTCTCTTCTTTCCAATGTGTGAGCTTTTTGTTATCGGTCAGAAAAGTTTCTTCTGTTTTAATGCCATTTGAAACAACCTGGTAAAGTTCCGGTGCTGTAATAAGAAATTCAACGCTGGCCTTATCTGCGGGATTATCCACACATGGAATCCAGTGATGGGCCCGGTTGGGCCAGTTGTCGGCAAAGAAGGTTCTTTTCCCATACCTGTTTTTAGAAATGATAAGCCCATCTGCCGGGATGCCGCTGAATTTTATCAGAAAAGCTGCCGTATCTCCTTCCTTCTTAATTCCAAATAGTTTGAATGATATTGTATTCTGGTAATTGATAAATTCTAATGGAAAATTATTTTCTTCAACAGTATTTGCAAAAATTCCTTTACCATTTTCTTGCGGATTGTGTAAATCAAACGAGACCTCTTTAGTATCTGCCAAAAATTTTACGGTAATTACGGCTTTTCCATAAATGCTGTCAGTTTTGTCAGACAGTTTGATTTCGTAGCGGTAGTGAAGTACATCAATATTGCTTTGCGCAAAGACCTCAAATGTGAAAAACAAACAGAGGAGTATCGGCAGCTGTTTTTTCATAGGCTACAAAATAAGCAATAATATTTTTCTGTGCAGATCAAAAAGTTCTTGTCCTGATTATGTTCTAAAGCTTCTCCAGCATGTCCACCACCTTTTCCCTTTTCAGTATTACATAGCCGATACGGTCGTTGCTTACGCCTTCTTTTAGCTGGTAGCTGAATTTCAACTGCTCGTCGGTCACATCTGTTTCAAAATACCGGAAACTGATATTGGGATAATATTTCAGTTCTTCACCTATTTCATAAAGGTGAGTGGAGAGAACAAACAATGAGTTTTTAATCTTTATTAGACCTTTAATAACAGCAAGTGAACATTTCATTGCATCCTGCACATTGGTGCCTTTAAACAGCTCATCAATCAGTACCAGCCATTTTTTCCCGTCATTAATTTTTTCAATGGTGTTTTTAATACGCTGTACTTCGTTATAGAAAAAACTTTCTCCCCTGGCAATATTATCAACTACATTGATATTACTTATCAGCCCGTCAAATAATGTAAGCCGCATCTGAGTAGCAGGCACACCCATGCCCATGTGTGCCAGAAAAACGGCAGAGCCCAGTGCTTTTATCAGGGTGCTTTTGCCGGCCATATTGGCACCAGTCAGAAACAGAAAATTATGCTCAGGGCTCATGTGCATATCATACGCTACTGGTTTTGGCAGCAAGATGTGATACAGTCCTTTTGCATCTACCATCGGCATATCCTGCTCTGCAAATTCAGGGAAACTCAATTGATAGGTTTTGACAGCCACGGCCATAGAATACCAGGCATCAAAGCGGCTGAAGATATCAATCAGTTCAAGTGTGTTGGATTTATAGCGGCCACGCAGATGATAACCAAAGTACATGTTTTGCCTGACTGTGAACCGTTGTCCATGTTTTGTTTCTGTAAGCTTCTGCAACGGGGTTTCTTTCAGGATGCCGTTGATACGGTCAACATAGAGTTGTATTGCTGGCGGCAGGCTAAGCCCATCCATCAGGTCGGTAATTTTTCTCAATCCTCTGTAGAAATCTGCAAAATGTGTAACTGAATATTTCAGCATGGAATAATCTGCACTGTGCAGCCAGCGATAGGTGAGGTTGTTCAGCGAAGCGGGATTCTCACTGATGCCATCAAGCGGGTAGTCAAGAAATTTATCCATCACCAGTATAGTGCCATTACTTATATCCGTAGGCCACTGGTTAATATGTTCCATGAAGGTGCGGATCACTTTTTGGGTACCCAATATCTTCTTCAGGTCGTTGTGAGGTTCAGTGAAAAATTTTCGCAGCCAGTTGCGGCCACCGACCGTCTTCGTAAAGTTCAGCTTATGAAAAATGGAAAACTCTTCTTCATGATGGAAGATGGAAATGTCGGAAAAAGATGTATTGTCAATCTGCATGGTAAGTGATGAATTGTGAATGTTGAATAGCAAACGGAATAATCAGGGTCAGTCACTATTGGCAATTCACTTTTTTATCTTTCAAATAACAGCCTTTGTCCCTTATTAGATTCATCCCACTGTCCGTTTCCATAAACTAAATGCCCGTTTACAAACGTATGGGTGATGGATGCCGGGAATGAAAAACCTTCGAGAGGACTCCATCCGCATTTGTATAAAATATTATCCTTTTTTACAGTTTGCGGACAGTTCAGGTCGGCAATAACCAGGTCTGCATAATAACCCTCACGGATGTATCCCCTTTCTTTTACCTGGAAACAATCAGCAACTGCATGGCTCATTTTTTCGGCAATTTTTTCTAAGCTGATTTTCCCCTGGCTGTAATAATGAAGCATTAAAAGAAGAGAATGCTGCACAAGCGGCAAACCGGCATGTGCTTTTTCATACATGCCACTCTTTTCTTCCCAGGTATGCGGGGCATGGTCGGTGGCAATCACATCTAAGCGGTTATCAAGCAAAGCCGTCCACAAAGCTTCTCTGTTGTGTGCTGCTTTTATAGCCGGATTGCATTTTATTTTATTGCCGAGACACTCATAGTCATCAGCAGTAAAATGCAGATGATGCACACATACTTCGGCAGTGATTCTTTTTTCTTTCAGCGGAAGCATATTGGTGAACAACTGCAGCTCTTTTTCAGTGCTGATGTGAAGTATATGCAGCCGGGTGTTATACTTTTTCGCAATCTGGATTGCATAGAGAGAAGACTCATAACAGGCTTCTTCATCCCTGATAACTGGATGATCTGCTGCTGTAAGTATTCTTCCTCCTGCTTTTGCACTTTCCAGGTTTTGTTTAATGATTCGCTCGTCTTCGCAGTGGGTGGCAATCAGCACTTCACTTTCGCTGAATATTTTATCCAGTGTGTTTGGATTATCCACCAGCATATTGCCGGTGCTGCTGCCCATAAATATTTTTATACCACATATTTCTTTTCTTTTATCATTTGTTTTCAGCACTTCATTTGCATTGTCATTGCCGGTGCCCATGAAGAAAGAATAATTCGCCAGTGATGTTTGCGCAGCAATATTGTATTTATCTTCCAGCAGTTCTTGTGTAAGGGCATTGGGAACAGTGTTTGGCATTTCCATAAAACTGGTAACCCCGCCTGCAACTGCAGCTTTCGATTCGGTATAAATAGTTGCCTTGTGTGTAAGGCCGGGCTCACGGAAATGCACCTGGTCGTCAATACAGCCTGGCAACAGGTATTTGCCTTCGCCGTTTATCTCAATGTATCTATTACCTGTTGAACTGATTTCCGGACCAATCTTTTCAATACGTCCGTTGTGCAGCAGTACATCCATTGTTTTTATACTGCCTTCATTGACAACCTGTATATTCTTTATCAGGTAATTTTGCATATCTTGTTCACTGAATTTTTAAGTCAAAAACTTTGCTGATGCAATTTAATCAAATTAAAAACCAACCTGTGAGGCGGAACAGCTATTTCCTTATTCTTTTTGTTTTATTAATTGGTTCCGGTGCTCTGGCGCAAACAACTTATCTGCCGCAGGGCGATAAGGCCAATATTTTACTGGAACGGCTGGAGATAAAAGCAAGGACTGATTCTTTTTTTAATTTCTCTAAAATAAAACCGTTCAGCCGCAGGCATGCCGTTGCCGCAGCATCACATTACCAGCAGCTAAATGGTAAAACCTTCTCAAAGGTGGACGCTTACAATGTTCAAAGATTGATGGCCAATAACCTTGAATTTGTTCCTGCAGCAGAAAGGGCAAAGTATGCATCAAAAAAACCTTTCCTCAGGAATTTCTGGCAAACACCTGCCAGCATGTACGAAGTGCATGTAAAGGATTTTGACCTCGTCATTAATCCTATGATGAATGTGGCATTTTCAAAAGAAGGCAATAACGACGAGACTCTCTACCAGAATGGCCGGGGCCTTTATGTGCGGGGAAAACTTGCCAACAAAGTGGGCTTCTACGCCAGCATTACAGATAACCAGGAAAAAGACCCGATGTATGTCCGGAGTTTTGTAGCTGCCCGCAAGGCAGTGCCCGGAGCCGGTTTTTATAAAGATTTTAAAAATACAGGTTACGACTTTTTCGATGCGAGGGGCTATATAACTTTCAATGCTGCAAAATATATTGATGTAACCTTTGGTTATGACAAGAACTTTATCGGCAATGGCCAGCGCAGCCTTTTTTTAAGTGATGCCGGTAACAATAACCTTTTTTTCCGCCTGAATACCCGCATCTGGAAACTGAATTACCAGAACCTGTTCATGGAACTGCACCATGCTGATAACAGAACCGGCGACAGGCTGATTGGTAAGAAATATGCAGCCCTTCATCACCTTGATATCAACATTACCAAATGGCTGAATGTTGGTCTTTTTGAGGGAGTGGTATTTGGCCGTAAGGATAAATTCGATTTCGGCTACCTGAATCCCATCATCTTTTACCGCAGCATTGAGTTGCAAAACGGCAGTTACGATAACTCACTCGTAGGCCTTGATGTAAAAGCTAACCTGCCGAAGAATATTCAGTTGTATGGACAACTGCTGCTCGATGAGTTCAACCTTTCCGAGGTTAAAAAAAATGAAGGCTGGTGGGCCAATAAATGGGGCATTCAGTTGGGGGCCAAATATATTGATGCCTTTGGAATTCCCAACCTTGACCTGCAACTTGAGCACAACAGGGTAAGACCTTTTACTTATTCGCACAGTGACTCTCTGGCTAACTATACACACTACAACCAGCCACTGGCACATCCGCTGGGGGCCAACTTTAGCGAAATGATAGGAGTGGCCCGGTATCAGCCTGCGGCAAAATGGCTTGCCGTGGCTAAACTGATTTATTACACGCAGGGCAGGGACAGCAGCAGCCTGAGTTATGGCAGCAATATTTTTTATCCCAATCAATCACCTTTCAGGCAGGGCGATTATGGCCATAATATCGGCAGCGGATGGAAAACAAATGTACTGCTGGCATCATTCTTATTGTCGTATGAGTTCAGGGAGAACTTCTTCGTGGAACTGAATGCTCTTTTCCGCAGACAGGAAACAAAAACAGCTCCGCTTACTTCGGCCAATACATCAGTATTATCGCTGGGCCTGCGCTGGAATATGCACCGGCGGGAGTTTGATTTCTGATAAAGGAACTGATTATTTAGCCATCTTGAAATCAATCAGCTGCTCAATATCTTTAAGCAGGGCTTTTGTTTTAATCTCCAGCCGTACCACACGGCCTTCAGGATAAACCTTTGAGGCATTCAACTCTTCTTTGATGAGAGGGTTAACAGGGCTTGCAATGATTTTATCGTAAACTTTCTGCCCAAAGACCATTGTAACAACGAAGTGCTTTTTTCTTGGCCCCATGTAGATGATAGCCCTCTTTGTGTCTTTTATCCTGAAGCCCCAGCCATACTTCACACTGAAGAAGTACCATTCTTTTTTTGCCGCAGGCATTTTTGAAAGTACATATTCTTCAATTGTTTTCCAGTATTGAAAAGTTTTGCCTAATGCACCGGACAGTTCTGTGTCTCCTGGCTTTTTTGATTTTTCAGGAAATATACTGGTATCCATATACCGGTTTTAGTGTTGTGTCAAAAGTACAGACATGAAGTTATGACATCTGTCTGTGCTTTCCTGTAATTGCCGGTAAATAATATCAGGCATTCAGCATCCTGGCAATGTCAAGTTTTTTCATTTTCAGCACTTCCTGCATTACCCGTTGCCCTTTTTCAGGATCACTCATCAGTTCGCCAATCATCGAGGGTACAATCTGCCACGATACGCCAAATTTATCTTTCAGCCAGCCGCACATGCTTTCGGCGCCGCCATCGCTGGTGAGGGTGTTCCAATAATAATCAATTTCATCCTGTGTGTCGCAGTTTACCACAAGCGAAACACCTTCGCAGAAAGCAAACTCATGCTGGCCGAACCCATCCATTGCCATGAATACTGTATTGTTCAGGATAAACTGTGAGTGCTTTACTTTGCCGGCCATTTCTGCCCCTTCGCTTTCTTCGTACAGCTTGATACCGCTGATGGATGATGCAGGGAATATTTTTGTATAGTAATTTACTGCTGCTTCAGCCTTGCCGTAGCTGCCGCCAACAAATAAGAAGCAGGAAGTTATCTTCTGGTTCACACTGCTGTAAGTGCCTTTCATGAGTTGCCAGGATACGCCGAATTTGTCCTGGAAGAAACCATAGCGTTCACTCCATTCGTATTTATCAAGCGGCATCATTATAAACCCGCCTTCGGTAAGCTTAGCCCACAGGGAATTTATTTCTTCATCTGTTTCGCACATAACGAATAATGAAATGGAGGGGTTGGGCTTAAACATAGGTCCGCCATTCAGTCCCATTATGGTGCATCCGTCCAGTTCAAAGTTTACTACTACCGGATTGTCGTGTGTGATTTTTGAATTGCTGAAAGCTGCACAGTAAAAGTCAGCAGCTTCTTTGGCTTTACCATCAAACCACAAGCAGGGATAAAGAGGATGTGTCATAACAGTTATTTAAATATTCAGGACAATTTATTTCGCATTGCAGTTAAACATCCACCGCACACCAAACTGATCGCTGCAACTTCCATAGTAAGCACCCCAGAACATTTCCTGCAGTTCCATCTCCACTTTACCGCCTGTGGCCAGCGCATCAAACAGCCGCTTTGTTTCTTCACGGGTGTCAGGCTCCAGGTTGATGTAAATATTGTTTCCAAAGCTAACCGAAAAGCCCATCTCTGCGGGGGCGTCAGTTCCCATCAGCACATGTCCGCCGGTAATGGGCAGTTCAACATGCATTACCAGGTTTTTGAGGTCTTCACTCATGGGCGGCATGCCTTCCTGTGAAGGGATTTCGCTGAAGCGGAGGACGCCGGGGCCGCAGAACTCTGTCCCGAAAACTGATTTGTAAAAATTAAATGCCTCTTCGGTGCGGTTAGAGAAATTAAGGTAAGTGCTTACTCTTGCCATGGTTAATTTTTTTGATGGTTATGAAATAGTTTCTGCGTAGCGTTTAAAATTGTTCAGTATAGCCTGCCAGCCCTGCTGCTGCAGTTCAGTTGAGTGAATATTTTCTGCTTCAAAGATTTCAGTTATCATCGTGATGTTGCCTTCGGCTTTAAAATGTACCTGTACTTTTCTTCCGTCGCCGATGGTGTAGGTAATCAGTTCATTTTCGGAAATGCGGTCGAAAGTGCCGGCAAAGTCGAAACTGAAACTGCCGTCTTTTGCAGCCATGGTGTAGCAGAAGGTGGCGCCTTCCCGCAGGTCGCTTTCTGCTTTGGGTGTGTGCCAGTCGTCGCTGGCATTGTTCCATTGTGTGATGTGCTCAGGGCTTGTCCACAGGTGCCATGCTTTTTGTACCGGAACATTAACGGTGGCTTCAACGGTTATATTAATACCGGGTTCAGTGGTCATATTGGCTGGTTTAATGATAATGTGCCGCAGGCCTGTATTACTCATCATCTTTGAGCAACGACCGGCGGGAAAATTGTTTCTGTAACAGAAATAAAAATATTAATTCCCGCCAACAATTCTAAGCGGCGGAGATTAATTTCCATAAATGGTAATTGAAGCTTAATACTGTACCTGTTTTGCGGATAACTAATCATTCAGCCCCTTGCCCTGTAGTATTTGCGGCATACATTTTTCAATTCTTGCCAACCGGGTGGCAGATTGCTTTGCCCCTGAAAAATACAGCAGGTAAGCCCGTTGCCGCCCGGGGGTTAGTGCTTCAAATGCCTTTTTAAGTGCGGGCAGTTCTTTGTACTTGCTTTTCAGTTCTTCGGGAACGGGGTGTTCGGTAATTTTTTTTAGGGGCACTTTCAGTCCGGCTTTTTCTGCTGCGATGGCTTCTTTGATATATGCCCTGAGGGTGGGGGCCAGTTTTTCAATATCCTTTATGCTGGTAAACTTAGCCATGCGTACCGACTGCGAATTTTCTCCGGGGCTCTTCAGTATGCCTTTGGCATCCTTCAGCAGCACTCCTTTAAAAAAGCTGAGCACACAATACTCTTTAAAGGAGCTGATGATGGCCACATTGTTTCCTTCGTAGGTATAGCAGGGCTGGTACCACTTCAGTTCTTCGGTGAGGCCACAGGCAAGCACTATGGCCCGGAGGCTTTGCATTTCGGGCTGCCATTTTTTTGCTTTGCTGAAAAATAAATCAACCCTGGGGTTCATTTGTGTTGGTTTTTGTTTGGGTGATGAAGGTACAGCGTTTTGGCTTTTGGGGAGGAAGTCGGAGGTCGGAGGTGAGTGCGGGAAACTTTTGAGGGGCTGCTATTTGTTTTGCGGTAAGCCGAACACCTTTTGCCGAAGGCTGTTTTATGCCAGAGCTGCCAGTTTTGAGGCGGAAAGGGAGGAATATGAAAGGAGGAGGGCCGGTTTGCGGCTTGCGAAATAAAATACCGTAGTACTACGATAGCCACATATTAAGATTTGCGATAAATTGCATTGGCGCTATTGACAACCTGTCCGCCCGCCGGCGTATGCAAAATGTATATCACTATTTTGTTGGTTTTGAGAGGATAAGAAATTGGGCAAATAGCGTATAATAACATTAATACACTCGTTTATGTAATTTTTTCGACCATGATGCTTCGTTATAAATCAGACTTTCCAAATCAGGTCCATCAATTGAATGTTTCGCTTTCCAAACACTATACCGTCCTTAATGACGGAACAATAAAGTGGCAAGCCAAAGAGTTTGACATAAATTGGAATAACTATAAAAAGACAGGAAAAAAACATTTGGCAACATACATAATAAGAGACCATTTTAGCAATTGCTTTTATGCCGAACTTCATTCAGTTGACAAAATGCCCTTAATTCAAGAGTTTCTTTTTAACGCATGGACACAGAAAAATGATTATCCATTTCACGGGATGCCGACTTGCTTAATAGTTCCTAAAACGACACAAGAACAATTTCCATCTATTGAAAAATTCTTTTCAAAATTCAAAGGCAAATTATATATGCAAACCCCCACAAGCGGCTTTTCTTCGGCAGTTGTATCAATTAGACAATGGGAAAGATTTATCAATTACTTTACAGGGTTTTACAAAGACTGCAAAACTTTGATACAGTTTCAAGAAAACATTCAATTGATAAACAAAGAAACAAATGCTTTTGGGTCAAGTAAGCGAGAAGATAATAATTTACAAAAGTGGGCTGACAATAATCCAAAAATTATTGACATTGGCAATGACAGGACAAAATTTTACTCATTGTTTGACTAAAACTACAAAACATTGATATTGCCAATAGTGGGGCTTGACATTGGAGCAATCAGCAGCGGTAATTCTGCTGTGCTGTGGTTCGGCGCTTGGCGTGCAAAGCCCAGCTTTAGTTATTAATATTTAACTTTATCAAATAGCCGGGCAGCGGTTATGGAGCGACGGAATACAAATCCCCAATCTGCATAAAGCACTGCCCGTTGGCGGCATTTTTGAGTAGTTTCTTAAAATTCTAAATTACATGGCATATATAATGGTTGATATAGAAAGCGACGGGCCAATTCCAGGTGATTACTCAATGATCTCTTTCGGGGCTGTTTTAGTTGACGAGCAACTTGACAAAACTTTCTATGCGAAACTCAAACCAATTTCCGACAAGTTTATTCCCGAGGCTTTAGCTGTTTCAGGATACACAAGAGAAGAAACACTCTCTTTTGATGATCCGAAACTTGTTATGGTTGATTTTAAAAAATGGGTTGACATGACTTGTAAAGACAGAGCTATTTTTATTAGCGACAATAATGGCTTTGATTGGATGTTTGTGTGCTGGTACTTTCACCATTTCATAGGGATAAATCCATTTGGATTTAGTTCACAGAACTTAGGCAGCTTGTATAAAGGAATAGAGAGAGATACTTTTAAGACTTTTAAACATTTACGCAAGACAAAGCATACTCACAATCCTGTTGACGATGCAAAAGGCAATGCAGAAGCTTTGCTGATAATGAAAAAAGACATGGGACTGAAAATAAAATTCTGAAATAACTTGCTGACAAGAAAACTGTTGCCCGCATTAACTCCCACAATGCCGGACAGGTTGTGTAAAATCACTTTCATCTTATAAGGATTCTTTACCGGGATGTTTTGATATTCACCTGGAAAAGTTTTGATGCGGAAGATTGTTTGCGGGTGAGATGCCGGGTCAAGCCCGGCATGACAAGGCTCCGTAAGTTACTGGGTCAAGCCGGAAATGACAGGGCTCCGCAATTAATCAAACTTTATTTAATAATATCTGTCATCAATTGCACTCTCCCTTCTTACCTTTATTTTTCATCAGTGCCTCAATCTGTGTAATCGGTGGTTAGTCAAAAAGACCCAAAAAGCTGCCCAAAACGCTTCTTTTTCTCACAAAGCCCTCATTTCCAGCCTGTCATAAGCCATTTACATCTAAGCAAACGACTTTGTCAGTCAAGCAAACGACTTTGACTGTCAAGCAAACGACTTTGTCAGTTAAGCAAACGACTTTGTCAGTTAAGCAAACGACTTTGTCAGTTAAGCAAACGACTTTGCCTGTCAAGCAAACGACTTTGCCTGTCAAGCATACGAGCCTGTCAGTCAAGCAAACGACTTTGTCAGTCAAGCAAACGACTTTGCCTGTTAAGCAAGCGACTTTGACTGTCAAGCAAACGACTTTGACTGTCAAGCAAACGACCTTGACTGTCAAGCAAAGGACTTTAACTGTCTAGCAAACGATTTTGTCAGTCAAGCAGAGGATCCTGACTGTCGGGTCTCCGTAAGTTGCCGGGTTGAGCTGGGAATGACAGGGCTTCGTAATTAATCAAACTTTTTCTCGAGTTCCATCATCATATCCTCCACGCCATACATTTCGGCGAGGCTGGTAATAACGCCTTCCACCAATGCATCGGGGCAGGAAGCACCACTGGTGAGCAGCACCCTTGCCGGTTGTAAGTGTGGCATGAACTCGCAGGTTACCTGCTCCTGCTTTGAGTGAAAGTTGTAGTGCTGTATCTTATTACCGGGAATAATTTTTTCGGCACTATTGATAAAGTATGTGGGAAGCTGGTCTTCGCAGAGTTCCACCAGGTGCGATGTATTAGACGAGTTGTAGCCGCCCACCACAATGGCAAGGTCGGCAGGGGTTTGCAGCATGGCGCTAACCGCTGTCTGGTTATCGTTGGTGGCGTAGCAGAGAGTGTCTTTGGTGTCGGCAAAGCGTTCTTCGGTATCGGCTGGATTGAAGGTGTCGAGCATGACCTGCTTCAGGTAATCGGCAATGGCCTGTGTATCGCTGGCGAGCATGGTGGTCTGGTTAACCACACCGATGCGTTGCAAATCTTTTGTTACATCGAAGCCTTTAGAGTATTGTCCTTTGAAAGTGGTATAGAAAGTTTCAGCCGGTTCTTCGCCGGTGATGTATTTGGCCAGTTCGATGGTTTCTTCCATATCCATCACCACTACGGACGGGGCGTTGCTGGCGGCATGGGAGAAAGTGGCCCTTGTTTCCTCATGCTTTGGTTTGCCGTGTATAACGATGGTGTAATTCTTTTTTGCAATCACCTCGCTGCGGTTCCAAACTTTTTCTACAAAGGGGCAGGTGGTGTTGTACTTTTCTGTGCGGATGCCTTTGCTGCGCAGCAGTTTTTCAGTCTCCAGTGTAGTGCCAAATGCGGGAATGATAACCACATCGCCGGAGTGAAGCGTTTCGAACGGAATAATCTGGTTGCCGTAAGTATCCTGCATGAACTGCACACCGTGTGCCTGCAGGTCGGCGTTTACCTGCGGGTTGTGTATCATTTCGCTGAGAAGGAAGATGCGTTTGTCGGGGTTTTCTTCCACGGTGCGGAAGGCAATCTCGATGGCATTCTCCACACCATAGCAAAAACCAAAGTGGCGGGCCAGGTAAATATGCAAAGGGCCAAAGTTGAGCAGGGTGGGAGTGAAATCCTTTTTCATCTTGTCCTGTTCCTTCCGCTTCTTTTTAATAGCGGTAATTAACGGGCTGCGATAGATGATGGGGACTTCGAAATTTTTCATATGGCAAAGATAAATGGGTTTTGGGGTTTGAGGATAGGTAACCGCAAAGACCGCAGAGGTTTTACGCAAAGGCCGCAAAGGATTATTATTGAAAGGAAAGGGTATCCCAGAACCTGCTTTGCGTTTCTCTGCGAAGTACTTGGCGTTCTTTGCGGTAAGAAAGTTACAATCTGTAGTGACTTTTTTTGCGGCCATCTATTAACCATAGAAAGGCCAGTGAGTTTAAGATTTTTTGAGAAGAAACCGCAGAGGTTGTTCTACGCAAAGGTTGAAAGGATTATTAGAAAGGAAAAGGGTATC